>Ga0209060_10000039_pt1 | contig 386767 bp, 363 predicted proteins | sample Coa_R1_8_FD_187155 | JGI IMG/M metagenome (GOLD analysis project Ga0209060, IMG submission 187155) | Surface soil microbial communities from Centralia Pennsylvania, which are recovering from an underground coalmine fire - Coalmine... | ecosystem: Environmental > Terrestrial > Soil >... | reverse complement strand
AGCCAGAGATGGCTCAGGGTGGGCTCGATCCGATCGCCAGCCGCTCTGCCGCGGATGGCCGTCCGCGGCAGAGCATTCCTCTCGGAACGGATCGACGATAATTGGATTCGCTGTGACAAGGGTGGGCTGAGCGCAGCGAAGCCCACGCGTGGGCACGGCGCTACGCGCCTTTGCCCCACCCTACGATTCCGACATCAGAAAAACGCAAACGCGCGGATTTCGATACTTTCGCGCGGCCTCGCGTTCGCTGCCGTGTTCGGATCTTCGAAGGCGGTGTGCGCGGTCCAGCGGGCGCGGCCGTCCTTCATCGACTCGTAGGTCTTGAACACCAGCGCTTCCTCGCGCCGCATGTGCGGAAACCAATACCACTGGTGCCCCGGATTGTAGGTGATGGCGTAGGTCTGGCCGACGCGTTCGGCGGCGCGCCGCTCCGAAATCACCAGGTTCTGCGGCGACAAGGAGCGCGCATCGGCGATCGCCAGCGGATAGGTCTCGACCGGGTAGCGGATCGGCCGCCACACCTGGATGATGGCGAAGCGGCGCTTGAGCAGCTCTTCAGCTTCCGCCGGCAGCAGATCGCGCACGCGCTGCGGGCCGGACCATTCGGTGTAGTCGTTGTGGACACGGCGGACCACCTCGCGGATTTTTTTCGCTTCACGCGTCTCGTCGTCGGCGGTGCGTAGCGTATGGTCGAATACGTGCACGCGTTTGGCGCCGCTTTCGGCTTTGATCAGCGCCTCCATCTCCGGATAGTAGACGCGCCTGATCTCGTCCTCGTCGTAGAAATCCGACATCTTGGTGTCGTGGCGGATAAAGCGAAAGCCTTCGCGCTCCAGTTCGAACTCGCTCGTGTGCGGACGGCCGTTGTGGATGGTGACGCGGCGCGGGTCGGGCTTGGCGCCCGAACGGGTGTCGCGGCTGCCCGGGCTCGCCACGATGGTAAAGACCTTTGAGCCGTCATCGACGATGTACTGCACCGTCGCTTCGATCGTATCGGGGGCGACGTCGAGTTCTGCGGTGTCTGCCATGGGTCCGGCTCCTTACGCCTATTGTTACAATCTAGGCCGCGGCGAGGTGCAAGTGAAGACAGGCGGCGATTGATTAAAATTGCCCGACGCACGTTTACCCCGCGCCAATCCTGTTCGCGACGTCGGGTCTAAAGTAACTGCTGCGGAACGGTTGGCGCGCTAGCGTGGCGGCCGCAACCTGCAGGCAGCCGCGTTTATGCATCTCGACGTGCAAACCCTTTCCGTGGTGACGGTCTTCATCACGGCGTTGCTCGGAGCGTTGCTGGTCTTCGCCGGCCTGCAGAACCGCAGCATCCGCGCGCCGATGTGGTGGGGCGCCGCGCACATCGTCAACGCCACCGGACTTGGTCTTCTCACCTCGCGCGGCGCGGCGCCCGACTTCATCACCGTCGATCTCGCCAACGCGCTGGTGCTGCTGGGCTACGGCTTGACCTGGAGCGGGGCGCGGCTGTTCGACGGCCGGGGCATCCGCCCACGTCTGGTGCTGTTGGCGCCGGTCGCATGGCTGCTGCTGTGCCGAATCCCGGGATTTGCGGCGGGCGGCGACTTTGGCACCGCCATCGTCTCCACCGTGCTGGCGGTGCTCGCGCTCCTGACCGCTGAAGAGTTTTGGCGCGGGCGCGATGAGCCGCTGATGTCGCGCTGGCCTTCGGTGATCGTGCTGCTCGCTTACGCGGCGGTGCTGTTGGCGCGCGTGCCGGCGACGCTGCTGAGCCCGGCTTTCGCCGGGGATTCGCTCCTGAGCGGCCTGTCGTTTGCCCTGCTCGCCTTCGGCACCTTGTTGTTCACGGTGGTCATGGCGTTCCTGCAGCTCAACATGACCAAGGAGCGGACCGAGCTGAAGCACAAGATCAATTCGCTGGTCGATCCGTTGAGCGGCGTCGCCAACCGGCGGGCTTTTCTCGATGGCGCCGCCGCGCTGTTGTCACGCCAGGAGAGCGACGGCGAGCCGCTCGCCGTCATGCTGTTCGATCTCGACCACTTCAAGCAGATCAACGACCGCTTCGGCCATGCAGTGGGCGACACGGTGCTGCAAGCCTTCGCCGCGACCGCCACGGGCACGCTCGGCGCCGACGTGCTGTTCGCGCGCATCGGCGGCGAGGAATTCGCCTCCTGCCTCCCCGTCGGCGACCTCGACGAGGCGTTCGCCATCGCCGATCGGGTGCGCCGCAACTTTGCCGCCGCTGCGGCGCGGTTCGGCGCCGACGAGCTGTTGCCGACCGTAAGCGGCGGGGTGACGCTCGGCGGCGATCCGCAGGCTACGGTTACCGATTTACTGTCGATCGTCGACCGGGCGCTCTACCGCGCCAAGGAGCACGGCCGCAATCGCGTCGAAACCGAGACCCCGCAACAGCAGCAGGTGGGTGCTCCCTCGATCGTGCCGATCATCGGCCGCGAACGTGTCGGCGTTGCCAATGCGGGGTTCCGGCGCTGGCGGACCGCATCATAGCCGGCAAGCGACCCGGTTTCGCGCGCCTTTTCCTTTTACAATTTTCAATATTGCAATTTGCATGGTTTTTCACACAAAGGCGCGCGGCGCCTCGAAGACTTGGCAAAGCCTGAAACGCGAATGATCAGCGGCCTGCAAACAATGGTGCTAGGCTCCTCATCCGAATAACAGGGGCTTGTCGACCATGCTGCCGCGTCTCGTCGAAGCATTGAGTTCGCTCGACATCGGAACGCTGTTCGTCATTGCAAGCTGCGTCACGGCCCTGCTCGGTGTGTTCCTGCTGTTCGCCTATTTGCAGGACCGCATTCCCGCACTGGCGTTGTGGGGCGCGGCCTACCTGTTCGGCGGTTTTTCGGGCGTGATCTGGCGGCTGAGCGATCAGATCACGCCGCCGCTGCCGGCCTCTACGCCGAACGTCATGCTGTTTATCGCGGTCGGCATGATCTGGAGCGCGGCGCGGCTGTTTCACGGCCGGGCGATCTCGTGGAGCGGCATGTGTCTCGGCGCCGGCCTTTGGGTGGCGGCCTGCAGCGTGCCGGCATTCGCCCACTCGCCGGCCCTGCGCGTTCTGGCGAGTGCGCTGATCGTCGCGGTCTACACCTTCCTGATCGCCGCCGAACTGTGGCGCGAACGGCGCAAGCCGCTGATCCGCCGCTGGCCGGCGATCTTCGTGCCGATGCTGCATGGCGCCATCTTCCTGTTTCCGATGGCCATGGCGAGTCTGTCCTTCGATGTATCCGGCCGGATCGGCAGCGGCTGGGTGGCGATGTTCGCCATCGAGGTCGTGCTCTACGTGGTCGGCGCCGCCTTCATCGTGCTGGTGCTGGCCAAGGACCGCGCGGTGCGCGCCTACAAGGCGGCGGCCGCGACCGATCCGCTGACCGGGCTCCTCAACCGCCGCGGTTTCTTCGAGGCCGCCGCGGCCATGATGGGCGCCCACCAGGTGGCGAAGACCCCGGTGAGCGTGCTGGCGTTCGACATCGATCATTTCAAGAAGATCAACGATACGTTCGGCCACGCCTCGGGCGACGCCATGTTGCAGCTGTTTGCCAGTGTGGTGCGCAGGACGATGCGCGGCGGCGATATCATCGGCCGGGTCGGCGGCGAGGAATTCGTCGCGCTGCTTTCCGGCCCGATGGTCGAAACGGCAGTCGCTGCCGAGCGCATGCGCAACGCGTTTGCGGCGACGACCGCCGGTCCGAACGGAAACGGCATCCCGGCGACGGTCAGCGTCGGCGTCGCCTGCGGTTCGCCGCACGCGTCGATCGACGTGCTGATCGCCCGCGCTGACGCAGCGCTCTATCGCGCCAAGGCGAATGGACGCAACCGCATCGAACTCTCCGACGAAGCCGTTCCGGCGCCCAGCCGTGGTGCGCCGGCGGCGCCGTCGCCGACGCTGCAGCCGCAGCTCGCCCAAGCGCTGCCCGGCCACGCCGTGCCGATCGTGCGGCGGCGCGGCGGGTAATCATCATCCCAGCGACGCAAATAAAAGCGGGGCGCCGTAACGGGCGCCCCGTAAGGTCGCATCGCGTATGCAATGCAGGGAGATACGCGTAACCGCTACGCCGAATAGTACATTTCGAATTCGACCGGATGCGGCGTGTGCTCGAAGCGGATGATCTCCTGCATCTTCAGCTCCATGTAGCTGTCGATGAAGTCATCGTCGAACACGCCGCCGGCCTTTAAGAATTCGCGATCCTTGTCGAGATTGCCAAGCGCTTCGCGCAGGCTGCCGCACACGGTCGGGATCTTCTTCAGCTCGCGCGGCGGCAGATCGTAGAGATCCTTGTCCATCGGCTCGCCCGGATTGAGCTTGTTCTTGATGCCGTCGAGGCCGGCGAGCAGCATGGCGGCAAAGCCGAGATACGGATTGCACAGCGGGTCGGGGTAACGCACCTCGACGCGCTTGGCCTTCGGCGACGAGCCGAGCGGAATGCGGCAGCTGGCCGACCGGTTGCGCACCGAGTAGGCCAGCAGCACCGGCGCCTCGAAGCCCGGCACCAGCCGCTTGTACGAGTTCGTCGTCGGGTTGGTGAAGGCGTTGATGGCGCGGGCGTGCTTGAGGATGCCGGCGATGTACTGCAGGCAGGTGTCCGACAGATCGGCGTACTTGTTGCCGGCGAACAGCGGCTTGTCGCCTTTCCAGATCGACTGATGGCAATGCATGCCCGAGCCGTTGTCGCCGTAGATCGGCTTCGGCATGAAGGTCGCGGTCTTGCCGTAGACCTGGGCGACCTGGTGAATGCAGTACTTGTAGATTTGCATCTGGTCGGCCATGCGCACCATTGGCGCAAATTTCATGCCGAGCTCGTGCTGTGCCGAGCCGACTTCGTGGTGGTGCTTTTCGACCTTGACGCCCATGCGTGCCATGGCGGCGAGCATTTCCGAGCGCATGTCCTGGGCGGTGTCGAGCGGCGGCACCGGGAAATAGCCCTTCTTGAAGCCGATGTGGTGGCCGAGATTGCCGCCTTCGTATTCGGTGTCGGAATTGGTCGGGAATTCGACGGAGTCGACCTTGTAGCCGACGCTGTAGGGCGTCGCCGAATACTTGACGTCGTCGAAGATGAAGAACTCGGCCTCGGGCCCGAAGAACACGGTGTCGCCGATGCCCATGGCTTTGACCAGGCCGGCCGCCTTCTTGGCGATCGAGCGCGGGTCGCGGTTATACGGCTCGCCGGTCAGCGGCTCGAGCGTGTCGCAGATCAGCACCAGCGTGGTCTCGGCGAAGAACGGATCGATGCAGGCGCTTTCCGGATCCGGCATCAGCTGCATGTCGGACTCGTGGATCGCCTTCCAGCCGGCAATCGAGGAGCCGTCGAACATGATGCCTTCGGCGAAAGTGTCCTCATCGACGGTCGTGACGTCGCAAGTCACATGCTGCCATTTGCCGCGCGGATCGGTAAAACGGTAATCGACGTATTTGACGTCATTGTCTTTGATGATCTTCATGACGTTCTTCGGCGTAGTCATGGCAGGCGTACCTTTCGTGGTGCTGGTGGAAAGCTATCGTGCTGTTGGTGGCTGTCGGCGTGATGCGGCCCGGCAAGTTTCAGTTCGGCTACTCAGATGGCGTCAATTCCGGATTCCCCTGTCCTGATCCGGATCGCCTCCTCGATGTTCGAGACGAAAATCTTGCCGTCGCCGATCCGGCCGGTTTGCGCGGCGCGGCGGATCGCATCGACGGCCTTTTCGACCATGTCGTCGCCGAGCACAACCTCGATCTTCACCTTGGGGAGAAAATCGACCACGTACTCGGCGCCGCGATAGAGTTCGGTATGGCCTTTCTGTCGGCCGAAACCCTTGGCCTCGGTGACGGTGATGCCTTGCAATCCGACTTCCTGCAGCGCCTCCTTCACCTCATCGAGCTTGAACGGCTTGATGATCGCCTCGATTTTCTTCATTGCGCTCGTTCTCCCGGCTCCGAGGCAGGCACGCGCGCGGAACCATCACCTGGGTTTAGCAGGTCCCGTGCCAGGGCCGCGGCTGCGGAAATAATCAAGCCGGATCAGTGCAGTAGAGGTCGCCTGCGGCCGGTTTTGCGGTGCCCGGAAAAGGCTTGCGCCGCGAAAATAGGCACAGTGCCTAATCCCTCGTCAATAGCACCTTTTGCGAGACCAACGGCTCGGCCCTCATAGGCGCTGCGTGCCGCTTTCGTTATCTTCGTTGGCGGCATGATCGAGCTTTTGAGCAACGTCGAAATGGCCGAGGCCGACCGCCTGACGATCGCGGGCGGAACGGCGGGCATCGCGCTCATGGAGCATGCCGGCGCCGCAGTGGCGGCCGCGGTAACGCAAGCGCACGCGCGCGGTGCCCGCGTGGTTGTCGTTGCCGGTCCCGGCAACAATGGCGGCGACGGATTTGTTGCGGCACGGCTGCTCGCGGAACGCGGCTATGACGTCAAGATTCTGCTGCTTGGCCAGTCGAGCCGGCTCAAAGGCGACGCCGCGCTTGCGGCCAAAAGCTGGAACGGCGGAGTGGTCGCGGCCAACCCCGCAAGCCTGGCAGGCGCTGACGTCGTGATCGACGCACTGTTCGGCGCTGGCCTCGACCGAGCGGTGGAGGGCGCCCCGCGCGGGCTGATCGAAGCCATGAATGCGCAGGGCGCGCCTGTCGTGGCGGTCGATCTGCCGAGCGGCATCAACGGCACGTCGGGCGCGGTCATGGGTGTCGCGGTGAAGGCCGCGCAAACCGTGACCTTCTTTCGCAAAAAGCCCGGGCATGTGCTTTTGCCCGGCCGGCTTTATTGCGGCTCCGTCTGGGTCGCCGACATCGGCATTCCGGCCGAGGTCCTGCAGCGCATTGCGCCGAAGACCTGGGAGAACGTCCCGGCGCTGTGGCGCGCCCGCTTTCCAATGCCGCAGCTGAGCGGGCACAAATACGACCGCGGCCATGCGCTCGTGGCGTCGGGGCCATCCTGGTCGACGGGTGCGGCGCGGCTTGCCGCCCGCGGCGCGCTACGCGCCGGTGCGGGGCTTGTCACGATTGCGAGCCCGCGCGAGGCGCTCGCGATCAATGCCGCCGCGAACCTCGCCATCATGGTGCGGCCGGTCGACGGGGCGGACGAGCTAACCGGCTTCCTGACGGACCGGCGGCTGAACGCGGTGGCGCTTGGACCGGGCCTTGGCGTCGGCGAGCCGACCGGCGCGATGGTGCTGGCCGCACTGTCCGGCGACCGCGCCGTGGTGTTGGACGCCGATGCGCTCACCAGTTTCGCGCACGACCCGCAGAGGCTGGCACAGGCGCTTCAGGGTCGTGGCGGCAAGGCCACCATTTTGACGCCCCACGAAGGTGAATTTGCGCGCACCTTCAATGCACTGGACGCTCGAACGAAAGCGGGATCGAAACTCGACCGCGCCCGGCTTGCCGCAGCCCTGACCGGTGCCGTCGTGCTCCTCAAGGGCGGCGACACTGTCGTTGCCGCTGCGGACGGCCGCGCCGCCATCGCTGGCAATGCGCCGGCTTATCTGGCGACCGCCGGCGCCGGCGACGTACTGACCGGGATGGCGACCGGCCTGTTGGCCCAGGGTATGCCGGCCTTCGAAGCTGCGTGCGCTGCGGTCTGGCTACACGGCGAAGCCGCGGCCGCGTTCGGTCCCGGCTTGATCGCCGAGGATTTGCCGGAGGCGCTGCTGCAGGTTTATCGGGCGTTGCTCGCAGGAGACGGGGCGCCGGCGCGTCTATCGTAAGCGATAGCGTTGCGAACAACGCTTTGGCGCCTATTTTTGTAGTGCCCTGTTCATTGCGCATGATATAAGCCGCGCCGCCGGGCCGCCGTGCGTGTCGCGGGCGTGGCGGAATTGGTAGACGCGCGGGATTTAGGTTCCCGTGACGCAAGTCGTGGGGGTTCGAGCCCCTCCGCCCGCACCATGGGCGGCTTACGGCAAAAATGGACTGCAAGGCGCCTGATCCGCGCGATGAAGAGTAGTTGCAATGCAGGTCACTGAAACGTCCGCCGCGGGTCTCAAACGCGAATACCGCGTCGTGGTACCGGCCGCCGATCTCGAGGCACGGGTCGCCGAGCGCCTCGATGATCTCAAAGGCCGCGTGCAGCTGCGCGGCTTCCGGCCTGGCAAGGTTCCGGTCGCCCACCTCAAGCGCATCTACGGCAAGTCGGCCATGGCCGAGGTCATCGAGGCTGCAGTCCGCGAAGCCAACCAGAAGATCGTCACCGACAACGGATTGAAGCTCGCCACCGAGCCCAAGGTCGTGCTGCCGCAGGAGGAGGGCGCGGTCGAAGGAATCATCGAAGGCAAGTCGGATCTCGCCTACACGGTCGAGGTCGAGGTGGTGCCGCCGATCGAATTGACCGATTTCAAGACCGTCAAGCTCGAGCGCTTGACCGCAGAGGTGACCGACGCCGAAATCGACCAGGCGCTCAACGCCATTGCCGAGCAGAACCGGCCGTTCATCGCCAAAACCGAAGCGGCGCAGAAGGGCGACCGGGTCACGGTCTCGTTCCAGGGCACCCAGGACGGGCAGCCGTTCGAGGGCGGGTCCGCCGAGGATGTCCCGATGCTGCTGGGCTCCGGCCGCTTCATTCCCGGCTTCGAGGACAACCTGATCGGGCTAAAGGCCGGCGAAAACCGGACCTTCGACGTGAAATTCCCGGATGATTATCCGGCGACGGCGTTGGCCGGAAAGAATGCCACCTTCGCGGTGACGGTGAAGACCGTCGAGGCCCCCGGCGAAGTCACGCTGAATGACGATTTCGCCAAATCGCTTGGCCTCGATTCGCTCGCCAAACTGCGCGACGCGTTGCGCGAGCGCCTGCAGCGCGAGCATGCTTCCGCTTCGCGGCAAAAGGTCAAGCGGGCGCTGCTCGACCAGCTCGACGAGCGCCACAAATTCGAGCCGCCGCCGACCTTGGTCGAGCAGGAATTCAATAACGTCTGGTCGGCGATCGAAAACGACCTCAAGCAGCAAAATCGCACGTTTGCCGACGAAGGGACCACTGAGGAAAAGGCTCGCGAGGAGTACCGCGGCATCGCCGAACGGCGGGTGCGGCTCGGTCTGGTCATTGCCGACATCGGCGAGAAGAACAATATCACGGTGAGCGAAGACCAGTTGCGGGCGGCGGTCATGGAGCAGGTGCGCCAGATGCCCGGCCGCGAGCAGCAGGTCTGGGACTATTACCGCAACAATCCGGGTGCGCTGGCCGCTTTACGGGCGCCGCTGTTCGAGGACAAGGTTGTCGACTTCGTGCTCGAACTCGCCGATGTCACCGACAAGCCGGTGTCGCGGGAGGAGCTGTTCAAGGAAGCCGAGGCGTGAAGGCGCAGAGGTCGCTCACGCGTCTTGCCGCGGGAAATTCCGCGCATATCTGCGTTAGCTGCATAGCCGAACGTGTTGCGGCGCTTAAACAACACGACGCCTTCGACAGAGTAGGCCCGACTCAGCCACATTGAGCGGGCAGGTTTCTAGCCGAGCCGGCCAACGCCCCGCAAAGGTGATCCATGCGCGATCCGTCCCAAACCTACATGAACTACCTGGTCCCCATGGTGGTCGAGCAGACCAACCGCGGCGAACGGGCCTACGACATCTATTCGCGCCTGTTGAAGGAGCGGATCATCTTCATCACCGGGCCGATCGAGGACGGCATGGCCTCGCTGGTCGTGGCCCAGCTCCTGTTCCTCGAGGCGGACAACCCGAAGAAAGAAGTGTCGATGTACATCAACTCGCCGGGCGGCATCGTGACCTCCGGCCTGGCGATCTACGACACCATGCAGTTCATCCGGCCGGCGGTGTCGACCTTGTGCACCGGCCAAGCCGCCTCCATGGGCTCGCTGCTGCTTGCCGCCGGCGCCAAGGATTTGCGCTTCGCGCTGCCCAACGCTCGCATCATGGTCCATCAGCCGTCGGGCGGCTTTCAGGGGCAGGCGACCGACATCATGCTTCATGCCCAAGAAATCCTGAATCTGAAGCGGCGTCTCAACGAGATCTATGTCAGGCATACCGGCCAGCCCTTGAAGAAGATCGAGGACGCGCTGGAGCGCGACATGTTCCTCACCTCCGAGATGGCCAAGGATTTCGGGCTGATCGACAAGGTCATCGAGAAGCGTCCGGAGGAGCCGTCGCTGAAGTCTGCCGAGGTGGCCACGCTGAAGGGATGAGCCGCGACCCGGCGGGGGCCGGCGCCGGCCGCTGTGCCACGAAAAAGACTGATTCGGCCGGGGCGAGGCGGCTCCAAACCGCGCGTCAAGCGTTTTATCAGCGGTGTGATGCGGAAAACACAGTGGCGCAAACTTGCGTTACCGTTAATGGATTCTTGAATGGCACGCCGCTAGCATGGCAGCTTGTGCGCGATAGCAGCGTGTAGGCACTGTGCGGGAAGGCTCGCTGATTGGAGCTACGGAATGTTAGCGCGGCGCTTCGTAAGGTGAGACGCAGCGCTGGCGGTCAAGGCCGCGACGGTCGAGACGTCGAGGGTTGCGACTTGGGATCGGTACGGAGACTGGAATGAGCAAGGTTGGCGGCGGCGACTCCAAGAACACGCTCTACTGCTCGTTCTGCGGCAAGAGTCAGCACGAGGTGCGCAAGCTCATTGCCGGTCCGACCGTGTTCATCTGCGACGAGTGCGTCGAGCTGTGCATGGACATCATCCGCGAGGAGAACAAATCCTCGCTGGTGAAGTCGCGCGACGGCATTCCGACGCCGCGCGAGATCCGCAAGGTGCTGGACGATTACGTCATCGGCCAGGACTACGCCAAGAAGGTGCTCTCGGTCGCGGTGCACAATCACTACAAGCGGCTCAATCATCAGAGCAAGCACAACGATGTCGAGCTGGCGAAATCCAACATCCTGCTGATCGGCCCGACCGGCTCCGGCAAGACGCTGCTGGCGCAGACGTTGGCGCGCATCCTCGACGTGCCGTTCACTATGGCGGATGCCACTACGCTGACCGAAGCGGGCTACGTCGGCGAGGACGTCGAGAACATCATTCTGAAATTGCTGCAGTCCGCCGATTACAATGTCGAGCGCGCGCAGCGCGGCATCGTCTACATCGACGAGATCGACAAGATTTCGCGCAAGTCCGACAATCCATCGATCACCCGCGATGTGTCCGGCGAGGGCGTGCAGCAGGCGCTGCTCAAGATCATGGAAGGCACGATCGCGAGTGTCCCGCCGCAAGGCGGCCGCAAGCATCCGCAGCAGGAGTTCCTGCAGGTCGATACGACCAACATCCTGTTCGTCTGCGGTGGCGCGTTTGCCGGATTGGAAAAGATCATCTCGGCGCGCGGCCGGTCCACTTCGATCGGCTTCGGCGCCAAGGTCATGGCGCCGGAGGATCGCAAACAGGGCGAAATCTTCCGCGAGGTCGAGCCCGAGGATCTGCTCAAATACGGGCTCATTCCGGAATTCGTCGGCCGCCTGCCGGTCGTGGCGACGCTCGAGGATCTCGACGAGGCCTCGCTCAAGCGCATCCTCACCGAGCCGAAGAACGCGCTGGTCAAGCAGTATCAGCGCATGTTCGAAATGGAGACGGTGGATCTCAAGCTCACCGACGAGGCGCTCGCGGCAATCGCCCGCAAGGCGATCGACCGCAAGACCGGCGCGCGCGGCCTGCGCTCGATCATGGAGAGCATCCTGCTCGACACCATGTTCGATCTGCCGAGCCTCGAAGGCGTGGTGCGGGTCGAGATCTTCCGCGAAGTGGTCGACGGCTCGAAGCGGCCGCTTTACATCTACGCCGATCGCTCGGATCGGGCGAGCGACGCCGGCGGCGCGAGCGCCTGAGGTGGAATCGGTCCCGCCCGGGCGGGCCGATTCGGTGCGCGAATCGCGCCGGCAACGCAGGAATTTGCCGCAAAAACCGGGCTTTCTTGACAGGCCCCCCGCGCGACGCCACGTATAGCGTTGCGATGAGTAGAGCGTACCGACACTCGCGTGAACTTGCCGGGCCGAGCTTCGTGCGCGCCCTTCTACCGCTCTTCCCGGCTCACCGGCAGTTCGCCTCGACAGCGCAGCCTGCGGGTCGCGGCGAATGTGCACAACAATAAAGGAATTGGGGCCATGACAAGCGCCGCCAAACCGAAGCCGACCCTCACCGCCGGCGAAAGCCGCGCTTACCCGGTGCTGCCGCTGCGCGACATCGTCGTGTTCCCGCACATGATCGTGCCGCTGTTCGTCGGTCGCGAGAAGTCGATCAAGGCGCTCGAAGAGGTGATGCGTTCCGACACCTTCATTCTCTTGGCGACGCAGAAGAATGCCTCGGACGATGATCCGGCGCCGGATGCAATCTACGACGTCGGCACGCTGGCGAGCGTGCTGCAGCTCCTTAAGCTGCCGGACGGCACCGTGAAGGTGCTGGTCGAGGGCGCCGCGCGCGCCAAGGTCAAAGAATACAGCGGCCGTGAGGAATATTTCGAGGCGGAAGCCGTGGTGCTCGCCGATTCTTCGGGCGATCAGGTCGAGGCCGAAGCGCTGGCGCGCTCGGTGATCAACGAGTTCGAAGGCTATGTGAAGCTCAACAAGAAAGTGTCGCCGGAGGTGATCGGCGTGGTCCAGCAGATCGAGGACTACGCCAAGCTCGCCGACGCCGTGGCGTCGCATCTCGCCGTCAAGATTCCCGACAAGCAGGCGATCCTGGAGACGCCGAGCGTCACCGAACGCCTGGAGAAGGTGCTCGGACTGATGGAGAGCGAAATCTCCGTGCTGCAGGTCGAAAAGCGCATCCGCACGCGCGTCAAGCGCCAGATGGAGAAGACCCAGCGCGAGTATTACCTCAACGAGCAGATGAAGGCGATCCAGAAGGAGCTGGGCGACGAGGACGGCAAGGACGAGGTCGCCGAGCTCGAAGAGAAGATCAAGACCACCAAGCTCTCGAAAGAGGCGCGCGAGAAGGCGCAGCACGAGCTGAAAAAGCTGCGGCAGATGTCGCCGATGTCGGCGGAAGCCACCGTGGTGCGCAATTATCTGGATTGGCTGCTGTCGATCCCATGGAACAAGAAGTCGAAGATCAAGAAGGACCTGCCGCTGGCGCAGCAGATTCTCGACAACGACCATTACGGCCTCGAGAAGGTCAAAGAGCGCATTGTCGAGTATCTGGCGGTGCAGCAGCGCGCCAATAAGCTGACCGGCCCGATCCTGTGCTTGGTCGGTCCGCCCGGCGTCGGCAAGACCTCGCTCGGCAAGTCGATCGCGCGCGCGACCGGACGCGAGTTCGTCCGCGTGTCGCTCGGCGGCGTGCGCGACGAGGCCGAGATCCGCGGCCATCGCCGCACCTATATCGGCTCGATGCCCGGCAAGGTCATCCAGTCGATGCGCAAGGCCAAGAGCTCGAACCCGTTGTTCCTGCTCGACGAGGTCGACAAGATGGGCGCCGATTTCCGCGGCGATCCGTCGTCGGCGCTGCTCGAAGTCTTGGATCCCGAGCAGAACCATGCCTTCAACGATCACTACCTGGAGGTCGACTACGATCTGTCCAGCGTGATGTTCATCACCACGGCGAACACGCTCAACATTCCGCCGCCGCTGATGGACCGCATGGAGATCATCCGCATCGCCGGCTACACCGAGGACGAGAAGGTGGAGATCGCGCGCAAGCACCTGATCCCGCATGCCATCGTCAAGCACGGCCTCGAGCCCAAGGAGTGGTCGATCGACGACGAGGGACTGCTCACGATCATCCGCCGCTATACGCGCGAAGCGGGCGTGCGCAATCTCGAGCGTGAGCTCTCCACGCTGATCCGCAAGGCGGTGAAGGAGCTCACGATCAAGAAGACCGCTTCGGTGCAGATCACCGGCAAGAACCTCGCCGATTACCTCGGCGTGCCGAAGTTCCGCTACGGCGAGGTCGAGGACGAGGACCAGGTTGGCGTCGTTACCGGCCTGGCCTGGACCGACGTCGGCGGCGAGCTCCTGACCATCGAGGCGGCCATGATGCCCGGCAAGGGCAAGATGACCGTCACCGGCAACCTGCGCGACGTCATGAAAGAGTCGATCTCGGCGGCGGCGTCCTATGTGCGCATGCGCGCGGTCGCCTTCGGCATCGAGCCGCCGTCGTTCGACAAGCGCGACATCCACGTCCACGTGCCGGAAGGCGCGACCCCGAAGGACGGTCCGTCCGCCGGTGTCGCCATGGTCACCGCGATCGTGTCGGTGCTGACCGGCATCCCGGTGCACCGCGAAATCGCCATGACCGGCGAGATCACGCTGCGCGGCCGGGTGTTGCCGATCGGCGGATTGAAGGAGAAGCTGCTCGCCGCGTTGCGCGGCGGCATCAAGACCGTGCTGATCCCGGAAGAGAACGCCAAGGATCTGGTCGAGATCAACGACAGCATCAAAAGCGGTCTCGACATCATCCCGGTGTCGCGCATGGACGAGGTGCTGGCGCGTGCGCTGACGCGCAAGCCGGAGCCGATCGTCTGGGATGAAGCGACGGCGAAGCCGGTCGACGTTCCCGAGCAGCCGGTGGTCGAGGAGGACTCCTCGGGGCTTACCGCGCACTAAAGCGGGAGCCCGCCGGAGACGCGAAATGCCGGAGCGGCGCTCAGGCGGGCGCCGTTTCGTTGCCGCCGTCAGGGCCGCGCATTGGGCGCTAAGCTGCCACAATGCGTGGCCATAAATTTTGCCAGTTGCGTGAAACCGGCCGATGTCGCGCAACGCGTTGCGTTCGGTTCGCAATGGCGCTGGGGCCAGCGATCGGCCGACAGTGAGGGCTTAAGTGTTCAGGACCGCCGTTTTTTGCGTCACCACCGCCTGCTTGCTTTTCGTCGCCGCATCGGCCGGCGCCGCTACCGATGCGGCGTCGGACGATTTCCCGTTGATTGGAACCTACATGCAGAACGTGCCGTGCAAGGGGAACGGCAAGGACGACGCGGCGCTCAAGGTCAAGATCTCGACGCAGGAGATCGTGTCCAATATCGGCGTCTGCGCCATCCTGGACAACAAGCACGACGGCGCGAGCTACAAGCTCCATGTCGAATGCAAGTTCCCGGCCGGCCCTATGATCGGCGATCTCACCTTCACGCCGCAGCCCGACAAGACCGTCAGATTCGTCGACCGCGACAAGACCTACAACGCAGTGCTGCACCGCTGCCCCGAATAAGACGCCGGCCGCCGGTGCTGGCATCGCATTCCCGCCGTGCTATGAATCGCGCGCTCAGCGATTGTTCCGCGCAGGATTCAAGGGAGTGCTGATGAGCTATTATCAAGGACTGCAGGCCGAGGTGGTGCGGTTCCGCGGCCATAACGGCGATCAGGGCGAGGCCTACTACGCGCGGCCGCTGCGGCCCGGCAAATTTCCCGGCGTCGTCGTCATTCATCACATTCCGGGCTGGTGCGAGTGGACCACCGAAGTGGTTCGCAAGCTGGCGCACCACGGCTACGCGGCGATCTCGCCGCACCTTTATTTCCGCGAAGGCGGTCCGAACGAAAGCCCCGATGATCTTGGCGCCCGCATCCGCGCCGCCGGCGGCGTGGCCGACGCCCAGGTGATGGGCGACGTGGCCGGCGCCATGGCCTATCTGCGCGCGCAGCCGAATGCGACCGGCAAGATCGGCGTGATCGGCTTCTGCTCCGGCGGCCGCCACACGTACCTCGCGGCATGCACGCTCAAGGACATCGACGCCGCGGTCGACTGCTGGGGCGGCAATGTCATCGTCGACAATCCGAAGGACTTGAACGCCAAGCGGCCGGTGGCGCCGATCGATCGGACCGAGCGGATGACGTGTCCGCTGCTCGGCATTTTCGGCAATGACGATCACAATCCGACCGCCGATCAGGTCAACCGCACCGAGGCGCTGCTGAAAAAGTTGGGCAAGAACTACGAATTTCACCGCTATGATGGCGCCGGCCACGCCTTCTTCAACAACATGCGCGACGCCTATCGGCCCGAGCAGGCCATGGACGGTTGGCGCAAGGTGCTCGACTTCTTCAACCGCCGACTTGCGGCTTCGACGGCCAGCATCGCCGCCGAATAACCTTGCGCGCCAGCAAAGGAGAATGCGATGTGCTCGTACATCGTCGAAAAGACGGCGCTGGTCGGCAGCGCCAAAGGGCGTAAAGGCTGGATGCGGATCGACACCGCCAACGTCTATTACGACCACCCGTACTACTCGACCCTTGACCACGTCCTCGCCATCGACTTCACCAACGAAGGCGAGGGTGGCCGCGACCGCGTCGCCGTCGAGCTGAGCGCCGAATCGGCGCGCGCGCTGGTCGACCGTATCCTCGCTGCGCTCGCGAGCGGCGATGTGGCGCACGGCGCCGCCGCGGCCGCGGTCGCCGCCGAGTAGGCTATGCATCAAACAAAACGCGGCGCTTGCCCGGTTGCGAACGCTGCGCACAATCAAAATGGAGGAACGCAATGGATGTCGCGGTGAAGAGCAAGACCAAATTCGACGTCGTTCCTTTGTCGAAGCACATCGGCGCGGAAATCCGCGGCCTTGACCTGCGCGAAACGCCCGATGAGGAGACGGTGCGGGCCATCTACCAGGCTTGGCTCGATCATTTGGTGCTGATCTTTCCCGAGCAGAAACTCGCGCAGGAGGACTTGATCCGCGCGACCGGCTTCTTCGGCGAGCTCGGTGCCCTGTCGCGACCGCCCAAATATTTTCCCAAGGGTTATTCGAAGCTGTTGCCGGGCATCATGATGATCTCGAACATCCGCGAGAACGGCGAGCCGATCGGCGCGCTGCCCGACGGCGAAATGATGTTCCACCACGACATGATCCACGCCGAGGTGCCGAGCAAGGCGACGCTGCTTTATGCGGTGGAAATTCCCGGCCAAGGCGGCAACACGCTGTTCGCCAGCGGTTATGCCGCCTACGACACGCTCGATCCGGCGATCCGCGACCGCCTCGAAGGCAAGAAAGCCCTGCACCACTATAATTACGGCACCACCATCCGCGGCGGCAAAATGGGCACCGATGCCTTTGCCGAATGCGTGCATCCGGTGTTCCGCACCCACGAGGACACCGGGAGGAAGGCGGTCTACGTCAATCGCCTGATGACGGTAAATGTGCTCGACATGCCGGAAGACGAAAGCGACCGGTTGCTCCATGCGGTATTTGATCACGCCGAAAAACGCGAGTTCGTGTACGAGCACGTCTGGCGCGTCGGCGATCTGTTGCTGTGGGACAACCGCTGCTCGTCCCACGCGCGCACGGATTTTTCGTCGACCGAACGGCGGCTTCTGCTGCGCACCACGGTGCAGGGCACGGTGCGGCCCTATTGAGGCGCTGCACTCATCAACAGGACGCCTCGCCAAGCCGCACTCGGCCGTGCTAACCGGGTGCGCGCCGGTTGCGCGTGTGCACCCTTCTCAGAACAGGATATCAGCCGATGAAAATGCTTGCGTTTCTGCTCGCCATCATCTGCGCTGTTGCCGCAGTCATGTATTACACAATGCCGGCCGGCTCGTTGCCCGCCTTCGTGCCCGGTCACGTGGCGGGCTCGCCGCTGATCCACATGAAGCATGCGATCGCTGCTGCGGCCGCCGCAATCGTGTTTTTGATTATTGGCTTGTTCATCGGCCGAAGGGCTGCTTGAGCATCGGCGCGGCGCTCGGCCCGCTATGGCGGACCGGCGAGCTTGCGCTGAACCCGCGCGTCGAACCGCTCGACGCTGACGACCACGCGCTGGTGCGTGCCGCCGCCGATCGCTTCGAACGGATCGCGCGCTTCGACGCGAAAGGTGACCGTGCGGCCTTCGACCCGCAAAACCGCGGCGCTTGCGGTGACCCGTAACCCGATTGGTGTCGCCGCGGTGTGGCTGACGTCGAGGTGAATGCCGAGGCTTTGATGGCCGGCGGGCAGCAAGTGCTCGACTGCCGCCAAGGCGGCGGCCTCGATCAAATTGATCATCACCGGCGTGGCCAGCACCGCGATGCGGCCTGAACCGACGAAGGGGGCGGTGTGCTCGGCCGTCACGACCAGTTCGGCCGTTCCGGCCAGGCCCGGCGTAATACGGGCAAGCGCAGGATTGATCTGGCCGGCGGAAGGCATGCGGAGCGGTCGCGCTGTCGTGGTTCGGGAATCATGTCATAACCCGCGGGCTCGCCCCGGCGCCAGCCGTGGCCAAGGCGTGCGAGGCGACGAGGCGACGTTCGGTGCTTTGTTCCGCAGTGTCGCCGCAAATTGCCGGGAGTTTGGTCCCGGCAGCGAGGAGGTCCGCAATGCACCGTTTTTCGCTCCTGGCCGGATTTCTGGCCGTGATGGCCGTTGCGCTATCGCCGAATGCGCCGGCCGCGGCAGCGACTTCGAAACAAAAGGCCGCAACCTGTAAATTCTACGCCGACCAGCAAAAGCTTGCGGGAGCGAAGCGGACGCAGTTCATGGCCAAGTGCATGTCCGGCAAAAACGATCCGCGCGGCTCAGGCAGGGGCACGCCGGGCGCCGGCGGACCGGCAGCCGCGGAGCCCGAGCCGGAGGAAGAACCGCAGACGTAAGGAGGAAGCTGCGGCGACCGTGTGCCACGGGCGCGGAAAGCGCCCCGTATCTGCCGATTTTACCCGCGCAACATCCGGGCTAGACTGGCGCGACCCCTCAAGGAGACAACGCGCCATGACCACCGCGACCCTCGAAGCCAAAACCACCGCCGACTATGACGTGAGCGACGTCGAGTATCTGCGCCACGGCGATAAGCCGCTCTTGGCGCGGGTATTCAAGCCGCGCGGGCAGGGCCCGTTTCCGGCGCTGGTGGAGTGCCACGGCGGCGCTTGGTGCATGAGCGACCGCCTGTCCGAGCATTTGCGCCATGAATACATGGCCTCGCATGGGATCGTCTCGATCGCGCTCGATTTCCGTTCCGGCAGCCAAGACCCGTATCCGGCGTCGGTGCAGGACATCAACTATGCGGTGCGCTGGACCAAGGCCAATGCCCGCGACCTGAAGACCCGCGCCGATCTGGTCGGCCTGTCGGGCCAATCGAGCGGCGGCCACTTGGCGATGCTGGTGGCGATGCGGCCGCGCGATCCGCGCTACGGCGCGATCGCGCTGCCGGCCGGCACGGCGGCGCAGGATGCCACGGTGCGCTGCGTGATCATGTCGTGGCCGGTGATCAATCCGCTGTCGCGCTACCGGCACGCCAAGCGCGACCTCGCCGCCGGCAAGGACTGGGGCAAGTCCATTATCGGCCGCCACGATTCCTACTGGGGCAGCGAAGCCAATATGGCGGAAGGCAATCCGCTCCTGGCGCTGCAACGCGGCGAAAAAGTCGCGCTGCCGCCGGCGGTCTGGTACCAGGGCCGCAACGACGTGCAGCACGACTATAAAGATGCGGATTCCGATTTTCCGGGCAACGAACCGCAGCGCTTCTGCGCGCTCTACCAAAAAGCCGGCGGCGATATCACGCTCGACTATATCGACATGGATCGCCATGCCGGCCATTCGCCCGATCTGACCAAGACCGGCGACCTGTTCGGCCGCATGGTCGCCTTCGTCGGCAAACACATCGGCGCATAATTATTTGTAGGGTGGGCAAAGGCGCGGAGCGCCGTGCCCACGCGCTTCTATCATGGAGACCGCGTGGGCTTCGCTAGCGCTCGGCCCACCCTACAGAATCGCGGAGTATTCGCATGAGCGATTGCCTGCACTGCGACATTAACGAACTGGTGCGCGAGCGCATCGAAGGCCAGGACAACGTCGACTTAGGCGACATGGTCGCGCGGATTTCCGAGAGTTTGGCCGAGACCATCATGCTGGGGCCGAAGGACCAGTGGGCGGCGCTGGTGGCGGAGGCGATCCGCCACCTCGGCCAGACCATGCTGGAGGACATCGAGGGCGTGGAGTCGAGTACCGCGCACTAGCGCACGCCTTGCGTTCGTCGCACGCCTGAGAAAATTTCAACACGTCACGAGACGAGAGAATGGACCAGCAAACCACAGTCGGCGACGATCTGCTGTTCGACCTGCGGGACGGCATCGGCAAGGTCACCTTCAACCGGCCGCAGGCGCGCAACGCGTTTACCTTCGCCATGTACGAGCGGCTTGCGGAAATCTGCGAGCAGACCAACAAGGACCGCCGCATCAAGGTACTGGTGTTTGCGGGCGCCGGCGACAAGGCGTTCGCGTCCGGTACCGACATCAATCAATTTCGCGCTTTCACCACGCCGCAGCATGCGCTCGACTACGAATCGCGCATCGACCGTGTGCTCGGCCAGCTCGAGCAATGCCGGGTGCCGACCATCGCGGCGATCAACGGCGCCTGCACCGGCGGCGGCGCCGGCATCGCCGCCTGCTGCGACCTGCGCATCGGCACCAAGAGCGTCCGGATGGGCTTTCCGATCGCCCGCACGCTCGGCAATTGCCTGTCGATGTCGAACATCAGCCGGCTCACCGCGCTGGTCGGGCCCGCGCGGGTCAAGGATTTGATCTTCACCGCGCGCCTGATCGGCGCCGAGGAGGCCGCGGCGATCGGTCTCCTCAACGAAGTGGTCGAAGACTTGCCGGCGCTTCAAAAACGCGCGGACGAGCTCGCCGCCAACGTCGCGGGCAATGCGCCGCTGACGCTCAATGCCACCAAGCAGGCGCTCGCCCGCCTGGTGCGCCGGCTATCGCGCGAGGAGGGTGAGGACCTCATCCTGATGTGCTACATGAGCCGCGATTTTCGCGAAGGCCTGGACGCCTTCCTCAACAAGCGCGCGCCGCAATGGACGGGGGAGTAATTTTGTAGGGCTGGCAAAGCGAAGCGTGCTCACCACTTCAACTCTCAGGCAGACACGGTGGGCTTCGCTGTCGCTCAACCCACCCTATGGCGCCGATATTTTTTCAGCGCTGCGCTAAACGCCTCGAATAGTTTGCGGTTAATCGGATTGCGATCGGCGGCGTGCTCGGCGTGCCATTGCACGCCGAGCGCAAAGCCCGGCGCCTCGGCGATGCGGATCGCCTCGACCGTGCCGTCTTCGGCGACTCCTTCCACCACGATGCGCTTGCCGGGCTCCAGGATACCTTGTCCGTGCAGCGAATTGACCCGGATGGTGTCGCAGCCGAGCAGTTTGGCGAACACGCCGCCCGGCGTGAGCCGGACGTCGTGGCGGTCGGCGAACACCACGGTGAGATCAGGATGGACCTCGCCGTTGGGCAGCCGCGGCATGCGGTGGTTCATGCGGCCGGGCAGCTCGCGGATTTCCGGATGCAGCGAGCTGCCGAAGGCGACGCTCATCTCCTGAAAGCCGCGGCAGATGCCGAACAGCGGCACGCCGCGCTCGACGCAGGCCTCGATCAGGGACAGCGCCAAGTCGTCGCGGGCATGATCGTACGGCTCGTGCCGTGGGTCTTCTTCCATGCCGAACCGCGTCGGATGCACGTTGGCGCGCGCGCCGGTGAGCAGGATGCCGTCCACGACATCGAGCAGTGCGCTGATATCGGTGATCTCCGGCGAGCCGGCGAACATCAGCGGCAGCGCGCCGGCGACTTCCGCCACGGCGCGCAGATTGCGCTCGCCGACCCGTTGCGCGGTGAAGCGGCCCTCGACCTGATGGGCGCTGCCGATCACGCCGACCACGGGGCGCTTGTTTGTCATCGCGCGGCCTGATTCTTAGTGGCGTTCCCGCGTGTGTTTAACAAAGCGAAACGGGTCCGCAAAGCGGCCGCCGCGTCCGTCCCCACGCTATCGCCGCGGTTTCACGGTGAGCGAGCCGTCGGCGTTTTCGATCACCTCGACGCCTTTGCCGCGCAGCCACGCGGCGTATTCGTCTCGATCAAGCGGGCGGATCGGGTCGTTGGCCGGCGCGGCGGTGACCGCAAGGCCGTCGGGCAGTAAAGTCCGTTCCAGATAGCCGGCCAGGTCACTCCAGCCGTTGCGCTCGTCGTAGCGCGACTTGATGTAGGGCGCGGCGCCGTCGCCGCCCTTGAATTCGGTTTGCAGATAGCGCCGCTCGCTCGGATGCAGTTCGCGGGCCGTGCCGTCGGCGTCGATGTGCACGTAGGGGTAAGGCTCGGGCATCACTCCGGGATCGGCGGAACGCCGGGATCGAGCTTGTGGTGCAGCCGCTCGGCGTCGGTGAGCGTGTCGATCACCGCCGCGACGGCGCCCTCGATCTTTTGCTCGACCCTTTTCACGAAGCTTTGCGGCTGCGGCGCGGCTTGCGGCGCCACGATCGGCTTCTCGGCAACGGGCTTCGCCGGCTTTGCGACGGGCTTCGCCGGCTTTGCGACGGGCTTCGCCTGCTTGACGATAGGCTTTGCCTTCTTGGCGACGGGCTTTGCCTTCTTCGCCGTCGCGGCTTTACGCCGTGATTTGGCGACGGCGCCCCTGCGCTTGGTGGCGCGCTTTGCCGGCTTGTTCGCCTTTGCGGCGACCTTCTTGCGTGCCTTTTTGGCCATGGCCGAATCCCCTGGTCTGCAGCGTGCTCCGCTTGCTGGTGCGAGCATAAGCGGAGCCCCGCCACCGCGCTAGAGGTGAATGCGCAGGTAGCCGCTCAATGCTGCGGCACTCGGGCGTCCAGTTCGATGAAGGGCGGGTTGCCGTATTTGAACAGGATCGGCGTCACCGTCACCGGAGCATTGCCCGCCGCCATGCCGAAAAACTGCGTACTGGCTCCGGCGCACAGGTAGGTCTTGAAGGTGAATGTGATCACGCTACCGTCCTGCTCGGCGGATTCGATGCCGACGGTGCCGACGCCGCCCTGGGTGATGACATAGGCATGCGCCGGCTGGTTCGGCGGATAGGTCAGCTTGGTCACCGGCCCGAAGTCGAGCACCATGCCGGCCACGCATTCGGTGAAGCCCAGCGCCTGGGTGAAATCGAGCCGGTACTCGTAGGCGATGAGGCCGGCGCCCGGCGTGCCGGGCTGGCCCGAATAGGTGCGCGATTGCAGGAACGCGCCGGCGCCGTAGTCCGTGAACTGCAGCGTGCTGACGCTGTCGGTGACGGTGACCGTGCAGGTCGGATTGAACACGCAATTGACCGCAGGCGCGTTGACCTCGACCACGGTCAACGACGCGGAATAGGCCGGCGCCGACGCGCACAGCACGGCGGCCGCGGCAAGCCAAATGGCTGGTGCGGATTTCATGTCGCCCTTCGTTCCGGGCAGAGGGCCCGCTCGCGGGGAGTGTGCAACTGCAGCGGTCGCAAGGCAACTGTGCAATTCTGATGGCCTCACCGCCAACCGAGCGCCGGGGCGACGTGCGTGAGAACCGCCTCGATGACATGGGCGTTGTAGTCGACGCCGAGCTGGTTGGGCACAGTGAGCAGGAGCGTGTCGGCTTCGGCAATGGCCTCGTCGGTCTTGAGTTGCTCGATGAGCACGTCCGGCTCCGCGGCGTAGGTGCGGCCGAACACGGCGCGGCGATTGTCGCCGAGAAAGCCGATCTGGTCTTCGCCGTCGCCGCCGCGCCCGAAATAGGCGCGGTCGCGATCGTCGACGAGCGCGAAGATGCTGCGGCTGACCGAGACGCGCGGCTCGCGCGTGTGTCCGGCCGCCTTCCAGGCCGCGCGGAATTTGCGGATCTGGCCGGCCTGCTGGACGTGCAGCGCCTCGCCGGTCTCGTCGTAGACGAGCGTCGAGCTCTGCAGGTTCATGCCGATCTTGGCGGCCCATTCGGCCGTGTCGCCCGAGCCGGCGCCCCACCAGATGCGCTCGCGCAACCCTTCCGAATACGGCTCGAGCCGCAGCAGCCCCGGCGGATTGGCAAACATCGGCCGCGGATTGGGTTTTGCAAAACCCTGGCCGCGCAGCACTTCGAGAAAGACTTCGGTGTGGCGCCGCGCCATGTCGGCGTCGGTCTCGCCTTCGGGCGGCGCGTAGCCAAAATAGCGCCAGCCGTCGATCACCTGTTCGGGCGAGCCGCGGCTGATGCCGAGCTGCAGCCGGCCGCCGCTGATGATGTCGGCCGCGCCGGCGTCCTCCGCCATGTACAGCGGGTTCTCGTAACGCATATCGATGACCGCGGTGCCGATCTCGATGCGCCTGGTCCGCGCGCCGACGGCGGCAAGCAGCGGGAACGGCGAGCCGAGCTGGCGGGCATAGTGATGGACGCGGAAGAACGCGCCGTCGGCGCCGAGTTCTTCCGCCGCGACCGCAAGCTCGATCGATTGCAGGAGCGCATCGGACGCCGTCCGCACCTGTGACTGCGGCGACGGCGACCAATGGCCGAACGAGAGGAAGCCGATTTTTTTCATGAGGTGAATGTAGGGCGGGTTAGCCGAAGGCGTAACCCGCCGAGGTGTAGCAAGCGGTTGGGAAGAATGGCGGGTTACGCTGCGCTAACCCGCCCTACGCGCTGCGCGCTATTTGCGCTCGCGCTGCACCTCGCGCATGGCATCGGCGACGATGCCCGGCAGGTTTTTCGCAAGGTCATCGACCTTGCGATCCAGCCGATCGACCTTCCGATCCACGCCGTCGATTTTGCCCTCGACCCGGTCGAGCCGCGTTTTGATCGCGGCGAGGTCGTCGCTGTTGCGGCGGGTCTGTTCGAGGATGTGGCGCGTGACCATCTTCTCGCCCTCGACCTCGCGTTCGACGACGCCGACGCGCGACTCGAATTCCTCGCGGGTCACCTCGGTAGCCATAGTTCTGTCCTCGTGGCTGATGACTTATTTAGCATATTCACTCAGCTTGCGCAGCATCGATTCAGTTTTTTGACGCCTCGCGTGCCGCTTTGATCCGCGCGGCCGATGCAGCGATGAACATTTTGCGCGTGGGCGTGTCGGAAAAAGCCCGTGAAGGAATGAAAACTCCCTGCTCGCCGGCGGGCAACATCACGGCCCAACCCACATCCTCGACGGAGCTTACGCCGCGCCAAAGCAGGTGGACCTGCCACACCTCGTTCTTGTAGGAGATGCCGCTGTCGTCAAAGCAATAGTGCCAGGTTCTGCTGGCGCGCGCGTAGTTGCGATAGAAGGCGCGCGTGTGCCGCCGAACTGCGTACCAGTAGCTGATCGCACCGACGAAAGACGCGGCATATGCGGTCAAGAGGACCGGCCGCAACGCCGTGGCTTCGAGCAGCCCCAGCTCGAGTGCGCCGAGGGTGACGAGCCCGATGGCAAAAACGGCCAAGAACAACAGGCCCCAATACGTAAGGGCGTCATCGCGCTGCGTATATCGCCGCGACAGGAATTCGTGACATGCCCGCAGTTCGTCGTCGCCAAAGGTGACGCTGAAATGCTGCACCCAAGGTTCTACCGCATCGCCCACTGTCTTTGACTCGATCTACGCGTTCTCCGGCGCCCAAGTCAGTATCACGAGAACAAAACAGAAACAAGCCCGTGTTGATGCGCTAATACGCCCGTCCGGGCTAGGAGTTAAAGTAATCGCATGACGCTCCCCTCCAGCCTGCCGCCGCTGCGCACGCTGTTCTTCGACGATCTCAAGGTCGGCATGACCGAGCGGCTGAAAAAGACGATCGCCGCGTCCGACGTGGTCGGCTTCGCGCAGCTCACCGGCGACCGCAATCCCGTGCATCTGTCCGAGCATTTTGCCGCCCGCACCCAGTTCGGCCGGCGCATCGCGCACGGCCTCTATACCGCGAGCCTGATTTCGGCGGTGCTCGGCACGCGGCTGCCGGGGCCGGGCGCGATCTACATTGCGCAGACGCTCAATTTCCGCGCGCCGGTGAAGATCGGCGACACCGTCTCGGTCGTGGTCACCGTGGCGGAGCTGATGCCGGAAAAATCCCGCGCCCGCCTGACCTGCGTCTGCAAGGTCGGCCGCCAGGTGGTGCTCGACGGCGAAGCCCTGGTGAAAGTGCCGCGCCAGGAAAAGGGCAAGCGGCCGGTGATGAAGCTGTAGGATAGAAGCTGAACGCAGCAAAACCCATGCGCTTGATGCTCGTGCTGAGAAGGAGCGGGGCGTACCACCTGCTCATGCGAGCAGCGGCTGATGCTGAGCTGCAGCCGGCCGCCGCTCATCATGTCGGCTGCGCCCGCGTCCTCCGCCATGTAGAGCGGGTTTTCGTACCGCATGTCGATGACCGCGGTAACGATCTCGATGGGCTTGGTCCGCGCGCACACCGCGGCGAGGAGCGGGAACGGCGAGCCGAGCTGGCGGGCGTAGTGATGGACGCGGAAGAACGCCCCGTCGGCGCCGAGTTCTTCCGCCACGACCGCAAGCTCCATCGACTGCAGCAGCGGATCGGTTGCCGTCTGGGTCTGCGAGTGCGGTGACGGCGACCATTGCCGAACGAGAAGAAAGCCGATCTTTTTCAGGGGCTGAATGTAGGCCGGGTTCGCCTGAGGCGCGGGCCGTCCGGCTACCCTCATTTGCGACTTGTGGCTCGCGATAAATGGGTGTACAATATACGTCCAATTGGGGTAGCGCAAACCGCAGCGTTAACCAAGACGATCCTGCCACGCCAATTGGAGACCCACATGTCGGAGCAATCCAAACGAACCCGTGGGGTCGGGCGCCCCGCGAAATTGTACCCTCATACGTCCGAGCCTGACATTTCGGAGCTTTACGCAGATCGGGAGTTCGAAGAGCGGCTAGTTCGCCAGTCGTTCGACGATTGGACCAACGGCGCTTTTGTCGCTGAAGTCGAGGTCGTCCCTGACGAGGACGTTCTTCCTTGTGAGAAAGTGCTTTTTGTTACCGACGGAGGATTTGTCCGAATCATTGACTCGGAAGGGAATTACGAAACTTATGACCCTTACCTGCCTGAAAATGCTTGGGTTCTGCGTGAGTTGCTAGGAGAATCCGCCGACGTGGATGATGAGGAGGATGAATAGCTAACAAGGGTTGCGGGAACCCTCCGCAGGAACGCTCCGATGGCTAGATGATGTCCTCCATCTACGGTGGCCGCCTGCATCCGCGCTTGACTGGCAAATATACTTGGTATTTCAGCATTTTGGGGTGCTGAGGCTTTTGAAGGTGAAGACGGAACCAATCAACTCGGAACTTAGATTTAGCTATTGCATTCTAGAAATATTGGACGTATAATATACGCCCAAATGCGTTGAAGCAAGGAGGGGGCCATGCGCAAGCGGTTTGTCAGTATCGGACGTGAGGTTCACGAAAGGTGTAAGGTTCGTAAGGTGGCAGAATCGGCCTTATCCGTCTGATGTTGCTTACCGCTCGTCGGCCCCCCCTTTGCGTTTGAGCTCGCGGAGCGAGCTCATCGACGCGCCCGAAATCTTAAAATCGCAAGGAGAAGAACTCATGGATAAGGCCCTTTTGGCCGGCCAATTCGGCACGGTTCGGATGGCAGCTGACACCGGCGCCTCTGTCGACGCACCAAATGATCCCGCAAAACGCGGCCGCCCGCCGAAGGGCGCTCATTCCCCGAAGTACGACAGCAGGATTCAGGTCAAACTGACGCCAGAGGGACGACAGCGACTTGATCAGATCGTTGCTCGCGTGCATGCCGTCGGCTTCGCCGATGTGGTGCGCGATGCACTTCGGATCTACGATATCCTCACCGAAGAGGTATTTGATCAGGAAAACGAGATTTTGTCACGTAATAGGGAAACCGGCGTAATCGAACGTTTGACCTTTTGGCGTAAGAGCAAACGAACGTTTGATTGAGACACCCGAGCTTGACCTCCCTCAGTTGAGGCGTATGCTGATGCCCAACTGGGGGAGGGGTCATGCCACGCCGCATGAATGGTTTTCTTGTTGCGGCAGCAACTGTAGTTATTCTCTGCTATACTGCCGTCGGGGCAGTAATAGTTCTCACCCCAGACCTCCGAAGTTTTTCTGTAGAAGTTGGCTCGCTCAACATTCCGCTGATCCTGATATGGCTGGCTTTCTTCGTGGTCAGCGCAGCCCTCATTTGGCCTGTATCTATGACCATACAGGTCAACCAACTCAGGGCCGTAGTGCGCGGTCATCTGCCTTTGCCCGAACGCGACTTGTCCGACGCAAATTTGGCGCCGTGGAAAGACGTTACCGTATCTGATGCCGAAGACTTAGAATAAGCACTTGGCCCACCCTGCGGAAGGCCAATGTGATGGCTGATAAAAAAAGGACAGATCGTGCATTTATAAAAAGGGACCATAAAATCGACTTCAAAGAAAAAAAACTGGCCCCCTTGTTCGATAAATGGTTGGACAACAGATTTATTGAAGAAATAACCCTGGATAAGGAGGAAAAAATCGCACAGCGGAAACCCATTCGTAATTGATGAACCTACTTCAGCGCGTATAGACCAGCGTTCGTTCCTAGGGTCTCGACTCGATTGAGCCACCAGATTACGATTGCGGCAATGAGCACGCCACCGAGGAAGTTTCTGGCGAGCTTGTCATAGCGGGTGGCGACGCGGCGGCAGTCCCTTGAGCCAAGCGAACATTCGCTCAATCAAATTGCGTTGGCGAAAGACTTCGCGGTCGTGCGGGATGAGCGGCTTACGCCTGGCGATCGGAAGCCTTGAATCACAACTCGCTTCGCGCTGGAATCCTTATTGAGTACAGACCCTAGTCTAGGTGCGTTTACTCCGCCGCCTCGACCCGCTTCTTGCGCCTCGCCGCCGCGGCCCGCGCCAACACCGGCTTCAGAAACGCCCCGGTATAGCTCCGCTTCTCCGCCGCGATCGCCTCCGGCGTTCCTGCCGCGACGATTTCGCCGCCGGCGTCGCCGCCTTCGGGGCCGAGGTCGATGATCCAGTCGGCGGTCTTGATGACTTCGAGATTGTGCTCGATCACCACCACGCTGTTGCCGGTCTCGACCAGCTCGTGCAGCACGTCCAAAAGCTTCGCCACGTCGTGGAAGTGCAGGCCGGTGGTCGGCTCGTCGAGGATGTAGAGCGTGCGGCCGGTGGCGCGCTTCGACAACTCCTTGGCGAGTTTGACGCGCTGCGCCTCGCCGCCCGACAGCGTGGTCGCCTGCTGGCCGACGTGGATGTAGTCGAGGCCGACGCGGTGCAGCAGCATCAGCACGTCGCGCACCCGCGGCACCACCTTGAAGAAGTCGAGCGCCTCCTCGACCGTCATGTCGAGCACGTCGGCGATCGATTTGCCCTTGAACAGCACTTCGAGGGTTTCGCGGTTGTAGCGCTTGCCCTTGCAGACGTCGCAGGTGACGTAGACGTCGGGCAAAAAGTGCATCTCGATCTTGATGACGCCGTCGCCCTGGCAGGCCTCGCAGCGGCCGCCCTTGACGTTGAACGAGAAGCGGCCGGGCGCGTAGCCGCGGGCGCGCGCCTCGGGCAGGCCGGCGAACCATTCGCGGATCGGCGTGAACGCGCCCGTATAGGTGGCCGGGTTGGAGCGCGGCGTGCGGCCGATCGGCGACTGGTCGATGTCGATGATCTTGTCGAGGTGCTCGATGCCTTCGATGCGGTCGTGCGGGGCAGGGGCCTCGCTGGCGCCGTTCAGCCGCCGCGCCAGCGCCTTGTAGAGCGTGTCGACGAGCAAGGTCGACTTGCCGCCGCCGGACACGCCGGTAACGGCCGTGAACAGGCCGAGCGGAATGTCGACCGAAATGTTTTTCAGATTGTTGCCGCGGGCGCCGATGACTTTGAGCGTGCGGGACGGATTGCGCGGCCGGCGCTCCGGCACGGCGATCTCGCGCACGCCGTTGAGATACTGGCCGGTGAGCGAGTGCGGGCTCGCCATGATGTCGGCGGGCGTGCCTTCGGCGACGATGCGGCCGCCATGCACACCGGCGCCCAGCCCGACGTCGACCACGTAATCGGCGGCGCGGATGGCGTCCTCGTCGTGCTCGACCACGATCACGGTGTTGCCGAGATCGCGCAGCCGGCGCAGGGTTTCGAGGAGCCGGGCGTTGTCGCGCTGGTGCAGGCCGATGGACGGCTCGTCGAGCACGTAGAGCACACCGGTCAGGCCCGAGCCGATCTGCGAGGCGAGCCGAATGCGCTGGCTCTCGCCGCCCGACAGCGTCCCGGACGCGCGCGCCAGGGTCAAATATTCGAGGCCGACGTCGACCAGGAATTTCAGCCGCTCGCGGATTTCTTTCAGCACCCGCACGGCGATTTCGTTCTGCTTGGAGGTCAGCCGCTGGGGTAGCTCAGTGAACCAGCGCGCAGCACCTTTGACCGACATGTCGGACACTTCGCCGATATGCAGGCCGCCGACTTTGACGCACAGCGCTTCGGGCTTGAGCCGAAAGCCTTTGCAGGCTTCGCACGGCACGTCGGTGAAATAGCGGGCGATCTCTTCGCGCGCCCAGTCGCTGTCGGTCTCGCGGAAGCGCCGCTCCAGATTGGTGATGACGCCTTCGAACGGCCGGCGCGTCTCGTAGGCGCGCATGCCGTCGTCGTAGGAGAAGCGGATCTCGGTGTCGCCGGAGCCGTACAGGACGGCGTCCTGGGTCTTCTTCGGCAGGTCCTTCCACTTGGTATCGAGCGTGAACTTGTAGTGCTTGCCGAGCGCCAGCAGCGTCTGCACGTAATAGGGCGACGACGATTTGGCCCACGGCGAAATGGCGCCGCGCCGCAAGGTGCGCTCCTTGTCGGGAATGACCAGATCGGCATCGATGTGCTGCTCGACGCCGAGCCCGCCGCATTTCGGGCAGGCGCCGAACGGATTGTTGAACGAGAACAGCCGCGGCTCGATTTCCGGTATGGTGAAGCCGGACACCGGGCAGGCGAATTTTTCCGAGAACACGAGGCGCTCGGGCCCGCTCTTGTCGTGGATTTTCGCGACTTTCTTATCGGAAGACTTCCCCTCACCTGTCGCGCTGCGCGCGACGTCCTCCCCCGCAAGCGGGGGAGGGTTGGAGCGGTCCCGCCGCGTTGGCGCGACTCCCTCTCCCGCTTGCGGGAGAGGGTTGGGGTGAGGGTCGGCGAATTCCGCCACCGCCAATCCCTCGGCGAGCTTCAGCGCGGTTTCCAGCGAATCCGCAAGCCGCGTGGCGATGTCGGGACGCACCACGATGCGGTCGACCACCACGTCGATGTCGTGGTTGAATTTCTTGTCCAGCGCCGGCACCGCGGCGATCTCGTAGAACTTGCCGTCGACCTTGACGCGCTGAAAGCCTTTTTTCAGATAATCGGCGAGTTCCTTGCGGTACTCGCCCTTGCGGCCGCGCACCACCGGCGCCAGCAGATAGAGCCGGGTGCCTTCCGGCAGCGCCATGATGCGGTCGACCATCTGCGACACGGTCTGGCTCTCGATCGGCAGCCCGGTGGCCGGCGAATAGGGCACGCCGACGCGGGCCCAGAGCAGCCGCATGTAGTCGTAGATCTCGGTGACGGTGCCGACGGTCGAGCGCGGATTGCGCGAGGTGGTTTTCTGCTCGATGGAGATGGCCGGGGAGAGGCCGTCGATCTGGTCGACGTCCGGCTTCTGCATCATCTCGAGGAATTGCCGGGCGTAGGCCGACAGGCTTTCGACGTAACGGCGCTGGCCCTCGGCGTAGATGGTGTCGAAGGCGAGCGAGCTTTTGCCGGAGCCCGACAGGCCGGTGAACACCACGAGCTGGTCGCGCGGGATGTCGAGATCGACGTCCTTGAGGTTATGCTCGCGCGCGCCGCGGATGGCGATGACGCGGCGGTCCGGGCGGGCGGCAGCCTTGTTTTTCTCGTTCTTATGGGGGCCGGCGTCGGTCATCGGCAACGGTTCCATTCCGCCGCTTGTACGGGCAGATCTTTGTCGGGAAACACCCGCCGAACGTAGTAAGAACGCCGCCGGATTGCCAGTACGAGGCAGGCGCTATGCCCGCATTCCACCCCTTTGGGGCGGAATGGCGAATAGCGCATCGCCAATGGGGCCAAAATGGGCAAAGGCCGCGTTCAGCCGGCCGCTTCCAGTCGGCGCGGGAGGCAATACCGACGTGTGCCTCTGACGCTCAGAACCCGCCGAATTTGAAGTTCAGTCCGGCGCGGACAACCTGCACATATTCATCCGGCGCCGCCTGACGGATGTTGGCAAGCGGGAAAGTGTAAGTCAGGGGCTGCAGGTCGACGAACAGATATTCGGCGCGCACCGTCCAATTGCCGCCGACCGCATATTCGATGCCGCCGCCGGCGGTCCAGCCGAACCGCAATGCGCTGAAGGTTTCGGCGGTGCCGGGTGTGGCGGTACCGAACGGGGCTATCCCGGTGAGCTGGGTCCGCGTGCTGCTGTAGTCGCCCATGGCGAAGCCGCCGGTGCCGTAGAGGAGTGCCCGGTCGAAAGCGTAACCGACGCGGCCGCGCACCGTGGACAAGAGATCGAGCGTGAAAACGTGACTGTTCGTAGCGCCGGTGATGAACCGGCCGAAAGTCGTCGCTTTGTTGCTCAGGTAATCGGCATCAGCCTCCGCGCCGAAGACCCATGGACCGTTCTGAAAGTTGATGCCGACCTGACCGCCGGCGGCGATGCCGGTGCTTCTGTGGGATGTGCTGCCGGTGGGTGTTCCGGCAAATGGACCAGTAGCGACGGTGTTGTTGGGAGCGCCCTGATAGTCAAACGACGCGCCGACATTGGCGCCGATATAGAAGCCGCTCCAAGTGAAGACCGGCGCGACAGCCGGAACGTATGCGGGTTGCGGCGGCGGCGGTGCCGGCAGGTCAGCGGCGAGTGCCGGCACGGCGATCAGCGCGGCTGCAGCCGCGAACACGATCCGCTTCATACGCATTCCTTATGCTACGGCGCGCCGGATGTCGTTAGGTGCAGCACCGGTTTGGCGGGCACGGATTTCCCTGCGCACCAATAAGTAGCCGATTCCACTCTGCAATGCTGTAGCTCTAATGCCACAACGAGCGACTTTCAGGACAGATCAGCAGCCGCGGCGCGGCCTCGGCTCTGTTTGGAGCAAGGCCGTCCGGAATTGACAAGGGCCGGCATTCAGCCGGCCCTTGCTGCGTGCTTCCACCGATCCGGTACTCATTACAGGGCAGTATTGCTGCTGCCATTCCGGCCCGGTGAAGCAAATCCCGAACGATCGTGGTGTGCCTGCGTCCGCCTTCAGAACCCGAACTTATAGTTCAGCCCGGCGCGAACCAGGTTTTCCGTCGCGCTGATCGTAAACGGCGCACCGGGCGGAGCGCCGCAGGCGCAAGCGCCGTTCGGCAGAGCGACGTAGAGATATTCCGCCTTGACGGTCCAATGCCGCTCAAAGGCCACTTCGATGCCCCCGCCGGCGGTCCAGCCGGTCTGAAAATTCTCGACGGAACCGACCCCGGCCACCGCGCCCTTGATATCGCTGAAGGCGCCGCCGCCGGTGGCAAACACCAGGAAGCGATCAAACGCATAGCCGGCGCGGCCGCGCACCGTGGCGACGTAGTTGTTCGTGGTCTGGCAGGTGGTGGGGCAGGGCGCGTGCGAGGTGCTGCCGCTCAGCGTCGCCCAATCGAGGTCGCCTTCGATGCCGAGCACGAACGGGCCGGTCTGGAAGTTGAAGCCGACGGTGGGGCCGACCAGGCCGCCCGATGTGTTGAAGGTGTCGGTCGACAGCGCGCCGGTGGTCCATTTGCTGGAGCCAAAGCCGTAGCCGCCGTTGAGACCGAAATAAAAACCGCTCCAATCGTAGACCCGCACGGGAATGTAAGCCGGTGCAGCGGGCGGCGGCGGCGCTGGGGGCGGCGATATATCGGCGGCGAATGCCGGGACTGCGGCGAGCACAAACGCAGCGGCGAAGACGATCCGCTTCATGGCAGCCTCCTGTCCGTCGTTGTTCTACGCAGCACGAGTCGACGCGTTCACACCTTCCCTGAGTGCAATAAGTACCTGATCCAACTTCCATAGGATGTTACCCAAATGCCACAACCGTTGACTTTCGGTACGTTGCCAGCCGGCTGGGGCGCCCTCGCGGGACTGGCCGATCAAAGCGCCGGAGGCGCCGCGGGCGGCTTGTGGGCCCTTGCAATTGGCTATAGAACAAACTAAGAACAAAAGGTCGGTCATTTGGCAAGGCGCGCGCTAACGCCCATGTGGATAAGGCCGTTGGGCGGGCTATCGACCTTGCAGCGGGCCAGATGGCCGCTAGGGTCAAAGACACGGACTTTAGCGAAGCGATAGCGAACGGAGCGGACCATGGCGGGAAGCGTGAACAAAGTGATCCTGATCGGCAATCTCGGCGCCGATCCCGAAATCCGTCGCACCCAGGATGGCCGTCCGGTGGCCAATCTGCGCCTCGCCACCTCCGACAGCTGGCGCGACAAGGCGACCGGCGAGCGGCGCGAGCGCACCGAGTGGCACCGCGTCGTGATCTTCAATGAAAATCTGTGCCGGATCGCCGAGCAATATCTGAAAAAGGGCTCGAAGGTTTACATCGAGGGCGCGCTGCAGACACGTAAGTGGCAGGACCAGTCCGGCCAGGATAAGTACTCGACCGAGGTGGTGCTGCAAGGCTTTCGCGGCGAACTGACATTGCTCGATTCTCGTGGTAGCGGCGCCGGCGCGGGCGGCGGGTCGGGCGATTTCGGCGCCGAGCAGGGCGGCGGCGGCGAATTCGGCTCGCCGGGCCCGAGCCGTAAGGTCGCGGCGCCCGCCGGTGCGGGACGCGGCGACATGGACGACGAAATTCCGTTCTGATCCCGCGCGGCGCATCGGCGCGGCCGAAGCGAACCCATCGGGTGCGTCACTTCGGATTCCCGATTGCGCGCTCGCTGACTTACGCGCAATGACGCCGCCATGCGGATCTTGGTCACCGGCGCCTATGGCTTGATCGGTTCGGCGTGCCTGGCGCGCTTGCACGCCGCCGGTCACGATCTCGTCGCCGCCGGGCGCGCCGCGGCGCCACGCCGCCGCTTTCCCTATGCGCACTGGATCACTGCCGATTTTGCGCGACTCACCAAACCGCCGCTGTGGCTGCCGCTTCTTGCCGGCATCGACGCCGTGGTCAATTGCGTCGGCGTGCTGCAGGACGGCGCCCGCGACAACGTGCAGCGTGTGCAGTTCGACGGCACGGTGGCGTTGTTCGAGGCGTGCGCGCAGGCCGGCGTCAAACGCGTGGTCCATATCTCCGCGATCGGCGCCGAGCCGGACGGTCCGTCGGCATTCTCGCGCAGCAAAGCCGCGGCGGCAGCGCGCCTCAAGACGCTGGCGCTGGATTGGGTGATCGTGCGGCCCGGCCTGGTGTTTGCGCCGGCGGCGTACGGCGGCAGCGCGCTGTTGCGCGGGCTTGCGGCGTTTCCGCTGTGCCTGCCGCTGGTCGGCGCCGATGCCCGTATTCAGATCGTCGACGTTGACGATTTGGCGGAAACCGTGGCGCGGGCTGTAGCGCTGGCGGCGCCGGCCAAGGTGGCGTGGGATGTAGCGCATCCGCAAGTCCATACGCTCGCCGACATTGCGTGCGCCGTGCGCGCCTGGCTCGGCTTTCGCCCGCGGCGCGTGGTGCGGCTACCGCGTGCGATTGCCGCGGTCGTGACCACGCTCGGCGATGCGGCCGGCTGGCTCGGCTGGCGCAGCCCGATGCGCAGCACCGGTCTGGCGCAGCTCGAGGCCGGCGTGGTCGGCGATCCGCGGCCCTGGATGGCCGCGACCGGCATCGAACCGCGCAGCCTCGATGGGTCGCTCGCCGCGCATTGCGCCAGCGTGCAGGACCGCTGGTTCGCGCGGCTTTATTTGCTCAAGCCGCTGGCGCTGCTGACGCTGGCCGCCATCACCATCGCGGCGGGGCTCGAGGAGCTGATCACATTCTGGATCATGCGGGTCGGGCTGTTCGACGTTCCGTTTCGGATCGCCGCGATCACGGTGCTGCCGATCCTCGTGCACAGCGTGATCGCGCCCGTGATCGGCGTCGGCATTCTGGTGCGCGCGACCTCGCGGCTGGCGCTCAGCGCGCTTCTGCTGGTGACGATTTTCGGCATTCTCGATTACGCGCTGCGGCCGGCGTATCACCTCGATATCGGCGTGCTGCACGCGCTGGCGTTTCAAGTGCCCATGCTTCTTGCCATCTTGTTCACACTGGCCATCCTGGACGAGCGATGAGCGATCTCGACATCATCTACGCGCTCAAGTTCGTGCACCTGATCGGCGCGTCGGTGCTGTTCGGCACCGGCCTCGGCATCGCTTTCTTCATGTTCATGGCGCATCGCACCGGCCATTCCGGCGTGATCGCCGTGGTGGCGCGCTTCGTGGTGATCGCCGACTTCGTATTCACCGCGACCGCGGTGGTGGTGCAGCCGGTCAGCGGCTTTGCGCTCGCCTGGGCGATCGGGCTTTCGCCGCTCAACGAATCCTGGATCGTGGCCTCGCTGCTGCTCTATGTGTTCGTCGGGCTGTGCTGGCTGCCGGTTGTGTTCATCCAAATCCGGATCCGCAATCTCGCGCGCGAGGCGGCGGTGAAGGCTGAGCCACTGCCAAAGCGCTATGACCGGCTCTATCGCAGCTGGTTCTGGCTCGGCTGGCCGGCTTTTGCCGGCGTGCTCGCGATCTTTGCGCTGATGATCTGGCAGCCGCACTGGTGATGAGCGCTGTCGCGCGCCGATGCGGCGCGAGCCGCGGCGGCGTTCAGCCGGTGAGCGCCAACGCGTCGTTGTTTGTTCGATCGTTGCGCGCCAGCGCCTCTAGTGCGGCTCCGGCCAGCGCGTAGGTCAGGCATTGGGGCAAGTGTTGAAATCCGGCGTTACGGTAGACCGTCTGAGCCGCGTTATTGTCCGCTCGCACAATCAGTTCGACTACCGGGCTGCCGACCTGGTGGGCGAGCGCGGCGACGCGGGCCATCAGCGCAGCGCCGATGCCGCGTCGCCGGTACGCCGGCTCGACAAATAAATCTTGCAAAAACAAAATCGGCCCGTTCCAGCCGGTGATGGTGCGGCGGCTGCAGGTCGCCATGCCGACTGTGGCGCCGCCGACTTCGGCGACGTAAGCGGTAAACCCGGCATGCGGTCCAAAGCCGTCGCGCAGCCAGTCGGCGGCATTGGCGCGAACGGCGTGCAGCGAATCCTCGGCCTCCGCCAACAGGTACTTGAGTCGCATCAACGCTGGCACGTCGGCCGGCTCGGCCACGCGGATGCAGAAGTCCGGTGCATGCGCCGTCTCGCTTGTTCGATTATCCATGCCCGGCCGGAACTTGTGCGGCTATGTTGATCTTGTTTACGATGTGCGCGCGAACAGGCAATTTTTCACGTGAGCATGTGCTCGCCATGGTTAACGAGTGATGAACTCGCCGAGCTTGCTTAATCAGCCAAGCGCTGGATTAGCTAATCTAGCGAGGCAGCGGGCAGGTCGTGGCGGAAGGGATGTCGCTGCTGACCGGCGGCTTGGGATAATACTGCGTGCTCTGTTGGACCGACTGAGCGGCTTCGGTACCGAGAAGAAGCTCGATGAGCTTGAGCGATTCATCCAACCCCGACGAGATTCCGCCGCCCGTCAGCCTATTGCGATCGAGGCAAAAACGCGGATTGCCGCTGGCTACCTTTACCTTGGGAAAGCGCTCCCCAAAGCACGGCAGGAATGCCCAATGCGTCGTGGCCTCATATCCGTCGAGCAGACCGGCTGCGGCCAAGAGCATCGCGCCTTCGCAAACCGACGCTACATATTTGGCTTGGTGGCTCTGCCGGATCAGAAAATCGAGATAGCTGCGGCGCGGATCGCCGATCAGCCGGGCGAGCGCGTCGGGATCGCCGCCGGGCACCCAGAGCACATCGTAAGCGCCGGCGTCCGCGAACGTTTTGAGGACCTCGAAATAAAAGCCTTTGCGAAACCGGAAGAGGCCGCGGGCATGCGCGACGATTTCGATGTCGAGGCCGGCCCACGTAAACATTTCGAACGGGCCGGTGACATCAAGCATGTCTACATCGTCATACACAGGAATACCGACGAGCATTTTTCTCCTCCCGCTTGATGAAGTGCCGCGCTCAATTTGCGGACCAGCGTGGCCGCAGCAATCTAGGTTTACTTGCCCTCCCTTATAGTTTAAAGTAAAAGTTGTATACTGCAACGTCATAAATGGCGAGGGGACGCGCAACATGAGCGATGGCGCAGCGCTAAGAGTCCGGAGATCGATCACCGAACTCCAGGATGAGTACACCAAGGGCAACAAAAAGCCGCTCGAAGATCTGATGCGCGCCTGGAGGGGCATCAAAGAGTTGCCGCCCGACAATCCGAACTCATTCTTCGTGATCGGCGGCTATCATGGCGAGCCGTTCCGCGGCGCCGGCTGGGGCAACGCCTCCTACTGGGGCGGCTATTGCATGCACGGCAATATCCTGTTCCCGACCTGGCATCGGGTCTATTTGCTGAGGCTCGAGGACGCGTTGCGCAGCGTTCCAGATTGCGCCGATGTGACGCTGCCGTTTTGGGACGAAACGAGCACCAACTCTATGAGCAACGGCATTCCATGGGCGTTGACCAACGAAAAATTCACTCTGGACGGCAAGAGCATTGATAATCCATTGCGCTCATTCGTTTTGTGCGCGAACATCAAGGACCACATCGGCGGCGATGACCCGAACTATAGCAAGCCTAAAGGCTATGAGACCAAACGTTATCCGCTGTCGGGACTAGTCGGTTCCAAAGATGACAAGGCTGCTACAGACGCCCACAATGCGAAATATCCGGATTACAAAAAGAATGTGGCGCTGCTCGATCAGAACATAATTGACTGGCTGCACTACTCCATCGTCGTCAACGGTGAGCCGCTGTTGACGGGGGTTGCTCAAAAATATCACGACTGCCTTGGTGCACCCAACTACACCGTCTTCTCCAATACCTCCTCCGCGGCAGAGTGGAACGACAACCTTGCCGAAGGGGCGCCAACGGTAGTTTCGCTCGAGTCGCCCCACAACAATATTCACTTGGCAGTCGGCGGCTTCGATGTTCCGAAACAAGGTAACTTCTCGCCTATTACGGGCGCCAACGGCGATATGGGTGAGAACGACACTGCAGCGCTCGATCCGATCTTTTTTTTCCATCACTGCTTCGTCGATCGCGTTTTCTGGCTTTGGCAGAAGCGGCACGGCGGTGTCGACCATCTCGAGATCATGGAGAAATATCCCGGAACCAATTCGGTCGACAACCAAGGACCGACGCCAGGCGTGGCGCCGAATTCCTGGCTGACCCTGGAAACGCCGCTCGATCCGTTTAAGAAAACCGATGGAACGCCGTATACCTCGGTCGACTGCGTCAACATTGAAAAGCAGCTTGGCTACACCTACGGGCCCGGCTCGCTTGAGGAGCCTGCCAGCATCGCCGCTTTGCTGGGCGGGCGCAGCGGGCCTGATCGCAGCACCAAGACCGTTCGAGTCGCCGGGATAAACCGCGCGGCGATCAGGGGGTCATTTTTGATCTCGGCCTATGCCACGCTCGGAGGCGAGAGTCATCACATCGGGTCTGAGGCGGTTTTAAGCCGGTGGCACGTGGACGGCTGTGCCAATTGTCAGACGCACCTGGAAGCCAAGGCTTACATTCCGCTGCACATGTTGCGAAAGGCAGTGGCGGATGCTGCACAAATCGATGTCATCGTGCACACGCGGGACGGCGCACTGACCCACCCGCGCCCGTTGATGGCTGCTCTCCCGCAGAGAAAGCCATTCCGTTTCGAAGTGCGCTAGGGGCAGCGAGCCCTGTGTGCAGGGCCATGGCAGGAGACCATGATGGCAGACCCATTTCCCGGTTTCATGCCAGTTGTATTTCGCATCCGACACGTCGCTGACCTACACCGGAGTCAAACCGGACGGCAGTCTCGGTGGATCGGAGACCGTCACGATTGCGATAGAGTCGATCCGCGATAAGTTGTTTATGGTGACATGGCAGGAATCCGACAAGACCACCGTGGTTCATCTCGAGGACTACAAGGAAAACACGATCATTACCAACATCACCAATCCGGACAAATACGTTCGAGCAATACCACGGCACAATGACGTCGCTATCCTGACGCGGCTTACCCCGCCAGCACGGCGCGGATGCCGTCGACCACGTATTGCACCGCCAGCGCCGCGAGCAGCACGCCGAGCAGCCGCGACAGCACGATGTTGCCGGTGACACCGAGCACGCGGCCGAGCCGGGCCGCGAACAGGAAGGCGACGAAACAGCATGCCGCGACCACGGCAACAACCGCCAGCAACAGCGCGAGCAGCAGTGGATCGTGTTGCGCGCGTCCGGCCAGCAGCACCGTGGCAGTGATGGCGCCCGGCCCGGCCATCAATGGAATCGCCAGCGGGAAGGCCGCAATGTTGCGCGCACGCTCTTCGATGGCATGCTCGGCGGTCTCGCCTTCGCGGCGCATGCGCACGCCGAAAACCATTTCGGTAGCGATCGAGAACAACAACAGGCCGCCGGCGATGCGAAACGCCGACAGCGAAATCGCAAGCCGCGCCAGCAGCCAGTCGCCGATCAATGCCGCGCCGACCAAAATCGCGGCGGCAATCAGCGCGGCGCGAAGGGCGACGTGGCGGCGCAGCGATGCGGAAAGGCCCTCCGTGATGCCGATGAAGGTCGGCGCCAAGCCGATCGGATCGACCACCACCAGCAAAGTCACAAGCGCCGATATGACGTAGTCGAGTGTCATGGACCTATCTTCAACGGCTGACTGGCCGGTAATGAGCGTCGCTGACTGGCGTTTTACTGCGCTGATCGGCTGATCGAAATGGAACTGCGCGGCCTCTCTCGGCGGTGCCTCAGCGGGCCCCTGCTTGGCGCCCCAAAAGCTTGATCCTAAGCCACTGAATCCCCATATGAAAACGTGTCTGGGACGCAGCCATTTGCAGGTGGCGCCCGGGGGCTGAATCAGTTAAGCAGAACGGTCCAAACACTTCGCGAGATTACCTTGGCCGATAACGACGATAGACAGCCGGACGACGAATCCGGCGGCAGCGATATTCGCCCGATCTCCATCACCGAGGAGATGAAGAAGAGCTACCTCGATTACGCCATGAGCGTGATCGTGGCGCGCGCGCTCCCGGATGCGCGCGATGGGCTAAAGCCGGTGCATCGCCGCATCCTCTACTCGATGCACGAGAACGGCTACGAGTGGAACAAGCCGTACCGCAAGTCGGCGCGCGTGGTCGGCGACGTCATCGGCAAATATCATCCGCACGGCGACCAGGCTGTGTACGACGCATTGGTGCGCATGGCGCAGGATTTTTCCATGCGCCTGCCGCTGATCGACGGCCAGGGCAATTTCGGCTCCGTCGACGGCGATGCGCCGGCGGCGATGCGCTACACCGAGGTGCGGCTCGAGCGCGTCGCCGGGTCGCTGGTCGAGGATCTCGACAAGGACACCGTCGACTTCCAGCCGAACTACGACAATTCCGAGCGCGAGCCGGTAGTGATGCCGGCGCGGTTTCCCAATCTTCTGGTCAACGGCGCCGGCGGCATCGCCGTCGGCATGGCGACCAATATTCCGCCGCACAATCTCGGCGAGGTGGTCGACGCCTGTATCGCGCTGATCGACGATCCGGGCCTCTCCATCGACGACCTGATCGCCATCGTGCCGGGACCGGATTTCCCGACCGGCGGCCTCATTCTCGGCCGGCAGGGCATTCGCGCCGCCTATCATCTCGGCCGCGGCTCGATCGTCATGCGCGGCAAGATGCAGTTCGAGACCCTACGCGGCGAGCGCGAGGCCATCGTGTTCAGCGAAATTCCCTATCAGGTGAATAAGGCGCATCTCGTCGAGCGCATCGGCGAGCTGGTCCGCGACAAAAAGATCGAAGGCGTCGCCGCACTGCGCGACGAGTCCGATCGCGACGGCTATCGGGTGGTGGTCGAGCTGCGCCGCGATGCGGTGCCCGACGTCGTGCTCAATCAGCTCTACCGCTTTACCGCGCTGCAGTCCTCGTTCGGCGCCAACATGGTGGCGCTCGATGGCGGCCGGCCGCTGCTGATGAATCTGAAGGACCTGCTCACCTCCTTCATCGCGTTCCGCGAGGAGGTGATCTACCGCCGCACCAAGCATCTTCTCGCCAAGGCGCGCGACCGCGCCCACATCCTGGTCGGGCTCGCCATCGCGGTCGCCAATATCGACGAGGTGATCCGGCTTATTCGCGCCGCCAAGGACGCCAACGAGGCGCGCGAGCAGTTGATGAATCGCGACTGGCCGGCGCGCGACGTCGCCGCCATGGTCACCTTGATCGACGATCCGCGCCACAGCGTCTCGGCCGAAGGCGTCACCCGGCTGTCAGCCGAGCAGGCCAAGGCCATCCTCGATCTGCGCCTGCAGCGGCTCACCGCGCTCGGCCGCGACGAGATCAAGGCCGAGCTCGACAAGCTCGCCGACGAGATCGCCGATTACCTCGACGTGCTGCGTTCGCGCGCCCGCATCCAGGCGATCGTCAAGGATGAGCTCACCGCGATCAAGACCGAGTTCTCAACGCCGCGCAAAACCCTGATCATCGATCAGGAAGGCGAGATGGAAGACGAGGATTTGATCCAGCGCGAGGATATGGTCGTCACCGTCTCGCACGCGGGCTATGTCAAGCGCGTGCCGCTGTCGACCTACCGGGCGCAGCGCCGCGGCGGCAAGGGCCGCGCCGGCATGGGCACGCGCGAGGAAGATTTCGTCACCCGGCTATTCGTCGCCTCGACCCACGCGCCGCTCTTGTTCTTCTCGTCGCGCGGCCAGGTCTACAAGGAAAAAGTCTGGCGGCTGCCGCAGGCGGCGCCGCAAGCGCGCGGCAAGGCGCTGATCAACATCCTGCCGCTGCAGCAGGGCGAGACCATCACCACCATCATGCCGCTGCCGGAAGACGAGGCGACCTGGAGCACGCTCGACGTGATGTTCGCCACCACGCGTGGCACCGTGCGCCGCAACAAGCTGTCGGATTTTTCCGATGTGCGCCGCTCCGGCATCATCGCCATGAAGCTCGACGAGGGCGACTCCATTGTCGACGTGCAGATCTGCACGGAGAACGACGACGTGCTGCTGACGAGCGCCGCCGGCCAGTGCATCCGCTTCCCGGTCAACGACGTGCGGGTGTTTTCCGGCCGCACCTCCATGGGCGTGCGCGGCATCAATCTGGCCGATGGCGACAAACTCATCTCGCAGTCGATCTTGCGTCACGTCGAGGCCAACGCCGAAGAGCGAGCGGCGTATCTGAAACGCGCCAACGCGGTGCGTCGCGGCACCAGCGGGGAGGGCGAGGAGAACGGCAACGGCAGCGATGCCGAGGAGGCGACGGGCGCCATCGAACTCGGCCAGGAGCGCTACGTCGAGCTGTCCGCCGCCGAGCAGTTCGTGCTGACGATCTCGGAAAAAGGTTTTGGCAAGCGGACGTCGTCCTATGAATACCGCACCACCAATCGCGGCGGCAAAGGCATCGTCGCCATGGCGGTCACCGAGAAAAACGGCCGCATCGTCGCGTCGTTTCCGGTCGAGGACAGCGACCAGATCATGCTGGTCACCGATGGCGGCCAACTGATCCGCTGTCCGGTCGACGGCATCCGCATCGCCGGCCGCGCCACCCAGGGCGTCATCGTGTTCAACACCGCCGAGGGCGAGCGTGTCGCTTCGGTGGAGCGGATCTCCGAAGAGGGCGAGGAGAACGGTGGCGAGTGAGTTGGTGATGATCACGGTGCGCGGATTGACGACCAATATATTTGTGCGGCCGCTTCTCTTGGGGAGGCGCGTCATCTCCGGCACGCAATAACCTCGGAGAGCGAGGCGTCTCCGAGCGAATGGCGCCAGGCCGGAGCGGGGCGTATATTTGAGATCGTTTCGCGGACGCATGCGATGAAGTTACCGTTTGCCGGCGCCATCGATTGCGATCTTCACCCCGCCGTACCCGATGTTGCGGCGCTGATGCCGTATCTCGATGTGTTCTGGCGCCAGCATCTGGCCGAGCGCCACATCGACCAGTCGCCGTTCACGCTCGCAAGCTATGCGCCGCAGCTGCCGCACTCGGTGCGCCGCGATTGGCGGCCGCAACAGGGCGTCCCGGGCGCCGATCTCGATGCACTGCGCAGCCATGCGCTCGATGCGTTCGGTACGCGTTTGGCCATCGCCAACGTGCTGCACGGCGCGGTGGCGCTGTTCAACGCCGACATGGCGGCGGCGCTGTGCACGGCGGTCAACAAATGGCTGGCGCGCGAATGGCTCGATCGCGAGCCGCGGCTGCGCGCCTCGATCCTGGTGCCGCCGCAGGACGTCGACCTCGCCGTCGCCGAAATCGAGCGCTGTGCGCCCGACCGGCGTTTCGTGCAGGTCCTGCTCCTGGTGATGGGCGACCGGCCGCTCGGGCACCGCACTTATTGGCCGATCTATCGCGCCGCGGAAAAGCACAGCCTGACCATCGGCGTCCACGCCGGCTCGACATTCCGCCATGCGCCGACCGGCTCCGGCTGGCCGTCCTATCACCTCGAGGACGCCGTCCTGCAAGCCACCGCCTTTGAAGACACGCTGGTGAGCTTTTTGGCCGAGGGCGTGTTTCAGAAATTCCCCGGCACCAAACTGGTGCTGATGGAGTCGGGCTTTTCGTGGCTGCCGACCTTGCTGTGGCGGACCAACCGCAGCTGGCGCGGGGTGCGCACCGAGGTGCCGTGGATCGATCGGCCGCCGGCCGACATCGTGCGCGATCACGTGCGCTTCACCTTGCAGCCGCTCGACGTGCCGAACGCCGACGTGCTCAATCGCGTCATCGATCACGTCCGCTCGGACGAGCTGATCCTGTTCTCGACCGATTATCCGCACTGGCAGTTCGACGACGACGACGTGTTGCCGGAGGGGTTTTCGGATGCGATGCTACGAAAGATTCTGATCGACAATCCGCTTGCGGCCTATCCGCGCCTCGGCGCCGCCGCCGCAGCAGATCGGACACGCGCCGCGATGCGCGAGGAGTTGCCGCCATGAACAAGCAGGTGACCGAACGGCAGGTGAAAACCGCGCAAAAAATCGGCTTTGTCGATTGCGACATCCATCCGGTGCAGCGCTCGCCCAAGGACCTTTACCCTTATCTCGAGCAGCGCTGGCGCGACCACATCGAGAATTTCGGCGGCCATCTTTGTCAGGGCCTGGCCGGCCAACTGCCGTTCCCGCGCATGATGGCGAGCGGCATGCGCGCCGACGCTTACCCGTCGAACGGCGGCCCGCCGGGCTGCGATCTCGAACTGATGCAGCGCCAGCACCTCGACCTCAACGGGTGCGCGACCGGCATGATGATCTGCCTGTCGCGCGGCGGCATGGAGGAGCGCAACCTCGAATTCGGCGCGGCACTGGCGCACGCCGTCAACGACTGGCAGATTCACGACTGGGTCGAGAAGGATCGCCGCCTCAAGGCGGGCATCGTCGTGCCGCAGGAATATCCCGAGTTCGCCGCGCGCGAGATCGACGCCCGGGCCGCCGAGAACGCGGCGTTCCGCCAGGTCATCATCTCGCCCCGCGCGATCGAGCCGCTCGGCCGACGCAAGTATTGGCCGATCTACGAGGCCGCCGCGCGCAACAATCTGGTGCTCGGCCTGCATCCGGCCGGCAATCCCAACGGCCATCCGTCCAGCGGCACCGGCTGGGGCACCTATTACATGCAGGAGCACTACACGTTCGGCACCAGCATGATCGGCAACGTCGTCAGTCTGATCAGCGAAGGTGTGTTCGAGCGCTTCCCGGGTCTCAAAGTGGCGATGATCGAATCCGGCTTCTCGTGGGCGCCATCGCTCGGCTGGCGCATGGACAGGCAGTGGCAGCGCATGCGCAACGAGACGCCGCATCTCAAACGGCCGCCTTCGGACTATCTGCGCCAGCACTTCTGGTTCTGCACCCAGCCGATGGAGGAGCCGGAGAACCCGGCAGACATCCGTGACATCCTCGACTGGATCGGCTGGGACCGGCTGATGTTCTCCAGCGATTATCCGCACTGGGACTATGACGACCCGGGCGTGGCGCTGAACTTCAAAATGACCGAGGCGCAACGCGCGGCCATCATGCGCGACAACGCCACGGCCCTGTATCGGCTGTCCTGATCTTTGAGTGGAGCATGATCTTGTCGGAAAACCGGCTTCCACTTTTCCGGATCATGCTCTGATGTCGCGTCATGTCGTCGCCGGCGTTGCCGAGGTGCCGCCAGGGGGCTGCAAGCTCGTCACCGCCAAGGGCCGCGAGATCGGACTGTTCAACGTCGGCGGCAAATTCTTCGCTCTCGCCAATCGCTGCCCGCACAAGGGCGGTCCACTGTGCGACGGCCGCATCACTGGGCTCACCCAGTCGAGCGGGCCGGGCGACTATCGTGTGATCCGCGCCGGCGAGTTCCTGCGCTGCCCCTGGCACGGCTGGGAATTCGAGATCGCCACCGGCCAGAGCTACTGCGATCCGAACATGATGCGCGCGCGACAGTTCAATGTCACCGTGACCGCAGGACAGGAGTTGGTCAAAGGTCCGTACATTGCCGAAAGTTTTCCGGTCGCGGTTGAGAAGGATTATCTGGTCGTGGAGATATGACTTCCACGACAGTCATAGCCGCCGAAGACGGCGTATCGAGTAGCGCACCATGACACTTTCTCGGAGAAACGTTTTGCAGGCGGCCGCCGCTAGTTCGGCGCTGCCGATGCTGCCGCGCGTCGCGCGCGCTCAAAATTATCCGTCGCGGCCGGTCCACATCGTCGTCGGCTTTCCGCCCGGCGGGCCGACCGACATCGGCGCCCGCCTGATTGCTCAACGGCTCTCGGAACGGCTCGGCCAGCCGTTCGTCATCGACAACCGGCCTGGCGCCGCCAACAACATCGCCACCGAGGCGGTGGCGCACGCGGCACCCGACGGCTACACGCTGCTAGCCGCGGTCGGATCCAACACCATTAATCCTGCGCTATATCCGGATCTCAATTTCAATTTCATTCGCGATTTTGCCATGGTCGGCGGCATCTATCGCTCGCCGCTGGTGCTCGAAGTCATCGCGTCTGTGCCGGTCAAAACCGTTCCGGAATTGATCGCCTACGCCAAGGCCAATCCGGGCAAAGTCACGCTCGCCTCGTTCGGCACCGCCACGGTGTCCCACATCGCCGGCGTGTTCTTTCAGATGAATGCCGGCATCGAGATGGTGCATGTGCCGTATCGCGGCTCCGCGCCCATGGTCACCGACCTGATCGCCGGTCAGGTGCAGGCGGCATTCGACAACCTGCCGGTCTCCATCCCCTACATCAAGGACGGCAAGCTGCGCGCGCTCGGGGTGACCACGGCCGAGCGCTGGCGGACACTGCCCGACGTTCCGACGCTGGCCGACTACATGCCAGGCTTCGTGGCGACCACCTGGGTCGGCCTCGCAGCACCGCGGCAGACGCCGGCTGCCATCGTCGAGCGGCTGGCAAGCGAGATCGACGGCATGCTCGGCGATCAAAATATCGTCGCGCACCTGGCCACCCTCGGCGCCGAACCGTTCCCGATCTCGACCGGGGCCTTCGACAAATTCATCGCCGAGCAGACCGAGAAGTGGGGCAGGGTGATCCGCGCCGGGAACATCAAGCTGGAATAGGGTCGATCGTCAGGCCGGCCGCGGCTTCGCGTGCGCACATGGTGTTCGCTGTCGGTATGATTTATGAACGTGCCCTTGAGCAGGATGGCATGGCGATGACGACCCCAATCGCGCTCAACGACATCATCATTCATCCGGTCGTCGAGCAGCAGGGCGCGTGGTTCGAAGTTTTTGGATTTTTTCCTGCCCTGAGCAAGGAACAACTCGACGAGAACCGCGCGTGGCTCGAGCCGAGCTTCCTCGATCCCGCCAACAATTGTCTGGTCTTCTGTATCCAGGCCTTCGTTATCAAGACGCCGCATCACAACATTCTGGTCGACACCTGCGTCGGCAATCATAAGGCGCGCCCGACGCGACCGTTCTGGAACATGCTCGACAGCAAACGTTTCGAGCAGGGCCTTGGCGCCATCGGACTGAGCGTGGGCGACATCGATTACGTGATGTGCACGCACCTGCACGGCGATCACGTCGGCTGGAATACCCGGCTAGAGAACGGCCGCTGGGTGCCGACTTTCCCCAAGGCGCGCTACATCATGGCGGATCGCGAGCTTTCGTACTGGACGGCGCGTGAGCGCGACAATCCGCAGAGCGTGCCGTGGATCACCGACTCGGTGCTGCCGATCGTCGCCGCCAAGCGAGCGCAGATCGTGCGCAGCGATTTCGCGTTCGAGGAGCAGGTGCGGCTGATTGCGACCCCGGGCCACACGATCGATCATTTTTCCGTGCTGGTCGGGCGCTCCGGCGCGGACGCGTTGATCACCGGCGACATGGTGCACTCGCCGCTGCAGGGCCGATATCCCGAGCTCGGCATGATAGTCGATTATGATTCCCGCCAGGCGGGACAAACCCGGCGCACGATTTTCGATCGTTTCTGCGCCGAACCGACCATTATGTGCGCCAGCCACTTTCCGGCGCCGTCGACCTGCCGGGTGCAGCGCTGGGATGACGGTTACAAGTTTGTTGCGGTCGCGGCCTAGGTTAGCTTCCGCCTGAACGGGTCAGGGCTCTATCGTGCCGCTGCGAATTGGCGGCCGGGGCCACAACCTCGCTGAACGGGATTGTGAAGCGTGAAAAACACGTGCCGAGCAACATTAAGTTGATATAATTTTATATCATATTCGCGTAACTTTCTCATATACATTGTTACCAAAAGGGCTAAGCTTCTGCATCGGCGCAGGCTGCCCCGCCTGCGTCGACCCCACAAGCGGCGGCCATACCCTCAACGGATCGCCGCAAGGAAACGACAGGAGAATCCCTATGACGAAACTGCTGTTTGCCGCATCGGCCGTGGCCCTTGCTGCTGTGATGAGTTCGGCCGTCACCACAGTCCAAGCCGCGCCGCAGAAGGACCCGTACTGCAAAATGGCCGCGGGCCAGAAAAACCTCGTATCCTGGAACGCTTATTATCATTGCAACGCCACGGCGCCGCGGGTTTCGCAGACGGCTGTACGCGCTCGACCGGAGCCGGCGAAGGATCCGATGTGCAAGCTCGCGCCCGGCCAGAAGAACTTGGTGGCGTGGAACGCGTACTATCACTGCCTCGGGCCGGCGCCGCGAGCCTCCGCACAGCCGCGCCGGCTCTACGCGCAGGCTCGGCTCGAGCCGGCAAAAGACCCGTACTGCAAAATGGCCGCCGGTCAGAAGAACTTGGTGTCCTGGAACGCCTATTATCACTGCCTGAGCCGCTGACTTTTGGCGCTGCGGCGGCAGATCCTGAGTTCGGCAAAGCTGCCCATGAGGGAGCGATTTGTCATCGCTCCCTCTCTCACTCGCGCGTGCGCCTTGTTCCGACTATCGGCTCGGAATGATTGTTTTGGCCGGTTGCCCGCTGTAGCGGCTACCTCGTCGCCAGAGAGGTGGCGTGCTCGAATATGAAACTATAGCTCGTCGCTCGAGGAGGCAGGTGAGGCCCCATCGCCGAGGTGCTCGCGTACCGGTGACACGTTAGACAGCCGACACCCGGCGGGGCCTTTGGAAGCTGTACAAAGGTCTCGAGCACCGGATTGAGCATGTCCTTACCGCGCAGGGGGACATTGGGTGTGCCGTCCGGCAGCGGCGTCGATAGCGGCGGCTTGCTCTTGGAAATGTTTATCGGATGCCTCGGCCATTGCACGTCGATCAGCTTGTAATATTGCCACGGCGACTTCGGGTCGCTTTGGTTCAGGATAAACTGCATATAGAGATTGAGCTCGTCCGCCGGCGACGCGTCGGCGGTGATCTGCATGACTTGGCCCGGATTGGCGTCCTTGACGTTGACAGGACAGGGCGATGGCTTGCCCGGTTCCTTGCAGTTCGGATTGAAGAAATTATAGGGCGGCTTGATCGGCCCGCCTTTCAGCGGCGCATTGTCTACTTGGGCGAACGTGGCCCAGGCCCCCTGCGAGCTTCCGCGGACGCCGCCGAGGACGAACATGTGGAAACCTACCAGGCCAACCGTCACCGGCGCCTTCGAGTCGCCGACCTGGGCTTGCACGGTATGAAAGCGGTCCGCGTTGTCGTTACCAGATAGAACCTTCCATGCCGCCTTGATCTCGACCGCTCCGGTCGCTCGCTGCAGCACGCCATCCTGGCCACTCGGCAGCGCGATCACGTTCGTCAGTGCGAAAGTGGCCTGTTTATAGGAGTCGTAGAGCCCGTTTTTCCGGACGTAGTCGTATTCAGGCTCATCTATCGCCACTTCGTAGTAGACCGGCTGACCGTTGAGGTCGTAGAGCGTGCCGCCGCCAGCCTGCTTGATGGCGTTGAGAATGGCAGGCGGAAACGCCGCCCGGGACGCCGCGGCGCTCCGCGCGATGTTCGTGAGCACCGCAGGGGCAATCTTCGAGGTCATCGTGAGCTGGCGGACAGTGAGCGGCTGTTGCCACGGCCCGGGATCGCGGCCTCCCGGTAGAAACACGGTATCGATGGTTCGATAGGTTTCCCACACCGTCGGCCCGCTCGCGCCGAGTGTTCTTGTGGGATCGGGCACGCCGCGCTGGGCGGCGTCGGCCGGCCACATCAAATAGATGAAATCCTGCCACGCCAGACAATCGACGTTGTTTTCAAAAGAATCCGTCGCTGCAAGAAAGAGCGGTTTGATCTGCGGCGACCCCTGATCGCAGTGAATCGACGGAGGCGGCTGCCCGCCGCCGGCGTCCTGCGCGCTCGCGGCAGAGGCGCTGATCATGCCGACCAGTGCAGCCACACATGCAAGGCCGCAGCTCGATCCCTCGGTGCTAATGCCGGCGCCCATGATTTTCACCCCCCGATCAGGCTTTGTGGGTTGGTAGGAGTATCACTATCTACAATCATGGGCTTTGCAAGCCATTGAAACAACTTAAAGATCATTTTGTGATGCTGAAAGACGATTTCCGCGTGGTACACACATTTTCCTTGCCGCTGGAGCGCCGCTATAAGGGAGTTTCATGAGCCAAGCCGGCGACCATGGCGTTCGTTCGCCCAGCGCCTCCGACCGCTGGAAGCACGACGGCGTGCGCGTCATTCCGGGCCATCAGCTCGATCCCAACGTGCCGTCGACGCCCGGCATGGATCGCAAGGCGGCGATCAATTTCGCCCGCGCCGGCGCGCAGAAACTGTGGGCCGGCACGGTGACGATCAAGCCGGACGCCAAGACCGGTGCGCACCATCACGGCCATCTCGAAAGCATCATCTACGTGGTACGCGGCCGCGCTCGCATGCGCTGGGGCGAGCGCCTGCAATTTGTCGCCGAGGCCGGGCCGGGCGATTTCATCTTCGTACCGCCTTACGTGCCGCATCAGGAAATCAACGCCAGCGCCGACGAAGTTTTGGAATGCGTGCTGGTGCGCAGCGACGGCGAGGCGATTGCCGTCAATCTCGACATCGCGCCGGTAGAGAAGCCGGAGACGGTGCTGTGGGTCGATCCGATCCACCGCGAGCCGGGCGGCGCGAGCTGATCTTCCGACCGCTGTGCCTAGCGGTCCCTCCTCTGCCGCCAAGCGCGGTCCTGCTCGCGCAGGCGCTGCCTTTCGTTCGCGGCAGGTGGCCGCTGCACCTGCGATTCGCCGCTCTTGCGCAAGATGCTGTTCATGGCGCTGGTGCAGTTGATACCGAAAAAATCGGTGTACTTCGTATCGATCAAATACGGCCGCTCGGCGATGCATTGCGCTATGGCGCTTTGTTTTTGCAGGCTGTCCTCGACGACCAGATAATCGCCGGCCTGCAGGAGCGCGTCGATTGGCGCGAAGAATCCCGGAAGCTCGCCGTGAAAATCCTCGATCATAAGACATGGCCGCTGCAGCGGCCGCTGTGATGCCGCGGCCTCGGCGAGCCACTGCGCGCAATCGCCGTGAACGAACTCGATGCGCGGGTCTGATATCTCGCCGATTTGCTGATCGATCGAAATGATGTTCGTGGTCAAACCCGCCGCTGCGCACACATCGGCAAAGAACAGGCCCGAGCCGCCGCTGCCGGCGCCGAGTTCGATGATGGTGCCGGGCCGCAATTCGTCGATCAGCATCGGATAGATGGCGAGATCGTGCACGGTCTTGAAGCACGGCACGCCGCGCCAGCGGAAGGCGTTATCGACGCCCTGGCTGTAAAGCATCTGCGAAAAGCCGAGCTCGGTGCCGCCGACCGCCTCGCCCTCGAGCCCGGCGAATTGCTGCTGGCGCCGGCGCCAGCTGACGTAACGCTCGTTCGAGCGGTGCAGATAACGCGAGGCGAAAAATTCTACCTGCGGCGGCCAGGTTTCCTGCTGCAGGTGGGTGAGCAGATAACTCTGGAAGAAATTCGGCACTTCGTTGTGGGCGGCGACTTCGGCCTTGAGCCGGCCGATGATTTTGTTTTTTGCGACAGGGTCAAGCCGCGGCGAAATCGGCGCGCCGCGCAGGAAGGATTGGATCAGTCGAAAAAGATAACCGGAGGACGCGCTGGTATGCAGCGCCAAATAGTCCGACAGCGCGTGGGCAAATTCCTTGTCGCCATTCATGTCGGCACTCCCACCTGCGCGGGTGTCTTTACCCCGATTTGAGGCGGAGGAGCAGCCGAGGTCGGATGCGGCAGGGTAGGGTCGCTGCCCGGGGGCCGGCCTTTTCCTGCTTCGGGCGGCCGTCCCGGCCATAACGGACAAAATCTGAGATTGTGTTTCTCGCGCGGCAACACGGAAAGATAGTCAAAGGTGCAGCAGCAGTCTCGCAATATTCTGATTCGTCAAGCAATTTTGTCTTGCCCCGGGCCACCGCGCGCTCTGTTGCAGAGCAATAATGCGGCTGACAAGGGCTGGTTTATGTGGACAGCAAAGTTCCGCTGCCGCTACTATCGCGCTTCAGCGGCCCAGGGAGGCGGCGATGCGGGGTGAGGCATTAGTGGCGGCTGCCACGGTCGTGGCGGCGCAGCTAACTTTTGGCGTGTCGGCAAGTCACGCGGCCGACCTGATCTGGGAAGTCGAAAATCCCTATCGCTTCTTCAAGCGCAGCGCTTCGTTCGAGGTGCAGGAAAAAGCTTTCGAGGCGGTGCGCGGCGCGCCCGATCAACCGCTGCCGCAAAACATCATGTGGCGGCTGGAGCGCCGCCTCAACGATCCCGATTGCAAGGACCGCTCGACGCCGGACTCCTGCCTGGCGACCGCCGGGCCGCACTTCGCCCAGCGCCGGCTCGGTTGGGCCGCGCAGACACTCGATCTCAATTGCTATGACCGCAACGGACGGCCGCGCCACTATCTAACAACGTGCGACCGCCAATATTCCTGGGGCACCGCGCGCGAAGATTACATTCTGCCGGAAGCCCACACGGTCGTCGTCCACATCGCGCCGGAGCAGCTCGCGACTGCGGGCAGCGGCGACTGCGTATGGCGCTGGGCGCCGCGCCGAGGCGGCGCCGCCGAAACGCACAAGCAGCCGTGTGGCGCCAATTTCGTCATCAAGCGCGTCCCGTTTTCGCTCGACCGTAATGCGTCAGGCGCGTCGGTTTCCGTGCGGTTGCCGAACGGTACCGAACTGGCCGATGCGAACGTCGTGGTCGAAGATCTGTTCGTGGTCGCGCTGGGCGACAGCTTCGCGTCGGGTGAAAGCAATCCGGACCGGCCGGTCACCTTCAGCGACTCGCGGCAGATGCTCTACGACCCTGTCAACCTGCGCAGCTTCGCGGCCATGGGCGCCGACAGGAAGAAACAGGTGGCGAACTACGAAGTCGCCTCGGCCGACGAGTTCAATCCCAAGGCGCTGCCGAAGCGCATCATGGAGGACGAAGAAAAAGGGCTGATCTACGAGCCGAACTCGCGCGAATTCCGCGACGCGTTTAATCGCAGCCGCGCGCAATGGCTCAGTGCCGATTGCCACCGCTCGCAATACGGCTATCCGTTCCGCGTCAGCATGGGTCTGGCGCTGGAGGATCGCCATCGCGCCATCACCTTCGTCAGCCTGGCCTGCTCGGGCGCCGACATCGTCGGAGGTCTGTTCTCGGCCGCCGAGGCGCGCGAGGAGGTGACCGGGCCGAATGCGGAAAAAACCGTGACGCCGCAGTTCGAGCAACTTACTCAACTCATTTGCCGCAGCGCTGCGGCGCGTACCCGCACGGCGAGCTACCGGCTGCCCACGTATTCGCAAGGCTCGACTGCGATCAGCGAGCAGGTTTTCAGCGAGCGCTGGTGTGCGCCTGAGAGCCGCAAGCGCCCGATCGATCTCGTCCTGCTCTCGGTCGGCGGCAACGACGTCGGCTTCGGCGCGATGATCGCCTACGCCATCACCGGCGCTGCGTCCGACATCGCGCCGGTGGTCGGTCTGATCGGTCACGAGATCCGCTTCCCGCCGTCGGTTTCGGAAGCGTATTTGCGCGTGCTCGACCGCCGCATCGAGGCGGTGAAACAGGCGCTCAATGACGGCTTTGGCGTGGAGCCGTCGCGAGTTCTGCAAAATGCCTACGAGCCGATTCAGTTCGACGAGACCGGCAACGTCTGCGGCACGCAGCCGACGCTCGGCCTCGATGTGTTTCCAAAATTCCGATACGACCGGGGGCGCAGCCAGGAAGTGTCGCATTTCGTCGGCGACCTGCAGAAGCGGCTGGAATGCATCAGCGATGCGCGCCGCCCCGGCTGTCCGGCGGGGCTGGCCACCGGCAGCGGCACCGGCTTCCAGCTGATTACCGACCACGTGCCCGAGTTCGCCCGCCGCGGCATCTGCGCCCGCGATCCGCAGCATGCGCTCAACGATCAGGTCAACATGGGCATGCCGCGGGTGTCGAATGCGTCCGGCGCGTTCGCACCATATTCGCCGGCCGCGGTCCTGCCTTACGGGCATCGCTGGCGGCTGGCGCGCGATCCGAACGACGCCTTCCTCTCTGCCAACACGCATCGCGAAGGCATTTCGCCGTTCGACGATTTGCAGCCACCCTATGCGGCGCTGATGAGCGGCGCCTTCCATCCGACTGCGGAAGGCCACGCCATCGTCGCCGATCATGTTCTGCGCCACGTCAATCAGCTTTTGGAAAATCGCACCCTGGCAGCGCGGAATGATAAGTCGTTGGCAAGAGTTCCTGGGGGGGCCTCAGCTTCGCACGTTGTGCAGGGTGGGGCCGGTGATTGAGCGACGCGCGCGAAGAGAGCGCGCAGAGTTGGTCCTGTTCCGGTGCCGCCATTACGACGGCGCGGGGGTGAGTTAAGGGGCGCAACTTCCGCTCAGGGGCGCGGAAGATGGGGTCGGGGGTACGGCTGGTTGCCGGGATTGTGCTTGGGGCGGTGTTGACGACCGCCGCGAGCGCGCAGCCATTTCCGCCGAACCAATTCCCCGATCGCCTGCGCGAGCGCTTTGCCGAGCCGCCGGCGCCGCTGGCGCAGCCGAGCGGTCCGGCCATTACGTTACCCAGCACGGTGGCGCCGAAAGGCGCCGAGAAGGTCGTGCTGCACATACGCGGCGTGCACATCGTCGGTGCCACGGTTTACAACGCCAAGGAGCTCGCGCCGCTCTACGAGGATTTGATCGACGACGATGTGCCGCTGACCGCCATTTACGAGCTGGCGCAGCGCATCACCGCGAAATACGGCAATGACGGCTACGTGCTGTCGCGCGCCATCGTGCCGCCGCAGCAGCTCAATCCGAAAGGTGCGGTCGTCCAGATCGAGGTCGTCGAGGGCTACATCGACAAGGTCGAGTGGCCGGCGCGGCTGTCGCGCTACCGCGATTTCTTCAGCCATTACGCGGCAAAGATCGTCGCGGATCGGCCGGCCAATATCCGCACCGTCGAGCGCTATCTGTTGCTCGCCGGCGATCTGCCGGGGCTGAAATTCTCCACAAGCTTAAAGCCCTCGAAGACCAAGCAGGGCGCCGCGACCCTGGTCGTTGAAGTCGTTGAGAAACGCATCGACGCCAATGCGCATGTCGATAATCGCGGCACCCCGGCGCGCGGACCGTTCGAATATTACGGCTCGGTCGCCGTCAACAACCTATTCGGCTGGCATGACGCGCTGACAATGACCTATGCGGGCGTGGTGCCGACCAAGGAGCTCAACTACGTCGGCTTCAATTATCGCCATGTGCTGACCGCGGAAGGCCTCGCGTTCTTTGTCGACGGCAGCTACGCCTGGGGCAAGCCGGGGTCGCTGGTGCTCGACTTGCTGCAATACCGCACGCTCGGCCCCGCCGGCGATGCCGGCTTTTCCTATCCTTTCATCCGCTCGCGCGAGCGCAATCTGACGCTGTCCGCGCTCGGCTTTTTCTCCGACAACGAAAGCGACGCGTTCGGAGCGACGTTTACCGAGGATCGGCTGCGCGGCATGCGCATCCGCGTCGATGCCGATTACGCCGACCAGTTTCAGGCGATCAATCAGTTCTACGCCGTCTTCAGCCAGGGCATTAATGGCCTGGGCAGCACGCAGAATGGCAATATCCTCGCCTCGCGTTTCGTCGGCCGCGTCGATTTCACAAAGATCGAAATGTTTTTCGGCCGCACCCAGCCGCTGTTCGACAACTTCTCCACCTACACCGCGGTCTACGGCCAATATGCCGCCGTGCCGCTGCTGGTGCCCGAGCAATGCGGCTTCGGCGGCCGCTTTTTCGGCCGCGCTTTCGATCCCTCGGAACTCCTCGGCGATTCCTGCTTCGAGGCCGCCCAGGAGCTGCGCTACGATATTCGCAAGCCGCCGGCCTGGATGATCGGGCTGACGCAGGAGCAGCTTTACGGCTTCGTCGACTGGGGCGAGCTCTATAACCGCAGCCCGTCGTTCGGCACACCGACCCTCATGGACGGCGCGTCCGCCGGCGTCGGCGTGCGCCTGAGCTGGTTCAATCATCTCGATGCCGATCTGTCGATCGCGCAGGCCATCGACGGCCCGCGCAACGACCGACGGTTCTTCTTCCTCGTTTCGGCGAAGTATTAGGAGCGCATCGCCATGCTGAGCCGGCAAAACATCCTGCTTGCCTTCGCACTGGGGCCGCTGGCGGTTACATCTGCATTTGCGGGACCGACCGGCGGCACCGTCACGGGCGGCAGCGCCACGATCGGGGGCCAGGGCACCAGTTCGGTCGTCATCAACCAAACCAGCCAGAACGCCATTATCAACTGGCAGAGCTTCAACATCGGCAACGGCGAGAGCGTGCAAATCCTGATGCCGAACTCGAACTCGGCCGAGCTCGAGCGCGTCACCGGCAACTTGGGTCCGTCGCAGATTCTCGGCTCGCTGACATCGAACGGCCGCGTCTTTCTGGTCAATCCCGACGGCATCCTGTTCGGCCCGGGCGCCAATGTGAACGTCGGCAGCCTGCTGGCCACCACGAGCGACATCAGCAACGCCAACTTCATGGCCGGACGCTACAACTTCAACATCCGGGGCAATCCGTCGGCCTCGATCGTCAATCAGGGCACCATCACGGCGCGGGCCGGCGGGTTCGCCGCACTGGTGGCGCCGGGCGTTCGCAATACCGGCACCATCACCGCGTGGCTCGGCCGCGTCGGGCTGGCCTCCGCCAATACCTTCTCGCTCGATCTCTACGGCGACCACCTCATCCAGCTCAACGTCGACGACTCGATCGCCGCGCAGGTGATCGACGTCTCTACCGGCAAGCCGCTGAAGTCTCTGGTCAGCAACGAAGGCACGCTGAAGGCGAGCGGCGGCCGGGTCGAGCTCAGCGCGGTGGCGGCGCGGCAGGTCGTCGATTCGGTAATCAACAATTCCGGCGTGATCGAAGCCAACAGCATCGGCAGCCATAACGGCATGATCGTGCTGTCGGCGGCGACCGCGAGCGGCAAGCCGGCCGGCGCGCCGGCGCAAACAGTGAAAATCTCCGGCAAATTGTCGGCGGCTGGCCGGGACCCCGGCACGACCGGCGGCAGCGTCGTGATCAGCGGCGAAAACATCGGGCTCAACGGCGCCAGGATCGATGCCTCGGGCACATCCGGCGGCGGCACAGTGCTGATCGGCGGCAACGGCAATAGCGACCTCGGCAGCGGCTCAAACACCGGTGGCGGCAATGCGAGCGGCTCGAACGGGAGCGGCCCCACGGGCGGCGCAAATGGCGCGGCAGGAGGCAGTAGCTTCTGGAGCAGCGGGTTCGCAGGCGGCGGCTGGAGCAGCGGCAATGGCGGCGGCTCGAACGGTAGCGGCCCGACCGGCGGCTCCACAAACAGCGTGGCAGGAGGCAGCGGCGCCTGGAGCAACGGCTTCGCAGGCGGGCGCTGGAGCAGCGTCAATCGCAATAACAATACCGGGGCGGGCCAAAATACCGACCGGACGACCGCCCAGAGCGCGCCGCTCGGACCGCATGTCGACTCAAATGCCAGCAACGTCACGATCGATGCGGCAACCGTAATCGACGCGTCGGCGACCGTGAACGGCAACGGCGGCAAAGTCACCATCTGGTCGGACGTGGCGACCGCGTTCTACGGCACGATCCTGGCGCGCGGCGGCGCGCAGGGCGGCAACGGCGGCTTTGTCGAGACCTCAGGCCATTCGCTCACGTTCACCGGCACGGTCGATACCAGCGCGCCGAACGGCAAGACCGGCACGTGGCTGCTCGATCCGACGAATCTGACGATCAATAGCGATGCTGCTCATACCATCGAGCTTAATCTCGCTAACAACAATGTCATAATATTCACAAAGGCGGACGGTAGCACCAGCTCGCCCGGCAGCACGAGTCCGGGAGACGGCGATATCACGATCAACTCGGCCATTACCTGGAGCACGAAGACTACACTGGAGATCGACGCCTACAACAAGATCATCATCAGCGCCTCGATCTCAGGGATGAACGGCGGGCTCGTCCTCAACGCCGGCAGCACTATCAGCGCGACTGCCGCGGTCCAGGTCGGCACCTTCAATCTGCAAAGCGGCGCCTGGTCGCAGATCGCTTCGGTTTTGCCGGCGTTCTCGGCCACCGATTTCAGGATCAGCGGGGGCTCGTTCCTGCGCGTGACCGGCGGGCTCGGCAACATGGATTTGCCCTACCAGATCGCCGACGTTTACGGCCTGCAGGGTATCGGCAGCAGCGCGGCACTTCTCGGCAAAAACTACATTCTCGCGAACAATATCGACGCCAGCGGCACGGCGAATTGGAACAGCGGAGCCGGGTTTGTGCCGATTGGCAACGGAGGTCCGGTGTTTACCGGCACGTTCGACGGGAATAGTCACACCATTTCGGGGCTGACGATCAATCAACCAAACAGCGTTATCGGCAATGCGGTCGGCATGTTCGGAATTGTCGGCGCGGGCGGCATGGTAGAGAACGTCGGCCTCGTCGGTGGCACCGTAAGCGGCGGCGGCAGCTTCGAAATTGGTGCGCTAATCGGAATGAATTTCGGCACTGTGAACAATGTCTATGCGACAAGTGCGGTGAGCGGGGGTGATTTTGGGTCTGTTGGCGGTCTGATCGGCTACAATATCGGTTCGGTGAACAACGCCTACGCGACGGGGTTGGTGAACGGCAGCGGGTTCGCCATTGGGGGCTTGGTCGGTACTAACGATGGAACGATCTCCAACTCCCACGCAACCGGCACCGTAAATGGCAACGGCACCTTCGCCACCGGCGGCCTGGTCGGAGAAAACGGTGGAACAATTTCACTCTCTTACGCGACCGGAACGGTGACTAGCAGCATTGGCTTCTCCCTAGGAGGCTTGGTCGGAACGAACGATCAGGGTGGCAATATCACTCAGTCGTATGCGACGGGCGCGGTAATAGGGAACGGCGACGCCGGCATTTTCTTCGGTGCCGCGGGAGGGCTTGTTGGGTTTAATTTCGGCAGCATCTCGCAATCGCACGCAACGGGCGATGTAACCGTCGATGCGTTCTGGACCGCGGGCGGCCTCGTCGGCATCAACGGCAATTGCTGCGACATTAACGGCAAACCGTTGTCGCTCGCATCGATCAGCAACTCCTATGCAACGGGCAAGGTCTTCAGCGCCGGGATCGACGTGACCCTTGGCGGGCTGGTCGGAATGAATTTGCCCGGCGGCGTCATCAGCAATTCTCAGGCATTCGGTGACGTCATCTCGACTGCGAACCTGCAGCCCCATAACAATATCGACTGTTCGATCTCCCTTGACTGTCAGTTCGCCACGGTCGGCGGCTTCGTCGGGCAGAACTACGGCACCATCACCGGCGCGTCATGGTCGACGGCGCCTGGAGCGTGCGCGGCGTCGTTCACCTGCGCGTCCGGCAATGTCTCGGTCGGGTCCCTAGGAGAGGCCGGCGGCTTTGCCGGACAGAACCAGGGCATCATCAAATTTGCCTTCGCCACCGGCAACGTCACCGGCGCGGCCGGGGTGCCAAGTTCGAAAGACGACGGCCCGTTCAACAACACCACGAGGCTTGGCGGCTTTGTCGGCGAAAACCAGGGCATGATTTCAAACGCGTTCGCGCTGGGCAATGTCGGTAGTGCCGGTACAGCTTACCTGAGCGTGGGCGGATTCGCCGAGGAGAATGCAGGCACGATCACGAATGCGTTTGCCAAAGGCAACGTGAGCGCCGGCGACTTCAGCCAAGCGGGCGGCTTTGTCGGCTCCAATTCACCGAACAATTTCAGTGTATCTTGTCCGTTCTGTTTCGTCGGCGACGGCTTCAACAACGACGCTACGATCAGCAATGCGCAGGCGTTCGGCAATGTCACGGTCGGGGCTTTGAGCCTTGCCGGCGGCTTTGGCAGCGTACTGGGCAATTGCGATCACAACAATTGCAGCGGCGGCGGCACCTTCAACAACGTGACCGCGTTCGGGGCGGTGACGGCTGGCCACGACAGCATCGTCGGCGGCCTGGTCGGCGTGCTACTGCCCGACGCGACGCTGTCGAATTCGTCGGCGCAAAACACATTGGTCCAAAGTACGGGACCCAACAGCATGGTCGGCGGCATCGTCGGCGCCAATTTCGGCACGATCTCAAATTCGACGTCGAGCACGGCGGTCACCGGGACCAGCAACAGTTACATCGGCGGTATCGCCGGCATCAATCTCGGCACGCTGAACAACGTGTCGGCCGATCCGGCCATCACCGGAACCGGCAGCGGCGATTTCATCGGCGGCATTGCCGGGCTCAATGCCGGCTCGATCAGCAACAGCACCGCGCAGGTCACGATCACGAGCGGCGCGTCGAGCTATGTCGGCGGCATTGCCGGCGTGAATGGCTCGTACTCCAACGAAAATGCGATCATTCCCGGTTCAAGCTTTCCGAACGGCACTATCACCAATTCGAGCGCAAGCGGTAGCGGCTTTTCCAACAATGTGGGCGCAACGCAGCCGTCCTCGGTGCCGCCACCGCCGGCTTGGATCGCCGACTGCACCGGTGTGGTCTGCTCGATTCTGCTCGACGGCTCGCTGGCGCCGAAGACGGTGCCGCCGGAGAGCAATACTCCGAGCCTGCAGACGGCGCAGCTCACGCAGAATCAAAATCCCAACGGCAGTGGCACGCCGCCGCCAATTCTCACCTCGGTCGATGTCAATGCGGCGACCAATGGCAATGCCGCCGGTACGGGGACCGGTGGAACCGGCAATGGCAACGGCAACAACAACAGCGGCGGCTTGGCCAGCGGCAAGCAGGGCGGCAACGGCGCGCCACCCGGCGTGCGCCTGATCGACATGCCGCGCATGCCGCTGCCGCCCGGCTCGGGCTTGCCGCCGTTGAATGAGACGCGCTTCTTGTTCGACCGGTTGATGCTGCAGTTCGACGCCACACTGTCGCCGCAGCAAATCGAACAACTGGTTCGCCGCTACGGCCTGATCATCGAGGCGCAGCAAACCATCGGCATGCTGGGCCGCCCGGTTTACACGGTGCGCATCGGCAATGGCCTATCGGTGCGCGACGTGATCCAGGCTATGCAAGGGACCGGGGTGGCGGTGCAGCCGCAATACACTTACGGGCTCACCCAGGACGACAATGCCGCCAATGAGGGCGCCGCGAATCCGGAGGAGGGCGGCGACCCGGCGCAATACGCCGTGAGAAAGCTGCAGCTGGGGGCGGCGCATCGCATCAGCAAGGGTGAGAACGTCATCATCGCGGTCATCGATTCCGCGGTGGACGCCGATCAACCCGACCTCGCCGGCCGGGTGATCGACCGTTACGATGCCGGCTGCGGCGTCACTGCGCCGGATGCGCACGGCACCGGTATGGCCGGCGCCATCGCTTCCCACGCCCAGCTCTTGGGCGTGGCGCCGAGCGCGAAGATCATCGCGATCTGCGCCTTCGGCGGCAGCGGCGGCACGCCTGAAGCGACCTCGGTGAAAATCATTCGCGGCCTCGATTACGCGGTCCAGCACGGCGCCAAGATCGTCAACATGAGCTTCGCCGGGCCGTACGATCCGGCGCTGGCGCAGGCGCTTCAGGTGGCGCGCGAGAAAGGCGTTCTGATCGTCGCCGCTGCCGGAAATGCCGGCGCCAAATCGCCGCCGCTTTACCCCGGCGCCGATCCCAACGTGATGGCGATCACCGCCACCGACGAGGGCGACCGGCTGTTTGCCGGCGCCAACCAGGGCAAGTACGTCGCGCTCGCCGCTCCGGGCGTGAACATCCTGGTGCCGGCGCCGAACGGCGGCGTGCAGATGACGACCGGCACGTCGGTCGCCACCGCCAATGTCAGCGGCGTCGCGGCGTTGCTGTTGGCCGAGAAACCGGCGCGCACGCCTGAGGACATTCGCGCCGTCCTGGTATCGACGGCGAAGCATCTCGGTGCCGCCGGCGTCAATCCGCAATTCGGCGCCGGGCTGGTCGATCCGCTGCGCGCCTTGCAGCAGGTGACCCCGGTCGCGGGCCGGTCCGCGGCCGCGGCGCCGGTCGGGCGGGTGCAGTAGGTAAGCGCGGCGCGAGAGCGCGCGGCCGTTAATATAGCGGCTACTGTCCGCGCCGGGCGGCGCTGGCGAAACGCTGCGCTTCCTCGGCGGCGCGGAACAGGGCTTTCGCCTTGTTGATGCATTCCTGCTGCTCGCGCTCCGGATCGGAATCGGCGACGATGCCGGCGCCGGCCTGCACGTACATCACGCCGTCCTTGATCAAAGCGGTGCGCAGCACGATGCAGGTGTCCATCTCGTCGCCCGCGGAGAAATAGCCGACGCAGCCGGCATAGAGCGAGCGCTTCTCCTTCTCCAGTTCGTCGATGATCTGCATGGCGCGCACTTTTGGCGCGCCGCTGACTGTGCCGGCGGGAAATCCTGCGGCGAGCGCATCAAGCCGGTCGCGGTCATGGCGCAGCTTGCCTTCGACGTTGGAGACGATGTGCATGACCTGGCTGTAGCGCTCGATGAAGAACTGATCGGTCACCTTGACGCTGCCGATCTCGGCGACGCGGCCGACGTCGTTGCGGCCGAGGTCGAGCAGCATCAGGTGCTCGGCGCGCTCCTTCGGATCGGCAAGGAGCTCCGCCTCGAGCGCGGCGTCCTCGTGCGGCGTGGCGCCGCGCGGCCGCGTGCCGGCAATCGGCCGGATGGTGACGGTGCCGGCGCGCGCCTTGACCAGAATTTCCGGGCTCGATCCGGCAACCGCGAACGTGCCCAAGTCGAGGAAATAGAGGTAAGGCGACGGATTGACCCGGCGCAGCGCGCGATAGAGCGCTAATGGCGGTAGCGCGAACGGCGCCTCGAAACGCTGCGACAGCACCACCTGAAAAATATCGCCGGCGGCGATGTACTCCTTGGCGCGCAGCACCATGCGCTTGAACTCGGCCGGCGCGATATTCGACCGCGCCGCCACTTCGAGCGGACCGGCATGATACGCTGCGGCGAACTTGTCGAGCGGCTGGTCGAGGGCATCGACGATCGCAGCGATGCGCTCCTGGGCGCGCGACAACGCAGCACTCGGCGATACGGCCGCCTCTGGGCGAACCGGCGTGACGATCGTGATCGTGTCTTCGACCGCATCAAACACAATCACCAACGTGGGCCGGACCAGAATGGCGTCAGGAATGCCAAGCGGATCGGCACGCGGTGCCGCAAGCGAGTCCTCGACCAGCCGCACCATGTCGTAGCCGAGATAGCCGAATACGCCCGCGGCCATCGGCGGTAGTGCATCCGGCAGCGCGATGCGGCTTTCCTCGATCAGCGCCCGCAACGCCTGCAGGGGGGTGCCGCCGGCGGGCGCGAAACGTTCCGGCTCTTGGCGCGGATCGCTGTTGATTTCCGCGCGGGTGCCGCTGACGCGGAACACCAGATCCGGCTCCAGCCCGATGATCGAGTAGCGGCCGCGTACCGCGCCGCCTTCCACGGATTCGAGCAAAAGGCTGGCACCGCGCGATGACTTTGCGGCCGGTTGCTCCGACCGTGCCGCGGTAACTTTCAGAAAGGCCGAGACCGGCGTTTCAAGGTCGGCGACAAGTGTGGTCCAGACGACTTGCGCAAGCCCCGCCGCGTAGCGCGCGGCGAACTGTTCGGCCGCGGGCTCGATCTGCATTCACTGAGTTTCCGGCGCGCTGTTGCCAACCGCCTGCGACAGAGCCGCCTGATCGACCGTAGTGCCGAGCTCGTTCTCGAACCAGCCGACGTATTGGCTGAACAGATCGTTGCCCATGGCATTCAGCAATATTTGCTCGAGCTTCTTGCCGTCGGCCGAGTTCGGATCGAGCGCGGGCGTTTTGGCGTCGGTCACGCGGAATACGACCCACTGCGTCGGCTTGTCGCCCACCGAGCTGCCGAAAGCGTTGTTTGCGGTGTGGAATACGGCGTCGATTACCTTGGCCGAAATTCCGGAGCGCGTCGTGCCGCGCTTGAGCCCGGTGACTTTTTCCACTTTGACGCCGGCGCCTGACGCCAGCGCGTCGAACGGGTTGCCGTCCTTGGCCTTGTCGAGCAGGTCAGCGGCTTTGCCTTCCAGCCGCTTGGCGATCTGGTCGTCGCGCCAGCGCTGCTCGACCTCGCCCTTGACTTCATCGAGCGTGCGATCGCGCGCCGGCGTGACGCCTTGCACCTCGTACCAGACCCAACCGCCGCCCGTTTCGATCGGATAGGTATCGACGCCGACGTCGTTGGCGAAGGCGGCATTGATGACCGGAGGTCCGTCGGTCAGGTTGGCGACGAGCTTGCCGGACGGATCGCGGCCGGAGCGATCGACCTCGACGGTCACCGCGGACAGCTTGAACTTCTGCGCCACCTCCGGCAGCGTCGCCCCGCCCGCGCGCGCGTCTTCGATTTTGTCGTGCAGATCCAGCACCTGGGTCTTGGCGCGTTGCTGCGCGATGTCGTTGTGGATGAACGGCGCCACGACCGACAGTGGCTTGGTGTTTGCCGGCTCGATCTGCAGCACCGTCACCAGGACCACGCCGAAGCGTCCTTCGACTGGCGCGCTGACCTCGCCTGCCTTCAGCGAAAACGCCGCCTCGGCCACCTTCGGATCGATAATGTCGGTTTTCGCCACGGTGCCGAGATCGATGTCGGTCGGCTTGAGACTGCGCTCGGCGGCGAGCGCAGCAAAAGTCATCCCCGCCTTGATACGATCGCTTGCCGCCTGGGCGTCGGCCATGTTGGGAAACACGATCTGCTCGACGTGGCGGCGCTCGGGCGCCGAATAGGTTTTCAGGTTCTGCTCGTAATATTTTTGGACGTCGGCGTCCGATACTTCGATCGTCTTCGCCAGCGCCTCCGGGGTCACCGTCACCGTCACGACCTTGCGGTACTCCGGCGCGCGAAACAAGATTTGGCGCTCGTCGAAATATTTGCTTAGCTCCTCAGGCGCAGGCTGCGCGATCTCGCCGGCCTGCTGCGGGCCGAGCGTCACGAATTCGATGCTGCGCTCTTCGTTCTGATACTGGTTGACCGCTTCGAGATTGGATTTCGGCACTACGATCCCGCCCGATACCGACAGGCTGAGGTCGCGGCGCGGAATGGTGCGGCGTTGCTCGTCGAAAAAGCGCTGTTCGGAATAGCCGATGCTCTGCAGGAATCTCTGGAACAGCGCCCGATCGAACTGGCCGCTCGACGTCTGGAAATGCGGATCGTGCATGACACGCTGCACGATCTCGTTGTCCGGAATGCCGAGCCGCATGCGGTGCGCGAGCTGATCGAGCCCGGCCTCGGACACCATCTGGCCGAGCACCTGGGCGGGCAAGCCGACGGCGTTAGCCTCCTCGGGGCTCAGCGGGTGGCCGATTTGGCGGCTCAGTTCCTGCAGGCGATCATGGTAGGCTTGGCTGAACTGCTCGGCGGAAATCTCGACGTTGCCGATCTTGGCGACATACGAGCGGCCGAAACCGTGGAAAATGTCATTGATGCCCCACAGCGCGAAAATGGCGGCCAGCAGCGTCATGATCGCGCCCATGACGATGCGGCCGAGCCAAGTGGAGGAGGCCTGGCGGATACCTCGAAGCATACGGTTCCGTGCTCGGTTGAGTGATGTCGCCTGCCGGGCGGACGCGGCGCATCATAGGGAGCGCCGCACCGCGCCGCAATCAGCGCAATCGACTGGTAAATCGTCTCTTTTCGCCGTGCAATCGGTCTGCTAACGGCTCTTTGTCGCATTTTTGGGGCTGGTACGATGGCGCGGCGCCCGCTGGTCGCAGGCAACTGGAAAATGAACGGTCTCAAAACCTCGACGGGCGAGCTGCAGAAGATCATCGCCGGGGCGGAAAAGCTCGCCAATGTCGACGTGATGGTGTGCCCACCGGCGACGCTGTTGGCCGGTTTTGCGGCCGCGGCGCGTGGCTCGCGTGTCGCCATCGGTGCCCAGGACTGCCATACCGCTGCCGCCGGGGCCTATACGGGCGACGTTTCCGCCGAAATGCTCAAAGATGCCGGGGCGCAAGCCGTTATCGTCGGCCATTCCGAACGTCGCCACTATCACGGCGAGACCGACGCAACGGTCCGCGACAAGGCGCTTGCCGCGCGGCGCGCCGGCCTTGCCGCCATGATCTGTGTCGGCGAAACGCGCGCCGAGCGTGATGCCGGCCGCGCCCGCGCAGTGGTGCGTGCGCAGCTTGAGGGGTCGTTGCCGGACGGCGCGCCGGATTTTGCCGTCGCTTACGAGCCGGTCTGGGCCATCGGCTCCGGACTGACCCCGACACCGCGCGACGTCGGCGATATGCACGGCTTCATTCGCCAGCTTCTGGTATTGCGCTATGGCGAGGTGGCGCAGCAGATCCGCATCCTCTATGGCGGCTCGGTGAAGCCGAGCAACGCGGCGGAACTCATGGCGGTCGATAACGTCGACGGTGCGTTGGTTGGTGGCGCGAGCCTCAAAGCCGAAGAGTTTCTGCCGATCGCCCGGGTTTACGGCTGAACCGCAGCTGGCATGCGCGCGGCCGCGCATCGAGCCTTCTGTGCCGGCCCGCTTTGGTCTATCCTTCCAAACAAGCACGACTAAAGGCCGCGCAACGCCGCGGCCCGGGAGGGACGCCATGGCCGACGATACGATCCCACGTCGCAAATTCTTATGGGGCGCCGGTGTTGCGGGTACGGCTGTCGCAACCGGAATGACCTCGGCCAACGCGGCGAATCCCGCACCGGCAGCCGCGCAACCGGTGACCGTCGCGCCGGCACCCGAGCCGCTGCTGACGCTCACGCCGACTGAGCATGCCTTCGTCGTCGCTGCAGCCGACGCGTTCATCCCGGCCGATGAGTTATCGCCGTCGGGCAGCGAATGCGGCGTGGCAACGTTCATCGATCGCCAGCTCGCCGGCGCGTATGGTAACGGCGCACGGCTTTATCGCGACGGACCGTTCCATAAGGCCAAGCCCGAGCTTGGCTATCAGCTGCCGCTTAATCCGCGCGAATTTTTCCGCGCCGGCATTGCCGCGGCCAACGAATGGTCGCGCAAGACCTACGGCAAGGATTTCGACCGCTTGCCCGATGCGGCGCGCGAGGCAGCGCTCAAGGCGATGGAAGCCGGCAAGGCCGAGTTTGCCGGCCTGTCCAGCCGCGCCTTCTTCAACGCGCTCTTACAGATCACGATGGAAGGCTTCTTCGCCGACCCGATCTACGGCGGCAACCGCGACATGGCGGCATGGAAGATGGTTGGCTATCCGGGCCTGCCAGCGACATATCGCGAAGACATCAAAAAATATTTCGGCAAAAAATACGACAAGCCGCCGCGCTCGATCGCGGACTTTTCTTAGGCGGGCGTGGGGAGGCCATCATGTCCATTACGCTCAAGGAAACCGACGCGGTCGTGGTCGGCATGGGCTGGACCGGATCGATCCTTGCCCGCGAGCTGACCAAGGCCGGGCTCAACGTGGTCGGGCTCGAGCGCGGCGCCAAGCGCACGCCGCGCGACAATTTCACCATTCCGGCGGTGCGCGACGATCTCAAATACGCGGTGCGCCAGGAGCTGTTTCAGGACGCCCAGCTCGAAACCGTGACATTGCGGCATTCGCCGGGTGAGACGGCGCTGCCGATCCGGCGACTCGGCTCGTTTCTGCCCGGCACCGATCTCGGCGGCGCCGGCTCGCACTGGAACGGCATGACTTGGCGCTGGCTGCCGAGCGATCACAAGCTGCGCTCGCATGTGACCGAGCGCTACGGCAAGAATGCGATCCCGGCGGAAATGACCATCGAGGACTTTCCGGTTTCCTACGATGAGCTTGAGCCGTTCTACGACAAGTTCGAAAAGCTCTGCGGCGTCTCCGGCAAGGCCGGCAATCTGCGCGGCACCAAGATCGACGGCGGCAATGTGTTCGAAGGGCCGCGGCAGAACGAATATCCGAACCCGCCGCTCACCCGCAGCATGGCGGGCGAGATCATGGATCAAGCCGCACGCAGCCTCGGCTATCACCCGTTCCCATGTCCATCGAGCAACGCCAGCGAGCCCTACACCAACCCCGAGGGTATGACGCTCGGCGCCTGCGAGTATTGCGGCCATTGCGAGCGTTTCGGCTGCGAAGCCAACGCCAAGGCTTCGCCCAATGTCTGCATCCTGCCCGCGCTGCTCGCCGACCAAAAATTCGAGCTGCGCACTTACGCTCAGGTCAAGGAGCTGGTCTACGACAAGACGGCGCGCAAGGTGCGGGCGGTGCGCTACGTCGATACCAGGAGCGGCGAGGAATACGAGCAGCCTGCCGGACTCGTGATTCTCGGCGCCTACGTGTTCAACAACGTGCTCTTGATGCTCACGGCCGGGATCGGCGAGCCGTACGACCACAAGACCGGCAAGGGCGCGGTCGGCAAGAACTATTGCTACCAGGTCAGCGGTAACGGCATCACCGTGTTTTTCGCCGACAAGGAGATCAATCCGTTCATGGCGGCCGGCGCCCACGGCGTGCTGATTGACGACTTCAACGGCGACAATTTCGACCACGGCGGGCTCGGTTTCTTCGGCGGCGCCTGGATCCAGGGCGGTACCACCAACGGCCGGCCGATCTTGACCCGCCCGGTGCCACCCGGCACGCCGCGCTGGGGCCGCGAATGGAAGCAAGCAACAGCCAAGTGGTACAACCACGCCTTCAACGTCGGGGCCTCCGGTTGCAACTACGCGCACCGGGAAAATTTTCTCGACCTTGACCCGACCTATCGCGACGCGCTCGGCCGGCCGCTCATTCGCATGTCGTATAACTTCCACGACAACGACCATAAGCTCGCGCAGTATCTCGGCGGCGTCTTGGAACGCCTCGCGCGCGCCATGAACCCGACCATCATGAGCAAATCCCGGGTCAATAGCGGCGATTACAGCGTGGTGCCGTATCAATCGACCCACAATACCGGCGGCACCATGAGCGGCGCCGATCCCAAGACCAGCGCGGTCAACCGCTATCTGCAGGCCTGGGATGCCGACAATCTGTTCGTCATGGGCGCCTCGGTGTTTCCGCAGAACGCCTCGTACAATCCGACCGGGGTGGTCGGCGCATTGGCCTATTGGTCCGCGCACGCGATCACGACGCAGTACCTGAAGAGTCCCGGACCGCTCGTTCCCGCCTGACAAGCAAAGAAGGAAGATCGCCGTGACCGACGAAACCATCCCACGCCGACGATTCTTGTTAGGGGCAGGCATTGCCGGCACTGCGGTCGCGACCGGCTTGAGTGAGCCCGAGCCGGCATCTGCGCAGGCTCAGGCTCCCGCCGCGGCGCCGCCTGCCGCGCCGCAGCCGGAGCCGTTGCTTGCGCTGAACGAGACCGAGCACGCCTTTGTCGTCGCCGCGGTCGACACGCTCATTCCGGCCGACGAACTGTCTCCCTCCGGGAGCGACTGCGGCATCGCGACTTATATCGATCGGCAGCTTGCCAGCGCCTGGGGCGGCGGCGCCAAGATGTATCGCTCGGGGCCATTCCGCAAAGGCAAGCCGGAGCAGGGCTATCAGCTGCCACTGACGCCGGCGGAATTCTTTGTCGCGGGTATTACCGCCGCCAATGCCTGGTCGCGCAAGACTTACGGACGCGACTTCGACCGGCTGACCTCTGACAAAAGGATCGAAGCGCTCAAGGCGATGCAGGAAGGCAAAGCGGATTTTGGCGATTTCAGCGCGCGCGCGTTCTTCGCCCGCTTGCTGGCGATGACCATGGAAGGCTTCTTCTCAGACCCGATCTATGGCGGCAACCGTAACAAGGCCGGCTGGCGCATGATCGGCTATCCCGGCCTGCCCGCCACTTACGTCAATCTCTACGAGGAGTACCGCGACAAGCCTTACGTCGTCGAACCGCGCTCGATAGCCGATTTCTCGTAAAAAGGGAACGCGTCATGGCGACGAAGCTGAAAGAAGTCGACGCGGTCGTGGTCGGCATGGGCTGGACCGGCGCGATTTTGGCGCGCGAACTGACCAAAGCGGGGCTGCAAGTCGTCGGGCTGGAGCGCGGTCAAGATCGCGTGCCCGGCGAGAATTTTGTCTTGCCGAGCGTGCGCGACGAGCTGCGCTATTCGCAGCGCCTCGAACTGATGATGGACAATTCGACCGACACGCTGACCTTCCGCAACCGGCCGGATGAGCAAGCGCTGCCGGTGCGCCGCATCGGCGCGTTCCTGCCGGGTGAGGGCGTCGGCGGCTCCGGCATCCATTGGGGCGCGCTGCATTGGCGTTTTCTGCCGACGGATTTTCGCATCCGCAGCACGATTGCCGAACGCTACGGCGCAAAGGCGATTCCGGAGGACATGACCATCCAGGATTGGCCGATCAGCTTCGATGAGATCGAGCCGCACTACGATCACTTCGACAAACTGTGCGGCGTCTCCGGCCAGGCCGGCAATCTGCGCGGCAGCAAGATCGAGGGCGGCAATATTTTCGAAGGGCCGCGCAGCGACCATTACCCGAACAAGCCGCTTATTAGATCGAGCGCCGGATTGTTGTTCGGAGAGGCCGCCAAAAATCTCGGCTATCACCCGTTTCCGATGCCGATCAGCATCAACAGCGCACCTTACGTGAACAGCGAAGGCATCACGCTAGGCGCTTGTGAACATTGTGGTTTTTGCAATCGCACCGCCTGCGAAGCCAATGCCAAAGCGTCGGCGAACATCACCGTCATGCCGGTGCTGCGGCTCGAATCGAAATTCGAGCTGCGCACGCGCGCCTGGGTCAGCAAACTCAATTACGACAAGGCAGCCAAGAAGGTCGTAAGCGTGACTTACACCGACCTGCGCAACGGCGAAGAATACGAACAACCCGCGGGCATTGTCGTGCTCGCGTCCTTCGTCTTCGGCAACGTGCAGCAGCTGCTGCTGGCCGGCATCGGTGAGCCGTACGATCATGCGACCGGCAAGGGCATGGTCGGCAGGAACTACGCCTATCAGTTCGAAGCCGGCGCCCAGGCGTTCTTCGAAGACAAACACATGAACTCGTACATGGGCTCGGCCGCCACCGCCATGTGCATCGACGATTTCAACGGCGAGAATTTCGATCATGCCGGACTGGGCTTTTTCGGCGGCGGTTATTTCTCCTGCAACACGCCGTCGGCGCCGCCGATCAGCGGCCGCATGCTGCCGCACGGCACACCGCTGTGGGGCTCGGAATGGAAGCGCGCGACGGTCAAATGGTACAATCACGGCTGCCGCTTCGGCACTCAAGGCTCGGTCTATGCCAATCGCGACAATTACCTCGACCTCGACCCGACCTATAAGGACGCGCTCGGGCGGCCGCTGATCAGGCTCACCTACAATGGCACCGAGAACGACCACAAGATGTCGCGCTATCTGCTCGGCAAGCTCGAAGGCATCGTCAAGGCGATGAACCCGACGCACTACCAGATGGAGCCGCGGCCGAAAAATTTTACCATCGTGCCGTACCAGTCCACCCACAATACCGGCGGCACCATCATGGGCGCCGATCCGAAGTCGAGCGTCGTCAATCGCTACCTGCAGGCCTGGGACGCCCATAATCTGTTCGTCGAGGGCGCCTCGGTATTTCCGCAGCAGCACGGCTACAACCCGACCGGCACGGTCGGCGCACTCGCTTATTGGTCCGCGCAGGCGATCACGACGCAGTATCTCAGGAATCCCGGTCCGCTGGTGCACGCGTGAGGCTGAGGAACAGTATGCGAAAGAAAATAACAGCGGCGTTTGGCTGCGTTTGTCTTGCGTTTGTCTGCCTCGCTCTGGTCGCTCCGCGTGTCGTCCACGCGGCCGATGCCGAGCATGGCAAGCAGGTGTTCGCCGCCTGCGCCGCTTGCCATAGCGACAAGCCGGACGCGATCGGGCCGAGCCTGCGCGGCGTCTACGGCCGCACATCCGGCTCGCTCGAGGATTTCCGCTACTCGAACGCCATGATGCGCGCCAAGCTCACCTGGAACGACGACAATCTGCGCGCCTATATCAAGGACCCGCAGGCCAAGGTGCCCGGCAACCGTATGCCATTCGGCGGCTTCCGCGGCGACAAAGACGTCGAAGACGTGATCGCGTATTTGAAGACGTACCGCTAGGCTGCGCTCATTCGCGCCGTGAGCGCCCAGCGCCGCACCAGCGGCTTTCCCAATTCGGGATAGCGGTCGAGGACCATTTGCAGCATCCCGTCGGGGATCTGCATCTGCTGCGCCAGTTCGACAATATCGGCCTGCGACAGCTTCGGGGTTCGGCGGCCGTTGGGGGTCTGGCCAGCCGGCGGCCCGCTTTTCTGACTTGCCGCGGCACGCTGCGACGGTTTCTCCCGGCGTCGGGTTCGGTTGGCCATGGCGTCCTCCTGCAGGGAGAATTGTCGCAGGCGGCGCCAACCCCACCTTGATCTGGCGCAAACGGTGCCGCCGGATGATTGGGACCGGCGGACATAGAAAATCCGTAAGTGATCGTGTAGACACCGGCCGGGCCCCCTATATGGGGGCTAGCCGCGGCGGAACCGTCCCCACGCCGTGCCACACCCGGATCGTCAAGAATGCTCAGCGTCGTCGTTGCCATTCATCTCATGCTGGTGCTCGCCATGATCGGTGTGGTGCTGCTGCAGAAGTCGGAAGGAGGCGGGCTGGTCAGCTCCACAAGCGGATTCATGACCGGGCGGGGCACCGCCAACGTCCTGACGCGCACGACGGCGCTCCTGGCTGCCGGGTTTTTCATCACCAGCCTTGTCCTGTCGCTTTTGGCGGGCCACGGCCGCGCGCCGGCTTCGCTGATCAACACCGGAGGCAGCGGCGCCCCGATCGAGCAGGCGCCGGCGCCGGGCGGCGGTCCGACCCCGCCGATGGCGCCGCTCAATTCCGGCGGCGGTGGCTTGCTCAACGAACTCGGTGGCGGCAATCCGCCGGCCAACAACGCGCCGGCGCCAGCCGCGCCCGCCCCGGCCCCTGGCGGCCCGCAGGTGCCGCAATCGCGCTAAATCGGCCGATTTCCGGATGGAGGTCGCGGGGCGCCTCGTGCTTTGGCTGAGGATGAACCTGCAACGGCTTAAACCGACGCAACTTTCCGGCTGCAATGCGGCCGGGAAAACCTTGCGCGGCAGCTATTCCGGAAAATCGCTCGTCGAATCGCGCGGAGCGCGTTAAAGGTCGGGTCCCATGGCGCGGTACATATTCATCACCGGCGGCGTGGTCTCCTCACTTGGCAAGGGCTTGGCTTCGGCGGCACTCGGCGCGCTCTTGCAGGCGCGCGGCTACAAGGTGCGGCTGCGCAAGCTCGACCCGTATCTCAACGTCGATCCGGGCACCATGTCGCCCTATCAGCACGGCGAGGTTTTCGTCACCGACGACGGCGCCGAGACCGACCTCGATCTCGGCCATTACGAGCGCTTCACCGGCCGGCCGGCGACCCGGATGGACAACATCACCACCGGCCGCATCTACCAGGACATACTGCTCAAGGAGCGGCGCGGCGATTACCTCGGCGCCACCATCCAGGTCATTCCCCACGTCACCAATGCGATCAAGGATTTCATCCGCGACGGCAACGATGGTTTTGATTTCGTGCTGTGCGAAATCGGCGGCACGGTCGGCGACATCGAGGGTCTGCCGTACTTCGAGGCCATCCGCCAGCTCGGCAACGACCTGCCGCGCCGGCACGCCGTCTACATCCATCTCACGCTTTTGCCGTTCATTCCGAGCGCCGGCGAATTGAAGACCAAGCCGACCCAACATTCGGTGCGCGAGCTGCGCGCTATCGGCATCCAGCCCGACATTCTGCTCTGCCGCACCGACCGGCCGATTCCGCCGGGCGAACGCAAAAAACTGGCGCTGTTCTGCAACGTGCGCGAAAGCGCGGTCATCGAGGCCCGTGACGTCGACAACATCTATGCCGTGCCCGAGGCCTATCATGCCGGCGGTCTCGACGACGAAGTGCTGGCCGCGTTCGGCATGGACAATCCGCCGACGCCCGATCTTGTCACGTGGCACGAGATCAACGAGCGTATCCGCAATCCCGAGGGCGACGTCACCATTGCCATCGTCGGCAAATATACCGGCATGAAGGACGCCTATAAGTCGCTGATCGAAGCGCTCTCACACGGCGGCGTCGCCAACAAGGTCAAGGTCAATCTCGACTGGATCGAGAGCGAGGTCTTCGAGAACGAGGACCCGGCGCCTTTCCTCGAGCACGTCGACGGCATTCTGGTGCCGGGCGGTTTCGGCCAGCGCGGCGCCGAGGGAAAAATCCGCGCCGCGCAATTCGCCCGAGAGCGTCAGCTGCCGTATTTCGGCATCTGCTTCGGCATGCAGATGGCGGTGATCGAGGCGGCGCGCAATCTGTGCGGCATCGAGGCGGCCAATTCGACCGAGTTCGGCGCCACGAGCGAGCCGGTGGTCGGCCTGATGACCGAATGGATGAAGGGCAACGAGCTGCAGAAGCGCGGCATCGGCAGCGATCTCGGCGGCACCATGCGGCTCGGCGCTTACCCGGCGGTGCTGACGCGCGGGTCGCGCGTGGCCGAGATTTATGGCGCCACCGACATTTCCGAGCGCCACCGCCACCGCTACGAGGTCAATACCGCCTACAAGGACCGCCTTGCCCAGCACGGCATGCGTTTTTCCGGCATGTCGCCCGACGGCCTGTTGCCCGAGATCATCGAATATCAGGATCATCCCTGGTTCATCGGCGTGCAATTTCACCCCGAGCTGAAATCGCGGCCGTTCGCGCCGCATCCGCTGTTTTCCTCCTTCATCGGTGCGGCGATGGAGCAGAGCCGGCTGGTGTAAACTCCGGTTGCCCGCGACGGAATTATCCGATCTGTTTCGGATCACCCCACTTCGCCAATCACAACGATTCAGGGAGGAACTTTCATGATCTACGAGATGCGCGTGTATCGCACCGTGCCGGGCAGACTACCGGCCTTGCTGCAACGGTTCCAGAACGTCACGCTGAAACTGTGGGACAAGCACGGCATTCGGCAGGCCGGCTTTTGGACCACGCTGATCGGGGAGTCCAACCAGGAGCTGACCTATTTGCTGGCCTGGGAATCGCTCGCCGAGCGCGAGAAGAAGTGGAACGCGTTCATGGCCGATCCGGACTGGATTGCGGCGCGCGCCGCAAGCGAAAAGGACGGCGCCATCCTGCTCAATGCCAGCAATCAGATCCTGCAGCCGACGGCGTTCTCGGCCGTGAAATAATGCCGCCGTTGACCTCGCCGCGCCTGGCTAGCATGGTTCCGCGGCGAGGATGCCCATGGCCGCAAAGCCAGATTCTACTGTCGCCGTTGGCAAGGTGCGCTTCGGCAATACGCTGCCGCTTGCCCTGATCGCGGGCCCCTGTGCGCTCGAGAGCCGCGGCCATGCCTTTGACATGGCGGCGGCGCTGAAGGACATCGCCGCGCGGCTCAACATCGGCTTTGTCTACAAGACCTCGTTCGACAAGGCCAACCGCACCAGCGCCGAGAGCGCGCGCGGCATCGGCCTCGACAAGGCGCTCGCGATCTTTGCCGAGCTGCGCGAAAAACTCGGCGTGCCGGTGCTCACCGACGTGCACGAGCCGGAGCAGTGCGCCGCGGTCGCCGAAGTCGTCGACGTTTTGCAGATACCGGCGTTCCTGTGCCGCCAGACCGATCTGTTGATTGCGGCGGCGAAAACCGGACGCGCGATCAACGTCAAGAAGGGCCAGTTCCTGGCGCCGTGGGACATGGCCAACGTCGTGGCAAAAATTACCGCGGTCGGCAATCGCAATGTGCTGGTAACCGAGCGCGGCGTGTCGTTCGGCTACAACACGCTCGTCTCCGACATGCGTGCGTTGCCGATCCTGGCGGAAAAGACCGGCGCGCCGGTGATCTTTGATGCCACCCATTCGGTGCAGCAGCCGGGCGGGCAGGGCACCTCCTCGGGCGGTGAGCGCCAGTTCGTCCCGGTGCTGGCGCGCGCCGCCGTGGCGGTCGGCGTCGCCGGTGTGTTCATCGAGACGCATCAGGATCCGGACAAGGCGCCGTCGGACGGCCCGAACATGATTCCGCTCAAGGACATGGCGCCGCTTCTCGAGCGCCTGCTGCAATTCGACGCGGTGGCCAAGGGCCGATAGTTCGGTTCAGCTATTCGGCCATGACGTGAATAGCCTCTGCGGGAATTTGCGCGACGACGACGCTGCCTTCGACCAAGCCCATCGCCTGAACCTGCGGACTTAGGAGATAGGCTTTCAAGGAAAACCCGCACTCGATTTCAACCGTCGCCAACGGTCCCAGCACGCGCAAGGTTTTCACGCGGCCCTGCAGGATATTGGCGACCGGCGCCACGCCGGCGCCAATGGGCATCGGTGAAACCGCGACGTGCTCCGCGCGGATCGCCAAGCCGGCTGTGCCTTCTCGGATCTGCAAATCGGCCGGTGCGCTTGCATGAAACCGGTCCGCGTCAACGGCCAATGTCAGGAGATTGCCCGAACGTGTGGCGACGCGGCCCGTGAGGATGTTCTCGACACCAACAAAGCGGGCGACAAAGGAATTGGCCGGTTTGTTGAAAACCTCCGCGGCGGTCCCCCGCTGCACGATGCCGCCGTCGCGTAGCACGACCACAGTGTCGGCGAGCACCATGGCCTCGTCGTGGTCGTGGGTAACGAAGATCGCCGGTATGGCAAGCGCGCGCAGGAAGGTTTTCAACTCTGCGCGGAGCTGAGAGCGGGTCTCGGCATCGAGCGCGGAGAACGGCTCGTCGAACATGAACAGATCGGGCGCACTGGCCAGCGCCCGGGCGAGCGCCACGCGTTGCTTTTCGCCGGCGCTGAGCTCGGCCGGCGCGCGGTCCGCCAGCTGCGCAATGCCGAAATACGACAGCAGATCTTTGATGTGCCTCTTGGTCGCGGGTTTGCCGCGCTCGCCGATCGCCACGTTTTGCGCGACGCTCAGATGGGGAAACAGGCCGAAATTCTGCACTACAAAGCCGACCTTGCGGTGTTCCGGCGCCAGCGCCGTCACGTCACGCCCCGCCACCACAATGCGCCCGCCGTCCGGCCGATGAAAGCCGGCGATCGTCTCCAAGGTCACGGATTTGCCGGAGCCGTTCGGGCCCAAAACGACCAAAATCTCGCCGCGCGCGAGGGCAAAATCGATTTTCTTCAAGCGAAAAGCGCCGAGCGTCAGCGACAGCGCCTCGACGGCAACGGCGGCGCTCATCGGCTGCCGGACGTCGGCGCGCCGCGCTGCGCCAGCGTGCGCAACAGCACGAACAAAGCCAGCGAGACGATGAGCAACAAAACCGCGGCGGCGGCGGCCTGTTCGAGGCCGAGACGCAGGAACAGTTCGTAGATCATCACCGGCGCGGTCATCGGATAATAGACCAGGATGACCACGGCGCCAAACTCGCTGATCGAGCGGGCGAAGGTCAGCGTCAGGCCGGTCATGATGCTGTGCCATGCCAGCGGTAGCGTGATGCGCAGGAACGTGCGCCATGGTCCCAGTCCGAGGGTGCGGGCGATCTTCTCGAGTCGCGGGTCGACCCCTTCGAATCCGATTCGTGCGGCATTGACGGTGTAAGGCGCCGAGACGAACAGCATCGCCACCACAATGCCGGCGACGGTGCCCCAGAATTTCAGCCCTACCAGCGCCTGCAGCGGCTCGCCGAAAACGCCTTGGCGGCCGAACACCAGAAACAGCGCGATGCCCGCCACCGTGTGCGGCACCGCGAGCGGCAGGTCGATCAAGGCGGCGACCAGCCCTTTGCCGGGAAACGCGGTGCGTGCCAGCACATAGGCGAGCGGCACGCCGGCGAGCGCCGCGAGTGCGCCGGATAGAAACGCGCCTTCGAGACTCAGCATAATGGCGCTGCGCACATCGGCCTGGGCTGCCGCCTCGATAAGGTCGTGGCCCGACTGATGCGTAGCGAGCGCCACCAGCGGGATCACCAGAAACGCGAGCAACACGCTGCCGCAAAACCAGCACAGCAGATAAAGCATGCTGGGCCGGCTCGGCGCGGCGGCCGCCCACCACGAGCGCTTGGCGTAATCCGCTCGCGTTGTCTCGAGGCTGATGGTCATTTGCAGGCGGCGGCTATGAGCCGGGCCAAGGCTTGACCAGTTTTTGCAGCTCCGCCGGCATCGCATCGATGTGCGCCGCATAGGGCGGGCTGAACGCGCTGAAGCCGTTGTTTTTCATCGCCGCTTGTCCTTCGGGGCCGAGCAATAAACCGACGTACTTCTCCGCAAGCGCGGAATTCTTGGCGCCGTTGAGCATGGTGACGGCATAGACGATCGGTTTGCCGAAAAGATCGCCGTTCTTGGTGTGGGCGACGCCGTCTTTGTAAAAGCCGGCCTCGGCCGGATCGCTGAGGTTGATCTTGGTCGGCAGGTCGATGAATTTGAGATGATGCTGCAGGGCATCGGAGCGGTAGATGGCGAGGTAATCGATCTGGCCGAGCTGCAGCGCCGAAATCAGCGACGTCTCGGTATCGCGCGTATTGGCGAGTGGCGCGTTGGCGAGCACGCTCTGCTCCAGGCCGGGCGCGTTGTAAAATCTCTCGGCCAGATTGAGCATCTGCACGGTCTGATAGCCGGACGGATCGGTGTCGGGATTGGAACGTCCGATCTCGACGCCGGGTCGCGCCAGGATCTTGTACCAGTTCTGTGCAGTGATCTCGCTCGCGTACTTGCTCTTGTCCGTGTAGACGAACGTGATGGCGTTGCGGGCAAAGCCTGCATACCAGACTGCGTGCGCCGGGTTGCCGAACATGTATTTGGGAATGACGCTGTAATCCGCGACCGCGAGCAGATCGGCATCCTGGTGCAGGTCGGTGATGCGCTTAGCCATCATCACGCTGCCGCCGAACTGCGCTTGCACGGCGACGCCGGCATTGTTCTTCTCGAACAACATATTGAGCTGCCGGAACGGCACGGCGAGCGTGCCGGCGGCATAGATTGTCAGCGTCTGCGGCTCGGCAGCCTGCGCCGTGGATGTCGGCAAAACAAAAGTGCTGCAGCAGAATAGCGCGACGCAAGTTCGAGATGGGAACTTCATGGCAGACTCGTTGCAGCGTTGTTACAAATACAGCGTCGTTCATAGCAATGTGTTGCAGCGACCGCACATGAAATTTGAAATTTTCGCAAAAAACCGCAATGAGTGTCCGGCCGTACTCATAGGCGGCAACTATGAGATGCGCTCATAGCCTCATCCTATAAGCACGCGAGCTTCGCCATTCCTCCCGTTCTCAGAGTCGTCAGCCTCGTCATTTTTGCCTCGACGCTGTTTTCACGCGCCGTCGATCCGGTCATTCCGAAGATCGCGGCCGACGTCGGCGTCGATGTGAAGACTGCGGCGCTGCTGTCGAGCGCGTTCACGTTCCCCTACGCCTTCACCCAGCCGGCTCTGGGCACGATCGGCGATTTCTTCGGCAAGACCCGGCTGATGAACATTAGCCTTGCCGCGGTCGTGACCACGACGCTGATCTGCGCCTTTGCCAGCAATTTCTCGCTGCTCGTGACCATGCGCATCATCGCGGGTATGTGCGCGGGCGGGATTTTTCCGGTGGGCGTCGCGATCGTCGGCGATCTCGTGCCGGTCCACGAGCGGCAGGTCGCCATCGGCCGGCTGTTGGCAGTTGGGCTCACCGGCAATCTCATCGGTGCGGTGATCTCCGGCGTGATCGGTGATCTGCTCGGCTGGCGTGGCGTGTTCTTCTCGATCGGCGGCTTCGGCCTGATCGTCGCCGTCATCGCGTTTTTCGCCTTTCGCGGCCTGGACAGCAGTAAGTCGAGGCCGTTCAATCTTGCCGCGGCCGTGGCTGGCTATCGCAGCGTGTTCGCCGATCCGCGCGCCAAGATCTGCTTCGGCTCGGTGTTCTTCGAAGGCATCATTATCCACGGCATGTTCCCGTATGTGGCGCTGCTCTTGCTCGCCAGCGGCCAGATCCATTCATCCTATGCCGGCATCGTCATCGCCGGATTTGGCCTCGGCGGCATCATGCTGGCGCTCGGCCTGCCATTCCTGATTACGCGCGTGACCGAGCGGCAGTTGATGCTGACCGGTGCGGCCGGCGCCGCGGTCGCGTTTTTGCTGATCTCGCTGAACATGGCCTGGTACGTGCAGGCTGCCGTGTTCGTCCTGTTCGGCCTCGGCTTCTACATGCTCCACAACTGCATCCAGGTTCACGTCACCGACCTGTCGCAGACCGCGCGCGGCACGGCGCTGTCGATGCACTCGTGTTCGTTCTTTTCCGGACAGGCCATCGGGCCGATCTATTATGGCTTCGCCTTCGGCCATTTCGGGCTCGCCGCGCCGCCGCTCATCGGCGCCGCTGTGATCGTGACCATTGGTCTCGTCTGCGCGCGCTTCCTGCGGCACCGGCGGCAGGGGCTGGGACTTGCCGAAGAGCCGTAAAGCGCCCATCATCAGTGCATCGGCCAGGGGTGCCGTGTCCCTCCCTGAGGGAACGCGGCTGAGATCAAACCCGTCGAACCTGTCTGGGTCATACCAGCGAAGGGAGCCGCTTCTGACGGACCAAGCTTCACGTTCAACCCGCGGACCTATCGGCAAGAAGCCGCGCGTCGTCATCATCGGCGCCGGCGTGATCGGGCTCGGCATTGCCTGGCGGCTTGCCGGCCGCGCCACGGTGACGGTGTTCGACCGCGGCCGGGCCGGCGCGGGCGCGAGCCATGCCGCGGCGGGGATGCTGGCGGCTTGCTGCGAGGCCGAGCCTGGCGAGGAGGATTTGGTCACGCTTGGCCGAGAGAGCCAGGCGCGCTGGCCCGGTTTCGCCGAAGAGCTTGGCCACGCCAGCGGGATCGACGTCGAACTGCGGCGCGAAGGCACGCTGGTGCTGGCACTGACCGCCGACGATCAGGCCGAAATCGGCCATCGCCTGGAGTTTCAGCAGCAGAGGCTGGACTTGCCGCTGCATTGGCTCGCGGCGGCCGATACGCGGGCGCGCGAGCCGCATCTGGCCGGCAAAATCGCTGGCGCGGTGTTTTCGCCGGAAGATCACCAGGTCGACAACCGCAAGCTCGCGCAGGCGCTGCGCGTTGCCGCGGAACGCGCGGGGGCGGCGGTCCATGAGCATCGGCCCGTCAAGGAAATTTTGCAGCGCGGCGGCCGCGCCAGCGGCGTAGCGCTCGAAGACGGAACGGCGGTGCCGGCCGATATCGTAGTGCTTGCTGCAGGCGCCTGGTCGCGCCGCATCGGCGGATTGCCGCCGGATCGTCGGCCGCCGGTCCGTCCGGTCAAAGGCCAGATGCTGGCGCTGCAGATGGACGCCGCCGCTCCGTTGCTCAATCACGTGCTCTGGGCGCCTGGCGCCTATCTGGTGCCGCGGCGCGACGGCCGGCTGATCGTCGGCGGCACGGTCGAGGAAAAGGGTTTTGACGAGACGATTACCGCGGGCGGTCTGCTCACGTTGCTGGAGGCGGCGTGGCGTGCCGTGCCCGCGATCGAGGAACTGCCGGTCGCCGAAATTTGGGTCGGCCATCGGCCCGGGAGCCGCGACGATGCGCCGATCCTCGGCCGCGGACCGCTCGACGGCCTGTTCTACGCCACCGGCCACCATCGCAACGGCATCCTGCTTACGCCGGTCACCGCCGACGCGATGGCGTGCCTCATCCTCGACGACGTGATCGAGCCGGCGATCCGGCCGTTCGGCCTGGAGCGCTTTTTGCCGGCGCGCGCAGCGGAGTGAAGCAAACGCCGATGAATGACGTCGCAACCCATATCCGCATCAATGGCGAAACCGAGCCGTTCACGGCTGCGACGCTCGAGCAGCTGCTCGAGGACAAAGCCCTCGATACCGGGCAGCGCGGCATCGCGGTCGCGCTCAATGGCGCCGTCGTGCCGCGCGCCGCTTGGCGCGATACTGCGCTCAAGCCGGGCGACAGCGTCGAGATCGTGCGCGCCCGGCAGGGCGGCTGAAGGAGCAAGGCATGTCCGATCCGCTGATTATTGCCGGCCATCAGTTCGGCTCGCGGCTGTTCCTCGGCAGCGCCGGCTATCCGAACCGCAAACTCATGCTGGATGCGATTGCGGCGAGCGGCACCGAGATGGTCACCGCCTCGATCCGCCGCATCAGCCTGGCCGGCGACGACGAAAGCTTGGTCGATCTGCTGGCCGGCCGGGTCAAATTCCTGCCCAACACGGCGGGTTGCCAGACCGCCAAGGACGCCGTGCTGACCGCCGAATTGGCCTGCGAAGCGCTCGACACCAACTGGATCAAGGTCGAAGTCATCGGCGACCGCGAACTCCTGTATCCGGACGTGGAGGAGCTGGTCCGCGCCACGCAGACGCTGGCGGCGAAAGGTTTTGTCGTGCTGCCCTACTGCACCGAAGACCCGGTGACCTGCCGCAAGCTGGCGGATGCCGGCGCCGCCGCCGTGATGCCGCTCGGCTCGCCCATCGGCTCCGGGCTCGGCATTTCCAACCCGCATCTCATCGAGCTCGTCTGCGCGCGCTCGCCCGTGCCGGTGGTGCTTGATGCCGGCATCGGCACCGCCTCCGACGCGACGCTCGCGTTCGAGCTTGGCTGCGCCGCGGTCTTGATCAACACTGCCGTGTCCAAGGCCCGCGATCCGGTGCTGATGGCCAAGAGCATGCGCGCAGCCGTCGAAGCAGGTCGTCTGTCGCGGCTTGCCGGCCGCATCGCCAAGCGCACCCACGCCGAGCCGTCGAGCCCGCAATTCGGATTGGTCGGGACGTGAACAACCGCGAATTTACGGTTGCAGTGGCCGGCACCAAGTTTTAGACACAGATGTGTGCTGCGTTTTGAGTCGAACGCGCGAGGGGACGCGCCGATGCGGCACTTTTCGGTCTGGTTTGTCGAATTCGGCAAGCTCGTCATCCGCAAGCTTTTCGGCGGACGGCGGCTGCACCCGATCACGGCGCAATGCCCGATCTGCCGCCAGATGGTGCGGCTGCACGTCAACCAAGCCGGCCGCCAGCACGTCTACGGTCACGCCCGCGAATTATACGCGGGCGCCCGGCTGTCGGTGCATTACAGCGCGAAGGCAAAGTGCGTCGGCTCCGGCGCGCGAAAACCGTTCGATCCGCGGCCGACCGAGCACCAGCACTTCAAGCTGCCGAATTCGCTGCTGGAAGAGTGACCGCCCTCACGCCAACATCTCCCGCACCATCGGAATGACCTTCGACCCGTAAAGCTCGATACTACGCATGAGCTTGTCGTGCGGCAGCGTGCCCTGGCTGTACTTCATGTCAAAGCGGACGATGCCGAGCGCCTTGGCGGTCGCGGCGATCTTGCGCGCCACAGTCTCCGGCGCGCCGATATGGAGCGCGCCGGCGTCGGCTTCGTAGTCGAACGAGGCGCGGGTCACCGGTGGCCAACCGCGCTCGGCGCCAATGCGGTCGCGTGAGGCTTTGTAGTGCGGCCACAAATCTTCGCGCGCCTGTTCATCGGTGTCGGCGACGTAGCCGTGTGCATGCAAGCCGACCGGCTGCGGCTGCCGTTTAAGCTGTGCAAAGGCACGGTGGTACAGCTCGACATAGGACACAAAGCGCTTCGGATCGCCGCCGATGATGGCGAGCATCAGGGGAAAATCGTAGGCCGCGGCGCGGACCACCGATTGCGGGCTGCCGCCGACGCCGATCCAGGTTTTGAGCGGCCCGCCTTCGAGGGTCGGAAACACGCGCTGATCGGTGAGGGCAGGGCGCGTCTTGCCTTGCCACGTCACGGCCTCCTGCCGGATGAGCGCGGCGAACAGGTCGAGCTTTTCCTCGAATAGTCGCTCGTATTGTGCCAGGTCGTAGCCGAATAGGGGAAACGACTCGGTGAAGGAGCCGCGTCCAAGCGTGATCTCGGCTCGTCCGCCGGACGCGGCATTCAGGCTAGAAAAGCGCTCGAACACGCGCACCGGATCGTCCGACGACAACACGGTGACCGCGGAGCCAAGTAGGATACGCTCGGTGCGGCCTGCGATCGCGCCGAGCACCACTTCGGGCGCCGAAATGGCAAAATCCGGCCGGTGGTGCTCGCCGACGCCGAACGCCTCGATGCCGAGCGCGTCGGCGAGCGTGGCCTCCTCGACGACGTCGCGGATAACCTCGGCGTGCGACAAATGCTTGCCGTCCGGCCCGGCGGTGATGTCGCCGAACGTGTCGAGGCCGAATTCAATCCGCTGGGCCATGCGGCTCGTCTATTCCGCCTCGAACAGCGCCAGCGTCGCGCCGGTATTGCCGCCGGCGGCCATGTCGGGGCAGGTGCTGAGCGCGGCGAGCAGGTTCATTTCGGCGCGCAGGGTGACGTGGGCGCCGGGCGGTTTCGGCCGCAGGTGCGAATGCGCAAGTTCGCCGGTGTCGGCGTGGATGATCATGTGCTGAAAGATGTTGAACGGGCTCGGCACGTCTTCCACCGCAATGCCGTACGGCGCCAGGATCGTGCCGAGATTTTCGGTGCAGCCGCGCGGCGGCATTTCGGAGAGCAGCCGGCCGTAGGTCTTTTCCCAAATGCCCTTGGCGGCGGCGAGCTCATGGCGCTTGCGGCTGCACATGCCTTCCTGCAGGTCGTGATGGCCCTCGAAGGTGTCCTCGACGATGGTCATCATCGTGTTGTTGAGCTTCGAGATCAGCTGATCGCCGGTGGAGATGAAGACCTTGCGCTGATTGGCCTTGGTGCGGGCCTGATCGAAGCGCTCGCGCAAATTTTCACGGCAGAAGCAGACGAAGTCGATGATGGTCTGCGAGGTGATGCGTACCGACTGGCCGGCCTTCACGTCGAAGGCGAAGCCGACATTGCGCGGGAGCTCGCGTTGCCACAGCAGTTTGGCCATAAGTTATAGATCCTGCGAGTGTTATGGGCCGCAGCGCCTCAGCCGCGGCGATTACTGTTCGGCGATGGCCTTTGAGGCTTTTTCGATAATGTCCGGCGGAATGGCGTAGAGCTCCGCCAGGAGTTTGTCGATGTCGGGGCCGCGCATCGGTCCGATGTCCATCTTGGCCCGCGCGGCTTCGGCGAGCAGGGCGGGATCCTTCATGGTGTCGTCGAATGCCTTGATCAGTGCCGCCTTGCGGTCGCCTGGAATACCGGGCGGTGCCGCGAACGGCCGGCCGATCGCCTGCGGGGCGAAGTCGAGATAGAGGATCTGCCGCTTTTCCGGGTCCTTGATCAGGTCGAGCGCCAGCGGCACGTCGGGCAGCTCCGGATCCTTCTGCAGCGCCGCCTGCACCAGGATGTTGACGCTCCTGTCCCTGATCCAATCGCCGTGCGCCACTTTCAGCGTGCCCCATGACAGGCCGCAGATGCCGTCGACCTCGCCGCGCTCCATGGCGAGCGTGATGTCGTTGGTGCCCGGATAGCCGGAGACGAGCTTGATCTTGGCGCCGAACACATTCTTGTAGAGGTGCGCGTAGATGTCGGAATCGGCGGCGGCGAACTGGCCGCCCATCACCACCGGCTTGGTCAGCATGTCGTCGAAGGTCTTGACCTGTGACTTGGCGCCGGTCAGGCACAGGCTGGTATCGCCCGACATCGAGCCGATCCAGGAAAATTTGCGGCCGTCGAAATGGGCGTCCTTCGGCGTCACCAGCGGCATGGTCGGGATGCTGCGCGAGAACGTGCCGATCATGGTGCCGTCCTTGGGGGCGGCCGAATAGAGATAATTGGCGGCGCGCAAGCCCCCGGCGCCCGGCATGTTCTGCGGCACGACGACGGGATTGCCGGGAATGTGATTGCCGAGATAGTGGGCCAGCAGCCGTGCATAAAGGTCATAGCCGCCGCCGACGCTGTAGGAGATCAGCACCGTGACGGTCTTGCCGCGATAAAAATCCTCGACCTCGTCGGCTGCCGCGCTACGCACCAGCGCGAGGAGGAGGGCGGCCGCGATGAACCCGAATGCCGCAAGAGGCGACCAACGGTAAGGCTTACTGAGAGGCAGTTGCATATGCTGAAGGACCTGTTTCCGGCCTTGCGCGGAAATGCGCGGGCGCAATCTTGCGCACTCTCGTCGTACGGACAAGGGACCGATTCGGCGGTCGGCTGGACGCCGGCAGGGTGCAGGACAACTGTTGATGAGGCGCCGCACAACTTGGCCGCTGCGTTGAGCTATCGACGCAGCTGCGTTAATCTCTCAGCTGTCATCGAAGAGGATGCGGGTCGATGCCCACATACGCCCTTGTGCGAGCGGTGACTTGCGTCATCCTCGGCCTCGCCGCGGCATGTCCTGCGGCAGCAGCCGAATTCACCAAAAGACCGCCGCAGAATGGCAAGCCGGACGTGATTGCCGTTGTCGGCGATCTCGAGCTTGGCGATGAAGATAAATTTGCCGACGCCGCGCGTTCCAGCTCGGACGCGATGGTGCTGTTTCAAAGCCGGGGCGGCAATCTTGTAGCGGCAATTGAGATTGGCAGAACTATCCGTCGCAAAGGTTTTTCGACGCTCGTCCCCGACAAGATGCAGTGCGCGTCCGCTTGCGCACTGGCATGGCTGGGCGGTCGCGCCCGCTATATGAGTGCCACTGCGCACGTCGGTTTTCACGCAGTTTACACGGATAAGAATGGCCGGCCGATGGTCAGTTCGGCCGGCAATGCTTTGGTTGGTGCGTACCTCAACGAACTGGGCCTTTCGAGTTCGGCTATCATCTACATAACAAGCGCGGCGCCAACCCAAATGCAGTGGCTCAGCCTTGACGATGCGCAACAGGCTGGAATTGACGTTAAACTGTTGAGCTTGTCCGTGGCTAAAACGGCGTCGTCGAAGAACGCGCAGTCGCAAGGATCCGGCGACGCCTCCGCAGGCGAATCCGAAGACAAATCCTTGGACGAATCCCTCGAAAATCTCTCCCGCTAGCTGGGCTTGGCGGTCACCGCTGTCTAATCACCGTGCAGTTCATCGACGAAAAGGCGGCTTGGCTTGGTGAGTGCGCTTGCATGCTTTATGCAAGGATTTCGCGCCAGTATTGCCGATGCGAGATCGCGCACGACATCAACGAGAGCAGCAAAATTCCTGCCGTGAGCAAGTTCGGATCTACCCAAACTTCGGGCCATGCCGCCAGCGCTAGGGTCGATACCGGCATGGACGTGAGGCCGCTACAATACAGAATCAGCGCGCTGTAAACGACACCCAGATGCGCCGCGATCGCGAATGGGAGTCTGCTCTTAAGCAAAAGCCCGATACCGATGAGCGCCAACAGCGGCGTGGCGATCCAAGTCGATTGCGCAAGCCCATCCCCGCCGGGCAAAAGATCGATGCCATAACGCAGCGGCCGGAACACCTGCAGATTAAGGTACCAAAGCAGGCTGGAACTCGGCCATTCCGCCAGGGCGCGCGCGCACAGCTGTGCCGATAGAATCATGCCGATGATGGCGCCCGGCCCAACCAGCAGCAGCTTCTGGTCATTGCGCATGCCGCCATTGTGTGGAACCTGTGCTTAAAAAATGTTCAAGCGTGGCAATAAAAGCCTGACACGGACCAAGTCGCCGCAAAAACGCAGCCTTTGACGGCCTGCCGGCCGCAATTGGCTTAATGGTCGGTATATTGACTTGCTAAAATTGGCTTCGGATAATTAAGCCGAGGGCGAAGGGGCGTTGCTTTCCGCGCGGCGAAGAAGCCGCGGTCGTATGGATTGTCGATGAGACAGTCGCGCGGAGAGCAAGACGTGGACAGGGAGTGGCGTCGTGTCAAAGCTCTTTAAACTTTTCGACCGAGTGCGCAAAGACGACGAAGGCGCCGCAATGGCGGAATATGTCGTTCTCCTTGGCCTCATCGTAGGGGTCTTGGTTTTGGTCATCACCAATTTCGCCGACGTCCTGCATAGCAAATTTACCGCGGTCTGCTCCGCTTTGGGCGGTGCATGCTGAGCCGCGGCCGCGGCCATTGAGCGCACATCACAAAATTGAAGGACGCCGGATGCGGCTGGCCCTTGCGGTCGTGACCGGCGCGTGGACCAATGCGCGGTAACAACCTCATCATCCTCTGTGTGGCTATCGCTCTCGGCATCGTCGCGGCGGTCCTCGCCCGCAACTGGCTTGCGAGCCACGCCAGGTCGGACCAGGCCGCCACAGGCACCATCGTGGTGGCGACGAAACCCTTGGCTTTCGGCAGCCAGCTCACGGCCGATAACACGCTCGAGATTCCCTGGAGTACCGCGGCCCTTCCGGAAGGCGCGTTTGCGACCAAACAGGCGTTGCTGAAAGACGGCCGGCGCATGACGCTGGCTTTGATTACCAAGAACGAGCCGATACTACGCAGCAAGATCACCGCGGCGAACCAGCCGGCGACACTGTCCTCGATGCTTGCTCCGGGCAAGCGTGCGGTGACGGTGCGTGTCGATGATGTCCGCGGCGTGGCCGGTTTTATCCAACCGGGCGATCTGGTCGACGTCGTGTTGATCCGCACCATGGCGGAATCGCGAAGCAATGACAGCTATTCCGAGGTCATTCTGCAGTCCGCCAAGGTTCTTGCCATCGACCAGATCACCGGCGAGCACACCGAGCAGCCGACGATCGCCAAGGCGGTGACGCTCGAAGTCGGAGTGGAGGAGGCGCAGAAGATCCTGCTGGCGACGAATATCGGACGATTGTCGTTGATCCTGCGGCAGCCGGCGGAGGCGCTCGCCGATTCCGTGCACCGCGTCACCGAACAAGATTTGGACAACCGGCCGGCCCCGGCCAAGATGCCCGTTCCGCCACCGCCCCAGCCGGTCGTTGCACCGCCTCCCGCCCTGTCCCAGCCGGTTCCGGCCAAGCCGGCGGTACGGAAACGGCCCAGATCACCGTGTGGCACGGCATGAAATCACAGGAGTACGATCGACCTATCTATGCGGTGCAAAACCGCTAAAATGGAGGCCTGCGGGCATGGAATAGCGTACCGTGGCCAAAACCGGGGGATGGCTGCGGACAACGGGTAGGGGGGAGTTGATGTCAGGACGATCGCGCTCTGCGGCGGGGGCGCTGTGTCGGCGGGCGGCACTCGCTTTTGCGCTGCTCGCGGTGGCTGCGCTTTCCGGCCTTGCTCAGGACCTGCAATACGTCCGCACGGTGACCATCCCGGTCAACAAATCGGCCACGCTGATGATGCCGGCCCCGTTTTCGTCGGCCGTGGTCGGCGCCCCGGAGATCGCCGACGCGCTGCCAATGACCGATCGCACGCTGCTGATCCAGGCCAAGAAGATTGGCACCACCAACATTTCAGTTTTCAATTCCAACAGCCAGCTGATCAAGGTCGTCGAGGTCCAAGTCGCGTTAGACCTGGGAAGCCTGCAGTCAAAAATTCGAGCCCTCACCCGAGATCCCGGCATTCATGTGGGCAGCGAGAACGGTCAGGTGGTGCTCAGCGGCGTGGCGCGGAATGCATCGAACGCCGACCAGGCATTCAATTTGGCGAAATCGTGGGCGCCGAATGGCAACGTCATCAATGCCATGCGGGTCGCGTCGCCGCAGCAGGTCCTGCTGAAAGTGCGTTTCCTCGAGGTCGATCGCAACGCGGGCCGAGAGCTGGGCATCAATTTCAATGCGACTAACGGCTCAGGCACCCGCGGCGTGTCGACGGGGCTCGGCCAAGTCACCGCCACCAACCCGACCATCGTCGGCGCCGGCGGAACGGGGTCGCCGCTGTCAACCAACTCGGTGCTTCAACCCTTGTTTCAGGCGACCGGAACGCTGGTCGGCAACGGAGTCGGTGCGCCGTTCGGCACGGTGCTCGCCGAGATCGTCAACAATGGCGTGAAGATCGACACGCTGGTAACGGCGCTGGAAACCAAGAACTTGCTGCGGCGGCTGGCGGAGCCGAACCTGGTAGCCCTTTCGGGACAGGTCGCGAGCTTCGAAGCCGGCGGCCAAATTCCGGTGCCGATTGCGGTGACCTCCGGAATAGGCATCGCTACGCCCACGATCGAGTTCAAGGACTTCGGCGTCCTGTTGAAATTCCGCCCCACTGTCCTTGGCGACGGAGTCATCAATCTTTCGATCAATCCTGAGGTCAGCCAGCTCGATTTCACCAATGCCGTTACCATTTCGGGCACGACCATTCCGGCGCTGACCCGGCGCACGGCAACCACCACGGTAGAGCTCCGCGATGGCCAGAGCTTTGCGATTGCGGGGTTGCTCCAAGCGGACAACACCCGCGACATCTCACAGGTGCCATGGCTCGGCTCGGTGCCGGTGCTCGGAACGCTGTTCCGCAGCTCCGCCTTTCAGAAACAAGAAACCGACCTTGTCATCATCGTAACGCCTCATCTCGTCCAACCGGCCCCTCCCGGGGCGCGCCTTGCGACGCCGCTTGACAACACCATCCCCACCAACGACGTCGACTTCTTCCTGTTTGGAGAGATGGAACGGCGCAGGCAGTTCAACGATTATGTGACGAGCGGCGGGGATGTGCATGGACCCTACGGCGACATGATCGGCATTATTCAGGATCCTCCCGCATCGCGGCCGCAAAAATGAGGTGGCGAATGAGATCGCTCATCGTCCTGACGGCGCTCATCGGCGTGGTGAGCGCGCCGCTTGCTGCACACGCCCAATTCATCGACGATCCGTTCTCGGACTATCTTCAGCGCAGCGATACCATCCTGCTTGGCGCCGGCAATGCCAAGGACGCCAACGCCGCGATTCATACGATTACGCCCTGGCCGCCTTACGTCGGCAACACGCGCATCCGTGTCGATGGGCGGCGGGCGGTGGACAGCGTAGAGGGCATGCATCGCGTTCCCAACCCGTTCGTGCGGCAAGGCGCGGGAACGGGGTCGGCCATTACTGGACAGAATGCTGCAGCGGCAATTGCAAATACCCTCGCGGCTCCGCCTAGTCCGGTGCAACCGTTCTCTGGCGGGAACTAAAGAATGCGAAATGAGAGCCGCGATGCACGCCGCCGATCGGCAAACGTGAAAAACGATAACCCGAGGGGCGCTCTTGTCAGCAGTAAAGCGCAATGTCGTCGCGCTTTCTGAAGCTGTTGTTTTCGGGCGAGAGCGGGGCCGCCCTGGTCGAGGCCGCCGTCGTCCTGCCGGTGTTTCTGACCCTGGTCGGCGGCGTCTATGAATTCGGCTTTTTTCTGTTTCAGGAGCAACTGGTCAATTCGGGGGTCCGCGACGCGGCGCGCTATCTGGCGTTAACCGTCGACCCGGCAAGCAATACAAATCAGTCCAATGCCAAAAATCTGGCAATAAGCGGCTCGATCAGCGGGGGAACGCCGCGCATCGTCGGCTGGGGCACATCCGATGTTTCGGTCTCGGTGAGGTCGATCGACAACGCGACAGGGACTTATGGCGGTGGCGCCGTCGTCCAGGTCGTCACGGTGTCGACCAGCTTTGCCGGACATACGTTGGGATTTCTGGGCCTGCTCGGTCTGAAAAGCCCGACGATCAGCGCTTTCCATCAGGAGCGGTGGACCTCTGGCTCGGCGCCGGCGCCAGGATGACGGCCATGGCACGTATCCGGCCTTGGCGCGATCAAAGTGGCGCGGTGTTCGCTGAGTTTGCGATCATGCTGCCGATGATCGTCCTGGTCGTATTCGGCTCGATCGATTTCCTTTACGCCTTCTATCAGTGGAATGCGGCGGCCAAAGCTGTGGAAGTCGGCGCTCGTATCGCCGCCGTGTCAGATCCGGTCGCACCGGGCCTCAATCAACTGAGCAGCCAGGCGGTGCTGAACGGAGCGAGGCCAGGCACCATCATGCCGGCGTTCACCGTGACTTGTCGCACGGGAAGCTGCATTTGCGTCGGCACGTGCCCGGGACTACTCGAAAATTCCTTCAACGAAGCCGCCATGCGTCGGATCGTCTTCGGACGAGGCCGGTCCGCGTGCGGCGAGGCCGGTCCCGCCTACACCGCCGGAATGTGCGACGTGCTGCCATCGATCACGGCCGACCACGTCGTAATCGTGTACAAGCAGAGCGGCCTTGGTTACGCTGGCCGCCCTGGCGGACCTCTTCCCACCATCGAACTTTCCCTTGAGAACATGCAATTCCAGTTTTTTTTCCTGAATTCGCTGCTCGGAGTCCATATTGCCATGCCTGCAGTCAGAGCGACCATCACCGCCGAAGATCTTTGTTCGGGTGTCGGTGGCTCGTTCTGCGGGTCCTGATCGCCACGCGGGTATTCGATCATGGCTGTGTATCTACTCCAGGAAAACGGCCCGCATCCGGCGGGGGCCGAGCTCAAGGCGGCACTGCGGGCAGCAATCCCGGACCTCCGTGAAGCCGCCTCGCTCGATATCGTCGCCAAATCTGCCGGTAGTCCTGACGATCCCACGATCGCCGTCACTTTGCTGCCGAGCAATATAGCGGTCGATTTCGACAGGCTCGTTGATTTCGCCGGCCGCCTCCCCAGCGGCATGTTTTTGATCGTCGTCGGCGGCGAAATCTCCGCAACGCAATACAAGCGGCTCGTTCGCAGCGGCGCGGCCGATTGGATTCCGATGCCGGCGGACGTTGGCGAGATGCTTGAAATCATTGCACGCCGCCGGACCAGGGGAGCTGCGTCTGGCGCGCGGACGAGCGGCAGAAGTCCGGTCACCGTCTCGTTCATCCCGAGCGCGGGAGGCGCGGGCAATACGACACTCGCGGTGGAAATCGCGGCATGCATCAAGACCGATAAAGCCACGCGACAGCGTACGATCTGCCTGGTCGATCTCGACTTCCAGACCAGTCATGTGTGCGATTATTTCGACAGCGAACCGCGGCTGCAAATCGCCGAGCTGTGCGGTGCGCCGGAGCGTCTGGACGATCAGCTCTTTGAATCGTTCAAAACGCGTCACAGCAGCGGTATCGATATTTTCGCCGCGCCCCGATCTAAATTTTCTTCGGAAACTATCAACATTCACGCCTTGGACGCGTTGTTGAGCATGATTGCGGCGCGGTATGACATGATTCTCATTGTTTTTCCGCTGCAATGGTTCGCGTGGACGGCGCAAATTATTGCTGCATCCGACGGCGCGATTATCGCTGGAATGAACACCATACCGGGCCTGCGCCAGGTCTCCGAGACGATTGCCCTGGTGAGATCGCACGGCTCTGCCGAGTTGGCGATCCGGGTCGCGCTGAACAGGTGCGAACGCAGCTTCCTTGGTGCAATCAGTCGCAGAAAATACGCACAGATGGTGCTGCGCGACGAGCAAGTGTTTTTCGTTGGCGAGAGGCCGGAGGCGGTCGAGAGCGTGAACATTGGGGTGCCGATGCTGCTCGGTGCCGCGGCGCGGAAGGTTCGGCGCGAATTTGGTCCAATTGCAGACTTTTGCGCCAATCTGCGTTCGACGCGCGTGTTTTGATCCGGCCGAATTCGGCCACATTTGCGGTTTGCGCCGAGCCTGCACTTTTTGCCGCGCTGGCCGACGCAAAAGCGCTTCGGAGGCGCCAAGGATGGTGCTAGACTCCGGGCCGCAATCGAGAGTGCCAGCATGAGTTTTCTGTTTGGCAATTCCGCGCGTAATCTCGACCATCCGCCGCGGATGACGGCGGAGATCAATGGGCGCATTCCGTTGCAACCGGAAGTCGATGGTGCGGTTTACAGCGATTCGACGGCAAGGCGTCCGGTTTTGCTGGAGGAAAAGCTAAAACTGCACAACCGCATCATCGATGAATTCAATCTCGCCCTTCTGGAGAAAATGTCGCCAGACGAGCTGCGCCACCAAGTGCAGGCTTATGTTGCAAACTATGTCCGGGCCGAACGAATTTCGCTGAACCGCAAGGAATTGGAGACATTTACCGCCGACGTCCTCGCCGAGATGACCGGATTTGGCCCGATTGAACCGCTCCTCAAGGATCCGACTATCAGCGATATACTGATCAATACACACAAGCTGTGTTTCGTCGAGCGCTTTGGCAAACTCGAGCGGGCCAACGTGCATTTCAAGGACGAAGCGCACCTGCTTCGGATCATAAACAAGATCGTTTCCGGCGTCGGTCGCAGAGTCGATGAATCCTCACCGATGGTCGATGCACGGTTGCCGGATGGCTCGCGTGTCAACGTTGCGATCCGTCCGATTTCGGTCGACGGGCCTCTGGTCTCGATCCGTAAATTTGCCGAACGCCCCTTCGACATGGAGCGTCTAATCGAAAACGGCACGTTGTGCTTGGCAATGGGCGAGCTTCTCCAGGCGGCGGTCCGCGGCAGGATTTCGCTGTTGATTTCTGGCGGCACTGGCACCGGAAAGACCACCCTGCTCAATGCGCTGTCGCATTTCATTCCCGATGAAGAACGTTTGATCACCATCGAGGATGCAGCCGAATTGCAGTTGCAGCAGCTGCATGTGGGCCGACTCGAAACGCGGCCGCCCAACATCGAAGGTAAAGGCGAAGTGCGCCAGCGCGACCTGGTCAAAAACGCGCTCCGTATGCGCCCAGATCGCATCATCGTCGGCGAGTGTCGTGGCGAGGAAGCGTTCGACATGCTGCAAGCCATGAACACCGGTCATGAAGGATCGATGACGACGATCCACTCGAACTCGCCGCGCGACGCGCTCAAGCGGCTCGAGCAGATGGTCGCCATGGCCGCCATGGGTCTACCGATTCCCAGTATCCGCAGCCAGATCGCCTCGGCGATTACGCTGGTGATGCAGCTGCAGCGCCTGCCCGACGGCAGGCGGCGAGTGGTCAGCATCAACGAGATTGCCGGAATGGAGGACGAGACTATTCGACTGCACGAGATATTCCGCTTCGTAAAGGAGCGCACCGACGACGACGGTACGGTCGTCGGCTATTTTGAGGCGACAGGAATCCGGCCGCAGTTTCTGCAGGAGTTGAGCCCCTATGGCATCGAGGTGCCGGCGTCGCACTTCGAGACCGGACGGCGGCTGTAAGCAGAGCCGGCCGTGACGGACCTCTCGATCATCTTTGCTTTGGTTTTTTTGGCGGCGACTTTCGGCGCATACGCGCTTTACTGGGTCTTTGTATTCAATCGCCGCGAACGACAGGTCATCAATCGCCGCCTGGAGCTGAACCGGCAACTGCGCAATGCCTCGGCGGTACTGGCCACACTCCGCGAGGAGCGCGGTATCGGAGTGGTGAGAAACCCGCTGCTGCGGCAAGCGAGCGAATGGCTCACGCAGACAGGCTCGCCTGTCAGCCTGAAAAATTGCGCCTTGGCATTCTTGGCGATCAGCATCGGAGTGGCTGCCGTTTGCAAGCTGTTCGGGATGGGCCTGGCGTCAGTCCCTCTCGCCATGTTCCTGGCAGCGTTGAGCATCGTTCTTTATTTTGCGCGCCGACGCAGTCAGCGGATTGCGCAGTTTGCCGACCAGCTGCCCGACGCCATCGACATCATCGTTCGCGGCGTGCGGGTCGGATTGCCGTTCACCAGCGCCGTCGCTCTTGTGGCGCGCGAAATGCCCGATCCGGTGGGCACCGAGTTCGGCATGCTCGCGGATGAGATCGGCTTCGGCCTCGACGTCCGCACCGCGCTCGACAATCTGTACCGGCGAGTGGGCCAGCCGGACCTGTTGTTCTTGACCGTATCGGTCGGCATCCAAGTGCAGACCGGCGGCAATCTTGGCGAAATTCTCTCCCGGTTGTCGCGATTGATGCGCAACCGGGCCACCATGCGGTTGAAGATCAAAGCATTGAGCGCGGAAGGTCGCGCCTCTGCCGTTACCTTGTCAGCCTTTCCGTTCGTCTTATTCTTCGTCGTGAATTTCATTTCCCCCACCTATTACGGCGCTATCTGGTCGAATCCGATTGTCGAGCCGGCGATTTATCTCGGACTTCTGCTGTTGTTCATCGGCAACGTCATCATGTATCGCATGGTGCATTTCAGGTATTAGCGCCATGACGGACTGGACTCCCTTCGTTATTGCGCTCTTGAGTTTTCTGGCGATGGCCGGAATCGTCTTCGTTGTCGGCCAATACTATCTCAGCGACGCCAAGCTGCGACAGCGCCTCGCCGTTTCAAGTCCCAATCCGCATGCGCAAGGCACCGAACTCGATATCAGCAGCAACATTTCGCGCTTCGTGGCGCGGCATTTTGACGAGAAAAAATTCGGCGTCGACGATACGTTTCGCGGCAAGCTGCGTCTGACGCTGCTACGGGCCGGCTATTTTCGGCACGACGCAGTCAATTTTTACGTGCTCTGGCGCTTGTTGGCCTTGGTGCTGGTGCCGCTTTTTGCCTATGCGGCGCTGGAGCTCTTTGTCCCGCGCGCCTCTCTGGCGAGCCGTTTGGTCATCATGGGCGTCGCGGCAGCCATCGGCATGATGGGGCCCGATGCCTTCATCTCGCGCCGGCAGCGGCTGCTCAGTGCGGAATATCGCATTCTATTTCCGGATTTTCTCGACTTGCTGGTCGTCTGCATCGACGCTGGTCTGACCTTGGAAGGCGCAATGAACCGGGTCACCGCCGAAATCGGCGGCCGCCGCAACCGCGTGTTCGGCATCAATTTGGCGCTCTTGGCGGCGGAAATGCGCGCCGGCCGCAGTTTTATCGATGGCCTCAGCGCGCTCGCCGACCGGCTGATGATCGCGGAGGCGCGCTCGCTGGTTGCCTTGCTGCGGCAATCGCTGGAGCTCGGCAGCAATGTCGGCGAGGCGCTGCGGATTTTCGGCGATGAAATGCGTGAAAAGCGACTGCTGCGCGCCGAGGAACAGGCCAATAAATTGTCGGTGAAAATGATCCTGCCGCTTGCTTTGTTTATCATGCCGGTCGTGCTAATGGTGGTGCTGTTGCCGGTGGGGATCCGTCTCTTCAGCGCGTTTCAGTAGGGGGTGTTTTCGACGTTCGGGGGCACACAGGGGTGGGGGATTGCGTGCGGCGCGTGTCGTCCCGCTATAGCGTTGCGGTCCGTTGCATCGGCTTGGCTGCTGCCGTGGCGCTTGGCGGCTGCTGGGACCCGACCCTGCGCGACGTTTCCGAGGGCGTGCCGCCGCTTATCACCGACACGGTGCAACGCGATGCCGACGTCCAATACTATCCTTCGGACGAGCCGCTGCGGCTGGCCATCGAAAATTTCAATCGCGGCAGCTATGGCGTAGCCGAGCGCTATTTCCGCGATGCCGTGGAGAAAGTGCCGAAGGACGCCTCGGCCTGGATCGGACTTGCCGCAAGCAACGATCATCTGGGTCGGTTCGATCTTGCCGACCAGGCTTACGCAAGCGCCGTCCGCCTGGTGGGGGAAACGCCGGCCCTGCTCAACAATCGCGGATATTCTTACATGCTGCGCGGCAATCTGGTCGCCGCGCGCCGCGATTTGCTGAAGGCCTACCAGCGCGAGCCGGGCAATCCGATCATCATTAACAATCTGAAGCTTCTTGACGGAAGCGCGCACTTCATCGAGCGCTCGCCGGAGGCGCGATAGCGCATCCGGCGTTACCGATACAGCTGAACCAAATCTTTGCTCAGCGGATCGGTGCGTTTCACCAAGCCTAAGAACTCGGCATAGGGATTGCCGTTGGTCTGCGGTTCGGCCGGCCATACCAGGAAGAAGCGGCCGAACGCGGCGGCTGGCACCCCGCGCGCATCGGCCTGCATCGGTATCGGGCTGCTGCCGCAATTGACGATGGCGGCAACGACGATACGGCGATTGGCTTCGCCCGGTGGGGCGCAGCGCGGCCCACCAGTCTCCGCCGATAGCGACCGATCGGTCAGCAAATTCATCTCGTAGGCATAGACGCTATAGCGGCTGATGGTCGCCGCCGCGGTACATCCGGGCGGCAGCGCGTTTTTTCCGGCGCCGACGGCGTGCGCGGCGTTCCAGTACGCCGCGCAATTCCACACTCCGTTGCCGAGCTCGACCGTGGTGTCGAACGTGCCGTTGCCCCGGATCATGTTCTGGTCGGGAGCGAGCGGCGCCCCGATCTGGCTTGGCATTGGCCAGGTCGGCAGAACCGGCTCGGCATCGCACCAATTCACGTTGCCGGGAGCAGCAAAGCCCTTCCGTACGTTCGGATCGGGAGCATAGATGCGGCAAGTGCTGAATCCGTGCGCATAAATATCGAACCGGGTATTGAGTCCATCCATGGCGAGCTGATCTTGGCTGGCCAGAAGGCTGCGGCTGGAAAGCCGGAAACACGCCCGCACCTCGGATGCGGCCAGCGCCTGGGGCACGCCAAAGCCGGCACCCGGCCCGCACCCGGCCGCCGGCAGATATCCGGTATCAGGAGCCACGTAGCCCATCGCGCCCGCGCTGTAGGCGCCGTTGCCGAATTGCGTACCGCTAAGACGAATGAGCCGCCGCTGGCTTGCCGAATCCGCGCTCGCGGCAATCAGCGCCTGGGTGGCTTGATAGTACGACATACCGGGCGACTCGAACGGGTTGCACACATACAACGGCGTGGCGTTACAGACGACTTGGTCGTAACCCGCCACCGCCTGTGCGCCGATCGTCATCGTGCTGCGCCGCGACAACAGCGAAATGGGAAACAGCGTCAGCATGCTGACCGGCTTGACCGTCACCTGGACATAGGCCGCCAATGTCGGATCGTCGGTCAGGTTCGTGCTGGTGATCGGCAGATCGTCGCTCGGCGGCAATGATTGCAGGAAATCGACGGCGGCGACCTGCGCGGTTTGGCGAAGGCCTGCGCCTGCGACCGGATTGCTGATGAGATCGTTGATCGCCGATTCAGCGCGAATGATGGAATCCGGGCGGCGGTCGAGCTCGGCGGCGCCGGCCAGCGCCAGCGCGTCGGCTGCGTTCTGCAGCTGACTCTGCACGCTCATCAGGCGGCTGGCGTCGATCGCCAGCGCCGCGAGCGCGACGATGGCGATCAATGTGATCGCCACATAGGGCAGGACGACGCCGCGTTCGTCTTGCCAGATCTTTTGCGCGCGACTTAAGCTGAGCATGCAAAACAACGCCGCGGCCAAATGGCCGCGGCGTCACTTAACATCCGAGACTCAGGGCTGCCTAGCCCCGAACTTGCTGCGATCAGTCGTGGTCGTGGTCGCGGCTGACGAACACCGGATGGTCATCGGGTCCGCTCGCCCCGAAGATGGCGATGCAGCCATTCGCATCATCCGCAGCATTATGCGAGAAGGTGCTGCAAATGGTGGCGGTCCCTCCTTTAATCGGGACATAGGCCTGATTCGCCTCCGGATCGGCGGCAACCGAGTGGGCGCTGGCGCCGGTTGGGATGTCCTGATCCACATTGCCGGTCCGCGAGTCGACGATGCCAAGCCGTGGCGGGCTGTTGCTGCTCTCGGCCAGGAAATAGTGCCCGTCGCCTGGATTGAACCAAACTTCGTCACTGCCTCCCTGGCCGGGTATCGTCGTAATGGTGTTCGTCCTGTCGTCCAGAATCGCCGCTTCCGCCGGCTTGTTGCAGCCGAGCAGGATTTGATGGTCAGGTCCGATGGCCAGTCCATTCGCCGAACAATTGGCGTCCTCTGCGATACTGTTGAGGATAGTCTCGTGGCGCGGATCGATGATCAAAACCGTGCCAGTACCGCCGGGATTCGATGGGGCTGGCAGAGCCAGATAGATCAGCCCGTTCCGTGGATTCCACTGGCATTGCTCGACGCCACCTTTCGCTTGGGGAAGCTGGAGCTGCCCGAGAACGCGGTTGTTGCCCTCCGTCGAGATGAAGGTGACGAACGGCGGGCTATCGGCGTCGTTGGCGATCATCACGAGATGATCGTGCGGATCGAAACAGAGTTCGTCGGCCCTCGCCAGCCCGTTGGTCGGGACGATGCGGATGGGGTCGCTGTTGCCGAGCTGAAATATCTTCACCGTGCTGCACGCGCCGTTCAGCGGCGTGCTACTGCCCGGAGGCGTTGCTGCGCATGTAGCGCCTGTAGTAGCCTTTGATTGCGGTGACACACCGTCGCCGACCCAGACCTGGGTTCCGCCGTGCTGGTGGTCTCCGTGGTCGTCATCGCCTCGATTCGCCTGGAGGGTGAGAACGCCGTTCGGGCCAGACGTGTCATTATTTCCGGTAAAGCCGACGAAGGCATCCGCGCCCGTCGGGATGATCTGCGAAATGTTTTTCGTGCGCGTATCGACGACGTCGACTGATTTGTTGGATCGGTCGGCGAGGAAGTACATGTGTACTGCCGGATCCACCCAGCCGATGTCGAAGGAGAGCAGCTTGTTGCCTGCAGGGTTTCCTGGCACGAAAACAACGCTTTGCGTGCCGAACATTTCGTCGGCGACCGCCAGCGCCGGCATGCACAGGAGTGCCGCTCCGACCGCGCAATACAGAATGCGCCTGGCAGCTCGGGTTGTTTTGTCATTTGACGCGTTAGGCATAGGCACCTCCCTAAATGCGCTTGGTACCCGGCTGATTCCGAGCCCCAAGCTACTGAGTCGCCCCCGAGCAACTTCCGATGCGGCAGACCGGCGAGTCTCAGCCTGCCGCAGATGCGCGCAAAGCGAGACGCGCCACCGGTAACGGCGCCGATGGCGGCTCCGTCATCCTTTGGCGTTTGCCCATCTCGCGATTGCGCAATCGACCAATCCCGACGAAAAAACCGCGAAACCAATCCTTAACTATTCGCAACGTTCCGCAATTTTGTGACGGCAAGCCGACCCGCGGGTGGCAAGATTGCGCTTGCCGTGTGATGGACGAAACCGTTGCGGCTACAAAAGAAGTCCGAGGATGGAACTGCTGCGCCACCATTGCGTCATGCGGTTTCAACGGAGCTGCTACGCTCGCTCATCAGTGTTGAGACGTGAGGTGCTCGCCCTCCACCGATCGCTCGGCGGTGGTGCGAGCGTCGGCGTTCGAGTACATAGCGCGGCGGGCGGCACGTCTGGCCTAACCCGCTATCGAGGAACGAATTTGACACTGCCTCGTCGGACGCTGTTACGATTGGCTACCAACGTCGTACTCATTCCGGCCCTGTCACGGCTCGCAATGGCGGATGACTACCCGTCGCGGCCCATTCGTCTGATTGTCGGCTTTCCGCCCGGTGGCGGCGTGGACATCGTTGCCCGACTGATGGCGCAATATTTGTCGGAGCGGCTCGGCCAGCAGGTCATTGTCGAGAACAAGCCCGGCGCCGGCGGCAACATCGCCACTGAATTTGTCGTTCGGTCGCCGGCCGACGGCTACACGCTCACTTACGTCGGCCCGGTGGCCGCCATTAATCCGGCCTTTTACAAAAATCTCGGTTTCGACTTCATCCGCGACATTGCGCCGGTCGCGAGTTTTATGCGGGTGCCCCTGGTGCTGGAGGTCACTCCTTCGCTCGCTGTGACGACCGTTCCCGAATTCACCGCCTATGCGAAAGCCAATCCGGGCAAACTCAACATGGCGTCGTCCGGCGTCGGCACCGCAGGACATGTGGCCGGCGAATTGTTTCAAATGATGACAGGCGTCAAATTATTCCACGTGCCGTATCGCGGTGAAACGCCGGCGCTCAACGACCTCATTGCCGGCCGCGTCCAGGTCACCTTCAACCCGTTGCCCGCTTCAATCGGCTATCTCAGGGCCGGGAAATTGCGGGCTCTGGCGGTGACGACCACGATGCGTTCGCAAATCTTTCCGAACGTTCCATGTGTCGGCGACTTCGTGCCGGACTATGGGCCAGCGTCTGGTACGGTGTGGGCGCGCCCAAGGATACGCCAACGGCAATCGTCGATCGCCTCAACGCCGAGATCAATGGTGCGTTAGCCGATCCCAAGATCGAGTCGCGTCTTGCCGCGCTCGGCGGCATGGTGCTGCCGGGATCGCCCGCTGACTTCGGCAAACTCATTGCCGAGGAGACCGTCAAATGGGCCAAGGTCGTCAGGTTTGCCGGTATTCAGCCGCAATGACTGCATCGCCATTCGACGAAGCGACCGCGGTCGAATATATTGTGCAGCCCGCTGCCGAACGGCGTTCTTGGAAGCATCCATGGAGTGAACCGTGCCGAAGATCAGGCATCTTGCCGTCATCTGTATGAATCCGGAAAAGCTCGCAAAATTTTACTGCGACGTATTCGAGATGGAGGTGGTCGGGCGGAACAAGTCCGGAGGCGTTTTCTTGAGCGACGGCTATATGAATCTGGCGCTGCTCAAGCAGCAGGCTGTGGGCAAGCCGTCCGGCCTCAACCACTTCGGTTTTCATGTCGAAGATGCCGACGAGATCGCCAAGCGCATGAGCCAATGGGACGTCGTCGGGCCCGAGAAGCGCCCCGCCGATCGCACCTATGCGGAGCAGCGCGGCACCGATCCGGAAGGCAACAATTTCGATATCGCGGAAGGCGGGTTCGATCGCGATGCGGCCGAGCGCAAAAAGGCAAAGGCGCCCGTTGGCGCATGAGTTCGGCTCTGATTGAGGGCCGCGATAGGACGCATTCCGTCGACCCCATCACGCTCGAAGTGATCTGGCATGGCCTGATCTCGATCACCAATCAGATCGACGCCAATATCAAACGAACGGCGTTCAGTCCCTACATCTACGAATACAACGACTTTGCCGTCGGGTTGGTAGACGCCGACGGCCAGCTTATTGCGCAGTGCACCGGCGGCATGCCGCCGTTCGTCGCCGACTCGGTCGGCGCGGCGGTACGCGATGGCCTGAAAATTTATGGCGCCGACCGCCTCGGTCACGGTGACGCGGTGCTATGCAATCATGCGGCGGTGCAGGGCCAGCACCTCAACAACACGGTGATGTATACGCCAATCCGCTGCGGCCGCGGGCGCGGTCATTTGATCGGATTTTTCGCCATCAATGTGCATTGGATCGACATCGGCGGTGCGGTCCCGCATTCCACCGATATCTTTATGGAAGGCCTGCAGCTGCGCTCGATCAAGCTCGTTTCGAACGGCGAGCCGATCGAAGAAGTCTATCGCCTGATCGAGAACAACACGCGCCAGCCGGCCGAACTGCTGGGCGACATCGCGGCGCAGCTTGCCGGCTGCCTCCTTGGTCGCGACCTGACGGTCGCGCTTGCCGAAAAATACGGCGTCGCTGCGTTCCTGTGCGCGCTCGATCTTATACTCGATCGCTCGGAGGCGGCGGCGCGTGCCTTCATCCGCGCCATCGCGGACGGCGTCTACGCCGCCGAGACCTTCTTGGACGACGACCGCGCCGGCGGCGCGCCGTTGCCGATCAAGGTGCGCGTCATCGTCAAAGGCGACGAACTGACCGTTGATTACTCCGACGTGGCCGACCAGGTGCGCGGCCCGATCAATTCCGGTTATTTCGGCGGCGGGCAGACGACCGCCCGCGTCGCGTTCAAATATCTGATCGGCGCGGGCGAGCCGGCCAACGAAGGCACGTTTCGGCCGCTTAAGCTCATTTTGCCGCCGCGCAAAATTCTCAGCGCCGATGCGACCGCGCCGATGGGCAATTACTCGACGCCGTTTCCGACCGTGATCGATACGGTGATCAAGGCGCTGGCGCCGGCGCTGCCGGAACGCGTACCCGGCGGCCATTTCGGCACGCATTCGGGCGTTCGCTTCTACGGCAAGCGAGCCGACGGCAGTTTTTTCGGTACCCACGACAGCGGCCACGGCGGCTGGGGCGCCTGTGCGACGCACGACGGCAGCGGACCGTTCCGCACCATGGCGCACGGCGACACCCGCATCATTCCGCTCGAATTGCAGGAGGCAACGCTGCCAATTCGCATCGAAGAATTTTCGTTGCGCGAAGATTCCGGCGGCCCGGGCAGGTTTCGCGGCGGGCTGGGCTTCCGCAAAACCTATCGGGTGCTCGCGCCCTGCATGGTGCAGACCAATCTTGATCGCACCAAATTTCCGCCGTGGGGCGTGTGCGGCGGCGGCGACGCCAAACCGGGACGTTTCAGGCTGACCGATGCCGAGACCGCCGAGGAGCGGCCGGTCGACAAGGAGAAGGGCTTGGCGCTCAAGCCGGGTGATTTGGTGTGCGTGGAAACCGGGGGAGGGGGTGGCTACGGCCCGCCTGGCGAGCGCTCGCTCCAGGCAATCCAGCGCGATGTCGATGCCGGATACGTGACGCGCACCGCAGCCGAACTGGATTACGGCGTGATCATCGGGACAGACGGCAAAGTTCGACGCGACGGACAACCAGGATGATTTCGGCCTTGGCAAAACTCTTCGTGCCGCTGTTGGCATTGATAGCTGGTCTCTCAGTCGCGCACCCCGCCGGCGCCGAGACCGTTGAAGAGTTTTATCGCGGCAAAACGGTTACCATGGTTGTGGGGACCGGCGCCGGCGCTGGCGCCATCAGCGGCTATCCCACGGCCTTGGCGCCGGCGATGAAGAAGTACCTGCCCGGCCATCCCGACTTCATCATTTCGTACATGCCGGGCGGCGGCGGCATCAAAGCCGCCAATTACATCTACGGCATTGGCCCGCAGGACGGCACCGCCTGGGGTTTCATCACCCGCGGTTTTTTGCTGGCGCCGCTGCTCAAACTGCCGCAGGTGCAATTCGATCCGACCAAATTCAACTGGATCGGCAGCCCGAGCCGCACCGTCTCCATCGGCATGGTGTGGAACGCCTCGACCGCCGTGCGCAGCATTCATGATGCCATGCGGCGGCAGGTCGTGGTCGGCGCCACCAGCATGGCGCAGGACACCGGCATCTTTCCGCGCGCGCTCAACCGTATCGCCGGCACCAAGTTCAAGATCGTGCCGGGTTATTCCGGTCTCGGCGCGGTCGATCTCGCCATCGAACGCGGCGAGGTGCAGGGCAAGATCGGTTCGACCTGGAAGTCGCTCAACAGCGGGCCGACGGAGAACTGGCTGCGCGACAATAAGATCACGATCCTGGTGCAGCTCGGCGTCAACCAGGCGGTCGATATTCCGGCCGCCGTGCCACTCGGCCTCGATCTTGCGAAAACCCCGGGCGACCGCCAGCTCCTCGAAGTCCTGTGTGCGCCAAGCGCAACGGGCTTTCCATCGTTCATGGGGCCAGGTGTGCCCACGGAGCGCATCGCCGCGCTGCGCACCGCCTACCAGCAAAGCCTTAAGGATGCCGACTTCCTTGCCGCCATTCGCCAACAAAACCTCGACCTCGACCCGATCAGCGCCGACGAGCTGACCGATACCGTGCGCCACATCTACGAGCTGCCGAACCAGGCCGTGGAAGGCGCCCGCAAGCTGTTATCGGGCGAGGGGAGCGCTGACTGAAGAGGACCGTGCCGCAGCCCCGTTCAGTCTGCCAGCAAGCCCCGGCGCCGTGCCAGCATCCAGTACAGCGCGATCACCGGCGTCATCAGCGCCAGCATGACGGTCGCCAGCGCCGACGATTGGCCGAGCCCGCCGCCAAGCCACAGTGTCCAGACCACCATCGGCAGGGTGATGTTGCTGGAAGTGGTGAGAATGACAGCAAGCGTCAGCTCGCGGAAAACCAGCAGCGCGATCCACAGCCAGGCATAAAGCAGGGTCGGTGCGAGCAGCGGGATGACGATACGCCGAAAGGCGCAAAAGCGGCTGGCGCCGCTCAGCAGCGCCGATTCTTCGAGCTCCTGGTGCAGCTGGACCAGCCCGCTGTTGGTCATGCGCGTGCCGTAACTTAAGCGTGCGATGGAGAACACCGCGAGCAATAGCCAGACAGTGCCGTAGAGCGGAACGGCGCCCTGCACGCCATAGAGCGTGATCAACAGCGCGCCGACCGCGAACACGATGCTCGGCACCGCGTGCGGCAGGAACGCGACAAAATCGAAGCCGTTGCGCCACGGAACGCGGGAGCGCAGCACGATCCAGGAGAAGGCCAGGCTGACCGCGAGCGTCAGGCTCGGCACCAGGATCGCGAGCAACACGGTGTTCTTGAGCGCCTCGAGCGCCAGGCCCCAGGGCAGGTTAAGGTACTGGGTGAACGATGCAGTCTGCAGCGCCGCCCGCGACGGCAGCTGAAAGTACGGCAACAGCGACGCCCAGAGCAGCAGCGCGACCGGCAGTATCATGCTCAAAGCGAAATACGCGCCAAGGAACAGCCAGGCGACGAATTGCCGCCCGCCAAGCCGGATCAATCTCGGCCGATAAGCTCGCCCGGTAATGACAGCAAAACGCTGCGACTGGACTTGCATGCGCGCATAAAGCCAGCTCGCCAGCGCTGCAACCGCCATGGCCACGGTGCCGAGCGCCGCGGCGAGCCCGTAGCGCGGCAGCACGTCCTGCGGATTGAGCAGGAGGTACAGATAGGTGCTGAAGGTGAACAAGCGGTCGCCCCAGCCGATGATGGCCGGCACGTCGAATGCCGTAAATCCGATCATGAAAATGTAGATCGAGGCCGCGAGCACGCCGGGCCACGCCAGCGGCAAGGTCACCCGCCGCAGCACCGTCCAGGCGCCGCCGCCATGGATCAGCGCTGCCTCCTCGAGCGACGGATCCATGGCGCGGAACACGGCGGCCGTCATGATGAAGGCGAGCGGCGCGAGGTTCAGGCCTTGCACGAAGCCCATGCCGGCGATGCTGATGATGTTGAACGGCGCCGCCGCCAGATCCAACGTTTGCATCATCAGGCGATTGAGCACGCCGATGCGCGGATGCAGCATGAACAGCCAGCCCATGGAAGCGGCGAAGCCGGGGATCAGCAGCCCGACCGCCATGAGCGTGAACGGCAACGATTTGGCGCGCAGATCCGTGCGCTCGACCAGCCAGGCGATCGGAAGTCCGAACAACAGTGCCACCACCAGCGAAACCGATGAGAAGCCAATGGTGTTGACGAGCGTGCCGTAGGTGCGGGCGTCGGAAAAGACCTCACTGAAATTTCCTGCCGTGTAGATCAACCGCGGATTGCCGGGTGCGCTGTCGGTGAAACTCAGCCACAGGACCGTGGTGAGAAGCGCGAGAATGACCAGCGCTGCGGCGACGACGATTGCCAGCATGCCAGCGGGCATCCAATCGCGGTCGCGCACGTTCCAGCGGGTCAATCCGGTCATGCGGAGCGGCTCGAACGCATGCGCCGGAGCCGCGTCAACGCGTCGTGATGATTTTGATCAATTCGCTCTTGCCGGCGTCAATCTCCGGGTGTCGGAGATACCATTCGGTCGTGACTTCCTTGAACTTGACGCCCAGCTTGCCGAAGTCATCGACCATCTTGCCCATGTGCGAGCCTGCCAGGGTGTGCAAATCGATCTTCCAGGTGTCGTAGGACAGGCGCTGACCTTCCGTGCTCAGAATGAACAGCGCGAAAAGCTTCGCCGCATTTGGGTGCGCCGCATTCTTCGGCACGGCGAAATAGTAATAGCGCTGCTGCGCCGCATCGAGCGGCATCATCTGGGCGAGCGGCGCGCCTTTGGCCTGCCACTGCAAGGCATCCTGGCCGGTGCAATCCATCACCAGCGCCAGATATTCGCCGGTCGCGATCCGCTCGCCCTCGCCGCAGCGAATGAGCCCGGCAACTTGGCGGGAAAGTTTCTGCACGTAATCGACCGTTCGCTGCCGCCCCCAGACGTCCTCGGCCAACAGCACGTCGAACCCGGCCGCATAGGGCGTCGAGGCGATCTTTCCCTTCCACTGGGCTTTGAGAAAATCGTCCAATGTCACGGGCTTGGTCGGCGCAAGGTTTGAATTGTAGGTCACGCCGGTCAGCCCGGTCGCGACCCGAATGATCCTGCCGTTGAGCTCAGTCGTGCCGGCATTGACACGATCCGGCATGTAGCTCGGCCAGTCGACCGCGGCCAACACGTCGAGCTTTGCCAACGCCGCCATGTGCGGTGCGGCGCCCAGCATGATATCGACCCCGGCGGTTTGGCCTGCGGAGTATTCGGTCGCGAGTTGATTGCCGATGCGCGCCATGTCGGCGCCCGGCAGGAAATTGATGCGCACGTGACTGCCGAACGTCTTGTTCATGGCGGCCTGGAAGCCGGCGGCTCCCGGCGCGCCGTCGTATGTCGACGTGCTCCAGCTCAGCGTCAACGTGCCTTCTTTGTCGGCAGCGGCGATCAAAGCCTGCAGGGCCTGATTTGGAGCCTGCGCCCGCGCCGGTGCGCCGGCCAACATCAGGGCGGCGACGGCGGCAGCGAGGCAACGCACGTTCCGTGTTCTCATGACTCTCTCCACAAGTGTCGCCATCATCGGCGTGCCTTGCCGTCGCTGTCGACCCTCACGCCGTAATCGCGTTCGGCGGCCGCCCGCGTAACGTAACCGGCATGGAGATCGCGCTGAATGAGATCGAGCGCGCGCTCGCTCGGCGGACCGTAACCGCCGCCACCGCCGGTCTCGACGCAGACCAAATCGCCGGGCTCGAGCCGGCAGTCGTTTTCCTTATCGGCCGCGAACCGCTCGCCGGTTGCGGCTCTCACGACGGTGAAGCGGCCCGGCTGCGCCGGCTTGCCGCCTTGTACGCCCCACGGCGGACAAAGCGTGCGGTCGAGATTGGTGCCCAAAAGACACGGCGCCAAAATGCGGTAGGTCTTGCGAAAGCCGAGACCGCCGCGGAATTGTCCGGCACCCCCGGAATCCTCACGCAGCGAAAATTCCTCGATGCGGAACGGCATCCAAAACTCCTGCAGCTCGAGCGGAATAATGCGGGTGTCGCCGTGCGCCATGGTGCGGAACGGTCCACCGCCGTCATGCGTCGCGCACGCGCCCCAGCCGCCATGGCCGCTGTCATGGGTATCGAAGAAAGAACCGTCGGCGCGGCGACCGTAAAAGCGCACGCCCGAATGGGTGCCGAAATGCGCGCCGGGCACGCGCTGCGGCAGGGCGTCTTCCAGCGCCTTGATGATGGCGTCGATGATGGTCGGGAACGGTGTCGGATACATGAACATCGGCGCAGTCGGATCGGCGCTGATGAGCTTGCCGGGCGGCAGCACGAGTTTGATCGGACGGAATGTGCCTTCGTTCGCCATTTCCTCGGGGCCCATCAAATATTTGAAAGCGACGCGGGCGATGGTCTGGCCGCCGCCGAAATAGCCGGAATTGATCGGACCGCGGGCCTGCTCGGCCATCTCCGAATAGTCGACGGTGAGTTCGTCGCCGGCGACGATGACCTTGACGCTGATCGGCACCGGCGCATCCGAACCGGAGCGGTCGTTGTCGAGCCAGGTCGCGGTCGTGTAGACGCCGTCGGCCATGGCGGCGATGAAGCTGCGCGCCGCGGCTTCCGAGCGATCGAGGATGAGATCGACGGTGCGATTGAAAGTCGCGATACCATAACGGTCGGCGAGCGCGGCGGTGAGATCGCGGCCGAGCAGGCAACCGGCCAGCTGGGCGGCGATGTCGCCCATCAGCTCGGCCGGCATGCGCGAATTATTCTCGATGATGCGGAAAACTTCCTCGATCGGCTCGCCTTTCGACCACAGCTTGATCGAGCGGAGCTGCAGTCCCTCCATGAAGATGTCGGTGGACCTCGACTGGACGCCGCCGATCTCGATCCAATGCACGTTGATGGCAAAGAATCCGATCAGCGTGCGCCGCTCGGGCCCGGCATAGATCGGCGTGTACATCACCGTGTTGTTGAGATGCTGGCCCTGCACGGCGGCGTGATTGCACACCATCACGTCGCCCTGGTGCAGCCGCTCGCGGCCGTAGACTTTCAGGCCGTCGCGCACCGCCATGCCCACCGAGTCGGCAACGAAGGGCGGCATGCCGCCGGTGCACTGCGCAATCAATTGGCCGTCTGCACCGACCAGCCCGACGGCGAAATCGTTGTACTCGTAGATATACGGGCTGAACGCGGTGCGCTTGATGTTGGCGTCGATCTGATTGGCGATCGAGATCAGACCGCAGTGAATGACCTCAAGCGTGGTCGGGTGGACCGCTGCCGTAGCCGGTTTTTCGGCGGTCAACTGCATTATGGTGGTCCGGCTGCATCGCCACAGCGGATGCGCAGTTCGTGCAAGGCGCCGACCTCAAAGCTGTCGCCCGGCCACACCAACGTGGTCGAGCCGTATTCCTCGACGACGGCCGGACCGTCCGCCGCAAAGCCGATCGGCAGGCTGGCGCGATCGTAGATCGCTGCTTTAAGCCAGCCGCGGCTGCCGAAGTAGACTTGGCGTTCGCCAGGCGGCCGGCGCGCCGCGCCGGCGCGCGGCAGCCGCTGCAAATCGGGCCGGCGCAACCGCGTGAAGGCCGACAGATGCAGCGCCTGAACCTCGACTTTGGCGCGGGAATCGGCATGGCCGTAGCGGCGCTGATAGTCGCGGTCGAAGTCATGACGGATGTCGGCCGGCGTTTCGGTTTTTGTGGTCAAGACCTTGATGTTGTGCCGCTGTCCCACATAGCGCATCTCGGCATGGCGCTCGAACAGCACGTCGGCGTCGGCAACGCCGAACTCGCGAATAAGCGCGCCCCGCGCTTCTTGCTCCATGGCGGCGAACGCGTCGTTGAGCGCCGCAACGGTGGCTTCGTTCAACGGCCCGAGGAACGTCTTCGAGACATCGATCCGCGCATCGGCGAGCAGCATGCCGATGGCGGAGAAATTGCCGGGCTCGGGCGGCACGATAATGGTCGGGATCGACAGCTCACGCGCCAGCGCGCTGGCGTGCAACGGCCCACCGCCGCCATAGCAGAACAGCACGAAGTCGCGCGGATCAAGGCCGTGCTCGACCGAGACTTTCTTGATAGCGCCGGCCATGATCACGGTCGCTATCGCCAAAATGCCGTCGGCGGCCTCGATCACGCCGTCGCGCCCACGGTAACCCAGCGGTTCGGCGACGCTTTGGACCGCCGCGTAAGCGGCCTTTGCATCAAGCGGAAATTCGCCGCCGAGGAAACGCTCGGCATTAAGCCGGCCGAGCACGAGATTGGCGTCGGTGACGGTCGGCTCGTGGCCGCCTTGGCCATAGCAGGCCGGACCCGGTGTCGATCCGGCGCTTTTCGGGCCGACGTGAAGCCGGTTCTGCGGGTCGAGCCAGGCGATCGAACCGCCGCCGGAGCCCACTTCGACGATGTCGATCACCGACGATTTGATCGGAAAACCTTTCACGTAGCCGCCGGCATAGTAGATGGAATCGACGGAGAAGCGGCCGTTCTCGACCAGCGCGCACTTTGCCGTCGTGCCCCCCATGTCGAAGGCAATGACGTTGTTGCAGCCGAGCGCTTCCGCGTAGGCGGCGGCGCCGATGCAGCCGCCGATCGGCCCCGACTCGACGAGGCTCACCGGTTGCCGGCAAGTCCGATCGACGGACAGCAGGCCGCCGTTCGAACCCATCATGAACAGCGAGCCGCCAAAACCCTTTGCGGCAAGCTCGTTGTGCAGCCGTCGAACATAAGTGCTGACTTGGGGGCCGACGTAGGCGTTGGCCGCCACGGTCGACGTGCGCTCGTACTCATACCATTCGCGCGTCAGTTCGGTTGAGCAGGTGACATAGGCGTCGGGCAGCAGGCGCCGCAATTCCTGCGCCGCGCTCTCTTCGTGTCGCGGATTAGCATAGGAATTCATGAAAAAGATCGCGACTGCTTCGATGCCCAGCGCTTTGAGTTTTTCGGCGAGCGGAGCCAGTGCCGCGGCCTCCAATGGAACGATGATCTCGCCGGTGCTGCCGATGCGTTCCCGGACTTCGAACCGCAACGGCCGCGGAATAAGCGGCTCGTCGCGCCGATAGTGCAGATCGAACGGATCGGGCCGGTTGCCGCGTGCGATCTCGAGCACGTCGCGGAAACCCGACGTCGTCACCAGCGCCGCCTTGGCGCCCTTGCGCTCGATCAGCGAATTGATGACCAGCGTGGTGCCATGATTGAGAAACCTCGCGCGGCGAGGCTCGAGCTTGGCCTTGGCGAGACAATCCAGAACGCCATCGACAAAATTGTCGTAGGTGGTCGGCGATTTGGCGAAAACGACCGCGCCGGTCGCGGCATCGTAGCCGACAAGATCGGTAAACGTGCCGCCGATATCGACGGCCACTGAATAAGACATTGCGTCAATCCATGCAGGGCAGGGCGTGGCGGCGGTCCGCCGATCTTATACTGGCGGTCGGATTGCGGGCTAGCGGGGCGGCTGCGTGACTTCACGCAGCTTCTGCACGGCCTCGCCGGTCGCGTTCAGCGTGTCGTTGACGGTACTCTGCAACTCCTCGCCCGATTGCGGTTCGGGATCGAGCCCGATCTTTTTGGCTTCGGCCAAAAAATCCGGGTCCCGCACCATCTCGAGGAAGGCATTGCGCAGAGCTGCCACCCGGTCCGCCGGCACGCCGGGCGGCGCCATGATGGTGAAGCCAATGTCGGTGACGCTGCCCAAGAGCCGCAACACGGTGCGGTCGAGGTCGTTGTGCGCAAATTCGGTGATCGCCGGCACGTCGGGCAATTGGCTCGTTCGTCGTGCGGCGATGGTGTACAGGAAGCTGATCTTGCCGGCGTTGATCCAATCCGGCTGCTTCAGAACATCGCTCAGCGTGGTGCTGCCGACGCCCTCCACTTCGCCGCGTTCCATGGCGAGCAGCTGCGGCACCAGCGACTGGTATCCGGTCACGACCTGAAAGCGCGTGCCGGCCAAGCGGTTGAGCGCCCACGGCACGATGGCAGAAGTACCCGACGCGCCGCTCGCGCTGACGATCAGCTTGCGCTCGCGCGCATCCGCCATGGTGTGATTGGCCGCGCCGCTCCAGGCGATGCCGACCAGCGTCATCGGCTGCAAACGCCCGATCCAGGTGTACTTGTTGGGTTCGTAAGCGGCCGCGGGGTCGAGGAGCTTGTTGAGCACGATCGTCGGCTGCGCCGTGCCCAAGGCGGTACCGTCGTGCGGCGCGACGCTGTAGATGTAGGACGCCGCGCGCACGCTCGACGCGCCGGGCATATTTTGCGGCACCATTGTCGGATGGCCCGGAATGTAGCGGGCGAGATAGCGCGCCATCAGCCGGCCGCCGAGGTCATAGGCGCCCGCTTCGCCGGAGCCGATGATGAACGTCACGGTCTTGCCGCGGTAGAAATCTTCGACCGGATCGGCAAACACAGGAACGTTCAGCGTGAGCAGACCAAGAACCGTCAACGCCGCAAGTGTCTTTTTATCCATTCGATCCTGCTTGCGTCCGCTCGCGGAAGTCCGCGGCGGCGCTGCTTATTCCATACACGGTCTCGGCCATGCGAGTTGATACATAACCGGCGCGCACGTCGCGGCGGACCGCCTCGTGCGAACGATGCTCAGGCGGTCCATATCCGCCGCCGCCGCCCACTTCCATGATGACGAGATCGCCGGGAACGACAGGGTAGGCTTTGGTCTTGTAGAGCCGCGTGCGCTCTCCCGAAGGTTTTGCGACCGTCACCCAACCGCCCGGCGCGGCGTTGCCGCCCTGAACGCCCCATGGCGGACAATGCTGGCGGTCGAAATCGACCCGCAGATTGCAGGCTTCGAGCACGCGGTAAACCTTGCGGATACCAAGCCCGCCGCGAAACGTGCCGGCGCCGCCGGAATCCTGCCACAGCGACATCTCATCGACGCGGAACGGATACAGCATTTCCTGCAGCTCGATCGGGATGGTGCGGGTATCGCCGTGCGCCATGGTGCGGAACGGTCCCGCGCCGTCGTGGTCGCAGCTCGCGCCCCATCCACCCCAGCCGCCGTCGATGCAATCGAGCGGCGAGCGATCGGCGCGCTGCCCCATGAAACGCAGCGCCGCGAATTGCCCAAAATGGCCGCCGGTGACGCGCTGCGGCAGCGCCCGCTCGAAGGCGCGGATGAAGGCGTCGATCACGAGCGGAAAACAGCGATTGTAGTTGCCCATCGGCGCGGTCGGATCGGCGCTGAGCAGCGTGCCGGGCGGTAGCACCAGTTGCAGCGGCCGGAACATGCCCTCGTTGGCGGGTTCTTCGGGCGCGATCAGATATTTGAAGGCGACACGCGCGGTGGTGCGCCCACCGCCGTAATAGCCGGCATTGATGCAGCCGATCACTTGTGCCGGCATGCCCGAATAGTCGGCCGTGATCGCGTCACCGGCAACGATGATCTTGATCGTGATCGGGAGGATTTTGTCGGTGACGCCATCGCCGTCCAGAGCCACGGACGACTCGTAGATGCCGTCCGGAATATCGCGGATCCGCGTGCGGACCAGGGCTTCGGTCTGATCGAGGATCGCGGCGATGGCGCGCTGGAAGGTGGCCAAGCCGTATTTCGCCGCAAGGCCGGCGACCAGGTCGCGGCCGGCGAGGCAGCCGGCGACCTGCGCGGCGATGTCGCCCAACAGCGCTTCGGGAAACCGCGTGTTGTGCTCGACGATGCGAAAAACTTCCTCGATCGGCTGACCCCGCGACAGCAGCTTGATCGAGTGGAACTGCAGTCCTTCCATGAAAATGTCGCTCGAGCGCGGGACGGCGCCGCCGATATCGATCCAATGCATGTTGATGGCAAAGAATCCGATCAGGTCGACGCGGTCGGTGCCGGCAAAAATCGGCGTGTACATCACCACGTTGTTGAGATGCTGGCCCTGCACCGCGGCATGGTTGCAGATCAGCACGTCGCCGTGATGCAGGCGCGCGCGGCCGTAGAGCGCAACGCCGTCGCGCACCGCCATACCGACGGAGTCGGCGACGAAGATCGGCATGCCCCCGCTGTTCTGCGCGATCAGGTTGCCGTCGGCGTCAACCAGTCCGACTGCATAGTCCTTGTATTCGTAGATGTATGGGCTGAACGCCGTGCGGGTGATGTTGGCGTCGATCTGGTTGGCCGCCGAAATCAGGCCGTGGCGGATCACTTCCAGCGTAATAGGATCGAGGCTTGCCTCGCTTGGCCGGGCCGAGCTTGCCGTGGCGCTGCACACCATGGAGGTCTTATCGAGCGCGGGTTCCTCAGATTCCGTAAAGAGCCGGCGTGGCCCGGAATGCTGACGTAATTCGGCTATCATGATCCTTCGGCGCCGTACAATATCGCTCGTCCTGGGTCGTGACTTTTCAATGGTTGATCGGGACGATTTCGAACTAGAATGGCGCTAAAGTCGGCGGTCGGCAGACCAAAAGGGGAGGCGGCACGATGGTGAGGGTCCTGCTTGCGGCTGCGCTCCTGGCGGCCTCTGCGCTGCATGGCGTCGCTCCAGCGGACGCGCAAAATTATCCAAACCGGCCGATCAAGGTTGTGGTGCCGTTTCCGCCCGGCGGCCCGACCGACGGCATGGCCCGCATCATCTCCGACCGGCTCCACGCCGTCCTCGGCCAGCCGATCGTGGTGGAAAACCGCGGCGGCGCCGGTGGCGGCATCGGCGGCAAGTTTGTCGCTGACGCCGATCCAGATGGCTACACGGTGCTGATGACGCCAGGCGGCGCGCTGACGACCGGGCCACTCGTCAATCCTCAAATCGGCTACGATCCGGTCAAGGTGTTCGCGCCGGTCGGCGAGCTGATCGAGACGCCGCTGATCATTTCGGTGCGGGCCGATCTGCCGGTGAACTCGTTGGCCGAGGCCGTAGCCTACGCCAAGGACAATCCAGGCAAGCTCAGATGGGGCTCGCAGGGTTATGGCACCTCACCGCATCTGCTCGCCGAAATGTTCAAGCTTGAAGCCGGCGTGAATATACTGCACGTGCCGTATCGGGGCACCGCGCCGCTGTTGAACGCCATTCTGGCGGGCGAGGTGAACATCATCGCCGATCCGAGCACCACCAGCCTGCCGCACATTCAGGCCGGCAAGTTGCGGGCAATCGCAATTGCCGGCATCGAGCGCTATGCCGAACTGCCGAACGTGCCGACCACGGCCGAGGCGGGCTTTCCCAAGCTGCTATCGCCGTTCTGGCTCGCCGTGGTGGCGCCGGCGGCGACGCCGCGCGATATCATCGACAAGCTCAACGACGCATTCCGCCAGGCGCTCGCCGTACCGGACACCCGGGCACGGCTCGCCGCGCTCGGCGCCGAAATCAAGATCGGCACGCCGGGGGACCTCGACAAAATGCTCGCCGCCGAGCGCTTGCGCTGGGCGCCCGTCATCGCGGCAGCGCACATCAAGGTCGAATGACGTTCGATGCACTGAATGAGCCGCCATGTTCCGTCATGATTCACCACAGGAAGCCGCGTTCCGCGCCGAAGTACGGACGTGGCTCGCGGCCAATCTGCCGGCCGAACTGCGCGGCCGCACCAACCGGCCGCCGCCCGCGGAACTGATGCCCTGGTATCGCACGGTTTCGCGCAAGGGCTGGATCGCGCCGCACTGGCCGAAAGAGCACGGCGGCATGGGCGCGACGCTCAACGAACAGATCATCATGACCGAGGAGCTGGCGCGCGTCGGTGCGCCGCAACTGCCGGCGCAAGGGCTCAATCACATCGGCCCAATTTTGATCGAGTTCGGCACCGAGGCGCAGAAGAAAAAACACCTGCCGCCGATCCTCGCCGGCGATGTGATCTGGGCGCAGGGCTATTCGGAGCCCGGCGCCGGCTCCGATCTTGCGAGCCTGGCCACGCGCGCCACGCTCGAAGACGATCATTTTGTGGTGCAAGGACAGAAGATCTGGACCACCTGGGGTCATCATTCGCAGTGGATGTTTGCACTGGTGCGCACCGATCCGCAGGCGCAGCCGCGCCACGCCGGCATCAGTTTTCTGCTGCTCGACCTGCGCAGCCCCGGCGTCAGGATCCGGCCGATCCGTACTATCGCGGGCGACGACGAATTTGCCGAGGTGTTCTTCGACAATGTCGTCGTGCCGGCGGAGAATCTGGTCGGCAAGCTCAACGACGGCTGGCGCATCGCCAATGCGTTGCTCGGTCACGAACGGCTTGGCACGTCGAACCCGCAATTTGCATTGATCGCGCTCGAGCGCATCAAGACCATGGCGCGGGCCTCCGGCGTCATCGCCGACCCGGCGTTCCGCGATCGCCTGGCGGCGGCCAGCATCAATGTGACAACGCTGTCGGCGCTGTTCAGCCACGCGGTGGAGCTGACCAATCGGCAGCGCAGCCTCGGGCCGGACTCCTCCATCGTCAAGATTTTCGGTTCTGAACTGCTGCAGTCGCTCAACGATCTTTTGGTCGAAGCTGCAGGCAGCGACGCCTCGTCGGCGGCTCCGGTCCCAACCGATTTCGGCGCGGTCGATGTGTCGACGTCGTTCCTGCAAGTGCGCCGCGCCACGATCTATGGCGGTTCCTCCGAGATTCAGCGCAATATCGTCGCCCGCCGCGTGCTCAACCTGCCGCAGTGACATTGGACGCAACAATATGGAGCTTCATCTCACCTCTGAGCAGACGTTGTTGCGTGAGAGCGCTGCAAAATTTTGCGCTGCTGCAGGGCCGAAGGCCGCACGGGGCTTCCGCGGCCGCGAGCCGAGCTTTGACCGGGAGCGGCTGCGCCAGGTCGGCGAACTCGGCTGGCTCGGTATGCTGGTGCCGAGCGCGGCGGACGGGCTCGGTCTTGGGCTCACTGAGCTAAGTCTGGTGCTGGAGCAGACGGGACGCGCGCTGGTCTGCGAGCCGATCGGGCTTGCGACGATCGCGGCGGCAGCATTGGCACAGGGTCACGCACCGCACCCGATGCTTGAGCGCGCCATGCGCGGCGAGGTGCTGGTGGTGCCAGCGCTGCAAGAGAGCGCGCATGGCGGCGATCCGCTCGCCCCGCGCATGCAGGCGGCGGGCGGCGACCGCAAGGCGCGCCTCACGGGAACAAAAGTTTCGGTATGCGTCGGCGGGGCCGACGGTTTTCTGGTCAGCGCCAGCGGCGCCGACGGGCCGGCGCTCTATTATGTGCCACGCGATGCCCCCGGTTTGCGTATGACCACAGCGCCGACCGTGGAGGGCCGCAGCCTTGCAACGCTGACGCTCGAAACCACGCCCGCCGACTTGGTGCCGCCGCGGCAATCGTCGCGCAGCGCAGTGGAGGCGTTGACCGACCTCGCGCTCGTCGCGCTCGCGGCCGAGCTGCTCGGCGTGATGCAAGGGGCCCAGGAGCTGACCTTCGAGTATCTGCGGGTACGCAAACAGTTCGGCAAGCCGATCGGCAGCTTTCAGACACTGCAGCATAAGGCGGTCGACATCTACATCAAAACCGAGACGACGCGGTCGCTGCTTTATCAGGTCGCAGCCGCCAACGATCCTTATCGCATCGATCCCGTGCTCGCGGTGGCGGTGAAAGCAAAGGCGTCGGAGGACGCGCTCGCGGTGACGCAAGCCTGCATCCAGCTCCACGGCGCCATCGGTTTCACCGACGAGCATGACATCGGCCTCTATCTCAAGCGCGCGCTGCTGCTGTCGTCGCTGTTCGGCAACGCCGCGGCGCAGCGCCGCCGCTATGCCGAAATCGCCGAATTGACGATGTAGGTGCGGCTGCGGCATGAGCGTCAGGTTTCCCAGCGCGAGCGCGCCCGATATCCTCGCCCCGAACAGCATTTGCGCATCGCCTATGCCGCATCAGGAGACATCATGAGCGCTGAGCAGACCGTCACCTACGATCTCGAGGGCGAGATTGCTTTCGTCGGACTCAACCGCCCCGACAAGCGCAACTGCTTCAATCCCACCGTGATGAAGCAACTGCGTGAGGCCATCGAGCGCGCCGGCGAAGAAGCCAAATGCGGCATCATCTTCGGCCATGGCGACAATTTCTGCGCCGGTCTCGATCTGCGCTGGGCGGCGGAGAACTGGAAGCAGGGGCGCTCGCAGCGGCTGCCTTTCCCGTTCAATCGCAATACCTATTTCGAGGCGATGGCGCGCGGCAACATCCCGTTCATCGCCGCCCTGCACGGCGCCACGCTCGGCGGCGGGTTGGAGACGGCCGCCGCCGCGCACATCCGCGTCGCCGACGAAACCACCTATTTCGGCCTGCCCGAGGGCACCCGCGGCATCTTCATCGGCGGCGGCGGTTCGGTGCGGGTCGCGCGCCTGATCGGCTTTGCCCGCATGCAGGACATGATGCTCACCGGCCGCGTGCTCAGATGCGACGAGGCCGAACGCTATGGCATCGTGCAGTACGTCGTGCCCAACGGCCAGCACCTCGCCAAGGCCAAGGAGCTGGCGCTGAAAATATGCAAGAACGCGCCGCTGTCGAATTTCGCCATCACCAACAGCCTGCCGCGGATTCAGGATATGTCGTACGACGACGGGCTTTATTTCGAGCGCATGGTGGCCGAATACACGCGCAGCCCGGAATCGGTCGAACGGTTGCGGCAGTTCCTCGACAAGACGGCGCCGCGGGTGCGGCCCGACTAAGCTTAATCCTATCGACGGGAGACAACGCCAATGAGTCTGCGTGACAACGCGATCGTCGCCTATGCTGAAACCAAGGTGATGAAAAAGAGCGATCGCGACGTCTGGGTATTGGCCGGCGAGATTTTGGAAGCGCTGCTCGACAAGACCGGCTTCGACAAAGCCGAGGTCGACGGCCTGGTCATGTCCGGCCTCACCGGGACTGGCGGCGCCAGCATGTTCTGGGCGCAGAGCACCTGCGACATGCTCGGCCTCGAAGTCGGCTTCTGCGAGCAGGTGCACACTGGCGGCTGCTCGGCGGTGGGCGCGGTGGCGCGTGCCGCGGCCGCGATCGACGCCGGCCTGTGCGAAGTGGCGCTGTGCCTCTACGCCGACACTCACGTGCGCGAGCACAACGGCCGCAACGACCGCAATTATCGGCGCGACTGGACCGAGCCGTACGGTCTGTTGGGACCGCCCGGCGCCTTCGGCCTGCTGCAGCGCGCCTACGACGCCAAGTACGGCGTCGATCTGCGGGCGCTCGGCAAGCTCGCCGTCACGCAGCGCAACCACGCCATCATGAACGAAAACGCCTGCGAAGAGCTGCGCGTGCCGATCACTATCGAGGATTATCTGAACTCGCGTTTGATCGCCGACCCGATCCGGCTCCTCGACTGCGTCATGCTGGCCGACGGCGCCGCCGGCTTGATCGTGACCAGCAAAAAACGCGCCAAGGAAAAGGGCCTGCACAAGTGCGTTATTCCGATCGGCTATGCCGAACGCACCAATTTTTTGGGTGGCGAAAATCTGGTCGATGTCACCCGCAGCGGTCACGAAATCGCCGGCAAAAAGGCGTTGGCGACCGCCGGCCTCGATATCAAGGACATCAGGTCATTCCATCCGTACGACGACTTCCTTATCGCCATCGTCATCCAGTTCGAGGCGTTCGGCTTCTGCAAGCCGGGGCAGGGCATGGCGTTCGTGCGCGACACCGACCTGTCCTACAAAGGCACGCTGCCGATGAACACCGGCGGCGGCCAGATTTCCGCAGGGCAGGCGGCCTGCTCGTCGCACAATCTGATCGAAGGCGTGCGCCAGCTCATGGGCGAAGCAGGCGAACGCCAGGTCAAGGACACCACCAACGCGCTGGTCACCGGCATCGGCTGGATCAACTACGGGCGCAACTGGGGCTCGAGCGCCGCACTGGCGCTCATCCCGAACCAATAGAGGGCATCATGGCCGTCACACTCAACGACACCCTCGCCGTCAAGCGCGACATCAAGCACTACGATTTCGGCATGCCGTTCTGGGAAGCGACGCGGCAGAAGAAACTGGTGATTCAGTACTGCAAGACGGCAAAAAAATATCAGCACTTTCCCCGGCCGGTCAGCATCTTCACCGGCCGCCGCCGCGATATCGAATGGCGCGAGGTGTCCGGCAAGGGCACGGTGTTCTCCTTCACCATCGCGCACCGTGGCACGCCGGCGTTTCAGGGCGCCGAGCCTTATGCCATCGCCAGCGTCACGCTCGACGTCGGCGTCAACATCATCGCCGACGTGGTCAACTGCACGGCCAACGAGCTGAAAGTCGGCATGAAGGTGAAGCCGTACTGGCATCCGCTGGCCAACGGCGAGCACCTCTTGATGTGGCAGCCCGACAAGGACGCGGCATGAGCGGAGCGGAAGGCGCGCGCGGTCCCAAGGCGGTCGCGCGATTCCTGCGGCCGCGTTCGGTCGCCGTTATCGGCATCTCGACCCGGGCCGGCAGCGCCGGGCAGATCATCCTGCAATGCCTGAAGGTGAACGGCTTCGCCGGCGATGTTCATCTCGTCGGCCGCACCGATGCGCCGATCGACGGTCGAACGGTGCTCAAGAGCGCTGACGACTTGCCGGAAGGCGTCGATCTCGCAGTATTCACTTTGCCGGCCGCGGCGGTGTCCGAGGCGATGGCCGCCTGCGCGCGGCGCAAGGTCGGCTCCGCGCTCGTGTTCGCCGCCGGCTTTGCCGAGACCGGCGATTACGCCACCCAGAACGCCGTCGCCGCGACCGCCCGCGCCGCCGGATTGGCGATCGTCGGGCCGAACTGCCTCGGCGTCACCAACAATGTCGACGGCCTGATGCTGCACATGCTTTACGCGCGCGAGGCGTTGCGCGGGGTGGCCGAGGGTGTCGCCATCGTCGGCCAGAGCGGCGGACTGCTCGGCCACTTTCAGCGCGCCTGCGACGGCCGCGGCATTGCGGTGTCCTACGTGATCTCGACCGGAAACGAAGCCGGCCTCGAAACCATCGACTTCATCGAATTTCTGGTCGACGACGCCGCCACGCGGGTGATCGCGGCCTATTGCGAGGAAATCCGGCGGCCGCAAGCTTTTTTGGCGGTGCTGCGTCGGGCTCGCGCTGCCGGCAAGCCCGTGGTGCTGATGCTGGCCGGCCGCAGCGCCAAGGCGCGCAAGGCGGCGCAATCGCACACCGGCGCGCTGGTCAGCGACTTCGCCACGGTGCGCACATTGGCCGAGGACGCCGGCGCCATCGTGGTCGGCACCATGGACGAGGCCGTCGATCTTGTCGCCATCTTGCAGCGTTTCCCGGTGCCGCCGACCAAGGGCGTCGGCGTGCTCACGGCTTCCGGCGCCTATGTGGGACTGACCAACGATTTCGCCGAGGACATCGGCCTCGATCTGCCCGAGCTCGCTCCGGCAACGCTGAAGACGATCGGCGACACGCTGCCGGCCTACGGCAATTACGGCAACCCGCTCGACACAACGGCCGGATTTACGCCGGCCATGCTGCCCGCCGTCACCAGGGCGCTGATCGACGATCCGAACGTCGGCATGCTGTTCATCTCGTTTCCGATCAATACGCCGATTCCCGTCAAGGCTTTCAACGAGGGCATGGCGCATTCGCCCAAGCCCAAGGTCATGGTCGCGCTCGGCGACAGTTGGCCGCTCGGCGACGACGTGATGGCGGCGGTGAACGAAGGCCCCGCGGTGTTTTCGCGCTCGTCCGACCGCATGCTGCGCGCCATCGCGCTTTACACCCGCTACGGCCGGCTTCTTGCCCGCGAGCACGCAGCCGTCGTGGCGGCGCCGATCGCGGGGTTGCCGAAGCTCGGCAAGGGCCCACAACCGGAATGGCTCGGCAAGAAAGCGCTGGCTGCGGCCGGCATTCGCATCCCCGATGGCGCGCTCGCGCGAACCGTAGATGAAGCGGCCACGGTCGCGGCGCAGATCGGCTATCCGGTGGTCCTCAAGGCGCAGGCGGCGGCCTTGTCGCACAAGACCGAGGCCGGCGCGGTGGCGCTCAATCTCGGTGACGAGGCCGCGCTGCGCACGGCCTGGGACGCGACGACGCGCAACGTCAAACGGGCCGCGCCTGATGTTGAACTCGACGGCGTGCTGGTCGAAAAAATGTCGCCGCGCGGCATCGAGCTCATGGTCGGCGCCAAGCGCGATCCGGCCTGGGGCACGGTGCTGCTGCTCGGTCTCGGCGGCATCTGGGTCGAGACGCTCGGCGACATACAAGTGCTGCCGGGGGGCGCCGACAAGGCGCAGATCGTGGAAGCGCTCGAAAAACTTCGCGCCGCTAAGCTTCTCGCCGGAATGCGAGGCGCGCCGCCGACCGACGTCGAAGCGGCGGCGCAGGTCGTGCTGGCGATCGGCCGGCTGATGCAGAGCGTTCCCGACATAACCGAGATCGACATTAATCCGCTGATGGTTCACGCCCGCGGCCACGGCGCGACGGCGCTCGACGCGCTGATCGTCGTCGGCCCATGCCGCGCCAAGAAAATCGGCTAGGCTTCGCCCGCATTTTTTCGAGGTCAAAGAGGCATGGCGGAAGGGGTGGGATTCGAACCCACGAGGGAGCGTAACCCCCTGCCGGTTTTCAAGACCGGTGCCTTAAACCACTCGGCCACCCTTCCAAATTTGGAATATCAATCTCGCGTAACAAAACCATGAGCCGGGGAAATAGGGCGGCTTGGCTGTCGAGTCGAGTCGCACCACGCCGCAGGCAGATGCGGGAGCTGCCGCGGGAGCGCGCAACACTGGGCGAACCACGCCGGTCTCAATCCAGTGAGGAAATCGCGGTATTTGCGCCCGTTGCGCGCCGTTGCGTTTGCAGCGGTGCGCAGCGCTGCGGCGCAGCATGGCGACACGCGCGTGTTGACCGCCTGCCCGGCTTACGTCTGTGACGGCGGATATTCGCTCGGCACCATGAAATGTAGGTTGAAGTCTCCGGCCTCGCTCATCAGCCGATGGGTCAACTTGTTGCCGGAGGCGTAATGCGCGAGCCAAGCGTCCCATTGCGGGGTGCCGGGCGTTACGCGGACCGCGTTCTGCGGGACCTGGGCGGCATATTCGCGCTCGATATCGCTCGACTTTCCTCCAGGCTGGATAGCTGACCTCCATCGACCGATTTCATGCAGCGCAAGTGGTAGATCAGGTTTCTCTTCAATAAGTGGAGGGTGGTCCGTCGCCTCCTGAGAGAGCACGGAAACCGTTTTCTCCATCGCGCCTGCTGCTGCATCTGGCAAGTTGCACTGATATTGCGAGGATGGCGCTTCGATATCATCGCGGTCCAGCCAGGGAGACAAGTATTTCAACAGCGTCTCGACTTGGCGCTCATCGATGCGAAGCCGAAAGGCGAGCTTGCGATTGTCGGGAAGATTGCCGTCATTCTCGCTGGCGACGAGCCAGATCATGACAAGGGCTTTGGCCTCATCGCCGGACAGATCATGCCAATCGGGGTCGTCCAAGAGATCGCGATGCAGCTTGATCCAGGGCGGCCTGCGATCCTTGAAGTGCTGAAACTTCTGCCAATTTTTGACCCTGTCGGCCATCTCGCCCTCGCTAGGGCCGGCTAGCGCGCTGGGGCGCACCATTGCCAAGCGACGCAACTTCGACGAGATGTCGAAACGCCGTGTTGCGGCTGAACGGAGTGGTCATCTGTATCGCAACAGGCGCGATCAACGGCCCCCATCCCCGACACCCCGCCGCCCGACCCCACACAGCCTCGTTTCGTCCTGACTGGGCACTCCAAGACTAGAGCGGCCTTGGAGTGCTTTTTATGGCGGAATTGAGCAGTCGGAAATTTACCCGGGAGCGTTGCCTTTTCGACACGCTGCGCGCAAGCGGATCGACCGGCAATGCCGCTAGAACTCGCAATGCTCTTGGGCGTTGTCGTGCATGGCAGTCAGGCAACGCCTGACAGTTGGAGCCCCAGAGGGAGCAGACATGCCGGAGCCAACCAAAAAACAGCCGGACATCCCGCCGAAAAAGCCCGATATCCAGCCGGAGCCACGACCCGAAGAGATTCCTCAGGACAAAGACGTTCCCGAAAAAGAATCTCCTCCGATGCAGCTCCGCGCAACCTTGGCCTGAGAAGGATTGCACAATCACTGGAGGGTCGTGCTTTCGCGGCGCGCATGGAGCCCGATGGCAGGCCTCGAGGCAACGCTTTGTCGCGGTAAAATCCGTTAGAACCCGCAATAATCTGCGGCGTTGTCATCGGTTGCAGTCAGCCATTTGGGGCTGCTAGACCAGACCGCCGGCGCAATTGCGAGGAAGAGACATGTCGACTAAAGCGCGTCTTTGGGCCGCCGCCCTGATCGGGCTCTCGGCGCTGGCAGCGCCCGCGCATGCCGACGATTACTTTAGGGGCAAGACCTTCACCATCGTGCCCGGCTTCTCGCCGGCCGGCGGCTACGACACTTATGCGCGCAATCTCGCCCGCCACATCGGCAATCACATTCCCGGCCATCCCAACGTCATCGTGCAGAACATGCCGGGCGCCGGCAGCCTGACCTCGGTGCGCTACCTCGACCTGACGGCGCCGAAGGACGGCACGGTGATGACCATCTTCAATCCGGGGCTGGTCACCCAATCCATCGTGCAGCCGGAACGCGTCCACATCGATTTCCGCAAGATCGCTTGGGTCGGCATCGTCACGCCCGATTACCGAGTCTGCTACGGCTACGGCGACAAGGGCATTTCCAGCTGGGACCAGCTGATGCACGGCGGCAAGCAGTTCATCATCGGCTCGACCGGCAAGGGCTCCGGCAACTACATCAACGGCGCCGTGTTGCGAATTGTTTTCCACGCCCCCGTCAAGCAGGTGCTTGGTTTTCCGGGCAGCGCCGAGCAGCGGCTGGCCATTCAACAGGGCGAACTCGACGGCGATTGCGGTTCGTACAGCTCGATTCCGGTCGATTGGATCAAGAGAGGCCTCGCCCACAGCTTCGTGCGGTTCATCAAGGACAAGCCGCCGGAGGTTCCGGATAGCGCCACCTTCATCGGCGATTTCGCGACCAGCGACCAGCAGCGGCAGCTGCTGCGGCTGCTCAATGGTGGCGACGAAGTCGGCCGCCCGTTCATCATGTCCAAGCAGGTACCGGCGGATCATCTGGCCATCATCCGCCAGGCGTTCGACGAGACCATGAAGGATCCGGCCTTCCTCGCCGATATGGCCAAACAAGAATTGCCGGTGCACCCGCTCAGCGGCGCGCAGGCGGAAAAGACGATCGAGGAGCTAACGAGCGTGCCGGCCGATATCGTGAAGCTGGCCAAGCCGATCTACGAGTGACAGGAATCAGTAGTCAGTAATCAGTAATCAGACCCGGGAAGGGGGCACAACGCGTCCGACCTGCGGCGTTGATTACTGACTACCGATTACTGATTCCTGGTCCTGCAACGTCCCATTCACTATGGCGGGGGGCGCGGCCATTTCCGCCACATTGTGACCACGCTAGAATTCGATAGCTAAGCCGTGGGTGCGGGGTCGGGGACAATGGGGCGGCGGGTCCACGCGGCGTTGCGGCGTATTGCGCCGACGTGCGCCTGCGCAGCGGCCTGCCTGTTGCTCGCGCATTGCTCGAGCTCCCGAGTCGATCCCCGTTATGGCGTGTCGGCGAGCCCGCGCGTCGTCGAGCCCGGCGAGCCGGTGCCCAAAGGCGGCGGCACCTATCGGGTCGGCAATCCCTATGTGGTCGCCGGCCGGGTCTATGTGCCCGAATACGATCCGCAATACCGCGCCGAGGGACTTGCCTCCTGGTACGGCGACGACTTCCACGGCCGCTATACGGCGAACGGCGAGATTTTCGACCTCAATGGCATCACGGCGGCGCACCCCACCATGCCGCTGCCGAGCTATGCGCGCGTGACCAATCTCGACAACGGCCACTCGCTTATCGTGCGCGTCAACGATCGCGGCCCCTATGCCCGAAACCGCGTCATCGACGTCTCGGTGCGGGCGGCCAAATTGCTGGAGTTTTATCGCCGCGGCACCACCAGGGTACGGGTTGAGTATGTCGGCCGCGCGCCGATCGATGGCACCGATGATCACATGCTCGAGGCCACGTTGCGCGAGCACGGGCCGGCGCCGCTGCCAAGCAGCGTGCGGATCGCTCGGGGTCCGGCGTTCCCGCCGGCTCCGCCGCCGCCAACCCCCATTCTGGCGGGTTTTTCGGGCCGCGCTCCGGCGCAACCGCCGCCGCCGCGCGCGGTCGGACCGGCTGCGATGTCCTACGCCGAGCCGCTCGGCATGGACGGCACTGCGCAATTCCTCAATGGCCGCGGTCTGTACTGAGCCGGCTCGCCGCGACGCCAAGCTTCGTCATTTTTGCGTGTGGTGACGCGCGCCCTATTGTAGGCACGAGCGAAGCGCGACAATTTGTGCGCAGCGTTTTCCAAAACGTTTTCGGAGCCGAGACGTGCGTGCGAGGCAAGCAACGGGGAGGGGAGGCGGACTGGTCGTCGGCCGTGCTGTGCCGCCAGCACTCGCAGTCGCCGGCATCGTCGTGCTCGCTATCAGCTTGGCGTTTGCCGCCCCGGCGAGCATGACCGGTGGAGGCGGCAAAAAGGCCGAGTATCAGACCAGCGTGCCCAACGCCGTCCTGATTGAGCCGAAAAGCGACAGCATCCTGTTCGAGAAGAACGCCGATCAGCCCGTCGAGCCGGCAAGCTTGGCCAAGCTGATGACGCTCGAATTCGTGTTTCATCAGATCAAGGAAGGTAAGCTCAAGCTCACCGATCAGTTCACCATCAGCGAGAACGCCTGGCGCAAGGGCGGCGCGCCGTCGCGCGGCTCGACCATGTTCGCCGCCATTCACAGCCAAATTGGCGTCGAAGATTTGATCCGCGGCATCATCGTCGATTCCGCCAATGACGCCTGCATCGCACTTGCCGAGGGCCTGGCCGGCAATGAAGCGGCATTCGGCCAGATGCTGACCAAGCGCGCGCGAGAGATTGGGCTCGAGCATTCCAACTTCACCAATTCGACCGGTTATTCCGATCCGGGGCTGCGCGTCACCGTGCGCGATCTTGCCGAACTGGCGCGCCACATCATGCAGACCTATCCGGAGTTTTATCCGTACTTTGCCGAGCGCGATTTCACCTGGAACAAGATCCACCAGACCAACCGCAATCCGCTGTTAGGCATGGGTCTCGGTGCTGACGGGCTGAAAACCGGCGATACGGCCGAAGCCGGTTTTACTCTGGTCGGTTCGGCCGTGCAGGATGAGTTGCGGCTGATCGTCGTTCTCACCGGCGCAAAATCCGAGAAGGAGCGCGCCGAGGAAGCGCGCAAGCTGCTGGAATGGGGTTTTAAGGGTTTCGAGACCCGCGTCTTGTTTGCCGAGGGCCAGACCGTCGGCGAAGCCAAAGTGTTTGGCGGCAAGACGAGCTACGTGCCGCTGGTGGGGCCCGGCATCGTGAAAGTGATGATGCCCCGCAATAACGAGGAACGGCTGTCGGCCCGCATCGTCTACACGGGCCCGGTGCCCGCGCCGGTTGCCAAGGGCCAGCCGATCGGCAAGCTCGAAGTACGCCGCGGCGACAGCCTGGCGCTCGAAGTGCCGCTGCGCGCCGCCGAGGATGTCGGTCCCGGCTCGATGTCGAAGCGCGCCATGGACGCGGTCACCGAGTTGATGATCGGCCTGTTCCGGGCCGGCGTCGATCGGTTATGATTGCGCAAGCGTTTTTGCGCCTTTGAACAGCCTGCGTTGTCCCTATATTCCCGAAGCTGAGATCGCGAATGCATAAGCAGCGGCAAACTATTGATCGCAATGAATGATCGCGTGGACAATGACCCTTCGATGAAGCCGCAGGCCGAACCAGAACAAGCCGGCCGGGTGCTCGGAAAATTCATCACGTTCGAGGGCGGCGAGGGCACCGGCAAGTCCACCCAGGCCGCCACCCTGGCGCGCCGGCTGGAATCGATGGGGATCGGCGTGCTGCTGACCCGCGAGCCCGGGGGCTCGCCGGGCGCCGAGATTATTCGTCACGTGCTGCTGTCGGGGGCGGCAAAGCCGTTCGGGGCGGAAGCCGAAGCCATGCTGTTTGCCGCGGCGCGCGAGGATCACATCAAGTGCGCGATCAAGCCGGCGCTCGAAGCCGGCAAGTGGGTGGTGTGCGACCGCTTTGCCGATTCCACCCGGGTCTATCAGGGCGCCGTTGGCGCGGTCGATGCGCGCTTGATCAAGGCGCTGGAGCGGGTCTCGGTCGGCGAACTCAAGCCTGATCTGACGCTTATTCTCGACGTGCCGGTCAAGCTCGGATTGAAGCGCGCGGCCGGCCGGCGGCGCGGTTCGGCGCCCGACCGTTTCGAGGCCGAAAAGCTCGAGTTTCACGAAAAGCTGCGCTGTGCCTATCTGTCGCTCGCCGAAGCGGAGCCGCAGCGCTGTGTCGTCGTCGACGCCAGCGTTCAGAAAAAAGAAGTCGCCGCCCGCGTGTGGAAAGTGGTCAACGCGCGGTTCGATCCGGCCACAACGCCCATGATCTACGAGAATTTGACCGCATGAGCGCGGCCGAGGCAGAGGAAGCCGCAGCGCCGCATCCGCGCGCGTCGACCGTGCTGTTTGGTCACCAGGCCGCCGAACAAGGCATGCTGGCTGCTTATCGCGGCGGGCGTGTGCCGCACGCGTTTTTGATCGTCGGACCCAAGGGCATCGGCAAGGCGACGCTTGCCTACCGCATGGCGCGCTTCGTCCTCGCCCATCCGGATCCGGCTGCGGCGCGGGTGCAGGACGCCAGCTCGCTCGCGGTCGATGCCGATCACCCGGTGGCGCGCCGCGTCGCCGCCCAGGCCCAGGGCGATCTTCTGGTGCTCGAACGCACCGTCAACGATCGCGGCGTGCTGCGCCAGCAGATCGCGGTCGACGACGTGCGCCGTACCGTGTCGTTCTTCGGCTCGACGGCCGGGGAGGGCGGCTGGCGCGTCGCCATCGTCGATGCGGTCGACGAGCTCAATGCATCGGGCGCCAACGCGTTGCTCAAGATTTTGGAGGAACCGCCGCAGTGCGCCCTGCTTTTGCTGGTCAGCCATTCGGCAGCGCGGGTGCCGGCGACGCTGCGCTCGCGCTGCTGCGTGGTGCGGCTGCGGCCGCTTGCACAAACCGAGGTCGCCGCGGCTGTCGCGGTTGCGACCGGCAGCGCCGCAAACGACGCCCAGGTTGCGGCCGCCGCTGCGGCCGCCGAGGGCAGTGTCGCCCGCGCGCTGGCGCTGCTCGACGAAGACGCGCTCGAACTGCGCCGAGAGGCCATTGCGCTTCTTGACCGGCTGCCGAGCGTCGACGCCAATTCCCTGCATGCGCTGGGCGACGCGCTTGCCGGCACCGATCCGCAGCCGCTTGCCGCCTTTGTCGACACCGTCAACGCCTGGCTGTCGCAACGGCTCGATACGGCGCCGGAGGAGGTCGGCCGCCTGGCCCGACTCGCCGACGCCTGGGAGCGTATCAACCAGTCGGCGCGCGACGCCGAAACCTACAATTTGGAGCGAAAACCCTTTGTTTTCGGGGTGTTCGGCTTGCTTGCCGAGGCGACGCGCGGTTGATACCTACGGCGGATGTCCGGCAAGCCGTTTTACATCACCACCGCGATCGCCTACCCGAACGGGCCGCCGCATATCGGCCACGCCTATGAAATCATCGCCACCGATGCCATCGCGCGCTTCGCGCGGCTCGACGGCCGCGATGTGTTCTTCCTCACCGGCACGGACGAACACGGCATCAAGATGCTGCAGACCGCGGCCAAGGAAAGGCTGACGCCGCGTGAGCTGGTCGAACGTAACGTGCCGCGCTTTCAGGCCATGGCGCGCAAGTTCAACTGCTCGAACGACGACTTCATCCGCACCACCGAGCCGCGGCACTACCGTTCTTCGGAGGTGATCTGGCAGCGCATGGAGGAGGCCGGCGACATTTATCTCGACAAGTATTCCGGCTGGTACTCGGTGCGTGACGAGGCCTATTACGACGAGAGCGAAACCCGCCTCGACGATAACGGCGAGCGCGTCGGTCCGCAGGGCACGCCGGTCGAATGGGTCGAGGAGGAGAGCTATTTCTTCAAATTGTCGGCATTCGGCGACCGGCTGCTCGACCTTTACAAGCGTAATCCGGAGTTCGTGCTGCCCAAGGAGCGCATGAACGAGGTCGCAAGCTTCGTTCGCGGCGGCCTCAACGACCTTTCGCTGTCGCGCACGACCTTTGATTGGGGCATCAAGGTGCCCGGCAATCCCAAGCATATCATGTATGTCTGGGTCGACGCCCTGACCAACTATATCACTGCGGTCGGCTATCCCGATACCGAAAGCGAAAAATTCAAGAAATACTGGCCGGCCGATCTGCATGTCATCGGCAAGGACATCGTGCGTTTCCACGCGGTGTACTGGCCGGCTTTCCTGATGTCGGCGGGAATCGAAGTGCCGCGGCGTGTTTTTTCCCACGGGTTTTTGTTCAACCGTGGTGAGAAAATGTCGAAATCGGTCGGCAACGTCATCGATCCGTTCGCGCTCGCCGACGCCTACGGCGTCGATCAGCTGCGCTATTTTTTGCTGCGCGAAGTGCCGTTCGGCCAGGACGGCAATTATAGCCACGAAGCGATCGTCAACCGCATCAACGCCGACCTCGCCAACGACCTCGGCAATCTGGCGCAGCGCTCGCTCGCCATGGTGGGGCGCGCGTTGGGCGGCGTGTTGCCGAAGCCGGGCGCGTTCAGCGCCAATGACCAGGCGATCCTCGCCGCCGCCGACGCCATGGTCGGCAAGGCGCGCGACGCCATGGCGACGCAGCAATTGCACCAGGTACTCAACGCCGTTTGGGCGGTCGTAGCCGACGCAAACCGCTACTTCGCCGGCGAGGCACCGTGGGCGCTGGCCAAGACCGATCCGGCGCGGCAGGGCACGGTGCTTTACGTCACTGCCGAAGTGCTGCGGCAGATCGCAATCCTAACACTGCCGTTCATGCCTGCCGCGGCCGGCAAATTGCTCGACCTCTTGGCAGTGCCGCCGACCGAGCGGTCGTTCTCATTCCTCGGCGGTGCGCATCGGATCGCCGCCGGCGCCAAATTGCCGGCGCCGGCGCCAGTGTTTCCGCGGTATGTCGAGCCGGACGCCAACGCGGCGCAGTGAACAAACCATGCTGATCGATAGCCACTGCCACCTCGATTTTCCCGACTTCGCCGCCGAGATCGACGGCGTCGTCGAGCGGGCGCGGCAGGCCGGCATTGGGCGCCTGGTGACGATCTCGACGCGCGTGCGCCGGCATCGCGAGGTGCTGGCGATCGCTGAGCGCTTTGCCGACGTCTATTGCTCGGTCGGCACGCATCCGCACTACGCCCATGAGGAATTGGACGTCAGCGCTGCCGATCTTGTGGCGCGCACGCGCGGCGAAAAGGTGGTTGCGCTCGGCGAAGCGGGGCTCGATTACCACTACGACAATTCGCCCCGCGAGGCGCAGGAGCGGGGTTTTCGCACCCATATCGCCGCGGCGCGCGAGACCGGGCTGCCGCTCGTCATCCATTCGCGCGAGGCCGACGCCGACACCGCGCGCATCCTTGAGGAGGAGATGGATAAGGGCGCCTTTGCGGCGGTGCTGCATTGCTTTACCGGCGGCCCCGATCTGGCTCGCCGCGCCGTCGCGCTCGGCCACTTCGTGTCGTTCACCGGCATCCTGACGTTCAAGAACTCGACCGCGCTGCGCGCCATAGCCGGGGAATTGCCTGCCGATCGTATTCTGGTCGAAACCGACGCGCCGTACCTCGCCCCCGGCCGCTACCGCGGCAAGCGCAACGAACCGGCCTATGTGGTCGAGACCGCCAAAGTTCTCGCCGAAACCCGCGGCGTGTCGTTCGACCAGATCGCTCGGCAGACCACCGACAATTTCTTCCGCCTGTTCACCAAGGTGCCGCGTCCCGCCGCAGCGGAGGCATCGCGCCATGCGGCCCAGCTGCAGACGCCGGCCGCATGAGCGAGCACGCAACGTTGAAGTTCACGATCCTCGGCTGCGGCTCGTCCGGCGGCGTGCCGCGCCCGGCCTTGGGCTGGGGCGCCTGCGATCCAAGTAATCCGAGAAATCGGCGCCGGCGCACTTCGTTTTTGGTCGAACGGCGCGGCGCCGTGGGAATCACCCGCGTGCTGGTCGACACTTCGCCTGACTTGCGCGAGCAGCTCTTGGCAGCCGACGTCGATCACCTCGATGCCGTGCTCTACACCCACGAGCACGCCGACCACACCCATGGCATCGACGATCTGCGCTCGCTGTTCATCAAGCAGCGCCATCGGATCCCGGTCTATCTTGACGCGTCGACCGCGGCGATGATGCACACGCGCTTCAACTATTGCTTCGAGGCGCCGCCCGGCAGCGATTATCCGCCGATCGTGCGCGAGCACCGCCTCGCCGCCGGTCAGCCGATTACCGTTTCGGGGCAGGGCGGCCCGATCGCGGCGCTGCCTATATTGCAGGCGCACGGCGACATCGCCTCGCTCGGCTTCCGCTTCGGCAATGTCGGCTACTCGTGCGACCTCAGCAACATGTCTGACGAAAGCGCGGCCGCGTTCACCGGGCTCGACGTGTGGATTGTCGATGCGTTGCGTGACCGCCCACACCCGAGCCACTTCTCGGTCAGCGACGCGCTCGCCTGGATCGAGCGCCTCAAGCCGCGCCGCGCCATCCTCACGAACCTGCACGCTGATCTCGACTACGATGATTTACGCCGCAAGCTGCCGCCCCAAGTCGAGCCGGGTTTCGACGGAATGAACTTCGAAGCGGCCTATTCCATGGTGGTTTGAACTGTTAGTTCCATAATATCTCTTATGCGAATCGCGGGCTCGGTGCCGCTCGGGCGAAAGCTCACGAGCTCTCCCGCGCCAGGGGCGCCCCGGCGCATCCGGCTTGCATAGTCCTCGTGCCGGCAGTTCGGCGCGCAGCACGCCGTGTTCTCGGCGCCAGTCCGCTGCAGTTCTCATGGCGAGGCGTGGGGTGGAACCAAGTCCGGCGGCGATTTGTTGGAACACCGACACCCGTCACCCGCGCACTGCGGCAACAGGCGCGGGGCGCCCTCCTCCAGCTTGCCATCTCGCGAGGTGATGCCGTGAACAAAATTCGAGCCCTTGATACGCGCCGCAAGGTCGCCGCGCCTCTGGATACGCCGACCGACCTGTCGGAAGCCGCGGTGCGTGAGCTGTCCGCCAAACTCAACGCGATCCTGGCCGACGCGTTTACGCTCTATCTGAAGACCAAGAATTTCCATTGGCACGTCAGCGGCCCGCATTTCCGCGATTATCACCTGCTGCTCGACGAGCAGTCGGCGGAGATTCTGGGGACGACCGACGATATCGCCGAACGCGTGCGCAAGATCGGCGGCACCACGCTGCGCTCGATCGGCCACATATCCAAGCTGCAGACTCTCAAGGACAACGACGACAGCTTTGTGCCGGCGCGCGACATGCTGCGCGAGCTGATGAACGACAACAAGGCGGTCGCCGCCGCCATGCGCGAATGCCATGCGCTGGCGGAGAAGCACGAGGATGCGGCGACCGCCGGCCTGCTCGAGACGTTCATCGACGGCACCGAGAAGCGCACCTGGTTCCTGTTCGAGGCGACCCGCGCGGCGGAGCGGTCGGGCCAATAAGGTCCGCTATCGCTGCGGTGGCGGTGAAGCGGTGAGCCTGTGCTAGGGTCCGGCGCATCAGCGCAGGACCCTGCAATGACCCCTTCCCGCGAGATTGGCCGGCTTCTCGAAATCATGGCGGCGCTGCGTACGCCCGGCACCGGCTGTCCGTGGGACTTGGCGCAGAATTTTTCCACCATCGCGCCGTACACGCTCGAAGAGGCCTATGAAGTCGCCGACGCCATTGCACGCGGCGACCTTGTCGATCTGAAGGACGAACTCGGCGATCTGCTGCTGCAAGTCGTTTTCCATGCCCGCATGGCCGAGGAGCAAGGCGCGTTCGATTTCGGCGACGTCGTTCAGGCGATCACCGAAAAGCTGATCCGCCGGCATCCGCACGTGTTCGGCGACGAGCAATCGCGGACGCCGCAGGCGGTCGAAGGCTTGTGGGAGCGGATCAAGGCCGAAGAAAAGGCGGCGCGGCCGAATAGGGGCGAAGAAAGCGCCCTTGCCGGCGTACCGGTGGCGCTGCCGGCGCTGACCCGCGCGCTCAAGCTGCAGGAGAAGGCCGGCAAAGTCGGCTTTGACTGGAACGACGTGCGTGCCGTTCTGCACAAAATCCGCGAAGAGGCCGATGAGATCGAAGCGGCGCTGGGCGATGGCGCTGCGGGAAACGCGCCATGCACCGCCGAAGCCGCCGCGGAAGTCGGCGATCTCTTGTTCGCCGCCGTCAACCTCGCCCGCCACCTGCGCGCCGATCCCGAGGCTTTGCTGCGGCAGACCAACCAAAAATTCGAGCGCCGCTTCGCCGCCATTGAGCGCGCGCTTGCCGCCAAGGGCAAGACGCCGCGCGAAGCGACCCTGGCCGAGATGGACGCGCTATGGGAGGACGCGAAAGCCGAAGAGCGGCGAGTAGCGAGTAGCGAGTAGCGAGTAGCGAGTAGCGAATGGTGCCCCGCTGGCGCCAATTCGCCATTCGCCATTCGCTATTCGCGAAACCTTGCCCGCACGGCCTCGGCCCGCCCCGCATCGGCGCGCACCGTCATGACGATGCGGCCGGTTCGCTCGTCGAGGCCCTTGCGGATCACCTCGGTGTGTCGGTGCAGCCAGCTCATGCCGGCGCCGTCGGCCGGATCGAGCTCGAGTTCGATCAGCGCACGACCGGCCGCAAGGCGCGCCTCGATCGTCGCCGAAAGATCCTCCATCCCCTCCCCGGTCGCTGCCGAAACCAGCACCGCACGCTGCGCCGGCGGGCGGCGCTCGGCGACGTTGTGCAGCCGCGAGCGCTCCGCTTCGTCGAGCCGATCGATCTTGTTCCACACTTCGATGATCGCGCGCTTTTCGGTGGCGCCGTTTTCACGATCGATGCCGAGTTGGCGCAGCACCTTTTCGACGTCGTGCAATTGCGCCTCGGCATCTTCGTGTGAGACGTCGCGCACGTGCAGGATGACGTCGGCTTCGATGACTTCTTCGAGCGTGGCGCGGAAGGCGGCGACCAGCATGGTCGGCAGATCGGAGATAAAGCCGACGGTGTCGGAGACGATCACGCGGGCGCCATACGGCAGGTCGACGGCCCGCAAGGTCGGATCGAGCGTGGCGAACAGCATGTCGGCCGACAGCACGGTCGCCTGGGTCAGGCGGTTGAACAGCGTCGACTTGCCGGCATTGGTGTAGCCGACCAGCGCCACGATCGGATACGGCACGCGACGGCGGCTGTCGCGGTGCAGCGCGCGCGTGCGCTTGACCCTGGCAAGCTCGCTCTCGATGCGGGCGAGCCTTTCCTCGATCATGCGCCGGTCGGCTTCGAGCTGAGTTTCGCCGGGGCCGCCCAAAAAACCGAAGCCGCCGCGCTGGCGCTCAAGATGGGTCCAGGAGCGCACCAGGCGGCTTTTCTGATAGGTCAGGTGGGCGTGCTCGACCTGCAGCGCCCCTTCCCGCGTGCGAGCGCGGCGGCCGAAAATCTCCAAAATGAGACCTGTGCGGTCGACGACCTTGGCATTCCAGGCCTTTTCCAGATTGCGCTGCTGCACGGGCGATAGCGCGCAGTCCATTACGACAATGCCGGCCTCCTGCGTTTTGACAAGACCAGCGATCTCTTCGACCTTGCCCTTGCCCAGATAGGTCGCGGGCCGCAGCGCGCTGAGCATGACAATGCCGGCTTGTGCCACGTCGAGATCAATGGCGCGTGCAAGCCCGACCGCCTCATCGAGTTTGGCCGCGGGCGTGCGCTCGACGGCTGCGAGCCGCGCCGCGCCGCGACTGCCGCTCCGCAGTACGGGCTCGAGGACCAGCGCACGGCCGGTCGCCGCGTCCGGTCGTGCCGGACTTAAGCGGTCAGCCCGCGAATCGCGACGCCGTGGCTCCAATCAGACCTTTTCCCCAGCCGGCGGTTCTTCCGCGCCTTCGAACAGCTGCACCGGATGGCCCGGCATGATGGTGGAGATGGCGTGCTTGTAGACCAGCTGCGAGTGCCCGTCGCGACGCAACAGCACGCAGAAATTATCGAACCATGTGACGACGCCCTGCAGCTTGACGCCGTTCACCAGGAAGATGGTGAGCGGAATCTTGCTCTTGCGGACGTGATTGAGGAAGGTGTCTTGCAGATTTTGTGCGCGGTCGGCTGCCATGGCCGTTGTTTCCGTTCTTGCCTCGCGGGCCCCGGTCCCGCGGGTGGTTTCTCTGCTTTTTGCGCGCAGGGCGGCGCGGACCGGCGTAACCGGCAGCACGCGACGGGCTCCGGCGCCAAGCGCCTCGCCACCCCAGGCACTTCCATAAGTAAGGTGGATTGAGCGAAGCGAAACCCACCGAAGCCGCATTGCAAACGACGGGTTTGCCTCGCTCGACCCGTCCAAACCCCGTAACCCGGACGAAAACGCGCCGGGCGGGAATGTGGCATTAGAAAACGCGGCAGGGAACTATGCAAGCCCGAGTCGGCCGGCAGGGGCAAAGTCGCGCCTAAGCTTAGCGATGGCTAAATTCAATCGATCTCGGCGAAGCGGTGGAATTCGCGCCGCAGCGCGGCTGCGACCGGGCCTGGTTTGCCGTCGCCAACGGCGCGGCCGTCGATGCGGACGACCGGCATGACCGTCTGCGTCGCCGAGGTGATGAACGCCTCGCGCGCCGCGTAGGCCTCCTCGAGCGCGAACGGGCGCTGCTCGATGGTCAGGCCCTGTGCCTTGACGGCGTCGAACAGCACGCTGCGGGTAATGCCGCCGAGGATGGCGTGATCGGCGTGCCGCGTCACCAGCTTGCCGTCCTTGGTCACGATCCAGGCATTGGCGGAAGCGCCCTCGGTGACGGCGCCGCTTTGGTCGACGAACCAGGCTTCGCGCGCGCCCTGCTCGATCGCGGCTTGCCGCGCCAAGGCGTTGGGCAACAGTCCGACGGTTTTGATGTCGACGCGGCCCCAACGATTGTCCGGCACGCTCACGACGGCGATGCCGGCTGCCGCCGCCGCATCGATGCGCGCGCGGTTGAGTGGCCGTGCGGTGACGACGACGCTCGGCGTCGGTTGCGGTACCGGAAAAGCGAGGTCGCGCCTCGCCACGCCGCGGCTGATCTGCAGATAAACGAGGCCGAAACCGATACGGTTTCTCGCCACCACTTCGCGCAGCACCACGCCGAGCGCGGCACGGCTCATCGGCGGGCGCAGCTTGATCGCCGCAAGCGAGCGTTCGAGCCGATCGAGGTGGCGCCGCTCGTCGACCAAGCGCGCCGCCCTCACCTCGCACACTTCGTAAACCGCGTCGGCAAACTGATAGCCGCGATCCTCGACGTGCACCATGGCGTCGCGGAATGGCAAATAGCGGCCGTTGACGTAAGCGTATCGGGGCATCAGGGCTCAGGTATCAGAGGTCAATAATCAGTAATCAGACTCATGAGTTGGAGATCGGAACTTATAACGTCGCGCGGCAGGATACTATTCTGATTACCGACTACTGATTACCGATCCCTGATTAGTCGATGCCGAGCGCTTTGAGCTTGCGGTGCAGCGCCGAGCGCTCCATGCCGACGAACTCGGCGGTGCGCGAGATGTTGCCGCCGAAGCGGTTGATCTGCGCCAACAGATATTCGCGCTCGAACACTTCGCGGGCCTCGCGCAGCGCCAAGCTCATCAAATGCTCGCCGCCATTGCCATTCGGCATGTTCGGAATCATCGAGCCGACGTCCTGCGGCAGCATTGCCGCGGTAATCACCGCCTCGGGGTCGCCGCCGGCGAGGATCATCAGCCGCTCGACGTTGTTGCGCAATTGCCGGACGTTGCCGGGCCAGTCGTGCGATTGCAGCACGGCCAACGCGTCGGCGCCGACCTTGCGCTTCGGCAACCCGGTGGCGTGCGAAATCTGCTCCATGAAATAATCGACCAGATGCGGAATGTCGTCGCGCCGTTCGGCAAGCGACGGTACGCGGATCGGCACCACTGAGAGCCGGTGGTACAGATCCTCGCGGAATTTGCCGACCGCGATCTCGGCCTCGATGTTGCGGGCGGTCGAGGAGATGATGCGCACGTCAACGGTGACCTTGGTGCTGCCGCCAACGCGCTGAAACGTCTGGTCGACCAGCACGCGCAGAATCTTGTTTTGGGTCTCGCGCGGCATATCGGCGATTTCGTCGATGAACAGCGTGCCGCCGTGCGCCTCTTCGAGCGCGCCGACCTTGCGCGCCTGGGTGCCGTTGCTCGCCTCGACGCCGAACAGTTCGATTTCCATGTGCTCCGGCGAGATCGCCGCGGCGTTGATCACCACGAACGGCGCATTGGCGCGCGCCGAATGGGCGTGAATGGTGCGCGCGGCAAGCTCTTTGCCGCTGCCGGAAGCGCCGACGATCAGGATCCGGCTGTTGGTGGGAGCCACCTTTTCCACGGTCTGCCGCAGCTGATTGGCGGTCGGTGAGTGACCGATGATCACGGTCGGCAGTGGCGCGAACTGCTTGAGCTGCTTGACCTCGCGCTTGAGTCGCGAATTCTCCAGCGCGCGCTCGGCGACGAGCAGCAGCCGGTCGGCCTTGAACGGTTTTTCGATGAAATCGTAGGCGCCGCGCTTGATGGCCGACACGGCGGTCTCGATGTTGCCGTGGCCGGATATCATCACCACCGGCAGCTCGGGGTGCTCGAGCTTGAGCGAGTCGAGGAGTTGCAAGCCGTCGAGCCGGCTGCCCTGCAGCCAGATATCGAGGAACACGAGATTGGGCCGGCGCGCCACAACGGCGCCGAGCGCGTCGTCGCTGTCGTGCGCGGTGCGCGTGTTGTAGCCTTCGTCTTGCAGAATGCCGGCGACCAGCTCGCGGATGTCGGCTTCGTCGTCGACGATGAGGATATCGGACGCCATGGTCAATTCACCGTCTGACTCTCTTGGATAGCTAGAGCCGCCGCCGCCGCCGCCGCGCCGGGCAGCGGCTCGGCCGTGAAGCGCAACTGCATCCAGGCGCCGCGCGCGCGGGGAATCTTTTCCGAAGCATCGCGCAGCTCGAGGCGGCCGCCGTGTTCCTCGAGAATGCGGCCAACGATGGCGAGCCCGAGGCCGGTGCCCTTTTCCCGCGTGGTCACATAGGGCTCGAGCAGACGCGCGCGGTTCTCCTTGGGCAGGCCGATGCCGTTGTCGATAACGTCGATCACCGCCTCCTTGCCCTCGCGCCGCGCGCTCACGACGATGCGGCCGCGGCCGAGCTCAGCCGGCGGCACCGCGCCGATCGCCTCGGTGGCATTCTTGACGATGTTGGTGAGCGCCTGCGAGATCAGCCGGCGGTCGAACCGCGCCGGCATGGCTTCGGCCGGCAGCTGCACGTCGAATTCGATGTCGGGATGACCGACGCGCAGCAGGAAGACCACCTGTCGCACCGTGTCGGCGACGTCCTCATCGGCGATCACCGCCTTCGGCATCCGGGCAAAGCGCGAGAACTCGTCGACCATGCGTTTGATGTCGTCGACCTGGCGCACGATGGTATCGGTGCACTGCTCGAATACGGCGGCATCTTCGGTGATCAATTTGCCGTATTTGCGGCGCAGCCGTTCGGCCGAGAGCTGGATCGGGGTCAGCGGATTCTTGATCTCGTGGGCGATGCGGCGCGCGATGTCGGCCCAGGCCGACGAGCGCTGCGCCAGAACGAGCTCGGTGATGTCGTCGATGGTGATGACATAGCCATGCTCGGATTCCGCCGCCTGCTCGCTGGTGACGCGGACCGAAAAATTGCGTTCCTGGCCGTCGCGCGTGATCGCGATCTGGCGCTGAACAAGGCGCTGATTGCTGCGGCGCGCATCGGCAAAAACGTCGGCCAGTTCGGGGGCGATTTCGCGCAGCGGACGGCCGAGCGCTTCGCTTTCGCTGCAGCCGGTCAAATGCTCGGCCGAGCGGTTGAGAATGGTGACGCGTCCTTCGGCATTGACGCCGATCACGCCGGCGCTGGCGCCGGACAGGACCGCCTCGGTAAAACGGCGGCGGCTGTCGATGAGGTCGCGGGCACGCACGATATCGTCGTGCTGCGTGCGCAATTCCTGGGTCATCTTGTTGAAGGTTTCGCCGAGATGCGCCAGGTCGCCCTCGGAGCGGTGCACCGGCACCTGGATGTGCAGATTGCCGGTCGAAACCAGGTTGGCGGCGCCGATCAGGCGGCGGATCGGAGCAACCAGCCGGTTGGCAAAATCGAGTCCGATCCACGCTGCCGACAACAACACGATCAGTGCGATCACGGCGAACATCAGCGCGAACGCCACCTGGATGCCGAGGCGCCGTTGTTCGAGCGTGGCGTATTCGCTGATGCTCTCCTGGGTCGCGGCGAGCTGCTGCACGACGCGCGGGTCGAGCACTTGGGCGACGTAGAGGTACAGGTCGTCGTAGCCGCGCAGCTTCACCGCGGCGGCGACGTGGTCGCCTTGCGGAATGAGCGCGACCTGCGGCTCGGTCTCGGTGATGCGCTTGAGAAGCTCGGCCGACGGCAGCACCACCGGTTTTTCCATTGTGACGTCGGCGCGCTCCACGGTCGAGGCGTCGGCACCGATGATCATGGCTGCCGACAGGCCGCGGCCCTTCGCTTGCGCGGTGAAAAACTTGTGAAACTGGTCGCGGTTCTGGTCGAACAGAGGCTTGGCGCGGGCGATGTCGAACGCCATGGCCAAGCTCTCGCCGCGGATGATCTGGGCGTGATCGCTGACGTAAGCGTTGGCCACGATCATCGACTGCTCGATCATGGCGCGCGTGCGGCTCGAGAAATAACGGTCGAGCGCGCGGTCGAGCGTGGTCGAGGCGACCACCGCCACCAGCACGGTCGGCACTGCCGCGATCACCGCGAACAGGCCGACGATCTGCACATGCAGCCGCGAGCCGGCGCGTCCGCGCTGCCGCGCTCGCACCACCGCCCAGACCTCGCGGCCAATGATGCCGAGCAGAAGGAGGCCGGTGACCACATTGCCGAGCAGAAGATCGACGACGACTTCGTGGACCGGCGCGATCGGCGTCAGCCCGGCCAAGACCAAAAACGTCGCGGTGGCCGATAAGAGCGCAATGCCGACGGCGAACGCGCCGATGAGCCGGGAAGCCAGCGGCATCGGTGTTGTCGCGGCCGGTTCGATCGCCGGGGGCGCCACTTGGTCGACGGTCGTCATGAGCGCCTTAGGCGACGCGGGACTGTTACGGAAATGCGCTGGTCGAATGGAGCCCGGCCATTCGCCCTCCCCCAGTGAGGCATTTATACAACAATGTTGCCCGATTACGACAATTCCGGGGCGTGGCCGGGCGGATTTCGGCCTACGCTTTCCTTGAGCCCTGCGCGCTTTGGTACCGGATCGGAACTCCGGTGCTAGCCTCCCGTCCGATAGACCTGAATCTCCAGGTCGCGAATCTTCTTGCGCAGCGTATTGCGATTGACGCCGAGCAGGTCGGCGGCGCGGATTTGATTGCCGCGGGTGGCGGTCAGGGCGGCCGAGAGCAGCGGGCCTTCGATCTCGCGCAAAATGCGGTGGTAGAGGCCGGGCGGCGGCAGACCATCGTCAAAGCCGGAGAAATAGCGCGCCAGATAGCGTTCGACGGCGCCCGAGAGATTGTCTTCGGCGCGGCCAGAATCGGTCGGAGCGACCAACGTCGGTTGCGCGAGTTCGGCGTCGATCACCGCGGCGGTGATGGTCTCCTGCGGATAAAGCGCAGCGAGGCGGCGCGCCAAGTTTTCCAGCTCGCGCACATTGCCGGGCCAGCGATGACGCTTGAGCCGATCGAGCGCGGCCTGATCGATTTGTTTGAGCGGCAGGCCCTCGCGCGCGACTAACGCGAAGAAATGGCGGATCAAGTCGGGAATGTCCTCGGTGCGCTCGCGCAGCGGCGGCAAACGCAGCGGCACGACATTGAGCCGGAAGAACAGATCCTCACGAAACAAGCCTTGCTGGATGAGCTGGCGCAAATCCTTGTTGGTGGCGGCGATGATGCGCACGTCGGCCTTGATCGGCGTGCGCCCGCCGACCGTCGTGTACTCGCCCTGCTGCAGCACCCGCAAAAGCCGGGTCTGTGCCTCCATCGGCATGTCGCCGATCTCGTCGAGAAACAGCGTGCCGCCTTCGGCCTGCTCGAAACGTCCGGCGTTGCGCGCATTGGCGCCGGTGAACGCGCCCTTCTCATGGCCGAACAATTCGGACTCGATGAGGTCACGCGGAATGGCCGCCATATTGATGGCGACGAACGGCCCGCTGCGGCGCTTGCCGTAATCGTGCAGCGCGCGGGCCACTAATTCCTTGCCGGTGCCGGATTCGCCGGCGATCATCACGGTGAGATCGGTCTGCATCAGCCGCGCCAAGACGCGGTAAATTTCCTGCATGGCTGGCGACCGGCCGACCAGCGGAATGGATTCGAAATCGTCGGGCTTGGCGGGTTGCCGCGGCCGTTCCTTGGGTTCCGACAGCGCGCGGCCGACGATTGCAATGAGCTCCTTTAGGTCGAACGGTTTTGGCAAATATTCGTAGGCGCCGAGCTCGGAGGCGCGGATCGCCGTCATGAACGTGTTTTGTGCGCTCATGATGATGATTGGCAGGTCGGGCCGCGCCTTCTTGATGCGCGGCAACAGATCGAAGGCGCTTTCGTCGGGCAGCAGCACGTCGCTGATGATCAGATCGCCGTCGCTCTGGCTGATCCAGCGCCACAAGGTCGCGGCGTTGCCGGTCGATCGCACCTCGTAGCCGGCGCGCGACAGCGCCTGATTGAGCACGGTCCGGATCGCCGCATCGTCGTCGGCGACGAGAATGCTTCCCGTGGGCATCGATGCTTCCTATTGTTTGCGGCCGCCGTCCGGCGCGGCGGCCGCTTCAGTTGCGGTGGATTTCGGCATGAGGATACGAAACGTGGTGCGGCGCGGCTGCGACTCGCATTCGATGATGCCGCCGTGATCGCCGACGATTTTGGCGACCAGTGCCAGGCCGAGGCCCGATCCTGTCGGTTTGGTGGTCACGAACGGATCGAACAGATGCGGCAGTAGCTCGTCGGGTACGCCGGGGCCATTGTCGCGGACGCAGAATTCGAGCGGCAGCGAGACGCGCGCCTTGGCGCCGGGCAGCGACAGCCGCACGCCCGGACGAAATGCGGTGGTCAGCGTGATCTCGCCGCCGGCCGCGTTGTCGCCGATCGATTCCGCGGCGTTCTTGATGAGATTGAGAAAAACCTGAATGAGCTGATCGCGATTCGCCAGCACCGGCGGCAGCGACGGATCGTAATCCTCGACGAATTTGATGTTGCGGGCGAAGCCCGACTGCGCCAGCCGTTTGACGTGGTCGAGCACGACATGAATGTTGATCGGCTCGCGCTCGACCGGCCGCTCGTCGCCGAATACTTCCATGCGGTCGACCAGTTTTACGATGCGGTCGGCTTCATCGCAGATAAGCCGTGTAAGCGTGCGGTCGTCGTCCTCGACCGATTGCTCGAGCAGTTGCGCGGCACCGCGAATGCCGGACAGCGGGTTCTTGATCTCGTGCGCCAGCATGGCGGCGAGCGCGATCACCGAGCGCGCCGCGCCGCGATGCGTGAGCTGGCGATCCATCTTGTCGGCGATGGTGCGCTCTTGGAGCATCACCACGACGGAATCGAGCTGCTCGGGCAACGGCGCGACGTGCAGGTCGACCAGCCGCTCGCCCGGATTGCGCGGCGTACCGAGATCGACTTTGTATTCGTTGACCGCCGCGCCGCGGTTGCGCACCTGCTCGACCAGCGCGAGCAAGGGGCTGCCGAACGGCACCAGGTCGCGTAGCGCTTGGCGGCGGATGAGCGGGAGCGAAACTTCAAAGAACGCTTCGGCGGCGGCGTTGGCGTCGACCACCTTGCCCTCCGGTCCCACGACAATGACCGGATGCGGCAGGGCGTTGAGCACCACCTCGGCGGGCGGAGCTATGAGCAAAGGTTCGGCGGTGCTCATGCCAGAAACTGCCGCGCATGGCAGTAGAGGGCCCCGGCCTCAAGGCTGAGAACTCGAAGGATCCTACGGCGGACGGCCATCTGCACACGAAATAGGCGATTTGGATTTCTGCATAGAGTTTAGCCAAATCGTGTTCCGGTGCAAGTGCTGCAGTGCAATATTTTGGCTTGTGGAAATATCTCCGTCGCGGGTGCGTCCCCGGCCGAGGCCAGGGCTCAAACCAACCAAAGGCCGTTCGCACATTGGCCGCAGATGCGCTAAAGCGGCGGCGCCAAAGGCAAATGGAGCCTAGCGGATGGGCATGGTAGCGGCCGTCATCGTCGCGGCGGGTCGTGGTGAACGAGCCGGCGGTACGGTTCCGAAGCAATATCGCCCCGTGGCGGGGGCGCCCGCCATTCGGGCAACGCTCTCGGCGTTCTGCGGCCACTCCCACATCGATCTCGTGCAGCCGGTGATCCACCGCGCCGATGCGGACCTCTTTGGGGCCGCCCAAGCCGGGTTGGGTAAGCTCGGAAAGCCGGTTGCGGGGGGCGCGACACGGCAGATTTCCGTCCGCTACGGGCTCAACGCCTTGAAGGGACACGCCCCCGAGCTCGTTCTGATCCACGACGCGGCGCGGCCGTTTCTGACCGGCGCCCTGATCGACCGCGCCATCGAGGCCGGCCGGCGTCATGGCGCGGCGGTGCCCGGCCTTGCCGTCGCCGATACGGTCAAGCTCGTCGATCAAGACTTGGCCGTTACCGAAACGCTCGACCGCAGCCGGCTGCGTACCGTGCAGACCCCGCAGGCTTTCGGTTTTGCCCTGATCGCGGAAGCACACCGCCGCGCCGAAGCGGCCGGCCGCGATGACTTTACCGACGACGCGGCGCTGGCCGAATGGGCCGGCCATCGCGTCAGCATCTTTGAAGGCGAGGCCGGCAACGTGAAACTGACGACGAATGAGGATTTCGCCCGCGCCGAACTCATGCGCGCCGCCGCGCTCACCGATATCCGCACCGGCAACGGTTTTGATGTGCATGCTTTCGCCGATGGCGATCACGTCATGCTCGGCGGCGTGCGCATTCCGCATCGCCGCGGCGTCACCGGCCATTCCGACGCCGACGTGGCACTGCATGCGCTGGTCGACGCCATTTTGGGGGCGCTTTCGGAGGGCGACATCGGCCAGCATTTTCCGCCGAGCGATCCGCAATGGCGCGGCGCTTCTTCGGACCGTTTTCTGGCCTTTGCCTGCGATCGCGTGCGGGCGCGCGGCGGCATCATCGGGCATCTCGACGTGACCATCGTCTGTGAGGCGCCGCGGGTGTCGCCCCATCGCGACGCCATGCGCGAGCGCATCGCCGCGATCGCCGGCATTTCCACCGAACGCGTCGCCGTCAAAGCCACGACCAGTGAGAAACTCGGCTTCACCGGCCGCAGCGAAGGCATCGTCGCCATGGCGACGGCGACAGTCCGGTTGCCGTGGAGCGGGGCATGATCGAGCGCCAGCTGCGCGCGGCGGCCGCCGATGTGCTCGAGGCTTGCCGTGCGCGCGGCTGGCGTGTCGCCACCGCGGAATCCTGCACCGGCGGCCTGGTGGCCGCGGCACTGACCGACATCGCCGGCTCCTCGGACGTCGTGGAATGCGGCTTCGTCGTTTATTCCGACGAGGCCAAGCGGGCGATGCTCGGCGTTCCCGCCGCGACGCTCAAGCGTCATGGCGCGGTGAGTGCCGAAACCGCGATCGCGATGGCCGCCGGCGCGCTCGGGCGCTCGTCGGCCGATCTCGCCGTTTCGATTACCGGCATCGCCGGCCCGGGCGGCGGATCCAAGCAGAAGCCGATCGGCCTCGTCCACTTTGCGGCCGCGAGCCGCGACGGCCGGCGCCTGCAGCGCCGCCGCCTGTTCGGCAAAATCGGGCGACGCCGCGTGCGCGAACGCTCGGTCGCCGAAGCGTTGGCGATGTTGCTCGAACTGGCGCGGTAGGCAAAGGCACGCCGTGCGTCTGGCGCGCTAGGCCGGCTGCGCGCCGTAAACCTGATCGGCGCGGCGCTCAAACGCCGCGGCGAAACGGCGGAACGCGGCATCGAACACGCTGCCCATCAGCATGCCCAGCGTTCGGCTGCGGAATTCGTAGGCCAGAAAAAACTCGACCTCGCAGCTGTTGTCGCTCACCGGACGAAAGGTCCAGCGGTTGTTCATGCGCCGGAACGGTCCCTCCAAATATTCGACCAGGATCGTCAGATTGGGCCGATCGAGCGTCACGCGGCTCGTAAAGGTCTCGCGAATGAATTTGTAGGCCACCGTCATGTCGGCGACGATGACGTCCCTGCCCTCGCCGGCATGGCTGCGCCGGCGCACGGTCAACGACTGACACAGCGGCACGAATTGCGGATAGCGTTCGACATCGGCGACGAGATTGAACATGTCGGCCGCGGAGTGCTGCACCCGGCGCTGTGTTGTAAATTGCGGCATCGCTCAGCGCGCCGTCCGTGCTGCCTTCAGGCGAGCGAAATCCTCGCCGGCGTGGTGCGACGAGCGGGTAAGCGGGCTCGACGACACCATCAAAAAACCTTTGGCATAGGCGATCGCCGCCAGGCCCTCGAATTCGGCGGGCGGCACGAAACGCCGGACCGCGTGATGCTTGCGCGAGGGCTGCAGATACTGGCCAATGGTCAGAAAATCCACCTCCGCGGCGCGCAGATCGTCCATCACCTGCAGTACCTCGTTCCGCTCTTCGCCCAATCCGACCATGATGCCGGATTTGGTGAACATGTGCGGCGCGATCTCCTTGACCCGCTGCAACAGCCGGATGGACGCGAAGTAGCGCGCACCCGGCCGCACCGTCAGATACTTTGACGGCACGGTTTCAAGATTGTGGTTGAACACGTCGGGGCCGGCGGCAACCACGGTCTCCACCGCGCCGTCCTTACGCAAAAAATCCGGCGTCAAAACCTCGATGGTGGTATTGGGACAGCGCGCGCGGATGGCGCGGATCACCGCGGCGAAGTGCGCGGCGCCGCCGTCATCGAGATCGTCGCGGTCAACCGAGGTGACGACGACGTGGGCAAGGCCGAGCTTGTGGGTGGCTTCGGCGACGTGTTCGGGCTCGGCTTCATCGAGCGCCCGGGGCAGTCCGGTCTTGACGTTGCAGAACGCGCAGGCCCGTGTGCAGGTGTCGCCCATGATCATGAAGGTGGCGTGCTTATTCTCCCAGCACTCGCCGATATTCGGGCAGCCGGCCTCCTCGCAGACGGTGTGCAGGCCATTGTCGCGCACGATGCGCTGCGTTTCGCGATAACCGTGCGACACCGGCGCCTTGACGCGGATCCAGTCCGGCTTGCGCAGCGCCGGCTGATCGGGCCGATGCGCCTTTTCGGGGTGGCGCAAGTGGCCGGCGTTGCGCAACGAGTCGATGACAACGGCCATGCGGGTTCCAATCGGGCCGGCTTGCATTTTGGGATTCGCAAGCCGCTCTCGCTCGATACTTACGAGCCGCGCAGGTTCCCCGCAAGCCGACATCCGGGCGCACTCTGCGGCCGCTGCAGGCGCCGGCCGATGAACAAAATGTAAGAAAATTTCCTGCGTTTTCATTTGCTACGGCGAAATTTTTGCCACATTGAAAGAACAGAGCTTCGACGGGGGGTCGAGAAGCGGAGATTTGTTTGACTCCTCGTGGCAAAGAAGCGGCAGCGCTGGCGCTCCATCGCTTTGGCTTCGGTCCGGCCGGCGGCGCGATCGCCGCGATTGCGAACGATCCGCGCGGGGCCTTGCTTGCCGATCTCGAGCGACCCGGGGCTGGTTTAGTCGCCGCGGCAAGCTTGCCATCAAGCGCCCAAGTCGTGCGCGCGGTGTTCGAGTTTCGTGCCGAGGAACAAGCGAAACGCAAGCTCGCGCAGCGTGCCAAGAAAGCCGAGCAAGAGCGATCGGCGGCCTTGGCGGATGCTAAATCTGCCTCCTTGGCCCTCGCTGAGCCTCCAGAGCCGAAGCTCCAGCCGGCCATGCCGCCGTTGCCGGCGCAGCTCATGCAGAACGAGGCCAAGGCTCGCTTCGATGCCGCGACCGGCGCCGATGTCGGCTTTGTCGAACGGCTGGTCTGGTTCTGGTCCAATCATTTCTGCACCTCGGCGGACAAGGTTGCGGCGGCGGCCGGGCCGTATGAGCGCGAGGCGATTCGGCCGCATGTGCTCGGCCGTTTTGTCGACCTGCTGCAGGCCGTCGAAAGCCACCCGGCCATGCTGGTCTACCTCGACAATGTCCAGTCGATCGGACCGAACTCGATCGCCGGCATCGATCGCGACAAGGGGCTGAACGAGAATTTGGCGCGCGAGACGCTCGAGCTGCATACCCTCGGCGTGCGGAGCGGCTATTCGCAGGCCGATGTCACCAACTTCGCCAAGGTGTTGACCGGCTGGACTTGGTTGCCGCCGGGCGAGCCGTTGCATGGCGGCGAGTTCGTTTTCAATAAGCTGCTGCACGAGCCTGGGTCGCAAACCGTACTCGGCAAGAGCTATCCGGACGGCGGCGTCGAACAGGGCCGCGCCGTGCTCGCCGATCTGGCGCATCATCCGGCCACCGCTCGTCATATTGCGCAAAAGCTGGCGCAGCATTTCGTGGCCGACGCACCGCCGCCCGCCCTGGTCGGCAAGCTCGACAAAGCGTTTCGCGACAGCGACGGCGATCTCATGCAGGTCGCGAAAACCTTGGTGACGGCCGACGAGGCGTGGACGCCGCAGCGGACGAAACTGAAAAGACCATCGGAATGGATCGCCGGGGCGCTGCGAGCGACGGGCGCCCAATCCACCGTTCCGGTACCCCGCCTCATGGGCGCGCAGGCGATGCTGGGCGAAGCGTTATGGCGGCCGCCGGCGCCGAACGGTTTTTCCGACAGCGAAGCCGCCTGGATCGACGGCATTGCGCATCGGCTCGACATGGCAAACGAGTTTGCCGGACGGGTCGCCGATCAACTCGATCCGCTCGCCTTGCTCGACGACAGCCTCGGTCCTCTCGCCTCGGCGCAGACCCGCCAAACCATTGCGCGCGCCGAAAGCCGTAGCCAAGCCCTGGCGTTGCTCCTGATGGCGCCGGAATTCTTGCGGAGATGACGATGAGTCCGTTGCATGCCCCATCGCGGCGCCAGGTCCTGCTCGCTTCCGGCACGCTGTTCGCCTGGGCCTGTCTGCCGAAGCTCGCGCGCGCCGAGGGCCGCGATCCACGCTTTCTCGCTTTCATCCTGCGCGGCGCGCTCGACGGACTGGCGACCGTGGCGCCGGTAGGCGATCCAAACTGGGTAGCGCTGCGCGGCGACAATGCGCTGACCCTGGACGGCCCGACGCCGGCCCTCAAGCTCGACGATTTCTTCGCGCTCAATCCGGCGATGCCGAACCTGCACCGCATGTTCGCCGCGCAGGAGGCGATCGTCGTCCATGCTTGCGCCACGCCGTACCGCGAGCGCTCGCATTTCGACGGCCAGGATGTTTTGGAAAGCGGGTTGCCGAAGCCGACGGTCGCCGACTCAGGCTGGCTCAATCGCGCGCTGGCCGGGCTTGCCAGCGACGGCCGCGTCGATCCGAACGGCAGCAAGGCGCTGGGTGTGGGTCCGCTGACGCCGCTTGTGGTGCGCGGGCCGGCGCCGGTCCTGTCCTGGGCGCCGCAACGCGGCATGCCGGCGAGCCCCGACACGGTGCACCGGCTCCTTGAGCTGTATCGTCACGCGGATCCGAAGCTCGCCAATGTGTTGGAAGAAAACGCGCGGCTGAAAACCATCGAGCATTCCGGCGCCATGGCAAACGCTGGCGCCGGCAAGCCGTTGCCCGTGCCGGCGCAGGTGCGCGCCTATTTTGCCGAAGTCGCCGGCACGGCGGCAAAGTTCTTGGCGCAGCCGGACGGCCCGCGGGTCGGCGCGCTGGCGCTCGACGGCTGGGACACGCATTTCAACGAAGGCATCGCCAAGGGCCGGCTGTCGCAATTGCTCGGCGCGCTCGACGATGCGCTCGCGGCGGTCAAGACCAATATGGGCCCGGCCTGGAGCGAGACCGTGGTGGCACTGATGACCGAATTCGGCCGCACCGCGCAAATCAACGGCACCGACGGCACCGACCACGGCACGGCCACCGTGGCGCTCCTGGTCGGCGGCGCGCTCAAAGGCGGCCGCGTCATCGCCGACTGGCCCGGACTGCGCACGCCGGACCTCTACGAGGGCCGCGATCTGAGACCGACCGCCGATCTGCGCACGGTGCTGAAGGGCTTGCTGAAGGATCACCTGCGCGCCGACGAGCGCACGCTGGCACAGAACGTGTTTCCGGGAAGCGATGCTGTGAAGCCGATGACGGGGTTGGTCGCTTAATTCTTCCTCCCGCGCTTTTGCGGGGAAGGAAGAAATCAGATCAAATATTCAACACGCGTCCATACGCATCGAGCACCGCTTCCTTCATCATTTCCGACAGGGTCGGATGCGGGAACACGGTGTGCATCAGTTCTTCCTCGGTGGTCTCCAGATTCATCGCCACCACGTAGCCCTGGATGAGCTCGGTCACTTCGGCGCCGACCATGTGGGCGCCGAGCAGTTGCCCAGTCTTCTTGTCGAAGATCACTTTGATCAGACCCTGATCCTCGCCGAGCGCGATGGCCTTGCCGTTGCCGACGAACGGAAAGCGGCCGACGCGAATCTCGCGTTTCTGCTCCTTGGCGGCCTGCTCGGTGAGGCCCACCGAGGCGATCTGCGGCGAGCAATAGGTGCAGCCGGGAATGAGCCGCTTGTCCATCGGATGCGGCTGCAATCCCTTGATGGCCTCGACGCAGATGACGCCTTCATGCTCGGCCTTGTGGGCGAGCAGGGGCGGCCCGGCGACGTCGCCGATGGCATAGATGCCGGGCACGTTGGTCTTGCAGGCGCCGTCGATGACGATGGCGCCGCGCTCGGTCTTTACGCCTAGCTTTTCCAGGCCGAGGTTTTCGATATTGCCGACGACGCCGACCGCCGAGATGACACGGTCGACGGCAAGCGCCTGCGTGCCTCCTTTGCCGTCGTCGATGGTCGCGGTGACGCTGTCGGCTTTCTTGTCGAGCTTCGTCACCTTGGCGCCGGGGAGGATCTTTATGCCCTGCTTCTCAAAACTTTTGCGCGCGAACGCGGCGATCTCGGCGTCTTCGACCGGCAGGATCTGCGGCAGGATTTCCACCACCGTCACCTCGGCGCCGAGCGTGCGATAGAACGAGGCGAACTCGATGCCGATCGCGCCTGAGCCGATCACCAAGAGCGACTTCGGCATGCGGTCGGGCACCATGGCCTCGAAATAGGTCCAGATCAGCTTCTTGTCCGGCTCGAGGCCGGGTAGCACGCGCGGCCGCGCGCCGGTGGCGATGATGATGTGCTTGGCTTGATAGGAGCCGGACCCCAGCGCGCCCTTAGGGGCTTCGCTCTTGCCTGCCTTGACGGTGATCTTTCCCGGCGCGTCGATCGCGGCCTCGCCCCAGATCACGGCAACCTTGTTCTTCTTCATCAAAAAGCCGACGCCGTCGTTGAGGCGCTTGGACACCGCGCGCGAGCGCTTCACCACGGCGGCGGGATCGTACGTCACCTCGCCGGCGGAGAGGCCGTAATCCTTGGCGTGCTGCAGATAGTGAAAAATCTCCGCCGAGCGTAAGAGCGCCTTGGTGGGGATGCAGCCCCAGTTCAGGCAGATGCCGCCCAAATAGTCCCGCTCGACGATGGCGGTTTTGAATCCGAGCTGCGCGGCACGGATCGCGGTCACATAACCGCCGGGGCCGGAGCCGATGATGATGACGTCGAAACTCGTTTCAGGCATGAGATAAAACCTCGCGCTCGACCCCTCCCCTATATGGGAGTCCGCGGCCGCCTTATAGCAAGCTTCGCTATTCCGGGATCGGGCGAAATACGCCGTCGGCGCCGAGCCGCTCGAGCACGCCGGAGCGAATGCCGAAAAAGCAGCCGTGCAGTGCGGTTTCGCCGGCTTCGACCGCGCTCCTGATCCACGGAAAGGTCATGAGGTTTGCGAGCGACAGGCGCACCGCCTCATGCTCGCAAAAATCATGGCGCTGGTCGGCGGGCATCTGCAGCGCGCGCTGCCGCACGGGCTCGGCGATGCGCACCCACTGGCCGACGAAATCCGGCAATTCCGGCGGCGTACCATCGAGCAGCGCTTTGATCCCGCCGCACATCGCATGGCCCATCACCACGATGGCGCGCACGCGCAAGGTCCGCACCGCGAATTCGATGGCCGAGCTGACGCCGTGCGGCTGGTCGTCGGGGCCGTAGGGCGGCACCAGATTGGCGACGTTGCGGATGACGAACAGCTCCCCGGGCGCGGCATTGAACACCATCTGCGGATCGGTGCGGCTGTCCGAGCAGGCGATCACCAGCGCGCGCGGCTGCTGGCCGAGCCGGCTCAATTCTTCGAAGCGGCTGCGCTCGGCGCGCCACGTGCCGGCGCGGAAGCGGCGGTAACCTGCGATTAGATCGTCCATGAAAGTGGGCGTGGCAGGTTCGATGCCTAGACTAGCATCATGACCGGATTTTCGATCAGCGCCTTGAAGGCGCCGATCAGCACCGCGCCGAGGGCGCCGTCGACGGCGCGGTGATCGCACGACAGCGTGACGCTCATGATGTGGGCGGCCTCGATCTTGCCGTGGCGCACCACCGCGCGCTCCTCGCCGGTGCCGACCGCCAGGATCGTGGCGTGCGGCGGATTGATCACGGCGGTGAAATCCTTGATGCCGTACATGCCGAGATTGGACACCGCCGTGGTGCCGCCCTGGTATTCGTGCGGCTTGAGTTTTCTCGCACGCGCGCGTGCGGCGAGCTCTTTCATCTCGTTGGAGATCGCCGACAACGATTTTGTTTCTGCATTGCGGATGATCGGCGCGATCAGGCCGTTCGGCATCGCCACTGCGACGCCGATATCGGAATGCTTATGCTTGAGCATGCCGGCGTCGGTCCAACTGACATTGGCGTCCGGCACGCGCTGCAGCGCCAGCGCCAGCGCCTTGATGACGAAATCGTTGACCGACAGCTTGTAGGCCGGCTTGCCATCTTTGTCTTTTGGCGCGGCGGCGTTGATCTCCTCGCGCGCCGTGGTGAGCTTGCCGATGTCACAGTCCACCGTGAGATAGAAATGCGGAATGGTCTGCACCGAGGCAGTGAGCCGCTGCGCGATGGTGCGGCGCATACCGTCGTGCGGCACAAGCTCGTAGCTGCCCTCCTTGTACAGCGCGCGGATCTGCTGATCCGACATCGACGGCGCAATGAGCGGCGCCGGCGCGCCCGCGGGCGCAGCTCCCGGCGCGCGTAAAAGGCCGCGGCCCGATTTGGCCTCTTCGACGTCGCGAGCAATGACGCGGCCGTGCGGCCCGGAGCCGGCAATGCGGCCGATGTCGATGCCGGCTTCCTTGGCGAGGCGGCGCGCGAGCGGCGAAGAAAAGATTCTGTTGGTGCCGCCCGACGGAGCACCATGCCCATTGGTCCGAACTTCCTCGCCCCCACCCTCTCCCCTCTGTGGAGACGGAGCGCGCGGTGGCGGTGGCGGGCTCGGTGCTCTCGCCTCTTGCGGGGATGCCGGGCGCGGTTGCGCAGCGGTCGCAGGCGCTGCGGCTTGCTGAGCAGCTCCCTCTCCCCGTCGGGGAGGGGGTTGGGATGAGGGGGCTCGGGCGCTGGGTGCGGCTGCTTTTCCTGTCGCGGCTGCGGCCGCCTTCGGATCTTCGCCTTCCTGCGCCAGCACGGCGATCAGCTGATTGACCGGCACGTCGGTGGTGCCTTCGGGCACGACGATCTTGGCCAGCACGCCGTCGTCGACGGCTTCGTATTCCATCGTCGCCTTGTCGGTCTCGATCTCGGCAATGACGTCGCCGGTCTTGACCGCCTCGCCTTCCTTCTTGAGCCACTTGGCGAGGTTGCCCTTCTCCATCGTGGGCGACAAAGCCGGCATGAGGATGTTGATCGGCATTTTGTTTGTTCAGCTGACCGCGTTTGTCTTGCCGACAGCAGTCGGCCGTTCCATCTCGGCCTCGAACATCGCCCAAACTTTGTCGACCACTTCGTCCTCGCGCATGCCGGCTTCGAGCGCGTAGATGCGGCCGATATGGCGCGCCACGTTGGCGAGCAGGATGCCCCAGGTCTCCGGCTCGTCGAAAGCGCGCCGCAGCGAGACGTGCAGATTGCCCTCGGCGATCGCCGCGCGCAGCACCTCGTAACCGCCGAGCTCGAGGACCGGCGGCGGCACGGCGAGCGCCTCGAATTTTGGGGCCGGTACCGCGGGCTCTTTGCTCATCGGTAGCAGACCGCCTTGGCCGCCGCGACCACATCGGCGACGGACGGCAGCGCCAGCTTTTCCAGATTCGCCGCGTACGGCATCGGCACGTCTTTACCGGCGACGCGCTCGACCGGGGCGTCGAGATAATCGAAGGCCTGCGCCATCACGCGCGCGGCGATTTCGGCGCCGACGCCGGATTGTTTCCAGCCTTCCTCGACGGTGACGAGGCGCCCGGTCTTCTTCACCGACTCGACGATCGTTTCGGTATCCATCGGGCGGAGCGTGCGCAGGTCGATCACTTCGGCGGCAATGTTGTCCTTGGCCAGTTCGTCGGCGGCTTTGAGCGCGTAGCTCATGCCCATCGACCAGGCGACCAGCGTCACGTCGCTGCCGCTGCGCACCACCCGCGCCCGGCCGATCGGCAGCACGTAATCGTCGAGTTTTGGCACCGGCGACGAATGGCCGTACAGAATTTCGTTTTCCAAAAACATCACCGGATTGGGATCGCGGATCGCCGCCTTCAACAGGCCCTTGGCGTCGGCGGCGGTCGAGGGCGCGATCACCTTCAGCCCCGGGATATGCGAGTACCAGGCCGAGTAATCCTGGCTGTGCTGGGCGGCGACGCGCGCGGCGGCGCCGTTCGGGCCGCGAAATACGATCGCGACCTGGACTTGGCCGCCCGACATGTAGCGTGTCTTGGCCGCCGAATTGATCAACTGGTCCATGGCCTGCATGGCGAAATTGAAGGTCATGAACTCGACGACCGGTTTGAGGCCGGCGAGCGCGGCGCCGACGCCGAGCCCGGCAAAACCGTGCTCGGTGATCGGCGTGTCGATGACGCGCCGCGCGCCGAACTCGTCGAGCAGACCCTGCGTCACCTTGTAGGCGCCCTGGTACTCGGCGACCTCCTCGCCCATGACGAACACGTCCGGGTCGCGGCGCATTTCTTCAGCCATGGCGTCGCGCAACGCCTCGCGCATGGTCATGGTGACCATTTCGGTGCCTTCCGGCACCTCCGGCTCGGGTGCTGCGGGAGCAGCGGCGGCTTCGGCGGTGCCGGTCTTGGCCGGCGCCGGCGGCAGCGCTTTGGCAGGCTCGGTCGCGGCCGGCGGTGCGGACTCCGCGGCTTTCTCCTGACGCCCCGGCGCGCTTGCCGCGGCGGCGGTCTTGGCGCCTTTGCCGTCCTTGAGCGCGGAAGCGTCCTCGCCTTCGCTGAGGATCATCGCGATCGGCGTGTTGACCGCGACGTCGTTGGTGCCCTCGGGCACCAGAATTTTGCCGAGCGTGCCCTCGTCGACCGCTTCGACCTCCATGGTGGCCTTGTCGGTCTCGATCTCGGCGATGACGTCGCCGGATTTGACGGAGTCGCCTTCCTTCTTCAGCCACTTGGCGAGGTTGCCCTTCTCCATGGTGGGCGAGAGGGCGGGCATCAGGACTTCTACCGGCATGGTGGCCTACATCCGTCGCACTGGTCGCGTGACCGATAGGATTACCGATAGACGTCGGTGTAGAGCTCGGCAGGATCGGGCTCGGCGTCGTGGGTGGCGAATTCCGCCGCTTCGTTGACGACGGCGCGTACCGAGGCGTCGATCTTTTTCAGTTCGTCCTCCCCGGCCCATTTCTTGTCGAGAAGCCGCTTGCGCACCTGCTCGATCGGATCGTGCTCGGTGCGCATTTTGTCGACCTCCTCCTTGGTCCGATATTTGGCGGGGTCGGACATGGAGTGGCCGCGGTAGCGATACGTCATCATTTCCAGAATGGTCGGGCCCTTGCCGGCGCGGCACCAGTCGAGCGCTTCCTCCGCCGCGGCTTTCACCGCGCGCACGTCCATGCCGTCGACCTGCTTGCCGGGAATATTGAAGGACGAGCCGCGCTTGGAAAAATCGGTCTGCGCCGACGAGCGCGTCACCGACGTGCCCATGGCGTAGCGGTTGTTCTCGATGACGTAGATCACGGGGAGCTTCCACAGCTCCGCCATGTTGAAACTTTCGTAGACCTGGCCCTGGTTGGCGGCGCCGTCGCCGAAGTAGGTCAGGCAGACACTGTCGTTCTTGCGATACTTGTTGGCGAACGCGATGCCGGTGCCGAGCGGAACCTGGGCGCCGACGATGCCGTGCCCGCCGAAAAAATTCTTCTCGCGGGAGAACATGTGCATCGAGCCGCCCTTGCCCTTGGAATAGCCGCCGCGGCGGCCGGTCAGCTCGGCCATGACGCCCTTCGGATCCATGCCGCAGGCCAGCATGTGGCCGTGGTCTCGGTAGCCGGTGATCATCTGATCGCCGTCGGCCATCGCCATCTTCATGCCGACGACGACCGCCTCCTGGCCGATGTAGAGGTGGCAGAAGCCGCCGATCAGCCCCATGCCGTACATCTGGCCGGCTTTTTCCTCGAAGCGCCGGATCAAGAGCATCTGCCGCAGCGCCTGGAACTCCGCTTCCTTGCTGAATTCCGCAATGGGACCCTGCGGAGCGGTCGGCTCGGCGATGGGGCGGAGGTCTTGCACGCCTTGATCGGCGGTTCTGGTTCTGGCGACGGCCATTCGGTTTCCTTAAAAGCCTCCCGTACGGCTGATCCCATAGCCGAATTCCCACCCTTGCGAAAGCCAGCGGGTGGATATCCGGCGCGCAGGACCACCGGACAAATCGTTGTCGGAAAATCTAATTTCGGAGAGGCGGCTTACGACTTCAAGGCCTCGGCGCAGCCGCTGGCGCCGGCGCCAAAACCTTAAGCGGAAGTACCAGATCGCGCGGGTCGGCAAAGTCGAGCAAGGCGCGGGCGCGCTCGTCGAGCATGTCGGGATCGATGTCGTCGGAGCGCAGCAGCGCAATGCGGCGCTCCCATTGCGCGCGTTCGACCTGCAACCCGTGCAGCTCCGCCGTCAGCGCCTCGATCTGGCGGTCGATGTCCTGCTTGGCCTTGATGCCGTGGTTGCCGCTATAGGCGTTGACGCCGAAATAGCCGATCAACAGGCCGGCCATGACGTAGAGGCCGAGCGCGGTCAGGATCGAACGCAGGCGCTTGCGGGTGACCATCGCCCGATCATGCCGGCTTGGCGCTTAAAGCAGGCTTAATGAAAGCGTCGGGAGTGCGCTGCTACGGCAAGACGTTGCGCAATTCGCTGCCCAGGAAATTACCGATGCGCTTACCGCGATTGCGCAGATAACGCAGCAGCCCGGCATCGACGAAATAGGTCAAAAGGATGCTGTCGCGCGTCTTGACCTCGGAGCCGACCCGATCGGCCGAGTGCCAGGTGTCGGTGCCGACCGCGAACGCGTAGCCGGTATTCGGCGCAAAGCTCATCTGCTTGTTTTTTGCGAACGAACCGTCGGGGCGCTTTTCGAGAAAGTTGGTGCCGATATTGCTATTGGAACTGTCGCGCGGCAGATAAAGCTGAACGGTGATGCCTTTCCACTTGGTGTCGGTGTGCGGCGTGATCAGATAGCCGGGAATATCGCGGGTCAGAACCGGGATCGGGTACATGCCGGTCTTGGCGTAGCCGGTGCCGAAGCGGCGCATTAGCGGCGGAGCGAGGCGGCGGATGAAGGCATCGCGCACCTGCGGCGAACACAGCGCGCGGCCGACTACGTCCCACACCGCGCGCTTCTGCGGTGGCAGATGACGGATGTATTCGGGAAACAGATCGATCTTCACCCGCGTATGGGTGCCGTCGGCCAAATCATGTCCCTTGGCGCGGCCGTGCATCGGGCGGTAGTCGCGCGATTCCGGCATGTTGGCCAGAATTGCCGCATAGACGTCGTCGGGAAACACGCGATCGAGCACAAGATGCGTGAACGGCGTGTCGCTCGGCGCTGCCGCGTCCACCGCGCCGACCACGTGATCGCGCAGCCGCTCGATGGCGTATTTCCGGTTGCCCGCCTGCAAGCCGAGCGTCTGATCCATGGAAAAGGCCCCGCGCGCCGCGGCGTCAGCGCTGCCGCGCCCGGCTGGGATATAGCGCCGATTGCCGCGGCCGGACAAGCGTACGGTTACGCCGCTATGCCAGCACTTTGAATGCGGCGCGCCCGCCATAGCGTGCTTGCGCACCAAGTTCCTCCTCGATGCGCAAAAGCTGATTGTACTTGGCGGTGCGATCGGCGCGAGCGAGCGAGCCGGTCTTGATCTGTCCGCAATTGGTGGCGACCGCGAGGTCGGCGATCGTCGCATCCTCGGTCTCGCCGGAGCGGTGCGACATCACTGCGGTATAGCCGGCCTTGTGGGCGGTTTCGACCGCGGCCAGCGTCTCGGTCAGTGTGCCGATCTGGTTGACCTTGATCAGGATCGAGTTGCCGATGCCGTTTTTGATGCCGTCGGCAAGCCGCGCCACGTTGGTAACGAAAATGTCGTCGCCGACCAGTTGGCAATTCTTGCCGATCCGCTGCGTCAGCTTTTGCCAGCCGGCGTCATCGTCCTCGGCCATGCCGTCCTCGATGGAGACGATCGGATAGTTCTTGGTCAATTCGGCGAGATAGGCGACCTGCTGGTCGATCGAGCGCGTCTTGCCCTCGCCCTTGTAGTTATAGGCGCCGTTATCGAAAAACTCGCTCGCCGCCGGATCGAGTGCGAGCATGACATCGTCGCCGACGCGGTAGCCTGTCTTCTCGATGGCCTTGAGCACGAAATCGAGCGCGGCTTCCGCCGAGGGCAGATTGGGCGCGAAGCCGCCTTCGTCGCCCACATTGGTGTTGTGGCCGTCAGCCTTGAGCGCCGCGCGCAGCGTTTGAAAGATTTCGGCGCCGGCGCGCAGCGCTTCGGCGAACGAGGCGGCGCCGAGCGGCACGATCATGAATTCCTGAAAGTCGATCGGGTTGTCGGCGTGCACGCCGCCATTGAGGATGTTCATCATCGGCACCGGCAACAGCCGCGCCGAGGTACCGCCGATATAGCGATAGAGCGGCAGCTTGTTGGCCGCCGCCGCCGCCTTGGACACGGCGAGCGACACGCCCAAAATGGCGTTGGCGCCGAGGCGCCCCTTATTGGGCGTACCGTCGAGCGCGATCATGGTCTGATCGATCTTGACCTGCGCTTCGGCATCCATGCCGGACAGCGCATCGAAAATCTCGCCGTTGACCGCATCGACCGCGTTGCGCACGCCCTTGCCGAGGTAGCGCTTCTTGTCGCCGTCGCGCAGTTCGACGGCTTCATGCGCGCCGGTCGATGCGCCGGACGGCACGCCGGCCCGGCCGCGCGAACCGTCGGCGAGGACGACGTCGACCTCGACGGTCGGATTGCCGCGGCTGTCGAGGATTTCCCGGCCGATAATGTCGACGATTGCGGTCATGTTGGCTCCCAGCGCGTTTATGGTGCGGCTTCTACAGGACGCGGGCGGCTGTTGTCATGCCCGGGTGCGTCACATCGCGGATCGGTCATTGGATCGACGAATACGGCAGGAATCTCTATAGCTCTGTCGCATCAAGCCATGGCGAAAAAGTCACCACAGCTCGGCCGGCCGACGCCGCTTCCTCAATCGCCTATGCAGGCAGTGCTCGACCGCGTGCGTAATCCGCATCCGGATACTGACTACGTCGCGCGCTTCACCTTTCCGGAATTTACCGTGATGTGTCCGGTGACTGGGCAGCCCGACTTCGCCACGCTGGTCATCGACTATGCACCGCGCGCCTGGCTCGTCGAATCCAAATCGCTGAAGCTTTACCTCAACAGCTTCCGCAACCATGGCGCCTTCCACGAAGAGTGCACAGTCGCCATCGGTAAGAAGCTGGTTGCGCTGCTCAAGCCGAAATGGCTGCGCATCGGCGGCTATTTCCATCCCCGGGGCGGCATGCCGATCGACGTGTTCTGGCAGGCCGGCAAGCTGCCCGCCGGCGTCTGGGTGCCGGACCAGGGCGTCGCCACCTATCGGGCGCGATAGCGCTATGTGCCGCTCGCGGGTGAGCCTCTGAGCGCAGCGATCAGGCCGCGAACCTCTGTTTCCGGATCGGCGGCGCGCATGACGCCACCCATGACGGCGACGCCGGTCGCGCCGGCGGCGATTAGCTCAGGCACGCGCAGCGCGTTAACGCCGCCGATGGCCAGCACCGGCACCGGTACAGCGTGGACAATCTCAGCAAGGCCCTTGCGGCCGATTTCGGGGCCGTAGCCGGGTTTACTCGGCGTCTCGAAAGCCGGCCCGGCGAGCGCATAATCGACGTTGGCCGGCACGATGGCGGCCGCCTCACCGACGCTATGGATCGAGAGGCCGATCAGCTTGTCGCGGCCGAGCCGGGCGCGCGCGGCCGCTGCGTCGGCGCCTGCAGGTAGGTGCACTCCATCGGCCCCAGCCAGCCCGGCAAGCGCTGCATCGCCATGGACCAGCAGACGGGCACCCACGGCGTGAATAGCCGGCAGCAGGCGGCGCGCCAGCAGGGCTTGCTCGTCCTCTGGCAAATCCTTTTCGCGCAAACTGATCCACCGGCAGCCGGCCGCAATGGCGGCCGAGACGATTTCGGCGAGCGGCCGCCGCGCTTGACGCCGGTCCGTCACCACAAGAAGCGGCGGATCGGGTATGCGCGATCGCCGAAGCGTATGCGCAACCACCTCACGATCCAAACAAGAGTGCGGGCATGGCACTGCGTTTCCGGGCAACCCTCCCCATATGGCGCTCAGCGACGGCGCTCGACGCCGCCGCTGTCCAATCAATCTAGCGAAGATCACCTGCTGTCGTCACGCGGCAGGACCATGTAGAAGCTGCACCAATCAGCATGAACCGTCCGCTCCACCCGCCCCGGATTTCGTTCGTCTCGCTCGGCTGCCCGAAGGCGCTGGTCGATTCCGAGCGCATCGTCACGCGGCTGCGCGCCGAAGGCTACGAGCTGGCGCGCGATCATGCCGGCGCCGATCTCGCCATCGTCAACACCTGCGGGTTCCTGGACAGCGCCCAGGCGGAATCGCTTGCCGCAATCGGCAATGCCATGGCCGAGAACGGCAAGGTGATCGTCACCGGCTGCATGGGCGCGGAACCCGAAAAGATCACTGCCGTGCATCCCGGCGTGCTCGCCGTGACCGGGCCGCAGCAATACGAGAGCGTGGTCGAGGCGGTGCACCAGGCGGTGCCGCGGCCGCACGATCCGTACGCCGATCTGATCCCGCCGCAGGGCATCAAGTTGACGCCGCGGCATTACGCTTATCTCAAGATTTCAGAGGGTTGCAATAATCGCTGCACCTTCTGCATCATACCCAAACTGCGCGGCGACTTGATCTCCCGGCCGGCCGCCGAGGTTTTGCGCGAGGCCGAGCGGCTGGTGGCCGCGGGCGTGAAGGAGCTTTTGGTCATCTCGCAGGACACCTCGGCTTATGGCCTCGATCTGCAATACGCCGAGAGCGCGTGGAAAGGCCGATCGGTCCGGGCCAAGTTCGTCGATCTTGCCCGCGAGCTTGGCGAGTTCGGCGTCTGGGTGCGGCTGCACTACGTTTACCCCTATCCGCACGTCGACGACGTCATCGGGCTCATGGCCGACGGCAAGGTGCTGCCCTACCTCGACGTGCCGTTCCAGCATGCAAGCCCGGCTGTGCTCCAACGCATGCGCCGGCCGGCGGCGCAGGTCCGCACGCTCGAGCGCATCCGCAACTGGCGCGACGAATGCCCGAGCCTCACCATTCGCTCCACGTTCATCGTCGGCTTTCCGGGCGAGACCGAAGCGGATTTTCGCGAACTGCTCGACTGGCTCACGGAGGCTGAGCTCGATCGTGTCGGCTGCTTCCGCTACGAGGCCGTGGCGGGCGCCGCCGCGAACGACCAGGGCGATGCCGTGCCGGAGCCCATCAAGGAAGAGCGCTGGAACCGGCTGATGGCGCACCAGCAGGCCATCTCGTTCAAGCGCCTCAAACGCAAAATCGGACGCAACGAGGCCGTCCTCATCGACGAGGTCGGCGCGGCCGGCGCCAAGGGCCGCGGTAAAGGCGACGCGCCGCAAATCGACGGCACGGTGTTCGTCTCAAGCCGCCGCCCGTTGCGGGTGGGCGAGATCGCCACGGTGAAGATCGAGCGCGCCGAGGCGTATGACCTTTTCGGGACGGCGGTTGGTTACTAGCGGGACCGTGGGCGGCCCAGCCACTCGACAAGGACTGCGTTCAAGGCAGCCACGAGCTTCGCCAGCTCGGGTTCGGCAATCGTGAAGGCCGGGGTCAGGTAAATCACGGTGCCGAACGGGCGAATAAAAACCCCTTCCGCAATAAAGCGTTGCCGGAGCGCATTGAGATTTTCGATGCGCTCGATCTTGACAACGCCGACGGCGCCTTTGACCCGAACATCGTTGACGCCCGGTAAGCCCCGACACGGCTCCAGACCCAACGCCAGGGCGCGAGAGATTGTCGCGACCTGATCGAGCCGCGGTTCGCGCTCGAATAGGTCCAGCGAAGCATTCGCAGCTGCGCAGGCCAGCGCATTGGCCATAAAGGTCGGGCCATGCATAAGCGCCTGCGCCGGGTCATCCGACCAAAAGCCATCGAACACGCGCCGGCGCGCCAGGGTGGCGGCAAGCGGCAGCGTGCCGCCTGTCAAGGCCTTGCCGATCGTAAGGATGTCCGGGATCACGCCCGCGGCCTGGAAAGCGAACAACGATCCGGTTCGGCCGAAGCCGGTAAATATCTCATCGAAGATGAGCAGGACATCGTGGCGGTCCGCCGCGGCCCGCAAGGTGCGCAGCACCGCTGCGTCGTGAAAACGCATACCCCCGGCGCCCTGCACCAGCGGCTCGACAATGATTGCCGCAATCTGGTCGGCGTCTTCGGCGAGCGTGCGCTCGAATGCCGTTACGGCTTCGGCGTTAGTCGGCAGGTCGAGCACGATTTGCCGCGGCAAAAGCCCGCGGAATGCGGCGTGCATGCTGTCGTCGGGGTCCGACACCGCCATCGCGCCGGTGGTGTCGCCGTGATAGGCGCCGCGGAAACAGACAATCCGGCTTTGCTTGGCCCGACCGCGGTTGCGCCAATACTGCACCGCCATCTTCAGTGCGACCTCGACGGCGACTGAGCCGGATTCGCTGAAAAACACCCGCTCAAGATCGGCCGGAGCGCACAGCCTGATGAGCCGTTGCGCCAGCTTGAGCGCCTGCTCATGAACGAGCCCGCCGAACATCACGTGCGGCATCTCGGCCAATTGCCGTTCCACTGCGGCGCGGATGTGCGGATGATTGTAGCCGTGACAGGCCGACCACCACGACGCAATGCCGTCGATCAGCTCGCGGCCGTCGGCGAGCACGATCCGGCTGCCGCAAGTCGCCTTCACCGCAAGCGGTGGGTTTGCGGTCTTCATCTGCGCGTATGGCAGCCAGACATGCGGCAGCCCGGCTTCGTACCAAGCCGGGTTTAGAGCCTGTCCTACTCGTTTGTTTTTGCTGGTATTGCCCGACATTCGGCGCTTTCATGCCGGCGCTATGCGCTCACTCGACAAATTCGCGTGCGGCAAGCTCGCGGCGCTGGAGGGTGCGCGGCTGCGCCGCTCGCCGGTGGAGACTGGCCGCGACGGCATTTTTGCCGAGCGCGGCAGCCGCATTTTGCTGTCATTCTCATGCAACGACTACCTCAATCTTACCCGGCATCCCGAGGTCATCAAAGCAGCCGTGGCGGCGGCCGAGCGCTACGGCGTCGGCGCCGGGGCGTCGCGGCTCGTCACCGGCAATCACCCGCTCTACGCCGAGCTCGAAAGCCGGCTGGCGCAGCTGAAGGGCACTGCGGCGGCCTGCGTGTTCGGTTCGGGTTATCTGGCCAACGTCGGCATCATTCCGGCACTCGTCGGCCCGGAAGACCTGATCATGGTCGACGAGCTGTCGCACGCCTGCATCCACGCCGGCTCCAGGCTGAGCGGGGCCGCAATCCATCCCTATCGCCACTGCGACGTGGCGCACGCCGAAAGCCTGCTGGGGGCGAATCGCGCTAAGCATCGTCGCGCACTGATCGCAACCGACGGTGTCTTCTCCATGGACGGCGATTTGGCGCCGTTGCCCGAACTCACCAAGCTTGCCGAGCGCTTTGACGCCTGGCTGCTCGCCGATGACGCGCACGGGCTCGGCGTGACCGGCGGCGGCCGTGGCTCGACGTTTGCTAATGGCTCGGCCGCTGACGTGCCGCTGCAGATGGGCACGCTGTCCAAAGCGGTCGGCGCCTACGGCGGCTATCTGTGCGCCTCGCAGCCGGTCATCGACCTGATGCACACGCGGGCGCGCACCTTCATTTACTCGACCGGACTGCCGCCGCCGGTGGTCGCCGCCGCCATCGCCGCACTCGACGTGATCGCGCGCGATCCGGACTACACGGCATTGCCGGTGCGAAAGGCCAAACTGTTCGCCCGGGCGCTGAACCTGCCAGAGCCGCAGAGCGCCATCGTGCCGCTGGTGCTGAAAGAAACCGAGGCGGTCCTGGCGGCCGCGCGAGCGCTGGAGGACGAGGGATTTTTGGTCGTTCCGATCCGACCCCCGACGGTGCCGGACGGCACGGCGCGGCTACGCTTCGCCTTCACGGCACAACATCCGGACGCCGAGATCGAGCGGCTTGCCGCGACCCTGCGCCGGCGGGTGTTGGGGATGTAGCTCGTGACCGCGATCTTCATCACCGCGACCGGGACCGACCTCGGCAAGACCTATGTGGCGGCCTCTCTGATCGGCCATTTTCGCCGCATGGGCCGCAGCGTGGAGGCGATCAAACCGGTGGTGAGCGGCTTTGATCCGGCGCGTGTGGCCGACAGCGATCCGGGCGTGCTGTTACAGGCACTGGGCGTGCCGGTGAACGCCGAAGCGGTCGAGCGCATTGCGCCGTGGCGGTTTCGGGCGCCGCTGTCGCCCGACCTCGCGGCTCGCCGCGAGGGGCGCAGCATTGACGTCGATGCCGTCATCGAGTTCTGCCAGGGTGCGGTCCAGCATCGCCGCGACCTTTTGCTGATCGAAGGGGTCGGCGGCATCATGGTGCCGCTCGACGGCGAGCGCACCGTGCTCGACGTCATGATGGCGCTGCGCCTGCCGCTGATCCTGGTGACCGGCAGTTATCTCGGCACCATCAGCCACACGCTGACTGCGCTCGACTCGTTGTTCCGGCGCGACTTGGACGTGCTTGCGGTCATTGTGAGCGAGACTGTCGGGTCGCAGGTGCCGCTCGACGACACCGTGGCGGCGATCGCCCGCTTTGCCGAGCCGGTCGTCGCGCTGCCACGGCAGAAAAAGGATAGCGGGCCGCCCGGGCGGCCGCCGCCGTTCGGCCAGATTTTCGACCGGGCTGGCCGGCGTCCCCCATAACCTCCGATCTGCGATTTTCACACGCTGACCGACGCTTATGAGGAATGGCTCACCTGGAATACGGTCTCCAGCATGCCCTCCAGATTGAACAGCGCATGGAGCAGGAAAGTGAGCAGCGTCGAGCCCGAGCGCCAGCGCACCCAGCCGAGGAACAGGCCGGCGACGAAGATCTCCGCAATGCCGGTCCAGTCGTATTGCAGGTGCGGCGCCGCCCATAACAGCGAGATGACGATGATCGCCGGCCAAGCCGAGCGCTCCGAGCGGACGAAGCCGCGGAACAGGTAGCCGCGAAACGTGATCTCCTCGCCGGCCGGTGCCACCAGGACCGTCGCGAACCACAGGAGCGGCAGCCAGCCCTCGGCGGCGGCGGTGGTATAGGACACTTCCTGGAATGGCGAGACGAGGGCCCGGCCGCTGGCGAGGAGCGTGAGGTCGGTCAGCCCGATGATGATCGCTATGCCGACCACGCCAACCACGAGGGCGCGCAACCGCGGCGGCACCAGCGCCAGATAGGCGACCGGGTCGGCGCCCTTGAGCCGGACCGACATCACCAGGATTGCAACCTGGACCGGATTGAGCACCAGCACCGAGATGGTGACCACCGCACCGTCGAACGGCTCGCTCAGTGCGGCGTGCAGGTCGCCCTGCGCCCACCAGACCAGCGCCACCCACGCGGCGATCTGGGCGATGACGAAGGCGGCAAACACCCAGGCGAACGATGCCAGATAAGGCAGCGCGGCCCGCGCGCGCGGAAGCTTCATGCAGGGGCGATCATTGGGCTTGGCGGTCCTTGCGCTTTACGGCAGCAGGATCGACGAGCCGGTGGTGGCGCGGCCTTCGAGGTCGCGATGCGCTTTCACGGCGTCGCGTAGCGCGTATTTCTGATTGACCGGAATTTTGACCGCGCCCTTGCCGACCACATCGAACAGATCGTTGGCGATGGCGAGCAGATCGGCGCGCTTGGCCGCATAGGTGTTGAGCGTCGGCCGGGTGGCGAACAGCGAGCCTTTGGTCTGCAGGATATTGATGTTGAAGGCGTCGATCTGGCCCGATGCGCTGCCGAAGCTGACGAACATGCCGAGCGGTTTTATGCAGTCCAGCGAGGCCGGAAAGGTTGTCTTGCCGATGCCGTCATAGACCACCTCACATAGGCTGCCGCCGGTGATCTCCTTGACCCGGGCAACAAAATCCTCGTCGCGATAGAGGATGGTGTGGTGGCAGCCGTTGGCCTTGGCGAGCGCGGCCTTGTCCTTCGAGCCGACCGTGCCGATCACATTGGCGCCGAGGTAATTGGCCCATTGGCAAAGGATCAGGCCGACGCCGCCGGCGGCCGCATGCATCAGCACGTTCATGCCCTTCTCGACCTTGAAGGTGCGGCGCAGCAGGTATTCGGCCGTCATGCCCTTGAGCATCATGGCGGCGGCCTGCTCGTAGCTGATATTGGCCGGCAGTTTGACGGCGCGATCGGCCGGCACCAGGCGTTCGGCGGCGTAGCAGCCGAGCCCCGTGACGTAGCCGACCCGGTCGCCGACCTTGAGGTCGGACACGCCCGGTCCGACCGCCGTGACTTCGCCGGCACCCTCGTTGCCGGCGACGAACGGCAGGCCGACCGGCGACGGATACATGCCCATGCGAAAATACGTGTCGATGAAATTGACGCCGCAGGCATGCTGCTTGACCCGGACCTGCCCCTGACCGGGGGCGCCGACCTCGATGTCCTCAAAGGTCAAAACCTCAGGCCCGCCGGTCTTATGCACGCGCACCGCAGCAACCATTTTGCTCTCCCGTAATGGCTAACTCTTAAAGCGGCGCAACGCCGCCGGCGGATCATAGGTGCTGGCCGCAGGCGCGCAAGGGAGCGGTCCCGCGCGCACCGACCGCCTCGTGTTCAAGGATGATGGCGGCGCAAAAACCCGATAGCGACGAAGTAGATCGCAAGAGCGCAGAGCCCGGTGACGGTCCACAGCCCAGGCGCCAAATTTTTCGTCACCGCAACGAGCGCAAGCAGTGCCCAAAGTATGAGGGCCGCCATGGTCAGTACGCGCAGATGCGCAATCCGCACGGGATGAATGAAATGCACCGGCACGAAGGTGAGGATCGCCAGCGCGACGACGAGCGCCGCCGCAAGCCAGGCCGGCAGCTTGAGCAGAAACAAATAGAACACCGCAACATTCCAGACTGCCGGGAAACCACGGAAATAATAATCGGCGGTCTTCATCTGGCGATCGGCGAAATACAGCGCGCCGGTCGCGACGACGATCAGCCCGAGCGGCACCGTGACCGGCTGCGGCAGCAACCCGCTCGTGGTCAACGCGTAGGCCGGCACGAACACGTAATTTATCACGTCGACCACGAGATCGAGCACCTCGCCCGACCAGCGCGGCAATACCTCGGCGACGCGCAGCCGCCGCGCGAAGGTGCCGTCGATGCCGTCGATAAACAGCGCCAGGCCGAGCCACAGAAACATTGCCGGCCAGTGCGCGTCCACGGCAGCAAGCAGCGCCAGCAGCGCACAGGCTGCGCCGCAGGCGGTGAAAACATGCACCGCGAAGGCCGCGGCTGTCGCGGGACGGGATGAACTGGAGGATGCCATATGGCTTTAAGCCTAACGTGCGTGGGGCTTCTGTCATTGCTAATTTGCAGGCCGGGGCCGGCGCGGCCAACGAGGTAGCCCAGAAATGGCAGAACTGAGCACGGCGGCAGACCAATACGAGGCGGAGGTCGCGGTCGTCGGCGGCGGACCGGCGGGCCTCGTCTGCGCGCTTGCGCTGAAGGCGGCGGGTGTGGACACGCTGCTCATTGCGCCCCCCGCCGAGCCGGACCACCGGACCACCGCGCTGCTTGCGGGCTCGGTGACGGCGCTGGAAACGCTCGGCGTGTGGGAGAGTTGCCGGCCACATGCCGCGCCGCTTTGCGCCATTCGCATCATCGACGATACGGCGCGACTTATGCGCGCCCCCGAAGTGTTGTTCAGCGCCGCGGAGATCGGGCTCGAGGCGTTCGGCTTCAATATCGAGAACCGGCACCTGCTGGCCGCGCTCGAGGCGCGCGTCGCGGCGCTCGGCATTCCACGGATCAGCGCCGCGGCGCTGGCCGTCACCGTAGACGATCGGGCCGTCACCATCGCTCACGCCGGCGGTGCGGTGCGGGCCCAACTGGCGATCGGCGCCGACGGCGCGCGCTCGCTTTGCCGCGCCGCCGCCGGTCTCGGGACGACGCGGCGGAGCTATCCGCAGGCCGCGCTCACCCTCAATCTCGTCCATGCGCGTCCCCACAACGACACCTCGACCGAATTCCATACCGAGCACGGCCCCTTCACCCTGGTTCCCCTGCCCGGCCGGCGCTCGAGCCTGGTTTGCGGGCTCCGCCCCGAGGAGGCGCAAGCGCTCGCGGCGCAAAGCGATGCCGCGCTGTCGCAGGAGGTCGAGCGCCGCGCCCATTCGTTGCTCGGCGCGATGCAGGTCGAACCGGGCCGCGGCTTTTTTCCGCTCGCGGTCGAGATTGCCGACGCCATCGCCCGGGGCCGCATCGCGCTCATCGGCGAGGCGGCGCATGTGGTGCCGCCGATCGGCGCGCAGGGCCTCAATCTCGGCCTGCGCGATGCCGCGGCCATCGCCGAGATTGCCGCCGAAGCCCGGGGCGACAACCGCGACCCGGGCGCGCCTGACGTGATGGCGCGCTACGCGGCAGAACGTCGCGTCGATATAGGGAGCCGGACCGTGGCGGTCGATCTCCTTAACCGCATTCTGCTGACCGACTTCATTCCGGCGCAAGGTTTCCGCGGACTATCGCTTTATCTCGTCGACCGGATCGGACCGCTGCGCCGGGCGTTAATGCGCGAAGGCGTCGCGCCGACCGCAATGCAGCAACCGCGCCTGATGCGCGGCGAACGCCTCTGAGCGGCAACTATGAATCGGTTTGCCGCTTGACGGCCGCCGCTCCCTCGTAGCAAAGCGGTTTTTAGTTGAACTGCCTGTCCCATGCACCGAACGCGATTTACCATCCCTCCCGCGCTTCCCGGCCATGAAAATCCTGCTCATCGACGACCACGTCCTCATTCGGCAGGCGACGCATGGCGTGCTCAAGAAGCTGCGGCGCGATGCGCGCGTGCTCGAAGCGACGAACAGCGCCGAGGCGATGCAAACGCTCGCCGAAAACCCCGACACCGGCCTCATCCTGCTCGACCTCACGCTCCCCGACCGCGACGGTTTTGACGTGCTGGCCGAATTGCGTGAGCGCTATCCGGCGGCCATCATCGTCGTGCTCTCCGGCCATCAGGACGCCGACAGGGTGCGCCGCGCGCTCGACCTCGGTGCGCGCGGCTACATTCCGAAATCCGCCAAAGCCGATGTCATTATCAACGCGCTGCGGCTGGTGATTTCCGGCGGCGTCTACATTCCGCCGGAAATTCTTGCCGGCGGCTTCTCGGCGCCGCCGCAGGCGCGCTATGCCGCGGCCGACAATCGCCTCGCCTCGCCCGAGGCCGCCGGCCTGACCGAGCGGCAGATCCAAGTCCTGGCGCTGATCATGCAGGGCAAGAACAACAAGACCATCTGCCGGACGCTCGATCTCGCCGAGCCGACCGTGAAGAACCACGTCACCGCGATCCTGCGCGCGCTCGATGTCAAGAGCCGCACCGAAGCGGTCGTCGCGGTGATCAAGCTGGGCTGGAAGATGCCGGAGATCGGCAAATCGTGACGCCGGTAATCGTCGCCACCGTTTTTGAGCGATGCTGCGTTCGCGCGGTTAAGGCTGTTTCGCATCGATCAGGACGAAGATGACGCGGCACGGCTCCTTGCCGCGATTGAGCCAGGCGTGATTGGTCGCCTGCTGCACGACGACGTCGCCGGCTTTGAGATGCACCGTCTTGTCGTCGAGCATCATGTCGATTTCACCCGACATGATGATGGCGTAGTCCACGGTCCGGGTGCGGTGCATCAGCGGATGGCTGACGGGAACGCCGCGTACCGGCGCGTGGTCGCCGACGATCTTCATGACGAAGTCGGGCGGCAGCTTGGCCTCGGCCCCGGCATCGAGCGGCGGAAATTCCACGACGCGGAACACCGTGCCGTCGTCCGGCGGATTGATGCCGATCTCCTTTTGCCCGGCGTCCGCAGTGAACGAAAATCCCGCGGGCGCGGAATTGGTGGTCCAGAGCAGCTTACCCGGATTTCCCGCTTTGCTGACGGTGAGCGTCTCGACTTCGTCGATAAGTGTCGTCGACCGATTCTGCGCATCAAGAGCCGTCACCACGCGGCGAATCTCGCTGGCATGGACCGCTGAGCAGACTGCCAACAGAACGGCGACGGAACACAGGATTCGATGCGGCATGGAGCCCCCCTTGCTGCTAGAAGGATGTCGTCTCAAACGGCGTCGCTACGCAGTTGCTGCTGCGGGCTGCTTCAACGCATCCGCCAGCATGGCACGCAGCGTCGCCGGCTCGACTGGCTTGTGCAACAAGGCCAGACCGCTCGCCTCGGCGTGCCGCACCACGTTAAGATCGGTGTCGCCGCTCATCAAAAACGCCGGGATCGGTGCGGCGACCGCCTCACGTAAGCGCGCGATTGCTTCGATCCCGGTCTTGCCATTGCGCAGCCGATAGTCGGAAATGATCGCGTCGGGCAGCGCGCTGCGGCCCGCAAGGCCGGCGAGTACCGCCGTTTCATTGTCGCCGGTGACGACGCCGCAGCCCCAGCTGCGGATCAGGCTGCCCATGCCGTCGAGCACCAGCGGATCGTCGTCGATGACGACGATGAGCTTATTCGCTGCCGCAATGACGCGCGGTGGCGCGGTGATCTGAGAAACCGCAACGTCATCGCCGGGTGCGACCATCGGTACGGAGACCGTAAAGCACGAACCTTTGCCCGGCGTGGATTTCAGCTCGATTGGATGATCGAGTAGTCGGCACGCGCGGTCGACAATGGCGAGGCCGAGGCCAAGGCCGCCGCTATGGTCGCGCTCGGATCGTTCCAACCGATAGAACTCGCCGAAAATGTTCTGCTGCTGATCCGGTGGAATGCCGGGCCCGGTATCCCAAACCTCGATGCGCAGCTGGTCGCCGCGGCGTCGGCAGCCTACCAGTACGCGGCCGCTCGCTGTGTAACGGATGGCGTTTTGGACCAAATTGCTGACGATTTGTGCGAGCATAACGGCGTCGCTTCGGACCCACGCGTGGCTCGGCACGATGTGCAGCGGCAAATTCTTTTCGCGCGCCCAGCCCGCGAACGTGGTTTCGACGCGGCGTAGAACATGAGTCGCGGGGAACGTGTCCCACTTCGGCTTCACCACCCCGGCATCGAGCCTGGAAATGTCGAGGAGCGCGTTGAACAACTCGTTCATGCCAGACAGCGCAGCCTCAATGCCGACGACGAGCTTCTTGCGCTCTGCAGCGCTGTTGCGTCCGCCGAGTTGCGCGACGAACAAGCCAAGCGCGTGCAGCGGCTGGCGCAGATCGTGCGTGGCGGTCGCCAGGAAACGCGACTTAGCCTTGTTGGCGAGTTCAAGCTGATGCGTGCGCTCTTCGACTTTCTGCTCAAGCGTGGCGTAGGACTCCTGCAGTCGCTCCGCCATGCGGTTGAACTGCCCGCCCAGCGCTTCCAGTTCATCGCCTGTATTGATCGAAATGCGTTGCGCAAGGTCGCCGCCGCCGACCCGCGCCGCACCAGCCTGCAGCGCGCGAATCGGAATGACCATCCGGCGTGCGAGGAGAAAGCCGGCTAAAATCGCGAGCGCCAGCGCCACCAGTACCAAAGCGCCCGATCGCCGCGCGGAATTGTACAACGGTGCGTAAGCTTCATTATTCGGCAATTCGGTAAAGACAAGCCAGCCGGTCGGCGCCACCTTGGCGTAGGCGCTTAACATCTGCCGCCCGTTCAGATCGACGCCGCCGAGCGGTTGATCCGGCATGCCGTTGGATTCCGCGGCGCGCGCCATTTGCACTTGCGCGAAGCCTGACATGTCGGTCTTGCGCAGGACTTGGCTGATGTCCGGATGGGCAATCAGCCGGGCCTTGTCGTCGAGCACAAAAGCGCCGCCCGATTTGCCGACTTTGATCTGCGAAACGACGTCCCAAATGAAGGTGAGATTTATCTGCGCAATGGTGACGCCGAACTCGGGGCGAAGTCCGGCCATCGCGATCGTCATGTAGGGCTGTGACTCTTCGACGAAGTAAACGGGTCCAAAGTAGATCCGATGCGCTCGTGCTTGAAGGAATGCCGGATCCCCCGAACGGTCGGTGCCGCTTTTCACGACATCGGCGTCTTGACGCGAGCTGCGGAATTGCTCGCGGCCTGAACCGTCGAGCTGTACAATCTGGGTTATCGCCGGCACTTGGCGCATCAGCCTAGCCGCATCGAATTGCCATTCATCAAGCGTGTTGTCGTTCCAGGATAGTTGGGTTTCCCACGCCAATCCGGCGGTAATATCATTGAGAAATTGACCGATCTTTTGCGCGGCGAACTGTGCCTGTGCGCGTTGAATTCGAAATAGCAACGCCTTCTGTGCTTGATAAGAAAACCAGATGTCAGACACGGCATTAATCGCCAGGGCGACACTAACGACGCCAACGAACATCACGACGTATTTTCGGAAAAGCCCGCCGTTTGGCAGCCCAGGTGCAACAGCCGCGCGCTTGATGATTGGTTGATTCCTACGTTTCGTCACGCCGCTCGGGTCCCCGCCGAGGCATCGTGGTATTCATTTCCACGTTGTTTGGTCTCAATGGTCGCAATCACCGCGTGCAGAACAGATTACACCATAGCAAACTCTTGCGGCGGCGAAAATGCTTGGAACCGCGTCAAAATGGAGCGATGCCATTTCTATAGGCCGCTAGTAAGCTGCAGGGCTTTTGCCGCAGATTCTTGCTTGAAATTGCTTATCGAGACAGGGGCCAATCCGATGGAGCGGCGCGCGCTCTTGGCATTTTTCGGCGCTGCACTAGCCCTGCGCCCTTCCCTTGTAAGAGGGCAGCAGCGCTCCAACGCGCGGACAGTGGCAGTCGTGATGGGAGTGTCAAATGACGAGGAAACGAAAGCGCGCACTGCGGCCATCGAAGAAGGCCTAGGAGATAGAGGATGGTTCGTTGGTCGAAATCTCCACATCGAATATCGATTTGCGAAAGGTGAGGATGATCGACTCCTGAGTCTCGCCAAAACTATTATCGAGCTGCATCCCGATGTGATAATCGCGCATAGTACGCCGGTGGTCGCGGCCCTTCATCAGATCACGCGAACGCTTCCAATTGTATTCGTGGTGGTTGGAGATCCTGTCGGCAGCGGCTTCGTCACCAGCATCGCCCACCCGGGGGGAAATATCACCGGTTTCACCGTGATGCAGCCGACCATTATTGGAAAATACCTATCCATCTTGCGGCAACTCGACCCAAAGCTCAGCCGCGTCGTCGTGATGTACAATCCGGAATCCACGCCGAGCGGAATGCTTTCTATGCACAGCTTCAACAAGGCTGCGCACGAATTCCATGTGACGCCGATTATGGCTTCCGTCCATACTCCCACTGAGATTGAAAGTTATATGACCGATCTCGGGACCGCGCCGGGAGGCGGATTGATTGTGACGCCGGGCAACTTCACAACCCTGTACCGCGAGCTGATTATTTCATTGGCGGCTCGCTTGCGTATTCCGACACTTTATCCTTATCGTTACTTTGCGGACGAGGGCGGTCTCCTGTCCTACGGAGTTGATGTTTTAGATTTGTTTAGGCGGGCGCCTGACTACGTTGATCGGATATTACGCGGCGCGAACCCAGCCGATCTTCCCATTCAAGCGCCCAGGAAATTTGAACTTGTAATCAATTTAAAAACAGCACATGCGCTTGATATTGTCGTGCCGAGAATTCTGTTGGCGGGTGCTGACGCGCTGATAAATTGACGCTCTAAACTTCAAGCGTTCCAGCGAGGAAAAAAGCACTTGCACTAGTGGCTACTCGCCCGGCCGCAGCACGGAAGCATCTACCAGCATCGCGCGGAAAATGGCGGCGCTAACAGGTTTATGTAACAACTGATACGCGTCACCATTATTGGACTCTGGATTATTGCACTCTGGCAGAGTCGGATCAGCGCTAATTAGGACTGCCGGGATTTCAAAAGCACCGCGCAGCCTCTTAATGGTATCAATGCCGCTTGGCCCATGACGAAGACGATAGTCGCAAACTATTAAATCCGGCCGCTCGCCGATTTCCCTGAGCTTGGCCATCGCGTCACCGCAGGATTCTGCGGCGACGACTCGGCAGCCCCACGAGCGCAACAGACTTTGGGTAGCCTCTAAGACAAGGGAATCGTCCTCGACGACAACGACAAGCTTATTAGCACGATTGCGCTTCATGAGCTGGTGTCCCAGCAACTGCACAATCAGTGGGCCCCCGCGCGCTAAAAAGAAAGCGGCCGAAAGTCGGGAATCGCCCGTCCTTAAGTCCGGTCGCTTCGGACGGCGGTCTTAAGACCCCTGCGCAGTGGAAAAATCGTATGTTTGATTGCGAGTGATAGGCCGCCTCTTACGCTGCGAATCGCCGTCAATAGTGACGCGCAGCGAAGGAGATGACGATGGCCAAGATTAAGGTCGGCGATAAGGTAGTCCGTGATGCTACGACCGTGGATACCGACAAAGTGCGCCTTGGCGACTGGGCGCCTGTTTTCCGCGCTGGCGACAAAGTCGTGCGCGATACGGCGACTTTGGACCAAGGCAAGGTGCACATGGGAGATTGGGCTCCCGTTTTTGGGCGCTGACACCCGGCGGCTTTCGCAGCGGTTTTGGAGGCCGCGGGAACGCCACGCGCTCCCGCGAGCTCCTTTCTTTGGTGACGCGACGTTTGCACGATTTCCCTAGGAGTTCCGCATGGCAGTCGCAATTCCCCCCGCCCCTCCCCTCGTCGAATTCTTCCAGCTCGTCCCGAACGCCAATCCGCCGCGGCGGGCGGATAAGGCGGTGGGCGGGGTTATTCCGGCGCGGGCGTTGCGCTATTGCGAGGCCATCACCAGCGCCTCGCAATTCGGCTGGTATGTGTTTTTGCCCTTGAGTTTCAAGGTGGTATGGGACGGCAGCGACATGCTGTGGACCTATCCGGGGGTCGACGAATGGCTGCCGCTCACCCGCGACGCCGTGCAGTATCCGAACTTCAGCCGGCAGTTCGACGCGGCCGCGCCGCCGCAGGCACGCGGCTTTTCGCCGACGTTTCTGGCGCCCTCGATCCAGCCGGGGCAGCTGCAGATCTGGACCGGGGCCATCGCGCGGACCGCGCCGGGCTGGAACCTGCTCGTGCGCGGCGTCGCCAACCTGCCGCACAGCCAGGCGTTTCAGACGCTCGAAGGCATCATCGAGACCGACCACTGGTTCGGCCCGCTGTTCGACAACGTGCGCATCCTCAAGACCGACGTGCCGATCGACTTCCGCAGCGATATCCCGTTCCTGCAGGTCCAGCCGGTGCGCAAGGAGTTTTATAACGAAAAGTTCCTGCAGAATTTCGCCGTCAGGGACATGGCCGAATTGTCGGCCGAAGACTGGCAGGCGTTTCACCGCACCGTGGTCGTGCCCAACACCACGCCGGACCGCAAGCGCGGCCAATATGCGGTGAATGTGCGTAAAGGGGCTGCCCACGCGGGCCACGCCGTGGCGGCGACGTTGCCTGCCGCCGAGTAGCGACGGGTGTTTTTGGCCTCTTCCCGAACGCTCCGGGAGAGGCGAAGCCATACCAAAGGATGAGCGAGGGCAATACCTATTGCCCCTCGCACGGGATACCTGCGCACGATTCCGGCGCGGCGCCGATAGTGGCCTAATAGGACGGCCGCTCGGTAAGCGCATGAAACAAGAAATAAATCGCCGCGCTACAGGCTTTTTGGGTTGCCCATCCACAGAGTGGATGCGCGCTCTGCTGTGCGGCGATCTGTTTGCAGTGTGTACCGCGCGGATGGCGACGTGACGGTGGCTGCGACCAACATGCCGAGCGGTGTCGGCGCCTCTTACGCCTGGATCTGGGCCGATTCGACATACATGCGCGACCTGGCGCAGCGCTGCACGCGCGCGGCGCGCGACTGCCCGCATCGGCCGACCTCCAACGAGCTCGAGGCGATCGGCGTCGAATTGATGGAAAAGGCAAAACAGCTCGACGAGTTCAATCAAACGTCCGACGCCGCGCCGCGCAAGCCGGCGCATGGGCGGAAAGTACCGAAGAAATAAAAGGACCGAGGAAATAAATGTGACACAGGCCCGCGCCATGATGGCCGCATGTCGAAGCGATCAAAGGCGCGGCAACGTAGAGAGGGGTCAATCCCGCGGTCGGGGCAGCCGTTCCGGCGTGGGGACGTGTGTGCGGCGTATGAGTGCCAGGGGGTGAAATGAAGAGCGTCGATCTGGAAAGGCCGGCGGCCGATGCCATCGTTGCCGCCGACTTGCGTGATATGATGGTCGCGTACCTGTCCTATGCGATGGACGACGTGCGCACGGTGGACAGCAAGGCGTATCAGTTGCTGCTGATGACCATCGATGCGCTGGAAAAGGCGTACCTGTCGCGGCCGCACTGATGCGAGCCGTGTCGCTGCCTTAGACGACTGCCGCGCGCAAGGCGTGGCAGCGGGGACGATCGGATCAGGTTAGGCCCGGTTGCGGCCTGGCCGCTTCGGCGCCATGGTGCGGCGCATGAAGCTGCCGCGCAATTTTTTCAAAGCCCTCGCCGTCGGGGCGCCGGCGCCGCTGCGCGAATTGCCGCTGCGGCTCGAGCGCATGATTCATTTCGTGCCGCCGCATGTCGAGAAGGTGCGCAGCCGCGTTCCCGAGCTCATCGGCGAGGTCGACGTGGTGCTCGGCAATCTGGAAGATGCCGTTCCGGCCGACGCCAAGGAGGCGGCGCGCGCGGGCTTCATAGCCATGGCGCGAGCGTGCGATTTCGGCGACACCGGGCTGTGGACGCGGATCAACGCGCTCAATTCGCCGTGGATGCTCGACGACGTGTGTCAGATCATGGCGGCGGTCGGCCAAAAACTCGACGTCGTCATGCTGCCCAAGGTCGAAGGGCCGTGGGACATTCATTATCTCGACCAGCTGCTCGCCCAGCTCGAAGCCACGCACGGCGTCACCAAGCCGATCCTCATTCACGCCATCCTGGAAACGGCCGAGGGCGTCAACAATGTCGAGGCGATCGCCACGGCGTCGCCGCGCCTGCACGGCATCAGTCTCGGCCCGGCCGATCTTGCGGCATCGCGGGCGATGAAGACGACGCGCGTCGGCGGCGGCCATCCCGACTATAAGGTGTTGGCCGATGCGCCCGCCGGCGACGGCCCACGCGCCGGTTTTCAACAGGACCTTTGGCATTACACCATCGCCAAGATGGTCGATGCCTGCGCGGCCGCCGGCATAAAACCGTTCTACGGCCCGTTCGGCGATTTCGCCGATGCGGCGGCCTGCGAGGCGCAGTTCCGCAACGCGTTCTTGATGGGCTGCGTCGGCGCCTGGACCTTGCATCCGAGCCAGGTGCCGATCGCCAAGCGGGTGTTTTCACCCGACCCGGCCGACGTGGCGTTTGCCAAGAAGATCATCGCCGCCATGCCGGACGGCGGCGGCGCGGTTATGATCGACGGCAAGATGCAGGACGACGCCACCTGGAAGCAGGCCAAAATTTTGGTCGATCTCGCGCATCTGGTCGCCGCCAAGGATCCCGCCATGGCGGTGCGCTATGGACTATAGGCGCGGCCTGCGCGATAGGACGCCTTGAGTCCGACAGATGGAAAAGATCAGGATCGCAAAATTCCAGATCGGCCAGGTCGTGCGCCACCGCGTCTATCCGTTCCGCGGCGTGGTGTTCGACATCGATCCGGTGTTTGCCAACACCGAGGAATGGTATCAGTCGATTCCGGCCGAGGTGCGTCCGCACAAGGACCAGCCGTTTTATCATCTGTTCGCCGAGAACGACCAGACCGAATACATCGCCTACGTATCGGAACAGAACCTGTTGCCCGATTTGAGCGGCGAGCCGGTGCGCCATCCGCAGGTCGCCGAAGTGTTCGTCCGCGACGGCAAGACCTATCGCCCGCGCGACACGCAGCGGCATTGAAGTGCTGCGTCCGCTACTCCACAAATGACCCGTCATGCCCGCGCCTGTCGCGGGCATCCACGTCTTTGAGATCGCAGCAAGCCAAAGACGTGGATGGCCGGGACGAGCCCGGCCATGACGTAGAGCCAGGGGGCGCAGCTAGGCCGGGTTACTGCGTCTTGCCCTGCGGGGCGGCGGCGGCGCCGGGCCCCGGCGGCGGGTTGGCCTGCTCGAGCTTCTTACGGGCTTCCTCGGCGCGCTTCTGCAGTTCCTGCTGCAGCTTGTCCTGCTGCTCCTTGAACACTTTCGGATCGGTCGGCGGGCCCTCATAGGCCTTGGCGAAATCGCCGAGCGGCAGCGGCACGGTGAGCGGCTGGCCGTCGACTTTGATGGCCTGGATGTAGAGGCCTTTGCCCTTTTTCAGGGAGGCGACGGTCTCGGGCGTGATGTCGTAATCGGCCATGCAGCCGGCCGGAACGCAGAATCCGAACGGCGCGGTGAGCGGCTGGTTCTGGTCGATCAGGACGCGGGTGCCGTTGGCAAGCGCCATGCCGAGCGGCACGGTCACGCGGAACACTTTTTTGGGCTGGCCTTCCGGCTCGATCAGCACCGCGGATGCCACCAGCATGCCGGATTCGATCCGGGCGTCCTTGCCGGTAAAGCAGACCTTTTTGCCGCCGGCCTCCTGGCCGGTCAGACAGAATTTGGTCCATGGCGAGTAGATGAGCTGCACCTGCTGTTGCTGCTGTTCGCCCTGCTGGGGCGCGGGCGCCGGTGCCGCCGGCTGAGCCGGTTGCGCCTGTTGCTCTTGCGCGGGCGCCGGCTTCTTGACCGGCGGCTTTTTCGGCGCCTGGGCGAGCGCGAGCGAACCCGCCGCGGTGGCGATCGCCAAGCCGACGGCTGCAGTCGTGACTGTCGCCTTGGTGATGGCGCCGAGCGTGCGGCCGGCCGGCCGTGCCGGCGCGTTACGATGGGTCATGAGAAGCAGTCCTTCTATACGTGCTGCCGTCCGCAAATCGGCCTAAGCCGATTTTCCCCGGTCCGACGGTGATGACTGGTCGTAAAGCGGCGCAATCCCCTTGATCCGTCGCCGCACATGCCGCGCTTTTCCCCGGCTTGAGGGTCAATCGACGCAGATTACGGCAACAGCGTGACACCCGCCGTCCCGCGAGATAGCGCAATTGTGCGGCGCGATAAAGGCCGCATAAACGCAGCGCTGTGTTAGATTGGCCGCCGCCGAAGATCCCTCGCGACCGCAAAGGTTCGGCTCGTTGTCGCGCGCCAGTTCCTTGCCATTCCGGCTGATCGCATTTCGACGCTTGGCCGCGGCCATCGCGTGCTGCGGCGTGCCGGCGCTTGCCGCGGCTCCACCGCAAGCCGCCCGGGCGGATTACGCCATCGCCATGCAAGGCAAGCCGGCGCTGCCGCCGGATTTTGCGGCGATGCCCTACGTCAATGCGGAGGCGCCGAAAGGCGGTCGCCTTGTTCAGGGCGTGCTCGGCACCTTCGACAGCCTCAATCCGCTGATCGTGTTCGGCCTCCCCGTGCAAGCGGTCCGCGGTTTCGTGGTCGAGAGCCTGATGGCGCGCGGCTATGACGAGCCGTTCACGCTCTACGGCCTGCTCGCTAAGAGCGTCGAGACCGACGACGCCCGCGACTTCGTCACCTTCAGCATCGATCCCGCCGCGCATTTTTCCGACGGCGCGCCGGTCACCGCCGATGACGTGGTGTTTTCCTGGAAGCTCCTTCGCGACCACGGCAGGCCGAACCATCGGAGCTATTATTCGAAGGTGGCGCGGGCCGACATTTTGGACGAGCACACCGTGCGGTTCGATCTTGCCGGCAGCAACGATCGCGAATTGCCGCTGATCCTCGGCCTGATGCCGATCCTGCCCAAGCACGCGATCGACGAAGCGAGATTCGAGCAAACAACCCTGGTAAAGCCGATCGGCAGCGGCCCTTACGTCGTGGCACATGTCGAAACAGGGAAAACCGTCACCTTCAAGCGCGATCCGAACTATTGGGGGCGCGCGCTGCCGATCAATCGCGGGCTCTACAATTTCGACGAGGTGCGCCTCGATTATTATCGCGACGCCAACGCCTATTTCGAAGCCTTCAAGGCCGGGCTCTACGATCTGCGCGTCGAGCAGGATCCAACGCGCTGGCAGACCGGTTACGACATTCCGGCGGTGCGCGACGGCCGCATCGTCAAAGAGACGTTTGCCGACGGCCAGCCGAAGCCGGCATTCAATTTCGTGTTCAACACGCGCCGCGCGGTGTTTGCCGACATCCGCGTGCGCCAGGCAATCGCGCTGTTGTTCGATTTCGAATGGATCAACCGCAATTTTTTCTTCGGCCTGTACAAGCGCAGCGCCAGCTTCTTTGACGATTCGGAATTGTCGGCCTATCGGCGGCCGGCCGACGCGCATGAGCGGGATTTGCTGGCGCCATTCCCCGGCGCCGTGCGCGCCGATGTGCTGGACGGTACCTGGACGCCGCCGCCGACCGATGGCTCGGGCCACGACCGCGCCGCCTTGCGGCAGGCGCTGACGCTGCTGCAGGCCGCCGGCTACCAGCTCCAGGGCACCACCTTGCGCCAGCGAACGAGCGGGCGCCCGCTTGCTTTCGAGATCATGGTGGCGAGTCGCGACCAGCAACGGCTGGCGCTGGCATTTTCCCACAACCTGCAGCGCGCCGGCATTGACGCGCAGGTGCGGCTGGTCGATGACGTGCAATACCAGCAGCGGCTTCTGTCGTACGATTTCGACGTGATCGAGTACCGCTGGGAGCAGTCGCTGTCGCCCGGCAACGAGCAGAGCTTTTATTTCGGCTCCGCCGCGGCCGACCAACAGGGGACGCGCAACTACATGGGCGTGCGCAGTCCGGCCGCCGACGCCATGATCGCGGCGCTCCTGCAGGCGAACAGCCGCGGCGAGTTCGTCGGCGCGGTGCGCGCGCTCGATCGCGTGCTCGTTTCCGGCAGCTACGTGGTGCCGCTGTTCTATCTGCCGCGCCAATGGGTGGCGCATGCGGCCGACGTTTTGCATCCGGTGCGCATCTCCTTGTTCGGCTACCTGCCGGAAACCTGGTGGCGCCGTCCGGCCGGAGCGCGGCCATGATTCTCGGCGATCCGCTGGCGACCGGCGCCGCAGCGCCGCCTAACGGCCAGCGCCGCCTCACCATCGACGAGGTGTTCGGCCGCATCGCCCACAAGCATCCGGACCGGCCGGCGCTGATCGACGCCACCAACCGCGAAATCTTCACCGACGGCGCGCCGCGGGGGCTGACCTACGCCGAGGCCGACCGCGTCGTGACCGCGATCGCCGGCCGGCTGCATCGCATGGGCCTTGCCGCCGATTCGGTGGTGGCGATCCAGCTGCCCAACACGGTCGACAACATTTTGACTCTGCTCGGCGTGCTGCGCGCCGGCCTGATCGCCGCGCCTTTGCCGCTCCTTTGGCGCCGCGCCGAGATGGCTGCGGCTCTGGCGCGGCTCGGCGCCAAGGCGCTCGTCACCTGCGGCCGCGCCGGCAGCTTCCAGCACGCCCAGTTCACATTGCGAATCGCCTCGGAAGTATTTTCGATCCGTTACGTCTGTGGCTTCGGCAGCGATCTGCCGGACGGCGTCGTGCCGTTCGACGATCTGTTCGCCGCAGAAGAAGTCGACGCGCCGCCGCTCGAGCGCCAGCATAACGCCGCCGCGCATCTCGCCTTCATCACCTTCGACGTGGGCGACAGCGGCATCGTGCCGGTGGCGCGCAATCACCTCGAGGTGGTCGCCGGCGGGCTCGGCGTCGCGCTGGAAGGCCGGCTCGCCCAGGATGCGCGCATCCTTTCGGCCATCGCGCCGGCGACGTTCGCCGGGTTGAGCCTGACCTTTACGCCGTGGCTGCTCTCGGCCGGCACGCTGTCGCTGCATCATCCGTTCGACGCCGGCGTCTTGCTGCAGCAGCGCCGCGACGATGGCTGCACGACACTGGTCCTGCCGGGCCCTGTGGCATTGCGACTTGCCGAGGCCGCCGCCTTCGCCCGCGATGACGACGCCGGCGGCTGCGTCATCGCAGCCTGGCGGGCGCCGGAACGGGTTGCGACGAGTCCGGTCTGGCGCGAGCACGATACCGCGCTGATCGATGTCGCGATCTTCGGCGAAGCGGGCCTTGTCGCGGCCCGCCGCGGCGCGAACGGACGCCCGGCGCCGATCCCGTTCGGCGCAGTCGTCGCGCCGCGCGGCTCGACCGGCGCGGTCGTGGTCGCCGAAGTCTTGCGCACCGCGGCCAGCACCGTGGCGCTGCGCGGGCCGATGGTGCCGCGCCACGCGTTTCCTCCGGGCATCGACCGTTCCGGACTGCCGCACTTCAAGATCGACCGCTTCGGCCTGGTCGACACCGGCTATACCTGCCGGGTCGACCTGGCGACCAAGGCCATGATCGTCACCGGTCCGCCAACCGGCATTGTGGGTGTCGGGGGCTATCGCTTCGCGTTGCATGAGCTCGACCAGGCGGTGGGCAAGATCGACAGCACCGCCACGGTGACCGCGTTGCCGGATCCGTTGGTCGGCCAACGCCTGGTCGGCCAAGCCGCCCGGCGCGACATGGTACGGGCCGCGCTCACTGCGGTCGGCCTCAATCCGCTCGTTGCCGCGGCATTCCGCGACCGCGGCGAGCCCTCCCAACCGGCCGACGCGTAACCGCGCCACGCAAGCGGTGGGCGCGCCGCGCTGTTGACGCAGCATTAACAGCGGTTTGGCATTTTGCCGGAAGCTCTCCCGTATCCGGTCGCACTCCGCCATGGCGCTGCAAGGTTCGTTCGTCGTTGTTTCCGACAACCCGGCGACCGAGATGGTCGAGGCGCTGCGCGGCGCCGGCGGTTTTCCCATCGTCGAGGCCGATTGGGCCGGGGCGCCGGCGGCGTTGAGCTCGGTCGAGCCTGAGGCCGTACTGGTCGCCGATGCCAGCGCGGATGCGGGTCGCGTCGCCGCCTTCGCCAAGGCGCTTGCAGACCGGTTGAAGAGCGAGCGTCCGTTCATGCCGGTGCTGGCCCGTGCCCGCGAGGACGGCAGTGCGATTGTGCCCGACGCGCTCACGATCGCCGCCAACGCACCGGCCGAGCGCATCATCGCCCGCCTTGGTTCGGCGCTGCGCATCCGCACCTTGCATTCCACCGTGCTGCGCCGCACCCGCATGCTGGCGGCGCGCGGCGAGCTGCCGCCCGAACTGCCGCGCACCGATCCGCTCGACGAGGCCGCCGTGCTGCTCGCCGGCCGCGGCCGTTCGTACCCGGCGCTCTCGGTCGCCGTCGGCGAATGCGTCGGCGTCATCGGCGCGCTCAGCGTCGAGAGCGCGGCGCGGGCGCTGCATGCCCGCGACGTTGACGGCATCGTCATCGGCGACGGCTTTGGCCCGAAGATCGTCGAGGCGCTGTTGACGGTGCTCGCCGGCGACGTGCGCTTCCGCGACCTGCCGATCGCGGTGACCGGCGGCCATCCCGCCATCGTCGAGCAGTTCGCGTCGCTGCTGCCGAACCTCGACCGCGTCGCCGAGGGCGCGGCGCGTTTGGTCGAACGCTTCATGCCGCTGGTTCGTCTGCATGCCTTCGGCGAGCGGCTGCGCCGCATGCTCAAATCGCTCGAAGCCAAGGGCATGGTCGATCCCGACACCGGCCTTCTCGGCCACGAGGCGTTCTGGCGCGACCTCAACCGCGCCGTCGACGACGCGGAAAAGCGCGGCGTCGGGCTCTCGATCGCGCGGTTCTCGTTCGGCGGCGCCGACCGGCGCTCGAGCCTCGATGCGGCGCGGCTTCTGGCCCGGCTGATGCGCGAGGTCGACTTCGCCTGCCGCGAGGCCGACAACTCGATCTTCGCGGTGTTCACCGAGACCGACCTGCGCGCCGCCCACCTCGTGGCGCGCCGTATCGCCAGCGTCTTGAAAAACACCACCATGGCGCCGGATAGAAAGCACATCGGCATCGAGGCCGCGGTCACGCTGGCCACCTTGCGGCCGACCGACAGCGTCGATTCGCTGATCGCCCGCGTGGTCGGCACGGTGGGGTAGTCCCGGCGCGTTTCCCGGGGCGCAGCGCAGCATCCCCGGGTCCGCGCTCCGCGCGGTCCGGGGACAAGCTTGCCCTCGGGCGCGCAATTGCGCGACCCGAGGGTGGTGCGCTGCAGACCCGGGATCGCCACAAACGCCCGGCTGGCGCCGGTCTCGGATCAGCGGTGCACCGCCAACGCGCGTTGACGACGCGCGTGAACGCGCTTCTGGTGCTGCACCGCATCCGGGAAACATCCCCATATTGGTGCTAGGGTTGAGAACACCGAATCGAAGGCATCCGCGAAGGCACCTGTTATGGCCCCCTCCCCCGGCGCGCCGGCCGCCGTCAACGTCGAAGTGGTCTCCGACGTGGTTTGTCCGTGGTGCTACATCGGCAAGCACCGGCTCGAAGCGGCGATCGGGCTCGTGCCCGACGTTACGGTGACGATCAACTGGCGGCCGTATTTCCTCAATCCGTGGATCCCGCGCGAAGGCATCGACCGGCAGAGCTACCTCGAAACCAAATTCGGCTCGGCCGAACGTTACGGCGCCATCGCCGAGCGGGTCGCCGCCGCGGCCGCCATGGAGGGCCTGCGCTACGCGCCCGACAAAATTTCGCGCCAGCCCAACACCGTCGACTGTCATCGGCTGATCCTGTGGTCGCGCAGCGCCACCGATCCGGCGCGCGTCAAGCAGCGGCTGATGGAGCTTTACTTCGCCGAAGGCGCCGACCTGTCCGATCCGCGCGTGCTGATCGGGGCTGCGGTCGATTGCGGCATGGACGGCGAACTGGTGCGGCGGCTCCTCGCCGGCGACGCCGATCTCGAGCGCATCGAGAGCGAAGCCAACAGCGCCAAGGAAGCCGGCATCGACGGCGTGCCCTGCTTCATCTTCGGCGGCCGCGTCATCGTCACCGGCGCGCAATCGCCCGAATACTTGGCCAGCGCCATCGAACGCACCGCCGGGCGGCATACAAGACTTCGCGCTTAGCGCTCGCGACTCCCTCTCCCCGTAGGGGAGAGGGTTGGGGTGAGGGGGCTCGGAAGTTTCAGAAAAAGATTGCAGCATCCGAACCCCCTCACCCTCGCTCGCTGCGCTCGCTCGACCTCCGGGGAGAGGTGAAAGGTGCGCAGCCGTCATTGCGAGGAGCCAACGGGTCCGGCCCGAAGTGGCCGGCCCGATGACAAGCTCCGCGACGAAGTAATTTAGAACTGCGGAGCCGCATTGGATTGCTTCGCTTCGCTCCAATGATGAGACACGAGCATCCCCGTTCTCGCGGCGCGTTTTGTGCGCCCGAGTCTTGGCAAGCCACTGCACGAGCGCGTTTGCCTCCAAAAAAATAAGGGGAGGCGGAGCGCCGAACGGCGCAACGGTAGAATCCGCACCGGCACTTCGGATGAGAGCATCCGAACCCGCGGCCAATGCGGCGAGCGCCACGAATGATTCGCGTTACCGCGGTCATCCGCTTGCGGGCGCCCTCGCCTTTCGGCGCTCCGTCGCGGCACTCGCCAGGCTGTTACCTCTGGCTCAGCTTCGGGCTGCGCTTACCGGAGTCTTGCGGCAGCTTGCGCCGCCACAAACCCCTTTTACTAGCGAGCTCCTCGCGCCCCGGTCGTTGTGCCGGAGAGGCAGGGTCCGAAGCCGCCCGGGCGCGATGTGCGAAACCGCGCGCAGGCGCCGCAGCCCGCTCCACCCCGCGGATCGCCTCGCGAGAGCGCCCCTTGGTGAGCGAGCTTGCGTGTCCCTAACCCAGCCGGTAACAATTGTCAAGAATTGTCTCCTTAATGAGGACAATTGGTTGAGGTGACTGAGCTTTCGCTGATTATGTTCGTCTCCGAAAGCGTGCCGAAAGGAGGTTTTATAGTGGAAAACGCACGAATCAAAAGCTGGACGAAGCACCCGGATTCAGCGAAGCGAAATCCGTAATCGGCGGTGCAATCTTCACTATTGTCCGCGATTGTGCTGCGCTTTATCCGGGCGACGCTTGCTTATGCATGTATGCGGTAATGCAACGTCTAGTGCCCTCAAGGATACTCGATAGCTATTGTGGACGAAGACGCCTCACTTGGGTCGCCGTGCTTTTGGACAGAACTTGCCCCGCATGCTCCATGAGGCGGGATCGATGATGGGTCCCTGCTGGCAGGTGTCCACTCCGTCGCTCTTAAGAGTGCCCTTGACCGTGCCATACGTGCCCGGCGTCGGCGTCGGTTTGGCGGCCGTTACATTGTAGGTCTTGCCGGCGAACGTTCGGAGGATAAGGCACTTCGCTTCGACCCCTTGTTGTACGCAGCCGGTGACGGTGATCGACTTTTGGGCGAAAGCGTTTGCCGTGAAAACCGAAAGGAACAGGCCGGCTACCAACATTCGTCGCATTGCATCCTCCCCAATTTTTGATCGCGATCGCGTTTGCTGCGACAGTCGCCGTGCGGCGGAGATGCCGTTGGGCGGCGCGATGCACGGTGCAGCGTCGCACGCAAAATCCGGTGCGTCAATTGGGAGTTGTAGAAGCGCGGCCGCGACGACAATCCGGCGCAGCAAGCGCAGAGCGCGTAAAATCGCCGCGCGGCGCAACCGCGGGCACCGCGCGTGGGCGATTTTGGCCCACCTGATACGGGGTTACGCGGCCCTCTTCCCTTTCTCCGCAATCCCGGCCAGCGCCCGCAAAATCCCCGCGGCGCCGCGCAGCCGGGCTTTCGGCGTTTCCCATTCGTCGAAGAACACGACTTTCATGTCGGGGCGGACGCGGGCGCCGGCTTCGTGCTTGGCGATGTAGGCGATGAGGCCGTCGGGATTGGCGAAGACGTTGTCGCGCAGCGCCAGCACGGCGCCTTTGGGACCGACCTCGATGCGCTCGACATTAGCGCGCCGGCACAGCGTCTTGATGGCGACGACTTGCAGCAGATACTCGACCTCCTCGGGCAGCGGGCCGAAGCGGTCGACCAGCTCGGCGGCAAATTCCTCGATGGCACGGTCGTCCTCGATCTCGGCGAGCCGGCGATAGAGCCCAAGCCGCACCGGCAGGTCGGTGACGTAATCCTCGGGGATGAGCACCGGCGTGCCGATGGTGATCTGCGGCGACCATTTGTCGGCGACCGGCGTGCTGATGCCGGCCTTGAGCGACAGCACCGCCTCCTCGAGCATCTGCTGATAAAGCTCGTAGCCGACTTCCTTGATGTGGCCGGACTGCTCCTCGCCCAACAGATTGCCGGCGCCGCGGATGTCGAGATCGTGCGAGGCGAGCTGAAAACCGGCGCCGAGCGTGTCGAGCGATTGCAGCACCTTGAGCCGGCGCTCGGCCTGCGGCGTGATCTTCCGTTTCGCCGGCAAGGTGAGCAGCGCATAGGCGCGCAGCTTGGCGCGGCCGACGCGGCCGCGCAGCTGGTAGATTTGCGCCAGCCCGAACATGTCGGCGCGGTGCACGATCAGGGTGTTGGCGGTCGGAATGTCGAGGCCGGATTCGACGATGGCGGTGGAGAGCAGCACGTCGAACTTGCCGTCGTAGAACGCCGCCATCACGTCTTCGAGCACCCGCGCCGGCATTTGGCCGTGGGCGACCGCGACCCGAACTTCCGGCACGCTGGCATCGAGGAAGGCTTTGGTCTCGGCGATATCTTCGATGCGCGGGCAGACGTAAAACGCCTGGCCGCCGCGATAGCGCTCGCGCAGGAGCGCCTCGCGCACCACCACCGGATCGAACGGCGCCACGAAGGTGCGGACCGCGAGCCGGTCGACCGGCGGCGTGGCGATGATCGACATGTCGCGCACGCCGCTCAAGGCGAGCTGCAAGGTGCGGGGGATCGGCGTCGCGGTCAGCGTCAGCACGTGCACCTCGGCGCGCAGCTTTTTCAGCTTCTCCTTGTGCGCGACGCCGAAATGCTGCTCCTCGTCGACCACGATCAGGCCGAGATCCTTGAACGCGATCGATTTGCCGAGGAGCGCATGGGTGCCGACGACGATGTCGATGGTGCCCTCGGCCAGGCCCTTTTTGGTCTTGGCCAGATCGGCGGGCGAAACCAGGCGCGAGGCCTGGGCAACGTGCACCGGATAGTCGCGCAGCCGGTCGGAAAAGGTCTTGAAATGCTGGCGCGATAACAGCGTGGTCGGCACCACGACCGCGACCTGCTTGCCGTTCATCGCCGTGACGAAGGCGGCGCGCAGCGCGATCTCGGTCTTGCCGAAGCCGACGTCGCCGCAGATGAGCCGATCCATCGGCCGGCCGGCGGCGAGATCGTTGAGCACGGCGGCGATCGAGGCTTCCTGGTCGTCGGTCTCCTCGTAGGGAAAACCGGCGCAGAACTCATCGTAGAGCCCGGCGCCGACCGCGAGCCGCGGCGCCTCGCGCAATTGCCGCTCGGCGGCGATCTTGATCAGTTCGCCCGCCATCTCGCGGATGCGGTTCTTCATGCGCGCCTTGCGCGCCTGCCAGGCCGCGCCGCCGAGCCGGTCGAGCTCGACGTTGGCGCCTTCGGAGCCGTAGCGCGAGAGCAGCTCGATGTTCTCGACCGGCAGATAAAGCTTGTCGCCACCGTGATAGTGGATCTCCAGGCAATCGTGCGGCGCGCCGGCAGCCTCGATGGCGCGCAGGCCGACGAAGCGGCCGATGCCGTGGTCGACGTGGACGACAAGATCGCCGGCGGAAAGGCCGGTCACCTCGGCGATGAAATTTTCGGCGCGCTTTTGTTGGCGGCGCGGCCGGACCAGACGCTCGCCGAGGATGTCCTGCTCGCTGATGACCGCGACGTCGGCGGTCTCGAAGCCGTTCTCGATGCCGAGCACGGCGAGCGCGACCTGCGGGCGCGGCAGCGCCAGGGCCTGCGGCCAGGACGCGACCGGCGCCAGATTGTGCAGGCCGTGTTCATTGAGCACGTGCGCCATGCGCTCGCGCGAGCCGTCGCTCCACAGCGCGATGGCGGCGCGCTTGCCCGAGGCTTGCAGCGCCTGGACGTGTTTGGTCAGGGCCTCGAACACGTTGGTGCCGGGCTCGCTGCGCTCGGCGGTGAAGTTGTGGCCGGTGCGGGTGGCGACGTCGATCGTGTCGGCGGCGCCGTCTTGCGGTGCAAAGGGCGTGAGCCGCGCCAGAGCCGCATCGTCGAGCCGCGCGCGCCACTCGGCTTCGGCAAGATAGAGCCGGTCCGGCGGCAGCGGCTTGTACGGCGCGCCGCCGCCGTCGCGATCGAGCGCGCTGCGGCGCGCTTCGAAATAGTCGGCGATCTGCGCCAGCCGCTCGTGCGCGGCTTCCTCGGCCAGCGGTTCGAGGATGATGGGAGTCGCAACGTGTTCCCTCTCCCCGGAGGGGAGAGGGTTAGGGTGAGGGGGCTCGGGCGGAGAGGTCCGAACCCCCTCACCCCGGCCCTCTCCCCTACGGGGAGAGGGAGCAAAAGCATCGAGATAATCGAACAGCGTCGCCATTTGTTTGTGGAACAGCGGCAGCCAGTGCTCCATGCCGGCATAGCGGCGGCCTTCGCTGACCGCCTCGTAGAGCACGTCGTCGGGGGCGGCGGCGCCGAAGGCGGCGACGTAGCCGGTGCGGAACAGGCGGATGGTTTCTGAGGTGAGCTGAAACTCGGCGACCGGCACCAGATCGAGCGCGCGCAGCTCGGCCGTGGTGCGCTGGGTCTCCGGATCGAAGCTGCGGATCGATTCCAGCGTGTCGCCGAAGAAGTCGAGCCGCACCGGCGCATCCATGCCGGGCGGAAACAGGTCCAAAATGCCGCCGCGCACCGCATAATCGCCGGGCTCGCGCACGGTCGAGGCGCGATTAAAGCCGTTGAGCTCGAGCCATTGGGTGATGCCGGCCATCGGCAGCATGTTGCCGGGCGCCGCCGCAAGCGATTGCCGCGCCACAGTCTCGCGCGCCGGCACGCGCTGCAGGATGGCGTTGACGGTGGTGAGCAGCACGGCAGGGCGTTCACGGCCCTTTACGCCGGCGAGCCGCGCCAGCGTCGTCATGCGCTGGGCGACGACGGCGGCGTGCGGCGAGACGCGGTCGTAAGGCAGGCAGTCCCAGGCCGGAAACTCCAACACCTCGATGTCGGGCGCGAAGAAGGCGAGCGCGCGATGCAGCGTCGCCATGCGCGGGCCGTCGCGGCAGATCACGGCGGCGCTGACCGCGGGCGGCTTGGCGCCGGCCGCGATCGCGCGGGCGAGGTCGGCGATGACCAAGCCCTCGGCGCCGTCGGCGACGCCGGCCAGTAGCAGCGGTTTTCCCGGCGCGAGGCGCTCCGCCGGCGAGCGGCCTTTGAGCAAAGCTGTACTCACCGCGCCGCCTCGCCTTGCTGATGGAACGCGATCAGCTGACGCAGCACGGCGCTGTCGTGGTCCTGCGGTACCGCTTGCGCGCCACTGACCCAGGCGTACAGCTCGGCGTTCGGCACCTCGATCAGCCGCTCGAAATCGTCGAGCGCCGGCTCGTCCAAGGCCGCGATATGCGCATCGGCGAAGCGGCCGACGATCAAATCCATCTCGCGCACGCCGCGGCGCCAGGCGCGGAACAGAAGTTTGCGCCGCCGCTCGTCCAATCCGTCGCTCGATCGCTGCGTCATTGCATCAAATTCTCGTCGGGCCGCAAACGCCAAAAGCCCGGACGCGGCCGGGCCAGCGGTATATAGAGGGCGACCCTGCGATTGTCATGGCCCGCGCGGCGACCTTATCTGTCATCGTCCGCGAAAGCGGACGATCCAGTAATCACCGTGGGCATGGCGGCTACTGGATCATCCGCTTTCGCGGATGATGACAGTGTAGAATGATGCGCCATGCGCCCGCCGGCTCTCAATCCGCTGTTCGCGCCGCTGACAAACCTGCCCGGCATCGGGCCGCGGCTGGAAAAGCTGTATGGCCGGCTGCTCGGCCGCGACAACGAGCGGCCGCGGCTGATCGATCTTCTGTTCCATCTGCCGACAGGATTCGTCGATCGCCGCAGCCGGCCGCGGCTGAGCGAGGTCGTGCCCGACACGGTGGTGACGGTCGCGGTTCGGGTCGAAGGCCATCGGCCGCCGCCGCCGCATCGGCCGCGCGCGCCCTACAACATCGACACCAGCGATGCCGAGGACGGCCTGCAGACGCTGACCATCACCTATTTCAATGCGCGCGGCGATTATCTGGAAAAGCTCTTTCCCGAGGGCGAAGTGCGTTACGTGTCGGGCACCGCCACGCTCTACGACGGCCATCTGCAGATGGTGCATCCGGACCGCGTGGTCGACGAAGCCGGCTTTGCCGCGCTGCCGCTGATCGATCCGATCTATCCGCTCACCGAAGGGCTGCATCCCAATCAGTTGCGCAAGGCCATTGCGGCGGCGCTCGAGCGCGTGCCGAAAGAATTGCCGGAGTGGCAGGATGCGCAATGGCTCAAGCGCAACGGCTTTGCCGGCTTTGCCGAGGCGCTAGCGCGCGTGCACCAGCCGCAAGAGCCTGCCGACATCAAGCCGGAGAGCGCGCCGTGGTCGCGGCTCGCCTACGACGAATTGCTCGCCGGTCAGCTGGCGCTGGCGCTGTTGCGCGCCCATCAGCGCCGCGGCAGTGGCCGTGGCACTATCGCCAAGGGGCGCCTGCGCGAGCGGATTGTCGCCGCCCTGCCCTACGCGCTGACTTCCTCGCAACAGCAGGCGGTGGCCGACATCGTTGCCGATCTGGCGCAGCCGCAGCGCATGCTGCGCCTCCTGCAAGGCGACGTCGGCTCCGGCAAGACCGTGGTGGCGCTGCTCGCCGCCACCCATGTCATCGAAGCCGGCCGGCAGGCAGCATTGATGGCGCCGACCGAAATCTTGGCGCGCCAGCATTTTTCGACCATCGCGCCGCTTGCCGCGGCGGCCGGCCTGCGCGTGGCCATCCTCACCGGCCGCGAGCGCGGTCGCGAGCGCCCCGACATCTTGACGGCGCTCACCGCGGGCGACATCGACCTGTTGGTCGGCACCCATGCGCTGTTCCAGGAAGACGTTGCCTTTCACGATCTGGCACTCGCCATCGTCGACGAGCAGCACCGCTTCGGCGTGCACCAGCGCCTGGCGCTCGCCCGCAAGGGCGAAGCGGTCGATCTTCTGGTGCTCACCGCAACGCCGATCCCGCGCACTCTGGTGCTGACCTATTTCGGCGACATGGACGTCTCGGCGCTGCGCGAAAAACCGGCGGGCCGGCAGAAGATCGATACCCGCACCGTGCCGCTGGAGCGTTTGAACGAGGTGATCGATGCGGTGGCGCGCGCGCTCAAGGAAGGTCGCCGCGTCTATTGGGTGTGCCCGCTGGTCGAAGAATCCGAAAGTGTCGATCTCGCCGCCGCTGTGGAACGCTTTGCCGAGCTGAAACAGCGCTTCGGCGCCACCGTCGATCTCGTGCACGGCCAAATGCGCGGCCCCGACAAGGATCGCGCCATGGCGCGCTTTGCCGCCGGCGAGACGCGGCTGCTCGTTGCCACCACGGTGATCGAAGTCGGCGTCGACGTGCCGGAGGCAAGCGTCATGGTCATCGAGCACGCTGAGCGCTTCGGTCTCGCCCAGCTCCACCAGCTGCGCGGCCGCATCGGTCGCGGCGCCGAGCGCTCGACATGCCTGTTGCTCTACAAGGGGCCGCTCGGCGAAACCGCCAAGAAGCGGCTTGCCGTCATGCGCGAGACCGACGACGGTTTTCGCATCGCCGAGGAAGATTTGCGGTTGCGCGGCGAAGGCGACGTGCTCGGCACGAGGCAGAGCGGCATGCCGGGTTTTCGCGTCGCCCAGCTCGAAGTCCACGGCAAGCTTCTGACCGCCGCGCGCGACGATGCCGCGCTCATTCTGTCGCGCGACCCGAAGCTCGCCTCGCCGCGCGGCGAGGCGCTGCGCCATCTCCTCTATCTGTTCGCCCGCGACGAGGCGATCCGGCTGTTGGCGGCGGGGTAATAAGTGTAGCCCGCATGAGCGCAGCGATATGCGGGGACGATCTTCGAGCTGACTCGCTGAGTCCCGGCTTTCGCTTCGCTCATCCGGGCTACAGCCCCAGCGCCCGCGGCAGCCAGAGCGACAGCTGCGGCAGGTACGTCACCAGCATCAGCACGAGAAACATCACCGCATAGAACGGCCAGATGCGGCGCAGCACTTGCTCGATGGTGACCTTGCCGACCGCGCAGCCGACGAACAGGATGGCGCCGACCGGCGGATGGCACAGCCCGATGCCGAGGTTGAGCAGCATGATCATGCCGAAATGCACCGGGTCGACGCCGAGCTTGAGCATCACCGGCAACAGGATCGGCGTCGAGATCAGGATCGACGGCGCCATGTCGACCAGGCAGCCGAGCAGCAACAGCAGCGCGTTGATCAACAGCAGGATGACGTATTTGTCGGTCGAGATCGACAGAAAGAATGCCGTGATTTTCGCCGGCATCTGGGTCAGCGCCATGATGTAGCCGACGCTCGAGGCGCAGGCGATCAGCGTGAGCACCATGGCGACGGTGCGCATGGTCCGGTGCACCAAAGCCGGCAGATCGCGCCAGCGGTAATCGCGATAGACGAACATGGTGACGCAGAACGCCCAGACGCAGGCCACCGCGCCGGCCTCGATCGCGGTGAACACGCCGGCGAGAATGCCGCCGAGGATGATGACGAGCGTGATTAGGCCCCACAGCGCATCGCGGGTGATGCGGATGGCGTCGCGCAGCGGCACGCTCGTGCCGCGCGGATGGCCGTCGCGATAGGCGATGACGAGGCAGAGCACGATGATGGCGAAGCCGAGCAGGAGCCCGGGCACCACGCCGGCCATGAACAGGCTGATGATCGAGATCGTGCCGCCGGTGGCGAGCGAATAGATCACCGCGTTGTGGCTCGGCGGCACCAGCAGCGCCTGCACCGAGGCGGAGATCGTCACGTTGGTGGCGAACACGCGGGGAAATCCGCTCTTTTCCATCTGCGGGATCATCACTGAGCCGATCGCCGAGGTGTCGGCGACCGCCGAGCCGGAAATGCCGGAGAGAAATGTGGTGGCGACGACGTTGACGACCGACAGCCCGCCGCGCACCCGGGTAAAGCCGACCAACACGTCGGCAAAGGCGACCAGGCGGCGCGCCATGCCGCCTTCGGCCATGATGGCGCCGGCGAGCACGAAGAACGGGATGGTGAGCATCGCCACTTTGCTCACCCCGTTGGAGATCTGCAGCATCACCGCTTCGAGCGGAATGCCGATCCACAGCGCGCCGGCGATGGCCGCGAGCGCCAGCGCATAGGCGATCGGCATGCCGATCAGAAAGCAGCCGAACATGGTGGCGAGCAGGACGAAGATGTCCACGCGGCCCTCTTTCCCGACTCAGCCGGAGGTCGGCATCGCTTCCGCCGGCGGCGCCGGCAGCGGGCCGATCGTCAGACGCTCGATCACGAACAGCAGCAGGATGGCGCCGCCGAGCGGGATCGGCAGGTAGGTCACGCCGACCGACAGCGCCGGAAAATCGGCGATGGAATTTTGCCAAGTCGTGGCGACAAGGCTTGTGCCCCACACGACCATGAACAGCGCGATCAAGGCCATCAAGAGCTCGACGGCGAGGGCGCACAGCCGCTGCAGATGCGGCGGCAGCAGCGCGACGAAGAACGACATGCGCATGTGCATGCCGACGCGGTAGCAGGCGGCACCGCCGAAGAACGTCAGCACGATCATCAACAGCACCGCGGTCGGCTCCGGCCACGACGCGGCGCGGTTGAGCACGTAACGCGTATAGACCGCCCAGGGGATGACCGCGGAGATCAGCACCAAAGCCGCGCCGGCGGCGCCGACGCAGAACAGATAGAGCGCGTCCATCACTGAACGAATGGTCGGTGCCATGCCGCCCCCCGACCTGGCAATGACGGGCGCGTCAATTCACCGCCTGGATGCGCGCGATCGTGGCGGCGAAGCGCGGGCCGTATTTGTCCCAGACCGGCTTGACCGCGTCCTGGAACGGCTTTTTCTCGAGGTTCTCGACGATCTGGATGCCGGCGGAGCGCGCCTTGTCCATGGCGTCTTTTTCATAGGCGTTCCACAGCACGCGTTCCTCGGCCTGCGCTTCGCCGGCGAGCTTGCGCAGCAGCGCCTGGTCGTCGGCCGACAGCGCGTCCCAGGTCTTGCGCGAGAACACCAGGATCTCGGGCACGATCAAATGCTCGGTGAGAGTATAGAATTTCGCCACCTGATAGTGATTGTCGAACACGAAGCTCGGCGGATTGTTCTCGGCGCCGTCGATGACGCCGGTCTGCAGCGCCGAAAACACCTGATCGTAGCCCATGGCGACGCCGTTGGCGCCGAGCGCGTTGGCCATGTCGACGAAGATCGGATTGCCGATCACGCGCACCTTGAGGCCTTTCAGATCGGCGATGCTTTTGATCGGATGCTTGGTGTTATAAAAACTGCGGGCGCCGGCATCCATCCAGCACAGCCCGACCAGGCCCGCCTTCGGACTGGCTGTCACCTTGTCGAGCAGCTCGCGGCCGATGTCGCCGTCGATCACCTTCTGCATGTGCGCGGTGCTGCGGAACACGAACGGCAGATTGAGCACGTTGAGGTCGTCGATCACCGGCCCGATGGCGCCGACGCTGATGCGGGCGAACTGGATGGCGCCGACCTGCGCCTGCTCGATCGCCTCTTTCTCGCCGCCGAGCTGCATCGAGGCGTACATCTGCACCGACAATCGGCCGCCGGTCGCCTGCTGCAGCTTCTTGCCGAGGTTTTCGACCGCGACCACGGTCGGATAGCCGGGCGGATGGACGTCAGAGGCCTTGAACGGCGCGGCCGCGACAGCGTTGCGCGGCCCGAGTGCGCGACCCAGGGCAACGGCTCCGAGCGACAATGCGGCTGTGCGCAGAACGTCTCGTCGGTGCATGGCTCCCTCCCCTGCCGTTCCAATAAGCGGAACCTATCAACAAATGGACGGTGGGCAAAGCCGCGCGATATCGCCATGATGAGAATTGCATGCTTTTGGCGCTGACCGGCGCGACCGGCTTTATCGGCCAACATCTGCTGCGCGAGCTGCCGCGGCGCGGCTATCGCGTGCGCATGCTGCTGCGCCGGCCGACACCGGTCGCCCTGCCGGCAACAAGTGCGGTGATCGGCGATCTGGCGCAGCCGCGCAACATGGCGGCGGCATTGGAAGGCGTCGATGCCGTCATTCATTCGGCGGGACTTGCACCGCGGATGTCCGGGCGGCCCGAGGATGATTTCCGCGTGCTCAATACCGAGGCGACGATCGCGCTGGCTCGGGCCGCGCAGCGGGCCGGCGTCAAGCGCTTCGTCTTCCTGTCGTCGCTCCGGGCGCAATGCGGGTCCTCCTCGGACGCCGTGCTGACCGAAACGCTGCCGCCGGCGCCGACCGACGCGTATGGCCGGTCGAAGCTTGCCGCGGAGCGCGGTCTGGCCGAGCTCGATCTCGACTGGGTGGCGCTGCGTCTGGCGGTGGTTTACGGCCCCGGAGCAAAGGGCAACGTCGCGCAATTGATGCGATTTGCGCGCTCCGCCTTGCCGCTGCCGCTCGGCGCGTTCAAAGGGCGGCGCTCGCTGCTGGCGCTGGACAACCTGACGGCGGCGATCGATGTGGTGTTGCACGTTCCCGAACCGCTGCGGCGCGTGCTCATCGCCGCCGATCCGCAAGCGCTCACGGCGGCCGAGATCATTACCACTCTGCGACAGGGTCTGGGTCGCCGGCCTCACGTATTTTGGTTGCCGCGACGCCTCGTCGGGTTCTTGCTGCAGGTTGCCGGTCGCAACGACGCTTATGCGCTGCTGTCGGGCTCGTTGGTCGCGGATTGTTCGGCGCTGCAGCGGCTCGGCTGGACGCCGCCGGTGGAAACGCGCGCGGCCCTGGCCCGGCTCATGCAGGCGAATGCCACGCGCATGGACGCTTGATTCGCCATCGGCAGGACGCGAATCGGCTATGGTTCGATCATGCCGAAGCCGCCGCGCAAGATCGCGTTCGTCACCATAGCGACCGAGCACGGCACGCTGATCGTCAATCGTTTCGATCAGCACATCGTCAATCAGACCACCGGCATTGGGGTCGGCTTCCAGCTGTTGGAGGCAAGCTGCTATGACCCGGGAGAAGTCGATCTGACCCTGAAACTGCTCGACCTGCGCCGCGAGCATTACGGCGACGGCGCGATTGCGGTCGATTGCGGCGCCAATATCGGCGTCTTCACCGTGGAGTGGGCCAAGCACATGACCGGCTGGGGCGTGGTCGTGGCGTTCGAGGCGCAGGAGCGGATCTATTACGCGCTGGCCGGCAACATCGCGATCAACAATTGCTTCAACGCCCGCGCCGTTCATGCCGCCGTGACGAAGGAGCCGGGCACGATGAAAATACCGATGCCGAATTATTTCGCGCCGAGCAGTTTCGGCAGCCTGGAGCTGAAACAGCGCGTCGGCAACGAATTCATCGGACAGATGATCGATTATTCCGAACAGAGGATGACCGCGGTGCCGGCGACGACGCTGGACGCCTACGACTTTCCGCGGCTCGATCTGGTCAAGATGGACATCGAGGGCATGGAGCTTGAAGGCCTGGCGGGTGCCGCCGTCTGCGTCGCCAAGCATCATCCAATTCTGCTGATCGAAGCGGTCAAGGTCGGCAAGGATGAGCTGCGCGCGTGGCTGGGACAACACGATTACACGACGTTTGACGTCGGCATGAATCTGCTGGCGCTGCACAGTGCCGACAAATGTCTTGCGCAAGTCAAAGCCTGATAAAGCAGGCAAGCTATCGGGGCGTACACTCATAAATTATATTGTCGAGTGACGCGCCGCGATCCGGACCCTCCGCTTGCCGTCGCCGCTCGCGCTGTGACGCTTGGCTTGAATTGCGCTATACTCAAAGGATGGCGAGATTGCTGACAAGGCGCGCGCTTGGTGCATATGGCGCGGCGCTTGGCGCCGCGACTTTGTTGGGTCGGCCTGCTCTTGCCGATCCGCCGGGCTCAAACGCGGGGCGAACGGTGAAATTCCGCGACGGTATCGTCGTTCCGGCGCTCGGCCAGGGCTCCGCCCGTCTGGGACAGGGCAGATACCCGCAAGCCCAAGAGGAAGACGCGCTGCGCACCGGCCTGTCGCTTGGCATGACCGTGATCGACACCGCCGAGCTCTATGGCAGCGGCGCGGCCGAAAAATTGATCAGTCGGGTGATTGCGGGGCGGCGCGATCGCGTATTCCTGGTATCCAAAGTCTGGCCCAATCATGTGGCGGGCAATGGCATCGAGCGCGCCTGCACATCCAGTCTTGCTCGTCTCGGAACCGACTACCTCGACCTCTACCTGATGCATTGGCCAAATGGCGTCCGCGACTTTTCACACGTCGTGACGGCATTTGAGAATTTGCATGCGGCTGGGAAAATCCGGGCGTGGGGCGTGTCCAACTTCAAGGTCGGCCAGATGGACGCCCTGTTCCGCGTTCCGCGCGGCGATCGCTGCGCCACCAACCAGGTTCCTTACAGTCTCGGCGATCGAGCTATTGAACGCGATCTGCTGCCCTGGTGTGCCCAGCATGACATGCCGGTGATGGCTTATTCGCCGCTCGGGGGACCCGACAGCAATCTGCTGCGCGATCCCGCATTGATGGAGATTGGCGCAGCACACGATTGCTCCGCCGCCGCCGTTGCGCTGGCGTGGACGATTCGTAGCGGCAAGGTCTTGGCCATCGTCGAATCGGGCTCCGCCGCGCACGTCAAGCAGAACGCCGTCGCCCTTGCGCTGACGCTCACGCCGCAGGAGCTTGCGAAATTGGATGCCGCGCATCCGCCGCCACGCCGATAGAACAAAGTGTTTGGTGTGAGCGGCGACGCAATCACGGACCCGATGCCCAGCCGAGCCGGCCGATAGCGGGTAATTTGACCGCGGGCCGCCGCAGATCGAATCCGACCACCGCGCCGAAGAAATTCAGTTCGACGCCTTCAACCCAGCCAATGGTGAGGCCGACATAGCCGCCGAGCGAGACGAACGCGCCGGTCCCGGATGGCGTGAACCCGATCCATCGCCCCGCGTAGGGATAGTCCTTGCCGATCGCCGTGGGCGGCAGCACCGCCTTGAGTTCCGGTACCGCGTCCAGCGCGGCCTGCACAAAAGTGTTCGAGTTCGGACCGGGCCACGGCCGGTAATCGCCGTATGCGTTGAATCGATACGTCTCGATGACCGAGCGGATCTTGGGAATGAGCCGCTCGGCCGTCTCCCCGTCCACGCTCACGACCGTTTCCGGGCTGGCGCCAAACCAGCGGCCATCGGGCACAAACCCGTCGATCCGGATCGGTTCTCCCCAACGGGTATAATCATATCGCGTGTAGCGCGGCGCACCCCGTTCTTTCACGACAATCCAACAATGCACGGCAAAGATCGCCCGCCAGCGGACGGTCCGCGCCGCATAGACGCGGATGACGGCATCGGGATGGTTCGCGGCGTCGGGCAGCAGTCCCGCGCTCGACCGGTCCGCCGTGCGCCAATTGCTCTGGCGGTCTCCAAGCAAGAAGGAGATACCGGATAGCGCTATGGGCAGAGCGATCGATAGAACGAAGATGATGGCCGATGGCAAGACAAGTCCGCGAAGCATGTGCAGCCAATTAGTCGCTTCTTCGAGCGTTTTCCAGATGGGCGGGAGACAAGGCATTCATCGGCAGGATGGGCCGCGGTTTCGAATTTCTTGGGAGAACGCCCAGCACGCGCTCCACCCGGCCACCGACGTCAAAATCGCGCCATTCGCGAAAATGAACGAAGGCGCCAACGGAGGGGCTCTTCCATAGAAAAATTCTATCATGCCATGAGACAAGACCCCTTGGAGATCGATAAACTATTTTCAAACATAAGTAGTCGGGAATCGGGGGGACAAAATCGTGCGTGTGGCGATTTGGGGAACGCTTCTCGTCACGGTCGCGTGCTGCGCCGGCTGCGCTTCGCAACCGGCGGCGCCGATCGTGGCGGCCGTTGCGCCCGGACAAGCGCGCATTTCGATCACGCGGACCGATCACGCGGTGTCGTGGGGCCCCCCGGCCCAGATCACGATAAACGGCGCCCTGGTCGAGCTCGCGCCAGGCCAAAACTACAGCGGCGGCGTGCCACCAGGGCCGGTCACCGTGACTGCGGCCGGGAAGATGGACATCGGCATGTACGTCGTGAGGTTCAACGCGGTTGCCGGCAAAGCCTACGCTTTTGAGGTGTCGCAGCGCGGCGCGCGCATCGCCGCCAGCGCGCTTGGTGGGGTTGCCGGGCTGATAGTCGAGAGCGCAGCGAGCGGCGAACAATCGGGCGCGTTCAAAATCACCGAAGTGGCACGGTAAGACGAAGACGCCTTGCCGGCGCCCATAGCGACGAGACACGCGGCCTTCGCTGCGGTCGCGCCAATTATCACACCACGGGCCAACGCCCGCCGTCGACATTGATCGCCGTCCCGGTGATGGAGCCGCCTTGCTTCGACACCAGGAAGCAGGCGAGATTAGCGCATTCCTCGACCTCGCCGACGCGGCCGATTTGGGAGGCGCGATGACCTTCGACGTGACGAAAATTCGGCGCGGTATCGCCGTGCTGCTGCTTGCGGCGATCGCCGGATCGCTCGTATCTCCGGCGGCCGCGCAGAAATTCCCCAGCGGCCCCGTTCACATCATCGTACCGTTCGCGGCGGGCGGCCTCACCGATGCGCTGGCGCGCGTTCTGGGTAACCAGGTTGCCGAAGCGATCGGTCAGCCGGTGATCGTCGAAAACCGGTCCGGCGCCGGCTCGATCGTCGGCATGGAGACTTGCGCCAAAGCGAAGCCCGACGGTCAGACCGTGTGCCTGACGGTCGCCGACAGCCTGTCGTATAATCCGCAACTGTACGCCAATCTGCCGTACGATCCCGACAAGAGCTTCGCGCCGGTGATCCGGCTGGCCTGGACCAACAACCTGTTGGTCGCCAACGCCAAGACGCCATTCGACACCTACAAGGGCATGATCCAGTACGCCAAGGCCAATCCGGGCAAGCTCAACTGGGCGACGTGGGGGCCGGCGACGCTGCCTGACCTTTATCTGCGTTGGGTCTCGGCGCGTGCCGGAATCGTCATCCAGGCTATTCCCTACAAGGGCGCCGCGCAGGGCAATCCGGCGGTGTATTCCGGCGAAGCCGACATCACCTATATGGGCTTCGGCGTGGCGGCGCAGCCGATCGCCGTCGGCACCATCAAGCCCTTGGTCGCAGTCGGCGACCGACGCTCGCCGTTGATGCCCGACCTGCCGTCGCTCGGCGAAGAGGGCGGCGATCCCGGCCTTGCCGGCTATTTCGGCTTGTTTGCGCCTGCCGGTACGCCGAAGCCGATCGTCGAGCGGCTCAACGCCGAGTTCGCCAAAGCCATCAACACCCCGGCTGTGCAGGCATTCTACAAAACCTCGACGCTGGTTGCGGAAGCCAACACCCCGGACCAATTTGCCAGGTTCGCCAAGGCCGATCGCGAAGCCGCCGCGAAGGTGTTCAAGAGCATCGGCGTCACGCCGCAAGCTGCGCCGCAGTAGGAGGAGAGCCATGGCGGTCGATATCCACGACCTTTACTCCGGCATTCTCAGCAACGTGCACATGGAGCGGCCGCACAAGACCATGGCCAAGAAGCTGATCATCAACGTCGCTCCGACCGGCTCGTTCATGAACAGGCAGCAAAACCCCGGCCAGCCCTACACCATGGAGGAGAACGTCAAGGCCGCGGTCGAAGCGCACAAGGCCGGCGCCGCGGTCTGGCACGTGCACGCCCGCGACAAGGACGGCACGCCGAGCAAGGATCCCCATGTCCTGAAAGAGACCATCGCGCGCGTGCTCGACCAGTGTCCCGACATCGTCACCTCGGTCGTTCCGTACGCCGACTACGAGCACCAGGGGCTCGATCTGATCAAGCGCACGGTCGATGTCCTCACCGGCGCCGGACCCGAATATTTCCAGTCCGCCGTGCTGTTGATCCAGACGCTCGGCTTCTCGGAGAAATTCACCTACATCATCACCGAGAAGACGCTCTCGGAGCAGGTGAAGTATTTGGAGGATCACGGTGTGCGGCCCGAGTATCAGGGCACCAGCTATCAGGGCATCAAGGACGTGCTGGATTGGCTGGTCGACAAGGGCATCGCCAAGGACCCGCCGCTGATGAACATCATGATGGGCTTCCACGGTTTCTGTCACGGCTCGCCGCTCGGGCCCGATCCGTGGAATTACATCTACATGATGACCATGCAGCAGGTGCTGGCCACGAACGCGGTCAAGGGCGTCTGTGCCGGCGGCCGCAACTGGCTGCCGTTCTCGACGCTCGCCATCATGCTCGGCTTCGACATGGTGCGCGTCGGCATGGAGGACACCGTCTACCTGCATCCGCACCGCGAGGAGAAGATCCAGACATCGGCGCAGGCCGTGCGCAAGGTGGTGGCAATCGCCAACGAGCTCGGCCGCGAGATCGCGACGCCTGCCGAGGCGCGGGCGATCATGGGCATCGATCTTGCGGCAAAGAAATCGGGCCCAACAAAACACGCGACCAGGCCGGCGGCGCACCACGCAGCCGCGCCGACATCGTGAGCCGTCATGAAATTCGGCTACTTCACGCTCAGCGACAACCGTTATCCCAACAATCCGCGCTCGCCTGAGCAATTTCTGATCGAGATACGCGACCAGGCGGTGTTGGCCGAGAAGCTGGGATTGAACTCGGCCTGGATCGGCGAGCACCACTTCAACCGGCGCGGCTGCGTCTCGGTGCCGGCAATCGTGCTGGCCAATGTTGCCGCCGCCACGACGCGCCTGCGGTTGGGACCGGCCGTGGTCGTGCTGCCGATCCATCATCCGATTCATGTCGCGGAGGAATGGGCGACCCTTGACCAGTTGTCCGGCGGCCGCGTCGATTTCGCGGCGGGGCGCGGCTACGACCGTCACGAATTCACGCCGTTCAACGCCGATTTCGATGCTTCCGCCGAGCAGCTTGGCGAAGGCATCGAACTGTTGATGCGCTGCTGGACCGAAACCAAGCCGTTCGACTTCAAGGGGCGGTTCTACGATTTCGCGGACGTCGAGGTTTTTCCCAAGCCTCTGCAGAAGGACTTTCGGCCCTACATGGGCTCGTTCTCGCGCTTCTCGATGGAGCTGGCGGCGAAGTGGGACTGGAACCTGATGCTGGCGCCGTTCGCGGCCACCATCCTGTTCGGCAGCCTGAACAATGCAGTCGCTGCGTATCGCGAGATCTGTGCGAAGGCGGAAAAGCCGGCGCAGAAAGTCAAATGCAGCTATTTCATCCACATCGGCGCGGGTGAGCACGAGCGGCAACAGGCAACTGAGCGGATGGTCGATTACGTCACAATGGCGGGCCTGCGCAAAACCATGAGCCAGGGCGGCAGCGGCGCGCTGCCGCCAACCATGGCGTACTTCAAGCAGATCGGCGAGCGGCTCAATGACGCCAAAGCCTCCGACTTCGACGACAACTCGCTGCTGCATGGCTCACCGCAACAGATCATCGATACCTTGAAGCGGGTCGAGGCGATCGGCATCGACGAGGTCATCCTTTACTTCAACTTCGGCCAGCGTCCCGACGCCTTTGTGCGCGAGCAGATGCAGCGCTTCATGGCAGACATAGCGCCGGCCTTCGGCGGCGCGCTGGCAGGGCAGGAAACTTGAGGAGCTGGTGATGCTCAACCGTCGTCAGGCGCTCGGTGCGGCGATCGGCGCCATCGCAGCCGACAACCTTGTCGCCGGCCGCGCGGAGGCCGAAACGCTCGACAAGGTCGTGCACATCATCGTCGGCTTCCCGGCCGGCGGCGGCACGGACATCACGGCGCGCGTGCTGGCGCAGGCGCTGCAAGGCAGCTACGCGTCGAGCATCATCGTCGAGAACCGGCCCGGCGCCAGCGCCCGGCTCGCGGTCGAGTATGTGAAGAATGCGCCGGCCGACGGCAGCGTCATGCTGTTCACGCCCGACTTTGCCATGACGCTCTACCCGTCGAGCTTCAAGGCGCTGAAATACGATCCGGTCAAGGACTTCATTGCGGTCGGGCCGGTCACCAAGGGTGAGCTGGTTCTGAGCATCGGCCCCGCCGTGGCCGCGGAGGTGAAAACGCTGCAAGATTATATCGCCTGGTGCAAGGCGAATCCGGGCAAGGCGAACATCGCCGACACCTCGGCGGGTGCGACGCCGCACTTCACCGGCGTCATGCTGGCGCAGGAGGCGAAGATCACGCTCATCCCGGTGCATTACCGCGGCGGCGCGCCGGCGATGGAGGATCTGATCGGCGGCCACGTGCCGGCCAGCGTCAATCCGGTGAGCGAAGTGATGGCGTTCGCGCAGGCCGGCTCGATCCGCGCGCTGGCGGTGACCGGCGAGCAGCGCACGCCGTTTCTGCCCGACGTGCCGACCATGAAGGAGCAGGGATTCAACGTCGTGGTCGAGTCGCTCCCTGGCGTATTCGTGCCGGCCAAAACGCCGGCTCCGGTCGTCGCCGCGCTCAATGCGGCGATGCGCAAGGCGGTGGCGTCCAAAGAAATGATCGACAGCTTGGCCAAGTTCGGCACCGAGCCCGCGTCCATGGCTACTGCCGAATACACCGCCTGGGTCGAGAAAGAGATTGCGCGCTGGGGAACCGTGGTGAAGGCGTCGGGGTTTGCGGCGCTGGACTAATAGCTACGCTCAGCCTACTTCGCCGGCGTCGGCGCGCCGTGCGCCGCAGGTGCTGTGCACGCTAGCCGCGGCCAAGGGAATGCGGCCGCGAATCGTCCTCCATCGTTTCCTCACATCGGTTTCATGTGCGCGATGATCCAGTCGCGGTAGTAATCGAGCCGGACCACGGCGAAGCGGCCGCCGCACTCGGCGGGCGCAAAGGTGTGACTGAGGATGCCGACCGCGAGCGGGAGCCCCTTGATCAGCTTGATCGGCACGCTCGGCACCGCACGGCTGCGTGTCGTCGCCACGAAGAACGCCGGTCCGCCGGAATCGCCGTGGCAGACGCCGCGCGCGTCCGACGACGGTTCGTCGGCGACGCCTAGATCGTCGGGCGTCACCATCATTTGCCTCGGCAGATAAGGTTGTTCGAGATTCGGTTGCCGGCCGGGATGGACCATGTCGGGAGCCGACGTGCCGATGCGCATCTTGTGCAGGGTCTCGCCTTTTGGTGCTGCGCCGAAACCGTACATGTCGAGCCAGACCAGCGGCCACGTGCGTATCCGCGGCTGGCAGCACACGACGTATTCGTTCTTGATCGGCGGCAATGCGGCGCTAAGCGCCCGGGTAGGATGCGACCCGATAATGCGAATGAGGCCGATATCCTGGTGGTTGATCGGCATATCGTCTTCAGGCAGCCCGGCTTTGCCGTCAAGCCAAGCCGTGAGCTGCTCGAGAAAATTCTCCTCGATCACGATCGCAGCCGCTTTGCGCACCACGGCGTCGGGATCTTCGAGGCTCCGACCGTAGGTGATGGTCACCTGGTCCGGTTGGACGGTCGATTTAAAATCGTGGTCGACCAGACAATGCGCTGCGGTGATGACAAAGCTATCGCCGTAGACAAGACCCGAGCAGGCGCCGTGCGGCACTTTCACCATGACGGTCGCACGCGCGCCGGCATCGTCGGCGGCGGGTTCCGTGCCGCCGCGAATGGCGACGGCACGGCTCGCGGCGAGGCACGCCACAAGACAAGCCGCGATGACAGGAGCAGCGTGGCGCCTCAGCAATGCCGCGCCCTTACTTCGCCAGCGTCGGTGCGCCATGCGATGCGGGCACCGTTTGACGCGCCGACTGCGCGGCGCGCGCGACTTCGGCGAGGTCGGCGAGCTTGCCATGCGCATCGCCGCCGGGCTGGATGATACCCGCCGACATCAGAAGCTGCATGGCCTGCTCGACCGTGATGTCGAGCTCGACCACGTCGTGGCGCGGCACGTAGAAGAAAAAGCCGGTGGTCGGGTTCGGCGTGCACGGCATGAAGGCCGAGACGTGCTCGGTCGCCGGCAGCCGCGCGGAAATCTCCGCGCTCGGCGACTGCGTTAAAAATACCAGCGACCACATGCCCGGAGACGGAAATTCGACCAGGCCGACTTTGCGGAAGCTCGAGCCGGAGCCGGAAAACAGCGTTTGGAATATCTGCTTGGCGGTGCGGTAGATCGGCCGCACGATCGGCATGCGGCTGAGAACATTCTCGCCGAGGCTGATCAGCCGCGAGCCGACCAAATTGGCGGTCAAGAAGCCAAGCAGCGTGAGCGCCACAAAAGCGATGACGAGGCCGAAGCCGGGGACGTCGACCGGCAGATAGGTTTCCGGCCGGTATGCCACCGGAATGAACGGCCGTACCCAATTGTCGACCCAGGTGACGAACCACCAGACCAGCCACAACGTCACCGCTACCGGCCCGGCCACGATCAAGCCGGTGAGGAAATAATTGCGAATGCGGCTCACGAGGCCGGCCGATGGCCGTGCGTTCGGGCCAGCAGGGAGTTCGGTGCTGTCGCTCACGTTCGTCATTTCGGTACGGGTGCCGCTGCCGCGCGCAATTATAGTAGCGAGTCGGCGGATCGGACAGCAGCGCCGATCACTCTACCGTCACCGACTTGGCCAGATTGCGCGGCTGGTCGACATCGGTGCCGAGAATGACGGCGGTGTGGTAGGCGAGCAATTGCACCGGCACGGCGTATACCAGCGGCGTCACGGTCGCCGGCATGGTGGGTAGCGTCAGCGTCGTCAGCGCATGGCTCTCGGCGGCGACTTCGGCGCCTTTCTTGTCGGTGAGCAGGATGAGGCGGCCGCCGCGCGCGGCAACCTCCTGCATGTTCGACGCGGTCTTCTCGAACACCTGATCGTACGGCGCGATGACGATCACCGGCATTTTCTCGTCGATCAGCGCAATCGGGCCATGCTTGAGTTCGCCGGCGGCGTAGCCCTCGGCGTGGATGTAGGAAATTTCCTTGAGCTTCAGCGCGCCTTCCAGCGCCAGCGGAAAGCTGGTGCCGCGCCCGAGATAAAGCACGTCGGGGCATTTCGACAGCGTGCGCGCGAGTTGTTCGATCTGCGGCTCCAGCGCCAGCGCCTCGCTCATGTGCCGGGGCACCTCGATCAAAGCACGCACCAGCTTGGCTTCGTCGTTTTCGCCGAGCACGCCGCGCGCCCGCCCGGCGGCGATGGCGAGCGCGGCGAGCGCCGCCAATTGGCAGGTGAAGGCTTTTGTGGAGGCGACGCCGATCTCCGGACCGGCGAGCGTCGGCATCGCGACGTCGCTCTCGCGGGCAATGGTCGAGGTCGGCACGTTGACGACCGAGAGCACGTGCTGCCGGTGCTCGCGCGCGTAACGCAGCGAAGCGAGTGTGTCGGCCGTTTCGCCGGACTGCGAGACGAAGATCGCGAGATTGCCGGGCGCGAGCGGCGCGCTGCGGTAGCGAAACTCGGACGCGATATCGACCTCGACCGGCAGCTGGGCAAAGCGCTCGAACCAGTATTTGGCGACCATGCCGGCGTAATAGGCGGTGCCGCACGCCGAGATCGATATGCGGCTGAGTTTTTTGAAGTCGAACGGCAGCGCAAACGGCAGTGCCACGCGTTCGGCCGCCATGTCGATGTAATGCGCCAGCGTGTGGCCGACGACTTCGGGCTGCTCGTAGATTTCCTTGGCCATGTAATGGCGATGGTTGCCCTTGTCGATCAGCATGACGTCGGCGCGCGATTTGATCACCTCGCGCTGGACTGCGGCGCCCTGGGCGTCGTGGATTTCCGCGCCTTTTCGGGTCACGATCACCCAGTCGCCGTCTTCCAGATAGCTCACCATGTCGGTGAATGGCGCGAGCGCAATCGCGTCGGAGCCGACGAACATGACATCGTCGCCAAAGCCGACGGCGAGCGGCGAGCCCTTGCGCGCGCCGATCAGCAAATCGTCCTGCCCGGCAAACAGGAAGGCGAGCGCGAACGCGCCGCGCAGCCGCGGCAGCGCTTTCTGCACCGCCTCGACCGGCGAAGCGCCGCGCTTGATCTCCTCGGTGACCAGATGGGCGACGACTTCGGTATCGGTGTCGGTCGCAAATTTGGCGCCGCTTGCTTCGAGCTCGCGGCGCAGCTCGGCGAAGTTCTCGATGATGCCGTTGTGCACCACGGCGAGTTTTTCCGTGGCGTGCGGATGGGCGTTGTTTTCGGTCGGTCGTCCGTGCGTGGCCCAGCGGGTATGGCCGATGCCGATGGTGCCATCAAGCGGTTCGCGCTGCAGCCGGCTCTCGAGATTTTTCAGCTTGCCCTCGGCGCGGCGGCGGGTCAGTACGCCGTTTTTTTCCAGCGTCGCCACGCCCGCGGAATCATAGCCGCGATATTCGAGGCGTTTTAACGCCTCGATCAGCTGCGGCGCCGCCGGCTCGCCGCCGATGATTCCGATGATGCCGCACATTCGTTGAACGCTCTCCGCACAGCCGTCTTAAAGCGTCATGGCTTTAGATTGGCCGGCTAGTTCGTCATACCAGGATTCCGAAGATTAATTGTTAAAGCGCAGCAGGCGAAAACGGCAAAATCAAATAACGTTGCGTTTCCTGACGCTTGGCCGCCGCTTCTCATGCTTCGGACACGGTGCAAGTGCTTAACGTTTCTTTCTAATCGGATGCGTGCGCCTTTTTCTTGCCCAGCGATTTAAAGGCGCGCAAGCGGCTCGCCCAGCCTTCCTTAACGACCTGCCGGGCGCGCGCCAGCGCCAGCGCTTCCGCCGGCACGTCGGCGGTGACCACCGAGCCCGAGCCCACATAGGCGCCGGCGCCGATCTCGACCGGCGCGACCAGCGCCGAGTTCGAGCCGATGAAGGCGTTTTCGCCAATCGTGGTGCGGTGCTTGGCGGTGCCGTCGTAATTGCAGGTGATGGTGCCGGCCCCGATATTGGCGCCGGCGCCGACGAAGGCGTCGCCGATATAGCTCAGGTGGTTGGCCTTGGCGCCGGCTTCGATCGTCGCTTCTTTGATTTCGACAAAGTTGCCGATGTGCGCGCCGTCGCCAAGCCGCGTGCCGGGACGAAGCCGCGCGAACGGGCCGACCGAGACGCCCTTGCCGATCGTGGCGCCGGCGAGGTGCGAGAACGAATGGATCACCGCGCCGTCGCCGACGCTGACGTTGTCGCCGAATACCACATACGGCTCGACCACCACGTCCTTGCCGAATTTGGTATCGGCGGACAGGAACACAGTTTCGGGCGCAACCAGCGTCACGCCGGCGTCGAGCGCCGACTGGCGCAGCCGCTGTTGGGCGACCGCTTCGGCCTCGGCCAGTTCCTTTTTGCTGTTGATGCCGCGCACCTCGTCCTCCTCGACTTCGACCGCGACCACGGATTTGTTCATGCCGCGCGCGATCTCGACGGCTTCGGTCAGGTAAAACTCGCTCTTGCGGTTGCGGTTGCCGATCCGCTCCAGGATATTCAGCGCGCTCTTGCCGTCGAGCGCCATCATGCCGGCGTTGCACAGCGTCACCGCCTTTTCGTCCGCGCCGGCATCTGCCTCCTCGACGATCTTGAGAAGTTTTTCCCCTGAGGTGACCAGGCGGCCGTAGCCGGCCGGATCGGCAGGCCGGAAGCCGAGCACCACCACGGCGGCGCCGTCGGCGAGCGGCGCGCGGAGCAGGCGAAGCGTTGCCGGCCGCAGCAGCGGCGTGTCGGCGTAGACGACGAGAATATCGTCGAACTGCCGCTCGATCGCCGCTTTGGCCGCCAGCACGGCATGCGCCGTGCCGCGGCGTTGGTGCTGCACGAAAGAGGCGGTGTGCGGCAGCACGCGCTTGGCCTCGGCGGCAACGTCGTCCTGACCGGGCCCGATCACCACCGCGACGGCGGCGGGCTCGATCCCGGCCACGGCGGTGAGCACATGCCTGAGCAGCGAGCGCCCGGCGACCGTGTGGAGCACCTTGGGGCGGGCCGAGCGCATCCGCGTGCCCTCCCCGGCCGCCAGCACGATGGCAAGGCAAGTCCGAGCCGCCATTCAAACGACCTCCGCGGCGCTCTCATAGCCGAGCGGGCCCGGCGCCGAAAGCCGAACCTGTGGCGATGGCAAACACGGCAACGCCAAAAACCGCGGCCAGGAACCGCGCCGCGCACGTCAACAGCGCGAATCTGCTAGTTTTTCACAAATGATTCGGCCACGGATTCTGCAACCGGGCACGTCGCGCAGTGGCGGCAAGGCTGCCGTCATGGCCGCCAGCAAGCCGGCGGTGAAGCCTGTGCCACTCCCGAAGCGGCCGGCGCCGGCGGCGTTCACCATGCGCAATCTATGGCGCATGACGCTGTGGGGCGGCGTGGCGGCCAGCGCCCTCCTCGTCGCCGTCATGGCATCGCGCAGCGACGTCGGGGCGCAGCGAATCGCCGGCTTGTTTTCGATCCGCGGCGACCGCACCCAGGTGGCGGCGCGGCCATTCGACGCCGAGGCCGAAGCCCGCCAACTGGCCGAAGCCGTGCGCGGATTGAACGCCGAGAACCAGGAGCTGAAATCGCGGCTTGCCGCGGTCGAGCACAACGTCGACGATATTACGGGTTCGGTGGCGCGCCAGATCGAAACCATCAAGAAGACCAGTCCAGTTCCCCTACCCGCCGCCGATGCAAATCGGGCATCCGCGGCTGCTCCGGCGGCAAGAGCCGCAACCGCCGAGCTACCAGCCGGACCTGCGCCAGCTCCTGCAGGCCCGGTTGCGGCGCCGCCCCATGCGGCCGGCCCCGCTCCCGCCGCTGCCGTCCCGCAGGCGGCGTCGCCTGGTCCGAATGCCGCGGCGCCACCTGCCCGTATCGAGGCGCCAGCGGTGCCGACGCCGCAATACGGCGTCGATATCGGCAGTGCAGTCTCGATCCAAGTGCTCCGCGCGCGTTGGCTCGGCATCCGCTCGGCGCATGCCCAGCTGTTCGATGGCTTGATGCCGGTGGTTATGCTGCGCGAGGTGCCGCAAACCGGCCGCGTCGAACTGCGGCTCGTGGTCGGGCCGCTCGCCAATGCCGAGGCCGCAGGCAAAATCTGCAGCGCGCTCGAGCACTATCGGCTGAGCTGCCAGCCGACGCTGTTCAGCGGCCAGCACGTGGCGCTGCAGTAACGCGACATCCGCAAATTCATTGCGCCGAGCAATGGCCTCGTGCATTGGCAGGGGCATAGGCTTTGTCAAAACGGCCAAACGACCATGCCCCGCCCGCTGTTTCGTCCGACCGCTCGGCAGACCAGTTGGCTCATCGCCATCGGCTTTTTGGCCGTCGGCGAGGCGCTCTATCTGCGCTTCATGGCGATCGAGCGGGGGACTGTGGCGCTGGCCTGCCAGGCCGGCCTGCCGACATGGCTGTGCAGTACCTACCGGGCGACAATCCCGCTGTTTCAGCACGAGGTGTTCGGCATCGTGGCGCTAACTGCGGCGCTGCTGAACATGGTGCGGCCGTCGGTGGTGCTAACAGCATGCGCGCTTGCGGCGGCCGGCTTCGGCCTCGTGCTGCACAATGTCGATCTGGCTGCGCTTGCGGTGGCTGCGCTTATTCTGAGCTTGGCACGGCCCGCGCCTGCGCCAGAATGAAGGCTAGGCCGAGCAGCGCGGCGCAGAACCAGACCGCCTGCCAGTTGGCGAAGCCTTCGTTGAACGCGATGTAGATGGCCGCAACGGCGGTAACCAAGGCCGCCACCCGCTCGGCCAAGGCCGGTGGTCCCGGCCGGCGTTCGGTCGACGCCCAAAGCACCAGATAGGGCACAACGGCGGCAGTCAGCGCCGCAAAGGGAATGTCGCGGTAGCGCGGATCGAACACCAGGCCCAACGCGGTCTGGATCGCCAGCAACAACAGCAAGAGAAAGCTCAGCCCGAGTGCCCAAAACGGTCCGTCGCGATTGATGTCGGAGCCGCCCAGCAAGGTCGAAAGCGGCGGCAGCGGCCGGCGTATCGCGCAGGCCATGGCGCACACGATGGGCGCCGCTGACGCAACAGCTGCAAGCGCCAGCGCGCGCAGCCAGCCGCCCGCACTGAAGCTATCCGGCCCGACCTGGTCGATCGTCCAGCCAAACAAGACGGCAGGCAGGACAACGAGTAGCGCGATGCGCCACCAGAACAAGGGCGCAGCGGGCTTGCCGCACCCCGCTCTAAACGCAGCGCCAAACGCCGCGGCGGCAAGCACGATGCCGGCCAGCGCCTGCAGCAGCCAGCGCGGATGGTCGGATACGGCGCCCCCTGTAAAGCTGAACTTCGGTGCGCCGGTGGCGCGGTCAAAAATGCCCCATTGACCGCCGACCGTGCCTTCCAGCCAGCGCTTCCAGGGTTGATCGAAGGCTTCGATCACGTTGACCCGGACATGGTCGCGCTTGGCAAACGCAAGCGTCTCCAGAATGACGCGGGCCTGATCGGACGGCGACGGCCGCGCGCCTTCACGCATGCGGCCGCGGCTCGGCCAGCCCAGCTCGCCGATCATGATCTCCTTGCCCGGGAAGGCGGCGGCGACCCGGTTGCGGATCGCCTCGATATGCGCCGCCGCATGGTCGGCGGGAATCGGAAAATCCTCCCAATAGGGCAGCATGTGAATGGTGATGAAATCGACCGCGCTAGCAACTTCGCGATAGCGCAGCCAAAACTCCCAGACGTCGGCATAGGTCACCGGTTCCGGGACCTGCGCCTTGACCTCGCGGATCGCGGCGATGAGGTCGTTGACCGGCATTTCGCCGCGCAGCAGCACCTCGTTGCCGACGATGATGGCGCTGATCACGTCGGGATATTGCTTGGCGAGCGCAACGGCGGCGGCGATCTGCTGCCGGTTCTTGTCCGGCTTGCCGGAGAGCCACAGCCCGTCGAGGACTTTAAGGCCGTGGTGGCGGGCGCTCTCGAGGACTGCAGCGGCATTGTCCTCCACCGAATAGATGCGCACGCAATTGCTGTATTTCGCGATCAGCGCCAAATCTTCGTCGACCTGCGCAGCGCTGATGTGCGTGCCTTCGACCAGCGGGTCCTGGCTGCCGCGGTAGGGCGCATAGGAAACGCAATAAAGCTTTTCGCCGTCGGCTAGCGGCGATGGCGGCAGCGCGACCGGACGGCCGAGCCACCACCAGCTTGCGGCGATGGTGAGCGCGGTGAGCGCAAACAGCGCGAGCGCTTGGCCGATCCGATGCGTATTGGCTCGCTGAAACACCGCCTGCCATTAACCTTGCCCGCGCGTCGTGCCAAGCCGCGGCCGGTTCCGGAGGCCTGCGCCGCCATGCGCGCTGGACAAATCGGCAGACTTGCGATGTGGTCGCGACGGCCGCACGCCAAGCCGCAATTCCGGCATGATGAGGCGTTCCAGATAGCGCTCGTTTACAGCCGCGATAGCCTAAACTGTCCCGCAACTGCGTATCGAAATCACCGGATGCCGCTCAAAAGTCGAACAATGCGCATAAGCGTCCTCCGCCTTACGGTCGGGCTCGGCGCCGCGATCTGGCTTGCCACTGCGCTTGCCGGCTCAAACGGCACGGCCCTCGCCCAAAGCGGCGGCGATACCAAGGGAGCCGAAAAGACGCCGGCACCAGCCGCCCCGGCTCCTGCTCCCGCCCAGAAGGTCGAGGAGTACGCCGAAATCCAGCACACCATCAATGGACCCGCCGGCAATCCGGAATGCGTCTGGCTCGGCCGCCGTGTGGTCAGCCTGTTGTGGCGCGACGACATCGAGACGGCGTTTCGCCACCTCGATCTCTATGACCGCTTCGGCTGCCCGTCCGGTCATATCCAGGCGACGTTCCGCTGCCTGATCCTGCATTCCAACAGCGTCGACCCCAAGGCGCCCGACAGCCTCAACGGCCGGGTCAGCGCCTGCTGGATCAACCCGGCCAGCCCGGCGCCGCCGCCGGCGCCGGCCGCCGCTGCTGCGCCAAACGGGACCACCAATAAATGAGCGCCAGGCGTCGCGCGCGACCTGCTCCGCAAGCGCCCGCTGCGGCGCCGAACTCCACCACCAGTCGCTAAGTCGGAAATGCATCCTGCCGCGCGGCCGCATGCACGGCCGCCGCCGCGCAAAGTTTGGTTCCTTGTCTTGAATTTGCCATGCCCCGGCGCTACTTCTTAAACGCCGCTCGCAAGGTTACCTTACCCTCCTTACGACCATTGTCGAACCTTTGGGGACAGGTTCGGGCCCGTGCCCTCAAATCCCCGCGTGGTTGAGAGTCGATGCGCACCGTCGCTGCCGTGCTCGCGCTTATTGTGTGCGTGCATGCCGGGCTCTGGGTCCTGTTTCGGTCCCAAACCAATGCACCGGAATTTCGCGGTCAACTCGCCAGCCTGTCATACGCGCCGTTTGCCAGTTCGGACCATCCCGACCGCGGCGCGCGTCCGACGGCCGAACAAATCCGCGCCGATCTGAAAGCCATCGCGCCCTATACGCGCGCCATCCGCCTGTATTCCTCGACCGGCGGCGCCGAGCTGGTGCCGCCGATCGCCGCCGAGTTCGGCCTGAAAGTCACGGTCGGCGCCTGGATCAGCAAGGACAAGGAGCGCAACGAGCGCGAAATCGCCGCCGCCATCGATCTCGCCCGCCACAACAGCAATGTCGACGCGCTCGTGGTCGGCAACGAGACGATCTATCGCGACGAGATGACGCTGACCGACCTGATCGCGCTCATCAAAGACGTCAAGCGTTCGAGCCCGGTGCCGGTCACGACCGGTGAAATCGGCTCGGTCTGGCTGCAGCATCCCGAGCTCGCCTCCGCGGTCGATTTTGTCGCCGCGCACGTGCTGCCGTACTGGAATGGCATTGATGCGCCGCACGCCGTCGACTACACGATCGAGTTTTACGACAAGCTGCGCCGCGCGCTCCCTGGCAAGCGCATCGTCATCGCCGAGTTCGGCTGGCCCAGCGCCGGCTACAATTTCCAGAACGCATTCCCTGGCCGCACCGAGCAGGCGACGGTGTTGCGCGATTTTGCCTTGCGCGCCCAGGCCTACGGCATCGACTACAATGTCGTCGAAGCGATCGATCAGCCGTGGAAGACGTTCGAGGGCGGCGTCGGCCCGTACTGGGGTGTTTTCGACGCTTCGCGCCAGGCCAAATTTTCCTGGACCGGTCCGATCGGCGATGCGGACTACTTCAAGCACGCCGGGCTCGCGGTGCTGCTCGGGCTGTTGCTGTCGCTGCCGATTCTCGGCCTCGCCGGCGCGACGGTGCGGCAAGCGCTGATGCTGGCCGTTTCTGCACACCTGGCCGGCGCCTGGTTTGCGGCCGTGATCGCATTCTGGAAGGGCCACTACTTCGTGCCGGGCGCCGCATTTGCGCTCGGACTAGGCGTGCTGCTGCTGCTGCCGCTGGTCGCCATCGCGCTGGCGCGGCTCGACGAGATCGCGGCCATCGCGTTCGGCCGGCCGCCGCGCCGGCTCGCCGCCTCGCCGCCGCTCGTGCCCGAGTTGTTTGCACCGAAAGTGTCGATTCATATTCCGGCGTGTTGCGAGCCGCCCGATATGCTCAAGGCCACGCTCGATAGCGTGGCGCAGCTCGATTATCCCAATCTCGAATGCGTGCTGGTGATCAACAACACGCCCGACCCTGCGCTGTGGCGGCCGGTCGAGGAGCACTGCCGCACCTTGGGCGAGCGCTTCAAGTTCATCAACGTCGAGAATCTGAAAGGCTACAAAGCGGCCGCGCTCCGCTTGGCGCTCGCCAATACCGCGCCCGATGCGGAAATCGTCGGCGTCATCGATGCCGATTACGTGGTCGAGCCCGGCTGGCTCAAGGATTTGGTGCCGTTGTTCGCCGATCCGCAGGTCGGCCTCGTGCAGTCGCCGCAGGATCACCGCGACGGCGACCGCTCGCTGATGCATCGTGCCATGAATGCCGAGTATGCCGGCTTTTTCGACATCGGCATGGTGCAGCGCAACGAGTTCAACGCCATCATCGTGCACGGCACCATGTGTCTCATTCGCCGCGCCGCGCTCGACGCCGCCGGCGGCTGGTCGAGCGACACCATCGTCGAGGACGCCGATCTCGGCCTCACCTTGCTCGAAGGCGGCTGGACCGCCCACTACACCAATCGGCGCTACGGCTATGGCCTGCTGCCCGACACGTTCGACGCTTACAAGCGCCAACGCCACCGCTGGGCGTTCGGCGGCCTGCAGATCCTGCGCAAGCATTGGCGGCGATTGTTGCCCGGCGTCGATGGATTGAGCCGCGAGCAGAAGCGCGAATATGCGGTGGGCTGGCTCAACTGGCTCGGCGCCGAAAGTATCGGCGTTTTGGTCGCGCTCCTCAACATTCTCTGGGTGCCGTTCGTGGCGTTTGCCGATATCGCGGTGCCCGACCGCATTCTGACGATCCCCATCCTCGGCGCCTTCGCCGTCTCAGTCGCGCATTTCGTCGCGCTCTACCGACTGCGCGTGCGGGCGACGCCGGTGCAAATGGCGGGCGCGGTTTGTGCCGCCATGGCGGTGCAATGGACCGTGGCACGCGCGGTCGCCATCGGTCTGGTCAAGGAGCGGCTGCCGTTCCTGCGCACCGCCAAAGGCGGCTTGACGCGCAAGGGTCCCGACTTCCCGGCATTCTGGGAGGCGATCATCGCCGGACTCTTGCTCGCCGGCGCGGCCACGCTTGCCATCACCAACGTCAAAGAGATCCGCGAGATCAATATTTTCGCCGCGGTTCTGGTGGTGCAGAGCCTGCCGTTTCTTGCGGCCGCGCTGATCGCGCTGGTCGAAGGCACGCGCTTTAATACGTTGCCCTATTGGCGCGGCGTCACCGCCAAAGCCGCCGTGCTTTTGCCGCAGCCCAAGATCGTTGCCGAGCAACCCAAGCTGCCGAGCGAAAATCGCATCGAGGCAGCGCAATAGCGCCAGCGGTTCGAGGCGGTGAACTCCGATGGGCGGCAGCGCACGGCCGCCGCTTTCGCCTACCGCCTGAGCAATTTCGCGGCAACGGCGCGCGAGGGGCCGCGTGCATAGCGGGTGGGTGAGGAAGCAGAATGCGGCAACCGCAAGAGCGTATCGTGGCGCATCACGTCGGAGCGCGCGGCTTCACCGTGGCGTTCAACTGCCCACCGAAACTGAGCAAGCACGTCATCCACGTGGTTTACGAGGCCGACGAGCAATGCGCAAAGGCGATGATTGCGCAGAACAAGGACGAGAACTTCCACGTTCTGCCGTATTGCCTTGGCCAACGCCAAGAGCGTGCCAAGCTTTTTATCTGCGAAAATCCCTATTTCAGTTCCAACCTTGAACCCAATCCGGACTACGGTCGATTTTATTGCGAAGTTCACCAGGACGGTTTGATCGACGGCATTGAGGTCAAGGGCGAATGCTACGACCTGGATTACGGCGGCAGCATGCGCATCGTCCGCGTCGCCGACGTTGCGGTCCGCACGCTCGACGACGTCCTGGACGGCGGTGATGTGCCGAAGGGCTGGTATCCGGATTTTTTGTCGCTCGATACCCAGGGCTCCGAGCTTGCCATCCTTAGCGGCGGTGAAAGGACTTTTCGTGAGCATTGCCTGGCGTTGGCGACGGAGATCGAGTTCCATCCACTCTATAAAAAGCAGCCGTTGTTCTCGGACATTTTCCAATTCGCCCATCGCCACGGCTTCTACTTTGCCGGCTTCGACTGTCTGTGGGAGTTTTCATCGCACCGGCTGCCGCTCGGGGCGCGCGACAAGGGCTTCATCGGCTTCGGCGACGCGCTGTTTTTGCGCAGCATCGAAAGCGTGCGCGACATGGCGAAGTCCGAGGATGAACGCTACCTCGCCGTCCTCAAACTCGCTTTCATCGCTTTGAATTTCGGCTACATCGAATACGCGGTTCAGGCTGCCGACGCGGCCGCAACCCTGGCGCCCGCGCCAAGTCTGCGCGATCGCCTTGCCGAACGGGATTGCTACAGGGCTGTGCACGCGCTCCGCGCGGCAGTGCGCGAGCTGCCGCCGCATTACCCACATCGGGAACGCGCGGCGATGATGGACGAGCTCAGGGGGGTTCTGGCATGCGCTGCCGGACAACAGAACCAAACAGCAGCCCCGGCAAGCGGAGCCGGCGAAACATATCAATCGCCGCAGACCACGCCGGTCGAAACGGTTCTCGAGGAATATGGCTTCTTGGGAGTCGCTCAGTCCGTGCGCCGGCGGCGCAAAGTGGGGGAAAGCAGCATAGCCGGCAAGATGCATCGATGAGCGGTCGGCGCTGCCGCCATGCTCATACGGCCGGCGAGCCCTATCCGCGTAGCGCGCTCTCGGCGAGCCGCACCCAGTACGACGTGCCGGTCGGGATCGCTTCGTCGTTGAAATTGTAGGCCGGGTGATGCAGGCCGGCGCTGTCGCCGTTGCCGACGAAGATGAAGGCGCCCGGCCGTTCGCCCAGCATGAAGGCGAAATCTTCGGCGCCCATGACCGGCGCCACTTCGGTGTCGACCTTGTCGCTGCCGGCGATCTCGCGCGCCACCGCAGCGGCAAACTCGGTCTGGCGGTTGTTATTGACCAGGACCGGGTAGCCGTTGGTGCAGGTGAGCTTGGCTTTGGCGCCGTACATCCGCGCCGTGCCCTGCACCACGTCGTCGATGCGCTGCAGCAGCGTGTTACGGACTTCGTCGGTCAGCGCGCGCGCCGTGCCGCGCAACTGCGCGTGTTGCGGAATGACGTTGTCGGTGTGGCCGGCCTGGAACATGCAGATCGACACCACGGCGGCCTCGAGCGGATCGACGTTGCGGGCCACGATCGATTGCAGCTGATTGACGATCTGGGCGCCGACCAGAAGCGTGTCGATGGACAGGTGCGGCCGCGCCGCGTGGCCGCCCTTGCCTTCCAGGTCGATGGTCAGGTGATCGGCCGACGCCATCATGGCGCCCGGCCGGATCGCGAACTGGCCGAGCGGCAGGCCGGGAAAATTGTGCATGCCGAAAACTTCCTGGATGCCGAAGCGCGAAATCAGGCCGTCCTTGACCATGGCGAGCGCGCCGGCGCCGCCCTCCTCGGCCGGCTGAAAGATCACCACCGCGGTGCCGGAGAAATTGCGGGTCTCGGCCAGGTATTTGGCGGCGCCGAGCAGCATGGCGGTGTGGCCGTCATGGCCGCAAGCGTGCATCTTGCCGGGATTTTGCGATTTATACGGCAGCCCGGTCTCTTCCTCGAGCGGCAGCGCGTCCATGTCGGCGCGCAGCCCCACGACCTTGCCGCCGGCCCGGCCGCGGATGACGCCGACGACGCCGGTCCGGCCGATGCCGGGCACGACTTCGTCGCAGCCGAAGCTTTTCAGCTTTTCGGCCACGAACGCGGCGGTGCGATGCACGTCGTAGCGCAGTTCCGGATGGGCATGCAGATCCTGCCGCCAGGCGGCGATCTCGGGCTGCAGATCGGCGATGCGATTGACGATGGGCATGGCGATGCGTCCTTGCTGGCGAAGCGGCCGGGAAGCGGCGAGTTTAGCAAATGGCTGCGCGGCGTGCGACCGCCGGGCGGACCAGCGCCGCGAGGCCGCCACGCTTGCAGTCCGGGCGGCAAACGCCCACCTGGCCAAGACGCGGCGTTGCCTCGCGCCGGCTTGATCTGATACCAGGAGCGTCCGTGACGGCCTTTCGCCTATCGGGCGGTTCGGCAGCGGGCCCGTAGCTCAGCGGTAGAGCAACTGACTTTTAATCAGTAGGTCGATGGTTCGATCCCATCCGGGCTCACCACTAAAATCAACGGCTTAATGAGAATCCTGATTAAGTTTTCCTCCCCGAAAATTGCTAGGGGGACGAATGAGGGAGGAACCAAATGATCGGGTAAGCCAGGATGGCGCGGTCAAGCTGTGGCGCCGGCGGTGGTGTCCAGCCGTTGCTAATCGCCTTTTCCATCGCAGCATCCAACTCCTTCGTGGTCACCAATCCCCAATCGCAGCGGATTGTGAGAAGCATGCACATCAGCAATTTTAGCATCGCGGCCCTCATGCTGATTGGCGCGATGAGTGGAGGTACTCAAATGAGCCTCGCACAAAATTTGAACGACGTTCCGGTGTCAGCGCCAATCGACACGGATTCTGCAGGCCGCGCTGGAGATGTGGCAACGCACTCTGTAGTTCGCCTCATATGCGTGATCAAGGCACGGTAGGCACCGGATTTTTGCACAAAAGCGGAAATATCGTCACGGCCGACCACGTTGTTCGGGGCTGCGCGAATGTCGTCGTTGTCCTACCGGACGGCAAACAAGGCCAAACAACAACGTTAGCAGACGATCAGGACCACGATCTGGCATTGGTCAAGCCTAGCGTCCCCATCTCGGCGCAACCGTTATCTTTGGCCTCGAACAATAATTTCAAAGTAGGGACCCAAGTCTCGACGTGGGGATTTCCCGCCGGGTATTTTGGGTTAGCGCCTCTGCTAAGTGTTGGTTATCTATCGGGCATAGAGGCGTATCAAATCCGCCCCGGAACGATCGTCCGCAAATGGGTCGTGAACGCGGCGTTCAATGGCGGAAATTCGGGTGGGCCACTTATCCAAATAGAAACCGGCGAAGTGTTTGGTGTGGTTTCCAGCAAGCTAGCTCCAATTTCTCAGGAATCTGCCCAGATTCTCAAGGTCTTAGAGAACCAAAAATTCGGCATGCAATATAATGGGACGAAGGCGGACGGCAGTCCAATAACAATGAGTGAGGCGCAACTCGTTGGGAAAGTGCTTGATGAGTTGCGGCGCCAAGTTCAGCTCGTGATAGGTCAAGCAGTTTTATTGGATGATCTTAAATCTTTTCTGAGAGCAAATAAAATTGATCCTTAGGCGCGGTTAGGCGGTTGGTCAGCTAGCGGAAAAGGTTGAAAGCCGACGACGCTATCGACCAGCCGGGATGCTGCAGAGTCGCGCCCCTGTTGCCGCAGACGGTACAGCGTGCGCAGCGCCGCAGCTTGTCGCTCGATGCGTTGGCGCCCCACCGCTCGATCAGCGGTGCAAACTTTATCGGCGCGTGATGCTGGCAGCGCTCGCACCACACCCATATCCAGGCCGTGCTTTTCTGCAGGTCGGCGAGCGTCGGGACCGATCCTTGAGGGCGCTTCATGGCGCCGGCGTGCCGGTCAAGCCGCTAGAGTTTGCGCCGGCTAAGCGGCCTGCTGGCGAGTCCGGTGGCTGCGGTCATTAGCGAAGCATAGGGTAACACCCTTGGTCGCGGTGATTGCAATACTTCCCTGGTCGACAGACCGATCTATGATCGTCACACACGCGCGGGTCCCCGGCGGGCACGCAGCTATGAGTCCACTTATCGCAAACCTTACCTTGCGCACAAAACGCTCCCCACTCGCAGCACTGGCCAGGACCAGAAACACAGCCGATGTTCGGACATGAGTAACCTGAAGGGCAGGCTGCTGCCATTGTCGCCACCGGTTGCAAGGTCAATGCGAAAATAGCTAAGCCCCAAACTCGACGGTTCATTTTCTTCTCCTCCCATTCTTCCTCCCCCCGCTGTTGCCTTCGTGGCGGCACTGGCCCCCCTACGATATTCGTCGCCTCCTCCGAATTGCCTGCGGTCTATTGTCACCTGGGTTTCGGCGCGACGCGATGACGTGGCGCAAGCGAGCGCCCGCGCCGCGCCGGCTGCGCTGCCGGTCAAGCCGCTAATATTGCGGGCCGATTGGCAAAGCGTCCGGGCTCACCAATAAAAACAAAGGCTCACTAAGGGCCGCGCGGTTGCAGCCACGGCCATTTGCGCGAATCACCGATTTGCCGGTAACACGCAGGCCGCCCCCTTTAGGGACGCAACGGGAGGGCCTGCCTCATGCTTCATTGGTTGGCTGAGGGCGTCGTGATCGTGCTGGTCTGGTCGACCACCGTTCTGGCTCTTGCGGCTCTGAGCAAAAAGCCCTGACTATTGGCACATTTGGCTGCGGCGCTCTGCCCGCGCAGTATGCTGCCGGGCATTACAGTCGATTCGCGTCCTCACACGTCTTTTGGAGCAGACATCCCATGCGCATCTTATCAGCCCTTCGTGCGAGCGTGATCGTCGTGCTGATCCTGGCCGGCGGGGCCGTCGTGCCGTCCGCATACGCCGACGGCGGCGGCATCAGCTTCCGCGTCGTCAAGGCTGGTTTTGTCGTCGGCGGCTCCGGCGGCTCGGGCGTCCTCAACTTCCACGGCAGGCGGTATCCGCTCAGCATCGGCGGGCTCAGCTATGGCTTCACCTTCGGCGCTTCGGAAACGCGCTTTTCCGGCACCGTGAGCAACATCCGCGGCCCGTCGGACGTCTCCGGCGTCTATGCCGCCGGCAATGTCGGCGCCGCCGTCGGCCGCGGCGTGCAGGCGATCGTTCTCACCAACCAAAAGGGCGCCGTGCTGCGGCTGACCGGCAGTTCGGTCGGCGCGATCGTCAGCGCGGACCTCAACGGCCTGGTGATCACCGTGCGCTGAGCGCTTCGGTATTTGATCGTCGTGACCAGCGGACATCGCAGGGATCGGCGCGATGTCCACTCAGTTTCGTGAGCGACTGCTGCGTTTACTGTCGCGGGCCGGAGTGTCAGGCGGCTCGCCTGACCAGCCTCAGGATCAACAACAGGATCACCGCGCCGATCAGTGCATTGATGACGGCGGCGATAAAGCCGCCGCCGATCACGATGCCGATCCTCGGCAACAGCCAGCCGGCGATGAAGGCGCCGATGATACCGACGACGATGTCGCCGATCAGTCCAAAGCCGCCGCCCTTGACGAGCATGCCGGCAAGCCAGCCGGCGATGGCGCCGACGATCAGCCAAATGATCAGACTTCCGACGTCCATGATTTCCTCCCTCTCGCTTCCGGCCCCGCGTGATGCGGCTTTAAGTGAAGGAAGACTGCCCAGCCGCCGCCCAGCTCAGCGCTCCGGCCGCATATGTCGCCGCGGCGACTCTAGTCCCGCGCACCGCGGCGTGTCTGTGATCGGATTGCAACTGTTGACAAAAATCGTGGGCCGAAGCCGGCGCTGACAGCCGGGGCGAGCCAGGACAGGACGTGCTGGCTCGCGGTCGCAGCGCACCGCTGCGGGCGCATCGCCGCGCAACGCCTGCAATAAGCGGTTTCGCTGTGGATTCGACCCGGCGATCCGAAATTCTTTTCCAGGCGCAATGTTGCGCAACCGTGCAACATGGGGTTTTTACGCCTCTGCCGGGGCGACACGGGATCGGTTCAGGTCATGGCTATCTACGAGACGCCGGAGCATCCCGCTTTCACCGATTGGGTCGTCAAGAGCGGCCTGCTGCATGAGCCGCTGCGGATCATTGACGTCGGCTGCCAAGGCGGCTTGCACGGACGCTGGAAATGGCTCGGCGAGATGCTGCAGGCGTGGGCGTGGGACCCGCTACCGGACGTCATCGAGGCGTTGCGCGCCGCAAACCCGGCGCCGTCCCGGATTCACTACGAGGCGCTCGGCCTCGGCAACCGGGACACCGACCGGCTGTTCATGCGCCGCACCAGCAGCTGGGGATCGTATTTTCTGCCCGAAAATCGATCAGTCGACGAGTGCGACGGAGACGGCGTATGGACGACGCTACCCATGCGCAAGCTGGACTCGCTGATGGCCGAACGTGACGCGCTCGGCCGCATCGATTATATCAAGCTCGACTGCGAAGGGCTGGAGATCGAGGTGCTGCGCGGCGCCGAGCGGTTTTTGCGCGAAAGCGGCGTCTTTGCCGTCGAGTCGGAGAGCGATCTGAAGCTCAACCCACTCCATGATCCATGCCATTTTGTCAGCCTGTATCGGTGGCTCGCGCCCTTCGGTTTCGACGTCTACGACGTTTACTTCTATCGCTGGGCGCGGCAACCGATGTCAGGCGGGGACCCGCATCGCGGCCGGCCCGATACCTTTGACTTTTTGTTCCTACGGGGCTTCGGCACCAACGACGACGTTTCGACGCACTCGATAGACCGCCTCATCAAGATGGCGATCGTTGCCGAACTGTATGCTCTGCAGGACGTCGCAGCGGACCTGATCACGCGCGGTCGAACGGTGTTGTCTCAACGACTGGATGTCGCACGGGCGCTGCAACTGCTCGGCGTTCCGTGAGTCTTCAGTCGAATGCCGGCATCACTTCGTTCGTAAAGAGCTCGACCGAGTGCAGCGCTTCGGCGAGCGTCATGTCGCCGAAGGCGAGCCAGGGCACGAAATAGTTGCCGCCGGTCGCGGCGACGTCGGCCTTGATGAAATCGCGCACCGTCTGCGGCGATCCGGCGATCGCGGTGCCGAGCGCCTGCAGGTCGTCGAAGCTTTCCGGGTACAAGACGGCAGTGCGCGGCGCGCTGCCGTGGCGCTTGAACAGCCAGAAGAAACTCGTACGCCAGCGCGGATAGGCCCGCCGCGCGATGGCGCGCGCCGCCGCGTCGGTGTCGGCGACCACGACATGGCGGCCGAGCCCGAGCAGGGTCGAGCGCGCCTTGCCGAGCTTGTCGCGCACCGACAGGTAGCGCTCGAAGATCGGGCGCACCGTCTGCGGCGGCGCCAGCGCGATGACATTGACGTCGTTTGCGGCCGGCCATTCGGCGCCCTCGGGAAAGCTGACGCCATACCACAACGGCGGATGCGGGCGCTGCACCGGGCGCACGGTCATCGGCACGCCGTCGAAGCGGTAGAACTTGCCGTCGAAGGAAAGCTCGTCGGCGGCGAGGCCCTTGAGCAGCAGCTGGAAGGCCTCGTGGTACATCGCCTGGGTTTGCCCGAAATCGAGCGCGTAATTTTTGCTCTCGAACGGCGATACGCCGCGGCCGATGCCGAGCTCGAGTCGGCCGCCGCTCAACTGATCGAGCATGCAGACTTCCTCGATCAGACGCAGCGGATGATAGAACGGCAGCAAGAAAACCATCGGGCCGAAGCGCAGTCGCTGCGTGCGCTGGGCGAGCGCGGCGAGAAAAACCGCCGGCGACGGCGCGCAGCCAAGCGGCGTGCCGTGATGCTCGGCCAAATGATAGGCGTGAAAGCCGCCGCGGTCGTAAGCCTCGGCGAGCCGAAGCCGGTTGGCATAGAGTTCGCCCAGCGGCACGCCCGAATCGTCGAGATGATCGAATACGCCGAATTTCATGAACCGTCCTCATTGTGCGGCAACGCAGCGCGCGGCGCCGAATGCGCTTATAGCTTACCGCTCATGCAAGCTGTTGCGATCAAGGCGGTGGCCAGCGTGTCTCGTCTGCAGCGGGCGCATAAGTCTCGCGAAAGATCGCATCCTGGACGATGCCGTAGCTGCCGTCGGCGTAACCGATCAGCCAATCGCCGGCGTCGCCGTGCAAGGGATCGTTTTGCCAACTGACCGGCACTTGCGCGGGCTCCGTCAGGCGCCGTGCGTGCGCAAGCGCCGGAAGCTTGCGGTACGCGCCGCTTTCGCCGCGCCGCGTCGGCGGCACCGGTTCGTAGCTCGACAAGAACAAGTCGTACCGGATCGGCCAACGTTCGCCCTGGCCGCCGGTGAGCAGCGCATCACCGGCGCGAAAATGCACCTCGCCTTCCAGGGTCTTGCAGACCCCGTCCGCCGCGGCGAACTCGACCTGGACCGGCACCGGTCTCTTGCAGACCCGCAAAGCGTGCGGATCGTTGGCCAGATCGAAACGCTCGAGTTTGCTCAAGGCAACTCGTCCCGATAGCGCCGGACCAATCGATGCCATGAGCTGTTTTCCGCGCCCATGGCGTCTGCCGCCGCATAAGCCAGCGCCCGCACCTCGTTCCAGGCCGTTTTCGACAACCCGGCGGTCCTGATAAGCTCGTTGAGGGCTTGGAATATTTGCTTGAGCCGCGCGTTCATGTCGTGGCTCAAGGCGGCGCGGTGAACGAATCCGAGCCGCGTCCCGGCGCCGTGCAGAGCAGCCGTGAGCGCCGGTCCAGCTGCCGAGATAATCAGAAAACGAGGATCCGGATCGTGCTGCGCCGGGGCCAACCATGGCAGCACCATCGAAAGGTCGTGGAGCGACGGAACGCACAATGGCAGCACGACACCGAGAACCGAGATGGCAAAAGCGATCGTCGAGATGCGGTTCAGCGATTTTTCGGCGCGTTCCAGCGTATGATGGTTGTGCTCGTGGTAGTGCATCTGATCGGCGACGATCATCTGGAGCCAGCGTGCGGCCTCGGCGGCGTTCAGCGAGCCATAATCGACCCGAGGAAGACCCTGCTGCCGCACCGCCCGCTTCACTTGACCGAGCGCGGACAGTTCAAAATCGGTGGGGTCCTCGGCGTCGCCGGCGCCTTGCGCATCCGCCGTCGCCAAAGCGGACGGCAGCACAAGCAGCGGCAACGACATCCGAGCAATGCGCAACTGCTCGGCGCCCAGTCGACACGCCGTCCAGCGGTCCTGCAATCTGGTCAGCCGGATCACAACAACCAGGCTGGCAATGCCCAGCGACACGAGCTCCAGTACCGCGAACACCAGATGATGACCGACGTAGCTGTAACCGGCCACCGCGAAGAACACCGCGAAGGCGACGGCAAGATGTGAGGCCCAGGTGATGTCGCGGTGAATATGGGAACCGTAGAGAGCACTACGGTCCATGGCCTCAAAGCACTTGCTGAGTTCCGAATCGTCGACATCAACTTTATCAGGACATGCGTCTTGCCATCCGCTGGGCGCGAAGTATGCGCGCGGCCGCCAGGACAGCCTGAAGCAGCGCCAAACCCGATGCCTTCGCTTCTTGCCGTCGCCCCAACCGAAGACCGCAAGGCACTCCAGGATCAACTGCTCGGGACGCCCGAACCACCTTCGGCCCCACGCCAGCCAGGCGCCCGAGTCCGGATCGATCCATTTGGTGACGTCGACGGTGGTCTCAGGCGCGATCCGTCGCACGGAGGAACCGACCGCGACCAGTGTCCTGCCCAGCTTTTTGCCGGCGTGTTGAGCCCATTGCTTATTCTCGTTACCGGGAGAAACCAGAACAACGTCCGAAAGCGCCAACGCAAACTCGATAACGTCGTCGCGCGGCATGTCCGGCGGCGCTCGCACGACGAATTCGTCGCCGTGCGGCTTCTCAAGATCAGGCCCGAGCAGAAATTGCTTTTCGACATTGAGGCTCGCCAGCGCGCTGAATAACGGTCCTGCAGGCGTGTTCGGGCTTGGAATGCAGACCAGAAGACGCTTCTCGCCCGGCGCCTCGTCGAAGGTTTTGTGCAGGCCTTCGCAGTCTGCCGTGCAATCGACAAGGTCCGGCAACAGGAGCACGACCACCTGGTCAGGCCCGGAATGGCGGCTATGAGTCGGATCGGACTGCACCATTTGGATCCCACGGCCAAGCAAATTGCTCCGTCCGCCGAAAACACTCGCGGGCGGGCACAAGAACCCACGGCGACGGCAGGCGAAAGCGTGCCGCCTGTGCGAAGATTATTGCGGCTGACTGCCGGTGACAATAAAGGCAAGAGCGATGCCCGATCCCGACGAACAAGACCGCAGCCGCCGACGTTCGCTGCTCGCGCTGGCGGTCGTCGTTGTGCTGTTCGCCTTAAGCTTGGTCCTGGTGCGCGAACTTTACCAAGGCGAGAAATTGCAGGACTGCCTCATGTCCGGGCGTACCAATTGCGCTCCCATCGAGGCACCGCCGGGGCGCTGAGCACGGCACGGACGCCGCCTCGCTCAAACCACGCCGCCGCCCCGCCCAAGGCACGAAAGCTTCATCCCGTCGTCGTCGCCGCGCCATAGGCGGCGCCTAGACCGCAGCGTGCCGGCTACGGCGATGAAGGAGGATTCGTCATGAATGCCTTGAATGTCCAAGTCGCGTGTCCAGCAGCGAGCCTCGGCGCTTTCGGCCGTCCGAACTGCCCGCGCTGCGGGTCCGTGGTGCATGTGGCGGAACGGTCTGCCTTCAACCTTGACGGCCGTATCCGCCATAGCTGGGCCTGCGACGAGTGCGGCGAGCAATTTGCGACCTCGATCAACGTCTTGCCGCTGCAGCTCTGATGTGCCGGCCGCGCTCCCGATCCTGGACCACCCCCGGATGTGGGCGAGGCAGGCCTGGACGTGCAATAATACCGCCGCCCCGGTGTTGATACCGTTATTCCGGACCGTCCAAAGGGAGGACCCCATGACAGATTTATTCGCTCGGCGATCGATCCTCGGCTATTGCGTCGGCGGCGCTGCCAGCGCCGTGCTGTTGGCGTCAACCTCGCGCAGCGAGGCCGCTACGACCACGTTCAAGGCCAATCTCGACGGCAAGGACGAAGTACCGTCGAACACCACGGGCGGCACCGCTTCGGTGACCGTCACCTATGATCCGGCGACCAAGAAGATCAGCTGGGACGGCAGCTACAAGGGGCTCACCGGCCCGGTGACCGCGGCCCACCTCCATGGCCCGGCCGATCCGGGCAAGAATGCGCCGCCCGTGATCTGGCTGACCAAGAAGGGCGACCCGAATCCGGACTTCCCGAGCCCGTTCAAAGGCTCGGCGGAGCTGACCGACGAGCAAGCCAAGGATCTGATGGCCGGCAAGTACTACGCCAACATCCATACCAAGGCGAACCCGGCCGGCGAAATCCGCGGCCAGCTGACGAAATCGTAAAAACGTAATCAGCGCGCTGGATCGTAGCGTCCGTACCAGGCGCGACTTCATCGCCCGCCGTCTGCCCCGCGCAGCCGGCGGGTTTTGTTTGCTGAACTATATTCCTCAGCCTATTCAAGCCGCGGCGGCGGTGACGCGCGGGCCCAAAACCGTGGTCTTCAGATAAGCCGCCAGCGCGGCGAAATCGTCGCGCGACAGCGGCGCATAGGGCGGATACGGATCGCCGACCGGCACGCCGATCAGGTTCATCGCCGCCTTCATGGCGGGCGCCAGGCCGTAATGCATCCAGCGGCTGGGAAACTGCGCGAATTGCAGTTGCGTCTGCGCCGCGCGCTCATAGTCTTTGGCGACGAACGCCTCGATCACAGCGTGGGCAATCTCGGCAGCCGGCGGCGGCATGGTGGCGCCGGAGCCGCCGAGCTCGATGCTCGCCAACAGCATCTGCATGGTGGTGAAGTAGCGCGCGTGGCCGGCGCGATCGATCTCGACGATCAGCCGCGACACCCGCGCCAGATCGCGCGAGCTTTCCTTGATGAATTGCACCCGCGGCAGCTTGGCGAGCGCGATCGTATCCGGGATCGAAACATCAGCGCCCGGTCCCGGATTGAGATAGAGCGTCAGCGGCAGACTGGTTTCAGCGGAGATTTTCTCGAAGTAGCCGAGCAGATCGCGCTGCGTCGGCGGGCCGGCAAACGGCCGCAGCGGCGCCAACAGCTGCAGCGCGGCGGCGCCGCGTTGTTCGGCCTCGTGCGCCAGCTCGATCGCGGTGCGAAACGACGGATGCGTGATGCCGACCATGACCGGCACGCGGCGATCGACGTAGTCGATGGTGGAGCGGATCAGCCGCTGGCGCGCCTCGAACGACAGGTAAGTGTATTCCTGCGTCTCGACGCCCGCCGCCACCACCATGGTGGCGCCGCAGTCACGCACCACGTAGTCGATTTGCCGGCGCAGTGCCTGCTCGTCGACCTTGAGATCGGCGGTGAACGGCGTAAGCGGCGCGACGATCAACCCCGGCTGGCGCATAGCGTTCGCTCCTCAGCCACTCACTGTTTCGGAATATGGGCGTCGGCGATCACCGCGCCCCATTTGGCGATGTCGGCGCGCATGCGTTCGTCGAGTTCGGCCGGCGACGACGCGCGTGCGTCAATGCCGAGATCGAGCGCGCGCTTTTTCAGGTCGGCCTCGGCCAGCACCTCGTGCAGCCCCTTGTTGAGGATGTCGATCACATCTTGCGGAGTGCCGGCCGGCGCATAAAGCCCGTTCCAGGCGACGACGTCAAAACCGGCGACGCCGGCCTCCTGCACGGTCGGCACGTTGGGCAGCTCCGGCGAACGATGCGTGCCGCTGGTGGCGATGGCGCGCCCCTTGCCGCCGTCGAGCGTCGGCTTCAGCGCGGCATAAAAATCGATGTCGAGTTGCACGTCGTTGCGCAACAGCCCGACCACGACATCCGGCGAAGTGCGAAACGGCACGATGACGAATTTCGCGTTGGCCTTCGACTTGAACAGTTCGGCGGTCAAGTTTTGCGTGCCGCCGACATTGATGGTGCCGACATTGACCGCGCCGGGCTTTTCCTTGTCGGCCTTGAGAAAGTCCGCCAGCGTTTGGAACGGCGATGACGCATTGACCATGAACACGCAGGAGAAATAGCCGATGGTCGAGATCGGCACGAAATCTTTCACCGGATCGTACGGCAGATGGTTGAACAGCGGCACGGCGGTCGCGGTGCCATTGGTCAGTAGAATGAGCGTGTAGCCGTCGTCCTTGCCGGACAAAGCCGCGCGCGCAGCCGAAATGCCGCCGGCGCCTGGATTATTTTCGATGACAAAGCGCTGGCCGAGTTTGTTGCCGAACGCCTCGAACACGAGCCGCGCGGTGACATCGGCGACGCCACCGGCGCCGAACGGCAGGATGACGCGCACCGGCCGGGTTGGATACTTGGATTGCGCTCGCACCGGCCTGGCGCCGATCCCGGTCGCCGCGGCGGCAAGCGCAAGCGTGGCCTCGCGGCGCGTGATCGTGGATTTCGGAGCGTTGTTTTTCATGCTGAAGACCCGATGGATAACGCCGTTTGCCGATTGAGGTTGTGCCTCGCCGCGATGCCGTTGTCGAGGCGTGGCGCGATTAGCCGCGTTCAGTCCTCCAGGTCGGCCTTGCCTTGCCACGCCGCCACGATATTCGCCGCATAATCGGCAAAGCGGCCGGCAGCGATCGCGGCGCGGGCGCCGGCGACGAGGTCCTGGTAATAGTACAGGTTGACGATCGACAACAGCATGCCGCCCAAAAACTCGCCGCTGCGAAACAGGTGATGCAGGTAGGCGCGGGAAAAATCGCGCGCCGCCGGACAGCGGCTTTCGGCATCGAGCGGCCGCGGATCGTCGGCGTGGCGGGCGTTCTTGATGTTGATCGGGCCGAACCGCGTAAAGGCAAGGCCGTGCCGCCCGTTGCGCGTCGGCAGCACGCAGTCGAACATGTCGACGCCGCGGCCGATCGCCTGGAGAATATCGGACGGCGTGCCGACGCCCATCAGGTAGCGCGGCCGGTCGGCCGGCAAAGCCGCAGCGGTGCGTTCGACGATGTCGAGCATCACGCGCTGGGTTTCGCCGACGGCGAGGCCGCCGATGGCGTAGCCGTCAAAACCCAGGGCGGTGAGCGCATGCACGCTGTCGTCGCGCAGCCGCGGATCGTCGCCGCCCTGCACGATACCGAACAGCGCGCGGCCGGGCGCGGCTTTCTCGAAGGCGCGCTTGCAGCGCTCGGCCCAGCGCAGCGACAATTGCATGGCCCGCTCGATCTCGGTGCGCTCGGCCGGCAGCCGCACGCATTCGTCGAGCTGCATGGCGATGTCGGAGCCGAGCAGGATTTGCACCTCGACGGCGCGCTCCGGCGACAACTCGACCCGGGCGCCGTCGAGATGCGAGCGGAATGTGACGCCCTCTTCCGTGACTTTGCGCAGCGCGGCGAGCGACATGACCTGGAAGCCGCCGGAATCGGTGAGGATCGGCAATGGCCAGCGCATGAAGCCGTGCAGGCCGCCGAGCACAGCGACCCGCTCGGCGCCTGGCCGCAGCATCAGGTGATAGGTATTGCCGAGTAGAAGCTCGGTGCCGGCCGCGCGCACGTCGTCATGGTGCACGCCCTTGACCGCGGCCTGCGTGGCGCACGGCATGAAGGCCGGCGTGTGCACCACGCCGTGGGCGGTGGTGATCGCGCCGGCGCGCGCGGCGCCTTCGCTGGCAGTCAGGCGGAAGGAAAAGCTCATGGAGACCGCGCCGTGCCGGTGACGCGGCCTCTTAGCGCATCGCGATGCGATCGGCTATCCGGCGGCTGAGTAGCGTAAGCAGAGCGACGGAGCGCTGTTAAGTCTGCACGCTGTTAAGTCTGGGGCTCGTTCTTGTCGGCGCGCGCGGCAATTTGCTGCCACTGCTCGGCCATCTGCAGCAGCACCCTTTTTTCAAGGGCATCGTCGGTGAGACTGGCGAGGCGCACGCACTCGGCGGCGTAGCGGCGATACTGCTCCGCGCGATTTCCACTCTGCTCATTCACACGTTTCCCCCGGGGTGCCGCGGAGCAACTCGCGAATAATCGATTTGGTTCCCGGATGCGCGCACTGATTTGATCCGGAACTTGGCGAGAAAGTTCCACGTTCCAGTTCCAGGCATTTTCCACCACCAAACGATAATTGGTGAATACGATGGATGACGCAGAAAAATACCGCCAATACGCCGCCGAGTGCCGGCGGCTGGCGGAAAAAGGCTCGGCAAAAGACAAATCGATTTTGCTGGAAATAGCGGACGCTTGGATCGCCTGCGCCGATGCGGCCGAACGAAGGGCCGCGGGCCGCAAACCGCCATCACACAAATAGCGCGGATTTCGGTATCCGAGCCCCCGCTCTCGGCAACGCTGAACGTCAGCGCGGGCCAAAGCGCGCAAGATTTCGGCCCTGTCAAGCTTGCCTTTGCGGCGCCGCTCTTCCAGTTTAGCGCCGGGCTTGCTGTCAGTTGGGGACGGGTGTCGTGTCGTTTTTGCCTGGCTTTTCGGCCAATCTCGCCGCGCTCTTGTTGCTTTCCCCCGGCGTGGCAAACGGCGGGCGCGCCGGCCGTAAAGCCGCGACCCGGCAGGGGCCGGCGCATTTTACCGCAGCCCTCAACGACAACCTGTCGTTCGACGCTCGCGACGGCGCGGTGCTGCTGATCCTTGCGCTGGGCGCGGCGGCCCATGCCGGCTTCGTGTCCATCATGGGCTTTTCCATCGACGAGACCTACGACGTGGTCATGGCGCGCCATCTGGCGCTGTCCTACCAGGACCATCCGCCGGCGATCATGTGGCTGATCGCGACCGCCGTGCATCTTTTCGGCGGCGAAAACCATTTCGTTGTCCGGCTGCCGACGCTGATCATCGCGGCGGCGCAAGGCTGGCTCTTGTACCGGCTGACCGCGCTCGCGTTCGACAAGCGGGCCGGACTGTTCGCGGTGATCGCGCTCGTCCTCTCCCCGTTGTTCGGCTTTTACCTCGGCGCGATTGCGGTCACCGACGGGCCGCTGCTGTTCGGCTTGACCGGCGCCGCGTACTTTTTGGCGCGCGGCCTGTTCGACGGCCGGCCGATCCATTCGGGCGACTGGCTGTTGTCCGGAGTTTTCTTCGGCATCGCCTGCCTGTCGAAATTCTCCGCGATCCTGGTGCTGCCCGGCATTGCCCTGTTTCTCCTGACAGTGCCGCGCCTGCGCCCTCTCCTGCTCACGGCCGGACCCTATGTGGCGGCGCTTGCAGCGCTCGTCATGACCATTCCGATCATCGTGTGGAACGCACAAAACGGCTTCGCCGCCTTCGTGTTTCAAGGCAGCCGCGCCGCGCTGGACGGCCACATTCATCTCGACCGCTTTGTCGCGCACGCCGGATTTCTGCTCGCCATGTTGGGCCCCCTGGTGGGGCTCATCCAGGTTGGCACGCTGGCCGGCGCCCTCCTGCGCGGCCCGCGCGATGAGCGCCGCTGGTTCTTCGCCATGCTGGCGCTGGCGCCGATCGTGTTCTTCATCGGCATCGACCTGTTCGGCTTCGAAGGCGTGCAGGGCCCGCATTGGCTCGCGCCCGGCTATGTCTTCGCCTTCCCGCTGCTCGGCGCCGCCGTGGCACGATGGTGCCAGCGCTTTCCGCGGCTGGTCTGGGGCACCATCGGCTGCTGCGTCGCCGCCGGCGCCGTCGCGGCGTTTGTCTTCGTCAGCCACACGATGACCGGCTGGCTCGAGAATGCCGTGCCGGCCATCAACGGCAATTACGATCCGCTGGTCGCCGACGATACCGATTGGGGCAATTTACGCGCCCGGCTCGAACAGGACGGGTTTTTCGATTCCCGGCACTTTCTCCTGATCGGCCGCTATGAATATTGCTTCAAGGCCGAATTGGTCATCAAGGACGCGGTCCCGATCGCCTGTCTGTCGGCCAATCCGGTGTCGCATGCGCTATGGCGCGACGATGCCGCGCTTATCGGCCGCGACGCCATCATCGTCACCAACTGGTGGAATGCGCGGCAGAGCATTCCGCAAGTAAGCGCCAAATTCGCCAGCGTCGAAAAACTGGCGCCGCTGTGGATCACCGATCATGGCCGCCGCGTGCTGCGCGTCGATCTCGCCATCGGCCACGATCTACAGCGGCCGATTTTCCAGCAGCGCTAGCGAGGTGGCGCCAGGCCATAAATCAACGGTTTACCGCATCGTCCGCCACGCCGATCCAGACTGCCGGAATGTCAGCTCGACTCGGAAAGCCGCCCTGCGACCGGACACGGCTTGCATCGCTCAGTGCCGATGACGGCCGATGAGCCGGAATTTCCCAAACCACGCCTTGAGCCGGAACCCACGTAGAATCGACCGTTCACTAGCGTGGCCGTGCCACATCGGGTAACCAATTCTCGTCGATGCCGGTCAGCGACCGGCCTTTGCGGGACGGAGAGTTAAGCTGAAGACGGCGTGGCAGTCCGGGGGGCGTGCGGTCTTTCCTTGGGCTGTGGAGCAACGGCTCAAAGAGGAATTTTTCTTCGACACCCCGAATGGTTTTTTCGTCGACGTCGGGGCCAACGATCCGATCGAAGGATCGCAGACATGGCATCTCGAGCAAAAGGGCTGGCGCGGGGTCCTGGTTGAGCCACAGCCAAAATTGGCACAAAAGCTGAAGGAACAACGTCGGGCTCTGGTGTTTGCCTGTGCCTGTTCTTCACCGCAGAACGCCGGCAAGACATTGCCGTTTCAGCTGGCCGGCATTCAATCCTCGCTCAACCTGAATTTCTTTGTCGCCGGTATGCGCAAGGAAAAGATCATCGAAGTACCGGTGCGCACTCTCGATGACATCCTGATAGAGGCCAAAGCGCCGGTTCCGATCGACTTGCTCTCGATTGATGTGGAGAGCCATGAGATTGATGTGCTGAGCGGCTTCGCATTTGAGCGCTGGCGGCCGCGCTTGATTTTCATTGAGGACAACGTGTTTAATTTGCAGTTGCATCGCGTATTGCAGTCGCATGGCTATAAATGGGTGCGGCGCACAGGACTAAACGCGTGGTACGTACCGTTCGGGTCGCCCCTGTCTGTAAGCCTGTTCGGCCGCTGGCAATTTTTTCGAAAATATTATCTTGGCATACCATTTCGAAACCTGCGGGAGGCCAAACGGAAAGCGCGGGAACGCCTGTGGTCAAAGTTTCGACACTGAAATTATCGGGTCTGACTGCCGGCGCGACGCGCCGTTCAGCGACGTCGGCCGTGCTTGACGTCTACTGCATCGGCTTGGATGCCGTGAGCTCGTAGATGCCCCGGGTCGTCACCACAAAATCAATCCGGCCGTCCAGCATGGCCTTCAGGCACTCGGAAGGTTTGTTGACGATCGGCTCCTCGTGCACATTGAAGCTGGTGTTGACCACTGCCGGCAATCCGCTATCGCGCTCGAAAGCGGCGACGATGTCGTAATAGAGCGGATTGCCGTCGCGTTCGATGATTTGCGGGCGAGCCGAGCCATCGACGTGGACCACCGCGGCGAGGCGCTCGCGCCATTGTGGCTTCACATTGCACGTGATGGTCATGAAACGGCAGGCATAAGCGTTGACTGAATTGACGTCAAACACCGTCGCCGCGTTCTTGGCGGCAATGACCGGCGCGAACGGCATGAATTCAGAGCGTGCCAGCCGCGTATTGAGCAGGTCGTGGGTTTCCCGCCGCGCCGGGTTGGCGAGGATGGAGCGGGCGCCGAGCGCGCGCGGCCCGTATTCCATGCGTCCCGTATAAATGGCGCCGAGCTGTCCGGCGCTGAGCCGGCGGGCTGCGCCTTCGACCGGCGGTTCGGCTGTGCGCCGCACGCCGGCGCTGCCCTCGAGCGTCTTGTCGATCGCGTCGGTATAATCGCGGCCCAAATAAACATCGCGTAGCGCCCGGCGCCGGCCGAGCCAATGATCCAAACCGTCGCGGTGCAGCAGGTAGCAAAGCGCGCCGCCTGCCGGCATGCCTTCATCGCCCATGGCCGGAAAGATGAAAATCTCGGCGAGCGGCAGCTGCTCGGCCAGCACACGATTGAGCCGCACATTGGCGAACACGCCACCCGCCAAGCCGAGATGGCGCGCCTTGTGGCGCTCGAGCAACCGCGCCACCGAGCGCAGCATGGTATCTTCCAGCACCTGTTGGATCGAGGCCGCCACATCTTCGCGGCTGACGCCTGCGGCGAGGCCGCGGAGAAAATCATGCATCTCGTCGAGATCAGCGAATTTGGAGCGTACACGGCCGGACTCATCGACAAAAAACCGCGCGCCGATTTGTTCTGCAAGGATCGGCCGGCCGAATGCGGCAAGCCCGGTGAGCTTGCCCTCATGGCGACGGGGAATGAAGCCGAGCGCTGCCGTCATGGTCTCGTAGGCTTGGCCTAAACTGTCGGCCGGCAGATCCGTCAGCAAACATTCCTCGCCGCCGTAGATCGTGGTCAGCACGCCGTTGGCCAGATAGCGATGGCTGTAATTGACGGTATCGCCGCCGCCGTCGGCGGTGACCAGCAGCGCGTCATCCCAGTCCGTGTAGAACAGCGGCGCTAACGCGTGCGCCTCGTGATGATTATAGAAATAGACCTGCGTGTCGTCGCGAAAGCCGCTGGCGCGGCGGAATTCGGCGACCTTGAAAATGTCGTCGATGCGCGGTGTGTGATAGCGCAAAAATTCCGGCGGCATATAGCGCCGCGTGTTCTTCTCGACGTACTTTCGATATTTTTCGCGAATCCAGCGCACGCCGCGAATGTTCTTGTAAAAGATCGTGGGAAATTCCGAGCGGCTGAAGCAGACGACATCGACATTCCGTCGAGTCGCGCCGGCGATCGACAGCACCTCGTCGATAGCGAGATCGGGATGCTCGCGGCCATCGCCTTTGACGCGCGTCAACCGCTCAAGCTGCACCGCGGCGAGCAGTTCGTAATCGTCGAATAGCGCCGCTGCCGCGTCGTGCGAGCCGGTATGCACGCTCAGAATGAGAGACATTTATGCGGCGGCATCAGGTGGCATTTGCGCTACCGCTGTACCGGAACGCAACGACGCCGGCAATTGGCGTCGAGCTGCGCGAGAGTCTCTTTGGAAAAGGCAGCGGCGGCTTGAGGCTTGCCAACACAACCGCGGCTCCGCCGCGGAAACTTTTCGACCAGTGCTCGAAGCAATCCGGCCTGACGACGGTTTTGTTTCCGAGTGCAGGCCGCAGCGGACCACTTACGACCGGTTATTTCATTAGGCGGTGTAGCGATCCGTCGCCGCAATGGGCCAGCAGTGACGGTTAGGACTGCGCACTGCGAAACAACAGGCACGCATCGCCGTAGGAATAGAACCGGTAGCCGGCGCCGATCGCGTGCGCGTAGGCGCGGCGCATGGTGTCGAGGCCGCAGAAGGCCGCGACCAGCATGAACAGGGTCGAGCGCGGCAGGTGGAAATTGGTCAGCATCAGGTCGACGGCGCGGAAGCGGTAGCCGGGCGTGATGAACAGCGCGGTCTCGCCGGAAAACGCCGCGATGGTGCCGTCGGCGACCGCGGCGCTTTCGATGAGCCGCAGCGCGGTCGAGCCGACCGCGACGATGCGCCCGCCGGCGGCGCGCGCGGCGTTGAGCGCGGCCGCGGTTTCGGCGGTCACGCTGCCCCATTCGGCATGCATGCGATGGCCCGCCGTGTCGTCGGCCTTGACCGGCAGGAAGGTGCCGGGGCCGACATGCAGCGTGACCTTGTGGAGCGCTATGCCGCGGGCGCGCAACGCCGCCACCAGTTCGTCGGTGAAATGCAGGCCCGCGGTCGGCGCCGCGACCGAGCCCTCCTCGCGGGCGAACATGGTCTGGTAATCGGCGCGGTCGGCCTCGTCGGCGGGGCGGCGGCCGGCGATGTAAGGCGGCAACGGCATGTCGCCGCGCTCGGCCAAGGCCGCGTCGAGCACGGCGCCGTGGAACGCGAAGGCCAACGTCACCTCGCCGCCCTCGCCTTTGGCTTCGACCGTGGCATCGAGCTGGTCGAGGAAGCAGACTTTGCCTTCGGCGCCGAAGCGCACCACGTCGCCGACCGCAAGTCGCTTGGCCGGCCGCACCAAGGCGGTCCAGCGCGAGCCGTCGAGCCGCCGGGTCAGGGTCGCCGCAATGGCGGGGCCGGTCTCGCCGCCCTCGCCACGCGGCAGGCGGCGGCCGAAAAGCTGCGCCGGGATCACCTTGGTGTCGTTGACCACGAGCGCGTCGCCCGGGCGCAGCAAATCCGGCAGATCGCGCATGATGCGATCCTCCAGGGCCGGCGGCTCTCCGGAGCGCACCACCAGGAGCCGCGCAGCATCGCGCGGCGCAGCCGGCCGCAGCGCGATGCGGTCCTGCGGCAGGATGAAATCGAACAGGTCGGTGCGCATGCGGCTCGATTAGGGTTTTATTCGCGGCCCGCCGGCCCCTGGCGGGGCCCGCCGTTGCGGGCCATATGTGGTCCATGAGCGGCCGCCCCTGCAATCCCGGCAGCGATCTTCGCCAGCTTTGGCAGGCACTGCTCGGTAAAAACACGCCGTTCCCGCAATGCGGGGTGCCGGAGACGCGGCAGACGCCGCAGGCAAACGGCGACAGGCCGGACGGCGAGCGGGCGAGCCAGCGCGAGGACGCCGCCGTTAAGCGCGATCGATAGCGAATTGTCTTGCTGGCCCCCTGGAGCCCCGCGCTGTTGTCCGGCTTCACCAACCTGCTCTACAACCCCACATCGGCAATTTTGGCGCGGCAGGCGACGTGACCCCGAGCGCGGTCATCCAGGTGAAACGCGGCATCGGCGATGTCATCTGGCACTTGCCGTTCATCCGCGCCATTGCCGCCGCAGCGCCGGGCGGACAGGTGACGTTCCTGGCGCCCCCGACCAGCGGCGCCCGCGAGCTGCTGGCCGCGGAAACGTGTGTCGCCGAGACGCTTTATTTCGAGCATTCCGGTTCGGAACTGCGGCGCGGCCTCAATCTGATTCGCCTCGTGGCGCTGATGCGGCAGCGGCGCTTTCGTACGCTATGGATTCTCGACCGGACCACGCGGCCGGCTCTCGCCGCGTTCCTTGCCGGCGTCCCGCAGCGCATCGGCGTCGGGCTCACCCGGCAGCGCTGGTTGATCACCAATCGGGGCATCCCACAGAGCCATTGGCATGACTTTCCGATCGACTGGCTGGTCACGCTGCTAAACCAGATGAATGTGCCGCTGCCGACGTTGGAGCCGAACCTGCAGCTGCCGCGCGAGCCGGTCGCGGCGATCGGCGCCCGATTTTCCGGCCGGGCGCGGCCATGGATCGTCGTTGGCGTCGGTGCTTCGCATCCCGACAAGGATTGGCCGCAAGCCTATTGGGCCGAGTTCGTCGCCGGCCTCTGTCGCCGCGCCACCGGCACGGTATTTCTGCTCGGCGGCGAGGACACGATCGACCGCGCCGAGGACCTGATCGCCCGCTCGACGGCGGCCAATGCGGTCAATGCCTGCGGCCTCAAGCTGATCGAAGCCGCGGCGCTGCTACAGCAGGCCGATCTGTTCGTCGGCACGGATTCGGGACCGATGAACATCGCGGCGGCGACCGGGACCGATGCCTACGCGCTGTTCGGCGCAACGACGATCCTGACCTATTCGAAATTCATCCACGCGATCGTGCCGGAGGGTGGGCCGAAGCCGGGCGGCATGGCGCAGCTCAGGCCCGCTGACGTCCTTGAACGGATCGCGCCCCGGCTTTCGGTTTGCAAGCAACAAGGCTAAGCAGCCGACAGGCTCCTCCCCTGGGGCGGCCGCACATCCTGGAACCGCCATGCCGACCATCTCCGCCTACATCATCGCCTTCAATGAGGCTGCCAAGATCAAGGCGGCGGTCGAGAGCGTGCTTTGGGCCGATGAGATCGTGGTCGCCGATTCCAACAGCACCGACGGCACCGCCGAGATCGCAACCTCACTCGGCGCGCGCGTCGTGCAGATTCCGTTCCAGGGTTTCGGCGAGCTGCGCAACCGCGCCATCGAGGCCTGCCGCAGCGACTGGATCTTCAGCCTGGATTCCGACGAGCGCTGCACCAAGGAGCTGCGCGACGAGATTCTCGGGCTGATCAGCGGCGTGCCGGCGCACGACATCTACCGGGTGCCGCGCCGCAACTACATGATGGGGCGCTGGATCCGCGGCTCAGGCTGGTATCCGAATTTTCGCCAGCCGCAACTGTTCCGCAAAGGCGCCATGCGCTACCGGCCCGACCTGGTGCACGAAGGCTACGAAGTCCTTACCGGGAAGCCGATCGGCACGCTGCGCCATGCGGTCTGGCAGATTCCGTTCCGCAATCTCGAGGAGGTCATCCACAAGATCGACCGCTACTCGAGCCTCGGAGCGCAAAAGATGACGCGCAAGAAGGTGTCGATGGCGGGCGCGGTGGGCCACGCCAGCTGGGCGTTCCTCAAACATTATTTCTTCAAGCGCGGCTTCATCGACGGTTGGGCCGGCTTCGTCATCGCCTTCGGCAATTTCGAGGGGACGTTCTATCGCTACGCCAAGCGCTACGAGCAAATGCAGAATTGGGACCCGCCGCCGAGCGAGCCGCTGCGGCGCGAGTAGCGCGTCGAATTTTGCGATTGCGTGATGCCCGTTTGCATCACTTGCTATTGATCTGGGGAAAAAAATTTATTTTTGCTGCACCCGAAATCGAGTGTGGCATTGTAGTTGCGCTGTACGTTGTGTCGGGGAGTAGCGATGATGAAACACGCTGCGCTGCTTACGCTGCTTTCGTTCGCTCTTTCCTGCCCTGTGATGGCAAAGCCGCACTCCCATCATCACTTCCGCCATCACCGCCACGACGCCGCTCGCGCCTTACACCACGCCGATCGTTATAGCCGCGCTCCCCATTCCGATACGGCGCACGCGTCCCATTCCGGGATCACCTGCGAAATGGTGCGCGCGTATGTGGCCAAGGTCGGAATGGGTCAAGCCATCGCGCTGGCCAAATCCGCCGGCATCAGCGCGGCCGAGGAGGAAAGAGCGAGGCAATGCCTCGCGAAAAAGATCTAGTCGCTCCAGCCATGGGGCGGCCGCTTGTGCTCGCCTCGATTGCAAGGCAGCGAGGCGGAGTGCGGACGTGGCCTGCCGCTCCGGCAAACCGCCGGGACCGGCCGATAAAGCCGGGTTTGGCGGGCATAAGCGCGCTACCGGCGGCCAAGGATCTGTTTGATGGTATGCGGGCCTTTGTCCCGATTGCGAAGGCTTTGTCCTAATTTGAATGTTTGAACTGCCCCAAATCGCGTGGAATATCTTTAGGCGCCTGCAACGGGAGCCGCGCCATAAACGCAACGTGCAAACCCACAGCTGGAGTCCGCTATGCTGACCTTTGCGCGTTTCCTGAAAGACCAATCCGGGGCCACGGCTATCGAATATGGCCTGATCGCGGCCGGCATCTCCATCGCCATTATCGCGGTCGTTCAAGGCCTCGGTACGCAGTTGAAGACGACCTTCAGCAGCGTTTCGAGCGCATTGAAATAACAGCCTCCTGTCCACCGGAGCTGTCGAGGCCGCCCGGTTTGGCGGCCTCTTTTTTTGACCGGACGCACTCTTGCGTTCTTCGATAATGGCTAGCGAAATCCAAACAAAGCCCGGAGAAAGCGCGCGCTCGCGGACTTGATTAAAAAAAGACAGGCTCCATTGAACGGTTCGCAACACCCCTGCACTAGGTGGAATATTCGGGCTTGGTCGCAACAAAGATTTGGATGAATCACCATGGGGCTGAAAGAGGCGTCGCTGACGAATGCCGACATACTGTCGTTCCCGCACGGAGCCTATGGTCGCGCTCCACACGCTTCGATTCTGGAGGATCAGCGGCTCCTGCATGCCGTTCTCGACAACATGCCGCAGGGCGTGTCGATGTTCGATACGCAGGCCAAGCTGGTCTTCTGTAATCGCCGCTATGTCGAAATGTATGGCTTGTCTGACGAGCTCACCAAGCCGGGATGTAACTTTCACGACGTCCTGGCTGAGCGCCTGCGCGCGCGGACGTTTTCCGGCGATCCCGCCCAGCATCTTGCCGAACTGAGGGCCAAAGTCGCCGCGGGCAGCACGTTCGCCAATGTCGTAACGTTGGATGACGGCCGCGCCTTCTCGGTGGTCAACAAGCCGCTGGCCGACGGCGGCTGGGTTGCGACCCATGAGGACGTCACCGAGCGCCGGCGCGCCGAGCAGCAGATTGCGCACATGGCGCGCCACGATGCTTTGACCGATCTGCCCAATCGCGTGCTGTTGCGTGAGCAGTTGGAGCACGAGCTCAAGCGGGTGAAGCGCGGCGAGATCATCGCGATGCTGTGCCTCGACCTCGATCACTTCAAAAGCGTCAACGACACCCTCGGCCATCCGATCGGCGATGAATTATTGAAGCTCGTTGCCGACCGGCTGCGCGGCTGCACCCGCGAGCCGGACACCATTGCGCGCCTTGGCGGCGACGAGTTTGCGATCATCATGACGCAGCTGCGCCAGCCCTCGGACGCCGCGGTGCTGGCGCGGCGCATTCGTGCCTCGATCAGCAAGCCCTACCAGGTGGACGGCCACCAGATCGTCTCCGACATCAGCATCGGCATTTCCATCGCGCCGACTGACGGCACCGAACCGGATCAGCTTCTGAAAAACGCCGACATGGCGCTTTACGGCGCCAAGGGCGACGGCCGCGGCACCTATCGGTTCTTCGAAGCCGAGATGGACAAGCGCATGAAGGAGCGGCGCGACCTGGAGATGGATTTAAGGCAAGCGCTGGCGAACGGCGAATTTGAACTGCACTATCAGCCGCTCGTTAATCTTCAAACCAATGAGATCACCGCGTTCGAGGCACTGCTACGCTGGCATCATCCGACCAAGGGCCTCATTTCGCCGGCCGATTTCGTGCCGATCGCCGAGGAAACCGGCCTCATTGTCTCGATCGGCGAGTGGGTGCTGCGCACGGCGTGCAAGGAAACCGCGAACTGGCCGGATCACGTCAAGGTCGCCGTCAATCTTTCGCCGGCGCAGTTGAAGACCAAGGACCTGGTGTCGATCGTCAAGACCGCCCTGGCCGATTGCGGCATGGCCGCCGAACGACTGCAGCTGGAAATCACCGAGACCATGCTGATGCAAAACACCTTCGCGACCTTGGCCATGCTCCATGAGCTGCGCAAGCTCGGCGTGCAGATCGCGATGGACGATTTCGGCACCGGCTATTCGTCGTTGAGCTACCTGCGCAGCTTTCCGTTCGACAAGATCAAGATCGACCGCTCGTTCATCCAGGATCTGGCCAACGGCGCCGAGCCGCGCGCCATCGTGCACGCGGTCGCCGGCCTCGCCAAATGCCTCAACATGATTTCGACGGCGGAAGGCGTGGAAACCCAGCAGCAGTTGGACACGCTGCAGGCGGTCGGCTGCACCGAGATGCAGGGCTACCTGTTCAGCCGCGCCAAGCCGGCCGACGAGATCGTGCAGCTGTTTCAGTCGCAGATGCTGAAGGCGGGCGCGGCCTAGCGGGCGCGCTCAATCCCGCGCTGCGACCGGTGGCTAGGCTTTCGCGTCCGCCGCCACCTGCATCCGAACGATGCGGTCGGGATTGGCCGGCGGCTCGCCACGCTTGAGCTTGTCGACCACGTCCATGCCGGCGATCACCTCGCCGATCACGGTGTACTGGCCGTTGAGGAACGAGCCTTCCTCGAACATGATGAAAAACTGGCTGTTGGCCGAGTTGTTGCTGCCGCCCTTGCGCGCCATGCCGACGATGCCGCGCGTGAACGGCACCTGGGAAAACTCGGCTTTGAGATCCGGATAGGATGAGCCGCCGGTGCCGTTGCCGTGTTGACCGTCGCCGGTCTGCGCCATGAACCCTTCGATCACGCGATGGAACGGCACATCGTCGTAAAAGCCGTCACGGGCAAGCTGCTTGAGCCGCTCGGCGTGGCCGGGCGCCACGTCGGTGCGCAGCCTGATGACGATGCGGCCCGGCGTGGTATCGAGGATCAGCGTGTTGTGCGGATCGGTGCCGGACGGCAGCGCGGCGGCAATGTCTCTTTCACTCATGGTGTCCAACTTTCTTTTCGAGGTTACTGCGCAATGGTGGCTTTCTTGATGTAGTCGAGCTTGGCGAAATCCTTGGTCAGATAGGCGTTGCCCTGGCTCTGGACGCGCTGCTGGTCGGGCCCGTTGCCGCTCGGCGCGCCTTCGCCATAGCCGCTGTAGAGCGCATCGACCGCGTCCATGCCCGAAACGACGCGGCCGAACGGCGCAAAGCCCATGCGGTCGAGCGCGCGGTTATCGCCGAAATTGATGAAGACCTGCGTCGTGCGGGTGTTCGGGCCGGCGGTGGCAAAGCTGATATAGCCGCGCTGGTTGGCCTGCCGCACCGGATCGTCCTTGATCCTGGCCTCGCGCCAGACCGCGGACACCTTCGGATCGCCGTTGATGCCGAACTGCACCATGAAGCCCGCGATGACGCGGAAGAAGCGGTCGTTGTCGTAAAAGCCGTTCTTGACCAAATTGTAGAACCGGTCGGCGCCGAGCGGCGCCCAGTCGCGATGCACTTCGATGACAAACGAGCCCCTACTGGTATCGACGTTGACCTTGTAGACAGCCGGCGCCTGCTCGTTGAGCGCCGCGGGATTGCCGAGGTTTTGGCTCAATGCGGGCGCGGCGAAAACCAACGCAAACACGAAAGCGAAAATGCGGATCATGTGATCTCCCGGACCGACTGGATGGCAGGCGAAAAAAGCGTTCAGGTCTTGGCGAATTTCTTTTTCAGGCGCGCGGCGACGGCCGGCGGCACGAACGCCGAGACGTCGCCGCCCATGCCGGCGATCTGGCGCACCAAAGTGGCCGTGATCGGGCGGACCGCCGGTGCCGCCGGCAAAAACACCGTCGTCACCTCCGGCGCCATGGCGCCGTTCATGCCGGCCATCTGCATTTCGTAATCGAAGTCGGTCGCGTCGCGCACCCCGCGCACCAGGATGGTGGCGCCCTCGCGCCGGGCGACCGCGACGACCAGATCCGCAAAGGTCAGGCAGGCCAGATCGCAGCCGGCGGCACGCGCCACCGGACCGCAAATCTCCTGCAGCATGGCGAGCCGCTCGTCGGGCGAAAACAGCGGCGTCTTGCCCGGATGGATGCCGACCGCCAGCACCAGCTTGTCGGCAAGCCGCACCGCGCCGCGGACCACGTCGAGGTGGCCCAGCGTGATCGGATCGAACGATCCGGCAAACAGCGCGGTGCGCGGCATGCGCGCGGTCTAGCTTGCGGCGCCGGCCGCCGCAAGGGCGGCGATCACGGCTTTTCCTGCCGGCCTGACAAGTCGGAATATACCGTAAAGCCAATGCCTTAGCGGACGGCGATTACGCCGGCGTCAGCCTCCATAATTTTATTAACCAGTGTGAACCTCGCCGCACTCCGGCGCGACCCAAGGGAAAGGGCAAGCCGTCCCAATGCGGACGGATGGGTGAACGGGGACCTTTCATGCGCAAATCGATTTATGCGGTCACTGCCGCAGCCGCGATCGCAGCCGCTTTCGTCGTCCTGACGAGCCTGTCGCCGCAGGTGCAGGCCCATGGGCCAGTGTACGGCGTCAAGGCTGATCGGGTCGATGCCAGGACGATCGGCAGCAAGTGCTCGCAGCGCGAATGGCCCTATTTCGAAGCCGCCTGCCTACGCGATCCGCGCCAGCCCTTCGGCCAAGCGCGGCAGGTGCGCATTATTCCGCTCGACCGACTGCCCGCCGCCGATCGGAGCACCGCGGTCGCGTCGCGCTGAAACTTTCTCACTCGCCCTTGATGCCGGCGGCTTGGACGACTTGGGTCCACTTGCGGGTTTCGTCGGCCATGAATGTTTTGAGCTCTTCGGGCGACAGCAGCCTGGTCCCGACCTGCAGCTTTGCGTAGGCCTGTTGCACTTCCGGCGATTTCAGAATCTCGTTGGTCGCGGCATTGAGCGTCGCGATGATCGGGGCCGGCGTGCCGGCCGGCGCCAGTAATCCGGTCCATAGCGACGCTGTGAGCTGCGGATAGCCGGCTTCGGCGAAGGTCGGCATGTTCGGCAATTCGGGGATACGGCGCTCGCTCGAAATGGCAAAGCCGTTGAGCTTGCCGGCGACGATGTGTGTCAGCAGCACCGACGTGGTGTCGATCATCAGCTGGACGCGGCCGGCCAACAGATCGGTCACCGCCGGTGCTGCGCCGCGATACGGCACATGCGTGATCTTGATTCCGGTGGCGAGCTGCAATTGCTCGCCGATGACGTGCGGCAATGTGCCGGTGCCGGGCGAACCGAAATTGAGCTTGCCGGGATTGGCTTTGGCGTAGGCCAAAAATTCCGTGAGCGAATGGGCCGGCACCGAGGGGTGAACGGTGAGGACTTCCGGCGTCACCGCCAGGATCGCAATCGGCGCGAAATCGCGCAGCGGATCGTAATCGAGCTTGTAGAGCGACGGCGCGATGGTGAGCGAGCCGACCTGCGAGACCAGGAGCGTATAGCCGTCGGGCTCGGCGCTGACCACGGTATGGGCGCCGACGGTGCCGGCGGCGCCGCCCGGCCGGTTCTCCACGACCAGGCTTTGATGCAGCTTGTTGGACACGCTGTTCGCCACGATGCGCGCCACCACGTCGGTCGGCCCGCCGGGCGGATACGGCACGATCAGGCGGATCACGCGGCTTGGATAATTCTGCGCCGATGCCGCAGACGGCACCGCCAAAAGTGCGGCCGCCAAAAGCCTGGTCGTCAGCAGAGCCAGAATCGAGCGGCGCTGTGCGATCATGCTTCCCCTCCCCTTGCGCGGCTTTGATTCTTGCCGCTTTCAAAGCAACACCTGACAGTCCATTTAACCGTATCGGCGGCGCCTTGACCATTTGCCGGCCGCCTTGACCCACCCGATGGCCGCGTCTAAGAGCCGCACAGTCGGAAAGACGGCCGCCATGCTGGTGCTCATCGACAATTACGACAGCTTCACCTTCAACCTGGTGCATTACCTGGGCGAATTGGGTGCGGCAGCCAACGTCTACCGCAACGACAAGGTGACGAGCGCCGCCGTCATTGCAGCCGATCCTGACGCCATCGTGCTGTCGCCGGGGCCGTGCACGCCCAAGGAAGCCGGCATCTGCCTCGATCTGATCGCGCAGGCCGCACCGACCATTCCGATCCTCGGCGTGTGCCTCGGTCATCAGGCGATCGCCGATGCGTTCGGCGGCCGCGTGGTGCGCGCGCCCGAACCGGTGCACGGCAAGCTTTCGGAAATCCGCCATCGCGGCACCGGTATTTTCCGCGGCATCAATGCGCCGTTTTCGGCGACGCGCTATCATTCGCTCGTGGTCGAGCGCAAAAGCCTGCCGCGCGCGCTGACCGTGACCGCCGAGACCGACGACGGCTTGATCATGGGGCTTGCGCATACGCAGCTGCCGGTTCACGGCGTGCAATTCCATCCCGAGAGCATCGCCTCGGAGCATGGCCGCGTGGTGCTGAAAAACTTTCTCGACATCGCCGCCGCCTGGAATGCCGCGACCGGCCGGCGCAGCGCACCGGCAAGCGACGACGCCCGCCGTGCGTTCGCGCGCGTCCATTGATCGAGGTGAGTGTGTGACCGAAACGTTTCGGGGTCTCATCGGCAAGGTCGCGACCGGCGCCGCGCTCAGCCGCGACGAGGCGGCGCGCGCCTTCGACCAGATGATGTCGGGCGAAGCGACGCCCGCGCAAATGGGCGCGCTGCTCATGGCGTTGCGGGTACGCGGCGAGACGGTCGACGAGATCACCGGCGCGGTCACCACCATGCGCGCCAAGATGCTGCGGGTTACGGCCCCTCCCGACGCCATCGACGTGGTCGGCACCGGCGGCGACGCTTCGGGCTCGTTCAATATCTCGACCTGCGCGGCGCTGATCGTGGCCGGCGCCGGGGTGCCGGTCGCCAAGCACGGCAACCGGGCGCTGTCGTCGCGCTCGGGCGCGGCCGACGTACTGACCGCGCTCGGCGTCAATATCGATCTGGCGCCGGACAAGATCGCCCATTGCATCAGCGAGGCCGGCATCGGCTTCATGTTCGCGCCGGCGCATCATCCGGCGATGAAGAACGTCGGCTCGACGCGTGTCGAGCTCGGCACCCGCACCATTTTCAATCTGCTCGGGCCGCTGTCCAATCCTGCGGGCGTGCGCCGGCAAATGGTCGGCGTGTTCTCGCGGCAATGGACCGAACCGCTGGCGCAGGTGTTGAAGAATCTCGGCACCGACCGCGCCTGGGTGGTGCACGGCTCCGACGGCCTCGATGAAATCACGACCTGCGGCCCGACCAGCGTCGCCGCGCTCGAGGACGGCAAGATCCGCAGTTTTGAAATCGCACCCGAAGACGTCGGCCTGTCGCGGGTGAAGGTGGAGCAGTTGCGCGGCGGCGATGCCGCGGCCAACGCGCAGGCCGTCGAAGACGTGCTCGAAGGCAAGCCGAGCCCGTTCCGCGACGTGGCGCTGTTCAATGCCGCGGCGGCCCTGGTCGTCGCCGGCAAGGCGGCGGACCTGAAGGAAGGCCTGCATCTGGCTACCAAGTCGCTTGATTCCGGCGAGGCCGAGGGCCGGCTTGACCGCTTGATCGTGGTGTCGAACGATGGCTGACATCCTCGCGCGGATCGCGGCCTACAAGCGCGAGGAAATCGCTGCGGCCGTGCGTGCTCGCCCGCAGGGCGCGGTCGAGGCCGAAGCCAAAGCGGCACCGCCGCCACGCGGCTTTGCGGCGGCGATCGAACGCCGCATCGGCGCCGGCCAATACGCGCTGATCGCCGAAATCAAGAAGGCGAGCCCGTCCAGGGGACTGATCCGCGCCGATTTCGATCCGCCGGCGCTGGCCAAAGCTTATGCGGCGGGCGGCGCCACCTGCCTGTCGGTCTTGACCGACGCCCCATCGTTTCAAGGCAGCCTCGAGCATTTGCGTGCGGCGCGGGCCGCCGCGGCACTGCCGGTGCTGCGCAAGGATTTTTTCTACGAGCCGTACCAGGTAGCCGAAGCCCGCGCGGCCGGTGCCGACTGCATCCTCATCATTATGGCGGCAGTTGACGATTCGTGTGCCGCGGAGCTGGAAACGGCGGCGCGTGTCTTCGGCATGGATGCGTTGATCGAGGTTCACGATGCCGAGGAAGTCGAACGCGCGCTGCGCCTCAAATCGCGGCTGATCGGCATCAACAATCGCAATCTGAAAACCTTCGAGACCACGCTGACCACCTCCGAGCGGCTCGCGCGCCTGGTGCCGCGCGATCGCATCATCGTCGGCGAGAGCGGCATCTTCGCGCCGCAAGATATTGCTCGCCTCGCCAAAGCCGGCATCGCGGCATTCCTGGTCGGCGAAAGCTTGATGCGTCAGGACGACGTGGCGGCCGCGACGCGGTCGCTCCTTGCGCCGAGTGCGGCGCTCGCCCACGTCAAATAATGCCGTGACGCGGGGCTCCGGAAAACTCACCCATCTTGGCGCGCGCGGCGACGCCCGCATGGTTGACGTCTCGGCTAAACCCGCGACCGAACGCGTCGCCGTCGCCGAAGGCCGCGTGCACATGCGGTCGCAGACGCTCAAGCTCGTGCAAAGCGGCAACGCCAAAAAAGGCGACGTGCTCGGCGCGGCGCGCATTGCCGGCATCATGGCGGCAAAGCGGACGCACGAACTGATTCCGCTCTGTCATCCGCTGGCGCTGACGCAGGTCAAGCTCGAGCTGACGCCCGATGCCAAGCTGCCCGGCATCGCGGTGCGCGCCGAAGTCAGGGTGACGGGGCAAACCGGCGTCGAGATGGAAGCGTTGACCGCGGTGTCGGTCGCCTGTCTCACCATCTACGACATGGTGAAGGCGGTCGAGCGCGGCATGCGGATCGAGGGCATCCGGCTCATCGAAAAGCGCGGCGGCAAGAGCGGCCATTATCGCGCGAGGGAGTCGTAAAGCCGTGGCCTTGCTGTCGGTTGCCGAGGCGCTCGAGCGCGTGTTGGCGCAGGCCGTGCCGCTGCCGGCCGAGGACGTGCCGCTCAGCGAGGCCCACGGCCGCGTGTTGGCGCTCGACCTGAAAGCGCGCCGCACCCAGCCGCCCGCCGATGTGTCGGCCATGGATGGCTATGCGGTGCGGGCCGCCGATGTCGCCAAAGCGCCGGTGCGCCTGAAAGTCATCGGCGAGGTGGCGGCGGGCCGGCCGTTCGATGCCAGCGTCGGCCCGGGCGAGGCGGCGCGCATCTTCACCGGCGGCGTCGTGCCAACGGGCGCCGATAGCATCGTCATTCAAGAACACACGAAGAAGCACGACGGCGGCTGGGTCGAGATCGAGAAGCCGACCAGCAAGGGCCGCCACGTCCGCTCCCACGGCCTCGACTTTCACGCCGGCGACGTTTTGCTCGCCAAGGGCCATCGCCTCACCGCGCGCGACCTGCAGCTTGCCGCCGGCATGAACCATCCGCTCGTTCCGGTACATCGCCGGCCAAAACTCGCCATGTTCGCAACCGGCGACGAGCTGGTGGCGCCCGGAACCGAGCCTGGCCCGGGGCAGATCGTGTATTCCAACGGCTTTGCCCTTGCGGCGTTGGCGCGCGCCGAGGGTGCCGAGGTGATCGATCTCGGCGTCGTCGGCGACAAGCTCGACGAAACGGTCGCGGCCGTGCGCCAGGCCCGCGCCAGCGGCGCCGACATTCTGCTCACTACCGGCGGCGCCTCGGTCGGCGAATACGATCTGGTTCAGGCCGCCTTCGCCCAGCAGGGCATGGCGCTGTCGTTCTGGAAAGTGGCGATGCGGCCCGGCCGCCCGCTGATGCATGGCCGGCTCGGCGCAATGGCGGTGCTGGGACTGCCCGGCAATCCAGTGTCGTCCTACGTGTGCGCGTTTTTGTTTCTGGTGCCGCTGATCCGCCGGCTGTGCGGCCGCAGCGATCTCGCCGCGCCGACCGAAGCAGCGCTGCTCGGTTGCGATCTGCCCGCGAACGACGAGCGCGCCGATTATCTGCGCGCAGCGCTACGCGACGCGCCCGACGGGCCGCTCGCGACGCCCTTCCCTGTTCAGGATAGTTCGATGATGACGCCGCTCGCCAAAGCCGACTGCCTTGTGATCCGCGAGCCGCACACGCCGGCCGCCAAATCCGGCAGCCGCTGCACCATCGTCCGCCTCACACGCTAAATAAATTGACAGAGACCAAAAAGACAAAGCCCGGGACGCGGGTCCCGGGCTTGTCCATCACGTTGAAGCTTTAGTCTCAGTAGCGCGCGGCAACCGGGCCGCCGAAGTTGAAGCGCCAGACCAGTCCCGAGGTGATGGTCTGGGTATATTTCTGCATGTGCTCGGAAACGCCGAACCCTGCGCCCGTCGCCGTGATGACGACCGGAACATTGGCCGATTGGTATTGAGCGAAGCGATATTCCGTGCGCCAGTACAGGCCGTTGAGCGGCAGGATGCCGGACAGGGCATATTCGTAACCGCCGCCGATGAACCAGCCGTCATAGGTATGGGCCGCAACACTAAGGCCGGTCGGCACCGCGGGAACGAAGTTGCCGTTCAAGCTAAACGCGTCAAAGCGCGTCTGGGTGTAGCCGCCGTCGATGTAGCCGAGGAACGTCGGCGAGATCAGATAGCCGAGCCGGCCGCCGGCGTACCACGCATCCCGCTCTTTTTCGTTGCCGGTGACCGGGCCGGACGGATCGCCGAAGTGTCCGTTCAGATCCATGAAGTCGAAGTCGGCGAAGGCGCCGATCACCCAGGACGAACCGAACTGGTAATCGCAGCCACCGCCGACTCTACCGAGCCAGCCGCGGCCGCCGTTCGTGACCGGAACGCCGATCGCCGCGCCAGTGGCGGTGACTACCGAGCTGGTTTCCTGATTGTACATGCCGTAGCCGATGCCGCCGTCGATGTAGCAGCCGGTCCAGTTTGTAACGATAGGCGGCGGCGCAATTGGCGCCTTCGCCGGCAGGCGCATATCGGCAGCGAAGGCCGAAGAACTGGCGGTAACAGCCAGTGCAGCCAAGGACGACAGTAAAAGCTTTTTCATGGGATCCCCCTGACATAAAGCGAGTGGACTTGACCGTGCTTGTAACGCAGAACGGGGTGAAAATGCTGTCTCCCAATGGCAACACTGGATAGGAATCGTACATCCGCGTGCGGTTTCCGACATTCGATCGCTAACGGCTTGTGAATTGCGCCTCTCGGCCAATAACCTGGTCCCTTCGGCTCATCCCCGGTGGCCCGGAGCAGCCCTAAAATTCTCTTGGCGGGGCGGACCGATTTCTTCACTCGAAATTAAATGCTTGCGGAACACATATGGAACGGATAGTGTCCGTTCATGATTTGTTTCGACTCGGTTGCAGTCGAAGCGTCCCCGCAGGTCCGAAGGCAGATTCAAAAAGGAAGCGCCGATGCTCACGCGCAAGCAAGCCGAGTTGTTGCGGTTCATCCACGAACGCCTGAAGGAAGCGGGCGTGCCGCCGTCCTTCGACGAGATGAAGGACGCGCTCGACCTGCGCTCCAAATCGGGCATTCACCGGCTGATCACCGCGCTGGAAGAACGCGGCTTCATCCGCCGGCTGCCGAATCGGGCGCGCGCCATCGAGGTGATCAAGCTTCCCGAATCGGTGGCACACGGTATGGGCGCCGGCCGCTCACGCGGCTTCACGCCGAGCGTCATCGAGGGCAATCTCGGCCGCGTGCGTGCAGCTTCCGAGGATGACGGCGGCCGGCCGGTGGCGGTGCCGGTGATGGGCCGAATCGCCGCCGGCACGCCCATCGAGGCGATCCAGACCCGCAGCCACACCATCAACATGCCGCCCGATCTGTTGAGCTCAGGCGAGCACTTTGCGCTCGAAGTGCGCGGCGATTCGATGATCGAGGCCGGCATTCTGGACGGCGACATCGCGCTATTGAAGCGCACCGAGGCCGCCGATACCGGCGATATCGTCGTCGCCCTGATCGACGACGAAGAGGCCACCCTCAAGCGCTTCCGCCGCCGCGGCGCCTCGATCGCGCTCGAGCCGGCCAACACCGCCTACGAGGTGCGCATCCTGCCGCCCAACCGCGTACGCATCCAAGGCAAGCTGGTCGGTTTGTTCCGGCGGTATTGAGATTCACCTTTCAGCATTGCGAGCGGCCCGCGACCGCCACTCTATCTTTCCCCCTTTCAGGGCGAGAGAAGCGCAAGCCGCACGCATGGCGCATGTCGGGTAGTGAGGCGGCGTCGTATTCCCTTTCCTCCCCCTGAAAGGGGGAGGATCAAGGTGCAGGTCGCGGACCGCCAATGAGGCGGCCAAGTTTTACTGATCCGCCTCGAGATCCTCCAGCCGCGGCGTGGCATCGGCTGGTGCCGCGGTCGTTCCAAGCGCCGTCCGCGGCGCCGGCGGCGCTGGTGCCCAAGGCCGATCAAAATACGGCGGCCGCACGGAATCCATGACAAAGCCGTCGCCGCTACGGCGCAACGTCAGAGCGCCGCGCGTGCGCCAATCGTTGCGGCCGACCACCAGGGCGGCGCAGCCGGGCGGCGGATCGTACAGCGCCACGATGAGTTTGGCGTGCCCGCAATCTTCATCGAACGCTGCGGGCGCCAGCGCGTAGCTGACCAGGGCGCCGTCGGCGAGCTTGCCGATGCAGCCGGCCGGATCGCAGGCGATGCCAGCGCCAAGGTGCGGATCGCGAGCATCGCGTCCGTCGGCATCGGCGGCCAGCCACTCGCGGATCGCAAATGTGTCGCTGCCGGTGCGGTGGAACGCCAGTTTGCCGTCGACGCCGCGCACCGCGACGGCGCGGCCGTCGGCCGCGATCAGCACGTCCGGCCGCGGCGTGCGCGCTGCCGCAATTGCCGCGATGACGACGAGCGCAGCGCCGCTCCAGCGCAGCGGCGTTTTCAGAAGCGTCATGACCAACAGCCCGGCTGTCGCGATCAGCAGCGGACCGGTGCCGAACAGCGTGACCCGCCCATAGGCGCCGGGCAGGCTCGCCACCCAGCGCGCCACCCAATCCATCCAGGCGATGCCGTAGCCCATCAGCCGCCAGCATTCGGCATCGAAGCCGAACGGCATCGCCACGACGCCGAGAATGCCCATCGGCATCACCCAGGCGGACACCACCGGCATAGCGAGCAGGTTGGCGAGCACACCGTAAGGCGACAGCCGGTGAAAATGATAGGCGGCGTACGGCATGGTCGCGCAGCCGGCGAGCAGCGAGGCGATGGTCAGCGCGATGATCTCGTTGACGCCCCACAGCGCCGCGCGCGCGCCGAACGAGGAATCCGTGTTCGCCTTGAGCCGCACTGCGCCCCGCTCGTAGCCGGCGATCAGCGCCAACGTCGCCGCGAACGACATCTGAAAGCTCGGATGCACCACGGCTTGCGGCGCTAACAACAAAACAACGAGCGCAGCGATGGTGATGGTGCGCATGGTGAGCGTCGGCCGGTCCAGCATGACGCCGATCAGCACCACCGCGATCATGATGAACGAGCGCTGCGTCGCCACCTGATTGCCCGAGAGCACCAGATAAAACGCGGTGACGAGCAGCGCCGCGAACGCCGCCCATTTCTTGATCGGCGCGCGGTCGGCGAGCCCGGGAACGAGCGCCAGCAGCGCGCGCAGCAGGAAAAACACCATGCCGGCGACCACCGCCATGTGATAGCCGGAGATCGACAGCACGTGGCCGATGCCGGACACGAACATGGCGTCGTAGAGCTGCGGATCGATGGCGTCGCGGCGTCCGTTGATCAGCATCGCGGCAATGGCGCCTTCGTCGCCCCGCAGCACGGCGCGGATGCGGGCGTCGATCGCATCGCGCAGGCCTTGCACGGCGATGTCGGCATGGCGCAGCAGGTTTGGCGCCGCCGGCGGCGCTTGGATCGTGATGGCGCCGCGCACGAAGCCGGACGCACCGATGTTCTGAAAATACAGGTCGCGCGCGAAATCGTAGCTGCCGGGCTCGAGCGGCTGCAGTGGCGGATCGAGTGTCGCCTTCACCGTGACGAATGAACCCGCCGCAGGCGCCATGCCGCGCTTGACTGAAAGGCGCACGCGCGCCGGCTTGACGTCGAGCCGCGCGCCTTCGATGCGATCGACGCGCAGCACGAACCGATCGGTGCGCTGGCTCTCCTCACGCAACTCGACGGTTCCGGAAATGGTCACGCCGGATGCCGGAAAGCGCAGCACCGGGTGCGCGATGCGCGCCGTGTTGATCGTCGCTACGGCAAAACCGGCTGCGATGGCGCACAGCCCGAACGCTAGGGCGAACGCGGCCGTATGGCGCCGCAGCAGCGCGGCGCCGATGCCGCAAGCAGCGGCGAGCGCCGTCGGCGCCCACCACACCGGTTCGCTATCCGCGGTGAAGTAAAGCACGATGCCGAAGCCGAAACTGACAGCAAGCCACGGCAGTAAACGCCCGGCGGCGATTTCTTCGGCCGCCCATTTGCGTAATTGCGCGCCGATCAGAAATCCGCTGTGCGGCGGCGCGACGCCGGACAACGGGCGCGCGCCACCGACCGGCCAAGTTCGGGCCCGGCTCGGCGCACGCGCTTGCGGATGATGGTCGTGTGTCACTGCGCGCCCCCGCGCGCCCAATGCCAGGCAAGCCTACACGAGCAGCGTGCGGGATGACGAGCAGTACGGAACAAGAACGCCGCGAGTTCAGTTGCCGGCGATCTTCGCCCAGCTGTCGCGCAAGCCGACGGTGCGGTTGAACACCGGATGTTCGGGCGTGGAGTCCGTGTCGAGGCAAAAATAGCCCTGACGCTCGAATTGCACCGCTTCCTCGGAATTTCTGCCCGCGAGCGCCGGTTCGACCCGCGCGTCGGTGATTATTTCCAGCGAGTTCGGATTAAGATCGGCGGCGAAATTTTGGGCGTTCGGGTCGGGCCGCGCGAACAGCGGATTGTACAGGCGCACCTCGGCGGTGCGCGAATCCTGCGCCGAGACCCAATGCAGCGTGGCCTTGACCTTGCGGCCGTCCGGCGCGTTGCCGCCCTTCGTGGCCGGATCGTAGGTGCAGCGCAGTTCGACGACATCGCCCGCCGCATTTTTCTTCACTTCGCGACAGGTGATGAAATAGGCGTAGCGCAATCGCACCTCAGCACCGGGCGACAAGCGAAAAAATTTCTTTGGCGGATTCTCCATAAAGTCGTCGCGCTCGATGTAGAGCTCGCGGCCAAAGCGCAGGCGCCTTGTGCCGGCGGCGGGATCGTCCGGGTGATTGAGCGCTTCGATCTCCTCGCCCTGGCCTTCCGGATAATTGTCGATCACGACTTTGAGCGGCCGCAGCACCGCCATGCGGCGCGCTGCGGTTTTGTTCAAGTGCTCACGGATCGAAAATTCGAGCATGCCCATGTCGACGACGCTGTTGGCCTTGGCGACGCCGATGCGCTTGACGAAATCGCGGATCGCGACAGGCGGTACGCCGCGCCGCCGCAACCCGGCGAGCGTCGGCATGCGCGGATCGTCCCAGCCGGCGACATGGCCGCCGCGCACGAGTTCGGTCAGCACGCGCTTCGACAGCACCGTGTGGGTGAGATTGAGCCGCGCGAACTCGTATTGGTGCGGCCGCGACGGCACCGGCAGGTTCTCGATCAGCCAATCGTAGAGCGGCCGGTGATCCTCGAATTCCAAGGTGCAGATCGAGTGCGTGATGCCCTCGATCGCGTCGGACTGACCGTGCGCGAAGTCGTAGCTCGGATAGATGCACCAGGCCTTGCCGGTGCGCGGGTGCTCGGCGTGCAGGATGCGATAGAGCACCGGATCGCGCAGATTGATATTGCCCGAGGCCATGTCGATCTTGGCGCGCAGCACGCGGGCGCCGTTGGCAAACTCGCCGGCGCGCATGCGGCGGAACAGATCGAGGTTTTCGTCGACGCTGCGGCCGCGGTGCGGGCTTTCCGTCCCCGCTTCGGTCAACGTGCCGCGTGTCGCCCGCATCTCCTCCTGCGACTGATCGTCCACATAGGCCTTGCCGGCGCCGATCAAATGCTCGGCCCATCCATAAAGCCGCTCGAAATAATCGGAGGCGTGATGCAGGTGCGTGCCCCAATCGAAGCCGAGCCAGCGCACGTCGCGCTCGATGGCGTCGATGTATTCCTGCTCTTCCTTGGTCGGATTGGTGTCGTCGAAGCGCAGATTGCAATGGCCGCCGAACTCTTCGGCAATGCCGAAGTTGAGACAGATCGATTTGGCGTGGCCGATATGCAGGTAGCCGTTCGGCTCCGGCGGAAACCGCGTGACCACGGCTTTGTGCCGGCCGGAAGCGAGATCGGCGCGCACGATGTCGCGGATGAAATCCTGCCCGGCCTCGCGTGCTGCGGTTTCGGCGACTGCCATGAAATAATCAGTTCCGTAGTCGGCACGGCCATATGGCCACCGGCGCGCGTCAGCCGGCTGGCCAATTGCCGCGCCACGGATTGAACAAGTTGGCACGCGGGGTCAAGTCCGCACCGGGACTCGTCCATTTACGCTCTTTCTGTGCTACACGGGCGCGCCGCGGAAAGAAAAGACCTGCATGACCGTCGTCACCCGTTTTGCCCCCTCGCCGACCGGTTTCCTGCACATCGGCGGTGCGCGTACGGCGCTGTTCAACTGGCTCTATGCCCGCGGCCGCGGCGGCAAGATGCACTTACGCATCGAGGACACCGATCGCGAGCGCTCCACCCAGGCGGCGATCGAGGCCATCATCGACGGGCTTTCCTGGCTCGGCATCCAGTGGGACGGCGAGGCGGTGTTTCAATTCTCGCGCTCGGCGCGGCACCGCGAAGTGGCCGAGCAGATGCTGGCTTCCGGCCACGCCTATCGCTGCTACGCCAGCCCCGAGGAACTGACGCAGATGCGCGAGGCAGCGCGGCGCGAAGGCCGTGCCAAGCTTTATGACGGCCGCTGGCGCGACCGCGATCCAAGCGAGGCACCGTCGGGCGTAAAACCGGCGATCCGGCTCAAGGCGCCGCTCACCGGCGAAACGGCAATCGACGATCAGGTCCAGGGCCGCGTCGTCTGGCAGAACGAAAACCTCGACGATCTGGTGCTGTTGCGCTCAGACGGCACGCCGACCTACATGCTCGCCGTCGTGGTCGACGATCACGACATGGGCGTCACTCATATCATCCGCGGCGACGATCATCTGACCAACGCGGCGCGACAGAAGCAGATCTACGACGCGCTTGGCTGGGAAGTGCCGGTGATGGCGCACATTCCGCTGATCCACGGCCCCGACGGCGCCAAGCTCTCGAAACGGCACGGCGCGCTCGGCGTCGACGCCTATCGGGCCATGGGCTATCTGCCGGCGGCGCTGCGCAATTATCTGGTGCGGCTCGGCTGGAGCCACGGCGATCAGGAAATTTTTTCCACCGCGGAGATGATCGAAACATTCGACCTGCCGCAAATCGGCCGCTCGCCGGCGCGGTTCGATTTCGCCAAGCTGGAAAGCCTCAACGGTCATTACATCCGGCAGAGCGCCGACGTCGACCTGCTCGCCGCGATCGATGCGCTGCTGCCGCATATCGCCGACGGCGCTGCGCTCGCCGCCAAACTGACGCAGGAGCGGCGCCAGCAATGGCTCGCCGCGATGCCGAGTTTGAAGGAACGCGCCAAGACCCTGCTCGACCTGATCGACGGCGCGCATTTTTTGTTCGCGACGCGGCCCATTGCGCTCGACGACAAGGCCAAGGCGCTGTTGAACCCGGACGCCAGGGCCCTGTTGGGCGAGGCAGTGCGGGAGCTTGCCGGCGTGGCGCCGTGGACCGCCCAAGCGGCCGAGCAGGCGGTGCGCAGCTTTGCCGAGCGCAAAGGATTGAAGCTCGGCGCCATCGCGCAGCCGCTGCGCGCGGCGCTGACCGGCCGTGTCACTTCGCCCGGCATTTTCGAGGTGCTGGCCGTGCTGGGCAAAGACGAAAGCCTCGGACGCATCGCCGATCAGGGTGGGGCCGCGGCGGCCCGAGCGCAGGCCGGCTGATGCGATTGCCCGTGCGCTGACCGGCCGCGGACCCTCGCAATCGCCTTGCCCGCCCATATCTTGCAGTGCACACGGGCTTGGGCTACCCCACTGGAACCGGGCCTGCGGGCCGCCACTATTGCCGCGCGGCCTGACGAATCCGGCTGCCCTGCATCGAGGAAGAACGATCATGGACGCTAAATCCGGCGCCAACATCAAGACCGCCAAGCTGACGGTCGGCGACAAGAACTGGTCGTTTCCGATCTACGAGGGCACCATCGGCCCGGAGGTCATCGACGTCAGCAAGCTCTATGCCGAGACCGGCGCCTTCACCTACGATCCGGGTTTCACCTCGACCGGATCGTGCGAGTCCAAGATCACCTATATCGACGGCGACGAAGGCATCCTGCTCTACCGCGGCTATCCGATCGAGGATTTGGCCGAGCACGGCGACTTTCTCGAGACCTGCTATCTCCTGCTCTACGGCGAATTGCCCAACGCGGCGCAGAAGAACGATTTCGTCGATCGCGTGATCCATCACACGATGATCCACGAGCAGATGAGCCGCTTCTTCCAGGGTTTCCGGCGCGACGCGCACCCGATGGCGGTGATGGTCGGCTGCGTCGGCGCGCTGTCGGCGTTCTATCACGACTCCACCGACATCACCGATCCGACCCAGCGGATGATCGCCTCCATCCGCATGATCGCCAAGATGCCGACGCTGGCGGCCATGGCCTACAAATATTCGGTCGGCCAGCCGTTCATGTATCCGAAGAACGATCTCGATTACGCCTCGAATTTTTTGCGCATGTGCTTTGCGGTGCCGTGCGAGGAATACAAGCCGAACCCGGTTCTGGCGCGCGCCATGGACCGCATCTTCACGCTGCACGCCGATCACGAGCAGAATGCCTCGACCTCCACGGTGCGGCTGGCCGGCTCGACCGGCGCTAACCCGTTCGCCTGTATCGCGGCCGGCATCGCCTGCCTGTGGGGACCGGCCCATGGCGGCGCCAACGAGGCGGCGCTGAAAATGCTGGGCGAGATCGGCACCGTCGACCGCATCCCCGAATACGTCAAGCGCGCCAAGGACCCGAACGATTCGTTCCGCCTGATGGGTTTTGGCCACCGCGTCTACAAGAACTACGATCCGCGCGCGAAGATCATGCAGAAGACCTGTTACGAGGTGCTGCACGAGCTCGGCCGCAACGATCCGCTGCTCGACGTCGCCATGGAGCTCGAGCGCATCGCGCTGCACGACGAGTATTTCATTTCCAAGAAACTGTACCCGAACGTCGACTTCTATTCCGGCATCACGCTGCGCGCGATGGGCTTTCCGACCGCGATGTTCACGGTGTTGTTCGCGCTCGCGCGCACCGTCGGCTGGATCGCGCAGTGGAAGGAAATGATCGAGGACCCGCATCAGAAACTCGGCCGGCCGCGCCAGCTCTATACCGGGGCGCCGCGGCGCGACTATCAGCCGATGTCGAAGCGGAAGTGAAGCGAACGGCGAATAGCGAGTGGCGAATGGTCATGTCCCCATTCGCTATTCGCCATTTCCCTATTCGCGTTTCCCGTCATAGGCCCACGTCAGATAAATCCCGCCCCAGGTAAAGCCGCCGCCGAACGCCGCCAGGAGCAGGCGGTCGCCGGCTTTGAGCTTTCTCTCGTAGTCCCATAGGCACAGCGGGATGGTGGCGGCGGTGGTGTTGCCGTATTTGTGAATGGTCACCATGACCCGCTCGGGCGGCAGCTTCAGGCGTTCGGCGGTGGCCTCGATGATGCGCTTGTTGGCCTGGTGCGGCACCAGCCAGTCGATGTCCTCGCTGAGGAGGCGATTGCGCTTCATCAGCTCGACGGCGACCTCGGCCATGCGGGCGATGGCGAACTTGTAGACCGCGGCGCCCTCCTGATGCACGTAGTGCAGCCGCTTGGCGACCGTCTCGGCGGTCGGCGGCATGCGGCTGCCGCCGGCCTTTTGGTGCAGATGCGGCATGCCGGCGCCGTCGGAGCGCAACAGCGTGTCGATGATGCCGTAGCGCCGGCTCGGCTCGACCAGCACGGCGCCGGCGCCGTCGCCGAACAAAACGCAAGTGGCGCGATCGGTGTAATCGATGATCGCCGACATCTTGTCGGCGCCGACCACGACGATCTTCCGGTACTGACCGCTGGCGATGAACTGCGCCGCGATCGTGAGCGCATAGACAAAACCCGAGCAGGCGGCCTGGACGTCAAAGCTGCCGATATTGCGGATGCCGACCATGTCGCAGATCAGGTTGGCGGTCGACGGAAATACCAGGTCGGGCGTGGTCGTTGCGCAGATCAAGAGATCCACCGCGCTTGCCGGCGTCCCGGTTTTCTTCAACAGGCCGCGGACCGCTTCGGCACCCATATGCGAAGTGCCGAGCCCGGCGCCGGTGAGAAGGTGGCGCTCATGAATGCCGGTGCGCTCGACGATCCACTTGTCGCTGGTGTCGACCATCTCGGCCAGCTTGGCGTTGGTCAGCAGGTCCGGCGGCAGGTAGCCGTGCACGCCGGTAATGGCGGCACGCAGCGGCTTCTTGCGCGAGATTTTGCGTTTCACCATGAGGAGGCCATTTCGCGGACCTCTGTCATGGCAGAGCGGCCTCGCCGCGCCAAGTCGAGGACGACCGCGGCCGCCTTGCTGCTCGGTGCCGCGGTGCCCACGCCCATAATCGCATCGAGCCGTCCGAACGCGTCGATCTGGCGCCGCCGCGCCGGCGTATCGGCGACAAGCGCCACCAGTGCATCGGCGAGTTTGCCCGGCGTGCAGTCGCGCTGGAGCAATTCAGGGACGACCTTCTCGCCCATGACCAGATTGGCCAAGATGATGCTGAACAATTCCGGCAGCCGCGCCGCCTGGGCGACGACGTATTCAATGGTCGGTATGCGGTAGGCGGCGACTGTCGGAATGCCGGCGAGCGCCAGTTCGAGCGTCACGGTGCCGGATGCGGCGAGCGCTGCGCGCGCCTTGCGAAATTCCGCCCACTTCTCCGTCGGCTCGACGACGATGCGCGGCTGCACCGGCCAGCCGGCGACGCCCTCGCGCACCCGTGCCAGAAGATGCGGCACGGTCGGCAGCACGAGATCGATGGCGCCGACCCGCGCCGCCACCTGCCCTGTCGCTTGGCCGAAGATCGCGAGCAGCCGCCGAATTTCGCTGCGCCGGCTGCCCGGCAGCACCAGAATGAGCGGCGGATCGCTGTTGCGCCGCTGCTTGGCTTCGGCATCGGGCCGCAGCTCCGCCACGCGCTCGATCAGCGGATGACCGACATAGACGCACGGCGGTCCGCCGAGTCGCGCATGCGCGGCCGGCTCGAACGGCAGGATCGCCAGCACGCAATCGACGTAGCGGCGCATCGCGCGCGCCCGCCAGGGCCGCCATGCCCACACCGTCGGCGAGACGTAATCGATGATTGGGATCGACGGCGCATGACGGCGCACGCGCCGCGCCACGCGATGGGTGAAATCCGGGCTGTCGATGATGACAAGCGCGTCCGGCCGTGCAGCGATCACCGCGTCGGCGGTCTGGCGGATGCGGCGCAAGATGATCGGCAGCCGGCGCGGTATGGCGGTGGCGCCGATGATCGACAGCTCGTCGATGGCAAACGGGCTGGCGATGCCCGCGGCCGCCATGCCGCGCCCGCCGACGCCGGAAAGGCGCACGGCGGCGCCCTCGCGCGCGACCAGCGCCCGCGCCAGGGCGGCGCCCAATGCATCGCCGGATTCCTCAGCCGCGATCAGATGAATCGTGAGCGATCGCGGCTGCGGCGGCCGGTTCATCGCGCGCCATCCCCGGCGACGCCGACCAGGAAAATGCCGCTGCGATCGGCCGCTGCGATGGTTTCGGCGGGTTCGGCGACAATGGTGCTGCCCGCCGTTACCGCAATGCCGCCGAGTCCGGCCCGCGCAACATTGGCCACCGTGCGCGGCCCGATGGCCGGCAGATCGAAGCGGCGGTCTTGGTCGGGTTTCGGTGCCTTGACCAGCACGCCCGTCCCAGGCGCGCTGGTGACGCGGCGCTGTGCGCGCAGCTCGACTAAACGGTCGAGCATATTGTCGGTGCCCTCGGCCGCTTCGACCGCGAGCACATGATTATTGGCGATGACCGCCGCCTGCCCGACATCGAAGGGACCGAGCGCAGCGATCATGTCGAGCGCGCGTGCGATATCGGCGCGATCGCGCGCCGTCGGTTGATGGCGGCCAAGCACGCCGCCCGGCATGAGGACCTCGGGCGCCACATCCGCCACGCCGATGATGCGCAGGCCGGCTTGTTCGGACAGCCGTGCCATGCCCGACAGCAGGCGATCATCGCCGCCGCGAAATATGCGGATCATGCTGGGCATCAGGCGCAACGTGTACCAGTCGAGACGAAGCTTGCTGAGCGGTGGCCGCAGCAAGGCGCCGATCAGCACCGCCTCGTGGCAATGTTCGGCACGCGCCAGGCGCAGGAACCGACCGAGCTGTCCCAGCGCGACCCAGTGGTGCGCATAAGGCTCGACCATTTTGGGATCGGCCCATCCCCTGATCGCGAACATCACCGGCCGCAGGCCGCGCCGCGTGATGGCCTCGGCAACCGCGCCCGGTAACGCGCCGCCGCCGCAAACCAGCGCGATCGAACGCCCCTCGGATGGCTCGCCAACCGTCGCACTCGCGGAGAGCTGCGGATCAGACATCATCGGCGCGCTGGTCATGGGAGCGCTGCTGCCGAGCCGGTTTCATGAGCGGGCGCTTCGCTTCGCCGCGGATGAAGGCGACGATTTTTTCAACCAGCGGATCGCTGGCGAACTCCTTGGCGACGGCATCGACGCGATCGGCAAATCGCCCGTTGCCAAAGAACAGCGCCCGATAAGCGCGGCGTAGCTGGTGCAGTTGCGCGCGCGTGGCACCACGGCGCTGCAGACCGACCATGTTGAGTCCGACCAGGGCGCCGGTCTGGCCCAAGGCAAATCCGAATGGAATGATGTCGTCGCGCGCCGCCGACATTCCGGCCATCATCACCCCTTCGCCGATCCGCACATATTGATGGATCGCCACATGGCCGCCGAGAAAGGTGAAGTCGCCGACGCGGACATGGCCGCCCAACACAACGTTGTTGGCGAAACTGACGTTGTTGCCGACCCGGCAATCGTGGCCGACGTGGGAGCCCACCATGAACAGGCAACCCTCGCCGACCTCGGTCACGCCGCCGCCGTCCTCGGTGCCGGTATTCATGGTGACGCCTTCGCGCAGCTCGCAGCGCGGACCGATGACGAGCCGCGTCGCGCCGCCGCGATAGTGCACCGATTGCGGCGGCGTACCGAGCGAGGCGAACGGATACACGACCGTCCCCGCGCCGATAGTCGTTAAGCCCGCAACATGCACATGGGCGATGAGCCGCACGCCATCGCCGATGTCGGCCTGTGGCCCGACGATGCAATAGGGCCCGATCTCCACGCCCTCGCCTATGCGCGCGCCATCGGCGACGCGCGCGCTCGGATCGATCACGATTTGGCCCCGCCCAGCGCCGCGCCGACAACCGCTTCGGCGATCAACGTATCGCCGACTTTGGCTTGGGCGGTGTACCACCACATGTTGGCGCGGTGCGCTGATTTTTTGACGTGATATTCGATGCGGTCGCCCGGTACCGCGGGTTTGCGGAATTTCGCCTTGTCGATGGTCAACAAATAGACCGCGCGCGGTTCGGGGGATTGCATCAAGCGCAGGACCAGGATTCCCGCCGTCTGCGCCATGCCTTCGAGCAGCAGCACGCCAGGCATCACCGGGTTATTTGGAAAGTGCCCGACCAATTGCGGTTCATTGATGGTGACGTTCTTGATGCCGACGCCGCGTTCGTCGCCGTGGATATCGACGATTCGATCGACCATGACGAACGGGTAGCGGTGCGGCAGCAGCCGCAGGATCTCGCCGATTTCGGCGGCCTCGACCGTCTCGTTGCTCATAATCCGTCCTCGTCCGACTGGTTGGCAGCGGCGGCGGGAACGTTGCCGTTCACGCTGCTGTACCCGGCAATGATCGCGCCTGCACCGATCGTCACATCGGCGGCAACGCCGGCCCGCTCGCCTATTATGACAAAATCAGCCGCGGCGACGCCACTTGCCAAACCGGCCTGCGCGCCGATCTGGCAATGCCGGCCAATGCCGACGTCGTGGGCGATGTGGACGAGATTGCCGATTCTGCTGCCCTCGCCGACGACCGTGTCGCCGATCGCGCCGCGATCTATGGTGGAATTGGCACCGATTTCGACATCGTCCTGGACGATGACGCGGCGGGTCCGCGGCGCCCCGGGACGCGGGTTGGCTCCGGCGGCAACGCCAGGAGACACAGGCTGGCCGATCCGCACGCCGGGATGGATGACGACCCGATCGCCGATCAAGGCATGTAGGATCGTGGCGCCGGGCCCGATGGTGCAGTTGCGGCCGATGCGCACGTCCGGACCGATTGTACTGCCGGTGCCGATGACGGTGCCGGCGCCGATCTCGGCCCGCGGCCCGATCGCGGCCAGCGGATCGATGGAAACCCCGGCTTCGAGCCGCGCCGACGCGTCGACCGGCGCGCCGCCGGCGCGGCCGGCGTCCGCCGTTCGCGAAGCGTGCGACGGCATTAGAACTTGGTTCCGCCGCCGAACTGGAAGAACTGGGTACGATCGTACCACTGCTTCATGATCGGGTAGGCGAAGTCGAAACGCAGCGGCCCGAACGGCGAGTTCCAGATCAGGCTGGCGCCGGCCGCGACCCGCGGCATCATATCGTCTTCATACAGCAGCGCGCAGCCGCCGCCCTTGGCGCCCGGCGGTATCGGCGTCGCGTTGCAAACGATACTGCCGACGAGCGGATTGTTGATCACGCCGTTGATCTCGCCGGTCGCCGGGTTCGACGTCTCGCCCTTGTAGCCCCACACCGATCCGGCATCGACGAACACCGCGCCGCGGAAGCCGCTGTCCTTGGGCAAGAAGTACAGCGGGTATTGCAGCTCGGCGCTGGCGCCCCAGTACAAGGTGCCGCCGAGGGCGTCGCCCGTCCCGTAGCCGAACAGATAATTGGTGACGTCGCGCGGCCCGATACCGGCCGGCTGGAAGCCGCGCACCAGGTTCGGTCCCATCTTGAAATCGTCGAGCATGCGCACCGTATCGGTGCCGAGGCCCAAAATGTTGCCGGCCTGCAGATGGAGCACGCTGACGAGGTCGGACACCGGCTCGTAATAGGCCCGGAAATCGACGGTCGAACGCATATACCGGGTGTCGCCGCCGATGCCGGCAAAGTCCTGCCCGAAGTTGAGGCTGATGCCGCTGGTCGGATCCTTGTTGTTGTCGAGCGTGTTGTAGATCAGGCCGTAGCCGACCATGGAGGTGAGCGTCGGCCCAAAGCCGAGCTCGGCCCGGATCGGCAGCGATGCCTGACCGAACAACAGACAATTGTTCGGAATCGGCGCCATGCCATTGGCCAGCAGGAACGCCGGCGTCCACACCGTCGGATCAGTGCTGAAATTGTTGCAGTCGTTGAGAATCGACGGCAGCTGGATCGATTGCGTGTACAGCGAGTAGCGCAGCTGCACGCTGAAATCCTCGCGCAGCGGAATGCCGAATTTCAGCGTGCCGCCGATCGATTCGGTGCCATAGGAGAAGTAGGTATTGGGCAGCGTCTGCTTGGCGAACAGGTCGAGCCCGGCGCCGATCCGTTGATCGAGGAAATAGGGCTCGACAAAGTTCAGCTCGGCGGCGCGGATGTACTGGCCGTACGTTGCCGAGGCCCTGGCGAAGCGGCCGGTGCCCAAAAGGTTGCGCTCGGAGACCGAGACCTGGACCATCCAGCCCTGTGCGGTCGAGTAGCCGCCCATCACCGAGAAATCGCCGGTCGACTGCTCGACCAGGTCGATGTTGACGACCACCCGGTCCGGCGCCGAGCCGGGTTCGTTGGTGACCTTCACCGACTTGAAGAAATTCAGGTTCTTGATGCGCCGCTCGGCGCGATCGATCAGAGCGCGGTTGTACGGATCGCCTTCGTTGATATCGAGCTCGCGCCGGATCACGTAGTCGCGGGTCCGCGTGTTGCCGCGGATGTTGATGCGCTCGATGTAGGCCCGGGTGCCCTCATCGACCACAAAGGCGACGCCGATGGTGTGCGTCTGCGGATTGCGGTCGCCCCGCGGCCGCACCGTGCCGAACGGATAGCCGCGCCGCGCCATCTCGACCGTCAGGTTCTCGACGGTCTTTTCCACTGCCTCGCCGTTATAGGTATCGCCCTGGTGGGCGAGCAGGATCGGCCGCAGCGAATTCGGATCGACCGCGCGCACGTTCGACTGCACGTCGATGGCGCCGAAGCGGTACGGCGCGCCTTCCTCGATCGTGAAGGTGATGACGAAGCCCTTCCTGGCCGGGTCGTACTCACCGGTCGCCGCAACGATCTGCACGTCGGCGTAACCGTGCTTGAGATAAAAGCGGCGCAGCAGGTCGCGGTCGGCTTCGATGCGGTCGGGGTCGTAGACGTCGGTGGTCTGCAAGAAGCTCAGCCAGTTCGACGTCGCGGTCTTGATGACCTCCTTGAGCCGCCAGCTCGTATAGGCATGATTGCCGACGAAATTGATCGCCTTGACGCCGGTCTTCTCGCCTTCGTCGATCTTGAAGATGAGGTCGACGCGGTTGTTGGGCCGCTCGATGATCTGCGGCGTGACGCCGACATCGAAGCGGCCGTTGCGGTGATAAATTTCGATGATGCGCTGCGTGTCGGCCTGCACCACCGGACGCGACAGCGTCCCGCGCGCCTTCGACTGGATCTCCTGCTGCAGCTGCTCGTCCTTCATCCGGTGATTGCCTTCGAAGGCGATGCGGTCGATCACCGACGCTTCGACGACGGTCACGATCAGGCGGTTGCCCTGCGTGGAGACGTGGATGTCCTGGAACAGGCCGGAGGCATAGAGCGCCTTCAATCCGGCATCGATCGCGGCGGCATCGAGCCGCTCGCCGGGCGTCGCCTTGAAGTACGAGCGGATGGTGTCGGCCTCGACCCGGCGGTTGCCCTCGACCACGATTTCGGTCGCGGCCGCGGCGCGCTCGCGCGGCGCGGCCGACGCCACACCGGGCGCCAAGCCAGGAGCTACGCCAAACACACCCACCGCGAGGAGCAAGCCGGCCACGACCAGCCCTCGTTTTACCCCTACCCACCTCATCATGCGCAAAGCGCCCTTATTCCCCTTGTGGCCGCCCCCGAAACTGGCGGGTCACTCACATCCCCTACGCTCTTGCCTTACGTGCCTCTGCCGCCCGATCAACGCTCCTGCCGTATCCGGCCATCCTCCGTCAGATTTTGAGCCAGCCTATGGCGCCGTCCGCCCCTAGGACGCCGCCAAATGCACGATGTCATTGAACGTTGCAAATATCATCAACATCAAAACGATTGCGAAACCTATACGAAATCCGACCTCTTGGGCCCGCTCCGACAGCGGCCGGCCCCGCATGGCCTCGATCGAGTAGAACAAAAGGTGACCGCCATCGAGCAATGGGATCGGAAACAGGTTGAGCAAGCCGATCGACACCGACAGCACCGCCGCCATGTGGATGAGCGCCACCAGGCTGACGCTGGCTATCTGCCCGGACATCTGGGCGATACGGATAGGGCCGCCGAGCTGATTGGCCGATTCGCGGCCGATAATCACCTTGCCGATATAATTCAGGGTCTTGTCGACGACGAACCACGTTTCCTGCACGCCGAGCCAAAGGGCCTGCGGTGGCGATACCGGCTGGTATTTCACGTCGCCGGGAGCGGGCGAGCGTCGGATGCCAAGCAATCCGATGCGATGGACGTTGCCGAAGAGGTCTTTTTCCTCCCGCAGCTCGGGGGTGGCCTTGAGCTCGACCGTCTGGCCGCCCCGCTCCACCTTGATATTGAGGCGCTCGCCGGCGCTGTCGGAGACGATGCGCTGCATATCGGCGAAGCTGTCGATCTTCTGGCCGTCGATCGAAAGCACCATGTCGCCCGGTTGAAAGCCGGCGACAGCGGCCGGGCTGTCGGGCTGCACGTCGTCAACGCGGGCACTCATCGTCTGCATGCCAAACAGCATGAAGATCGCGGAGAAAATGACAATGGCCAAAAGGAAATTGGCAATCGGACCGGCGGCGACGATGGCCGCGCGCTTGGTCACCGACTGAAAGGGGAAGCTCTCGGCCCGCTCGGCTTCGTCCATGGTCGCGATTCGGGCCTTATCGGGCGTGCTGGCGGCGCTTTCGTCGCCGAAAAACTTGACGTAGCCGCCGAGCGGAATGATCGCGATTTTCCAGCGCGTACCATGCCGATCATGGAATCCGACGATTTCCGGGCCAAAGCCGATCGAAAACGCCAGAATTCGGACGCCGCAAAGGCGGGCAACCAGGAAATGGCCCAACTCGTGGAAGAAGACGACGATGCTCAGAACGAATACGAAAGGGACGAGATAACGGAGGGCGTCAATCCCAAGCGTATGTAAATGCGAGATAATCTCCGTCCCCATAACGCTGTTCCCACGCCCCGATGTTCCGGCCCCAAGCAGTCACGCTAGGATGCCATTGCGGCAATTTCGGGCAAGAGGTCGGCCGCAATCCTTCTTGCCATATGGTCAATGGCGATCGCCTGCTCAACCGATTGGGGCTCGCCGGTGACACCTTGACGCTCGGCGGCCTCGAGCGTCGCCTCGACCAGAGCCGGAATGCCGGAGAATCCGAGCCGCCGGCCGACGAATTCGGCCACCGCGATCTCGTTGGCCGCATTGAGCACGGTCGGCGCGGCGCCGCCGTCCGCCAAGGCGCGCCGCGCCAGGGCCAAGGCCGGGAAACGCACCGGATCCGGCTCCTCGAAGCTGAGCGTACCAATGCGGGCAAGATCGAGCCGCTGCGCCGGCGTTGTCATGCGCATCGGATAGGCCAGGCAATGGGCGATCGGAATGCGCATGTCGGGCGAGCCGAGCTGCGCGATCACCGAGCCGTCGCGGAATTCGACAAGGCCATGGACCACGGATTGCGGGTGGACGACGACGTCGAGTTCGTCAGGTTTGAGCCCGAATAGATGATGGGCCTCGATGAGTTCGAGGCCCTTGTTCATCAGGGTCGCCGAGTCGATCGTGACCTTAGGGCCCATCGTCCAGGTCGGATGCTTGAGCGCCTGTTCGAGCGTGACTTTGCGGATCGCCTCCAGCGAAGACGTGCGAAACGGCCCGCCGGACGCGGTGAGGATGATGCGTTTGACGTCTTCGCGGCGGCCTGCGCTTAAAGCCTGGAAGATCGCGTTGTGCTCGGAATCGACCGGCAGTACAGCTGCGCCAGCCGCAGCCGCGCGGCGCATAAAGAGAGCACCGGCGCAGACCAGGCACTCCTTGTTGGCCAATGCGACCGTCGCACCGCGCTCGGCGGCGGCGAGGGTCGGCTCCAGACTCGCGGCGCCGGTAATCGCCGCCATGACCCATTCGGCCGGCCGCTGCGCTGCTTCGACGACGGCGGCGGGGCCAGCGGCGGCCTCGATGCGGGTCCCGGCGAGGCCGGACTTTAATTCCTGGTAAGCGGCAGGATCGGCAATGGCGGCGAAACGCGCGTTGAGTTCGCGCGCGAGCTTTGCCAACGCGGTGCCGTTGCGGCGCGCGGTAACAGCCTCGACCCGGTAACGGACAGGGTCGCGCTGCAACAGGTCGATGGTGCTCGAGCCGATCGATCCAGTGGCGCCGAGGAGCGTCACCGTGCGGGGCACGGCTTCCATCAATTCAGCGGTCGCCAGGGGCAGTATCGGTGTCATTGCGCTACCATAGCAGCAAGCCCTGGGCCACAGCACCTGTTCCCGCGTGTATGATGCCGATTGCGGCGGCGGCCGCAGCGGCGAACAGGAAGCCGTCGAGCCGATCCATCAGGCCGCCATGGCCGGGAATGATGTGGCCGCTATCCTTGGCGCCAAAGCGCCGCTTGAGCGCGGATTCGAAGAGATCGCCTGCTTGGGCCGACAGCGACAACGCCAACGCAATAACTCCAAGGCTCGCCACGCGACCAAGGCCGCTCGCATAAGCGACTGCGATACCGCCGGCAAGCCCCCCGATCAGACCGCCAACGGCGCCGGACCACGTTTTGTTCGGACTGACCCGCGGCCACAACCGCGGCCCGCCGACGGTGCGGCCGACAAAGTAAGCCAATATGTCGGTCAACCAGACGATAAGCGCAACGAACAGAAAGGCTTGGAAGCCCAAATGACTATTATTGCGCAACAGCGCCGGGCCGAGAAAGCCGACCCCGGCGTAGATGGCGCCACCGGCCACCCACAAGACGGTGATCCCCTGCGAGCTTGCGCCCGCGACCATGACCGCAGCGGCCGCCACAGCACTTGACGCAACCGCGAGCGCCGCCAGGGCCGGATAGCCTACGCCGACCAGCACCAGCGCCACCAGCAATGCGGCGAAGACGGGCGTCAGTACCGAAAGCGGTGCACGGCCTGCGGCGAGACGGGTCCATTCCCAAAAAATGCCGGCAGCGGCGAGACCGCAAAGAATCAGAAAAATCCAACCGCCCAGGTATGCAATCACCAGCACGATCGGCGCCAGCACAACGGCCGAGACCACCCGCATGATGAAATTGCGCGCGCCCGCTTCCGCGGTACCGCGTCCAGATGGAATGGTCACGATCCGGTTTGCGCGACGAGCCCGCCGAAGCGGCGTTCGCGCCGCCGATATTCGGCGATGGCGCCCTCCAGCGCGGCGCGGTCGAAGTCGGGCCAATTGATCGGCACGAAGACCAGTTCGCTGTAGGCCGACTGCCAAAGCAAAAAATTCGACAGCCGTTGCTCGCCGCTCGTGCGTATGATCACGTCGGGGTCGGGCAAATCGGCGGTGTCGAGCTGGCGGGCGATGAGATCCGGCGAGATCGCTTCCACTGAAAGCCGGCCCTGCGCGACTTCGGCGGCCAGCCGTCGCGCGGCGCGTGCAATCTCCTGGCGCGAACCGTAATTGAAGGCGACCACCAACGTCAGACCGTCGTTGTGGCGGGTCAAATCCTCGGCTTCCTCCAGCAACAGCCGAATGTCGCGGTCGAGGTCATCGCGCTCGCCGACGATGCGTACCCGTACATTGCTCTTGTGCAGGTCGGCCAGATCGTTGCGGATAAAGCGGCGCAGCAGTCCAAGCAGATCTTTGATTTCCGAAGCGGGCCGCGACCAGTTCTCCGAACTGAAGGAGAAGATGGTCAGGACGGCGATGCCGAGATCGTGGGCGGCGCGCACCGTCTTACGAAGCGCCTGGACGCCGCGCCGGTGACCTTCGACGCGCGGCAGCCCACGCGCCGCGGCCCAGCGGCCGTTGCCATCCATGATGATGGCGACATGGCGCGGCATTTCGAAGCCGTCGCCATCTCCACCTGCCGGCGAGGTCGCCGGGTGTCTCGCGCCCAAAATCTTGGTCAAACCGTCATGATCTCCTTTTCCTTGGCGGCGAGCAGCTTTTCCACGTCGGCAATCGAAGCGTCCGTCGCTTTCTGCACTTCGCCGGAGTGCCGTTCCTGCTCGTCTTCGCTGATCTTGTGGTCCTTCTCAAGCTTCTTGAGGAGATCGAGGCCGTCGCGGCGCACGTGACGCACAGCGACGCGCGCGGCTTCGGCGTATTTGTGCGCGACCTTGACGATTTCGCGGCGCCGCTCCTCGTTCAATTCCGGAATGCGCAGCTTGAGCACCTGCCCTTCGGTGGTTGGGGTCAGGCCGAGATTGGCTGCCGAGATCGCCTTCTCGACCGCATGCACCATGGAGCGGTCCCAGACCTGCACGTTCAAGAGCCGCGGCTCCGGCACGCTGATGGTGGCCAGCTGATTGAGCGGCATATGACTGCCATAGGCCTCGACTTGAACGTGATCGACCAGGCCGGCCGAGGCGCGGCCGGTCCGCAGGCCGGACAGCTCCTGCTTCAATGCGGTGAGCGCGCCCTGCATGCGGCGCTTGAGATCGTTGAGGTCAAAAGTCGTGGTCGCCATGGCGCCCTCCGCGAGCGGCCCTTGTCTCGGCCGCGATCCTCCCGCACGCGGGAGGTTTGAAAATGTCGCTTCCCGCCTCGCGCGGCTTTCGGGAAGACCGGGACGCTGCCCCCGGATCGTCAGCCGACAATCGTAAAGTGTCCCTTGCCGCGCAAGACGTTGGCTATCGATCCCTGCTCCAGGATCGAGAACACGATGATAGGCATGCGGTTTTCCTGGGCAAGCGCGAACGCCGTTGCATCCATGATTTTCAAGCGTTTATCGAGCGCTTCCTGGTGATCGAGCTTGTCATAACGCTTGGCGCCCGGATCGCGCTTGGGATCGGCGGTGTAGACGCCGTCGACGTCGGTCGCCTTGAGCACGGCCTCGCAGCCCATTTCGGCGGCGCGCAGCACGGCGGTCGTATCGGTGGTGAAATAAGGGTTGCCGGTACCGCCGGCAAACACGATGACGCGGTTGTCCTCCAGATGGCGTAGCGCGCGCTGGCGCTCGTAGGTCTCGCAGACCTGCGGCATCGACAAGGCCGACATGGTCCGCGCGCTCACTCCGGCGCGCTCGATGGCGGCTTCCAGCACCAGCGCATTCATCACGGTGGCGAGCATGCCCATGGCATCGGCGGTCGGACGCGACAGGCCATCCTCGGAAATCTGCGCCCCGCGCAGCACATTGCCGCCGCCGACCACGACACCGAGCCCGATGCCGAGCGCATGGGCGGCGACCAGATCGGCGGCGAAGCGGTCGATAGTCGGCTGGTGGATGCCGAATTTCTCCGGTCCGCTGAATGCTTCGCCTGAAAGCTTTACGACGACCCGACGATAATTTTTTTGCTTGGTCATGACGGATCAGCCGTCCCAGTCGGACCGGGCAGGTGCGGAAATCCAGGCGGCGGGGGCATCCGCACCGGGATTCGCTTTGCCACCAACCTACACCTAGACGCCGGCGAGCGCCGCCACTTCTCCACCGAAATCGCCGCTTGGCCGGTCGATGCCCTCGCCGAGCGCGAAGCGGACGAAGCCGCCGACCTTGATGGGCGCCCCGACCTTGCCTTCGGCTTCTTTGATGGCCTGCGCCACGCTCTTCTTGCCCTCTTCAATGGCATAGCCCTGCTCAAGCAGGCAGACTTCCTTGTAGAAGGTGCGCAAGCCGGACTCGACGATCTTCTCGATTACGTTGGCAGGCTTACCCTCCGCCTTGGCGGCCAGCACGCCTTTTTCGCGCTCAATGGTCGCGCGATCCAGGCCGGACGGATCGATCGCCTGTGGATTGGCGGCTGCTACGTGCATCGCCAACAGCCGACCAAAAGCCTTGAGCTCGTCGGTTTTGCCGGATGACTCGAGGGTGACGATGACGCCGATGCGGCCGAGGCCGTCGCCCGGCGAATTGTGCATGTAGCTTGCGACCACGCCTTGGCCGACCGACAGACCCGCCGCGCGGCGCAGCGTCATGTTCTCGCCGATTTTGGCGATGGTTTCAGAAATGGCATCGCCAGCGGTCCGGTCGCCGATCCGCGCGCCGAGGATCTTGTCCACATCCGTCCCGGCATCCAACGCGACGTTGGCGATCATCTTCACCAAGCCCTGAAACAGGTCATTGCGCGCCACGAAATCGGTCTCGGAGTTGACCTCGACCAGAACGCCCTTGCCGGCGTTGACGGCGGCGCCGATCAGCCCCTCGGCGGCGACGCGGCCGGCCTTTTTGGCGGCCTTCGACAAGCCCTTTTTGCGCAGCCAATCGACGGCGGCTTCCAGATTGCCGCCGGTCTCGGTCAACGCCGCCTTGCAATCCATCATGCCCGCTTGCGTCTTGTCGCGGAGTTCCTTGACCATGCCGGCGCTGATGTTCGTCGTGCTCATGAGCTTCATCCTTGATCGCGTTCGTCATCCCGGCGGTGCGCAGCGAGGCGCCCGGTATCCCTTATCACCGACATAGATATGGGATCGCGCCCGCGGTACCGCCCGGAATGCCGCTTACTCCGCCTCGGCGGTCAGTTCCTTGGCCTTGGCGATCCAGCTTTCGACGCGGCCGGGCAGTCCGACCTCCTCGCCGACATTATGGGCGGCGGTCGGCGACAGCTCGGCGAGCTGCTGGTAGTGGAAGATGCCGAGATCGTTGAGCTGCTTCTCGATCGCCGGCGACACGCCGGGCAGTTTCTTCAGATCGTCGGCGACGCCGCGCGGCCCGGACAACGCCTCGAAGCCGAGCTTGTTGGTCTCGGCCGGCACGTCCTCGGCAATCACCGGTTCGGCCTGGGCGCCGATATCGACGCCGCGCGAGCCTTGGGCGCGCGAGATGCCGTCGATGGCGGCCTTGGCGACGAGGTCGCAGTAGAGCGTGATCGCCCGGCTCGCATCGTCGTTGCCGGGCACCACGTAGGTGATGCCCTCAGGGTCGCAATTGGTGTCGACGACGGCGGCCACCGGCACGTTGAGCCGGCGTGCCTCCTTGATCGCGATGTCTTCTTTGTTGGTATCGATGACGAACAGGAGGTCGGGCAGGCCGCCCATGTCCTTGATGCCGCCGAGCGCGCGATCGAGCTTGTCGCGCTCGCGCTGCAAGGTCAGCCGTTCCTTCTTGGTGTAGCCCTGGGCCTCGTTCGACGACAACATCTCCTCGAGCTTGCGCAGCCGCTTGATCGAGTTCGACACGGTCTTCCAGTTGGTCAGCGTGCCGCCGAGCCAGCGCGAATTGACGTAGTACTGGGCCGAGCGCTTGGCGGCGTCGGCGACGGCGTCCTGAGCCTGGCGCTTGGTGCCGACGAACAGGATGCGGCCGCCCTTGGCGACGGTGTCGCTGATCGCCTGCAGCGCTTGGTGCATCATCGGCACCGTCTGGGTCAGGTCGACAATGTGGATGTTGTTGCGGGTGCCGAAGATGTACTCGGACATCTTCGGGTTCCAGCGGTGGGATTGATGGCCGAAATGCACGCCAGCTTCCAAAAGCTGGCGCATGCTGTAGTCGGGCAGCGCCATAGATATTCTCCGGTTGATCCGCCGCGGACCGAAGAGCCTCATCCCTAAGGTGAAGCACCGGACGGTCCCCTTTCGGGGCCAAGGCCCGCGTGTGAGGTTGCGCGGCTTATATAGCGAAGCCGCAGCATTGCGCAACGCACAATTTCAGCGATTAAGGCATTTAGCCTTCATTCGGCGCTCCGGCCAGCGCCACTCCCGCCGCAAAAGACGGGAACCGGAGGCGTAAACGTCCCGTCCTGCCTCACTCCGCGGCGCGCGGCAGAGTGAGGGAGTCGAGATGCGCGACGACTTCGGCGAGGTGCATCACGTCGGCGTATTTGTGATGCATGTCGAACAGATTGACCTTGTGGGTCAGCTCGGCGCGGTCGTAGGTGCATTGCTCGACGACGGTGACGTGATGGCCGGACGAATAGCCGTCGACCACGCTCGCCCGCACGCAGCCCGATGTGCTTTCGCCGCAGACGATCAGGCTTTGGACACCGAGAAGTGCGAGGTGCGAAGCGAGCGGCGTGCCGGCAAAAATGCTGGCGCGCTGTTTCGGGATCAGAATGTCGCCGGCCTCGAGGCTGAATTCGCGATAGATGGCGTAGCCGTCATCCGGTACTGGGCGCTTGCGCCGCGTCGACACCGCGCCGGGCGGCCGGTTATTCGGCCTGATATCCTGGGTGCAGAAAAAGATCGGGAGTCCGGCGCGCCGCGCCGCCGCGATCAGCGTCTTGGTCGGCGCAATGGCGCGATGCGCATAGATGCCGCAGGTATTGGGATAGCGGTCGTTGAGCTCGGCCGGCGGGTGCGCACCGCCGCGGTAGACGAGATCGTAGAGATCGATGCAAAGCAGCGCCGGCCGCGGGCCGACGAACGTTTCGCGCCGCCAGCCGGCATAAAGTTTTAGATCGCTTTCCGGAACGACGTCCTTCCAGCAATGCTCGTTGAATTGGTCGATGGACGCCATGAGTCTCCTCCGCTGCGGCAGACCGTCAGTATAGGGCAGTGGCGCAAAATGTCCCATGCGGCCGGCCTGCCATGGCGCACGCAGTCTGCTAGCATGGCTGCATGGGAAAGCTGCACCGACGCCAATTCATGCAAACCGCCGCCGCGGTCGCGGCCGCTGCCATTCCGGCCATGCCCGCGATCGTGCGGGCCGACGCCTATCCGTCGCGCCCGGTTCGCATCATTGTCGGCTTTGCGCCGTCGGGCGCCGCCGACATCATTGCGCGCCTGATGGCGCAGCGGCTCACCGAGCGCTTCGGCCAGGCCTTCGTCGTGGAAAACCGGCCGGGCGCCGCCATGAACATCGCCACCGGCCTCGTCGCCAAGGCGGCGCCGGACGGCTACACGCTTCTCAACATCACCACCATCAACGCCTGGAACGGCTCGCTCTTCAAACACCTCGATTTCGACTTCCTGCGCGATATTACGCCGGCCGCCAGCATCTCGCGCGCGGGCGGCGTCCTGGAAGTGCACCCGTCGCTGCCGGTCCACAGCGTCCCGGAGTTCATTGCCTACGCCAAGGCCAATCCGGGCAAGCTCAATATGGGCACCGGCGGGCCGGGCTCGGGGCCGCACATGTACGGCTCGCTGTTCGAGATGATGACCGGCGTGCAATTGGTGTCGGTGCATTATCACGGCACCGGACCGGCGGTGCCGGATCTGTTGAGCGGCCGCCTGCAGGTGATGTTCGATCTTGTCACCTCCTCGATCGGCTCGATCAAGGACGGCAAATTGCGCCCGCTCGGCGTCACCACGGCAAACCGCTACGACGCCCTGCCCGACGTGCCGCCGATCGGCGATTTCGTCAAAGGTTACGAGGCGAGCGGCTGGCAGGGTTTTGGCGCGCCCGCGAAAACGCCGCCCGAAATCCTCGACAAGCTGCACGGCGAGATCAACGCCGCGCTCGCCGATCCAGCCTTGCAGCAGCGGCTCGACGAGATCGGTGCGCCGGCGTTTTCGAGCTCGCGCCAGGATTTTCAGAAGTTGATCGAAGCCGATACGGCGAAATGGGCCGAGGTGGTCAAGTTCGCCAATATCCAGCTGGATTGACGTCTTAGTTCGATCCGGCGAAGCGGGGGCGGAAACGCATGAGCTTATCGTCGCGCCGCCGGTTGTTAGGTCTTGCGGCCGCTGGTGCCGCATCAGCGTCGTGGCCGCGTCGCGCCGCTGCCCTCACCTACCCGACACGGCCGGTGCGCATCATCGTTGGCGCCGTGCCCGGCAGCGCACCGGACGTCATTGCCCGGCTGATGGCCGACTGGCTGTCGAAGCGGCTCGGCCAAGCGTTCTTTGTCGACAACCGCAACGGCGCCAGCGGCAATCTCGCCGCCGAAATGGTGGCCGGCGCGATAGCGGACGGCTACACGCTCCTTCTGGTGTCGGCGTCGAACTCCATCAACGCCACGCTCTACCGCAATCTGAAATTCAACATCCTGCGGGATTTTACGCCGGTCGCCGGCGTGGTCGCGTTTCCGATGGTGATCACGGTGAGCGCGCCGTTTCCCGCCAAAACCCTTCCCGACCTGATCGCCGCGGCCAAGCAAAATCCCGGCAAGATCAATATCGGCACCCCGCCCATCGGCTCGCCACAGCATGTCTCCGGCGAATTGCTGAAGATGCTGACCGGTATCAACTTGGTTTTCGTCGCCTATCGCGGCGGCCCGCCGGCGATCACGGATGCGCTCAGCGGGCAAGTGCAGGGCGTGATCGGCACGGTGCTCTTGACCATCGAGCAGATTCGCGCCGGCGGTTTGCGCCCGTTGGCTGTGACCGGCACGACGCGGTCCGAGCTGCTGCCGGATGTGCCGACCGTGTCGGACACTGTGCCCGGCTTCGAGGCGACCCAGTGGGTCGGGATCGTGGCGCCAAAAAATACGCCGCAAGATATCGTCGAAACGCTCAATCGCCAGATCGAGGCGGGCCTCGCCGAACCGTCCATGAAGGCGAAGATTGTCGCACTCGGCGGCACCGAACTACCCGGTTCGGCCGCAGCGTTTGGTTCATACGTCGAGGCCGAAGTCACGAAATGGGCCAAGGTGATCGCGTTCGCTAACATCAAGGCGGATTGATCGCGCGTTCGGCGCCAACGCTTCAAGGAAGCCTTCAATGCAAGCATCGCGCCGCGCCGTCCTGCAGCTTGTCGCCGCGTCAGCGGCTGCTTCGGCTTGGCCGCGCCGCGCTGCGGCGCTCGATTATCCGACCCGGCCGGTGCATCTGATCGTCGGCCTTCCGGCCGGCGGCACGCCGGACATTTACGCGCGCCTGGTCGCGGATCGTCTGTCCGAACGCTTGGGCGAGCCCTTCGTGGTCGAGAACCGGCCCGGTGCCAGCGGCAACATCGCGACCGAAATGGTGGTACGCGCGCCGCCTGACGGCTACACGCTGCTGATGGTGATCGCGCCGAACGTCATCAACCCGGCGCTCTATCCGGACCTCAAATACAATGTCATCCGCGACGCCGCGCCGGTGGCGAGCATCGGCGGCTCGCCATTCGTCATGGTCGTCAATCCGGCGTTTCCCGCCAAAACCGTTCCGGAGTTCATCGCCTACGCCAAAGCCAATCCGGGAAAGATCAACGTCGGCTCGACCGGCAACGGCAATCTCACCCACATGGCTGCCGAGCTGTTCAAGATGATGGCCGGCGTCGATCTGTTGCATGTGCCGTATCGTGGCGAGACCGCGGCGCAGGCCGACCTTCTCGGCAACCGCGTGCAAGTGATGTTCGATCCAGTGCCGTCAGCGCTCGGCTATGTGCGCAGCGGCAAACTGCGCGCGCTCGCCGTCACCAGCGCCAAGCCGATGACGGACCTGTTTCCCGGCCTGCCGACCATGAAGCAGTTTTTGCCGGACTACGAGGTGACCGGAATCACCGGGATCAGCGTGCCGAAAAGCACACCGCCCGAAATCATCGACAAGCTGAACCAGGCGATCAACACCGTTCTGGCCGAGCCGCAGATCAAGACGCGCTTTGCCGAGCTCGGCAGTCTCGAAGTGATCGGCTCGCCCGCCGATTTCGGCATGATCGTCGCCGCCGAAACCGAGAAATGGGCCAGGGTGATCAAGTTCGCCGGCATCAAGGCGGAATAAAAAAAGCGCGACCGAAAGGCGCGGGACGTAGCGCTGCGCCGGCCGATACAATCGACGGCGCGCGGGAGGAGACGATGATGCAGCTTGGGCGCAAACGCTTCATGCAATTGGCCGCCGCGGCGGCATTTTGGCCGGCGGCGTCACGGTTTGCGTTTGCGGATGATTACCCGACCAGACCGATCCATCTTGTCGTGCCGGTGCCGCCGGCCGGCACTTTCGATATCGTGGCGCGGCTCGTTGCCCATGCAGTGGAGCCGCATCTGCATCAGCAGATCGTCATCGACAACCGCAGCGGCGCCGGCACCAATCTGGGCACCGGCATCGTCGCCCGCGCCGCGCCCGACGGCTACACGCTGCTGCTCGCCGGATCGCCGGGCGCCATCAACGTCACGCTCTATCGCCATCTCGATTTTTCCTTTCCCCACGACATCGCGCCGGTCGCCAGCATCGAGCGCGCGCCGCTGATCGTCGTCGTCAATCCGTCGCTGCCGGCGAAAACCATTCCGGAATTCATCGGCTATGCGAAGGCCAATCCCGGCAAGATCAATTTGGGCTCGGGCGGCGCCGGCTCGACCGGCCATGTCGCCGGCGAGCTGTTCAACTTGATGGCCGGGATCAAAATGGCGCACGTGCCGTATCGCGGCGAGGCGCCGGCGATTACCGATCTTCTGGCCGGGCAGGTGCAGGTCGTGTTCTCGACGCCCGGCTCGGCGATCTCCTACGTCAAAGCCGGCACCTTGCGCGGCCTCGGCGTCACCAGCGCCAAGCGCATGGACGTGCTGCCCGACGTGCCGGCGATCGCCGAGTTTCTGTCCGGCTATGAAGCGGTGTCCTGGGCCGGCATCGGCGCGCCGGCCAAGACTCCGTCCGAGATCATCGCTAAGCTCAACAGCGCGTTCAATGCGGCCTTGGCGGAGCCGGAGCTGAAAGCGCGGCTTGCCGAATTCGGTGCCGAGTTGATGACGAGCACGCCGGAGGAATTCGGCAAGTTCATCGCCGCCGAGATCGAGAAGTGGGGCAAGGTGATCAGGTTCGCCAACATCCAAGCCGACTGACGATCAAGCATCCGCGGTACTTACTTCAGTGGTAGAAACAAAAGAATTCGGAGGAAAGTTATGAGCATTGCGCGCCGAAATTTCCTGCGGGCTGCCGCCGGCGCCGCGGGCATTGCCGCGCTGCCGGCCGCCTCGTACCTCGCGCACGCCGACACCTATCCGTCGCGCTCGGTGCGCATCGTCGTCGGCTTTCCGCCCGGCGCCGCCACCGACATCGTCGGCCGCCTTATGGCGCAGGCGCTGTCGCAGAAATTCGGCCAGCAATTCTTTGTCGAGAACAAGCCGGGCGCCGGCAGCAATCTCGCCGCCGACATCATCGCCAAGGCGCCGCCCGACGGCTACAATTTGCTGGCCATGACCGTGACCAACGCGGTCAACGAAACGCTCTACCAGAATCTGAGCTTCGATTTCATGCGCGATCTGGCGCCGGTCGCGCGCACCATCCGCTCGGCCAATGTCTTGGTCGTCAATCTGGCGGTGCCGGCCAATAACGTTGGCGAATTCGTCGCCTACGCCAAGGCCAATCCTGGAAAACTCAATTACGCCTCGTACGGCCACGGCACCGCGCCCAACATGGCGGGCGAACTGTTCAACATGCTGGCGGGCACCAAGCTCGTCCATGTGCCGTATCATTCGAATTTCATGCCGGACCTTTTGAGCGGCCAGGTGCATTTGTCGTTTCTGCCGGTGCCGCTGATCATCGGCTTCATTCGTTCCGGTCAGGTGCGCGCGCTCGGCGTCAGCAGCGCGGCGCCGTCGGACGCGCTGCCGGGCGTGCCGCCGATCGCGCAGACCGTGCCGGGTTATGCGGCCGACATTTGGCACGGCATCGCCGCGCCGAAGAGCACGCCGGGCGAGATCGTCGACAAGCTCCATGACACCATCAATGCCGTCCTGGAGGATCCAGCGCTGAAGCCGAAACTCACCGATCTCGGCGCCGAGCCGGCCCCGATGAGCACGGCCGAGTTACGTACTTTCATCGCGGCCGAAGTCGAAAAATGGGCCAAGGTCATCAAGTTCGCCGACATCAAAGCCGGTTGATCGCGACCATGCAGTTTCGACGTCGTGATTTTCTGCATATCACGGCCGGCGCGGCCGCACTGCCGTTGCTGTCGCGTGCCGCCCGCGCGCAAGCGTTTCCGTCGCGCCTCATCACCATCGTGGTGCCCTACCCGGCCGGTGGCCCGACCGACACCATCGCGCGCATCCTGGCCGATCGCATGGGGACGGTGCTGCACCAATCCGTGATCGTCGAGAACATCAGCGGCGCCGGCGGCAGCATCGGCGTCGGCCGCGTCGCCCGTGCCGCGCCCGACGGCTATACGCTGAGCATCGGCCACGTGCAGACCCACGTGCTGAACGCCGCGGTGATGAAGCTGCCCTACGACGTGGTCGGCGATTTTGCCCCGATCTCGCTGATTGCCGACACGCCGATCTGGATCATCTCGAAAAAATCGCTGCCCGCTGAGGATTTCAAAAGCTTTTTGGCTTGGCTGAAAGCGCAGAACGGCAAGGCGACCGCGGGTACCGTCGGCATCGGCGGTCCGACTGAAATTGCTGGCCTCATCTTCGCCAAACAGACCGGGACGCAGTTCCAGACCGCGCGTTACACCGGCGGTGCGCCGCTGTTGCAGGATCTTTTGGGCGGCCACATCGATTTCGCCTTCGGCCAGGCGGCGACCTATCTGACCTATGTGCGCGACGGCCAACTCAAGGCCTACGCGGTGTTGCAGCCGAAGCGCTGGTGGGCGGCGCCCGAGGTGCCGACGCTGGACGAGCTTGGCATTCAAAACCTTCATGCCAGCTTTTGGCATGGCCTGTGGGCACCCAAGGGCACTTCGCCGGATGTGATCGCCAAGCTCAATGGCGCCGTGCGCGAGGCGCTGGCCGACGCCTCGGCGCAGCAGCGCTTGCGCAGTGTCGGGCAGGAAATCTGGCCCGTGGCCGAGCAGACGCCGCAGGCGTTGGCCGCCAAGCAGAAGGCCGAGATCGCACAATGGACGCCGATCGTTAAAGAGGCCGGGATCAAAATTGATGAGAAATAGCGCTTGGGCCGCGCTGAGAATGCACCTCCAGGGAGAACAAAATGCCGCTGATCGATCGCAGAACGATGTCGATGCTCACCGCCGCGGCGCTCGCCGCGCCGGCGCGGGCGTTTGCGCAGGAAAACTTTCCGTCGCGCCCCATTCATCTTATCTGCGGCTTCACGCCGGGCGCCTCGTCCGACATCGTGGCACGCCTGTTTGCCAAGGGGGCCGAACAGACCATTGGTCAAAACATCATTGTCGAGAACAAGACGGGTGCCGGGTCGAGCATCGCCGCCGGCTACGTCGCGCGCGCGGCAAAAGACGGCTACACGCTGATGGTGCCGGCGTTGTCGACCTTGACCTACAAAACCGTGCATCCGGAAGCGCCCTACGACATGGTCAAGGACTTTGCGCCGGTCGCGCTCCTTGCTGTCGGCCCGCTGGTCATGGCGGTCGATCCCAAACTCGGCGTCAACAGCGTCAAGGAATTCACCGCGCTCGCCAAGTCGAAGCCCGGCCAGCTCAATTTCGGCACGGTCGGCCCCGGCAGCCTGCCCGATCTCGCCGCCGAATTGTACGCGCAGCGCGCCGGCGTCCAGCTCGTGCAGGTGCCGTATCCGGGCAGCCCGCAGATCACGACCGACCTGATTTCCGGCCGCATCCAGATGAGCTTTCAGATTACCTCGGCGATCATCGGTCAGATCCAAAGCGGACAGATCAAGGCGCTGGCAGTGGCGACCAGCAAGCGCTCGCCGCTGATACCCGACGTGCCGACCATGGAGGAAGCCGGCATGCCGGACTTCAACACGCCGCTGTGGTTCGGCCTCGTGGCGCCGGCCGGCACGCCGCGGGCGGTGATCGACAAGCTCGCCGCGGCGGCGAAGCAATCGATGCATGCGCCCGCGACGGTCGACTTGCTGGACAAGCAGGGTTTTGCTCCGGAAGACATGGGGCCCGATCAGTTCGGCGATTTCATCAAGAGCGAGGTCAAGCGCTGGACCGACGTGGTCACCGCTGCGAACATCAAGGGCTGAGGCCGGCGCTGGTACTACGTCGGCTGCAGCGCGCTTTCCTCGCGCGTGGCGTCGAAGGAGAAGATCCACGAGCGGTCGAGGAACGGCGGCGGCGGCACTTTGCGGTTATTGGCGAACTGCTGGCGCGATTGCAGGGTGACGCGCGCGGCGCGCGGCTGGCGCTGGGCGACGTAGGCGGCGAGCGCGGTTTCGACGTCGTCGTGATCGGCGAGCGCACGCGCCAGCACAAAACCGTCCTCGATCGCCATGTTGGCGCCTTGCGCGAGCGTCGGCATGGTCGGATGCGCGGCGTCGCCAAGAAGCGTGACGCGACCGCGCGTCCATTCCGGCAGCGGCTCGCGGTCGTAAATGCCCCATTTGAACACCTGCTCGACGTGGCGAAACATGCCGAGCAACGCGTGGTTCCAGCCGGCCTTGGCGGCGATCAACTCGTCGCGGCTCGACGGCACCGACCAGGATTCCTCGATCCATTCTTCGGTGTAATGGCCGCCAAAAATGTTGAGGGTGTCGCCGCCGCCGATCGGATAGGTGATGACGTGGCCGTTGGGGCCGATCCAGCCGACATATTCGCCGCGCACGAGCGTAACGCTGCCGCCGGGACCGACATGCGTCGGCATGCAATCCATCGGCACCATGCAGCGCCATGCCATCATGCCGGTGAAGCGCGGCGCATCGGTACCGAAATGCTGCGCGCGGATGATGGAGCGAATGCCGTCGGCAGCGATCACCACGTCGGCTTCGGCTGCCGTTCCATCTGAGAAGTGCGCCACAGCCGTGCCGTTTACCGTCTCGGCGCCGAGGCAGTTGGCGCCGAGCCGAAGGCCCACGTCGCCGGCCGCCGCACGTAGCATGTTGTGCAGGTCGGCGCGATGCGCCGTCATGTAGGGCGCGCCGAATTTCGGCTCATAAAAGCCCTGCATCGGCTCGCGAAACCGCAAGCTGGCGTCGTCCCATTTCAGCGACACCATGTTGGTCGGCTCGCAGGCGTTGCGGCGGAGCTCCTGTTCGAGGCCGAGCTCGCGTAAAACCTTGACCGAGTTCGGTCCGATCTGGAGCCCGGCGCCGACCTCTTCGAGTTTTTCCGCGCGTTCGAAAACCGCGACGTCAATGCCGCGAAGACGCAGCGCGCAGGCCGCGGCAAGCCCGCCGATACCGGCGCCGATAATGACAACGCGCAGCGGCCGTTTTGCTCTCATTCGCATGCGCGGATGATGACATAGAACCACGCAGCGCGTAATACTGCGACCTCGCGTTCACTGATGCAGGCCGGGGGAGATTGCGGATGACGGCTCGTGTTGCGATTTTGGCAGCGGCGGCCGTGGTCGTTGCCGGTATGTCGACTGCGGCCGCGCAGCAAAAGACGCTCGACTACGCGTACTTCAAAAACCGGGTCGAGCCGATCTTCTTGCAGAAACGCGAGGGCCATACGCGCTGCTATGTCTGTCATGAAGAAGCCAATAACGGCCTGCGCCTGGAGAAGCTGCCGGCTGGCGCAACATTCTGGACCGACGAGCAATCGCGCAAGAATTTCGCCATTGTGTCAGCGCTGGTCGTACCGGGCGACCTCGCCAACAGCAGGCTGCTCTTGCATCCGCTTGCCCCGGAAGCCGGCGGCGATTTGTTTCATTCCGGCGGCCGCCAGTTCGCCTCCAAGGACGATCCGGACTGGAAGATTTTGGCGCAGTGGGTAAACGGGCGATAGTGCCGTCATTCCGCAAGCCGAGCGAAGCGAGGCTATCCGCAATCCATAATCCCGGCGCCGGAGTTATGGATTCCGGGCTCGCGGGCTCAAGCCCGCGCCTCGGAATGACGAGAAGGTTCAGCGCATGACCAGCGTGTTGATGCGCTTGGGCACTTCGCCGACCGGAATAACGGCGCGCAGCTTCATGGTCTCGGTGTCGATGGCCGAGACCGAGCGCAGGCCGGCGTTGGAGATGTACACGGTCTTGCCATCGGGCGCGAAAGTCACCCAATTCGGGATCGCGCCGCCGAGGCCGCGCCCCGGCACCTTCAAATCCGGCAGCGCCACATGGCCGCGCAGGCTCAAATCGGCGAGCGAATAAGCAAACACCGCGTTCTGCGGGATGCTGGTCACCCACAGCGTCTTGCCGTCGGGCGACACGCCGATGCCGTGCGACGGCGCGGCGGCGCGTCCGGCATCCATCTCGACCCCGGTATGCAGGTCCGGCAGCGTGATGCGCACCACTTCCTCGCGCTTGGCGAAGTCGATCACGGCAAAGCCGTCGGTGTCGGAGAGCTGCACGAAGATACGCTTGGTCGAGCCGTCCGGGTTGGCCTCGACGGTCATCGGCCGCACCCCCTTGTCGAATAGATATTCCCAGGCGACGGTGTCGGTCGTCAGATCGATGACGGTGAGCAGCTTTTTCGGAATCGAGCCGGCGATCAGAAACTTGCCGTCCGGCGTCACGTAGATGTTGTGCAGGCGGCCGCGCACCGCAATGCTCTTGGTCCGCGTCAGCGTCGCGGCATCGACCACGTCGACGGCGCCCGGATCGCGCGCGATGGCGACGAAGATGCGCTTGCCGTCCTTGGCGACCGCGATGTTGTTGGGATGATCCGACAGCGCAACCTTCTTGATCAGCTTGCCGCTGGTCCGGTCGAACACATCGAGTGTCGAGGTCGATTCGTTGCTGACATAGACCTTCGAGCCGTCAGCGGCGAAATTGATGCCGTGCGCCGCCTCGATGCCCTTGATCACCTGCACGACCTTGTTGGTCGCCGGATCGACCACATGAATGGCGTCGCCGGCGCTGTTGGTCACGTAAACCCGCGCCGAACTCGCCAGCGCCGGCAGTGGCGCGAGCACAACGGCAATTGATGCGTATCCGAGCAAACGGCGAATGGCGGTCATGGCGCACCCCCCTTGGCAAAGCTCGCAACGAGCAAATTTACGACAGCGTACGCGCAAGGCGCGGCTGGCGCCAGCGCCTCGCGATCAATTTCAATGGTCGCGTACTTACAGCGCCTCGACGGTGACGACGCCGGTCACCGCCTTGATGGCACCCGCGATCTGCGGCGAGACCTTGAAGCGGCCGGGCAGTTTGACCTCGACCTCGCTGCCGTTCTGCAACAGCAGCACCACGCTGACCTCGCCGTCGGCCGGCTCGCTGCCGCCGTGTCCATTACCGCCGCCACTGCCGTTGCTTCCGCCGTTGCCGTTGCGTGCGGCGCCGTTACGAGCCGGTTCAAGGCGGCGCGCCACGCCGGCGAGCGGCTCTTCGTTGCGCAAAAAGACCCGCAACCCCTTCTGCGTACGCGCTGCCGCTTGGTCGAGCGGTTCGACCGATTGAATGCGGGCGCGCACTTCTTCGGCCTGCACCTCGGCGGACAGCAGCAGCAGCACCGCGGTGCCGGGCTCCAACAGGTCGCGGTACTGCGCCAAGCCTTCGGCGAACAGCACGGCTTCGTAGTGCCCGCTCGGGTCGGACAGACCGATGATGCCCATCTTGGTGCCGTTGCGGGTGCGCCGTTCGATGCGCGACACCACCGTGCCGGCGACGCGGCCGGCACCCGCGCCGGCCTTCACCGCGCGGGAAAACTCGGCCCACGATTGCACGCGCAGCCGCTTGAGTGCCGTCGCATAATCGTCGAGCGGATGGCCGGAGAGAAAGAAGCCGACCGCCTCGTATTCGCGCTGCAGCCGCTCCGCCGGCAGCCACGCTTCGAGCGCCGGCAGCGCCAGCGGCTCGTGCGCTGCGGGGCCGCTGAACAGTTCGGATTGGCCGAGCGCGGCATCGTCATGGCTGCGCTGGGCGCTGGCGAGCAGCCGATCGACGGCGGCGAACACACGGGCGCGGTTCGGCTCCATGGCGTCGAATGCGCCGGCGGCGGTCAGCGATTCCAGCACCCGCTTGTTGAGCGCGCGCGGATTGATGCGGCGGGAAAAATCGGCGAGATCGGCGAACGGCCGATCGCCGCGCGCGGCGATGATGGCCTCAACCGCCTGGCGGCCGACGCCGCGCAGCGCCGCGAGCGCATAATGGATGGCGTTGCCCTCGACCTCGAACTCGATAGCGGAGCGGTTGATCGACGGCGGCTCGACCTTGATGCCGAGCCGCTCGGCCTCGGCGCGAAACTCCGCGAGCTTGTCGGTGTTGCCCATGGCCAGCGTCATCGACGCCGCCAAGAACTCGACCGGATAATTCGCCTTCATGTAGGCGGTGTGATAGGTCAACAGCGCGTAAGGCGCCGAATGCGATTTGTTGAAGCCGTATTCGGCAAATTTGGCGCACGCCTCGAAGATGGTCTCGGCGTCGCTCTGCGCGATGCCGCGCTCGACCGCGCCGGAGATGAACGAATCGCGCTGCGACGCCATCTCCTTTTTGTCTTTCTTGCCCATGGCGCGGCGCAGGATGTCGGCTTTGCCGAGACTGTAACCGGCGAGATCGCGCGCGATCTGCTGGACCTGCTCCTGGTAGGTGATGATGCCGTAGGTCGCCTGCAGAATCGGCTGCAGTTTCGGATGCAGATAATCGGTCGGCTCATGGCCGAGTTTTCGCGCGCAGTAGGTCGGGATGTTGGCCATCGGCCCCGGCCGGTACAGCGCGACCAGAACGATCAGATCCTCGAAGCGATCCGGCCGCATGTCGATCAGCGCCCGCCGCATGCCCGCGCTTTCCACCTGGAACACGCCGACCGTCTCGCCGCGCGCCAGCATGGCGTAGGTTTTGGCGTCGTCGAGCGGCACCTTGGCCAGATCGAGATCGATGTCGCGCCGCCGCACCAGCTTGACCGCGCGGTCGAGGATGGTGAGCGTGGTCAGCCCGAGGAAATCGAATTTAACGAGGCCGGCGGGCTCGACCCATTTCATGTTGAATTGGGTGACCTGCATCAGCGATTTCGGGTCGCGGTAGAGCGGCACCAGCTCGCTGAGCGGCCGGTCGCCGATCACCACGCCCGCCGCATGCGTCGAGGCATGGCGGTGCAAGCCTTCGAGTTTTTGGGCGATATCGAAGGCCCGCGCGATCACCGGATCGCGGTCGCGCTCGGCCTGCAGCCGCGGCTCGTCGTCGATGGCGCGTTTGAGCGTGACCGGGTTCGCCGGGTTCTGCGGCACCAATTTGCATAGCCGGTCGACCTGCCCGTACGGCATCTGCAGCACGCGGCCGACGTCGCGCAGCACGCCGCGCGCCTGCAGCGTACCGAAGGTGATGATTTGGGCGACGCATTCGCGGCCGTAGCGCTGCTGCACGTAACTGACGACTTCATCGCGCCGCTCCTGGCAAAAATCGACGTCGAAGTCCGGCATCGTAATGCGTTCGGGATTGAGGAAGCGCTCGAAGATGAGGTCGAAGCGGATCGGATCGAGATCGGTGATGGTGAGCGCATAGGCGACCAGCGATCCGGCGCCGGAGCCGCGGCCGGGACCGACGGGAATGCCCTGCGCCTTGGCCCACTGGATGAAGTCGGCGACGATCAAAAAGTAGCCGGCGTATTTCATCTTGACGATGACGCCGAGCTCATACTCGAGGCGCTCGCGATACTCGTCGTCGGTGTGGCCGTGCGCGACGCCGTGCTTAGCCAGGCGCGCGGCGAGCCCGGCGCGGGCGGCCTGACGCAGCGCCTCGGGCTCGTCGTTGCCGGCGATCTCGTCGTCGCGGCGGCCGCCGGAAAAGCGCGGCAGGATCGGCGCGCGCGTGCGCGGCCGGAATGCGCAACGCTCCGCGACCTCGATGGTGGCGGCGAGCGCCTCCGGCAGGTCGGCAAACAGTTTTGCCATCTCGGCGCGGCTCTTGAAGCGGTGCTCGGGCGTCAGCTGCCGGCGTTCGCCGTCGGCGAGGAGCCTGCCCTCGGCAATGCACAGGAGCGCATCATGGGCTTCGTAATCGTCGGGCTTGGCGAAGAACGGCTCGTTGGTGGCGACGAGGGGCAAGCCGGCCGCGTAAGCAAGCTCAATCAGTCCCGGTTCGACCACGCGCTCCGCTGCGGTGCCGTGGCGTTGCAGTTCGACATAGAGCCGGTCGCCGAATAGGCCCTGCAAAATTTCACAGCGTGCCGCGGCAAGCACCTGCTGACCGCCGGCGAGCGCCACGTCGAGCGGCCCATTCGGCCCGCCGGTCAGCGCAATCAGGCCGGCGCTGTCACCCTCGAGCCAATCGAGCCTGATATGTGGCCGTTCATCCGGCTCGGTTTCCAGATAGGCGCGCGAGCACAGCTGTATGAGGCGGCGGTAGCCTGCTTCGCGCGCCGCAAGAAGCACCAGGCGGGGCATAGTTTGGCCTATGCCGCCGCCATTGCCCATCGCACCGCCGCGCTTCTCCTGATCGGCGAAATCGACCGCGAGCGCGCAGCCCACGATCGGCTGAATGCCGGCGCCGGCCATCTTTTCGGAGAATTCCAGCGCGCCGAACATGTTGTCGGTGTCGGTCAGCGCCAGCGCCGGTTGGCGGTCCTTTTTGGCAAGCTCGGCGAGCCGCGCGATGGTCAGCGCGCCTTCGAGCAGCGAGTAGGATGAATGCACGTGCAGATGCACGAAGCGGGGTTCGGCGCGGTCGGCCATTGCTCGGCTTTACGGAGTGGGCGCGGCGATTCTGCCGAGAGCGACGATGGCGCATCGGGCCCACCGCTGTCGATGGCCGTGGCCGCCTAGGCCGCGACATCCACAGCCGCGTTGGCGCCTCAGTGCCACGCGACCTCCAAGCGGCGCCCCGCCGCCGACCGGAAATCAAATCACTCCAAGGACTTGGACCCAGACCGCGACGGTAGCCAGAAACAGCGTAATGGAGGCCAGCGCCGCCGCCTCCTCGAAGACCCTGCGAACCATGACCCTGCTCCCTTCACAGAACGAAGGCGGAACATTGTTCACCAAATGTTCGGAGAGTCAAGCCTCGGCAGTGGGTCACTTTGAATTATGGCGACCGTAAACAGCCAGTTTGGTAAACGCCAAGGTAGTTCGACGGGTGGCGCGCTAATATTGCTTGCCATCGCAGGGGCCTTGGCTATGTCGGCAGCGCAAACATATTGGTGGCTCGCGCCGCTAATCTCATTCTTTGCCTTTGCGGCGGTCCTCTGGCTCCAATGGGGTCAGCACAAGATTCGCGCCCTGCGGATGCGCAAGCCTTTCACGGCTCACTTAACAGTCGCGCCAGAGGCCAACGACAGTATGTGTTTTGAAATACATCTGCCGCCATTCCGCGACGTTCTGCTTCAATTGCGAATTTTTCCAAGTCTTCATTACGTCCAGCATGAGATGATCTTTGGTTTTATCGGAGACAAAAATGACCGGCCGCAAGTGGTCAAGGTAGTCAACACGTTCGTAAAGGTGGGGCGCGACAGAGAACAATCGCCAGAAACGGACGACGGCCATTACATTGATCTTCACGACAACTATCACATCAAGAAAACCGTCGAACGAACAAAACCAAACTGTTACGCGCTCGGATTTGCGATCAAAACCAGAAAACCTGGGACCTATCCGATAAGGCTCGAAGCGATGACAGATACCGGCGAAAGCCTCCCTACACATGAACTTACTGTGATAGTTGAGGAGCGGAGCGGCCTCGCCGCTCATGCAGCCACGCAGCCGATTCGTTCCTAATCCAGCGCCCCGCCTCCCCTTCCGTAGCGAAACCCTCGATCTTGTCCGACGTGCCATCTGGAAACTTGACGCGAACGAGATAGCTTTCGCCAATCGCCCATTTCTCAGCCTCAAAAATGGGCTCGCGGGCGCGTTTTTGCTTTGCCTCGAAGGCGTCAATCACGTCCACCACGTCAATCATTTCCCAAAGCCGGTCCGTCACGCCAGCGGCCATGGCCGGACTCACTTTGAGCGTTTGGTGAAGCCGCACGAAATTATAGTACATCGCATGGAGCGCGACGGCGCAGGCGTGGTTTTCTACTTTCTTTGAGAACGCATTGGTCAGGCGAGTAAAGCGACGAATGTGCATCCGCATTGTCAAATTTTGCCGCTCCACAAACGACGTGCTGATATGCTTCGGATCGGGGGCGCCGGCAATTTCCCGCTTTTGCGCGCCGATGCACTTAGCTGGGCTGTACCGCTTTTCACCTACCGGATCGGCACCATAGATTTTCTGCAGCATCGCATAATCAACTTCGTCGCCAAACACAGCATCAACGGCCGTCAGATAGGGCCGATGGCCGTCACTGGTTAGTTGGACGCGGTTAGCGAGCCGTTCTTTTAGATCGGCAATGAACGTCATCGCCGCGCCCGTGCTACGATCCGCGACAAGCCAGCTAACGAGTAGCTTTGTGTCGGCATCAATCGCGGTCCAGGTCCATACGTCGCCAGCATCGGCGGGTGCGGCTTTGGCGTCTTTTTTGTTGTCATTTTTTGCGTAAACAAAATTCCAGATTTCATCGACCTGCACGCGCTGGCACGTCAGATTGCGTAGCACGCGATCTTGGTATTGAGTGCAGGCGTGGCCGGCGTCTACTACGAGTTTAGTGACCGTGTTCTTGCTTGCCCCCGTCAGCCGAGTGACGGCGCGGATCGATTGGCCCTCACAAAGGAGGTGAAGGATACGGGCGCGGGCTTCACGGTCGAGCTTGTTCATGGCTCGACTATATGACCCTTTATGCTTACCGTCAAGTATCAAGTGAGGGCTTTAAACCCCAGGGTAGCCGAGTCAGAATGTCGCATCCTTAAGGCTAATTGACTTCCATGTCAATCGTACCTATTATTCAAAAGCTGGTCTGTGACGGAAAGCTCTTCCCCTACAGGCCGATCGTGGTGCGAGCACCACACATTCAAGGGGGGAGGCGTCTTTGGTTGACCGCAGATGCGAATGCATGGTGCTGCCCGCCAGAGGATCACCAAGACAGTTGGGACGAATCACTCGCACACCTCGGCGATCAGCTGAACAACTTCGTGTGGGGCGAGTACACGGAATATGGCACGGATATCCGTCGCCTGTGCCCAGAGGAAAAAGACATTTGGGAGGTCAGGTCGCATCTCAAGAAGCCACAGCATCGTCTTTTCGGGTGGTTTGTACTTCCTAAGTTGTTTGTTGGTGTCCATTGCAAGTTGCGAGATGACCTTGAAAGAGGGAAAGGTCCCAAGTGGGACAAAGCCATTGAAAAGGCCGAACATGCAAGAGATGACTTAGTCGGACACGTCCCTTTTTTCGATGCTGATCCGGGAAAATATGTGTGCAATCCAAAGTGAGGCTGCCATGCGTACCGAAGCCAAGCCCATCCCGAGACGGGAATTGCTCGCCTACCAGGCCGACGTAAAAGGTTCTATTTTTCGACAGATCAGACAGCGATTTGCCCGCCTGAAAGAGTGTGGGTTTACGCAGAAGGATTTAGCTGATCTAATTAATATGGATAGAGGGCAGCTGTCGCGTCGATTGCGCGGCGATTATGATCTAAAGCTTGAAACTCTTTCAGACCTTGCAAGAGGTCTCGACTGTCGAATTGACGTTAGACTTACTCCTCTTACCGATCTGGCGGCTTCTATTAAGCCGTCAGAGACCGAGGACAAAACGATTACCGCCAAACCACCGGAGGATGATGAAGAACGGGCGGTGTCCAAGCTAGACGTTACCGTCCGAAAGGAAGCTAATACGAGGGAAGCCGATCAAGATACGGCAACAGCGGAGGCCGACGACGCGGTTTTGTGGGCCGTTGCTGCATGATTACGCTTAATGCGCCTGATTTTTACGGAAGCTGCGTCTTCTGCGATGACCTTCGCGTTGAAGCGAACGGCAAGTTTTTCTACATTGGCGTTTATCCAAGCGGCCACATGTTTATCAACGCGCCGTTTCCGTTTGTTATTCCTCGCCTTGTCATAAGCATCAGCTATTCACAAATTCCAGAGAAATTCATTTCACCTGTGTTTTGGTTTTTTCTCCCCGGCGACAGCGAAGAGGAACCCTCAGTTCGAGCTTCGCTGCCAGAGGAAGCGGGAGCCGCCGCTCTTGCGCGGGTTTCAAGTTCTGATTTGCCCGTAGGAAAAGAACAGATATACGCGAATGTGCATGCCAATTTCACTATTTCTAATATCGAAATAAAATCGCAGGGGCTACTAAAGGTTAGGGCTGTCAGGGGAGATGAATTGGTAAGGCTTGGTAGCCTATTTGTTAGATCAGGGTCAGCTGAGGCTATGGTTTAGTCCATCGTTTTCGAGCTGCCTTGCGAGCAATATCTGCACGTCTTTCGGCGCTCATAGATTTAGCCCTTGCTGCGCCACCCTTCCGGCCCAGTGCAGCTGCCGCCGGGTCTTTCCCCTGCTCTTCCGGCGTCGGCTCCCGATCCTCGACTTGGCCGGTTGCCACGTCGATTACGAGCTTGCCGGCTTGGGAGAAGTCGCGGGGGCGCTTGCGGGGCTTGGTCATTTCGCGTCGCACTCAAGCGAATAGGCTTGCAAGGACTTCGGAACCGCCTGAGGCAGGGAGGCCGTCACCGACCCAGACCATCGGTCAAGGCGTACAGTGCCATTTCCGGTGCCCGACACGTCCCATCGGAACACTACGGCAATGGTGGCGGCGATAATCACAGCGCCGATGATAATGGCGGCAGGGGTGCCCATCGCGCCGAATATGCGCCCCCTAGCCTAGCCCGCAAGCCCTAATCGGGTGTGCCTTATTCAAACTGACCCACTACCCAAGCCCGCCGTTAGAGGGCGCGACAGGGGCGCAATCGGCTGGGAAATGAATTCGTTTCGCTCCATGATGGAATAGAGCAAGGCTGCCGGGGTTCGCCGCGCCATGCAGGAGAGCGCGGAATACAGGGGCTACGCCGAGGATTGCCGGCGGATTGCGCGATCCACGACCGATCCCGAGCACAAACGGCGGTTGTTGGAAATGGCGACCGTTTGGGACCTGCTGGCCGACGAGCGTGAGGCGCTCATTCGTGGCGGGAAGCGGTCCGCAGCGGACCGGCAATAGAACGGAAAAGAGCGTCCGCTCAGTCCTAAGCCGCGCCGAGACAGGCCGGCGAAACGAAAACCCGCACCTCGCGGCCCAGCAGTTGCAGCAGGATAGCGACGCGGTTCTCGTCGGCGATGCGCTCGAGCACGCCGGTGGCTTCGGCGAATATGCCGTCGATCAGACGCACCGCGCTGCCGGGTCGCATGCCGGCCGGCAGGCCGAGCCGCACAAACCCCTGGTCGGTCTCGCGGGCACGGATTTCGTCGACCACGCCGTCAGGCACCGGCACTGGATCTTCGCCGGCCAGCACCAGGCGACTAACCCCGAAGGTCGAGCAGATGGACCGCCAGCGGTCGCGCGCCGGATCGAGCGCGACGAACAGGTAGCGGGGAAACAGCGGCCGGGCCACGACGTCGTGGCGCCGGGCATGGCGTCGGCCGCGCGCGTAGCGCGGCAGATATGTGCCAAAACCCTGCCGGCGCAGATTGAGATCGGCGCGGGCTTCGCCGTTCGGCTGGGTGTGCACGACATACCAGCGCGCGCCCGGCATCATGACGCGGCTCCATCGCGAGCGGGCGGCGACGCAGCATGCACCCGTAATAACGCCGGCACATGGACGCGCTCGGGGCCGAATATCGCCAGTGCCGCGTCGTAGGCGGCGCGCGCATCGGACAGCGCCGTGATCATGACGGCGTCGGCCGAGTCGATCTGTGCCTTGTCGAGATTGAGCCTGGCGCTGCCGGCCGGCGGCGACAGCACGCCGACGATCTCGACCGGGTGTTCGCGGGCGACCAGGCGGGCGATCTCGGCGAGATCGCCGTCGCCGATCAGCGCCAGCCGCCGCTGCCCGCGCGCTGCCGCGACGGCGAACAGCGCGGCGCATTGCGCGCGCGCCCGGCGAAAGAACGAGAACGAGTTGGCGAGATAGCGGCCGGTGAGCTGCGATTTTTCGGCAAAGCCCTGGGGCGTCAGATAGTAGGCGTAGCGGCGGGCCGGTGTCGTGCTGACCTTGATAAGTCCCTTGCGTACGCAGCGTTTGAGGTAGGCGTTGGCGAGCCCGAGCGCGATGCCGAGTTCGCGGGCGACCGAGCGCTGCGTGACCGCGGGATCGCGCTCGACCGCATCGAGCAGTCCAAGCATGATCGCATCGTCGGAGCTTTCGCGACGAACGGCGCCCGTCCAGCCTGCCATCGGCTCTTGCACGCGGCCCCTCCGCTCGATGCAGTCGCGTTCACCGAATGAACGTATAGCCCGTTCATCGACTGAACGTCAAACCCCTGCGCGGGGCGCTGCGGTCGGGCCTGAGATTTGCGGAGGGGACCACTCACGTAACTGTGCGGCGCTCTACCCAGCGCTTTTGAACTAAGCTGAGATATCCGGGGTTTCAGGCAGAACGTCAGGACAGGAGGTCGGGCCATGAAGGCGTTGATTTTCGCCGCGGGTTTCGTTGCTGCCGCGGTTGCGCTACCGGGCGGCGCGCAGGCGCAAAACTATCCGTGGTGCGCCGTTTACGGCGGCGGCAGAGGTGGCGGCGGCCAAAATTGCGGCTTTTCGACTTTCGAGCAGTGCATGGCCGCGCTGTCCGGCCAGGGCGGCTTCTGCAATCGCAATACGCAATACGTGCCGCCGGCCGGACCGCGCGCGCATTATCGCCGCCACCGCCGGCATTATTGGGAAGACTGAGGCGTCGCTCCGCTTACGTCAGCTCGACCACCGCGCCGTCGCGGATGGTGACGCGGCGATCCATCTTGGCGGCGATGTCGAGATTGTGGGTGGCGATGACGGCGGCCAATCCGCTGGCGCGCACCAATTGGGCGAGCGTGCCGAAGACGCGTTCGGCGGTGTGCACGTCGAGATTGCCAGTCGGCTCGTCGGCGAGCAAAAGCCGGGGCGCGTTGGCCACGGCGCGGGCGATGGCGACGCGCTGCTGCTCGCCGCCCGACATTTCGGCCGGCCGATGGGTCATGCGCTCCTTCAGCCCCAGATAGGTCAACAGCTCGGCGGCGCGGGCCGCAGCCTGCCGGCGCGACAGGCCGCGGATCATCTGCGGCAGCATGACGTTCTCCAGCGCGGAAAACTCAGGCAGCAGATGATGGAACTGGTAGACGAAGCCGATCGAGCTGCGGCGAATGCGCGTGCGTTCGATATCGCTTAGCTTCGAGGTCGCCACCGAATCGATATAGACCTCGCCGCCGTCCGACTGCTCGAGCAGGCCGGCGATGTGCAGTAAGGTCGATTTTCCCGAACCTGAAGGCGCCACCAGCGCCACCGATTGACCGGGCCAGACCGCAAGCTCGGCGCCCTTGAGAACATCGAGGGTGGAGTCGCCCTGGTGAAATTGCCGGCTGATGCCGTGCAGAAAAATATACGGATGCTCTCGGTTTTCGGCTGGCGCCGGCGTCGTCGCTTCGGTGATCGTGGTCTTGTCGTCCATCGGCTGAATCACTCGTAACGCAGTGCTTCGACCGGATCGAGCCGGGCGGCCCGCCACGACGGATAGAGCGTGGCCAACAGCGACAGGCCGAGCGCCATCACCAGCACGGCGGTGGTTTCTTTCAAATCCATGTCGGCGGGCAGCTTCGACAGGAAGTACAGCTCGGACGAGAACAGGTCGGTGTTGGTCAGCCAGGACAGGAAGCGCCGGATCGAGTCGATGTTCAGGCACACGACCGTGCCGAGCAGAAAGCCTGCAACGGTGCCGACCACCCCGATCGACGAGCCGGTGATGAGAAATACGCGCATGATGGCGCCCTGGGTCGCACCCATGGTGCGCAGGATGGCGATGTCGCTGCCTTTGTCCTTCACCAGCATGATCAGGCCGGAGACGATATTGAGTGCCGCCACCAAAACGATGAGTGTGAGGATCAGAAACATGACGTTGCGCTCGACCTGCAGCGCGTTGAAGAAGGTGGCGTTGCGCTGCCGCCAATCGATCATGTAGATCGGCCGCGCCGCGGCCTTGCTGACCAGGCTGCGGAAGCTGTCGATGTGGTCGGGATTGTCGGTATAGATCTCGATCGCGGTGACGTCGCCGGTGCGGTTGAAATAGGCCTGCGCTTCCGACAGCGGCATGAACACGAAGGCGGCGTCGTACTCGCTCATGCCGATTTCGAAGATGGCGGCGACCTTGTAGGCCTTGATGCGCGGCGTGGTGCCCATCGGCGTGACCGCGCCGCGCGGCGCCACCAAGGTCACGTTATCGTTGACGCGCACCGACAGCTGATTGGCGAGCCGGCTGCCGATGGCGATGCCCTGCCCGCCGTCGAAGCCGTCGAGCGTGCCCTGCCTGATGTTGCGTGCGATCGAACCGAGCTTTTCCAGATCGGCGCCGCGGATGCCGCGCACCAGGATGCCGGAGGCGTTGAACGGCGACGAGGCCAGCGCCTGGCCCTCGACGATCGGCGCGGCTAGGCGCACGCCGTCGACCTTGCTGACGCGGTCGGACACGTCCTTCCAGTCGGTCAGCGGCGACTCGATCGGCTGAATGAGGAGATGGCCGTTGAGCCCGAGAATCTTGTCGAGCAGCTCCTGGCGAAAGCCGTTCATCACCGCCATGACGATGATCAAGGTGGCGACGCCGAGCATGATGCCGAGGAAGGAGAAGCCGGCGATGACCGAGATAAAGCCTTCCTTGCGCCGCGCCCGCAGGTAGCGCAGCGACAGCATCCACTCGAACGGAGCGAAGGGATGGGTGCCGGTCGGCTCGGGCATTTAAGTCAAGGTCCCCACGATCAGTCGGAGTTTCACACGATTCTGGCGCTTTCAAGCCGGAATTCGGCTAGGCGCCGGAACGCAGCGCACAAGTTCATAGGCCATCATGCGGCAAAGCGCGCCACCGCGTCGGCCGGACTCATCAGTTCCCGCGTGCCGTCGGCGCGCCGTTTGACCTCGATCTTGCCCTCGGCAAGGCTGCGCGGACCGACCAGGATCTGCCACGGAATGCCGATCAGATCGGCGGCGGCGAACTTGGCGCCGGGCCGCTCGTCGAGGTCATGATAGAGCGTGTCGATTCCTTTGCCGGTGAGCCCCGCATAGAGCGCCTCGCACGCCGCATCGGTATCGGCGCCGCCCTGCTTGAGATTGAGGATCATGACTTGGAACGGCGCCACCGGTTCCGGCCATTTGATGCCGGCATCGTCGTGCGATGCTTCGATAATGGCGCCGACCAGCCGCGAAACGCCGACTCCATAAGAGCCGCCATGGATCGGACGCTCGATCCCATCGGGGCTCGACACCACCGCGTTCATGGGCACCGAATACTTGGTGCCGAAATAGAAGATCTGGCCGACTTCGATGCCGCGGGTATGCAGCCGCCGCTCCGGCGGCACCTCGCGTTCGAAGCGCGCCTCGTCGTGCACATCCTGGGTCGCGGCATAGAGGCTCGTCCACTGACGGATGATCGGCGAAAGGTCGGTCTCATAGTTCACGTCCTCGCCGGGAATCGTCAGCTTGAGAACGTCCTTGTCGCAGAACACGCCGGACTCGCCAGTCTCCGCCAGGATGAGGAACTCGTGGGAAAGATCCCCGCCGATCGGTCCCGTCTCGGCCCGCATCGGGATCGCTTTGAGCCCCATTCTTGCGAAGGTACGCAGATAGGCAACGAACATCTTGTTGTAGGACAGCCGCGCCGCCGCCTCGTCGATGTCGAACGAATAGGCGTCCTTCATCAGGAATTCGCGCCCGCGCATGACGCCGAAGCGAGGGCGCTGCTCGTCACGGAACTTCCACTGGATGTGGTAAAGGTTCTTCGGCAGGTCGCGATAGGAACGGATCGACGCCCGGAATATCTCCGTGATCATATCCTCGTTGGTCGGCCCGTAGAGCAGTTCGCGCTCGTGGCGATCCTTGATGCGCAGCATTTCCGGCCCATAGGCGTCGTAGCGCCCGCTCTCGCGCCACAGGTCGGCCAGTTGCAGCGTCGGCATCAGCAATTCGACCGCGCCGGCGCGGTCCTGCTCCTCCCGCACGATCTGCTCGATTTTCTTGAGCACACGGAAACCAAGCGGCAGCCAGGCATAGATGCCGGCGGCCTCCTGGCGGATCATGCCGGCGCGCAGCATCAGCCGATGCGAAGCAATCTCGGCTTCCTTGGGTGTTTCGCGCAGGATGGGGAGGAAAAAACGGGACAGGCGCATGCGATGGCAAAGTTCCAAATGGCGAATCGGGATGCAGTCAAGCCGCATCGGCGCGGCAAAGACAAGCGGCGCGTAATGAGGCTCCGGCACGGCATGCTTTTTCGTCGCGCCGGCGTCGTGGAGTGGTGACAAGCGGGAAAACTTGGACTAGCACTATTTGAGCTATCGGGATGCGGCTTATGTAACGGCGGCGTCGCGATAGCGGTCCAAGTCTTGGGAGGACCGCCCTCGGAGCGCGATGCAACGCCGCCCCATGCCGGCCAAGGCGTGGACGAGGGCTCAGACAAGAAATTTGAGGCAGGGCTCGACCCTGCCTTTTCTTTTGCGACTGGTGCAGCGACCCGTCCCGGGTCGCTGCAGGCGCGGCTCAGATTTTCGCGATAAGTAGCTGTTCTGTCTAGCTGATCAGTCGTGCATGCCGAACGGCGCCAACAGGCCGTTGAGCGTCACCAGCCGGTTCGTCACGACGATATAAAAGGCGGCGAAGACGACGCCCGCAACCAATGTGGTCCACAACAGCTTGCGGCCGAGTTTCGGCAGGACCGGCGCCCCGGGATCGGTACCGGGAGCAATATCGCCTCCCTCCTGCTGGCTATGGATGCCCCACGGCAGCACCGCGAACAGCACTACCCACCAGATCAGAAAGAAAACGGCGATGAACGTCGTCGTGGACATAGGCCGCTTTCAGGCTTGCTCCAGCTCGACCAGCGTTCCGGCAAAATCCTTCGGATGCAGGAACAGGACCGGCTTGCCATGGGCGCCGATCTTCGGCTCGCCGTCGCCGAGGATGCGCGCTCCGGCGGCCTTTAGCGCATCGCGGGCGGCGCCGATATCGGGCACTTCGTAGCACACATGGTGCATGCCGCCGTCGGGATTGCGCTGCAAGAATTTGGCGATCGGCGAATTGTCGCCGAGCGGCGCGATAAGCTCGATCTTGGTGTTCGGCAGGGTGATGAACACCGTGGTGACGCCGTGCTCGGGCTGCGGCACGGCGGCGGAGACCTCGGCGCCGAGCAGGTCGCGGTACGTGGCGGCAGCCTTTGCGAGCTCGGGGACCGCGATGGCAACGTGGTTGAGCTTACCGATCATGGCTATTCTTCTCGCCTCAAGACCAGAAATTAAACTTCCAGCACATGCACGTGGCAGATCGGCTTTTTGCTCCAGCGCTGCGCGATGGCCGAACGCACGGCGCGGCGCACCGCTTCGGCGACGGCGTCGGGATCGCGGCGGCGCGGCCGCGGCATGGAATCGAACGCCTCCTCGATGGCGTCGCGGGCGATGTCGGCGATCGAGGCGCCTGAGGCGTCGGCTTCGGGGACGCCGAACAACTCGATTTCCGGATCGGCGGCGAGCGTGCCGTCGTCGGCCAGGGCGAGCGCGACGCTGACCGCACCGGCAAAGCTCAGCCGGCGGCGCGCGGCGACGGTGCGCGCCTCGGCATTGATGAGCAGTGCGCCGTCCTTGTAGAGCCGGCCGGATGGAATTTCGTCGATGATGTCCGCTTTCCCGGGCGCAAGCCGGACCAGGTCGCCGTTGCGGCAGGTCAATACCTGCGGCACGCCGGCGCGGCGAGCGAGCTCGGCGTGCTCGGACAAATGCAGCGCCTCGCCGTGGGCCGGGATCAGGATTTGCGGTTTTGTCCAGCCGATCATGTCCAAAAGCTCGGCGCGGCGCGGATGGCCGGAGACGTGGACGAGGTGGGTGCGGTCGGTGATGACCTCGACGCCCTGGGCGACGAGACCGTTGATCACCCGGTCCACCGCCTTCTCGTTGCCCGGAATAGCGCGCGAGGAAAAGATGACGCGGTCGCCCTTGGACAGCGCGACCTCCGGATGCTCGTCCTCGGCGATGCGCGCCAGCGCGGCGCGCGGCTCGCCCTGACTGCCGGTACACAGCGCCAACACCTTGTCGGGCGGCAGATAGCCGAAAGTGTCGGTGCCGCGAAAATCCTGCACGCCGTCGAGATAGCCGGTCTCGCGCGCCACCTGCGCCACCCGTTCCATGGCGCGGCCGACTAAGACGACCTCGCGGCCGGCGGCACGCGCCGCGTCGGCCACGGCGCGGATGCGATCGACATGCGAGGCGAACGTCGTCACGGCGACGCGGGCCGGCGCGGTGCGCACCAGCTCGGCGATGGTCTTGGCGACGTCGGCCTCCGACGGCGAGCGGCCCTCGCGCACCGCATTGGTGGAATCGCCGATGAGCGCCAGCACGCCCTCGTCGCCGAGCGTGGCAAGCCGCGCCGCATCGGTCTTCGATCCGGCGAGCGGGGTCGGATCGATTTTCCAGTCGCCGGTATGCAGCACAGTGCCGGCGGCGGTGCGGATGGCGAGCGCGTTGGATTCCGGAATCGAATGGGCGACGCTGATGAACTCGACGTCGAACGGGCCGAGCGTCAGGCGGCCGCGCAGCGGCACGACGTTGATGGGGATTTGCGGCGCGCCCGGCTCGCCGAGCCGCTTGGCCTCGAACAACGCCGCGGTGAACGGCGTGGCGTAGAGCGGTACGTTGAGCCGCGGCCACAGATCGATCAGCGCACCCATATGGTCTTCGTGACCATGGGTGAGGACAAGGCCGACAATGTTTTTGCGTTCCTCGATCAGATAACGGATGTCGGGCATGATCAGATCGACACCCGGCAAGTGCTCCTCGGCGGCAAACGAGACGCCGCAATCGACGATCAGCCATTGCCGGCGCCGCGCGTCGCCGAAACCGTAGATCGAGAGATTCATCCCGATCTCGCCGATGCCGCCGAGCGGCGCGAACACCAACTCAGTCTGCGCCATCGGCCGCCATCTGGTTTTGGTTAAGCCCGAGTTCGGCGCTCGTCAGCGGAAAAACCTCGCCGGCCGCAATTGTCTGCAGACTGCCGTCGGCGAGGCGAAGCAACAAACACCCGCTGTCATCGAGGTCCTCGCCGCGGCCGACAAGCTCGCGATCCGGCAGCCGCACCCGCATCGTCTCGCCGATGCCAGCCGCGCGCGCGAGCCAATCGTCGCGTACAGCCGAAAAACCGGTCCCGCTCCGCCATTGCCCAAGCCGCTGCAGCATGGTGCCTGAAAGCCTCGTGAATAGTTGGCCGGCCCCGACCTGCGCACCAACCGTCGCAAGATCGGTGGCCGGATAGGTCATATGAGGTGGATGATGCCGGCAGTTCACGCCGATGCCGATAGCAACCGCGATTTTTTCGCCGAGCATGCGGCCCTCGAGCAAAATGCCTGCGAGTTTCTTGCCGTGGCAGAGCACGTCATTCGGCCATTTCAGCGCCAGATGCCCGGTCAAGATCGGCGCGCACGCGACAATGGCATCATAAACGGTGAGCGCAGCGACAAACGACAATTCCGGCGCCCGCCGCGGCGGTGCCGGATCGATGAGCAGCAGCGTGGCGTAGAGATTGCCGGGCGGCGAAATCCAGGCGTTGCCGCGGCGGCCACGCCCTGCGTTCTGCTCGCGTGCGACGATCCATAACGGCTGGCCGTCCTTGCCGTGCTCCAGGGCATAATGCAACGCCGCCGCATTGGTCGACGGCAACACATCATGTGTCGCCAAGCGGAAGCCTGCAGCGGCAGCTTCCGGATCGAGCCGCATCAGAATAACGAGTGCGCGGCCGCGCTCGCCGCGCCGACCAGCGGCCCGGGATAGAGAAAAAACAGAATGTTGAACAGGCCGCACACGGCGAGCACGATCCGCAGTTCAATGGGCATGGCATAAAAACCTTCGACCGCCTCGTCGAAATACATGATCTTGACGATGGCCAGATAGTAGTAGGCGCCGACCACGCTCGCCAGCACGCCGAGCACCGCCAGCACGTAGAGGCCGGCCTTGATGGCGGCGAGGAACACATAAAACTTGGCGAAGAAGCCGGCGAGCGGCGGCACGCCCGCCATCGAGAACAACAGCATCGCCAGCAGAAACGCCATGGTCGGATGGGTGCGGGCGAGGCCCGCGAGCTGGTCGATCGATTCGACCATGCCGGTCGAGCGCCGCATCGCCAGGATCACCGCGAACACGCCGAGCGTCATGGTGATGTAGATCGCCATGTAGATGAGGACGCCCTGCACGCCCTCCGGCGTCCCGGCGGCGAGGCCGATCAGCGCATAGCCCATATGGCCGATCGACGAATACGCCATCAGCCGCTTGAAATTGCGCTGGCCGATGGCGGCGAACGCGCCGAGCGCCATGGAGGCGATGGCGACGAACACCAGGATCTGCTGCCACTCATTGGTGATGCCGGGAAACGCCGCCACCGCGGTGCGCACGAACATGGCGATGCCGGCGACTTTTGGCGCGGCGGCAAAGAATGCGGTCACCGGCGTCGGCGCGCCCTCGTAGACGTCGGGCGTCCACATATGGAACGGCACCGCCGAAACCTTGAAGCAGAAGCCGGCGAACAGAAACACGAGGCCGAAGATCAGGCCGACGCCGCCGTGTCCCGCCGCCTGGGCGATGGCGGGGAAGCTCACGCTGCCGGTGAAACCGTAGACCAGCGAGGCGCCGTACAGCAGCATGCCGGACGATAGCGCGCCGAGCACGAAATATTTCAGCCCCGCTTCGGTCGAGCGCAGCGAATCACGGTGGCTCGCGGCCACGACGTAAAGCGGCAGGCTCATCAGTTCGAGGCCGAGGTAAAGCGCGATCAGATCGGCCGCCGAAATCAGCATCAGCATGCCGAGCGTGGAGAGCAGAATGAGCACCGAATACTCGAAGCGCTCCTGGCGCTCGCGCGCCGCATAGTCGAGCGACATGGCGATGGCGGCGGCCGAGCCGAGCAGCGCCAAAATTTTGAGAAACCGCGCGAAGTCGTCGACCACGAAACTGCCGCCGAAACTCACCAAGCGCCCGCCGGGCAGCATCAGCACGATGGCGCCGGCGACGACGAGCAGCGCGATGGCGGCGTAATCGACGACGCGAACGTCGCCGCTGCCGCGGAACGCGCCGAGCATCAGCAGCGCCATGGCGCCGAGCCCGAGCACGATCTCGGGCAGCACCGGCAGGATCGCGGTATACGCCGCAGCACTCATCGTCTCACCTCGTCAGCGCCGCCGCCTGCGCACCGTGGAGCGCATGCTGGTAATTGTCGATCAGCTGCGTCACTGAGGCGGCCGAGAAGTCGAGTACCGGTTTCGGATAGACGCCGATCAGAATGGTTACGATGACGAGCGGCGCGAACACCACCATCTCGCGCCAGCCGAGGTCGCGAATGGCGGCGAGGCTCGCCTTCTCCAGCTTGCCGAAGATCACCTTGCGATAGAGCCACAGCATGTAGCCGGCAGACAGGATGGTGCCGAGCGTGGCCAGCGTGGCCACCCAGGTGTTGACGCGGAAGGTGCCGATCAGGGTCAAGAACTCGCCGACGAAGCCGGACGTGCCAGGCAAACCGACATTGGCCAGCGCAAACACCATGAAGACGAAGGCATAGAGCGGCATGCGGTTGACCAGCCCGCCATAGGCGGCGATTTCGCGGGTATGCATGCGGTCGTAGACGACGCCGACGCAGAGGAACAAAGCGGCCGACACGACACCATGCGACAGCATCTGGAAAATGCCGCCGGAAATCCCCTGCGCCGTCACCGCGAACAAGCCCATGGTGACGAAGCCCATATGGGCGACCGACGAGTAGGCGATCAGCTTTTTCCAATCCTCCTGCATCAGGGCGACCAGCGAGGTGTAGACGATGGCGATGACAGAGAGCGCGTAGATCAGCGGCGCCAAGTGCTGCGTGGCTTCGGGAAACATCGGCAGCGAAAAGCGCAAGAATCCATAGCCGCCCATCTTCAGCAGCACGGCGGCGAGGATCACCGAGCCCGCGGTCGGCGCCTCGACATGGGCGTCCGGCAGCCAGGTATGGACCGGCCACATCGGCAGCTTGACGGCGAACGAGGCCAGAAAGGCCAGGAATGCCCAGGTCTGCAGGCTACGCGGAAAGCCGTGATGCAGGAGGGTCGGGATGTCGGTCGTCCCGGCATCCCAGTACATCGCCATGATGGCGAGCAGCATCAGCACCGAGCCGAGCAGCGTGTAGAGGAAGAACTTGAAGCTGGCATAGACCCGGCGCGGTCCGCCCCACACGCCGATGATCAGAAACATCGGAATGAGGCCGCCTTCGAAGAACAGATAGAACACCACGAGGTCGAGCGCGCAAAACGTGCCGACCATCAGCGTTTCCATGGCCAGAAATGTGATCATGTAGGCGCGCACGCGACGCTGGATCGCGGTCCAGCTCGCCAGGATGCAGATCGGCATCAGCGCGGTGGTGAGGATCACGAACGGCAGCGAGATGCCGTCGACGCCCATCTCGTAGCTGATGGCGCCGCCGAGCCATGGCGCTTTTTCAATGAACTGAAACTCGGGCGACGAAGGGTCGAAGCGCCAGACCAGGATCAGCGAAATGGCAAACGTGATCAGCGTGGTCCACAACGCGATCCAGCGGGCATTGCGCAGGCCGGCTTCGTCGTCGCGCAGCAACGCGATAAACAGCGCGCCGGCGAGCGGCAGAAAGGTGACGACGGAGAGGATCGGCCAGCTCGTCATCCGTGGGCTCCGTAGAACATGAACCAGGTCACGGCCGCGGCGACGCCGATCAGCATGGCGAAGGCGTAGTGGTAGAGGTAGCCGGTCTGCAGGCGCACGACGTTGCGCGTCACGTCGAGCACGCGCGTCGAGACGCCGTCAGGTCCGAAACCGTCGATGATGAAGCCGTCGCCGCCCTTCCAGAGCAGCCGGCCGAGCCACATCGCCGGACGGACCAACAAATAGTCGTAGATCTCGTCGAAGTACCATTTGTTGAGCAGGAATTTGTAGAGCACGTATTGCTGGCGCGCCAATTCCTCGGGCAGATCAGGCCGGCGGATATAGAACTGCCAGGCGACCAAAAAGCCACCGATCATCATCAGGGTCGGCAGGAGCGAGAGAACGAGCGGTAATTCCTCGGCGCCCTCGAACAATCTGTTGGCGATATCGAGCTGCAACGAGCCGCGGAAGAACTCGTCGGTGCCATGGCCGGTGAACACGGCGAGCGCCGGATAGCCGGCGGCAATCGAGCCGACGGCGAGCAGCGCCAACGGCACCAGCATGGTCAACGGCGTCTCATGCGCCGCTTCGTAATGCTCGCGGTCATGCGGGACACCGTGAAAGGTCTTGAAGATCAGGCGCCAGGAATAGAACGCGGTCAGCGCCGCGGCGCCGAGCGTCATGGCGAACGCGTAGGCCGCCATCGGATTGCTGCTGACAAACGCCGATTCGATGATGGCGTCCTTGGAAAAGTAGCCGGCGGTGAGCGGGAATCCGGTGAGCGCTAAGGTGCCGACCAGCATGGTCGCATAGGTGAATGGCAGCTTGCGCCACAGTCCGCCCATGTGGCGGATGTCCTGCTGGTGATGCATGGCGATGATCACCGAGCCGGAGCCCAGGAACAAAAGCGCCTTGAAGAACGCATGGGTGAACAGATGGAACATGCCGACCGAATAGGCCCCCACCCCCATGGCGACGAACATGTAGCCTAGCTGCGAGCAGGTCGAATAGGCGACGATGCGCTTGATGTCGTTCTGCACCAGGCCGACGGTGGCGGCGAACATCGCCGTGGTGGCGCCGATAAAGGTGACGAAGGCCGAGGCGCCGGGCGACAGCGCAAACAGCGGCGACAGCCGCGCCACCATGAACACGCCGGCGGTGACCATGGTGGCGGCATGGATCAGCGCCGAGACCGGCGTCGGTCCCTCCATGGCGTCGGGCAGCCAGGTGTGCAGCAGAAACTGCGCCGATTTGCCCATCGCGCCGAAGAACAGCAGCACGCAGGTGAGCGCCAGTGCATCGACGTTGAAGCTGAGGAAGTGAAACGATTTGCCGGCCAGACTCGGCGCCTGGGCGAAGACGGTGTCGAAATCGACGGCGCCGGTCAGCGCAAACACCGCAAAGATGCCGAGCGAAAAGCCAAAATCGCCGACCCGGTTGACGATGAAGGCTTTGATGGCGGCGGCGTTTGCCTCGGGTTTGTGATACCAGAAGCCGATCAAGAGATAGCTCGCCAGCCCGACGCCTTCCCAGCCGAAGAACAGCTGAATCAGATTATCGGACGTCACCAGCATCAGCATGGCGAAGGTAAAGAACGACAGATACGAAAAGAAGCGGGGCTTATACGGATCGTCGGCCATGTAGCCGATCGAGTAGAGATGGACGAGCGAGGACACCGTGGTGACGACGACCAGCATCACGGCGGTGAGTGGATCGATGCGCAGCGCCCAGTCGGAATGCAGGTCGCCGAAGGTGATATAGCTGAACAGCCGTATCCGGGCCTCGTGGCCGGCGATACCGACGTCGTAGAACGCGTACCAGGACAACAGGCAGGCGATGCCGAGCAAGGTCGTGGTGATGAGCTCGGCCGGAGCGCTGCCGGCGGCCGGCGGCTCGGCTGGGTGCTCCTCGACGTGAGTGTTGGCGAAGGCGGCGTGTTGATCGTGCGGCGACGGCGCGCCGTGCGGCCGATGCTCGGCAACAAGCGGCGCGGCATGGTCGTCGTGCGGCGGCGGCGGGTTTTCGCCCGGGCAGCGATTGCGCGCGCCGGCAAGCGCAATGATGCCGGCAATGATCGAGCCGATGAGCGGCAGCGCGACAATGGTTTCGTACATGCCGCTATCCCACACGCGCAGACGTTTCCCGGATGCGGTGCAGCGCGCAGCGGTGCACCGCTGATCCGGGGTCTTTCCAAACGCCGAGTTCGTGACGATCCCGGGTCTGTTGCGCACCACTTCGTGCTGCGCAGCGCCTGGCAAACAAAGTCGCAGTCAGGATGCTCACCCCGCTCACCCCTTCAGCAAATCGATGTCTTCGACCGCGATCGAGCCGCGGTTGCGGAAATAAGCGACCAGGATGGCAAGCCCGATGGCGGCTTCCGCCGCCGCCACCGTGAGCACGATCAGCGCATAAACCTGGCCGACGATGTCGCCCAAAAAGCTCGAGAATGCCACCAGATTGATGTTGACGGCGAGCAGAATGAGCTCGATCGACATCAGGATGACGATGACGTTCTTGCGGTTGAGAAAGATGCCCAAAATCCCGAGCGTGAACAGGATCGCGGCGACCGACAGATAGTGTTCGAGGCCGATGATCATGACAGCCCCTGCCCCGGCTTGACCTTGACCAGCTCGATGGCATCGACGCGCCGGCGCGCCACCTGGGCGGCGATGTTCTGGCGCCGCACTTCGGGCTTGTGATGCAAGGTCATGACGATGGCGCCGATCATGGCGACGAGCAGGATCACGCCGGCGGCCTCGAAGAAATAGACGTAACGGGTGTAGAGCACGAGGCCGAGCGCTTCGGTATTGCTGACATTGGCGGCGATCGGCACGCCGGCCTGCCCGCTCGACGGCGCAATCGCCCAGCCGCCGACGACAAGGAGAAGCTCGACCAAAAGCACGGCGCCGATCAGCGCGCCGACCGGCAGATAGTTGAGGAAGCCCTGGCGCAGCTGGGTGAAATCGACGTCGAGCATCATCACCACGAACAGGAACAGCACGGCGACGGCGCCGACATAGACGACGATCAGGATCATCGCCAAAAACTCGGCGCCGAGCAGCACGAACAGGCCGGCGGCGTTGACGAACGCCAGAATGAGAAACAGCACCGAGTGCACCGGATTGCGCGCCGAGATCACCATCACCGCCGAGGCGACGGTGACGCAGGCGAACAGATAAAAGAAGATGGCGTGAATGATCATGAGCCGCCGCTCTTATCTATAGGGCGCGTCGAGCGCGATGTTCTTGGCGAGTTCGCTCTCCCAGCGATCGCCGTTGGCCAACAGCCGCTCCTTGTCATAGTAAAGTTCTTCGCGGGTCTCGGTCGCGAATTCGAAGTTCGGCCCCTCGACGATGGCGTCGACCGGGCAAGCCTCCTGACACAGCCCGCAATAGATGCATTTGACCATGTCGATGTCGTAGCGCGTGGTGCGGCGGGTGCCGTCGTTGCGGCGCGGCCCGGCCTCGATGGTGATGGCCTGGGCCGGGCAGATCGCCTCGCACAGCTTGCAGGCGATGCAGCGCTCCTCGCCGTTGGGATAGCGGCGCAGCGCGTGCTCGCCGCGAAAGCGCGGCGAGATCGGATTCTTCTCGAACGGATAATTGATGGTCGCTTTCGGCTTGAAGAAATAGCGCATCGACAGCACGAAGGCGCCGACGAACTCCTTCAAGAACAGTGACCGCGCGGCCTGATCGAGCTTCATGTCGTCCTCATGCCGCCTAGTGCAGGGCCGGCGCGCCGCCGAGCGCCCGGCCGATCCAGTAACCGAGCGTCGCCAGGATGGCGATGTCGACACCAAGAATTAAGCGCCGCACCAGCGCGATCCGGCTCTCGAAATCCTCGCGCTGTTCGGGGGCCGCCGGTGCGCCTCGCGCGCGCAGGTGCCGGTCGACGATACGGATCGCCGGGACGTAGAGCGCGACGGCTATCGCCGCTCCGACGAGCGCGCCGAGCCAGGCCGGCAGCGAATAGTCCATCGAGTGCTCCCGCTCCGCTCACACGAATCCCCTTACTTGGGCCCCCAGCCGGTCGCCTGCAGAACGCCGGCAACGATGGCCACCATCGCCAGCGAAATCGGTAAAAACACTTTCCAGCCGAGCCGCATCAATTGATCGTAGCGATAACGCGGCACGAACGCCTTGACCATGGCGAACATGAAGAACACGAACGTCGCCTTGAGCACGAACCAGACCACGCCTGGAATCCAGGTGAACGGCGCGACCGGGAATAGCGGCAGCCAGCCGCCGAAGAACAGGATCGTGCACATGGCGCACATCGTGCAGATCGCCACGTACTCGCCCATCATCAGCATCATGTACGGGGTCGAGCCGTACTCGACCATGTAGCCGGCGACGAGCTCCGACTCCGCCTCGACGAGGTCGAACGGCGGCCGATTGGTCTCGGCCAGCGCCGAGACGAAGAAGATCACCAGCATCGGCAGGAGCGGCAGCCAGTACCAGCGCAAAAATCCCCAGGACGTGTTTTGCGCTTCGACGATCGCCGAAAGATTGAGCGAGCCGACGCACAGCAGCACGGTGATGATGACGAAGCCGATCGAGACCTCGTAGGACACCATCTGCGCCGCCGAGCGCAGCGCTGCGAGGAACGGATATTTGGAGTTCGACGCCCAGCCCGCCATGATGACGCCATACACGCCGAGCGACGAAATGGCGAAGATATAGAGAATGCCGACATTGATATCGGCGATGACCCAGCCGGCGCTGACCGGTATCACCGCCCAGGCCGCGAGCGCCAAGGTCGTGGTCACCAGCGGGGCGAGAAGAAATACGCCCTTGTTGGCGCCAGCGGGAATGACCGGCTCCTTGAACACGAACTTGAGCAAGTCGGCGAAAGATTGGAACAGACCCCATGGACCGACCACATTGGGCCCGCGCCGGATCTGCACCGCCGCCCAGATTTTGCGGTCGGCATAAAGCAAATAAGCGACCGCGATCAAAAGCAGCACCAGCAACAGCAGGCTTTCGCCGAGCACGATCAGGAACGGCAAGAGATAATTGGACCAGAACTCAGCCATCTCTTTTGCGTCCCTACTCCGCGGCCACGATGCCGGCGCGCCGTTGCTGCGCCAGGGCCGCGCATTCCGCCATCACCGCCGAAGAGCGCGCGATCGGATTGGTAAAATAGAAGTTGTCGACGCTGGAGCGAAACGGCGCGCGTTCGGTATCGCCGCCGGCTGCGGCGGCGAGCTTGTGCAGATCGGCCGGATCGGCGGGCGCAATCTGGCCGAGGCGCTGCAGGTGCGGCTGCGCCTTGAACAGCGACTGGCGCAGCGCCGCCAGCGAATCGTAAGGCAGCCGGTGGCCAAGGACATCGGACAGCGCGCGTAAAATGGCCCAGTCCTCGCGCGCCTCGCCCGGCGGGAACGAGGCGCGGGTCGCCATCTGCACGCGGCCTTCGGTATTGACGTAGATCGCCGATTTTTCCGGATAGGCGGCGCCGGGCAGCACCACGTCGGCGCGCGTCGCGCCGCGGTCGCCATGACTGCCGATGTAAACCACGAAGGCGCCGGGCGCGACGTCGATCTCGTCGGCGCCGAGCAGGACCAGCACGTCGAGCGTGCCGGCAGCCGCCATCTGCCGCGCGTTAAGGCCGCCCTCGCCCGGCACAAAGCCGAGATCGAGCGCGCCGACGCGCGAGGCGGCGTTGTGCAGGACGGCATAGCCGTTCCAGCCGTCCTTCACGGCGCCGAGTTCGACCGCGGTCTTAGCGGCGAGCGCGCCAATCGCGGCGCCATCGGCGCGAGCAAAAGCGCCGGCGCCGACCAGCACCAGCGGGCGCTCGGCCTTGCGCAAACTTTCGGCAAACGAGTGCCGGCCGACCATGGCGAGCGTCTCGGGTCCGGCGCCGAGATAATCATAGGTATAAGTCAGGTCCGCCTTCGGGCCGATCAGGCCGATCGGGAACTGGCCGGCGCACCAGCGCTTGCGGATGCGGGCATTAAGCACCGCGGCTTCCTTGCGCGGATTTGAGCCGACGATCAGCACCGCGTCGGCGGCTTCGATGCCGGCGATGGTGGCATTGAACAGATAGGTGGCGCGGCCCCAGCGCGGGTCGAGCGCCGAGCCGTCTTGCCGGCAATCGAGATGAGCGACGCCAAGCCGCGTCATCAGATCCTTGAGCGCGAAAATCTCCTCGACCGCGGCGAGGTCGCCGACCAGCGCGCCGACGCGCTTCGGATTGGCGCGGGTGACTTTTGCGGCAATGGCATTGAACGCTTCGCTCCAGGTCGCGGCGCGCAGGCGGCCGCCGTCGCGGATGTAGGGCTGATCGAGCCGCTGGGTGCGCAAGCCGTCGACGACGTGGCGAGTCTTGTCGGAAATCCATTCCTCGTTGATGTCGTCGTTGGTGCGCGGCAGGATGCGCATGACCTCACGGCCGCGGGTGTCGATGCGGATCGCCGAGCCGAGCGCGTCCATCACGTCGATCGATTCGGTCTTGCCCAACTCCCAGGGCCGCGCCGTGAACGCATAAGGTTTGGCGGTGAGCGCGCCGACCGGACACAGGTCGACGACGCAGCCCTGCAACTCCGAGGTCATCGCCTCTTCGAGATACGTCGTGATCTCCATGTCCTCGCCGCGCCCGGTGGCGCCGAGCTCGGGCACGCCGGCCACCTCCGAGGCAAAGCGCACGCAGCGGGTGCACTGGATGCAGCGGTTCATCGAGGTCTTGACCAGCGCGCCGAGATACTTGTCCTCGACCGCACGCTTGTTCTCGCGGTAGCGGCTGGCGTCGATGCCGTAGGCCATCGATTGGTCCTGCAGATCGCATTCGCCGCCCTGATCGCAAATCGGGCAATCGAGCGGATGATTGATCAGCAGAAACTCCATCACGCCTTCGCGCGCCTTGCGCACCATCGGCGAGCGGGTCTTCACCTCGGGCGGCTCGCCCTTAGGGCCGGGCCGGCAGTCGCGCACGCCCCAGGCGCAGCTCGCCACCGGCTTCGGCGAGCCGACCAGCTCGACCAGGCACATGCGGCAATTGCCGGCGATCGACAGCCGCTCGTGAAAGCAGAAACGCGGGATTTCGGCGCCCGCGGTCTCGCACGCTTGCAGCAGCGTGTATTCCGGCGGAACGTCGATGTCTTTGCCGTCGACGATGAGCTTGGTCATGCCGCCTTTCCATCCGGTGCGCATGGCGCGAAGTGTCGTTCGACTCGCATCGATCACACTCCTTGCATTACAAGTTCATTCAGCAGCATGGACGCGAGCGCGCCCGCCGCTCCGATGATTGCACCGATGATGCGCGCCACCACACGCAAACGGTACGGCTCGATCGGGCAAATCCAGGCAGCCAAGGCTAAGGCTTCGAATCCGAGCAACGCGCCCATTACAAGCATCGAGTCGCGCGGAAACTGGTACCATTGATAAAGCCAATAGAGGCACGTCACGAACAACGCCGCGGCGAGCACGAAACGGAGGATACGAAACAGCGCGCAGCTTGCCGTCATCGCCTCTACTCCTATTCCGCCGCCACCGCGACCGGTTCGGGATGCGGGTTCGCGGTGTATTGATCGATGCGCCGCTCGATCTCAGGCCGGAAGTGGCGCAGCAGGCCCTGCACCGGCCAGGCTGCGCCGTCGCCGAAGGCGCAGATGGTGTGGCCCTCGATCTGGGTCGTCACCTCCCAGAGCATGTCGATCTCGCGCTTCTGCGCGCGGCCCTCGGCCATGCGTTCGAGCACCCGCCACATCCAGCCCATGCCCTCGCGGCACGGCGTGCACTGCCCGCAGCTTTCGTGCTTGTAGAAATACGAGATGCGGGCCATGGCGCGCACGATGTCGGCGGACTTGTCCATGACGATGACAGCCGCGGTGCCGAGCGCCGATTTTTTTTCGCGACAGCCGTCGAAATCCATCAGCAGCGTGTCGGCCTGATCGGCCCCGGCCGGCACGAGCGGCATCGACGAGCCGCCCGGAATGACGGCCATCAGATTGTCCCAGCCGCCGCGCACGCCGCCGGCATGGCGCTCGATCAGTTCGCGCAACGGGATGCCCATCTGTTCTTCGACATTGCACGGCCGCTCGACGTGGCCGGAAATGCAGAACAGTTTCGTGCCGGTATTGTTGGGCCGGCCGATGCCGGCAAACCACGCCGCGCCGCGCCGCATGATGTCCGGCACCTGGGCGATGGTCTCGACGTTGTTCACCGTGGTCGGGCAGCCGTACAGGCCCATATTGGCCGGGAACGGCGGTTTGAGCCGCGGCATGCCCTTCTTGCCTTCGAGGCTTTCAAGGAGCGCCGTCTCTTCGCCGCAGATGTAGGCACCGGCGCCGTGGTGCACGACGATGTCGAAGTCGAAACCGTGCACATTGTTCTTGCCGATGAGTTTTGCTTCGTAGGCTTCGTCGACCGCTGCTTGCAGGCGTTCGCGCTCGCGGATGAATTCGCCGCGAATGTAGATGTAGCAGTGGTGCGCCGCCATGGCGCAGCCGGCGATCAGACAGCCCTCGACCAAGAGATGCGGATCGTGGCGCATGATCTCGCGATCCTTGCAGGTGCCGGGCTCGGACTCGTCGGCATTGACCACGAGGTAATGCGGCCGGCCCGGCTGCGGCTCCTTGGGCATGAACGACCATTTCAGGCCGGTCGCAAAGCCGGCGCCGCCGCGGCCGCGCTGACCCGACGCCTTGCACTCGTTGATCAGCGCATCGCGGCCCTTTGCCAGAATCTCCTTGGTGCCGTCCCAGGCGCCGCGGGCGCGCGCGCCTTGCAGGCGCCAATCGTGCTGGCCGTACAGATTCTTGAAGATGCGGTCCTTGTCGGCGAGCATGGTCTTACTGGCGCCTCGGATCTGTCGAATCGGCGATCGGCGGTTTCGGCATCGGCGCCTCGTGCACGTTGGCGGCTGCGCCCGGCTTTTTTGCTTCGCTGTCCGGGGAGTCGCCCTCGCCTGCGGCGCCGCCCTTGCTCGCATAAAGCGACGGATCGGTCAGCGTTATCGGCCCGCCGATCGGCGCGGAATTGATGCGGTCGATTTGCGGTCCTGGTTTGACCGTGCGCCCTGCAGAAAGATCGTTGATGATCCGCGTCAAGCTCTCGGGCGTCAGGTCCTCGTAATAGTCGGCATTGATCTGCACCATCGGCGCGTTGACGCAGGCGCCAAGACATTCGACCTCGACCCAGGAGAATTTGCCGTCGGCGCTGACCTCGTTCTCATCGCCGATCATGCGGTGCAGCACTTTCTTCAGCCCATCGGCGCCGCGCAGCATGCACGGCGTGGTGCCGCAGAACTGCACGTGGAATGTGCCGACCGGCGCCAGATTGAACATGGTGTAGAAGGTCGCGACTTCGAGCACGCGGATTTTTGCCATGCCGAGCAGGTCGGCAACCGCCTCGATCGCCTTCTGCGGCAGCCAGCCGCCGCACTGCGCCTGCGCCCGCCACAGGATCGGGATCACCGCCGACTGCTGACGCCCCGCCGGATATTTGTCGATCTGCGCCTTGGCCCACGCCAGATTCTCCGGCGTGAACGCGAAGCTCGGCGGCTGTTTTTCGGCGAGGCGGCGCACGCTCATCGGTCCACCTCGCCGAACACGATGTCGATCGAGCCGAGAATCGCCGAGACGTCGGCCAGCATGTGGCCGCGGCAGAGAAAGTCCATCGCTGCCAAATGCGCGAAGCCAGGCGCGCGGATCTTGCATTTGTACGGCTTGTTGCTGCCGTCGGCGATCAGATACACGCCGAACTCGCCCTTGGGCGCCTCGACCGCGGCATAAACCTCGCCGGCCGGCACCTTGAAGCCCTCGGTGTAGAGCTTGAAATGATGGATTAGCGCCTCCATCGAGCGCTTCATTTCGCCGCGCCGCGGCGGCACGATTTTGTGGTCGTCGACGGTGACGCGGCCCTGGCCGTCGGGCGCCCGCAGCTTGTCGATGCACTGCTTCATGATCCGCACCGACTGCCGCATCTCTTCCATGCGGATGCAGTAGCGGTCGTAGCAATCGCCGTGCTTGCCGACCGGAATGTCGAATTCGAGCTCGGAATAGCATTCGTAGGGCTGCGCCCGGCGCAAGTCCCAGGCGGCACCCGAGCCGCGCACCATGACGCCGGAAAAGCCGCGCGCCCAGGCGTCTTCGAGCTTGACCACGCCGATATCGACGTTGCGCTGCTTGAAGATGCGGTTCTCGGTGAGCAGCTCCTCGAGATCGTCGCACACTTTCAGAAACGGATCGCAGAATGCGGCGATGTCGTCGATCAGCTTCGGCGGCAGGTCCTGATGCACCCCGCCGACGCGGAAATAGGCGGCATGCATCCGCGAGCCGGAAGCGCGCTCATAAAACACCATGAGCTTTTCGCGTTCCTCGAATCCCCACAGCGGCGGCGTCAGCGCACCGACGTCCAAAGCCTGCGTCGTCACATTGAGCAGATGCGACAACAGCCGGCCGATCTCGCAATAGAGCACGCGGATAAGCTGAGCACGCCGCGGCACCGCGATGCCGAGCAGCTTCTCGGCGGCCAGGCAGAACGCGTGCTCCTGGTTCATCGGCGCCACGTAATCGAGACGATCGAAATACGGGATCGCCTGCAGATAGGTCTTGTGCTCGATCAGCTTCTCGGTGCCGCGGTGCAGAAGCCCGATATGCGGATCGACCCGTTCCACCACTTCGCCGTCAAGCTCGAGCACCAGACGCAGCACGCCGTGCGCCGCGGGATGCTGCGGCCCGAAATTGATGGTAAAGTTGCGGGTGGCGCCTTCGCGCTGGCCGCCGACCGGGATGATGTTGGTCTCCGCCATTCGCTATCCCGTGGTGACCATCTGCATCTCCGCCGCCTTTTTGGCCTTGGCGGCGACACGCGCGTTGAATTTGTCCCAGGCGACGACGAAGCGCTCGTGGCGGCCTTCGCCGATGAGATCGATGCCGTCGTGCGCCTTGACCTTGAAGGCGATGCGGTTGCCGATGATCTGGCTCACTTCAATATCGACAGTGACGGTCATCCCCGGCAGCGTCGCGGCGAGGTGGCTGACGTCGACATGCACCCCGAGACTGCCTTCGCCGGCATCGAGATGCGGCGCCAAGAGCTGGGTGCAGGTCCACTCCATCAGCACGATCATGAAGCCGGTCGCGAACACCTTCGGCATCGCGGCGATCTCCGGCGATTCCGGATAGGTATATGGCACCGTCTTGTTCTCCGGCACCTTGTAGGCGAAGCGGTGCGTGAGCCCGGGCTTGAGCGTCGGTTTCATCTCAAGTCCCCTGCCCGCCCGGCTTTGCCGCTTTCTCGTCGCCGGGCAGCACGTAGTCGGTCCCTTCCCATGGCGACAGAAAATCGAAATTGCGGAATTCCTGGGTGAGCCGCACCGGCTCATAGACGACGCGCTTGAGTTCGTCGTCGTAGCGCACTTCGACAAAGCCGGTGAGCGGAAAATCCTTGCGCAGCGGATGGCCCTCGAAACCGTAATCGGTGAGGATGCGCCGCATGTCCGGATGGCCGGTGAACACGATGCCGTAGAGATCGAATACTTCGCGCTCGTACCAATCGGCGCCAGGATAAACCTCGATGATCGAGGGCACCGGGGTGGTCTCGGCGGTCTCGATCTTCACGCGGACGCGCACGTTCTGCTTCGGCGACAGCAGATGATAGACCACGTCGAAGCGCCGCTCGCGGCTCGGCCAGTCGACCGCCGTGATATCGATAATGCAGGCGAACTGGCAGCGCGGGTCGTCGCGCAGAAAACGCATCACCGCGCCGATGTCGCGCGCGTTCGCGCTGACCGTCAGCTCGCGGAAAGCGACCGTGTAGCCGTCGACCGCGTTAGGCAGCGCGGCAGCAAGGGTCCGGCCGAGCGTTTCGAGCGTCTCATCCATGATCTTAGGTCGATCTTCAGCGTTCGATCGTCGAGGTGCGGCGGATCTTCTTTTGCAAAAGCAGCACGCCGTACAGCAGCGCTTCGGCGGTCGGCGGACAGCCGGGCACGTAGATGTCGACCGGAACGACGCGATCGCAGCCGCGCACCACCGAATACGAATAATGATAATAGCCGCCGCCGTTGGCGCACGAGCCCATCGAGATGACGTAGCGCGGCTCCGGCATCTGGTCGTAGACCTTGCGCAGCGCCGGCGCCATCTTGTTGCACAGCGTGCCGGCGACGATCATCACGTCGGACTGGCGCGGCGACGCGCGCGGCGCAAAGCCGAAGCGCTCGGCGTCGTAGCGCGGCATCGACATCTGCATCATCTCGACGGCGCAGCAGGCGAGCCCGAACGTCATCCACATCAGCGAGCCGGTGCGCGCCCAGGCGATCAGATCGTCGGCGGCGGCGACAAGAAAGCCCTTGTCGGCGAGCTCGCTATTGACGTCGGAGAAAAACGGATCGGCGGCCGCGACCGGCTTGCCGGTGCGCGGATCGATCAGGCCTCGAGCCGGAGCCGCGATGGCGGGTTCGCTCAATCCCATTCGAGCGCTCCCTTCTTCCATTCGTAGATAAAGCCGATGGTCAGCACCGCAAGGAAGATCATCATCGCCCAGAAGCCGAAGGCGCCGACCCGGCCGAATGTCGCGGCCCACGGAAACAGGAAGGTCACTTCCAGATCGAAGATGATGAACAGGATGGCGACCAGATAGAACCGCACGTCGAACTTCATGCGGGCGTCGTCGAAGGCGTTGAAGCCGCATTCGTAGGCCGACAGCTTTTCCGGATCGGGCTGCTTGTAGGCGATGACAAAAGCCGAGACGAGGAGCGCCAACGCGATCGCCGCCGACACGCCGACAAAGATGACGAGCGGCAGATAGGCCAGCAGCAATTGGTTCATCGCCTCGCTCATCGGCAGTCCTTCCGGCCGGGAAAGGCCGTCTCGTGCGGCACTCACATGTCCATTGCGGAGCGCTTCCGCAACGCTGCCTCTCGTCCCGCGCGGGGCTGCGTCAGGCGGCCGAGAGGAGGCTGATTTGCCGGCAAAATCGGCGGATTCGCGCTGCAAATCGAACGCGGCGACCCTTACCGCAGCGCAATGGGCGGTGCAAGGCGGCGCGCCAGCCGAATACATGACATAAACGTTAGCGGGAGAGCGTCCGCGCCGCGGTGTCCACACAGACTTTTTCGCCCCGCCCTGCGGCGCCATGGGCCGCTGGGCGGCATTGACGCGCTCGCTGAGCGCAATGGTACGATCCGCCGCCGGTCACGCGGGAGGACAGCGATGCGGCAAGGGATGGCGCGCCGACTTGGGTTGCACGTAAGCTTGATCGCGGGTCTGATCGCGATCACGGGCGCGCTCACGTTCGCCGTTTCGGTCGCTGCCCGAGCGGCGGGTTTTCCCGATCATCCGATCAAGCTCATCGTGCCGTTCGGCCCCGGCGGCCCGCCCGACGTGGCTGCCCGCCTCATCGGCGCCTACCTGTCCGACCATCTCGGGCCGATCGTGGTCGAAAATCATGTCGGCGCCGGCGGCACGCTGGCGGCCCGCATGGTCGCCACGTCGGCGCCCGACGGTTACACATTAATGACCGGCACCGCCGGCTCGCTGTCGATCAGCCCGCAGCTTTACACGAAGGCCGGCGTCAATCCGCTGAAGGATTTTGCCGCCGTGGCGCTGGTGTCCTCGGCGCCGCTGGTGCTGGCGATTCACAATTCGATCCCGGTGCACAGCGTCAAGGAGCTGGTCGCATATGCCAAGGCCCATCCCGGTAAGTTGAACTACGGCGCTGTCATCGGCACGCCGCCGCATCTATGTGGCGAAATGTTCAAGCACATTACCGGCGCTGATATCGTGTTCGTGCCCTACAAATCGGCCGCCCAGGCGGCCACCGACGTCCTCGCCGGCCAGATGAACATGACGTTCGAAGGCACGACCGCCATCGTGCCGCTGATCAAGTCCGGCCAGTTGCGGGCGCTGGCGGTGACCGCGCCGCAGCGCATTCCGGAGCTGCCTGACATCCCGACCATGGACGAGCTCGGTTATCGCGGCATGCCGCCGGATTCCTGGCAGGCCATCGTGGCGCCGGCCGGCACGCCGGTCGAGGTGATCAACAAGATCAACGCCGTGGTGAACCAAGGCCTGGCAACGCCGGAGCTGCAAGAGAAGATCAAACGGCTCGGCGGCGAACCGCAGCCGCGCACGGTCAAGGAATTTGCCGACTTCATCGCCGATCAATACAAGCGCTGGGGCGAAGTCCTTCGCATCACCGGCGTGACGCTCAATTGAACAAGAAAAACGCGGAAACAGGCAGATGCTTCGTATGGCAGTTTCGTTCCGATTTGCGCTTGTGCTTGCGGCGACAGCGGTCAGTATTCTATTCGCCTCCCCGCCGGCGCGTGCCGACGAGTATCCGTCGCGCCCGGTAAAGATCATCGCGCCGTTCGGCGCCGGCGGCCCGACCGACGTCTATACCCGCGACATCGCTGAGGAATTGCGCAAGGCCCTGCACCAGGCCTTCGTCATAGAGAACCGCCCGGGCGCCGGCACCACCATCGGCACCGAACTCGTCGCCCATGCCACGCCCGACGGCTATACGCTCTTGATGGCAAGCAGCACGCAGACCGTCAACGAGACGCTGTACGAGACCAAGCCGTATCACTTGTTGCAGGACCTCGTGCCGATTGCGCCGTTGATGGAGAACGACCTGGTGCTGGTCGTGCACCCTTCCGTGCCGGCGAAAAATCTGGCCGAGTTTTTGGCGCTCGCGCGCGCCAAGCCGGGTACCATCAATTTCGGCTCGTCGGGGCCGGGCTCCAACTATCACATGGCCGCCGAGCTTCTGAAGCAGCTGACCGGCATCGACATCGTGCACGTGCCCTACAAGGGTTCGACCGGCATGCGCACCGACATTTTGAGCGGCCAGATCCAGATGCTGTTCGATTCGATCCCGACCATGGCAGCGATGGTGAAGGCCAACATGGTGCGGCCGCTCGGCACCAGCGGGCTCAAGCGCTCGTCGATCCTCCCGGACGTGCCGACCATCGCCGAAGCCGGCGTGCCCGGCTTTCATTTCAGCCAATGGGTCGGCTTCATGGCGCCCAAAGGCACGCCGCAGCCGATTATCGACAAGCTCAACCATACGATAACGCAGATTCTGAGCCGGCCCGACATCAAGACCTCGTGGGAAGCGCACGGCGCGACGCCGATGGTCATGACGCAGGCCGAGTTTGCCGCGTTCATGCAGGGCGAGGTCGACAAATGGGCGAAGGTAATCAAGGCCAATCACATCGCCCTGATCAAATAACGCGGAGTGCATGCCATGAATGACATTGCCGGTCAGAGCGCGGCGATCAAAAGCGAAGAGCATTGGACGGAGAAACCGGGCAGCGTGAAGCTGTTCCTGTTCGAGAAATACGCCGCCGATCCGAAAGCGACGGCGGGCACCGTTCTGTTCGTGCACGGATCGTCGATGGCGGCGCAGCCGACCTTCGACCTTCAGGTACCGGGCCGGCCGGATTCATCGGCCATGGATTTCTTCGCCAGAAAGAACTTCGACTGCTGGTGCGTCGATATGGAGGGCTACGGCCGCTCCACCAAGGACCGCGAAAACAACGCGCCGATCGCCCAAGGCGCCGACGATTGCCTCGCCGCCGCAACCTATATCCAGAAGCTGCGCGGCGCTCGCCCGTTTCTGGTCTACGGCATCTCTTCGGGCGCGTTGCGCGCCGCATTGTTCGCACAGCGCCATCCGGAGCTGGTCGGCCGGCTCGCCCTCGACGCCATGGTGTGGACCGGCGAAGGCTCGCCGACACTGGCCGAGCGGCGCAAAAAACTACCCGAGTTCCAGGCCAAGAACCGCCGGCCGATCGACAAGGCCTTTATTCATTCGATCTTCGACCGCGACCATCCGGGCACCGCCGAGGAAAAGGTCATCGACGCTTTCGCCGACGCCGTGATCGCGCTCGACACCTCGGTGCCGACCGGCACTTACGTCGACATGTGCGCCCGCCTGCCGGTGGTCGATCCGGAAAAGATCAAGGTGCCGACGCTGATCATGCGCGGCCAGTGGGACGGCATCGCCGGCTTTTCCGACCTCGTGGCATTCTTCGAGCGGCTGCCCAATGCCGACAAACATTTCGCCGTGATGCCCGGCATCTCGCACGCCAGCTTCCAGCAGAAGAATTACATGCTGGTCTATCACATCCTGCTGAGCTTCTTCACCCAACCCGCCCCGATGTATCGGGGCTGACCGTCGCTGCGGCATCACCGGGAGAAACCGTCATGGAAATCGTTCTTTACTACGCACCCAATACCTGCGCGCTTGCGCCATACATCACGCTGACCGAAGCCAAGGCGCCGTTCGAAGCGCGACCGCTCAATCTGCGCAAGGAACAGCAGCACACGCCGGAATACCTGAAGCTCAATCCGAAGCACAAAGTGCCGGTGCTGATCGTCGATGGCAAAACCATGACCGAGAGCGTGGCAATCCAAATGTGGATTGCGCGGAACTTCCCGGCGGCAAAACTGCTGCCGAGCGAGCCATGGCAGGAGCTGCAGGCCATTTCATTGATGGCGTGGTGCTCGTCCGGCATTCACCCGTTCCTGGCCCGGATCAACTCGCCGCCGCGCGTTTGCGACGTGCCGAACGCCGGCGATTCAGTGCGCAAGCTGGCGGCCGATCAACTGTTCGAGAATTTTCGGATTGGCGACAATCTGCTCGCCGGCCGCGAGTTCTTCTTCGATCATTTCACCGCCCCAGATGCCCACTTCTTCTGGTGTATCCGCCGCGCCACTCAGTTCGAACTCGACCTGTCGCCATTTAAGAACTGCATGGCGCATTTCGAGCGGATCAAAGCACGGCCGAGCGCACAGAAGCTGCTGGCGTTCGAGAAATCGGTGCAAGACGCGTTCGCCAAAGCGGCGTAGCGGGTCGAATCGCTTTGCCGCGGCGAGCCGTCAGAGCGCCGTCTTGTCGACCTTGCCGCTCGGCTCGATGAACCAGCGCTCGCTGGCGAACGGTTTGCCGGCGAGCCGCGCCATGATCCACTCGGCCTGGTAGGTGCGCGGCTCGGGACCGTTGACGGCCGACGGCACGCCGCCGATGCCATGGCGGGCGTCCTGATAGACCATGAGCTGCTTGGGCCCGCCGAGCGCATGCACGAATTGCTCGGTATAGCGCAGCGGGCACAGTTCGTCGGAGCCGCCGGCCGCGACCAGATACGGCGCCTTCACCTTGTCGGCATAGGGATGCCAGTCGAGCGTCTTGCGGAAGGTGTCGAATTCACGTTCGTCGGTGATGCCGGACATGAACATGAAGCGGTGTTTGAAGGTCGGTGACGCGGTCTCGAAGATTGTGTCGCCGCCGGGCTCGTAGCAGGTCGCGGTGATGGCGCAGGCCTTGTAGCGCGGCTCCTCCGACATCATCACCGCCGAGAAGAACGAGCCGAAGCTCGACCCCGTCATGGCGATCTTGTCGGCGTCGATTTCCGGCCGCGCGGCCAGCCAATGCACCACTTCCTTGCCGGTCTCGACCCAGCCGGGCACGTCGACATAGAGCCCGCGCAACGGCGCTTCCCAATAGCCCGGGCCTTCGATGCACAACGCGGCGACGCCGCGCTGCATCCAGGCATCGGCGTAGAGCGAGACGTATTTTTCCTTGTAGCCGTCCATGCCGGGCACGATCACCACCACCGGTACCTTGCTGCCGCTGCGGTAGCCGGGCGGCAGATGAAACACCGCCGGCAGCGTCTTGCCGCGATACGGAATCTCCGCCCATTCGATATGGTGGTCGGGCAGCTCCGTGTATTTCGTAAAGGTCTCGCGCTTTTTGGCGTTGTACATTTTCAGGGTGTCGTCGACCTCGTCGATCGGCCACATGGCGCTGGCCCAGTACTGCGCCGCGATGAAATAATTGTCGCGCGCCGGAATCTTTTGCTCCGCCTTTTCGGCGTCCTTGGCCAATTGCTCGCGGCGCCGCGCCATGGCCTCGAACGCCGGGGCGATATCGGCGAACTTTTTCACCCGTTGGCGCAGCGCATTCATCTCGCCGGCGATGTCGAGGCCGCAGGCCCGCAGCAGAATGATGGTGTGCGGCTGGTCCCAGTCGATGCCGTTGGCTTGAATGATGTTGTCGAGCACCCAGCGCTGCTCGTCGAAGCGGCGCATTACCGGCTCGCCGACCGGATGCCGTTCCGCCGCGGCGAGCGCGCCGGAGCTCAGGTGCGCGCTGGAGGCGGCGGCGGCTGCGGCGAAACCAGCGTGACGCAGCATTTGACGGCGATTCATCGAACCTACCTCCCCGTTTTGATTTCCGCGCGCGGCGGCACCGCCATCGCGCGTCATGCCGCGGAGCGTAGGAGTGCGACCGCGGCGGTGCAAGGCGCGGAATTGATGCTACACTCGCAGCAGCGCGAGCTCGCGCGTACAAAACCGCGAAAGGTTTTTTGGCATGGCATTTTCCTCGTGGCGCGGCGTGGTCGGCATGATCAATCCGACCATGCGGCCGGGCGTGACCGAAGAGGTCTGCCGGCTGTTGCCGGAAGGCATCGGGCTCATTCCGCTGTTTCTCAACATCCGCCGCGGCGCCGAGGACGAATTCAAGACCATGATGCCGCATTACGAAAAACTCGTCGCCCTGCTCGCCGAGCAGGAATGCGACCTGATCCATCCGCACGGCGCCCCGCCCTTCATGGTGCTCGGCCGCAAGGGCGAGGCGAAAATCGTGGCGGCGTGGGAGAAGAAATACAAAGTGCCGGTGATGAGCGTGGCGCAGAACCACGTCAATGCGCTGCACGCGCTGCGCGCCAAGAGCTTTGTCGGCGCCACGTATTTCCCCGCCAAGCTCAACGCCGTGTTCGCCAAATATTTCGAAGACGCCGGCTTCAAGGTGCGCGGCATGGAAGGCATCGACGTGCCGTTCAACCAGGTGCAGACGCTGTCCGGCGAGCAGGTCTACGCCCACATCAAAAAGCATTTCCTGAAAGCGAAGGGCGCCGACGCCATCTACATGCTCGGCTCCGGCTGGCGCACGCTCAACATCATCCAGATGCTCGAACAGGACCTGCAGGTACCGGTGGTGCATCCGGTGCCGGCACGGGTGTGGGAGATTCAAAAGCGGCTGCACGTGCGCCAGCCGGTCAAGGGCTTTGGCCAATTGCTGGAGGCGTTTCCGTGAAACGACGCCCGCTCGCACTCCTTGTCGCTGCGATGTTTGCCCTCGTGTCAGGCGCCGCTCATGCCCAGTCGGTCGAGCAGTTCTACAAGGGCCGCCAGATCACCATGGTGGTCGGCACCTCGCCGGGCGGCATCAACGATATCTCGGCGCGCTTTGTGGCGCGCTATCTCGGCAAATACATTCCCGGCAATCCGGCGATCGTGGTCGAGAACCAGCCCGGCGCCGGCGGCATCACCTCGGCCAACCGCCTCGCCAACGTGTTTGCCCATGACGGCTCGGTGATCGCCAAGCTCGAGCGCGCGGTGCCGCTCCTTGCCATCCAGGGCGATCCCAACGTGCATTTCGATCCATTGAAGCTGACCTGGCTCGGCAGCCTCTCGTCGTACGCCAATGATGCGTATCTGATGCTGGTCATGGCCAACAATCCGATCCAATCGGTCGCTGAACTCAAACAGCCCGGCCATTCGATCACGCTTGGCGGCGACAATTCCGCGTCCAGCAATTTTATCTTCGCCACCATCGCTAAGGAAATTCTCGGTCTCAATATCAAGGTGATCGGCGGCTATACCGGCGCGGCGCCGATGTTTCTCGCCATGCAGCGCGGCGAGATCGACGGCCAGGTCGTGGGCTATAGCTCGGTGCGCACCGGACAGCGCGATCTGTGGACCCGTCACGCCTTCCGCGCGCTGATGCAGTTCGGCCGCAAGACCCGCCACCCCGATTTCGCCGACATCCCGACCGGCGACGAGCTCGCGGCCGATCCGGCGGCGCGGGCGCTGCTCGATTTCGCCGAGCTGCAGTTTTTCATCTCGCTGCCGTTCGCCGCGCCGCCGGGCGTGCCGCCGGACCGCGCCAAGGCGCTGCAAACCGCGTTCATGCAGATGTGCAAGGATCCCGAGGTGATCGCGGCGGCCGAAAAGCTCGGCATCGACATGAGCCCGATCGATGCCGAGGCGGTGCAAGCCGCAATCGCCAGGGCCGCGGCGACACCACGCGACGTCATCGAGCGTTATAATGCGCTGGTCGGACGCCGGCATTGACCGGCGCCCGCGGCGGCGCGAGACTCGCCCTCACGATTGAATAACAAGCCAAGGATGGAACGCATCATGGCCTACACGCTCGATCAATTCTGCACCGACCTCTCGACGACGCTCAAAGCCAAGGGCAATGCCGGACTGCCGGAGATTGCGAAGAAGCTGTCGGAGCTTCTGAAAAATCCGGCGTTCGTCGCGGCGTCGTTTGCCGAGGACACCCCGCCCGGCAAACGCGAGCTGTGGCACGATCCGGCGACGGATGCCTACGTGCTGGCGCACGTGCAGGAGGGCGGCAAGACCGGCAAGCCGCACAGCCACGGCGCCTCCTGGGCGATCTACGGCACCGCCCGCGGCGTCACCGAGATGACCGAGTGGCGACGGGTCAATCCGGCCGACGAGGAAGCCATGGTGCTGGAGAAGAGCAAGGAATACGCGCTCCGCCCCGGCGACACCCAGGCCTACGGCCCGGGCGTGATCCACTCGACCGCGCACCCGCAAAAAGCCTGGGTCATCCGCATCACCGGAACCGACCTCGACACCATCCCGCGCTATCACTTCCGCGCCAAGACCGACCGCATCGTCGAAAAGGTCTGAGTGTTGCGGCACCAGCAGGGCTGCGCCCGTGCGACCCGGCCGGTTCTGCAAACCATTGGAAATTCTGAGCTTTTTTGCGCGGTGGCGGGAGCGACGGGGCTCGAACCCGCGACCTCTAGCGTGACAGGCTAGCGCTCTAACCAACTGAGCTACGCCCCCGCGGGCGCGCTCGGCAGTTAAGGCCCGGACCCCTCCAAGTCAAGGATTTCCGGGCTCAACTGGCTGCCTTAGAGGCGCCACAAGCGCGCCTGACATAACGAGACATGCCGAAAACATCGGTGGAATCGGCAAAACAAGCGTGGTCAGGCTGAGCCGAATCGTCTAACTGCAGCACTGGCGAGGGGCGCTCATTTCCCCGACACCGCTTCATCGAGGAGGGCCTAATGGCAACCAAACCAGCCACTACCGTGACATTGAAGCACCTTGCGGCAAGCCTTGCCGAGGACAACGAGATTTCGAAAAAGCAATCGGAGGCCATCCTCGGCGGACTGGTCAGTCAGATCGTCAAGCATCTGAAAAAGGGCGAGCGCATCCGCATCGGCGGGCTGGGCATCCTGCAGGTGCGCAAGCGCGCCGCGCGCATGGGCCGCAATCCCGCGACCGGCGAGCCGATCCAGATCAAGGCGAGCAAGAAGGTCGCGTTCCGCGCCTCGAAAGAGCTCAAAGAAGCGATCTGATTTTCGCAAACGTCGGGGGACTAGCGCACGGATGGCGGATGGCGGAAATTTCCGTCTTCCGTCGTCTGGCGCTCACGTGTTGCACTGTTGCCGGTGGCGCATGCTGCTGGCTCGCCGAGCCGAAGCTCGAAGAGCGAAGGCTGGTGGGCGGTGACGGACTCGAACCGCCGACTTTCTGCGTGTAAAGCAGACGCTCTACCAACTGAGCTAACCGCCCTTGTGGGCAGATGTATCGCCGGGCAAGGCCTTCGCGCAAGCGCTTTGCCGGTGTGAAGGCGTAACGAGTTCAGTGGCTATTGGGAAGCCAGGGGAGGAACGCTGTGATCCGTATCGGAAGTCTGACGCTTGTTTGGCTTCTCGGCAGCGCCGCTGTTGCACTGGCGCAGTTTCCGCCGCAGCCCGGCGCGCCATCGTGTCCGTCGCTGGTGCAAGGCACGCCGCAGGAGCGCGCCGCCTGTCAGCCGGACGTGACCAGGTTCTGTCAGGCGGAGCTGAAAGCCAATGAATGCGACATGTTCGCCATTCTCAGCTGCCTGCAGCGCAATCGCGCACGTCTCGGCGCGCCATGCCGGCAGGTGCTGACCAGCAACGGGCAGTGAGCGCGGCGCGCCGAGGCGGCGCACCGCAACGTTAACTGCAATAGCCAGCCGATTTCAGTCGTGCTCGAACGCCGCCATTGACGGCGCGTCGTGCTCGGCTGTTTCGGCACCGGCCCAGTACGAGCCGCGTGCGACGTGCTCGGCGAGCTTGACCCACGACTGCGCCAGCGTCAGCCAGAGCGCCTTGTCGCTTTCATCCTCGGAGCGCTGCGCCATCGCAACGCACTCCTCGGCATAGCGACGATGGTTGGCTGTAGTCGTAGTCCCCATGACACTCCCCACGCATACGGACACCGGGGGCATATCGACCGGTAAGTTCGACCGCGGCAGGATCGCTCGATGGCCGAATGCGGGCGATCACGGCAAAAATCGCGGCGCGGGAACATCCGGCCGCATTGCGTTTGCCTCATACCCAAGCCCTGCTGCGGCGGCGCGATACTTCCCCACCTGGAGGTCAGCGCCCATCGACCTTAGTGTCCGGCATGCGCCGGCCTCATAACTGCACTGCAACATAAATTCTGCATCGCAGCATTTAGCGCCATATATTCGGTTCCGTGATTCCGGCTCCGAGCCGGAGAAAGGAATGCAGAATGGTCTACTCACTCGTCCGCTATCTGCAGGCGTGGAAGCAGTATGGGGTAGCGGTCCGCGAACTTTCCAACCTGGATGATCGCGAACTAGCCGATCTCGGCATCAGCCGCTCCGATATTCCGCAAATCGCCTGGGCGCATGCGCAGCGCTGAAGCAACCCGCAACTGCAAAATAAAAGCCTGCGCCCGCCGTTGTGCGGGCGCAGGCTTTTTCAGCCCCCGATTTTCCGGAAGTTACGAGCCGGGCGGCTCCATGCCCTGGGATTTGATGATCGGCGTGGCATGGGGGCCGGACAGGAATTGGACGAGCCCGCGCGCGGCCGCCCCATCCTTCGCCGCCGCCGCAACGCCGGCCGCATAGACGGTAAAATTCTGGATCTCGGCCGGCAGTGGGCCGACCAACGTGACGCCCGGCACGGCGAGAATTTCGCTGATCTGGTGGATGCCAAGCTCGGCCTCGCCATCGGCGATATGGCTGGCCACCTCACCGCCCTGCACCAGCACTGCCTTGGCGTTGACCTCGCCCGCGATGCCGAGCCGCTCCAACAGCTTGCCGACATAAATGCCGCTCGACCCGCCCGCCTTAGGGTCGATATAGGCCACCGATTTGGCCGCGAGCAGCGCGCGCTTGAACGCCTCGACCGTCGAAATGTCCGGCAGCGGCGCGCCGGCCTTGACCACCACGCCGATTCCCGTGCGCGCCAGATTGGCGCTGCTGCCCGCTACGATCTTGCCGTCCTTGGCTAAACCCGCAATCGCCTCGGGCGTCAGGACGGCGACGTCAAAAGCCTCGCCACCCTCGCGGATCAGCTTCAGGTGCTGGCCGACCGTGCGGTAGGTGACGGCGACCTTGTTGCCGGTTTCTTTCTCGTACTGCGCGGCAAGCGGCGTCAGCACCTGCTTGAACGCGCCGCCGGAAATGACGGTGACGTCGGCGGCTTGTGCGGTTTGCGACATGGCGACCTGTGCGATGATGAATGACAACGCGATTGCGAGGAATGCGGATTTGAGCGGCATGGCGAGACGCTTCATCGTTTGTAGAGCCCCATGATGTCGGCCTTGGCGAGCGTGTTGAAGTTGAGATTGAAGCCGACTATTGCGGCCGACGTGTCGGGCTTCACGTCCAGTTTGTCAGCTTTCACGGCGAATACGGTGAACAGATAACGGTGCGGGTGATCGCCCGGCGGCGGGCACGGGCCGCCGTAGCCGGGGGCGCCGAAATCGGTGCGGGTCTGTAGCGCGCCCGCCGGGAGCTGGCCGCCGCTCGATCCGGCGCCTTCCGCCAGCTCGCTGACGTTCGCCGGTATGTTGACGACGAGCCAATGCCAAAAGCCGGAGCCGGTCGGCGCGTCGGGGTCGTAGCAAGTCACCGCGAAGCTTTTGGTACCTTCCGGCGCATCCGACCATTTGAGATGTGGCGATCTATTGCCGCCGGCACAGCCGAAGCCGAACGTGGCGGACAGGATGAAATCGTTTTTGAGATAGTCGCCGTCCTTGAAACTGTTGCTGCTGACGGTGAACGCCATGACCGTTTTCCTTTATTGCCGTGGCAAAGGATAGTCGGCTCGGCCGCAGGAGGAAAGCTGGCGTTGGCGGCGGCGCCCACGCATGCTAGCGAAGCCGCCATGCCCGTGCTTCTGCTCGCCGACGCGGCCGCGTTATTGCCCGCGCGCGGCGCGCTGATCGGCCTTGATCTCGGCACCAAGACGATCGGCGTTGCGGTCAGCGACCCGGACCGCCGTGTCGCCGCTCCGGTCGAAACGGTCGCGCGCCAACGCTTTCAACTCGACGCGCAACGCATTCTCGCACTCGCCGCCGAGCGCCGCGCCGTCGCTTACGTGCTCGGCCTGCCCCTCAACATGGACGGCAGCGAGGGGCCGCGCGCCCAGGCGACGCGCGCCTTCGCCCGCAACCTTTCAAAACTTACCGAGCTGCCGATCGCGCTGTGGGACGAGCGGCTCTCGACCGCCGCCGTGGAGCGCGCGCTGATCGCCGCCGATGCCAGCCGCGCCAAGCGCAAAGCCGTGATCGACCAGCACGCCGCCACCTACATCTTGCAGGGCGCACTCGATCGGCTGGCCAAAGGCTAAGAACTGTTGTCGTTTAGGTCTCCGGCAGTACCCGCTGCAGCACAAGCTGTGTGGCTAGCGCATCGAGCGCAGCGGTCCCATAAAGCGCGCCGTGCGGGTGCATCAGTCGCGTGCGGATAAATGCTTCGCTTACGGCCTGCGGCGCACTTGCTTTGAGCGCCTGCGCGCTCGCCATCAGCGCCAGTTTGCCGACCAATTGGCGCGCATTGGCCTCGTCAAAATCCGCACCGGTACTTCGCGGCAGCGCAATGCCGATCTCGCGCGTCAGCTCGGCGGCAACATCGGCCTCCGGTTCGCCCTTGAGCGCGCGCAGCACGTCGAGGCACATGACGTTGCCGGAGCCTTCCCAGATCGCGTTAACCGGGGCCTCGCGATAAAGCCGCGGCAGCATGCTCTCTTCGACGTAGCCGTTGCCGCCAAGGCATTCCATGGCTTCGTAGACAAAAGCCGGCGCGGTCTTGCAGATCCAGTATTTTGTCGCCGGCGTCAGCAGCCGCGCATAGGCCGCCTCCCGTGCATCGTCGGCGGCGCGATCGAAGGCGCGGCAAAGCCGCAGCAGCAGCGCCACGGCGCCCTCGAGATCGAGCGCCATGTCGGCCAGCACCGCGCGCATCACCGGCTGGTCGATGAGCGGCTTGCCGAACACGCTGCGGTGCCGGCAATGGTGCACGGCTTGCGCCAGCGCCATACGCATGAGGCCCGCCGATGCGATGGCGCAATCGAGCCGGGTGAGTTGCACCATTTGCAAGATAGTGCGGATGCCGGCGCCCTCCGCGCCGACCCGCCAGGCAAACGCATCGGCGAACTCGACTTCGCTCGAGGCGTTGGAGCGGTTGCCGAGCTTGTCCTTGAGGCGCTGCAGCCGCAGCGCGTTCACCGAGCCGTCGGGACGAAAGCGCGGCAGCAGAAAACAGCTGAGCCCGCCCGGCGCCTGCGCCAGGACCAGGAACGCATCGCTCATCGGCGCCGACAAGAACCATTTGTGGCCGACAAGCGAATAGCCATCGCCGTCAGGCGTCGCGGTCGTGGTATTGGCGCGCACGTCGGTGCCGCCCTGTTTCTCGGTCATCCCCATGCCGAGCGTCACGCCGGATTTTTGCCACCACGGCCGGAATGTCGGGTCGTAGCCGCGGCTGAGCACCTTGGGCGCGATTTTCCCGAGCAGCGCCGGCTCGGCCGCAAGCGCCGCCAGTGCGGCGCGCGTCATGGTGATCGGGCACAGATGCCCGGTCTCGACCTGTGCTGCGATATAGAAGCGGGCGGCGCGTAAGACTTCCGACGGCGCCGGCGCGTGGTGGCCGGTTTCGGTCCAGGTCGAGGCGTGCAGGCCGGCCGCAATGCTTTCGGCCATCAGGCGGTGATAGGCGGGGTGGAACTCCACCGCATCACGCCGAAAACCCTTGGCGTCGAAGGCGTGCAGCCGAGGCGGGTTGTCATTGGCCTGCCGGCCTAGCGCCCCGATCGCCGCGCTGCCCCAGTGCCGGCCGAACGCCGATAGGGCCGCCGTTTCGGCCGCGCCGCCGTTCGCCCGCACCGCCTCGACCAGCGGCACGTCACCGGCGAACAGGTCGATGGTCTCGAAAGGAGGCGATTGGTTGAAGACTTCGTGGGTGTCGAAGCGCAAACCGGCAGCCATGGTGCTCACCTTTGGCGCAACATCTCCGCAAGCCGCATGCTAGCACGCCGCCGGTTCCCAAATGTTTCCGGTGCATCATTGCGCCGCGCCGGGCCGGCAGGCTTGCCGGGACGCAGGCGTTGGGCCTATAGCACCGCTTTAATGACCAAGGCTCTGCCGCCGACCCGTCATATCATTTCTATCAACGACCTCAGCAACAAGGAGATCGAGACGATCTTCGAGGTCGCGCACGGGTTTTTGCAGGAGCTTGCCGACCGCAACGTGCCGTACCGGATCGGGCGCAGCACCAATGTGGCAGCCAAATGCATCCTGGCGAGCCTGTTCTACGAACCGTCGACGCGCACCCGGCTGTCGTTCGAAAGCGCCATGCTGCGGCTCGGCGGCGCCAATATCACCAGCGCCGATCCGGCGGTGAGCTCCGCCGCCAAAGGTGAAAGCTTGGCCGACACCATCCGGGTCATCAATAATTATTGTGACGTCGTCGTCATCCGCCATCCGCGCGACGGGGCGGCGCGGCTTGCGGCCGAATATTCACGAATTCCGGTCATCAATGGCGGCGACGGCAGCCACGAGCATCCGACCCAGACCTTGTGCGACCTCTTCACCCTGCGCTCCAAGAACAAGAGCCTGCGCAACATGAAGGTCGCGATCTCCGGCGATCTCAAAGGCAGCCGCACCATTCATTCCTTCGTCTATGCGCTGGCGCGGTTCGGCGCGACCATCGATCCGCTGCCCGCGCCAGGCATGGAACTGCCGGCACACGTCGATCGCCGGCTGCGCGAGGAGTTCCACAGCCGCATGGTGTCGAAGGCCTCCGGCGAGGCGGACGGCGGCACCATCGACGCGCTCTACGTCACCTCGGACCAGCCGCACCAGCTCGCGCTCATCCCCGAGCCGGAAAAGCACGAGGACATCGTCCGCAAGAAGATCGACGCGGTCTATGTGACGCGCTTTCAGAAAGAACGCTGGGCCGAGAAGGAACGGCCCTATCCCAAGATCGACGCCAAATTCATGCGCGACGAAAAGTATTCGGAAGCAAGCGTCATGCATCCCTTGCCGCGCGTCAACGAGCTTGACGTATCGCTCGACAAGGATCGCCGCGCCATCTACTTCCAGCAAGCGTCCTACGGCGTGCCGGTGCGCATGGCGCTGATCTCGCTCCTTCTCCACCTGCATAAGAACAAATCGCTGCACCAATTTCCCGGCGGTTTCACCAAGCCGGAGCATCCGATCTACGGCCAGCCGATCGGCACCGGCATCCAGTGCGGCAATGCCAATTGTATCACCGGCGACCCGTCGGAGCGGCAATACGCGGCCAACAAGTTTTACGTCATCGAGGAGCCTTCACGGCATCGCTGCAAGTTGCGCTGCCTCTATTGCGAGACCGACGTCGAGGACGAGGCCGCCGCGCATTTTGCCGTCGGGGAGCTTTCGCGCCACACCTATACGCTCGGGCTGTCCGGCCTCGCGCGCATCACAGCCGACAAGCTCAAGCACGTCGTGATCTATCCTGATGAAGCCGAGGCGGCGCACGCCGGATTTTCGGCGCGCGAAGCTGGCAAAAAGGCGCACGCCGGCTAGTCCGGGCTAGGCTAATATCCGGCATGCCGTTCTGGCTCGCTTATCTCGCCGCGTTCGTGTTCGGCTATCTGTGCGGCTCGATTCCGTTCGGCGTCATTCTGACTCGCCTTTCCGGCGCGCCCGACGTGCGCAGCATCGGCTCCGGCAATATCGGCGCCACCAACGTGCTGCGTTCCGGCCGCAAGGCGCTGGCTGGCGCGACGCTCATCGGCGACATGCTCAAAGGCACGGTCGCGGTGCTGCTCGCTGGTTATTTCTTGGACCGCGACGCCGCGCTGTGCGCCGCGCTCGGCGCCTTTCTCGGCCATCTCTTTCCGGTCTGGCTCGGCTTCAAGGGCGGCAAAGGCGTCGCCACCTATATCGGTCTATTGCTCGGCCTCGCCTGGCCGGCCGCTTTGTTCTTCGGCGCCATCTGGCTCGCCGTCGCCGCGCTCACTCGCTACTCCTCGCTCGCCGCGCTGATCGCCAGCGCAGCGACTCCATTCTTTCTCTGGTGGTGGGGCGCAGGCTTAGCGGCCGAGCTCTTCGCGCTCCTCACAATCCTGCTCTGGATCATGCACCGTGCCAATATCACCCGGCTTGCCACCGGCTCCGAGAACAAGATCGGGCACGCGGCGTAATTCGCTTGGCTTTACCCATGCCGTTTGTGCGATTGTAGACTGCGCTTGGCGCTGAAGAACTGGAATCGAAGCGGTGGGGATCGAGTGAACGACAGCCAAAGCCGCGTCCAGCTGAGCGATGAGCAGCGCGTTGATTGGCTGCGGCTCATTCGCAGCCAGAATATTGGACCGCGAACGTTCCGCGCGCTCCTCAATCATTGCGGCGGGGCGCGGGCGGCGCTCGAAGCCTTGCCCGCACTGGCGCGGCGCGGCGGCGGCACGTCGGTACCGAAGATTTGTTCGCGCGCCGAGGCCGAGCGCGAGATCGAGATCGCGGAAAAATGCGGCGCGCACTTGGTCGCGCTCGGCGAAGCCGATTATCCGCGCCGGCTGCAGACGATCGACGATGCGCCGCCGCTTTTGGCCGTGCGCGGCAATCGCGCCGCGCTCGCTCTGCCGACCGTGGCCGTCGTCGGCTCGCGCAATGCTTCGGCGGCGGGCCTGAAACTCACCGAGCGCATTGCGCGTGGGCTCAGCGAAGCAGGCTTTGCCGTGGTCTCCGGCCTTGCCCGCGGCATCGACGCGGCAGCGCATCGCGCCAGCCTCGACAACAGCGGCACTATCGCGGTGCTGGCCGGCGGGCTCGACCGGCTCTATCCGCCCGAGCACGCCGAGCTGGCCGAAGACATTTTGACTGCCGGCGTCCTGCTCACCGAAATGCCGTTCGGTTGGGAGCCGCGGGCGCGCGATTTTCCGCGGCGCAATCGCCTGATCTCCGGGCTTGCGCTCGGCGTCGTCATCGTCGAGGCGGCGAAGCGTTCGGGCTCGCTGATCACGGCGCGGCTCGCGCTCGAACAGGGCCGCGAGGTGTTTGCCGTGCCGGGCTCGCCGCTTGATCCGCGCGCCGAAGGCACCAACGGGCTCCTCAAGCAGGGCGCAACGCCGGTGACCGAAGCCGCCGACATTATATCGGTGCTGCAGCCGATCATGGGCACCGACTTCCCGGTGCGCGAGGCGGAGCAAATATCCGGCGGCGGGCTGGCCGAGGACGCCGAGCCCGCAGCCGACGAGCGCACCCGCGTGCTCGATCTGCTCAGCCCCGCGCCGGTCTCGGTCGACGACCTGGTGCGGCTTTCCAAAACGTCGCCGCGTACCGTCCGCATCGTGCTGCTCGAGCTTGAAATCGCCGGCCGCCTCGAACGCCATGGCGGCGGCCTGGTGTCACTCATCTGAGCGGCGGCAAAGTGAACAAGACGCATTGTCCGCACGTGGTCACGCGCCGGACATTACTGGGTGCAGTGTCAACGCTCGCCCTTACGGCCGGTGCCGCGGCTGAGCCTGTGGAGGCCTTCGACCATTTCCTGGCGCAGCTTCGTGCCGATGCGGCGGCGCGCGGTATTTCGCGCGCCACCTTCGATGCCGCGTTCGCCGGGATAACGCCGGATCCCGCGGTGATGGCGGCGATGCGGCGTGAGCCGGAATACGGCAAGCCGATGGCTGCGTATCTAGCGAGCCTCGTCTCGCCGGCGCGCGTTGCCGGCGGGCAGCACAAGCTGGCGCAATGGGCCGACACGTTGCGTGCGTCCCAGCAGCGTTTCGGCGTCGACCCGTCGATCCTGGTCAGTATTTGGGGCATCGAATCCGGGTTCGGGGGTGCGCCCGGCGAATGGGACGTGTTTCGCTCGCTGGCCACCTTGGCGCAGGCGCGCTTTCAGCACCCGCTGTTTCGCAACGAATTGCTCAGCGCGCTGATCATTCTGCAGCAAGGAAAGATTCCGCGCCGCCAATTGGTCGGCTCGTGGGCCGGCGCCATGGGCCAGCCGCAGTTTCTGCCGTCGAGCTATTTGCGCTACGCGATTGATTTCGACGGCGACGGCCGCGCCGACATCTGGTCGAGCGTGCCCGACGTGCTCGGCTCGATCGCCAATTATCTGCAAAAATTCGGCTGGCGCGCCGAACTGCCCTGGGGTTTCGAAGTCGCCGTGCCGCAAAAATTCGATTTTCGGACAAGCCGCGGCGCGTTGCGGCAATGGGCCGAACGCGGATTTCGCCGCGCCGACGGTGGCGCGCTGCCTGATGCCGGCGCTGCGATTCTGTTCTTTCCGAGCGGCGCTTCCGGTCCGGCGTTTCTGGTCACCGACAATTTCAACGTCATCAAGACCTTCAATAACTCGGATGCCTATGCGCTCGCGGTTGGCATCTTGTCGGACCGGCTACGCGGCGCCGGCCCGCCGCGCGCCGCCTGGCCGGCTGACGATTACCAGCCGTCGCGCAGCGAGCGCATCGCGTTGCAGCGCCGGCTTGCCGAGCTCGGCTTCAAGATCACCGACTTCCAAGGCCATCTCGATTTCGACCTGCGCGACGCGGTCCGCGAGCAGCAGCGCCGCTTCGGCATCATCGCCGACGGCCATCCGGGCCGCGATTTCCTGAAGCGGCTCGGGATTGCGGGGCGGTAATCCAGCTGCCACAGGTGGCATTCCCCGGGCAGGACAACCTCCCCGCGCGCCCGTTTTACGGTCGCAATGCCGACGCTTTTTGCATGCTTCTCGCCGCCGTCCGGCCGCCGGGTTCCGCCGGTAACGATTTGACAGGCGGGGTTGCATTACCCATGTTCCGGCGGCCCGGACGCGGCCAAATGCCTCTCCTTCAGTAAAAGTCACGCAGGAACAGTCAGTTACATGGACCTGGTACTGGTAGAATCGCCCGCCAAGGCGAAAACGATCAATAAATACCTCGGCCGCGGCTACGAGGTCCTGGCCTCATTCGGCCATGTCCGCGACCTGCCCGCCAAGAGCGGCTCGGTCGATCCGGACCACAATTTTCGCATGCTCTGGGAGGTCGATCCCAAGGCCCAGAAGCGGCTCAACGACATTGCCAAGGCGGTCAAAGGCGCCGACCGGCTCATTCTCGCCACCGACCCGGATCGTGAGGGCGAGGCGATTTCCTGGCACGTCCTCCAGGTGCTCAAGGACAAGAAGGCGCTCAATGGCCAGCCGATCGAGCGTGTCGTCTTCAACGCCATCACCAAGCAGGCGGTGACCGAGGCGATGAAGCATCCGCGCACCATCGACCAGGCGCTGGTCGACGCCTATCTCGCCCGCCGCGCGCTGGATTATCTGGTCGGCTTCACGCTATCGCCGGTGCTGTGGCGCAAGCTTCCCGGCGCGCGTTCCGCCGGCCGCGTGCAGTCGGTGGCGCTCCGCCTTGTCTGCGACCGCGAGCTCGAAATCGAAAAATTTGTCCGCCAGGAATACTGGTCGATCGTCGCGACGCTCGCCACGCCGCGCCAGGAGACCTTCGAGGCGCGTCTCGTCGGGGCCGACGGCAAGAAACTGCAGCGCCTCGACATCGGCTCGGGCGCCGAGGCGGAAGCCTTCAAGCGCGCGCTGGACAGCGCGGCCTTCACGGTCGCATCAGTCGAAGCAAAACCGCTCAAGCGCCATCCGCAGCCGCCATTCACCACCTCGACCCTGCAGCAGGAAGCAAGCCGCAAGCTCGGCTTTGCCCCGGCACACACCATGCGCGTGGCGCAACGCCTCTACGAGGGCATCGACATCGGCGGCGAGTCGGTCGGGCTCATCACGTACATGCGCACCGATGGCGTACAGATTGCCGATGAAGCGATCACGGCCGTGCGGCGCCTGATCGAGAGCGATTATGGCGCCCGTTACGTGCCGCATGCGCCGCGCCGCTACGAGACCAAGGCCAAGAACGCCCAGGAAGCCCACGAAGCGATCCGGCCCACCGACCTGTCCCGCCGGCCGCGCGACGTCAAGCGCCGTCTCGATGACGATCAGGCCAAGCTGTACGAACTGATCTGGCTGCGCACCATGGCGAGCCAGATGGAATCCGCCGAGCTCGAGCGCACCACCGCCGACATCAACGCCAAGGTCGCCGACCGCCTGCTCGATCTGCGCGCGACCGGAACGGTGATCAAATTCGACGGCTTCCTCACGCTCTATCAGGAAGGCCGCGACGAAGATCCCGACGACGAGGAATCGCGCCGGCTGCCGGAAATGAGCGCCGGCGAGCGCCTGACCAAGCGCGCGATCGCCGCCGAGCAGCATTTCACCGAGCCGCCGCCGCGCTATTCCGAGGCCTCGCTGGTCAAGCGTTTGGAAGAGCTCGGCATCGGCCGGCCGTCGACCTATGCGTCGATCCTGCAAGTGCTCAAGGACCGCAAATACGTCCGGCTCGACAAGCGCCGGCTTTATCCCGAGGACCGCGGCCGCATCGTCGTTGCGTTTCTGGAAAGCTTTTTCGCCAAATACGTCGAGTACGACTTTACCGCCGGCCTCGAGGAGCAGCTCGATCTCATCTCCAACAACGAGATCGCGTGGCGCGACGTGCTGCGCGATTTCTGGCGCGACTTCATCGGCTCGGTCGACGACATCAAGGATTTGAAAATCTCCCAAGTCATCGACGCGCTGGATGCGCTCTTGGCACCGCACCTGTTCCCGCCGCGAGCCGACGGCGCCGATCCGCGGCAATGCCCGAATTGCAGCGGCGGCCGGCTGACACTGAAGCTCTCAAAATTCGGCGCCTTCATCGGCTGCTCGAATTATCCGGAATGCCGCTACACGCGGCCCTTGTCGGCGCCGGGCGAGGGCGGCGCCGAGATCGGCACCAAGGTGCTCGGCACCGATCCTGAAAGCGGGCTTGAAGTAACGCTGCGCAGCGGCCGGTTCGGGCCTTATGTCCAGCTCGGTGAAGGCGTCGACGGCGAGAAGCCGAAGCGCGCCGGCCTGCCCAAGGGGACCTCGCCCGAAGACGTCGATCTGCAGAAGGCGCTTCAGTTGTTGTCGCTGCCGCGCGAAGTCGGGCGGCATCCCGAGGACGGCGAGCCGATCCGCGCCGGCATCGGCCGCTTCGGACCTTACGTGCAGCACGGCAAGACCTACGCCAATCTGGAATCGCCCGGCGACGTGTTCACCATCGGGCTCAACCGCGCGGTGACGTTGATCGCCGAAAAAGTGGCGCGCGGACCGCGGCGCCGCTTCGGCGCCGATCCGGGCCGGCCGCTCGGCGATCATCCGGTCAAGAGCGGGCCGATCGTTGCCAAGAACGGCCGCTACGGTCCCTATGTCAGCCACGGCGGCGTCAACGCCACCCTGCCGCGCGACAAGACTCCCGAGACAGTCACGCTGGACGAAGCGGTTGCGCTTCTCGATGCGCGCGCCGAGCGCGGGGGCGCGGCGCCGAATGCACGGCGGCGCAAAGCAGCGCGGCCGGCGGCAGGAGCGTCGCGGCCGCCTACACGCCCCGCCCCCAAGGCACCCACCAATGCACCGAAGAAATCGGCGGCATCAGCCGGCAAGAAGTCGGCGCGCGGGACGACGCAAGCTGCCGAATAATTTTCCGCGTCCATATTATTTTTCATGGGCACGACGCGCAGGAGCCGGCCGGTGAGCGGAAAAAGCCGCGCCCTGCCCTCGCGCGACGAGCTGCTCGCCTTTGTGCGCGAGAAGAGCGGCAATGTCGGTACCCGGGAGATCGCCCGCGCGTTTGGCGCCAAAAACGCCGATCGCGCCGCGCTCAAGCGCATGCTGCGCGAACTCGCCGACGCCGGAGAGATCGAGCAGCGGCGCAAGCGGCTGCACCGCGCCGGTACGCTGCCGCCGGTCGTGCTCGCCGACATCACTGGCCGCGACAGTGACGGCGAATTTCTGGCGCGTCCGACCGAATGGGACGAACAGGCCCACGGCGAGCCGCCGGTCATCCATATCGTGCGGTCACGCCGCGCCCGGCCCGGCGAAGCCGCCGGCGTCGGGGACCGCGCGCTCGTTCGCATCGAGCGCACAGGCGAAGAAACCACCGGCCGCGTCATCAAGCTGATCGACCGCGCCAAGCATCGGGTGCTCGGCATCTTCCGCGGCCTGCCGGGCGGCGGCGGGCGCCTTGTACCGATCGACAAAAAACAGCTCGGCCGCGAACTGGCGATTCCTGCTGACGCGACGGCCTCGGCCGTGGACGGCGACCTCGTCTCGGTCGACGTCGCCCGCCACGGCCGGCTCGGTCTGCCGTCCGGCTCGGTGGTCGAGCGGCTCGGTTCGATCAAGAGCGAGCGCGCGGTCAGCCTGATCGCCATTCACGCTCACGGCATTCCGCAAGAGTTTTCGCGCGCTGCGCTCGCCGAAGCGGCGGCAGCGCGGCCGGCGACCACCGCCGGGCGCGAAGATTGGCGCGACGTGTCGTTCGTCACCATCGATCCGCCCGACGCCAAGGACCACGACGACGCCGTCCATGCCGTGCCGGACACCGATCCGCGCAATTCCGGCGGTCACATTATCACCGTGGCGATTGCCGACGTGGCGCATTACGTGCCGACGGGCTCGGCGCTCGATCGCGCCGGGGCCGAACGCGGCAACTCGGTCTATTTTCCCGATCGCGTCGTGCCGATGCTGCCCGAGCGCATCTCCAACGATCTGTGCTCGCTGAGGCCGAACGAGGACCGCCCTGCACTTGCGGTGCGCATGATCGTCGGCGCCGACGGCCGCAAGCGCTCGCATACGTTCCATCGCGTGCTAATGCGGTCGGCGGCGCGGCTGCGTTACGAGCAGGCGCAGCTGGCGGTGTCCGGCCGGACCGATGAGACCACCGAGTCGATTACGCAAACCGTGCTCGAGCCGCTCTATGCCGCCTACCGCGCGGTGCGTCGCGCCCGCGACCAGCGCGAGCCGCTCGATCTGGAAATTCCCGAGCGCAAGATCGTGCTCAAATCCGACGGCACGGTGGATCGCGTCATCATTCCGCAGCGGCTGGAATCGCATCGCCTGATCGAAGAATTCATGATCCTCGCCAACGTGGCGGCGGCGGAAAGCTGCGAGCGCGCCCGGGTGCCGCTGATCTATCGCGTGCACGATGAGCCGTCACCGGAAAAGCTCAACGCGTTGCGCGAATTTTTGGCCACTCTCGACATCGCGTTGCCGAAGGGCGGCGCACTGCGGCCCGATGCCTTCAACCGCATCCTGGCCCGCGTCAAGGGCCGCGACGTCGAACGGCTGGTCAACGAAGTCGTGTTGCGCAGCCAGGCGCAGGCGGAATATTCATCGGACAATTTCGGCCATTTCGGTCTCAATCTGCGCCGCTACGCGCATTTCACCTCGCCGATCCGACGCTACGCCGATCTGGTCGTGCATCGGGCGTTGATCCGCGCATTCAAGCTCGGCGACGACGGCCTGTCCGACAACGTGACCGCCGCGGAGCTCGCCGAAACCGCCGCCAACATCTCCGCCACCGAGCGCCGCGCCATGAAGGCGGAACGCGAGACCGCCGACCGGCTGATCGCGCACTTTTTGGCCGATCGGGTCGGTGCGGTGTTCGACGGCCATATTTCCGGCGTCACCCGCGCCGGTCTGTTTGTCGAATTGGACGAGACCGGCGCCGACGGTTTTATTCCGGCACGCACCATCGGCGACGAATATTTCCGCTTCAACGAAGCCGGCCGGGCGTTCGTCGGGCGCTCGCAAACGCACCGGCTCGGCGATCCGGTGACGGTCGAACTGGTCGAGGCGGCGCCGGTCGCGGGTGCCTTGCGTTTTCGGCTGGTGCGTCATGCCGAGGCACGGCCGCAGCGCACTGGACAGCAGCCGCAAGCACAGCGGAAATACGGCCGCGACCGGCAATCGCGCCGCCGCCGCTGAGCAAACCGGATCAGTTCGTCGCGATGAGTGCCGATATCGGAGAATCGATGGTCGAAGCCGGCATTGCGGCCGACCGTGCCGAACGTTTGACGCGCACCATGCGTGACCAGACTTTTCCCAATCTGCGGCCCCGCGATTCAGCGACGCTCATCCTGATCGATCGTGCCGAGGCGGTGCCAAAGGTGCTGCTCGGCCGCCGGCATCTGCGGCATCGCTTCATGCCCGGCAAATTCGTGTTTCCGGGCGGCCGCATCGAGCCGTCCGACCGGTTGATGGCGGCGATGGCGCCGCTGCACGAGCGCCACGTCGCGCGCCTGATGCAGCGCGTGCGCCACGCCAGCGCCGTCAAGGCGGCAGCCTTCGCGCTCGCTGCCTTGCGCGAGACCTACGAGGAAACCGGTCTGATGGTCGGTGTGCGCACCGAACGTGTGTTCAAGACGCCGGCCGGCGTCTGGGAGGCTTTCGCCAAAGCGGGCGTCCTCCCGGACCTCAGCAGCGTCCATTTCGTCGCCCGCGCCATCACGCCGCCGAAGCGGCCCCGGCGCTTCGACAGCCGCTTCTTTGCCGCCGATGTGTCGGCGATAGCGCAGCGGGTCGATGGCATGGTCGGGCCGGAGGCCGAATTGGTCGAGCTGGTGTGGTTGCCGATCACGCAGGCTCGCACCCTCGACATGCCGGGCATCACCGCCATCGTGCTCGAAGAATTGCAGGACCGCATCGCCACCGGCATGAACCCGGATCACCCGGTGCCGCTCTACCGCATGCTGCGTAAACGCTTCGTGCGCGAAGTGCTGTGAGCCTGCCGCCGCATCAAAGATGCGGCATTTCTTGACTTTGCGCGATCGGACACTAGGTTGGCGGCGAGCAATCGCTTTTGAGGTTCCGTCATGGCCAAAGCCACCACCATCAAGGTCAAGCTCGTGTCGAGCGCCGACACCGGCTTCTATTACGTCACGCGCAAGAACTCGCGGACCATGACCGACAAGCTGACCAAGAAGAAATACGATCCCGTTGCCAAGAAGCACGTCGAGTTTCGCGAATCCAAGATCAAGTAAGGACCCGGGGCGCGAGCTCGTCGTCCCCTGCCCGGCCATCGTGCCGGGCATGGTGTTTTCAGGCTCAGGAGTTCAAGCATTGCGCGGCGGAAGGTGGCCGGGCGGGAACGGTGTCATGAGGAGGCCACTCGCACCGCCCCCGCGCCGGCCGAACCCCACGGACCCAGGAGATGCGGCGGACCTGAGCACTCCGTAGGGTATTGAGAAGCCGTCTATTTCCGGCCGTCCCGAAGGCGCGGCAGGTGCTTTGTTCGGCTTATGTTTGCTTGCCGACGAAGCTAGCCGAACCTGTGCAGAAATCAACCGCCAAGATTTCGCCTCAATGTAGTTCGGCGGATAACCAAAACAATTGTGCTTAATGGCGGGCGCGAGCCACAATTTTAAGCTGCACCACAATTGTGGATCGGGCCGCCGGCCTAGCCAGTCAGGCCGCGTCCGGGACGACGCGATTGCGGCCGTCGCGTTTGGCGCGATAGAGCGCCTGATCGGCGCGCTTGAGCAGGGCCGCTGCGGCATCGTCGCGCCCCCGTAAACCGGCGATGCCGATCGAAATGGTGACCGGAATGCTGCGCGCGCCGCCCTGGATGGCGAACGGGTCGGCGGCGATGCGCCGGCGCAGGCGCTCGGCCACCATGGCGGCCACTGCCATGTCGGTTTCCGGCATCACCACCACGAATTCCTCGCCGCCGTAACGGCATGCCAGATCGATGCCGCGGATCGAGCGGCGGATGCGCAGCGCGAACTCGCGCAGCACGTCGTCACCGGCGTCGTGGCCGTGGGTGTCGTTGATCGACTTGAAATAGTCGATGTCGAGGATGAGCGCGGTCAATGGCTTGGTGCGCGATTTGGCCTGCTCGATCAGCGTCGCCAGGTGGCTTTCCATGTAGCGGCGATTGAACAAGCCGGTAAGCGCGTCGGTGATCGCCATCTCGATCGACATTTGCACGTTGTCGCGCAGCCGCTCGGTGTAGCGGCGCTTGCGCACCTGGGTGCGGGCGCGCGCCAGCAGCTCGTTCTTGTCGATCGGACGCATCAGGTAATCGTTCACGCCGATCTCCAGTCCGCGCACCATGCGGGCGGTGTCGTCCGGCTCGGCGACGGCGAGGATCGGCGTATTGCGGGTCCGCTCGAGCGAGCGGACTTGGCTGCACAGCCGGAGCGCGTCGAAGTTTTCCAAGCCGAGCGACGCGATCACCAAGTCGTAATTGCCCTCGGCGACGCGGAACAAAGCCTCGTTTGGATTGGCCTCGACGTCGACCTCGTGTTCGGCGCCGAGCACCGCGGCGATGCGCTCTTGCGAACCGGCGCGGTCGTCGACGATAAGCACGCGGCCGCCGCAGCCGGCATCGGCAACGGCTTCGCGTTCCGGCGATTCGATACCGATGTCGCGCGACGTCACCGCCCGCATGCGCAACTCGTCGGTCACCATCTTGAGCCGCGCCAGCGAGCGCACCCGGGCGGTCAGGGCAAAATCCGGCGTCGGCTTCGTCAAAAAATCGTCGGCGCCGGCTTCGAGGCCGCGCACGCGGTCGGCCGGCTGATCGAGCGCGGTGACCATGACGACGGGAATGTGGTGGGTCGCCGGATTGGTTTTCAGCCGCCGGCACGCTTCAAAGCCGTTCATGCCCGGCATCATGGCGTCGAGCAGGACGAGGTCGCATTCGCCGCGCTCGCAGATCGCCAGCGCTTCCGCGCCGTTCATCGCCGTAATCACGTCGAAATATTCCGCCGAGAGCCGCGCTTCGAGCAGCTTCACGTTGGCGGGGATATCGTCGACGACAAGGACGCGGGCGGTCATCGCGGATGCCTTACGGATTGCCCAGAAAGTGCCGGACGGTCTCGATGAACTTGCCGACCGAGATCGGCTTCGACAGATAGGCCTCGCAACCGCCCTCGCGGATACGCTCCTCGTCGCCCTTCATCGCGAATGCAGTCACTGCCACCACCGGAATACGCTTGAGCTCGGAATCGTCCTTGATCCACTTGGTTACTTCGAGGCCGGAGACTTCGGGCAGCTGAATGTCCATCAGAATGAGGTCCGGCCGGTGCTTGCGGGCGAGGTCGAGCGCCTCGATGCCGTTGCGCGTGCCAACCGTCTGGTAGCCGTGGGCCTCCAGCAGGTCGTGGAAGAGCTTCATATTGAGCTCGTTGTCCTCCACAATCAGGACAGTCTTGGCCATCCCCGATCCTTCGCCCCTGCCCGATCGACGCCCCGCGACGGTGAGGGACCGGTCCCATCGACGCATCCGCCCAGCCGCGCCACGCTAACGTGGATATGTTACGGAAAGGCAAATACAACCGATGAAACGGCCGTCACGAGCATTGCGCGAGACGGCCGAAACGCTGGCCGTTCAAGCGCTTGGCTTCATCGCCGAAGAACCGCAATCGCTGAGTCGCTTCCTGGACACAAGCGGCATTGCGGCGGACCGCGTCCGGGCGGCGGCCGCCGAGCCCGGATTCCTCGCCGGCGTGCTGGCGTATATGCTTGCCGACGAGAATCTCCTGCGTGCCTTCGCCGACCGCGCCGGCATCGACCCGGCCGAGGTGGCGCGCGCCTCGACTGCGCTCGACGGGCTGTGGGAGCGCGATGTGCCGTAGCCTCGTTGGCTGACGTTCTGCCGTGGGATTTTGGCGCCGTGAGCTTCTGCCGCGATTGCCTCGTCGATGCCGTGCCCGGCGCGCTGCGCTGCACCGTCTGCGGCTCGCCCCGCCTTGTGCGCCACGACGCGCTCGACACGCTTTCGATCGCGCACGTCGATTGCGACGCGTTCTATGCCACGATCGAAAAACGCGACGATCCGAGCCTTGCCGCCGAGCCGGTGATCGTCGGCGGCGGCCGGCGCGGCGTCGTGGCGGCGGCCTGCTACGTGGCGCGCACCTACGGGATCCGATCGGCGATGCCGATGTTCGAAGCGCTGCGGCTGTGCCCGCACGCCAAGGTGATCCGGCCTAACATGGAAAAGTACGCCGGCGTCGGCCGCGAGGTGCGCCGCATGATGCTTAAGCTGACGCCGCTGGTCGAGCCGCTGTCGATTGACGAGGCGTTCCTCGATCTGTCGGGCACCGAACGGCTGCATCGCATGACGCCCGCCAAGGCGCTGGCGCGGTTTGCCCGCGAGGTCGAAAAGACGCTCGGCATCACGGTGTCGATCGGGCTTTCGGCCAATAAATTCCTGGCAAAAATCGCGTCCGATCTGGACAAGCCGCGCGGCTTTGCCGTGCTCGGACCAGCCGAGGCGCCGGCATTCCTAGCGCCGAAGCCGGTCAGCTTCATCTTCGGCGTCGGCAAAGCGAGCGCGACGCGCTACGCCCGCGACGGCTTTCATCATATCGCCGATTTGCAGCGCGCCAGCGAGGCCGAATTGGCACGCCGCTACGGCGAGGAAGGCCGCCGCCTGGCGCGACTTGCGCGTGGCATCGACCACCGCGACGTCAGCGCCGATCGCGAAACCAAAAGCGTGTCGTCCGAGACCACCTTCGAGCACGACATTGCCGATTATCGCGCGCTGGAGCGGATTCTTTGGGCACAGGCCGAAGAGGTATCGACGCGGCTGAAGGCCAAGGCGCTCGCCGGCGCAACGGTTACCTTGAAACTGAAGACCGCGGATTTTGCCATCCGCACCCGGGCGCGGTCGTTCGCGACGCCGACCCAGCTTGCCGGCCGCATCTTTGCCGCCGCGCGCGACCTGTTGCGCCGCGAGGTCGACGGCACCCGCTACCGCCTGCTCGGGGTGGGTTTAAGTGCGCTGGTCGCCGCCGAACAGGCCGATCCGGGCGACCTCGTCGACGGCCGCGCCGCCGAGGCCGAACACGCCGTCGACCGCGTCCGCGCCCGCTTCGGCGATGACGCGGTCATCAGAGGCTTGGCGTTCGAGCGGGAGGAGGACGTTTGATTGTCGGCCGGTATTGGGGTTTACGGACAAGGCTTCGGCTGTTTCAGCTCCAACGACGTCAGCGTCCCGCGCACGACAAAGTCGTTGTAGTCGAGCATCAAGGCCCGGGAGATTCCGTTCTCGTAAAGCTCGAAGCCGATTGCGTAATCCGGTGTTTGCTCACCGCTTTGCGGCGCCTTGTTCTTGCCGAAATAGCTGATCGTCACCGGCCAGCGCGGCATGGCAGCAAGTTTTTGTTGCTTGCCGCCCGCGTCGTCGGCAGCACGCTCGCCCGAGCCGATCTTTTTGCCGACGACGGTCAGCGTGTTGAAAACCTTGTCGCCGGTTTCCGAGCCGTCATAGACCGGGAAACTGAGGATGGTGGTGCCGGCGCGGCCAGCTTCAATCGCCCGCACCATGTGCTCGGTCGGAAACACGACCCCGGGCTCGACGCGAAGTTTTCGGCGTTGCGGCTTTTGCAGGTCGATGGCGGTGATTTTGGCGCGGCGGTCGGCGCGGCCGTCGACGGCATCGACCAGATCGTCGTTCAAGAAATTCTGCGACTTGAAGGTAAAGCTCTTGGCGTCGGCACCCTCCCACGTGGTCGCGCGCAGATCGCTGGTCGACACCTTGCCTTCCCCGCTGTTGACGACGGACACTTGGCGAAAGTCCAGCGAATAGCCGCTACAGGCGTTGCCATCGAAATCGTAAAGAATGCGGCCGCGCACGGCTTCGACCTGGGAATTGCCGCGCGTATAGGCAAGCGACAGATCGTAGATCGCCCGGTGCGGCGCGAGCACGATGGATACGTCTTGCGCCGGCGCGGCAAAAGGCGGAGCGCCAAGTGCCAGAGCGCAGGCGACAACGCCGCCCAAAACGGCGATGACCCGATCAGTCGGCAAGAAACCGCCTCGTGCCAAAATGGCGAAATAGCCTTGCGCCCTCGGCCGGCATCCGCGGCGCGCCACGCTTTCATCGCCCGAATTGCGGCGAAGATAGGGATCGGGGCGCAAGGCCGCAACCGCGCCGCACCTGCGCTCGCTTGCGCGCCTTCCCGCTATCGGTCAAGACTCCGCCGATTTCGTGCACGTTTGACAGCTTCTGAGGCAGCCATGGCCGGAACGGTGGATAACAAACTCAAGGATCTCGGCATCCTGCTCAAGGAGGCGCCAGCACCAGTGGCCAATTACGTGCCCTGCGTGCGCACCGGCAATCTGCTCATGGTCTCCGGCCAGCTCTGCTTCGACGGCGACGGCAAGATCGTCGCCAAAGGCCAGCTCGGCGGCGGCGTTTCGATTGAGGACGGACAAAAGGCGGCGCGGGCTTGCGCGGTGAATCTGCTGGCGCAAATCAAAGCCGCGCTCGGCGATCTCGACCGGGTCTCGCGCGTGGTGCGGCTCGGCGGCTTTATCAATTCGGTGCCGGGATTTACCGAGGGCCCGAAAGTGATGAACGGGGCCTCCGATCTCATGGTCGCGGTGTTCGGCGACAAGGGCAAGCATGCCCGCACCACGGTCGGCGTCGCCGCGCTGCCGGCCGACGCCGCCGTCGAAGTCGAGGGCTTGTTCGAGGTAACGTGACGGCGCCCAATTCGCTCGACTGGCTCACCGCCCGGCCGATCGCCCATCGCGGCCTGCACGACGCTGCGCACGGGGTGATCGAGAACACTGCGGCGGCCGTCACAGCGGCGATCGACGGCAATTACGGCCTCGAGGTCGACGTGCAAACAAGCCGAGACGGCGAGGCCATGGTCCACCACGACGACATACTCGGCCGGCTGACCGACGGCTCCGGCCGCCTCGACACGCTGACCGCGGCGGAGCTCAAGCGCGTGCCGTTTCGCGGCAGCGATCAGCACATGATGACGCTTGGCGACCTCTGCGACCTGATCGGCGGCCGCGTTACGCTGTTGATCGAGATGAAGAGCCGGTTTGACGGCGACCCACGGCTGCCGCTCCGCGTCGCCGCCGTCTTGGCCGGGTATCGCGGTCCGGCGGCACCGATGTCGTTCGATCCGCACCAGCTCTCGCTGCTGCGGCAAAAATCCCAAAACCTTGTGTTCGGCATCGTTGCCGCCAAATACCGGTCGCACCCCTATTGGGATCTGATGCCGGCGTGGATGCGCTACGGGATGGGATATTTATTGACTGCCTTGACGTCGCGCCCGCAATTCGTCGCCTATGCGGTGAACGACCTGCCGGCGGTGGCCCCGCTCGTCGCGCGCCGCGTCTTCGGCCTGCCGCTCTTGACCTGGGCGGTGCGGACCGCGACCGAGCGCAATACGGCGTTGCGCTGGGCCGACCAGATGATTTTCGAAGGCTTTCGGCCATGACCGAAGCGCAGAACATGTCCGCCCCGGATACCGACAGCACGGCGTGCGAGCCGGCGCCCGGCGAGTTGCGCATCCGCGTGGTCGACGGCCTCGGCGCAGTCAGCGCCGCGGCCTGGGATGCGTGCGCCAATCCGCATGCTCATGCGGGCGAAAGACCGGCGTCGGCACTTGACGATCTGGTTGATGATCTGACCTTTAATCCTTTCATTTCGCACGCTTTTCTGTCGGCCTTGGAGGATTCGAAATCGGTCGGCGGACGTACCGGCTGGCAGCCGCGCCACGTGCTGGCCGAAACGCCGGCAGGCGCGCTGCTCGCGGTCGCGCCGTGCTATGCCAAGAGCCACTCGCGCGGCGAATACGTGTTCGACCGCGGTTGGGCCGAAGCTTACGAGCGCGCCGGCGGCGCCTATTACCCGAAGCTTCAGGTCGCGGTGCCGTTCACGCCGGCGACCGGGCGGCGGCTCCTGGTCGCGCCCTCCCCACACGCAGCGGCGATCCGTCAGGCGCTCGGCCGTGGCCTGATCCAACTGTGTCGGCACGACGATGTCTCCGGGGTGCATGTGACGTTCGCCACCGAGGCTGAGTGCGATTGCCTCGGCGAACTTGGCTTCCTGCGACGGACCGATCAGCAATTTCATTGGCAAAACGCCGGCTACGCCGCGTTCGACGACTTTCTCGCCGCACTCGCGTCGCGTAAACGGAAAACCATACGGCGCGAGCGGCAGGACGCCTTGGCCCACGGCGTCACCGTCCACTGGCTCACCGGCAGCGATCTCACCGAAGCGGTGTGGGACGCCTTCTTCGCGTTCTACATGGAGACCGGCTCGCGCAAATGGGGCCGGCCGTATCTGACGCGCGAGTTCTATTCGCTGGTCGGCGAACGCATGGCCGACCGCATCCTTTTGGTCATGGCCAAGCGCGCCGGGCGCTGGATTGCCGGCGCCATCAACTTCATCGGCTCGCACACGCTGTTCGGCCGCCACTGGGGCGCTATCGAGCACCATCCGTTTCTGCATTTCGAGCTGTGCTATTATCAGGCGATCGATTATGCCATCGCTCATAAGCTGTCGCGCGTCGAGGCCGGCGCCCAGGGCGAGCACAAGATCGCGCGCGGCTATATGCCGGCCACGACCCATTCGGCCCATTACATCGCCGATCCGGCGCTGCGCCGGGCGATCGCCGATTATCTGCTGCGGGAACGCGCCTATATGGCGGCGGTCGGCGCCGAGCTTGCGGCGACGGCACCGTTTCGCAAGGATTTGGTGATCAGTCCGTCATAGCGGCGGACAACGGCGATCGAGACGGACGGAGCGTGCGATGCCAGGCTACGATGCAAACAATATCTTTGCCAAAATCCTGCGCGGTGAGTTGCCGGCGCACAAAGTGTACGAGGACGACAAAGCCTTTTCATTTCTCGACATCATGCCGCGGGCGCCCGGGCACACGCTGGTCATTCCGAAGGCGCCGGCGCGCACTTTTCTCGATATCGAGCCGGACGACCTCGCTCATCTCATCAAGGTGACGCAGCGGATCGCGCGCGTTGCCGTGAAAGTGTTTGCCGCCGACGGCCTCACCATCCAGCAATTCAACGAGCCGGCCGGCGGCCAGGTGGTGTTTCACCTGCACGTCCACATCATTCCGCGGAAGGCTGGCGTGCCGCTGAAACCACCGGCAACCTTCAAGGAGGATCCGGCCGTGCTGTCGGATCAGGCGCTGCGGCTATCGTCTGCGCTGAGAGGCTGAATGTTATCCCGCTAATGGCCGCGCGACACGCGCTCGATTTCGGCGCGCACGAGGCGCTCGACCAGGCCCGGCAGATTCTCGTCGAGCCAGGATTTCAGCATCGGGCGGAGCATTTCGCGCACCAGGTCTTCCAGGGTGCGCGCATTCTGCACCAGGACGGTCTGCGCCAGCGAGTTGAAGGCGGAATCGACCGCCGACCGGGTCGAGTGCGAGATCAGCTGCGATTGCGGCTCGGCAGGAGGCGGCGGCGCCGGCCGCTCGGCGTCGTCGAAGCTCACGTCGGACGCACCGTCGATGGTGCGGAATTGCGGTGCAGGCGCTGCAGACGGCGGCGCGGCCATCGATTCGGTCAATTCGAGAATGTCGGCGGCTTGCTCGTCGATGGCGCTTTCCGGCTCCGGACCGGTCTCGCCAAGTCCCGCGGCATTCGCCTCGGGCTCGGCCGCGCGAGGCAGCGGCGGCGCCATGCGCGGTGGCGGTGCGACCGCCTTTGCCGCGAGCGGCGCCGGTTTCTCCGCTTCCACCGTCGCTGGCGGCGATTTAGTGGCGTCGTCGTCGGCAATGATACGGCGAATGGAGGCAAGGATTTCCTCCATCGACGGCTCTTGCGCTCTGGCCGGCTGCGTCATGCCCGCATCCCCGCTGCCCGGTTCCCCCTTACGTCCCGCGGCCACCCCGCTGCACCGCGGAACGCCCGCGAATCATGAAGCTCTCACTATGCAACCTTGTTGTTAAGTTGTCCTTAACTATGACACGGCCTGGCGCCAAAGCAAGAAACCGCACTGCCCCGGCTAGCGGCCATCAGGCGTGCGCACGCCGATCCAGGCATCGCGCACTTGCTGATAATGCACCTGCGGATCGTAGATCGAGACGTTCAGCCCGAGGTGCTGCAGCGACAGCCCGCCGACCGCCGCCAGCAGCGTGTAGGAAGCCACCACGCGATCGTGCTCGGCGGTGACCAGCGCCACACGCGCGTTGACCAGTTCCTGTTGCGCGTTGAGCACGTCGAGCGTGGTGCGCTCGCCGGCGCGGGCCTGCTCGCGCACGCCGTTGAGCGCAATCGCCGCGGCATTGACCTGGGCCGTGGTCGCCTCGATCTGCGCCCGCGCCGCTTCGAGCTGGCCCCAGCTTTGCACCACCGTGGCGCGGGCCTGATCGCGGGTGACGTCGAGATTGAGCCGCTGCTGGCCCAGCGTTTCCTTGGATTGCCGGATCGCCGAATACTCGCCGCCGCCCTGATAGATCGGAATGGTCAGCGTGCCGACCACGGAAGCCAGGAACTGGCGCGTGGTGGTGATGCTCGGATTCCAATTCTGCGACGCACTCGCGGTGACCCCCAGGTTCGGATAGAGCGAGCCTTCGTTGATCTTGACCGCGAGCTCGGCGATATCGACGCCGTACATCGCCGCTCCCACCGAAGGGCTCTGATGCTCGCCCGCGGCAATAGCGGCAGGCAGCGTGCGCGGCGAGAAATGATCGACCGGCGTTCCGCGCGTCAGCCGTCCTGCCGCCACGCCGATGACGCGGCGGTAATTGGCCTCCGACGTCACGTAATTCGATCGCGCGCCAAGGAGCGACGAGCGCCCGGCGGCAAGCCGCGATTCCGCCTGGGCCACGTCGGTGCGCGTCACCTCGCCGACACTGGCGCGGTCGCGCGTCTGCTTGAGCTGCTGGGTGAGCACCTCGACGTTGCGGCGGTTGAGCTCGAGAATCGCTTCGTCGCGCAACAGGTTCATGTAGGCGGTCGCAGAGTCGAGCAGCACCTGCTGCTCGGTGACGCGCAATGTCTCGCGCGCGCCCATGACCTGACTTTCGGCCTGGCGCACGCGGTTGCCGGTCTGCAACCCGTTGTACAGGGTCTGTGTCGCCGTGGCGCCGACGCCGCGCGACGTGAACGCGCCGTTGACGTTGGATACGCTGCTGACGGTGCCTGACGAACCGAAGCTCTGGGTTTGCTGGCTGGTGAAGTTCTCGCCGGCATTGGCGGTGATGCTGAGCTTCGGTTTGTAGCCGGACAATGCCTGCGGCACGTTCTCGTCCATGGCGCGCAACGCCGCGCGCTGGGCATTGAGCGATGGATTGTTCTGATAGGCCTGCACCAGCGCCCATTCGAGCGTATCGGCGGCTGCGGCCGTCAACGTGAAAGCCAGAGCGGCGCCGGTCAGAGCCAGGCTGGCACTCGTCCGGATCAACGCGCGCACCCGGCTCGAACGCATGACTTGCCGCCACTCCCCGCCCATACATTCGGAAGATTGCACGCCGATGCGTGCAGCCGTCACCGCCGCCCAGCGGCTGCGGAGCCCCACGATCGACATTATGCGGCGGCAGAGCACGGCGGAACCCCTGGCGGCGGCGTTCGCCACAGAATTCCGGGCATTGGCGCATATGCGCCACAGTGGCGCGCGCCGGCTTTGGCCGAAGACGCGGTTCGGAAGTCCGAGAGCCGCGTTAGAACACGAAAGCCGGGGGCGCAATAAAACCGGGCAAGAGCGGTGCTCCGGCGTCAAATGTGCTGCGCCCGACCAAGCGACCTTCGGCGAGGCGGAAGATCGTGCCCTTCGTCACGGGGCCGCGGCCGAACATGCAGACGAGGCGGCCCTCCGGATTGAGCTGCCGGCCAAGCGTCTCGGGCGCGATCTCGGTCGCGCCATTGAGCAGAATGAGATCGTAAGGAGCGGCGGCCGGCCAGCCTTTGGTGAGCGGACCGCAAGCCACCTCGACATGACCGGCGCCGTTGGCCGCAAGCGTCACCTGCGCCTGCCGCGCCAGCGCGGCGTCTTCCTCGAGCGCCACCACCGAGCCCGCGAGCCGGGCCAGCACCGCCGATGAATAGCCGAGCCCGCAGCCGACATCGAGCACGTGATCGCGGCGCGTCACCCGCGCCAGCTGAAGCAGGCGCGCCAGGACCAACGGCCGCGGCAGCGCCCGGCCGGGCGCAATGTCGATCTCGCCGTCCAGATAGGCCTGCGCCTCGAGGCCGGCCGGCATGAAGCGCTCGCGCGGCAGGTCCAGGAGCGCCGCGAGCAGTTCCGGACTGGTGACGTCGGCCGGCCGTACCTGGCCGTCGACCATCTTCAGGCGCGCCGTGGCGGCATCGAACATGCGCGGCATCCCGTATCGTGCGCAGCGCCTTGTGCGGCACGGTCCGGCAAAACGCAAGCCGACGCCGCGCAACGGCAGCGATCCCGCAGGGCTTAACTGTCCGACGCGGCTTTTCGGCCCAGCCGTTGCCGCAAGATGGGCGTTCCTCTATAGAGCCAAGCTGCCGGTACCCACCGGCAACGGCCACGTGGCGGAGTGGTTACGCAACGGTCTGCAAAACCGTGTACCCCGGTTCAATTCCGGGCGTGGCCTCCACACTCGACAAGCCCGAATCTGCCATGCCGTCGCTGCCCCGAGGCCGCGGCCGCATTTTCGCCCCTTCGCCGCTTTCAAAGCCGCAACGGCTTTGTTATATGCGCCTGCGCGCGCCCGCCCTGCCCGCCACGGCCGGACGGCGCCTGTTCCCCGGTAGCTCAGTGGTAGAGCAACCGGCTGTTAACCGGTTGGTCGCTGGTTCGAATCCGGCCCGGGGAGCCAACGCCTGTTCACTTCTGTTCTCCACTGTCCACAGCCGTCGAAAAAACCAGTGCACGATCAAGCCTTTCGCTGGATGGTCGTCCGCGGCTGTGCATGGCTGTTCATGAGCAGCCAGAAATTCTGTTGGTAGATTTGTTGGTATCTCGGGCAAGCGATGAAGGGAGGCTCCTGATGAACTCGTAACCAAGGAGCCACCCATGGCACTGAACGACACGACCATCCGTAACCTCAAACCCGACAAGAAGCCGTACAAGAAGAGCGACGGCGAGGGCCTCTACCTGCTCGTCATGCCGGAAGCGTCAAAACTCTGGCGGCTGGCCTACCGCTTCGCGGGTAAGCAAAAGACCATCTCGCTTGGCTCATACCCGGATGTTACGCTGGCAATGGCCCGCGAGGCCAAGGCCGAGGCAAGGCGCCTGCTCGCCCAAGCCGTCGATCCGTCCGAAAAGCGCAAGGCCGACAAACGCGCCGCCGCCGCGGCGCGCACGTTCGCTGAGGTCGCCGACGAGTGGTTCGAGACCAAGCGCGAGCCCGAGGGGAAATCAGAGGCGACCCTCAAGCGCGACCGCTGGCTGAAGGACGAGTGGAAATCCGAGATCGGGAAGCGGCCGATCGGCGAAATTGAACCGCCGGAGTTGCTGCGCGCCCTGAAAAAGGTCGAAGCACGCAAGCATTTTGAGACGGGGTCGCGGATGCGCACCCTCGCCTCGCAAGTGTTCCGCTTCGGGATCGCGAGCGGCTATTGCCAGCGAGATATGGCAGCCGATCTCAAGGACGCCCTCACGTCGCCAAGAAGCAAGCCGCGGCCGGGTCTAACGGACCCTGCCTCCGTCGGAAAGCTGTGCCGCGCGATTGACGGTTACGTTGGTAAGGGACCTCTCGTCAGGTCGGCTCTGCGTCTACTCTCCCTCTCCTTGGTGCGTCCCGGCGAGGTAGCGAAAGCCGAGTGGTCGGAGATCGACTTCGATACCCGGGTCTGGACCATTCCGGCAGCCAAAATGAAGATGCGGCGCGACCATCAGGTACCGCTGTCGCGGCAGGCGGTGGACGTGTTGGCTTCCGTCAAAGACATCAACGGCGGTAGGCGATATGTCTTCGGAACGTATGAGGACAAGCCGCTGTCGGGAAACACTTTCAACACCGCATTGCGCCTCATGGGTTACGATACTCAGAACGAGCATTGCTCACATGGCTTCCGCACGACAGCGTCAACTCTCTTGAACGAGGAACGTGGCGCCGACGGCAAGCCGGTATGGCATCCGGATGCGATCGAATTACAGCTTGCCCACGTTGACGCGAATAATACCCGGGCGATCTACAACCGGGCGCAATACTGGCCCGACCGCGAGCGGCTGATGCAGCATTGGGCCGACCGGCTGGATCGTCTGCAGGATGGCGCCCCAGTGGTTACGCTTTCTCGGCGAGCCACAGGGTAACTGTACGCGCGCATTTTTTTCTGGGCGGTGGCAGGAGTGGAGGGACTGAGGACCTCTAACGAAATCAATGGGCGGGGCACTTTCGGAAGCACCAAACACCATCAAAAAGCCCAATAAAGACGCGAAGGTGTCCCGTCGCGCGGGTCATTCTAAAGCGAAATCATGCGGGGCTTTCCGAGTCTCTTGGTCGGCCCATAGTCACGCAACTTTATATTTTCGAAGCGGCGGTCTCCAGCCGGGAAGCCCTCCCGAGAGACAGCGCATTACCGAACGGGCGGAGACGCCAACTCGGCGGCTCCGGTCGCCATGCGACTAGAGCGTGACCGAGCGATGCGAGGGGCCGCACAAGCTCCTTGACAATCACGCGTCATTTTCCCGGCGCGACAGCGATCTCGCAGCGTCCTTGGCGCGCGTCAAATTCACCATATCGGTCAATTGGCCATTCGGCAGGCGCAAGCGCCACATGTGCGGGTAATCGCGATCGCGCACCAACGCGATGCCGCCTTTTTCAGAAGCAGGCCGCCCACCCTCCCCCGCGCGCGGAAATTCATCGACTCCGGCGGTACTGTGGGTAACGTTTTCGGGCTTCAACAAGCCCAGTTCTTTTTTCAGCTCCTCCGCCCGCTTGTCGAGTTCGGGCGTCCACTGATCGACTTCGAGAGCGTAGAAATCTTCGGAGCCGCCGGTGCGCTCCGTCACTTTCGACGAAGCGTCGAGGCCAATGCCGACGGCGCGCTTTAGATTGCGATTGGTCTGAAGCATATTGAGGCAATAGGCGTGCAGCATGAGACGCCTGCGCTTGCGGTATTCGTCGTAAGCGGGCCCTGGGGATTCGCCGTGATGCGCGAGGACGAGAAAGACGTAACCCACCGTCTCATCGGCGCTGTGGGCGCCGGGCACAATATTTCGGGCGAACCGCTCGGCCTTTTTGTCTTCCGCCGTTTTCAGCGCATCGACGAATGAGCTTCCAAGCAGGCGCCGGCGAAGGCGCGGCTCAAGCGCCATGCTGCGCAAGCCTTTTTCTGCTTCGGCTGGATCTGGGTCCTGTCCTCTCGCCCCTTCAGCCTCGCCTTTCAGGATCGAGTCCGTAAACAGGCCAAGAAGAGTGTCCCATTTGTATGAGACCTGGTCGGCTTGCTGTCGCGCTTTGTATCCGGGCTGTGCGGCCAGCGCCGCGTAAGTGCCGGCTGGAATATCGAGCTTTTCCCCTTCCTGCCATTCGCCGCCGCCCGGACGCCTGAAGCCATGCTCCTCGTCCGGCCCGCCGGAGAGTAAATAGCGCGCGAGCAGGTCACGCTCTCCGGCGACTGGTCCGAGATGTCCCGAGCGGATAATGCGTTCGCGCCTAGTCAGATAGCGGGTGAAATCGGTGACGGTGTCGAGTTCGCGCGCGAGTAGCTCAAGCGCGGGCTCATTAAAAACGTGGATGAATCCGCCCTCGGGCTGCACGTCGCCGATCGCAAACGGCCTGAAGCCCGAAGCGCCGCTATTGGTGTGGTCCTCGCCCTTGAGCGACGGATCAATTTCAAAATAACCCGGCGTCTCCTTACGGTACTCCGCGCAGGCTTCGGAAGCGCCGAGCGCGACGGCAATCAGATGCACACGCCGCCGGTCAGCCGGAGGAAGCGTGAGCGGGAATCGCTCCTTGCATGCCGCGTCGAGAAACAGCTGATCGGGATGGTCGCGTAAAGTGCCGGCCGCGCCGTTGATCTGCGCCGTAGATTCGCTAATAGCCCTACGATACCAGCGGGGCCACGCGACCTTAACGTCCGCGCCCGACGACCAGGCGATGGCCTTATCGCTGAAGATAAGGACGTGGTCGCCGCACACGACCAGCAAGTCGCACAGCTCCTTGCCCGCGCTCGTGAACAGGTTCGGGTAAGTCCACAGATTGAGAAAAATCATGTCCGCGAGAGCAGCCAAGTACTTCTCGGTCGGGCTGACGCCTATCCCGCGCTTGATGACGGCCATAGTGGTTCGCTCGTGTGACTAAATGCGTCCTTCCGGTTGAAAGGCGGGATCGTATAAAATACTACGCGAAACCGGTCTCCGGGAGCATGATGAGGCTTTTCTGAGGTTTATGGACCGGCGGGATTCGATGCGACGCTTTACGAGCAAACTTGCGCCAGCCAACACGCGGCGCATCCTGCGCGACCGGTTCGTGCGCTACCTCCCGGTTATGCGCCAGGGTGCAGCCCCCTGGACCGCCAATCTCATACCCGACGAGCAGCTGCTCGATCTTCTCCTCAATGTCGATATCGCATCCGGCAGCGACATCGCCACGGCGCGTGCGACGTATGATGCCGCATTGCCGCCGCAAGGCGGAGAGCCATCTTTTGACGCGGTGATCGCGGCGGGCTGGCTACGGGTCGTTTGGGGACGGCTTGCGACTCCCTTTGAGATCGATCAGCGGGCACGGGCCGCGCTCGGCGACAACCTGACCGCGCTCAATGTACTGCTTAAGGAGCGGTTCAAGGAAAAATTTGCGTTTCGCGAGGCCGTGCGCGGCAACGCTGCGCTGGCCAGCCTCGTTGCCGAAATCGAGCGCGGCGATAAGGCGCCGAATTCCGTGCAGAGCCAGAACCCGGATTGGGTTGCGGCGCGTCTCTGGGATCGGGCGCTCTCGGCCACCGCGTCGCGTGACGCCGAACTTCGCCAATGGGTCGATCGGTGGCGTCTTCTAAACTGGCCGTCCCTTGTGGCGCATAAGGTTTGGAGCGAGGCGGCAGCCAACGCGTTTCGGGAGGCGGCCCTCGTCCGCCTCGAAACCGAACCCGGCCTGACCGCATGGGAAGAAACGCGGACTGGCTTCCTCCGGCAGATGAGCTTGCGGACTGGCCAGCAGCCCGACGCTTCGGAACGATACGTTCCGGCACTGCCCGAGACGCTTCTCGACCGCGCGCTCTGGCTTAACAATCTGAGGCTGGAAGGCGCGATCGCTGGAATGATGGCCGCTAGTGAAGACCTGGCGGGCATTATTCGGCTTGTCCTGGCCGATATCGACGAACAAGAATTTTCGCCGGCCCCGAACCCAGTCTTCAAACGGTTGATGAACGCCGCCGTCTCGCGTCCCGAAATCCTCGTGGTCGTCCTCTTCAGGGTGCGCTGGAGCCCAGCGTTGCTGGCCGACCTGTTGCTGCATCCCGCCACCTCGGCCCTAGCTTGCTGGCTGATCTGCGAATGGCCGGGACCGTCGGGAGCCTTCGACCAGGAGCTGAGGGCCAAAGACGACAGGGTCACCAAAGGAATGGCCTTCGGCGACGCCGTCTCGGTACTGGGCGCGTTTCTTGAAGAGGGCTCGATTCCTTCCGCGGAAGCGGCATCCTGATGGGCGTTGTCTATAAGAGGACGAAGCCCGTGTTTGGCGATGAGGCGGCGACGGATGATCGATCGATGGCTGCGGTTCTCCGCGACGAGATCGCCGCGCAATCGATCGAAAAGCAGCAAGCTGTCTTTATGGCTCTTGCCACCAGCGTCCGGCTGTCCGGGCTCGAATCGGCAGAATTTGCTGCTGCGCTGGACATTGTCGATGCCACCGATCTCACGGAGCGCGTCGATCCCATGCCGCTCGTTGCGGCTTACATAAAGTCAATTGCGTCAGGCGCTTATACCTTAACGGCAAATCGGATCAGCGAGAGCGCGTCGGCGTCTTTGGTCAAACTGGCAATGAAGACCCCCGACGCGGTTCGGCGTTCTTTCTTTGCTCCGGTTGATGTGAGGTCGAGGATTGAGGCTGCGGGTGCACCGGACGCCAATGCCCTCTCGATTGAGGACGAGACCGCTCGGTCGCTGCGCGCGCATATTCGCATTCTGTGCAGGGCCGTCGCCGGGCTTCGTGAGTCCAGCCCTGCCGAGCTTACGGCAGCGCTTATCGAGGTGGTGCGCGTCGGCGCCGTGAAGCACGATGAAAAAAGCCGCGTCGGAGCTTTCGCCGCGCGCTTCGAGGCCGACCCGTATCGCGGGCCGCGCGATCGGGCGATTGCCGCCGATCTGTCCGCGGCGCTTACGGCGCTCGCCGAGGAGCAAAGAGAAAAGCTCCTCCTGGCGGTTTTGGACATCGACGAGCCGCTCGTTTTGGCTCAGCTGATCGAACTGGCCCCTCGGGACGCTCGGCCGCGTATTGCGGCTCGCCTCGATGCGCTTACCCCAGCCGACGCATCTGCCATTCGATCGCTTCCCGAAGCTATGCGCCGTATTGAGGCGTTGCTGACGGCGGATCGGGTTGACGCTGCAGAGAAATTCATCCAGGCGGAGCGCGGGCTCAAAACTTTTGGGATGGTGCCCGGACGGGCTCTTGAGCGGTTTCGGCTCGACCTGCATCTCAAATTGCTGCGCCAGGATTGGACCGGCATCGCGCAAGCCGAACCGCCCGCTGAGTTTTTGGGACAAATACGCGAAACGGCGCAGGACTTGATTACTTTCTTCAGAGGCCTCGCAGCACTACGCAATCCTGACGGCAATCGCGAAGGCGCGGAGAATTTCTTCGCTGCGCTTCATCATCGGCAGCCCCACGTCGCCAGTTATGTAGTCAATCTCTTGGCGGCGCGTGTCGCCCGTCTGCTGGGCAGCGATCTGTTTGCCCGTCTCCGGGGAGACGACGTCGTTCGCGGCCGGAAGGCCCTTAGCGAAGCCGAAAGTGCGATGCTTCGCGTGCGGAATCTGAGCCCGGCGGATCAGGAAATCTTCGACTGCAACAAGGCGCTACTTTTGCTCGCCCTGGGGCGGCCCGATGAAGCGAACGGAGTTCTTGCGGCGACGAACCCGATCCGGTTGCGCGATGTTGTCGCCGCCTATACCGCCGTCGCCCTCGCGCGGATGGGCCGGACGCCCGAGTCGTCCGGCGTTTTGAATGAAGCCGAAAAAGTCTCCGGCAAAACAGCAGCTCTCCAAGGCGCGCAAGACCATATTGCGACCGGCAAGCCCTTCCCTGCCGGCGCGAACGTGCCGTCAGACGACACTGACAGCGTAACGGCCCGCATCCAGCGCGCCCTCTTCCAGATGCTCCAGCTGCCCCCTGTTGAGCAAGCGGCAATCTTCGTCGATGCGCCTGAGACCTTTGAAAAGCTCTTAACCAACCAGGTTCGGAGCGCGGCGGGACGCGTGACATCGCTGGCGCCAATGATGACCGATGTCACAATCGATTCCTGCGAAGACGATCTCAGCGCGCACCTCCGCGAAATTCTCTCCGCCCAGATATCCCATCTCGGGTGGGTTGTGTCGGACCAGTCAAAGGGAGGATGGACCGCCAAGGGCAATCCCGGGGAGCGCGATCTTCTTGTGCAGAAGAATGGCGCGACGCTATCGGTCATCGAGGCTGTGGTCTGCGGCAAGCCGGTCACGCAGGAGACGATGCGAAAGGATTTGGCCAGCCACTTTCAGAAGCTTTTCGCCTACGACCATTGCACGGTCTTCTTCCACCTGACTTACGCCTATGTCGAGAAAACAGCCGCCGTCATCGATTACCTGAAAGAGATGGCCCAAAAGGAAGCGCCTGGCGCGTTCAAATACCGAAGACGCGATGATATCGACAAGAAGGATTCACAACCGCCGGGATTCATAGCCGAATATGAAGCCGAGCATGGGCCGGTAAAAGTCGTGTTCCTTCTTCTCGATATGCAGCAGGAAACCCAGCGTGACGCGGCGAAGTTGTCGGCAGTCACCAAGGGAAGTTGACGGCGTTTCGCGTCGTGGCTTGAGGACAGCGCGGCCTGCGAAGACGGACGCGCCAAAAAAGGCGCTATCGGATTTCAACTTTTTCCAGTCGGATTGCCCGAATGCTTCCCACCAAGCGTCATCAAAAATCAGTTGCTCGCACGCAAGCATCGCGATTGCGACACGCGCCTCGTTGTCTTTGATGTAGCCGCGAATGGCGGGCACAGCACCCCGCAGCTTCGACGATAGCACCGCGCTGCGACTTGGGATCGGCCACGGTCTCGTCGAGCTTCTCGCCTACCAGCTTAAGACAATCGGCAATCTGGGGGGCAACCCCGCCGCTTGTTCCATTTGCGTTTACGCCCCAACGGGATCGGCGGCAGATTGTTCGGCTAGGCCCTGCTCCACCATCTTCTCGAAACGCTTCGTGAGATAGCCGTCGCACAGGACCTTGAGGATCGCGGCGCGCTCCAGTGTCAGACCAGTCGAGTCCGGCGGCCTGCGGCGGAGTTGACGCAACAGGGCAATCAATTCCTGTTCGTCATCGGCTTGTTTGAAGAGTCCCTTGAAGCACTCGCCGATCGCCGCGGGCAGTCCTTCGTCCGTCCCGCCCCAATCGGCAAAATAACTCATGGCCGCAAGCAGGCACGCAGCAAACCGTTCGCAGGCCGTTGGCGCGAGGTTGAGATGCAGGTCGTTTTTCGCGGTAAGTCCTAAACCCTGCATGTAGGGTTCGATGATCGCCTGATAAGCGGCGGTCTCCAGCCGGGAAGCCATCCCGAGACACAGCGCGACGCGGTTCATATGCTGCTCGGTAAGTGCTTCGCGTCTCCATTCGACTTTCGCGCCGGCATAGAGACTGAAGTCCATAATCATGCCTTTGGGCGCTTTAAGGTCTTTGAGGCGCTGGTAGAACTTCCCGCTCTGGTCGGGACGCTGCCACCACCAGAAGCCCATCGTGCCTATATTCATAGCGGCGACGAACATCCGCGCGGCGCGATAGCTTGACGGCGCTAGTTCCGGCGCAGGCATCGCTTCGCGGTAGGTGAATTCGATATCAAGCGCCTGTTTGTCCTTATTGACGGTGGCTAGCTTGATCCAGGTGGGACGCTCGTTCCACGATTTGATGATGCGGCTGCGCGCCGATTGGCCCGGCGAATAAAGCCGGATGACAACTTCGTATTTCGGCTCGCCGAGACCTTCGCCGGAGGGCGCGATGCGCGCGAGTTCGCGCTGCAAATGGGCGCGGCCTGCGGCTTCGGACTGGTCGAACTGCTCTTTCAGCCAGTTCATCCAGTCGCGGATCAGGCCAAGCTCCGCCAGCTTGTCGAATGACCCTTGCCCGAAAATGAGGTTGCGCTTTTCGGGATCGTTGGCGGCCTCGAAAAACCAGCGTGTGACGCTACCGGCGCCAAGGTCGAGCGATTTCCAGTCGCGCGAGGTTTCCATGCCGAGCCGCGCTTCGGCGAGACCAATGATTTGTCCGGCGCGCTCGGGGCTGACCTGTTGCAAAGGCACCCCGGTCTCGGCGGCATCGGTCGCGACATACATTGCCGACAGCCGCTCGTCATGCATGCTCCGGGCGAGCCCGCGTAAACCCTCAAATTCCTTCTGCTCCACGCGCCCACGCGCAAAACTCGGCGTCCACAGTGCCCAAAACAGCTTAAAAATATGATCGCCGAGCTTGTTGTTGACGAACACAGGCTCGTCGCCGAGCGACACGGCAATGCCGCGCGTGCCGATGAGCGTCGCCTTGCCGATTTCTTCCAGGGCGAGGATGGCAAGGTGAAAAGCGATATTGGGAAGCTGCTCGTCCGCGAGAACGCGCTTGGCTGCCCGCAGCAGATCGCGCGCATTATCGAAGCAGGCCTGGATCGACGGGTCGATGTCTGTCATTCACACTAACTTCCGTCATAAGGGCATTCGGACACGCCAAGCTCGTCTCGGATATCCGCGCAGGCTCTCGAAACGCAGCAGCATGTCGTCGCGCATGCGCTGACCGAGATCGGTCTTGGCGGCTTCGTCGGCCAGTAAGCATTCGAGCATTCGTGCCAGCATGTTAGATGATCTCAATCGCCGACATAGCGCTTCCACCACTCGCCGGTTTTCCTGGCGAGCCACAGCTCAAGCGGCACAAGTTCCTTGGCCACAATCGTTCTTAGGGGTCCAAGGTCGGTGACGACTCTCTTCACACCACCGCTGGCGAGGTACGCGCCGCCCGTCCGCAGGGCGTCAGCTTCATCCTTGGTCACGAGGACAATTGAATCCTGATTGGGGATGCGTCGCGCCGCCCAGTGCCCCAGCAAATTGCGTATTTCGCGACGGCGCTCGATGACGGTCAGGTTCCAGATCGTATCGGGGATATCCTCGACGGCAGGGTCCATACTCTTCACTGCGTCCTGAGCGGCGATCGACACCTTGGAGTTGTGCACCTTCGGATAGGAAGTCGCCGCATCGCCGCGCAGAAGCTTTGCATGCGCAAAGATTTCGATGGCACGGCGGAGATTGAAGTCGATGTAGTTGAATTGCTGGATGAACATACCGATGAGCTGATGGTCCTGCGGCGCAAGCACCGGAAAATCCATCAGCCGTTCGCGCGGCGTGGCGTCAACGATAGCCTCAAGCATCGCCATCCTGGGCGTGCGGTTCTGGGGCGGCAGTGCCATTGGCATTCGCCCTGTGGCGGAGGCGATCTCCCTAAGTGTCAGAAAACATGTGGATACGTCCGCAGCACCGTAGCCGGTTTGTCGAAAACTTGGTTACGGCCCACCACGATTAGCATGTTGAATAAAACATAGAACACATCGCGAATGCTTGCCACGTGGCAATCACTGCCCGTGCCCGGTGAAACACGACGCCTAGTCGCGCAACATCGAAGCGACTGCAGACGCCGAGTAATGCTTGCCTGCCGGCGTTGTGTGCCCGTGCTCCGCAAGTGCAGCCGCAACAGCACGAAGCGACTTCCGGCGGCCGTCTACGTTGTGGTGAAGCTGCCGGGCCAACGCGACCAGCTCTTGGCCGCCTGCTCGCTCGGCATAGGACTTCCGGCCTTCGCATTTGCCCCGTGCCCGCCGCGCCCTCTCACGTGCTCCCTTCAACTTGGCAACGGTCATGGCCTTATCGAACTCGGCAACCGCACCAAGTATCTGCCGGATCAGTTTCGACGTGGGGCCGTCATCAAGGAAGGATGCAGGACTGTCGGCGGCTATCAGCGTGATCCCCAAGTCCTTGAGTATCGCAAAGCCAACCTCTTGCACCATGAGATCGCGGGCAAAGCGATTGGCGGTTTCGACGATCACTGTGCGGACGCCGTTGCCGGCAATCCGCGCGAGCAATGCGGCGAAACCCGGCCTCGCCTCGATGGGATCGGCACCGCTCACCGCGGCGTCATAGAACCAATCGACAATGACCATGCCAGCGGATTTGGCATAAGCCTCAATCGCCCTCCGCTGCCGCGCCTCGCTGTCTTTGCCATCGCCGACGTTAGCGGCTGACGACGTGCGCATGTACCCGATTGCCTCAACCAGTTTCCCCTTGCGAGACATTGGGTTAGCTCCGTTTTGTACTTTATTCTGAAGAATACAGTACAACGCCTCCCGGCGCAAGGTGGCGAAAGTGCATAGCAACCGTCGAGGTTACGCGCCGGAGCATTTCTGTCCGGCGGGGCCTCTATGTCCGCCGCGGGCACACGAATACCCGCACCAGGGCCTCGCCAATCTTGCAGCTATTTTTTGGCTTCGTTAAACTGTGGTTGTAACATCACGACGCACCAACCGAGCATAGGGGTCGGGAAATGCCACTTCCAACCGAACTAAGCAAAATTAAAGACTCGCTTGAGGCTCGTGAACGCAGGGCCCGTGAAGGCGCGCTTACTCCGCTTTCCCAAAAGGAGCGGGCTTTGCTGAGTGAGCTTCAACAGCTCGATAAACATCTGAACCGCGTAATGCTGAATGAAATCCAGGCCAATGTGACAAAAATGACTGGTCCTGGGGGAAATGTCTGTGGTTGCTGCGGACATCCACTCTAGCGCGGCCGACCGGCCAGCGGAGCAAGGCGACGCATCTAAAGCACCCGTCGCGCCTGAACCGCAGGGAGCACCCGTCGCGCCTGAACCGCAGGGAGCACCCGCCGCGCCCGAGTCGGAGGGAGCCGCCGCCGCGCCTGAACCGCAGGGAGCACCCGCCGCACCCCCAGCACCGCAGACGCTCAGTGGGTACTGGACAGTCGAACCTCGTAAGGGCGTAGACGGACAGTCGGACATTTTCTTTGGGGTTCTCAAACCGGGATGCCCGGCCGACCAACAACGGCTAAAAAATGAAATCGAACGCACGCTTAGTGCTCTGCGCGTTCTTTATTCCGGGTCTGTTGGCGCAAAATTCGACGAAGCGTTTGCGAAGCTGCTGAGCTTGGCCCAGGTCGGCCTTGTGGGTCCGTTGCCAGCAACATCCGTTGCCGAAGCGGCGCTTGAGAGCTTGCAAAATGAATTAGTTGATCGTGAAGCCGGGCGAGTTAAAAACGATTACATGATCAAATTGGGCAAATGGGCATTAGGCTTTTGCGTGGCAGGAGTAGTTCTGTATTTTTTAAGCCAGGCTGACTCGTTCCCGAGCCAATTTCGAGACAACCGCAATTTTTTTCTGTTATGGAGCGGCTGTATGATTGGGGTGTGGTGCTCTTTCGCTGCCAGAAAAGCTATTTTGACTTTTTTCGATTTGGCACGAATTGAAGAGGATAGACTCGATCCGCCACTCCGCTTGATCTTCTCCGGGCTGCTCACATTCATTTTAGGACTCATATTCCTTACCGGCTTTGCGAATGTCGTCGTTGGAACGTTTCAAGGCGCGCATTTCATCCACGATGGAGCAGTGGCCTTGCTAATTGGCGCCCTGTCCGGAATAGCCGAAAAGGCGCTTCCCGTAGCCATTTTGCAGCGCGCTCAGACGATTTTTCAGTTTGAATCAGGCAAGAAAGGAAGTTGATGTTGGCCCGCTAGCCGCAAATGTTCCAACCGATCTTTACGTGTAGCGTACCGCCGCCGCAACGAGTTGGGAGAGAAGGGCCATGCCGTCCGATTATATCGTTTGGAAGTGTACCGATGGCAACATAAACGCCTGGAGTTCTGATTATTGCTCTAAGTGCGGCGGTCGATACAATCCTAACCGAGGGGACGTTAAACTTTGGCAATGTAGCGGGTGCTTCCGCATAAACCCGTGGCAGAATAATTATTGTGTAGGTTGCGGCGGAAAATATGTTGCCCCCTAAATCGCGGGCTTAAAGGTGCAAAAGCAATTGCCCGTCCGGGGCATACACCTCGTCAAATAGCCTCGACCAAAGAAGCCGACTTCGGATCATATCTAAACATCGAAATTGTGCCGTCTTTAATTTTTTCGACTGCCTCATCGATCACGAAGCGAGGCACGAGAAACCATTCCCGAGGAACCACCGGGTTACCAAACCGATCCTTGATTTCAATATCGAGCCGCGCAGGATCGAAGATGCGGTGGATGAGGTTTTCAAGCTTCGTTCGATTGATATTGGCCAGCTTGTAGGTGGCGACGATCTCCACGTCGGCAAGCAGGAAGGTCGGGTCGAGATTGGCATTGACAATGCGCGTTTTCACGTCGCCGCCGGTCACGCCAATCTTGTGCAACACGTCGCGATGCTGCGCGATAGCCGGGTTTTCCGACTTGCTACGCAGCACGTAGATTGTGCCGCTAGCAAGGTCCCCATCTTCGGCCTCACCGGCGAACAGCGGCCCGGCTGAGGGATCGGTGATCCGCCTCCCCGCTTCATCCTTGTGAAGCGCGCGTTGTAGCGAGCGCATCAGCAGGTTGCCTTGCGTGCCGTTGTCGAAGATCACCCGCAGGCGGGCATCCGTTCGCCCTTGCGCGTTGGAGAACATATCCCCCATTTCAGCGACGTAGGCCATCTGCCCGCCGACGACGAACCAAGCGCCGGGGCGAATTTCTGCCTTTAGCTCGAATGGCCGCGTTTGCCGGACACCTTCGGCAATCTCTCGTTTCACCTTTTCAAAGAGCGGCTTGAATTTGTCGAAGTCCTCGCACTTCTCGCGGTTGGCGATTTCCTCGGCCGCGCGTTTGTCGGCGGCGGTACGCACATGGCGCAATTCGGTGATGTCGGATGCTCGCTCCACGCCTTCCAACTCAGCCAGCAACTCCTCGTCGTCCATTATTTCGACGGGCGCCGCCGGAGCCATCGCCGTGCCGGCGAGGAGGCCCTGCCGGTCGAGCGGCGCGAGAAGCGAACGGCATTCCTCCAGCCCGCGCAGCCGGTCAAGGCGCACCGCATAGAGCCGCTCGAAGATGTCGCGGTTTTCGCCGTGCTGCGGGGCGCGGCCATGCGCTTCGGCAAACCGTTGGATTTCCTCGAAGCCGGCGATGATGCGTTCCTCTCGCGCAGAACGCCCGCCCTTTTTCTCCTGCGGGGCGAAGTCGGCAAGTTCCGTAGCGAGTTCGTCAAGATCGAGGTCAGTCATAACGTCCCTCTTTCTTGAACCGCATGAAGGCGGTCGCGCCCTCAGCCATGCGCCGCTCCCAAGCGTCCTGCGAGTCGAGGGACGGAAGCCGGCCGCGTTCCTTCTTGAACCTTGTCGCGCGAACGGCCAGTTCTCGCGCTTCCTCCGGCGTCAGACTGGTGCGCTTGGCGGCAATCGCCGCAGCAACTTGTTTTAGGCTGTCCTCGCTCATGGTCTTGGCGAGGATGGCATAGGCTTCGCCGAACGGGTTGATCCGATCGATCAGGTCGATGTCGAGTTCGCGCACGTCCATCGCAAATTTGCGCACGCCGTCGATCAGGGCGGTGTTGGTGCTCTGCTCGGCGTCGCCTCCGCCGTCCGCCCCATTGCCGCCCAGCGCGATCTGCTTGGCCTGCTGCGTGATGTTTAGGGCGGCGATGGCGTGCTGGCGCACGGCCTCCTGATCCTCCTCGTCGAGTTCGGGATATTTGTCCTTGATGATCTTGCCCATGCGCACCTGGGTTAGTTCCTCGGGGATCAGTTCCTCGTCGAACAGCCCGCGCTCGATTGCCGTCTTGTCCTGCACGAAGGCGGCGATAACCTCATTCAGATCCTCGGTGCAGATACGCGCAGCCTCCTTGCTCTTGGGTTCGGCGAGGCCCTTGACCTCAATGTGGAATTGCCCCGTTTGCTCATTGAAGCCGACATTCGGCTTGCCGGCATCGTAGCCATTGTCGCCGTAGTCAAAACCTTCGATCGGGCCGCTCTGAGGATTCTTCGGCGTGAAATTGAAGCGCGGCGCGAGCACCTGTTCCATCAAGAGACTGGCGGCGATGGCTTTCAAGGTGTCGTTGACGGCCTCCGTGACGGCCTCCTCGGACGCATCCGGCTCGGCGATGAGATTGGTGAAGCGGGCGCGGGTCTTGCCCGGCGCGTCGCGGGTTGCGCGGCCGATGATTTGCACGATCTCGGTGAGGCTGGACCGATAGCCGACGGTCAGTGCGTGCTCGCACCAAATCCAGTCGAAGCCTTCCTTCGCCATGCCGAGCGCCACGATGATGTCTACGTGGTCGCGGTTGTTCTTCTGCGCGGGGTCTTTCAACGCGGCCGAAACCTTGTCCCGCTTCGCCGGGTCATCATCCACAAGATCGGCGATGCGCAGCAAGCGGCCGTCTGGCCGCTTCACCACCTGGAAGCCGGTCGCAGGGTCGGCCCCCTGCCACTCGCCCAGAGCCTCGATGATGTGCTCCACCTCCTTGATCTTGTCCTTCGTGCTCTCGCGCGAATTGACGCTCGGAATGTGGACGATGGTTTTCTCGGCCGGGTCGAGGACGGCGAGGATGTCGTCGGCATAGGGGCCAGAATAGAAGAAATAGCCGATGTCGAGCTGCTTGAGGTATTCGTACCCGTTCAGCTGCTCATAGTAGGTGTAGGTGACGGTATCGAACTTCGCCTCGTCCTGCGGGGCCAGCACCGGCATGGCGTCGCCCCGAAAATAGGAGCCGGTCATGGCGACGATATGCACCTTGTCGCGGGCGATGAACGCGCCGAGGTGCTGTCCGAGTTTACTGTCCGGGTCGGCGGAAACGTGGTGGAACTCGTCCACAGCAATCAGCCGGTCGTCGAACTTTTCGACGCCAAATTTCTCTACGGCGAAGCGGAACGTGGCATGGGTACAGACCAGCACCTTATCGTCGCTGTCGAAAAACGCGCCGACAGAATTGACCTTGCCGCCGTTGTCCGCACCAGGCGCGTCGCAAAGATTCCATTTCGGAGCAACAACCCAATCAGCCCAAAAACCAAACTTGCTCAGCGGCTCGTCATGAAAGCTCGCGCCAATGGATTTTTCCGGTACGACGATGATGGCCTGCTTGACGCGCTGATTGGTCAGCTTGTCAAGGGCGATGAACATTAGGGCCCGGCTCTTGCCGGACGCCGGCGGCGACTTGATGAGAAGATATTGCTCGCCGCGTCGCTCATAGGCGCGCTCTTGCATCGGCCGCATGCCAAGCGCATTGACCTTGGTGGAGCTGCCATTACGGGCGTAGGAAACGGAGACGGACGGGACAGACACCATAACTTAAATCAGCTCCCCGAAACGTCTTCCCCCGGTCATCCGATTAACATTCGCCAGCCGATGCCCATAGACCAACTCAAAATCGTCAAGTTCAACTGCCGTCAACAAAAACCCTTTGCCTTTCGGCTCGAAGACCAAAACCTTGCCATCATATACGCCGAAACCATGATCCTCGGGCATTGGTAGGGTCAACTTTTCCATGCCATTGTCATTCTCTCGATAATTCTTCGTGACCCTTGGGCCCGTCTCAGTTTCGAAGGTGATTTCACCGATACGGGTCGAGCTGCTCTTGCCCTTCACGAGGCCGAAAAAGCGTCGGAAGCCATTAGGAGCAAAAATCTGATTTCCCGGCTTGTGCGGCCCACGGTTCTTGGTGACGTAGCCTGCCTCGATCCAAAAGCCCTTAATCGGGCCCTTCGCCTTGACCGATCTCTTGGTATCTCGTGAATTGATCAGGTCAGCCAAACGCGTTTCATAATTCTTCGCGACATCGTCGAGCGGACAGGCGTCGCCCCACAGTTTCTCGAACACCGAGCGGACAGGTTCGATGTGCTCATTAAAGTCGTCCCTGGTCGTGGCTATGATGGCTGAGCCGGCTTCTATACTGCGTCGAAGACCATTGTACGAGAAGTTGCCGGAACCGAGCACAACTCCCTGCTTATCGGAAGCCGTGTTCTCCATCATCGCGAGCTTCGGGTGGAAGTCGCGACGCGGAACAAAGCCGGCTCGATCCACGACAAAACGTCCATCATAAATTCGAACTTCCGTATTTGCGCGATCGGCAATCTCGCGCAGTGCGCGCGGGTCAGTCCTGCCATAGTCGATACCAAACAGCCAGCGCGAGTTGATTCCACTCCAAAAATCCTTCCCGACGCTCAACTCAAATACTCTAAAGCCGGACTGAGTTGCGTAAGCGAAACATCCGAAGAATTTGTCTGCCGAAATTGCAACTCGTACCCGCGCGATCTCAGACAACGTTGTCGTCCCAGACGCAAGATTATGAGCGAATCCACTCATCATGCCCCTGCCTTACGGTACAGCGCGAACAGATTTTCTAGCCTATCGGTGTCATTCTTCATCCGGCGACCGAAGTAGATTCTTTCGACTAACTCGTCATTTTGGCGATGCGCCTCGCGCAGGTCGTCCGGCATGACGTTCGCGTCGTAAAGCTCGGCCATCGTGCAGGGGAAATGTCGTTCACGCGCGATCAGGATGTTTTCCGACGATCGATTGAGGTCGTTCCGGTTCTTTTCGGTGAGAAGCGGGACCGGGAAAGTGTTCCAGCCTAACGTGTTCGAGTACGAGAAGTCAGTGCGCAAGCGGACACAAACCGTTCCTATCCAAACCAAGTGCAGACGGGAGAGTATCAGCGCCATGTTCCAAAGGGGCGCATCATAAAGAGCGAAGTTTCGGTCGCCAATGATGCAGTCGCCAGTCACGAGATCGACCGGCAGATAATCTCGGTTCTCAGAAGACACCCTCGGCACGACGATCGCTGATTTCCGAGCCGTGCCCGCAATCTGAACAAAGCGGTGAGGCAAGTCCGCGAACGCACGCGTGGATTCGGCCGGAGATCGGCGCCTGCTATCCGCGACGAGTGCGAGCCGCTCAGCGATAAGTGTATTCGTCCTGGCCGCCTCGGCCTCGCCGTCTTCAATCCAGAGGCAAAATCGAAGCTTACCGTTGATCAGTTCGTCGGAGCCAAGGAATCGGCGCACGTAGGAGTTGGTGGCGGAGTTCTGGCGAAGCTCGCGTGCCTCTTGCGGCGTAAGGAACAAGTGCCCTCCGTCTCGAGGCATATTGCCGAACAGCATAGTGGATTGAGGGCCCAGTGGTCTGTTCGCCTTCGTGACGGTGTCGGGCATATTGGGCACGAGATACGGTCCGATGACTTCACACTGGCGTACGAGGCCATCGTCGCCGAACAAGCGCTTCGACTGGGACGATCTCGGACCTAGGCCAATAATGATCACAGTAACGCCGGCGTTATGGCTCGCGAGGTTCTTCCAGGTGAAGGGAGTATGAGCGAAGCGGATTTCCCTCCCTTGTCGAGTCACTATGGGCCAAATCTCCGATGCTTGCTGGCCTTGGCAGATGCTGTTAGTAGCGACGAAAGCCGCCATCGCATCTGGCACCGAGCGGGCATATTTGAGATACGCGGCTATCCAACCCGATACGAAGTCAGTCGTCTTGGCGAGTTGAGGGTACTCCGACCAAGCACGCGCGAGATCCGCTTTCTGCCCGTCGTCTTGCCACTTGCTTCCTCGATACGGCGGGTTCCCGCAGATATACGTCTCCCCGCCTTCGTTCTCGAAATCGATCTGCGTCTGATCCAGCGGCGTCTGGAACAGGTCGTCTCCGTGCAGCTTTACGACCGTCCCAGTCGGCGGACAGACGCTGAGCCAGTCGAGCCGTAGGGCATTGCCGCAGGTAATCCAATTCTGCGCGTCCAGGGGCAGAAAGTCCTGCAACGCTTCCTTCTGCCCGCGATAGAGTACGTCGCACTGAAACTCGGCGATGATGAGTGCAAGGCGAGCGACCTCGGCCGGGAAGTCGCGCAACTCGATGCCGCGAAAGTTGGTAAGCGGGATTTCCGTGCGCCTGTCGGCTTCGCCGCGCCGCTTGTTTATCTCGGCTTCGATGGCCCGCATTTCCTTGTAAGCAATCACGAGGAAGTTGCCGGAGCCGCATGCCGGATCGAACACCCTGATCTTCGCCATGCGGCTGCGCAGGTTGAGTAGCTTGCGGGGATTGTCGTCTGCTTCCTCAAGGCGGGCGCGCAGATCGTCGAGGAACAGCGGATTGAGGACTTTGAGGATGTTCGGCACCGACGTGTAGTGCATGCCGAGTGCGCCGCGTTCCTCGTCCTCCGCGACAGCCTGGATCATCGACCCGAAAATGTCCGGGTTGATCTTCGTCCAGTCCAGGCTGCCAATACGCAGAAGGTAGGCGCGGGCGATCTTACTGAAACGCGGTGTGTCCACGCTGCCTGAAAACAGTTCGCCGTTCACATAGGGAAAGGCGTCAGCCCATCGGGGAATGCCGGCGCTCGCCCGGTCCTCGCGCGGGGTGTTCATGGCGCGGAACAGCTGGCCGATCACCTCGTCCGTGTCGGACGAGTCCTTGGCGCTCATGCGCGCGATGGTGTCGGTGAACAGGCCGACGCCCTGGAAGATGTCGGTGCGTTCGGCGAAGAAGCAGAAGATCAGCCGCACCATAAAGTGGTTCATGTCGTGGCGCCGGGCGGCGGTACCCCAGTCGGCATTGTCTTTCAGAAGCTCGACATAGAGCCGGTTCAAGCGGCTCGTGGCGCGGATGTCGAAGGAGCTTTCGCGGACCTGCTTGACCGTGGTGATCCCGGCGAGCGGCAGGAAGAAGCCGAAATGATCGGGAAAATCGGCATAGGCACAGGCGATCGTCTCGCCGGTGTCCAAATCCTCGGCCTCAAAGTCGGCGCCATCGGTGGTGAGAATGAAGCGAGCCTTCGCCTTAACCGTGGCCGGACTGGCTTTCAGCGCGGCGAGCGCCTTCGCAATCTGGCCCGGCACACAGACGGCGATGTGAATGTGACTAGTTTGGAGAACGCCGCCCAGGTCCGATTTATTGGTCGCGCCGGCACGCAACCGCTTGATTGTGGTCTCCTTGTTCCCGAAAGCTTGCAGGAAGGCGAACGGAAAGTCGCTGGCGTCGAAGGGCTGCTCGGCCAGCGCGGAAATTGCCTGTTCAATCTCAACAGCGTTCAACGTACTGCTCTAGTTCTGGGCTTTTTGGGCTCCCCCCCTTCGGGCGGCGATTCATTTAGCATTGGCGCAGCCTGCTTCGCTACCTCGGGCTTATGCGACTGCCGGCCGCAATGTAGCCGTGCCCTACGGCACAACACCGCCCTAAGCTCTAGGTATCGGTGGCGCATCTACGCCCACGCCTGCATCTATGCCCTACGCCTGCATCTATGCCCTACGCCTGCATCTATGCCCTACACCTGCATCTACGCCCTATGCTTCTCTGTGAACGGTGCCGGTCACGCAAACGCCAGCGCGGGCGCCCTCTGAGGACCGGGATGTGCATCTAGGCTAAATTTTACCGGGCACCCGTTTCGCTACGGCCGGTCGGCTGGTTCGCGCCGGAGGTTGGGAGAAAAATTCGCCCAGATCGATCTTAAGAGCTTGGCCAAGGTGCCAGAGCGTTACGATCGTTGGATTGCGTTCTCCCAACTCAAGACCGCTCACATAGGCGCGATCAACACCCATTCGGTTAGCCAGCTCGGCCTGACTTAGGCCGGCCGCTTTGCGCAGCCGCCGCACATTGGAGCCGAGTATCCGCCGCACGTCATCGGACATGAGGCGCACTGCGGCAGAATGTATATTTTATTGCGACGCATTATAGTGCACACTCCATCCACGATCCGGCCGAAGCGGGGGCAACGGTGAATTTACAAAACTGGGTCAGGCAAGCGCGGGAGCACTGGGAGGAATTTCAGCCGACGCGGTACCGGGAGCTGGTGAAGTCAGGGGAGCTGGAAGCGGCATTGCAGGATGCGGCGGAGAGGACCTATCGGGAGGTGACCGAACTGGAGGATCAAGGGCTCGACCCTCAGGATGCCTGGGAGATCGTGAGGGAGCGGTATCTCTTTGTGCCGGAAGAAGGCAAGAACCCGACAGCGTACAGCGAGAGCTACTTTAAGAACGCGACGCGCTAACTACGGCTTCGCATGAGACAATCGGGCAAAGCCGTGAACCACGGACATTCCGCCGCGGTCAGGCGGTACAGCAAGTGAGGAGCAACCATGGAAACCGAAGATCGGTACGGCGAGCGCGTCCGAGTCAACTATCTCAGTAGCGGAAAACTCGATCCGGGGTACGACAGGAACTCGGCGCGCGCGGTGTTGGAGGCTATCCTGGCGGCCCTCATTATCGGGGTTATCTGGTTTCTCGTGTTCTAGGTTTGGCCCTACATATTCAGCTGTGGCCCGGGCAGGCCCCGCTGCTAGGGACGTCTTCTATGGCGCCGAGAGAACCGCAGGCCAATCGGGGGTGTGGGGAATTACCGTTACGCGCCGAATAGTTATTCGCCTCCCGGCGAGATCGGGCGCGGCGGTCCTTCGATCTGCAGCGGCGCCGAGCTGGTTACATTGGTTACGTTCTCGGGCTCGACCTCGATGGTTACGGGCTCGGCAGGGCGAAGCACGCGGCCATCAATGGATCGCAGGTACGCGAGGAGCGGATCATCTTCGGCCGTCTTGTGCTCGATCTCGTGCTTGTCACGCCATTCTTTCGGCGAGGAGTTCTTGAGGCCAAAGATCGAGGCGGTTACGGCCGCTCCATCAATCGAGCCGTTAAGTTTTCGATTGTAGTACAGCGTCAAACATGCGTGCCCGCGTTTTTTGGCTTCGGAAAATTCGGGATAGCGGCGGGCCCACTCGTAAAGAGTATCTGGATTGAAGCCCATGGCTGCGGCGGCTGCCGTGAAGCAGAGGCCGCCAGCCATGTGCGCCACGAGTTCGTCGCCGCGGAAGGGATTGTAGTCGGTTGGTCGCCCGGGGCCGATGTGCAAGGCGAGCACGGGCTTGGGATCGTACTTAAACGGTGTCTTTTCCTTCGGGCGCTGGCTTTTGGAATTGCCGTGCGGCTTCTTGCCCTTGCGACGCTTATGCGGCTGGCGCTTTGGCGGTTGCGGGTTATCGGTCGGCTCGTCCATGAGCCAGAGCCGTAGCCGCGTCGCGATCCGTTGGAAATGTTTATTTGCGAGATGGGAACAGGAATTAGGCGGGGCTGTGCGTAACCAGTGCTAAGGCTTGCCGGCGTACCTCGCAGCCGAAACTTTGGCGATACCATTCGCTTGTCGGCGTGCTCGCACAAGAACAGCCAGGCTCTGACAAAGACGGCGATGAAAGCCGCGATCCATCAGTTATCGCCGAGCCATGTCCATATCGCCTACTCCCTCCGTGCGTAACCATAGGAGTGAGCCGAGCCCAAGTGTCGATCCCGGCCAATGTTAAACGGGACGGCAGCGGCCGCAGCCCTTATTGCCTCCGGGGCGGCAGCGAGGGGCCAACCGCTTGCGTCTGGCGAACCACGGCGCGGCCCAGAGCGATACAGAGTTGTTCGTAGCTGAGCATCCGCGGATGGGCCGGATGCTTATCGGCGTTGGTGTCAGGCAATGCAGCGGCAGCCTCGTCGGCGAGCCTCGCTATCGGGTGCGCAGCGCCTCCAGGATTTTGTTGAGCGAACCCCAGCCGGCGATGGCGATAGTGGATTCCTAGAACATCCCGCGGAGGTGCGCTTCGTTGTCTGGTCCGGTTGGATCGCGAGCGACGCGGAGCGCCATGAAAACTTGTTGCCACCAGGTCGCGGCCGTAGTGGTTACGCTTGCGCCTTGCGCACACATTCGCCGCGCGATTTCGGCATACGTGGGCTTGTAGAGCGTCGACCGTCCGCTACCCCGATTGCCCATGGCGAATTTGTTTCCCACGGGTGCTCCCATAGGACCATCCTTAAACTGCTTCGCGCCCATTCGATGCGCGCCGTTGAGATGCACACAAAATTCACAACTGACACGGCTGGATTGGCCAACGCTGCGAGTGCCGTTCCCTTTGGGGCTCGACACAAAGGCACACTTTCCCTTCCGTTCCCTCCCCTCCCGCCTTTGCAGAGAGGACACGGTCTGAGGGTAGTGCTTTACAGGACCGTATAGCGTGGCTGCCTTGGATATCGCTCAAGGCCAGGGCGCTCCCGCCCATTAAGCCGGGCCAGCACGTCAGGGGGTTGGTCGCCACGTTTTCCCTCAGCTCACACTCAAGCTTTCGGGGAGTCGGAATCCGCGCTGAGCGGTAAGTGCCTCCGGTCCATAGCCTGCATTTGGAGAAGGCGCAGGCGGCCCTATGACATTCATCGCACTCGCTATCGAGCCGGACGGGGGCAAGTCATAACAAGACCCGTCCTGCCGCATCGGACGATGCAAGTGGTTTAGCCGGCGGGATCCTCCGAGCAGACCCGGCGAAGCGCACTCGCAACGACTCGACGCGGAAAATTTGCGTTAGCCGTTGCGCACGTTGGGCTGCGGGATCAGTGCGCAGATCTCATCCACCCGCCAGGCGTTCGTGCAAGACACGAGCTTCAGTGGCCCGGGAAACTGGCGGCTTTTAGCGGCGACCCGGTAGGTGGATTTGCTGGCCAAGATGGCCTCGTAATGAGCGATCACCTTACCGGCAGCTTCAGATCGATTGGTTGTAACCATGGTGTGCACGCGCAAGGACGTCCCCTTTCCAGGGTTTGCCGCACGTCCTGCGCGGGTGGGTGATAGACCGTCGCCTTTTTTGGAAACGATCAAATGAATTCTATAAGAAGGGAAAAGCCCAGTCCAACCGTGTCCATGGAGATTCACACAAGATTTCTTAAATGACTACGAGCGTGTATTTATGCGGTGGGGTAATATTCTCGAGCGCCAAGTCGTGACGCGTCACCACTCAGAACAACGCGAGTTGGAGTAACCGAAAAATCGATTGAACGAGGGCGTCAGGATCGCGGCGCGCTTGTGCCGGTAGGGCGCCTTGCCTGACCATTGCATCGATGAATACCTTGTCGAATTCGAAGGCCAAAAACTGCGCCTCGCGTTTCCGGCGAGCGCGGTAGCGCCGCATCCGTTCTCCGCTAGAGCGGCGGATCGGGGTTTCCTTAGCAGCCACCATTTCAATTCCTGTGCGCATGCTTCTGTCAGCGCTTTAAGGAACGATGAAGCAGAATGGATCCTTTTCGCCGTAGATTGGGCAAGGGATGTGCGTCCATCGAGCAGACGTTCGGGCACGCCAAGGGCGATAAGAATGCTGCGCCACTTTCCGCGAGCATGGCTGTACTTGTCCTTACAAATTAGGCGGCTCGTCTCTTGGCGAAAGCGATCTGCCGGGACTTGACGTAGTTCTCCACCACGCCGGTCGGCTCGGTCGTCACCTCACTGAGGCCACGCGGCCAAGAGCCGAACTTCTGACGATACAGATTGCCCGCCCAGCCGCGCTTATACCCGCGCGCACGTTGGATGTGCAGAAATTGCGAATACCACGATTGTTTCTCGGCGACAGTCATCGGCGCCTTTTTCGAGCCCGTGATTTCGATGAGTTCCCCCTCCTCCACCTCGACTCCTGGCTGGCGCTCCGGTTTGAATCCGCAACTCGGGCACATGTGCACCTTTGCCGGCTTCAAGAACGAACACTTGGGACACTCCTGCGGAAGCGGGAGCGGCCTGTCACGCTTATTACTCTGCCGCTCCCGTCCGTTATCGAGCTGCTCGTGATGGATATCGGAAACGAAGCCGAGCCGAAGATGCGTGTCGCTATGATCGAAGATGATACAATTATCCTTTCCTGGCGCAGTCCGAAGCCCACGCCCCATCATCTGAACGAACAGGATCTCGCTCTTGGTCGGCCGCGCCAGAATGATACAGCGCACGTCCCAATCTACGCCCGTCGTAAGGCAACCGACATTGCAGACAACCTTCACCTCAGCCGCATGCAGCTGCCGCTCGATTTCTCTGCGTTCGGCTCCAGAAGTGTAAGCGTCGATGTAAGCGGCCGGAACGCCGGCAGCTTCGAACTCCATGTGCAGGCGTTTGGCATGCGCACGATCGACAGCGAAGCACAGGGTCGGGCGGCCCTCGGCACGCTCAAGCCAGGTCTGAACGACGTCGGCAATCAGCCGCGTCTTGTTCATCGCCGCCGACAGTCCCCGCTCCTCGAAGTCACCGGCGACAGTACGCACGGCACTGAGATCGGGATGCGACGGAGCATAGACGCGGAAGGGACAGAGGTAGCCGCCCTCGATCAATTCCGCCGTCGTACTCGCCACGATGAGGTCGTCGTATAGCTTGCCCAAGCCGGGGGTCCACGGGGTGGCGCTTAACCCGATGATCGGCTTGGCCCGCCATTCCGGAGCGGCAAACCAGCGACGGTAGAAATTATGGCGGCGGTGCGCCTCGTCAACGATTGCTAAGTCTGCGGGCGGCATCGGACGACGCGCGAGCGTTTGCACGCTCGCGACTTGGATGGGCTGAGTCCAGTCGGTCAGGTGATGCGCCGCCTGCATCACCCCCACCTCGGTCAGTCCTTCGCTGTAGAATGCTTCTACGGTCTGATCGATCAACGAGAGAGCCGGAACAACGAAGAGAACCTTCTTCTGCTTGCGGCGGGCACCATCCACGATGGCCGCCGCAAGCACAGTCTTTCCCGCTCCGGTTGGTGCTTGCACCATGGGCCGGCGGTGGCCCATTCCGATTGATTGCCTGAGCGACGAGAGAGCGCGGGTTTGATGCGGACGCAGGTTGTCGAGCTTGCCCATTAGACCTGCTCCCGATCGTGCGGGACGCGGCTCACCAGTCTCACATCCGCAGTAGGATCGATGGCCAGCTCGGCCACGGAAGCATCCCGCTGGCTGCGGCCTCCGAGTGCGGCGTCGATCAACGGCATCGCGCCGACGTCGTCCAACCAATCGAGCGCTTCGGCCGTGCCAATGAGGCCGCCCTTCAAAGCCGTGCCGATGCTGTCGAGCTCAACTTTCGTCAGAAGCAGCCGAATGCTGCTGACACGCATCGCCGCAAGGAGGTGATCGCGTAATGCGGTCTCGTCATAACCGACGGCCGCATTTGGCTTCGTTTCCTGTCCGAGCATTAGGCATCCCCCTCGGCATTGGCCTGGGCGATGGTTTGCTCGACTGCGCGGGCTAGAAAATCTTCGATGTCGCACACGCGGGTGAGCCGACGACGGCCCAACGTGAACGACGGCAGACGCCCCTCCTTGAGGAGCTGATAGTATTTACCGCGGGAAATACCGAGCGCCTTGGCTGCCTGGGCGGGGCCATAGGCGAGCGGACGCAGATCGCGTTCCGTGGAAGCTGACATGCCTGCCTCTCTGCTGGGGCCCTCATGCGATTACGCACTCCGGCCCTGGACGAGTTAGTGCATGTCGTTAGCTCCCCTCAGTTGATGAGCTGCATCTATGCGACGAGCGATAACCCGCGGGCTTTGCCGAGTGCAATTACTGATCAGGGTTGTCCAAGGAAAATCTAAGTGCTGTGGATGGTGTTCGCTTCGCGAAAGAGAACTCCCGATCTAACTCGACGCCGCGAGCCCCTAAACTAAAATGTGTTGGCAGATTTGTTGGTATCTCTTGTAGCGCCCGCGGCCAAATAGCGCTCGATCAATGACATAGCTTCCTATTTCGACTCCGGGCCCGGGAGCCGCAAAACGCACGAGACTATGTGCCGACCGTGATGATCTATCCCCGCGTGAGGCGAGCCATCGCGCCAGTATTATTGGTATGCTCGCTCATGGCTATCACCCGATTCGGACGAGAGAGTAGCTAACCCCTCACTTCGATGACCGTTCTTCTCGGAACTAATTCCATGTCGGCTTTACCCCCAAGAGCGACGGGATAGCGGACCTCGAACAACGTCGCGATGTGCCAAAACCGGACTCATGCACCGCAGCATGATGGGACAGTGAATTACGCCCCAGACCTTCATTTCGGGGCATGATATTGTTTGAATATTGGAGCGGTCTGAGCTCGTCGGGGGGCAAATGACAATCCGCATCGGAAGACGGCAATTCATTTTCGCACTCGGTGGCACAAGGTCCACATGGCCACGCGGCGCGCTCATGTCGGCGGTCACAGTCGGTTTGCTCGCCGCGTCGCCGACGCCTGGACAATACGCGCAGGCCCAGCCGGCGACAGCGTCGGACGCCATCGGCAAAGTCGCAAAAGTCGTCGGCGATGTCACGGTGGTCCGCAACGGCGCTACTGTCACGCTCCGTGTCGGTGACGCTGTGTTGAAGAGCGACGTGATCCAAACGGGCACCAGCTCGTCGTGCGGCGTCTCGTTCCCCGACGACACTGCGCTGAATCTCGTCGCTAATACCCGCATGGCACTTAACGACTATGCGTATGATCCGAACGGCAACTCGAACGGCGCGCTGTTCACGCTGATCGAAGGCACGTTTGCCTTCGCCGCCGGCAAGGTCGCCCATTCCGGCGATATGAAGATCGCAACGCCGGTAGCGACCATGGGCATTCGCGGCACCACCGGGGTGGTGCAAGAGGTCGCCACGGTCCCGGCGACGGTCGGCACCCAGACCTACACGTTCGCCGTGGTGCCGGATTTCGGCACCGGCGTCAGCGGCGTCTTCGATCTGATCGTCACCGACGCGTTAGGCAATCCGATCCTCGACGGCGATAACAATCCGGTCGTGCTGGCGACGGTGTCGCAGGCCGGTTACGTCACCTATGTCACACCGCAAGGGCTCGGACAGGCGCCGCTGGTGATGACCGAGCCGGTGACGAATTCACAAAATGCCTTTGAGCAAGAGACCCTCCGGCAGCTGTTGCAGACACTCAACCTGCGCAATTAGCATAACGGCTGCACAACGGCGTGTCTTCCCTTCCAGAAACCGTGGCGTACTGATTGGCCCCAAGAAGCTTTCCCTTTGGAATATTTTCAGCTGAAAGACCGCCGTTCAACCTTGGAGCGACTTATGAAATATGGATAAAAGAGACGAGCCTGACCTGCTCTTTATCGCCGACGAGATGATCGAATGATCCTTTTGCAGCGCGGTAATTGACGATGGCGAAGTGACGTTTTGGGTCAGGATCGACCGATTCCGCCCTATGACCGCATGACCGTTATTCTCCCGAGAGCGTCGATTGGCGCCCATCCGTCGCGTCAAGACGTACCAGGAACAGACATACGGCACTGCAGAACGCGCGCGCTGAGCGCAAGAACAATTGGCCATCCTCAATCGGCCGACGACCTCGAGCAGTCGGTCGGAAAACGGTGGCGAGTCGCCGAGCGGCGAGTCGTATTCGCCTCAATGACTTGGGACGTTTGACTTGTCGAAGTGCTGCCGAGGCTGACCCGAGATCGCCGCATTTGACGCCGCTGGCGCCGCTCACTGCGCACTGAGTGCCTCGAATTCCTTCTCGGTCTCCGCGTTCTGCTTGGCGATAGCGGCGTCCTGCTGATCGTGGAAGGCCTTGTTGGCGGCGTCGAAGTTGGCCTTGGCCGCCGCGGCGGCTTCTTTTTGTTTCTCGAGGGCGCTCTTTTGCGTCGCCTGGAACTCGCTGCGCCATTGCACCTTGGTCTTGCTCTGCCCCTGAAATTCGATGACGGTGTCGTCCGACGCCGTCTGCAGCGCCTTGAGCAAGTCCGCCTTGCTGAGCTTTTCGACCTTGAGGGTCGCCCCCGCGTGAAGCGAACCGGTCGCGGCCAAGCTAATTGCGCAGACGATGATCGCGGTCTTCAGCATGGCATTCGTCCTCCCCACCTGCCCCCTACTACTGAGGAACGCCGACGGGACCCTTCATCCACACATTGAATGCGTAGTCTGCGAGCCCGCCCGGTGTGATATTCCAGTTGACGGTGACAGTGACGATGGGGGCCGGCGGAAGAGGATTGACGTCGTATTCGATTGTGGCACCGTTGCCGTCGTTTTCCCAGACCCCCGGGGGCACGCCCTCCCAGCTATGATCAACCTTAGTGATCGTCCACCACGGGGGAGCCACGACCGCAGAATAGATATCTGTGCCGGTATCCGAAGCGAACCAGGCACAGGACTGGTGGTACCCCCAAATATTTGAACCGAAAGGCGCTACTCCCGCGGCGTCTATGCCTAGGCAGACTCCGCCGCCGCTGTAGCTTCCGGGAGCGGGATTGCAAAGATCGAGACTAGTATTACTGCTGCATTGCGCAACAACCACAGGGGCTAGAGCCATATCCATTGTCGGGTTGAACTTTTCCTTCCAGGTGTTCGAGGCGTTGCCGCCCTTCGGGGTCAAGGTGATGTCGACATCCTGTCCGACCACGGCGGTGATGTTCTTCGGCACGGTGGCGTTGACCACCGACGGCGTCCATTTGCCTTTGTCGATCTGAGCATCCTTATCGCTCTTACTGTCCAACGACGGGGATTTGAAAAGGTTGTTGGTAAAATGAATCTTGACCGTGCCGGTGTCGCCACCGAAGTCCCAACCCGTCACGTTGAAGCTCTGACCGGGAGTAATGCTGCCCGGCGACACGCCGGTGATCACCGGCTTGTTGTGGAATTTGGCTTTCCAAACATTGGAGCTTTGCCCATTCGAGGCGATGACTGTGATTTCCACGTCCTGCTCGGCGGGGGCGCCGACGGCGCTGGCGCTATCCAACGCCTCGGAGGTAATCGTGTTGCCCCATTTGCCTGGCACGTCCAGGTAAAGATCCGACTTCGACTTGGCGTGCGGGGATTTGTTCGCAAACGACACCTTCGACTGCGACGGGAAACGAATGCGAATCGTGCCCTTGGCGGGACCGAAATTCTCGCCCGTCAGGTCGATTTTGCTGGTCGGGTCGATGTCGGTCGGCCCTTTGGTGATCTGCGGCGCAACCGCCTTGATCGCCACGGCGGCGATGAAGACCGCGGTGATCTCGCCCGGCAGCAATTGACCGCCAGTGCCCGGGCCGTAGCCCACGAACTTCAATTCAACCGAAGGATTCGCTCCCTCGATTGTGAATGGTATCGTGATCTTGTTGAAGCTCGTGCTGCTCGCCGGCTTGTAGGTGCCTTTTTTCTGGCCGTCGATGAACACCGCCACCGACTGGGTGGTACCGCCAGGGGTACCATGCGAATACTCCGCTATTTGGAAGGACAGCTCGTAGTCGCCGGGCAGCTTGAAATCGATGTTTTGCGAAATCGCGTTGAGGTCGTCGATGTAGGCGGTCTGCGGCTGACCGTTGGGCGCGGCGGGTGCGTTAAACGCACTGCCGTTCGCTTGCACGCCACTCGCGGTATTGTTCGCTGTCTTCGTGAACGTCCATCCAATCTGCAGCGTCGTTGCAGGATCCTCAATATATCCGTTCGGAGCACTCGCCGCGGACGGAAGAGAAAAGTCGGGATTAATCACATTTTGCGCGCGCGCAGGGTCGTGTGCGGCCAATCCGACCAGCCACAATGACGAAAGAGCCAGCGCACAAAACGCCGACGACGGTCGTACCGCGCGTGACGTGCCCATCTGGTCAGCCCCCGATCTGCTGTCAGTTCCCTGTCAGCGTCGCGAACGCGCAGATAAATCTAAAATTGCGTCTAAGCGGGGTCGTTAGTAACGTTCGGCCGGAAAGTGGCAAAATTCGGGCGGAACACGCACCACGGCCGTATCCAACGCGACTAGCAGACTGGTGTGACGACACACGTTGATGCCGGCAAATCTCCCAGGGCCCGCCGGCGAGGCCAGTAGAGCGCAGCCAAGTAGCGCGCCATTTCTGCTTCGGATCAAGAACGTCGTTTTCGCGATGTCCGTGTCACGTCGGCTTTGCCCCCGTTAGCCGCCATGGAAGCGGACCGTCGTCTTCGGTCGAAAAGTGCCAGTACCTGCCGTGAGCAGGTGCAGCAAATTGCTAAGGAGAACAGCCTATTTCGTCCGCGCAAGTCGGCAATTATTGCGGGCTAATCGCCACCGGATATTGGCCTTACCTGCACGCCATTATGCTCCACATTCTGGAGAGACGATCGAGTTGGATACCGTCGGCAATCTTTTTAGCATCCGCAATGTTGCCCTGGTGAATCGCTGGGATAATCTCTTTATCACGCGTTGCCTTGAACTGATCCCAGACGGTCTTGAACTCGGTCGCCTTGTTTGCGTCCGTGCCGTTCATCGCAGCAAGTACGGCATCAAGTCTACTGCTGGCTTGCTGTGCCTGAGCTTCGAGTTCATCCTGCGCGGACCTGTCCCGAGCGGCGATCATCGAATATAGCGCGGTGCGGGCATTCACCAGAGCCGAGCAGGCGTCGCTCGCAGGATCCGCCGAAGCGCCTGGAGCAAAGGACAACCCCAAACTGAACAGGGCTGCGAGAGCGATCGATCGGCCACTTGTCATAGATGTCATAGATCTTGATCTCCCAATCTCCACGTTTGCCCGGTTATTCTGCGCGCAAAACATTGACAGAAAAGTGAGCCGAAGGTTGCGCGCGCTGTCTTTGATCTAAATCAAAGCGTTTTGAGTGCCGGCCTTTTTGCAGCATGTTCTCGTTACGGGAAGACCGCTAGCGCTATTGATTAAAGTCAAGGCGCATATTCTAGCGGGCTTTAGTTGTTCGAGCACTCTATTGAGGAGATTCGTAGATGACCGGCCCACGTAGCCTGCAACGTTCTTCTGTCTCGCGCCGTGGAATTATGCTGCGAGGCATCGTTTACACGGCAGGAGCTGCTACCTTTCTTGGCCCAGCTTCCTCGGCGAAAGCGGATAAGATGACGAAAGAGGTGGTCGGCTATCAGACCTCGCCAAATGGAAGCCAGCAATGCAGCAATTGCGGCCAGTTCGAGCCTCCGAACGGCTGCAAGTTTGTTGAAGGCGACATCAGCCCGACGGCGTGGTGCAAGGTGTGGACTCCCAAATCCTAACCGACGAATACCCCTGCTGCGTCACGCTCGTGGCGCGCCGACGAATGTCGCGGCAGGGCGCGGAACGGTTCGGTCAGGCGCCTGGGCAAGGCGGCTGGCAAAACACCAAATGACT